>ERZ1740072.6-NODE-6-length-240170-cov-15.976607_pt1 | contig 240170 bp, 239 predicted proteins | sample MGYA00581733_ERZ1740072 | MGnify/ENA primary metagenome ERZ1740072 (study PRJEB43018, sample SAMN04849741) | marine metagenome | isolation source: floating plastic debris | place: Pacific Ocean | collected 2008-08-30 | study: EMG produced TPA metagenomics assembly...
TCACGACCCCAACCTTGGCAAGGTTGTGCTCTACCCCTGAGCTACGCCCGCGTCCTATGGGTATGTCGGACGCTAGCTCGCGACCGAAGCCGCCATAAACCGCAAAACAGGGGGGCGCGCAAGGGGAAAAAGCGGGGCTTTTTGGGGTTTTTACATCAGCTGGCAGTGAGCTGGTCGAACAGGGTTTCCATTCGCGCTGAGATCAAGTCGAGGACGTGATCAAAGCCTTCTGCGCCGCCATAGTATGGGTCTGGCACCTCGGCGTCGCTAAGAAAGAGGTCCAAGCTGGCACCTGTACCTGGTGGTCTAATCTTCGTCAGATTGGAGAAGTTGTTCCGGTCCATCGCATAGACATGATCGAAATGTACGAAATCCTCCGGTGCCGCTTGCCGCGCGCGCAGAGGAGAGAGGTCAATGCCGCGTGCAGCGGCCGCCTCTACCATGCGGGCATCTGGCGGATCGCCGATATGCCAACCGCCGGTGCCGGCACTGTCGACTTCCCAGTCCAGACCGCGATGACTGGCGATCGTTCGCGCAATCCCGTCGGCGGCTGGGGAACGGCAAATGTTTCCCAGGCAGACAAAGAGCAGACGTTTCATTGCAGGTGGCGGTTAAGCTGGAACAGCTTCCGGGGTGAGCACGCCGCGTTTGATCAATTCTTCGCCAATCTGCACCGCGTTGAGCGCGGCGCCCTTGCGGAGATTGTCCGACACGTTCCAGAAAATGAGGCCATTCTCAACGGTTGGGTCTTTGCGGACGCGGCTGACATAGCTCGCCCACTCGCCAACGCAATCGACCGGCGTGATGAACTGGTCTTCTTCGATATTATCGATCAGTTGTACACCGTCGGCATTGCGGAACAGTTCGCGGGCATCTTCGACACTGAGCGGATCTTCCAGCTCGACATTCACGGCTTCAGAATGGCCGACAAAGACAGGGACGCGAACGCATGTGGCGACAAGCTCGATCGACTCGTCGACAATCTTCTTCGTCTCCATGCGCATCTTCCATTCCTCTTTGAAGGAACCGTCTTCCATGGGGACATCGATTTGCGGGATTACGTTGAAGGCGATCTGCTTTGAGAAAACGTCAGGCGTTGGCGAGTCGTTCACAAACATGCCTTTGGTCTGCGTCCAAAGCTCATCCATGCCGACTTTGCCCGCGCCTGAGGCAGATTGATAGGTCGAGACCACAACGCGCTTGATGCCAGCCGCTTGGTGAAGCGGCTTGAGCGCAACAACCAGCTGCGCGGTCGAGCAGTTTGGATTGGCGATGATGTTCTTGGTGCCATAGTCGAGGACGGCCTCGCCATTCACTTCTGGGACCACAAGCGGCACATCAGGGTCCATGCGCCAGGCGCTTGAATTATCGATGACAATAGCACCAGCGGCCGCAATCTTCGGCGCCCATTCCTTTGAGACGCTGCCCCCGGCAGACATTAGAACCATGTCGACTTTGCTGAAATCGAACGAGTCGAGATCCTCGCAGAGAAGGGTCTTATCACCATACGAGCATTTGCGACCAACAGATCGGCGAGACGCAACAGCATGCACCTTATCGGCTGGGAAGTTGCGCTCATCCATAATGTTGAAGAGCTCTCGCCCAACATTACCGGTTGCCCCTACAACTGCCACGCGCAAAGCCATTTGCTCGTCTCCTTCAAAAAAGCGTCCGCCCCTATGTCACGGCTTTTATTGCAGCGCAACTAAACGGACCTGTTGAAAAGAATGTGTTAATCATGATTTAGTGGCGAAGAGGTGGCGGCAATGCACGAAGACATCATCAATCGGTACATTAAGAGCTACAATGAGCGTGACATCGAAGGCATGCTCGATTGTGTCACTGAAGATGTGATCTTTGAGAACATCTCAAACGCGAGCCAGTCGATGCGATTGGAAGGGCGCGAGCAGATGGGAGAGGTTGCCCGCCTTTCTGGAAATGCCTTTTCTTACCGGCGCCAACGATTGATCAGCATCGTGGTTGGTGAGGGCAAAGCTGCGGCCGAGATCGAGTTCGAAGGCAAAGCAGCGGTCGATCTGCCAAACGGCGTGAGAGCAGGCGAAACAGTCAAAATTCGCGGGGCGAGCTTCTTTGAATTTCGCGGTCGTCTGTTAAGCCGAATAGCCGATTATAGCTAAAGCAGAGCAATCGACGCGAACAATAAAGCTGGTGTTCTGTTAAACACTTATCTTAATGAAAATATACCAATACGAGTATATTTGAAAATGCTACCCATAGTAGATTTTCATCTTGATCCTGTACGGTCTTTGAATGACTGCGGGAGATGGATACAAGGCTGATGCGGCGCAAGGCGTCTCTGATCGCGTGCGTTTGATTGCGATCAGTACCGGCCTTTTGGGTCTTGCGATCAACCTCTTTGTTTGCGCGGTCTATGTGACATCAGGGGCGGCGAACGCCTCTGTCTATGGCGAAGTCTTCGTCTATGCGAGCATTCTGACAGCAATTACGATTTGTGCGTTTCGACGTTATCGGATCAAGCAGGTCTTCACGACCGGCTTATTAGCGATTTTCGTGGTTTTCTGGGTCGGCACATTTGTCGAAGCCACAACCGATCAAACAGCACCTTTTGATTTCCCGCTGGTATTGTTCGTACCGCTCTTCTTGGTCATCATCCTGAACCATAAGCTGCTTTTCATGAGCGCGCCGGTTCAGGCCATCTGCGTCTATGTTTATACAAGCGAGTTCGCAATCCTAGACATTGGACGCGACTGGTTGCCAGCAGATCAGAACGCGTTTGCCTTGATGATGGCAGCATTTTCAGGCTTTTCGTTCTGCGCACTTGGCGTTGTCGCGTTTGCTCGCGAGCGCGCCGATCAAAAAATGCTTGAACTGATCTTGGAAAAGGACGCGCTGGCTTCGACCGATGGGCTGACCGATCTGATGAACCGCCGCGCTTTTATGGATGAGTTACGCTGGCGCTGGCCAAGCCAGAAAACGATCCGGATCGCTTTTGTCGACCTAGACCACTTTAAGCCTCTGAATGACCAATATGGGCATGCCGTCGGAGACGAGATCCTCTGCGAGGTTGCGGGCCGGGTTCGCGAGGCTCCATTCGTTGCTGCAGCGGCACGCCTAGGCGGCGATGAGTTCGCGGTCTTGTTTGAAGAAGACGTTGCGCGCGAGACCATTGATGACGTCCTTTCGGACCTTCACCAGAGCATTATCTCAGACATTCGCTGGGAATCCGGGATCATCACCATCGGCGCGTCGATAGGCTATGCGCAAGGCGATACCGCTGTGCAAACGCTCTCTGGATTGCTGCAGTCAGCAGATACGGCGATGCGGCGTGCGAAAGGCAGCCGCGCCGATTGGGCGGTGTTCAATCCACGCATCGACAATGCTGCGCTTGCCACCTCCACGCTTGAGGTCGAGCTCAAATCTGCGATCCAGAATGGACAGATCAAAGCCGCGATCCAACCGATCGCCGACGCGAAGAGCCGCAAGATCGTCGCGCATGAGCTTCTCACGAGGTGGACCGATAGCGGTTTTGAGCGTGACCCGAGCCCGAAAGACTTCATTCCGATCGCGGAGAAACTCGGCCTGCTCAATGAAATCCTTTGGGTCACCTTGGATGAGGCGTTGGCTTATCTTGATTTGCGGGAGCACAAGCTCGCGATCAATGCATCTCCCGCACAGTTGCTGGCATCTGACTTTCTGAAGACATTGCTCACAGTCCTGGACCGGCATGATGTTAGCCCAAGCGCGATTACGATCGAAATCACTGAAGAAGTCGCGTTCCGCAATGTTGAGCGCAATATCGCAATTCTGGAAGAGGCGAGGCGGTTGGGAATGACCGTTGCACTCGACGATTTCGGAACCGGCTACTCGTCGCTTTCTATGCTCGACACATTGCCATTGGATAAGCTGAAAATAGATCAGAGCTTTGTCCGCAAATCGGATCAGAGCGCGCAGAGTAAGAGTATCCTTCTGGCCGCGATCCGGCTGGCGAAACAGCTCGGATTAGAGTCGTGCGTTGAAGGGATCGAAACGCAGAAGTTTGCAGCGCGGGTGGCGGTGCTCGGCGCTGACCATATTCAGGGCTATTGGCTCGGCCGTCCGCAGCTGGTTAAGGATGCGCGGCGCGATCTCCAAATCGCGTCTTAAGCGATTAAACCTTTAGAATCCTGGCGGATCGCGCTCGGCTTCGAGTTCATCAACCTCGGATTCCACTTCGTCTACGCGCTCTTGCAGTTTCTTGATCTCGCGTTCGCGAAGCTCGTCGGAGAACGCGCTTGCAAAGACACCAGCGGGCAGGGCAACGACGCCAATACCAGCAAGTGAGATAATCGCAGCGAAGATGCGGCCGAGTGCTGTAACCGGGTAAACATCGCCGTATCCAACCGTTGTCAGCGTCACGATCGCCCACCAGAGCGCACGTGGGATTGAGGAGAAGCCTTCCTGCTGCTGCCCGCCGACGCCCTCAATAAAATAGAGTGCTACCGCCGAGACATAGACAAGTGCCAGTGCCATCGCGAGCGTCGTCAGAAGCTGCGTCCCGGCGCGCGCGACCGTGGCGCCGAGAACATCAAAGGCTGGGACAAAGCGTGCCAGCTTGACCAGGCGCGCCAGCCGTAAGACCCGCAGAACGATCAAGACATCGTCGCCAACACCCGCTGGCGTGAAGATAATCCACAAAAGCTCAGGCAAGAACGCGATCAGGTCCGTAATCGCATAAGGCGTCATCATATAGCGGAGCCGGCCCTTAATGCCGCGATAGCGGGGATCTTCCCCAGCCACCCAAAGCCGCACCGCATATTCAATAGCGAACACCACGACGATGAAGAGATTGAGATAATCGATGCCCTGACGCCAGGCCGGGCCAATCGTTTCCTCGGTTTCGAGGGCAAGCGCGAGGAAGCTGAGAAGTACGAGGCCAATAATGAAACTATTCAGAACCGACAGCCCGGTTTTATTCTGAGCACCGGACTCCAATTGGCTGTACAATTTGCTGCGAAGGCCGACGCCTGTGACGACGTGTTGCGTGACCATGCTCGTCCTTCCCCGTTACGCCTCTAGCCTCGTAGCACACCGCCGGTTGATTTGGCGACGGCAGCAACGATTTTCTGAGATATCGCTTCGATGTCCTGATCTTTGAGCGTTTCACCACGTGGTTGCAACGTTACCTCGATCGCGATCGATTTTTGGCCCGGCTCAATGCCTTGCCCTTGATAGACGTCGAAAACGTCGACGGCGGCGACCAGGGCCTTATCGGCGCCTTGTGCGGCTTTGACGATGGCGTCCGCAGCCGTGTCTTCGGTGACCACGAACGCGAAATCGCGGCGAATGGGCGTCAGATCAGCCTTTTCAAGTACGGGCTTGGTCTTTGTCGCTTTCGCTTTCATTTGCGGCAGAGCGTTGAGGTTTAGTTCAAAGCCATAGATCGGGCCGTCGACTTTGAGCGCTTTCAGAACGCGTGGGTGGAGGGCGCCGAAATGCGCGACAGTGACCTTCGGGCCGAGTTTCAAGCTTGCCGCTTGTCCGGGGTGCCAGTGCGGTTGCCGAACCTCGCCAATCTGGAACCGGGCAGGTGGCTGCCCAACAGCTTCCAAGATCGCGTAGAGATCTGCCTTTGCAGCATAGACATCATAGCCGTCGGCAGCGCTCCAATGGCGCGCTTTCACCGGACGGACAAGAGCGGCCACTACGGATCTCTGGTCCTTTGGTCCGTCGCCAAGATAGATCGGTCCCGCCTCGAACAGACGTAGATCACGCTCGCCGTAATCGGCGCCGCGCTGTGCTGCCAGGGCGAGATTGCCAAGGATGCTCGGGCGCATTTGATTGAGCTCACTGGCAACGGGATTTGCCACTGTGAGTGTGTCATCACCGCCGCCGAACAGTTCTGAAAACGCCTTCGGCATGAAGCTCCACGTGACGGTTTCCAGGAAGCCGCGCGAGGCAAGCGTCCGGCGCGCCGTTCTGACCCGGTCTTGGATCGGCGTCGTGACCACATGTTTGCGACCTTGAAGCTTTGGCAAAGACTCTGTCGGGAGGGCGTCGAACCCTTCGAGGCGCGCAATCTCTTCAACCAAGTCAGCGCTTTGATCGACATCAAACCGCCAGCTCGGCACCGTGAGCAGCCAAGTTTCCCCTGTATCTTCAATGGTGAAGCCGAGGGACTTGATCATCTTTTTCATATTGGCCGGCTTCACATCAAGGCCGGTCAGACGCGCGACGTCGCGCTTGAAGAATTCAACCGGTTCGGTGCGCCGCGGGGCTTCACCCGCCACCGAGATCTTTGACGCTGCACCGCCGCCATATTCCGTAATCAAGCGCAGAGCCAAGTGGACGCCTTCGACGCAGGACATTGGATCCACGCCGCGTTCGAAGCGATAACGCGCGTCAGAGATGATTCCAGTGGTTCGGCCCGTTCGTGCGGTTCGCAGCGGGTCGAACCACGCGCTTTCAATAAACACATCAGTCGTGGTGTCCGAGACGGCTGTGCTTTCGCCGCCCATCACGCCGCCAAGGCCGATGACGCCGCTATCGTCGGCGATCACGCACATCTCGGAATTGACCTGATAGGTGTTTCCATCCAGCGCATTGCAATGCTCGCTATCCTTACCCAGGCGGGCGCGGATCGGTCCGGTGAGCTTCGCTGCATCATAAGCGTGCAGGGGCCGCGCGCGATCGAGCGAGATGTAGTTGGTGACGTCGACGAGGAGCGATTTAGGCGTGATCCCAACAGCCAAGAGCCGGGCTTGTAGCCAATCCGGCGACGGGCCGTTCTTAACGCCTCTCACAAGCGCGCCAGCAAAGATGGGGCAGGCTTCAGGATCGCCGAGCTGAATTTGGATGGGGCAGTCATAAGAGCCGCTCACTCTGCGAACAGGGTCATCAATAAACGCGCCTGCGCCCGCTGCAGCGAGATCCCGCGCAATGCCCTTGACACCGAGCCAGTCAGGACGGTTTGGCGTGACCTCAAAATCAATGACAGCGTCATCTAAGCCAAGCGCTTCGGCCGCGGAGGTTCCGAGCGGGATTGAGCTGTCGAGATCTGCGATCCCGTCATGGTCCTCACCTGCGTTCAACTCTTTCGTCGAGCACATCATGCCGGAACTTTCGACGCCGCGAATCTTGCGTGGTTTCTTGTCGAGACTGAACTCAAGCCCAGGAATATAGCTACCAAGCGGAGCGTAAATCGCGGTCATCCCGGCGCGCGCATTTGGGGCGCCGCATACGATCTGTTTCTCGCCGTCTACTGTATCGACTGTGCAGACCCGCAGTTTATCAGCGTCCGGATGCGGCTCGGCGGCTTTTACTTTGCAGACGGTAAAAGCTTTCAGGTCTTCAGCAGGGTTCGTGACCTCTTCGACTTCGAGGCCTGCCTTCAGCATATAGCCAAGGATTTCGTCCAGCGACGCGGTTGTTTCGAGATAGTCTTTCAACCAGGAGAGTGGGAACTTCATTGGGAAGCCTCATCTTGAATGCTTGGGGGTAGCATGACGCGGTTCATGCCGAATTCTTCAAATAGGTCGCGATCATAGGCTGGGCATGACTTCACTGGCTCAGCTCGGGATATCCCGACGCCCACGCGCCAGCATCGATCGAATACGGAACAGTAGCAAAAGTCGAAATCAATCTCGCCCCAATTGACCACGGCTGTATTCAGTTGCTCGGAGGTGATCTCGTCGACATCCCAGACCAGCGAGATGGCATCGACCTGCATTCCTGGTGCCAGTGAGCGGCCCGCCATTCCTGTCCAGGAAATGGCAAAACCTGACGGTAGATAGGCTCGAAAAGGTTCAAGCGTTTCAAGCTGTTCGCCATCTGTGCTGGCGACGACGGATTCAATCAAAGCCGGCCCGACGCCCGTATTTGATAGACGTAGCCCCATAGAGATTGTTTCAGGCTTGTTGGAGACAAAGCCCTCCACTTGTAACACCGGATAGACCATACCGTGTTGCTGCGCGCGCATGACCCGGCTTTGGTCCCACGCCACCCAAATCGCCACGACGGATGTTAGCAAGGCGCAGATCGCTACGAAGAACTCGACTCGATTATTATTACCCATGGCTGGCTCCAAGCGCGGCGTACCCATTGGCGAGCGCTTCAGCGCGCTCCGCTTTCACAGCTTCTGGCGCGGTTTCAGCGAAGGCCTTGTCTAGAATGCGCGTGACACGAAACGTCTCGAAAATGACGTCCATATCCGGTGCCCAGCTGCCCTCACGGCGGAAAAAGCCCTCATGCGCCTCGCGCCAGTAACGGTGTGAAAGATCTCCTTCCCCCTCGAGCGCCGCCATTTCAGGGGTCACCGCCTCGAAGGGGAGCGTTTGCATATCAATAGTTTCAATCTCGCAAACCGGCGTTCCAGCTCCATTGAGGCATATTTGGCATTCACCAATTTCCGCATCAGGGCCGTGTATGGCGGCAGAACAGGTCCCCGTCTTCACGCCAGCCACCACCAATGCGGCCAAACGGTCCGCGAGTTCGACACTGTCGCCGAACTTAAAGGTCTTGAGACCCTGATATGTGGGGCTTTCGCCCATTAGCTAAGCCCACCGCTCACACTAGGCGTGAGCCAAGGCTTAAAGCCATAATGGCGCGTCCAGGCCGGATCAGCTTCGAAATAGGGGCGCAGGTCCGGCATGCCGTATTTCAGCATGGCGAGACGGTCGATCCCCATCCCAAAGGCGAAGCCCTGATATTCATCCGGATCGATGCCGCAATTGCGCAGGACGTTTGGATGCACCATGCCTGAGCCGAGAATTTCCATCCAGCTATCTCCAGCGCCGATTTCAATCGTCTCGCCCTTCTTGGTATATTTCACATCCATCTCAGCGCTTGGCTCAGTGAACGGGAAGAAGTGTGGGCGGAACCGGGCTTCGACATTATCCACTTCGAAGAAAGCTTTGACGAAGTCGATCAGGCAGCCTTTGAGGTGGCCCATATGGATGCCTTTTTCGATCACTAAGCCCTCGACCTGGTGGAACATCGGTGTGTGGGTGGCATCCCAATCGTTTCGATAGACGCGGCCTGGCGCCAGAATGCGGATCGGCGGCTTTTGGCTCATCATGGTCCGGATTTGCACAGGTGAGGTGTGCGTACGCAGCACTTTCGCGTCGCCGCCTGCTGGCGTTTCCATGAAAAACGTATCGTGGGTTTCGCGGGCAGGGTGACCCTCTGGGAAGTTCAGCGCCGTGAAATTGTGCCAATCATCTTCAATGTCAGGGCCTTCAGCGACGGCGAAGCCCATATCCCCAAAGATCGCTGCAACTTCTTCAAACACTTGCATAACCGGATGCAGCGCGCCGACATGTTCCGGCTTTGGCGGCAGGGTCATGTCGAGCGTCTCAGTCGCGAGCTGCGCCTCTAGGGCGGCATCTTCCAATATTGCTTTGCGCGTCTCGACTGCGTCAGCGACCCGGTTTTTCAGCGCGTTCAGCTTGGGCCCCATATCCTGGCGCTCTTCTGGGCTCATCTGGCCCAGCGTCTTCATCAGGCCAGAGACGCGGCCTTTTTTGCCAAGCTCTGCGACGCGCACGGCATCGAGCGATTGTAGGTCACTGGCGCCGTCAATCGCCTTAAGCGCTTCGGATTCGATGGTTTGAATGTCGGACATGAAAAGCCCCGTTGGTCATTTTGGAGACAAACGGGGCCTGTCCGACCCCGCTTGAAGCGGTCGGATTAGCGGAGAAAAGCTAGGCTGTGAACCGGCGTTACGCCAGGGCTGCCTTGGCTTTCTCCACCAAGGCGCCAAAAGCGGCGGGTTCTTTGATCGCAAGATCAGACATAACTTTGCGGTCCATCTCGATCCCGGCTTTGCCAAGACCGCCGATGAAACGGCTATATGTCATTGAATCATCGTGCTCGCGAACAGCAGCGTTAATGCGCTGAATCCACAGGCTGCGGAAGCTGCGCTTCTTAACTTTGCGACCGACATAAGCGTACTGGCCAGCTTTCCAAACAGCAGCGGTTGCTGTGCGGAACTGTTTGGAGCGTGCGCCGCGATAACCTTTTGCGGCCTTCAGGATTTTTTTGTGACGTGCCTTTGCTGGCACCTTATTACGTGAACGGGCCATAATGAGGCTCCTTCCTACAAATTCGGTTCAGATCTTCCCGGACTAAATCCAGGACGGTGCTATTTCAGGCCGTTCGGCAGAAACTTTTTGATGACACGTTTCGTGTCCGCGTGAGCAACAACTTCGGTGCCGCGATTTTGGCGGATATACTTACCGTTGTGGCTGATCAAACGGTGGCGCTTACCAGCGACGCCGTGCTTCAGTTTTCCGGAAGCCGTGATCTTGAACCGCTTTGCAGCGGCCTTTTTGGTCTTCATCTTCGGCATTTCGATCTCCTATTGAGCGCGAGGCTCTAGTTCGTCATTTAGAGCAACCAGGCATGCCGTTTTCGGCCCGGTCGCTGCGGGAGCGCGGGTTTAAGCGCAAAAAGAATGGGAAATCAAGCCGAGTCTTCAGCCTGCAGACACCGCTATTAACGAGGCGCCATCACCATGGTCATTTGGCGGCCTTCGAGCTTTGGCTCAAGCTCGACCTTCATCTGTTCGTCAAACTGCTCTTTCACCCGATTCAGCACTTCCATGCCGAGATGTTGGTGGGCCATTTCACGTCCGCGGAAGCGAAGCGTGATTTTGACCTTGTCGCCTTGCTCAAAGAATTGCGCGATCTTTTTGGCTTTCACCTCATAATCGTGCGTGTCGATGTTCGGGCGGAACTTGATCTCTTTCAGTTCCTGGGTCTTCTGCTTCTTCTTAGCAGCCGCTTTTTTCTTCTGCGCTTCGTAGCGCATCTTGCCATAGTCAACGATCTTACAGACCGGGACCTCTTGGTTTGGAGAGACTTCAACGAGGTCCATACCGGCTTCGCGGGCAGCGTCCAAGGCAGCTTCTATGGGCATTTCACCTTGTTTTTCGCCTTCTTCATCGATCAGAAGGACGCGTGCGGCACGAATATCGCGATTGGTGCGAGGGCCGGTAGGTTTGGCGCGCTCTGGGCGGCCGTATGGTCTGCGGGCTATGGCTAATCTCCTATGGTTGCCAGTGTTTGCGTGTCTAATATGCCTTTAATTGTGGCATTTTTCAACTCAAGCTTTGTTAAGCAGCAAGCGCCCATAAACATTTAAGGTCGCGGTTTGAAGCTGCTTTTTGCTGAAATTTTCGCGAATATAGGCCTGACCCGCACGTCCCATCGCGTCCCGTGCTTCTGGGCGCAGATGAATCAGCGTTCGAATACATGCGGTGAGGGCGGTCACTGAGCCGGGTTCTGCGCGGGTTCCTGTCTCGCCTTCGATCACGGTTTCGCGCTGGCCGCCATGGTCGGCGACAATGACTGGCTTGGCCATCGCAGAGGCCTCAGCCGCCACGCGGCCAAACGCTTCCGGGCGGGTCGAGGGTGCGAGCACTATGTCGGAAAGCGCATAGGCGGCCGGCATATCACTCGTATGGCCCGCAATTGTGACGGTCCCGCCGAGCTTGTGGGCGATGATCTTGTCTTCAAGCTCTGTAACGTATTTATCGCGCCCCTGCGCATCACCCGTCAGAATCAAATGCATCATGGCGCGCTCATTACCGTCCAGGGCGCCAACAGCATCAATGGCAACCGCTTGGCCTTTCCAGCTCGTCAGTCTGCCCGGAAGCATGAGCTGCACGCGCTGGTCACCATCGGAGACACCCCAGGCAGCTCGAACATCGTCCATGCGGCTTTCCGAGACATTTTGCGGATCAAACGCGTGCAAATCGACGCCGCGCGGTATCGTCACGATCTTCTCCGGCGGCGTTTCATGCACTTCCATTACATGCGCCGCGGTCCATTCAGAGTTTGCGATCACAAGATCACCGCGCGCCATGACCGAGTTATAGCGCTTCTTAAGGCCCGTTCGGCCGCTATAGGCACCGTGATAGGTCGTCACGAACGGTGTCTGTGTGCGCTGCGCGGCGACATAAGCGCTCCAACCCGGTGCGCGCGAGCGGGCATGGATCAGGTCGATCCCATGTTCGGCAATGAGCCCTTCGATCAGGCGTGTGTTCTTGCGGATGATAAGCGGGTTCTTGCTCGCGGCGTTGAGCCGGATCAACTCCCCGCCAGCTCGTTCGAGCGCCTCCTCCAGCCGTCCACCAGAGCTCGCGACCAAAGCGCGGCCCCCGGCACCTGAAATCGCTTCAGCCATCTCAACCGTCGTGCGCTCAGCGCCGCCCGCCGCCAAGTCGGGGATGACTTGCAGGATCGTTTTTCCAGAAAGGTCGGGCCACGCAGATTCGCTCATTGGGAGAGTTTGACTGATTTGCGCCGGGATTGAAACGAAGAAGTTGCCAGCCGCGGCAAGCAGATGCAGTAGAAACTCAAAGGAGGCGCGCTATGGACCATCAAGACTTTTTTTCCCCCCAACGGCGCCGTTTGGCTTATCGCTATACCGCCCCGCGGACCGAGCTCACTTTTGTCTGGTTGTCCGGGTTCAAATCAGACATGAGCGGGTCAAAAGTGACCGTTCTGGAAGCCTGGGCCAAGGCGCAAGGCCACGGCTTTTTAGCCTTCGATTATTCCGGGCATGGCCTCTCCGGCGGCGCGTTCGTAGACGGGACTATCTCAGCTTGGCGAGAGGATGTACTCGCCGCGATCGAAGGCCTGACCTCTGGGCGGATTGTCTTGGTGGGTTCCAGCATGGGCGGCTGGATGGCGCTTTTGTCTGCATTGGCCTTAAAAGCCCGCGTAGCCGCCATGGTCCTGATCGCCCCCGCGCCGGACTTCACGCAAAAGCTGATGTGGCCAGGTTTCACAGCCGCGCAACAGACCGAGATCCTAGAGCAGGGGCAAACGCTGCGCCCGTCGGATTATGGCGACCCCTATCCGATCACCCGCGACCTGATTGAAGACGGTCAACAATGGGCGCTGCTCGACGCGCCGATAGACCTAGAGATCCCGATACGGATCCTGCAAGGCATGCAGGATCCAGACGTGCCGTGGCAACATGCATTCAAGCTTGTCGACGCGTTGCAGAGCGAGGACTTAGTGTTCTCACTAATCAAGGACGGCGACCACCGCTTGTCGCGAGACCAGGATATCGAGCGGCTCGTGGCGACGTGCGGGGAATTGGCGGATGTCGTGGGGTAGTGCTAACGGGATTTTAGTTGAAACTGCATAGAGGCAAGCAGCTTCAATGGCCGCTTTAATCAGCGCGATAGAAACGTCCGCTTTGGGTCAGGAGGAGACGTTGGCTTGAATTGCTTGCCGGGCTAGTGACGCACAGCGATAGAAATATTATCTAGAGTGCATGGATCAGGTCGTTCAGGGCTAAAATGAAGTCTAAGTCAAAACATTGGTTTGAGTTTCAAACAGGCGGTGCTCAACTTGGTTTTGCCATGTGGATTCCCGTAACTGGAATGGGATGGATCACGTTTCTAGTAATTGGGATTGGCTGGCTTGGCGGTCCGTACCTTCTGCACGAACATTCAGCCAATATTGGACTGCTTCCCGGAATGATTTTGCTCATTTCATCGATTCTATTGATCGTTGTCGCGGTCACGAAAACTAAGCGGGTGAAGTTCGATTGATATCCGCTTTGACGCCGAAAGCGAGCTCATCGATTTGTATCCGCTAACCATAGCGCGGGCTGAGCATCTATAACACTTTGATCGCATCCATCTTGCCAAGGGAACAAACCGTCACGAGCACCAGGCCATACGATTTGGAACACCTCCGGACTCCCACTGTTCCCGCAGTGCTCCCAGTGCCACACTGATGAAAGCACCCAATCTTCGTAGAGATCGGCTCGGGCAGCGCGCTTAGTGATGCAATCAAATCCTTCCAACAAGTCCGGCCACCGCGCACCATCATAGATGGGCTCACCTTTTTCCAACTTGCGATGCATCTCCCACAACATGTGGGACATCAAGTCTCTCGGAAGTCCACAAACAATTAGTTCTGGTGCGTTCAGCGATTTGGGGAAACCAACCGTATATGCGAAATCCGGGTCTTTGCCATCGGGGTCGAACACGAACGTAAACTGCCAACCGTGTTCTTCGATATTAGCGAGCGTTCTTTCAAAATATTCTTCTTTCGAGATCGTCATGATTCACGCCTATCACGAGGAACCCGCTTTGTCCGCTTTGACGCCGAGAGCGGACATTAGCCAATTGGCCAATTGTTTCCCCCATCAAATCCGCCAAGATCAACGCGCGAGCGCATCTTCGATCAGCTTCGCAGTCTCTTCGACCCCATAAAGTGCGATGAAGCCGCCAAATCGTGGGCCTTGGCTTTGGCCGAGTAGGACTTCGTAGAGGGCCTGGAACCAGCCGCGCAGGTTTTCAAATTCGTGCTCTTTGCCAACGGTGAAGGTCAGCGTCTGTAGCTCACCTTGATCGACCGGATCGGTCCACGCGCGCAGGCGTTTTGCCAAGTCTTCCATGGCGGCGCGTTCTTGATCATCCGGCGCGCGGTAGGATTTGGTTGGCTCTACGAAGTCGCGATAATAGGCCATCGCATAGCCCGCCAGCCGGTCCAGCAGCGGGTGGCTCTCAGGTGAGGCCTCTGGCGCATAACGTGAGATGAATCCCCATAATTGCTCGCGGGTTTCAGGGTTGGCGGCGCTAACCAGATTGAGCAGCAATGCAAAGCTGACTGGCGAGGTTTCAGCTGGCGGGTTGCCGCCATGAATGTGCCAGACCGGATTGCCGATTTGCGCTTTCGGTTCCTCGCTCGGGAACTTCTCGAGGAAGGTCAAATACTCATCCACGGCTTTTGGGATGACGTCGAAATAGAGCTTCTTCGCCACGCGCGGCTTTTGGAATTGATAAAGCGACAAGCTTTCCTGCGGCGCGTATTTCAGCCACTCTTCGACCGCGATGCCATTGCCTTTGGTCTTAGAGATTTTGGTGCCGTGCTCATCAAGGAAGAGCTCATAGACATATTGCTGCGGCGGCTGGCAGCCGAGGATGCGTGTGATCTTGGAATAGATCGGGGCATTGTCTTGATGGTCCTTGCCGAACATCTCAAAGTCCACGCCAAGCGCGGCCCAGCGCATGCCGAAATCTGGCTTCCATTGCAGCTTTGTGTTGCCGCCGGTGACGGGCAGGGTGACGTCTGTGCCATCCTCATCCTCAAACGTGACCGTGCCCGCTTTCGCGTCGATCGCTTTCATCGGGACGTAAAGCACGCGGCCGGTTGTCGGTGAGATCGGTAAGAAAGGCGAATAAGTCGCTTGACGTTCTGCGCCGAGGGTTGGCAGCATGACGCCCATAATTTCGTCGAACTTTTCGAGCGCGCGCAGCAGCATCGGATCGAACGTGCCGTCTTTATAGCAATCGGTGGCCGACAAGAATTCATAGTCAAAGCCGAAACTGTCCAAGAAGGAACAGAGCCGCGCGCCCATGTGCGCGCCATAGCTGTCATGGGTGCCGAATGGATCCGGCACATCGGTTAGCGGCTTTTGCATGAACGGCTCAAGGCTTTCCGGGTTCGGCACGGTTGGCGGGACTTTGCGCATCCCGTCCATATCGTCTGAGATACAGATCAGCTTGGTCTCATAATCGCCGCCGGTCAGCGTTTCGAACGCGGTTTTGACCATGGTCGTACGAACAACTTCGCCAAATGTCCCGATATGCGGCAGGCCGGATGGGCCATAGCCGGTCTCGAACACCACGGGGCCTTGTTTCGGTTTGCCCTGTTTCTCCATATTGCGCAGGCGTTTGAGCAGGGCGCGCGCTTGTTCGAACGGCCAGGCTTTTGCGGTTTCTGCGAGCGTTCGGAGATCACTCATGAATTGGGCTCCTTGGTTGAGGGCCGGGAGGTACCACTCCGAGCGCTCCTGTCAAAGGTGGATTCAGGGGAAATAGGGGAAATGCGTTAAAAATATTTGACATGTCAAAAATGTTTAACTATATGAGGTGTACAAGATTTTTAACACGGAGGTCTCCGATGGGATTTCAAGAAAAGATGGCTTGGGCCATGATGGTTATTCTGATCGTCACCGGCGTGGCTTATTATAGTGTGGTGTTTCAGGCGTCAGCTGCTTTAGGTGCTGTAGCCCCGCCACTATTGCCCCTCATGATCGGGTATACGGTTTTTTTGGTCGTGCTGATCACTGTGGCAGCGATCCTTATCTCGATTTCTAAGCCCTCGGAAGCGGGTGCCGGATTGGATGAACGCGACAAGCTCATTCAGTTTAAGGGCGAGGCTTGGAGTAGTCGCGCCATGGGGTTCCTCACCGTCTGCGCCTTGTTAGATTTTGGTGTGAATGGTGATGGCAACCGATTGTTCCATATCATCTTCGCGGTGCTGATTATCTCGCAGATTGCTGAATATGGGCTGCAAATCCTCTTTTATCGAAGAGGTGTTTGAGACATGTCGTTTTGGGAAAGGAACACAATCGTTCTGGCGGTCGGCACGCTGATTGGAGGCGTCTTCTACTTTTCGATTGTCACCTGGCAGTCTGTTGCGGCAGGCAGCCTCGTCGCCCCGAGTCTAGCCGTGTGGTTGGGATACATCGTCCTTCAATTCTGCGTTTCGATGCTCGGCACTTGGCCCGGCGCGCGTAAGCTGAAAGCGGATCTCGAAAACAAAGCGCCGCATGCTGGGGATGAGCGGGATCGGCTTATTCGAATGAAGGCTGAAAGTGTGCAGGGGCACGCGATGTCGGCGCTTATCTTTGCTTGCATGGCTGCCTGGTTCCTGCATTCGAGCGCAGCGCTTTTGTTCCATTCCTTGGTCGCGGCTCTTATTGTAAGCGAACTGGCGCGGGCGGGCTGGCAAGTCTTCAACTATAATCGGGCGATCTAAAATGGCGAAGCGTCCACCGATTACCAATCGCGTTAAAGAGTTGCGCGAGGCGAATGCTCAGATGAGCCAGTCGGCGCTGGCCAAAGAGATTGGGGTTACGCGCCAAACCGTCATTGCTATCGAGCAAGGGAAATACTCGCCCAGCTTGGAAAGCGCGTTTCGAATTGCACGCGTGTTCGGCGTTGGACTAGAAGACGTGTTCGGCTGGGATGGCGACTAGAGCCCGGCAGGGTGCGCTTCTGAAAGCCCTTTTAAGCGACGCCGTGCCAGCAGCTCCTTGGAGCGTTCGACCGTGACAGGGTCACCATAGTCCAGAATGGTGCGCTCTTTCCGGTCCGCCTTGGTTTCACGGCGGAACAATTTGGTGGCGATCAGGCGTTTCATATTGCTTCCCTTCGACTTTCTGTTCGATGAGAAGCAATATTCGCGCCATAGGCGAGTTTTCTGGGCCCGTTTTAAGGCGTAACCGTGTTAAACCAGAAGGGCGGCTGATCGAGCGCATCGAACATCGCGGAGACAGCGCCGCGTTTGCCGCCAATCTTCATCTTGCCAGATGTGACGAGACCGAGCGGGCTGGCTTCACCCAAGATCAGGCGATCAAAATCCAGACGATCGATCGTGACGGTGGCTGCGGCGTCTTCGATTGTACCTTCACGGGGAACAATGACGGCCTTTTCCACCAAAAGTGTAATGGTTTCACCCGTGTCCGGAAAGTCGAACACAATTGCGTACGGGTCCCGATCAATTTTCGACGGATTATACCTGGCGGCTAAAGCATCGAACAGATCGATCGAGGGAACGGCTTTGAGGAAATCTGCATTACCGAGCTGTGGGTTTCCGACATTGGGAAGTCCGCGGCGAAGTTCTGCGGCGCCGGTGAGATAATAACTGCGCCATGCACCGCTTTCTGCCTGAAAGCCGAGCTGTTCGTAGGCGGCAGACAGCCAATCCCGCGCCTGTTGATTGTCCGGTTCTGCAAAGACCAGATGGTTGAACACTTCCGCCGCCCAGCGATAATCCCCGGACGAGAATGCGTTCTGACCAATCTCTAAGACCGATGCCGCCCCGCCCATGGCGTCCACATAACGCTCGGCTGTCACCTCATGCGGAAGGCGATTATATTCAGCCGGAACACCGCCCCACCAACCGAAATAGTGCTGATACACAGCTTTAGCATTGTGATTGAGCGTGCCGTAATAGCCGCGCGTTGCAAAGTCGCCGGCTTGGAAAGCTGGTTCTTCAACCGCTTCTGCTGCTTCGACCATAGTCGCCCCAGCATTCGCATTGCGCAGGGTTTGATCATGCACATAGCGATAGATGTCGCGCTGACTGGCCAGGAACTGAGCCACATTTTCCTGACCCCAAGTTGGCCAGTGGTGGGAAGCAAACACAACATCGCTGGTCTTACCATACTCGGCCAGAACATAATCAATTGCGCGGCTCCATTTCAGAGCATCACGCACCTTCGCGCCGCGCGGGGTTAGCACATTGTGGAAAGTCGCGGTGGCAACTTCAGCCGTACAAAGCGCGCGCTTCTCAGGCAGGTAGAACATAAACTCTGCAGGCGCTTCCGTTCCTGCCGCATCGATAAACTCAAAAGTCACGCCATCAATGACGCGAATGGTGCCGCGACCCTCAATCTCCTCCGTGGGGAGGATCAAGCTGATCGTCCCATTCGGGAGGCCTGGACCGAGGCCAGAGCCAACATGCGCTGTCGTTGAGCGCGGTAGCGTGTTGCCGAACATCATAGTCGCGCGGCGGCTCATCTGATTGCCGGCAATCAGATTTTCCGAAACCGCGCTTTCTGAGAACCCAATCGGCGCCAGAATGGGAACGCCATTTGCGACATCTTCATCCGAGATGACGCCGCGCGCGCCCCCGAAATGGTCGGCATGAGAATGTGTGTATAGAACGCCGGTTACGGGCCGCTCGCCGAGTGTGTCATTCACCAGTTTGAGTGAGGCAGCCGCGGTTTCAGTCGCGGTCAACGGGTCAACAATGATCCAGCCTGTATCGCCCTCAATCACGGTCATTACCGCGAGATCGTAGCCGCGCACCTGATAGATGCCGTCCATGACTTTGAAGAGGCCGTGATGCGCCGCGAGTTGCGATTGTCGCCAAAGCGAAGGGTTCACCGTTTCTGGCGCGTCACCGTCTAAGAATTCAAACTGCGGAATGGCCCAAACGACAGAGCCGTCCTCCGCGAGAATGGCCTCGTCTTCGATATAGGCGATGCGGTCGCGGCGAGCGTCTTTGCCGTCGGACCCGGGTGCAAGATCTAGGCGGGCCGCTAGTGATGCATTGGCTTGCTTGGTCGCTTCTGTCGCTGTCCCAGGGGAGGGGAGACCTGCCTCTAGTGCGGCGGCCGATGGCTCCGGCGTGGGTGGAATTGCCGGGTCTTGGCCACAGGCCGTTAAGAGCGCTCCGCTGAGCGCCGCCATCCATAGTCGCATTCTTGCCTCCCAATTATGACATCAGAGGTGTCATAATTTCCTTGGATCAACAAGATCGCGCGGCGGAAGCTGGATTAGAAGCGGTCAAGCCGTGTTGGCAGACCGTATTCCGTAAGGCGCGTACAAGCCCATACATATTCGCTCGCACAGGACTCTTGTAAAAGGCGTGTGGCGGTCGGTCGGTCGCGAGAGCCGCCGAGCCCCATATACATCATATTGCCGAGCCCTGCGCAGCCGCCCGGATCGTTTAGGCTGCAGGCTTGCTCATACAGAATGCGCGCATGATCGAGGTCGATGTCTCCGTCCTCATCTTTTTGCGACGTATAGGCTTGCTGCATGCAGGCGCCGGGGTGGCGTCCCTCCAGACAGGCCGCATCATAATGGATTTTTGCCTTGGGATAATCCTGAACTGTCCCATTCCCGCGGCGATACATTTCGCCAAGCGAGAAACAGTTCCGGGCCCACTGGTCTTGGGGCAGAGACCTGTCAGTGCAGAGCTTCTCGAAAATCACCAAGGCCTCTTCCATCCGACGCTCTGCCCGGGCGAGGTCAACGCCATCGGCTGGCTTGATCACGTCGCGTCCTTCGGCTCCAAATGTCAGCCGGGCCGCATCGCGCATGGCGCGTTCTGCGAAATACTCATCCGCATTTTTTGGAGTTGGTTGCGGTTTGCCAAACTGAGCTGATGCAACGCCGCTGAGCATAGCTGTCGCAATGAGTAAGGCGAACAATCGAACCAGCATGAAACGCTCCGTGATTTGTGTCATGTGTAACAACATAACTAGGAATGCGGCGCTTTTCTGTCGAGTCTTGCCAGACAGTGATTGCGCTGCCACCGTGAAGAAAAGCGGAGGATTTCATGTCAGAAGAAAATCAGAAACCGATTGGTTCAGGCTTTGGCGCGAAAACGCCAGCAGCGGATGTCGTTAAAGGCATGGATTTAAGCAGTAAGAATATCATCGTCACCGGCGGTTATAGCGGGATCGGTATCGAAGAAGTTCGCGCTTTGGCTGGTGTTGGCGCGCAGGTCACAGTCCCGGCGAGGCGCCCGGATGCGGCCAAAGAAGCGCTCGCAGAGGTTGACGGACAGATTGAAGTTGCGAGCATGGATCTCGCCGATCTCACCTCGGTTCGTAAGTTTGCCGATGACTATGTCGGAAGCGGCCGTCAGCTTGATATCTTGATCAACAATGCTGGCATTATGGCGTGTCCACTCGCGCGCGTTGGCCCTGGATGGGAAAGCCAGTTCGGCATCAATCACCTCGGCCATATGGCGCTTGCGCAGGGGCTGCTGCCCGCGCTGAAAAAGGCAGGCACTTCGCGTGTCGTTGCTTTGTCCTCCACAGCGCATATTCGCGGCGACGTGAATTGGGACGACCCGCATTATGAGAATAGCGAGTATGACAAATGGGGCGCTTATGCGCAGGCTAAGTCCGCGAATGCTTTGTTTGCTCTTGGCGCGGATCGGCGCTGGGATGAGTTTGGCATCACGGCTTTTGGTGTACATCCAGGCGGAATTTTCACGCCGCTACAGCGTCATCTGAGCGTCGAAGAAATGGCGGCCATGGGGTGGATGAACCCAGATGGTACAATCCCGCCAGCGATCCAGGCAATGTTCAAAACGCCAGATCAGGGCGCGTCCACAGCGACATGGGCGGCAACCTCTCCGCAGCTTGAAGGCCGCGGCGGCGAATATTGCGAAGACTGTGATATCGCGCAGCTTGCTGACCCGGATAGCCAGAGATGGGAGCATGCGCGCCCATGGATCTGCGATGACGAAAAAGCCGATCGACTCTGGGCGATGAGCGAAATGATGCTCGCCGACGCATAATATTCAACTTTTTGGTTGAATAAATTTCATCCTTATGTATATTCATCCGCATGGTTGAATATAATGATGTCTTGAACCAAACGTTTCGCGCGCTCTCTGATCCGACGCGGCGCGCCATGTTGGAGGACTTGCGCGGCGGGCCGAAAACGATCGGCGCGCTTGCTGAACCGTTCGCGATCAGTTTTGCGGCCACATCGAAACATTTGGGCATCCTCGAAGATGCGAGATTGATCCGCCGTGAGAAGCAGGGGCGCGAACGCATCTGTCATTTGGAACCGGGCGCAATGCAGGAGGCCAAGACCTGGCTCGAGCAGCATGCCGCGTTCTGGACGTCCGCATTCGACGCTTTGGAAACAGCCTTAAAAGAGGAGGATGAGACAAATGAATGATTATGCGACCTATCCAGAAAGCTCCGTACTGGAAATCTACCGCGATCTGCCGGGGCCGATTGAGCGGGTCTGGGATTACCTAACCAAGTCCGATCTGCGCCAAAAATGGCTCTGCGCCGGAGATGTCTCCAGTGAGGTCGGCGGGGAGGTTGTGTTTCAGTTTGACCATTCACGACTGTCAAAGCATCCAACTCCTGACAGCCATAATGGGAGTGGCGACCAGTATATGACGGGCATTGTGCGCGTCTATGATCCGCCTCATCACCTCGCGTTTTCGTGGCCCTCCGCAGAAGCTGAAGCGCCGACGGAAGTTGTTATCAATCTGGTGGAGGTTGAGGGCGGTGTTCGGCTTCACCTTCGGCACGAGCGTCTGGTTACAACTGATTATAAGTCCGGAGCGTCAGCGGGTTGGCACACCCATCTCGATATTCTCAATGACATTCTAGCGCACCGAGACGGGCGCGATTTCTGGGAACATTTTCTGCCTTTGGAGCAAGAGTATAAGCGACGTTTAGCGTGATCTTAATGCCGTCTCTGCTTGACGTGTCCGGGTACTCAGAGCAGGGAGGCGACATGTCTGGTGTGGATCCAAATCCGGTTTCCGATGGGAAAAAGTCTAAGCTTGGACTGTGGCTGACCATCGCGGCGATCGCGATCTTGCTCTCGCTGTTTTTGTTTGGGCGCTACACCGAGTTTCTAAACATTGAAGCGCTTGAACGCGCGATTGGTCAGTTTGCCAATGGGCCATGGGGCGTCCCGGCATTGATCCTAACCTTTTGTGCCTGTGCCTTTATAGGGGTTCCGCAATTCCTCTTGATTGGGATGGGGGTTTACGCGTTTGGCCCGCTTTGGGGTGCAATATGGTCTTGGACCGCCACACTCTGCTCAGGCACGATTACATTCTGGTTGGGGCGTTTGTTTGGTGACGCAACGCTGCAACGGGTTGGGCAAGGGCGGATCAAACGCTTTGCTGATTTCGTCGCAAAGAACGCGTTTGCTGCCAGTGCGATCGTGCGCAATGTCCCAACAGGTCCGTTTTTGATGGTGAACATGCTGTTTGGGGCCATCCGCGCGCCTTACTTGCACTATCTTGGCGGGATGGCGCTTGGTGTGATCCCGAAAATAGCGCTGGTCGCGTTTGGGCTTCAGGCCATTCAGGCGGCGCTTCAGGGTAATATTTGGCTCGCCGTCTTTGCAGCGATGGCAGCGATTGCCGTTTTCCTCGGTGGCTTCTTGTATGTGAGATACAGACGCCGCAAAGGGGAAAATATTGCGCTGAGTGCAGATTAGCCTGTTGACACTGCTGGCTCGTCGCCGCATTGCAATGGCCATGCGCAAGAATTTGCCTCTTTTGGACCTACTCCTCCTTATCGGCCCCTGGCCGGTAGCGACGGCGTCGTAACGCGCGCGTCCACGGCCAGGGGATAGACCTTAAAAAGTTTCTCACATCACCAGGCCAGATAGATGACCGATACAACTGATATTGTAATTTTCGACACAACTATGCGCGACGGCGAACAGTCGCCAGGCGCGTCCATGACGCATAATGAGAAGCTCGCTCTTGGTGAGCTTCTTGAGACGATGGGCGTTCACGTCATTGAAGCTGGCTTTCCAGCAGCTTCGATTGGCGATTTTGAGGCGGTTAGCGAAATCGCTCGGCGCTCCAAAACAGCGACCATTTGCGGATTGGCGCGTTCGACACCTGGAGACATTGATAGATGTGCTGCAGCTGTACGCCATGCGGCCAAGCCGCGGATCCATACATTCATTTCAACCAGCCCCGTGCACATGAAGCACAAACTCAAAATGGGACCAAATGCGGTGCTAGAAGCAGTTGGCCGGTCCGTCGCGCAGGCGCGCAACCTGGTTGACGATGTTGAATGGAGCCCAGAAGACGCGACCCGCACAGAGTTCGATTTTCTGTGCAAATGCATCGATGCAGCGATCACGTCTGGCGCCACGACGATCAATATTCCGGATACAGTCGGGTATTCGCACCCCGAAGAATACGGCAACCTGATCCGCCGCTTGCGCGAGACGATCCCAGATAGCGACAAGGTGATCTGGTCGACGCACTGCCACAATGATCTCGGACTTGCGGTGGCGAACTCGATTGCAGGTGTGCAAGGCGGGGCGCGTCAGGTGGAGTGCACGATCAATGGCCTCGGCGAGCGCGCCGGCAACGCGGCCCTGGAGGAGGTCGTGATGGCCTTCAACACGCGCAGCGATGATCTGCCCTTCGCGACTGGCCTCGATACGACCAAACTGGCCGCCGCCAGCCATATGGTGAGCCGGATTACGGGTTTCCCGGTTCAGTACAATAAAGCGATTGTGGGCAAGAACGCCTTCGCGCATGAAAGCGGCATTCACCAGGACGGCATGCTGAAAAATGCCGAGACCTACGAGATTATGAAGCCTGAAGATGTTGGCGTCTCGAAAACCAGCCTAGTCATGGGCAAGCATTCCGGGCGACACGCGTTTCGTGACAAGCTTGAGAGCCTCGGTTATGAGCTCGATAAAGACAGCCTGAACGAGGCGTTTAAGCGGTTCAAGGATCTCGCCGACCGCAAAAAGCATGTCTTCGATGACGATTTGATCGCGCTTGTCGATGATCAGCTGTCTGCCATAGGCGAGAGGATCTCGTTTGAACGCTTGCGCGTTGTTGCCGGATCCGAAGGGCCGCAAACGGCCGATTTGAGCGTTTTGGTGGATGGGGAGAGCCATTCGGTCTCCTCAGAGGGAAACGGGCCGGTCGATGCGGTCTTCAACGCCATTCGAACGATCATTCCGCATGAGGGTAAACTCGACTTGTTTCAGGTCAGCGCCGTCACCGGCGGAACGGATGCGCAAGCCGATGTCCATGTCCGTTTGAAAGGCGAGGGCATTATGGCGACCGGTCGGTCATCGGATCCAGACACATTGGTGGCGGCGGCTAAGGCTTACATCCATGCGCTGAATAAGCTCGAAGCCCGTCGATTGAAGCGGAAAGCGGCTTAAAGGTTAACAAACGAGGCGTTTGCGTTAACGAGAGGTATATGGCCTCATTCTCCTGGAGACGCCTTTAAACATTGATAATTTGCCATGTGTACGGGTCGTACGCACGGCAAATTATTTCTGCTTGCTTTAATCATATCTAAACGGCATGAGGGTATAGGGCTGATCAGACTATCAATGCTGCGTGCGTTCAATCCTGAGCCACGTGTAAGAAAAGCGGCGTAAAAAAAATGATCGGAAGCCTACTCGGAGTTCTTTCCACAGACATGGCCATTGACCTAGGGACAGCGAACACGCTGGTCTATGTGAAGGGTCAAGGCATTAAACTCGATGAGCCTTCGGTCGTCGCGTACATGAACCAAGGCGGCCGTAAAATGGTCTATGCCGTTGGTGACGACGCTAAGAAGATGCTCGGCAAGACCCCGCTGAACATGGAAGCCATTCGCCCGATGCGCGATGGTGTGATCGCGGATTTCGAAGTCGCCGAGGAAATGATCAAGCACTTTATTCGCAAAGTGCATAATCGCCGCGCCTTTGTTTCGCCGCTGATCATTATCTGTGTGCCAAGCTCGGCAACCAACGTTGAGCGCCGCGCGATTCACCAGTCTGCTTTGGCAGCAGGTGCCCGCGAAGTTCACTTGATTGATGAGCCGCTCGCGGCCGCGATTGGCGCTGGTCTTCCGATCGAGGAGCCAGCCGGCTCCATGGTCGTTGATATCGGTGGTGGTACAACTGAGGTGGCAGTTTTGTCGCTCGGTGGTCAGGTCTATTCCCGCTCTGTGCGCGTTGGCGGTGACAAGATGGACGAAGCCATCATGAATTATCTCCGTAAGCACCAAGGTATTCTGGTTGGCGAAATGTCGGCAGAGCGGATCAAGAAACAGATCGGCACCGCAATGGCGCCTGAGAATGGCGACGGCATGACCGTCACCGTTCGTGGCCGCGCGACTGGCGATGGCGTGCCAAATGAAGTCGAAATCAATGAAAAGATGATGGCTGAGGCGCTTGCTGATCCAGTTGGTGAGATTGTTGAGGCTGTTCGCATCGCGCTTGAAGCGATGCCACCAGAACTCTCGGCAGATATTGTCGATCGTGGTATTGTTCTGACGGGCGGCGGCGCGCTGCTGCGGAACTTGGATGTTGTCCTTCGTGAGCAAGCGCGTCTTCCGGTGATGATCGCCGAAGACCCATTGAAATGTGTCGCGAATGGGTGTGGATTCGTCCTGGAGAACCTCTCGCGCATGAAGAATGTCCTGTCGCCAGAAGTTTGATCTGTTTGATGCAGCTATCGCTGCGATCATAGAGGAAGGAAGCAGCCCATGCCTCGCAGCAGCGGCAAGGGATATCGTCAAAGACCGCTTCGTCGGTACGGCTTCTTTATAGCTGTTGCAGGCCTCGTCGCCCTTCTGCTTCTCCAGACATCACCGCGCCTAAGCGAAGGTGTTGAGCCGATCCGGACCGCGGCGTCAGATCAGCTATTTCATGTCACGCGTCCAAGCTTGATCGATCGTCTGAGCGGGGCTTCCGCCAAAGAACGCCAAATCCTCGAGCTCGAAGCCCGTGTCCGGGAATTAGCGCAGTATAAAGCCCTCGCGTTGACCATGGCGGAGCGGCTGGAAGTCTATGAAGAGATCCTCAACATGCAGGGCGAGCCAGGCGGCGCAGAGGTTACCGCGCGGATCATGGCGGAAACCAATGGCCCGTTTGCTGAGGCGTTGCTGGCCAATGCGGGTGCCACGAATAGCGTCGCTGAAGGCTACTATGCTGAGAATGATCGCGGTCTGGTGGGCCGGGTCGTGCAGGTTGGCCAGCGGTCCTCGCGGATCCTTAAGGTTACCGATTTTAACAGCCGTGTTCCGGTTATGGGCGAGGCGAGTGGATTGCGGGCGATCATGTTTGGTGGCCGCGACGGGTTGGGCCATCTGACCGATCTACCGGAGCAGGGCGAATTCCTACCAAACGAACGCATTTTGACGTCTGGCGAGGGCGGACTGTTTCCTCGAGGCGTTGTTGTTGGCCATGTGCGCGGCGGCGATAGCAAGGACATTCGAGTCGATCTCGCAATGCTAACAGGGCAGCTCAGCTATGTCCGTTTAAAGCCCATCATTTCAATCGCGCCACCAGAAGAAAACCCAGTCGAAACAGAACTTTCCTCTCTTATTGAAGAGGAGCCCTCATGACTGGGGTGAGTGGTTTCGCAGACTCGCTCGCCCTGCGCTGGGAGAATGCGCGTCCGCGCTCTCGTTTGATCATTGGCGTCCTGCTTGTCGCATTGATTGGCCTCGTTGGATTGACGCCTAAAACGCTCTTCGGTGTTCAACTGTCCTGGCCCTATATCGGTCTGATCGCTGCTGTTGGATGGGGCCGTTCGGGCATGGCCTTCGCGCCGATGGCCTTCTTGTTGATGTTTGGCTTTGCTCAGGACGCGTCACAGGCCCCGTGGGGCAGCCATGGCTTTGCAAATCTTCTGACCTACGGGCTGTCCGTGATCGTCTCTCAAATGGCCGATACAGAGCGTTCACCGATCCTGAGTTTTGTTCTCCCCGTTGTAACTTTGTTTTTCGGGATCATGCTCGTATGGCTCGTAGCCAGCGTATCTTCGGGACATATTGCGCGCGTGACACCCATGTTGACGGCCTATTTCGCGACTTTGGTCGTGCATATGTTGATCGCCCCTTTGTTTGATCTCGGCATACGCCGCGGTGTTTCTGGGGGAGCGGCATCATGAAGGGGACTCGTCCAATTGATGCGATGTTCAATCGCCGCGCGATGATCGCTGCAGGCGGTGGCGCCATGGTGTTTGGCGGACTGATCACGCGTTTGTTTCAGCTCCAGATTATGGAGCATGAGCGGTTCGAAGTTGCTGCCGCCGAGAATGGCGTTCGCCTAGATCTCGCCCCTCCTCAGCGCGGCCGGATCTTGGATCGGTTTGGACGACCGTTGGCGGCGCATCGCCAGGCCGGTCGTGTCTCTTTTGTGCGTGAACAGACCGATGATCTTGCGCGCCTCTTGTCCAAACTGTCTGATCAGATTGAGATTTCACCGGAGCAACAGGCGCGCCTCATTCGCGATGCGCGGCGCCAGGCGAGTTTCCAGCCGATCACAGTGCGCAGTGAGCTGTCTTACGAAGATTTCTCGCGTCTTTCAGTTCTGGCCCCAAGCCTGCCGGGATTGCAGGTCGAGATGGCGGCGACGCGGTCTTACCCACGGGGACGCGATTTCGCGCACGTGCTGGGTTATGTCGCTAAAGCCAGTGAAACGGACCTTGAGCGGCTGAGCGAGGGCGCTAACGCTCAAGAACGCGCCGCTGTTCGCCGGTTGTTCAAGCACCCGGATATGCGCACAGGCCGTTCAGGCGTGGAGCGCTTTGCTGAAGAGTGGCTGCGCGGTGAGGCCGGCTTCCGTAAGCTCGAAACCAATGCAGCCGGGCGGATCATTCGCGAGTTTGACGATCCAAGCCTGTCACCGAAACCAGGACGGGATCTTTATCTGACGGTCGATGCCGAATTGCAGAAATTCGCGATCGATCGATTTGGAACTGAAAGTGGCGCGGCGGTCGTGCTCGATATCGAAACCGGCGACATTCTGGCTTTTGTGTCGACACCGGCATTCGACCCGAATGATTTTGTGAATGGGATTTCGTCTGCCGATTACGCCGTCCTGCGCGACGATGTCGAATATTCGCCGCTCTATCACAAAGCCTATGATGGTACTTATCCGCCAGGCTCGACCTTCAAAATGGTAGTTGCCGCGGCAGCGCTCGAAGCAGGTGTCATCGATCCAAACGAGCGCGTCTATTGCCCAGGGCATTACCGGTTCGGCAACAATACTTGGCATTGCTGGAAGCGCCGCGGGCATGGCTCGGTCAATATGCATTGGGCGATTAAGAGCTCTTGCGATGTTTATTTCTACGAAGTCGCGAGGCGGATGGGGATCGAGCATCTCGCGGACGTCTCGAAAAGGTTTGGGTTCGGTCAACGCTGGGAGCTTGGCTTAACCGGCGGCCGTAGCGGCGTTGTGCCAAATGATGAATGGAAACGCGCCGCGCGCGGTGAACCTTGGTTCGAGGGTGAGACGCTGAACGTGGGCATTGGCCAAGGTCAAGTGTCGACATCGCCTTTGCAGCTCGCGGTGATGTCCGCGCGGATCGCAGCGGAAGGACGGATCATCACACCGCGCATTATCGGCGAAGGGCCACGTCCAGAGAGCGATATTCCATATGATGCGCCGCTGGATCCAGAATTCATGAAACGGATGAAAGCCGGTATGTATGGTGTGACGTCAGAGGCCGGGGGCACGGCGCTCCGCTCTGGCGATCTTGGTCTTGGTGGTCCTCGCTTGGCAGGTAAGACAGGCACTTCGCAAGTCCGACGCATTTCAGCAGCCGAGCGCGCCACCGGTATTCGCGATGGCGATGATATTGCCCGCCGGCTTCGGGACCACGCTCTGTTTGTTGCCTATGCCCCGCATGATGATCCGAAATACGCCATTTCGGTGATTGTAGAGCATGGCGAAGGCGGCTCTAAAGCGGCTGCGCCGGTCGCGCGAGACATTCTCGCCGAGGCGTTCCGGCTCGATTCTCGAGGCACGGCTACCTATACGCGGACCGCGTCGTATGGTGGTAGCGGCGGTACTGGCAGCGGAGGCCCGTAGCGTGGTCACCATCCGTTCAAATACACTCGATTTTTCTCGCCGATCTCTGCTGACCCAGGTGCGCGCTCTGCCATGGGGGCTGATCCTGATGATCTGTGCCATGGCGATGATTGGCGTTGCGATTCTACACTCGGCAACTTTTACCAATCCCGAGGAAGCAGGACTTCCAATGCGCCAAGCGACACGGTTTGCCGTTGCGTTGGGCGTGCTGTTGATCACCGCGCTTGTACCTATTCGTTGGTGGTTTTGGGCGGCCTGGCCAAGCTATTTGGCAACGCTGATTCTACTGGTGGCGGTTGAGTTTTTTGGCTCAACAGGCGGCGGCGCGCAGCGCTGGCTACAAATTGGCCCGATCGGCGTACAGCCTTCAGAATTCATGAAAGTCACTCTGACGCTCGCTTTGGCGGCTTATTATCATAAACGTTGGAATGATTATTCCGGTGGGTTTCTGATCCACCTACCGGCTCTAGCTCTAATTCTGCTGCCGGCCGCTTTGATTTTCCGCCAGCCTGACTTTGGAACCACACTAGCTCTGTTTGCATCAGGTGGCATTTTGATCTTCCTAGCTGGCTTGTGGTGGCGTGTTATCGCAGCCATCGGGGTGGCAGGAATCGCGAGTATTCCAGCGATCTACTTTTTCGTGCTCCAAGAATATCAAAAAGAGCGTGTGGACACTTATCTCGCTCAGCTGACCGGACAATCGGTCAATGTTATGGATGATGGCTATCAGATCGAACAGGCAAAAATTGCGGTCGGCTCCGGTGGTTGGGGTGGCAAGGGCTATATGGAAGGCACCCAGTCACAGTTAGATTATATTCCCGAACAGCACACAGACTTCATTTTGACCGTGCTGGCCGAAGAGTTTGGTTTTTTGGTCACCAGCGGCGTTCTGATTTTGTGGATGCTTATACTAGGCCTCGGACTGGCTATCGCGCTGCGCGCGACGAGCCTGTTCGCAAGATTTGCTGCGGCAGGCGCCGTCGCGACAGTCGCGTTCTATATCTTGTTCAATGTCGCGATGGTTTTAGGCTTGGTACCCGTGGTTGGGGTTCCGTTGCCGCTTCTCTCCTATGGTGGCACGGTGATGATCACGACAGCAGCCTGTTTTGGCCTGGTTGGCGCTGTCCATCTCGGCCGGAACGATCCGATCAATACCGGTGCTTGAACGAGACAGCTGCCCCTAAACAATCTTGCCTCCAAACCCAGTAATCGCGTTGATTTTTGCTGCTTGACGGCTAGTGTTCGGCCAAAATCATTCCCTGGGAGGAGACATTTATGGCAGCGATCGGTCGTAAGACAGATACGTGGGGCTCGCGCTTTGGATTCATTATGGCGGCGGTTGGCTCATCCGTCGGCCTCGGAAACTTCTGGCGCTTTCCATTCACAGCGGGCGAGAATGGCGGCGGTGCGTTCATCGTCATTTATCTCGCATGTGTTGTCCTGTTCGGTTTGCCCGTTTTGATGGCCGAGTACGGCATGGGCCGAAAGTCAGGTATGTCCGCCGTGGAGGGCATTCATTCCTTGGCGCGTGCAGAAAGCAAAAGCGCAAATTGGGGCTTCGTCGCTTGGGTCGGATCCCTGGCGGCATTCTTTATTCTGACCTTTTACGTGGTGATTTCAGCCTGGGTCATTGCGTTCATACCGCAAGCTTTTTCCGGGGCATTTGAAGGGTTCACAGCTGAGTCGTCCGGAGCAAATTTTGGCGAAACGATTGGTGATCGTAGCCTGATTTTATGGTGCTTGGGCGGCTTCATCGCTGCCAATACATTCATTGTTGCTCGGGGCGTTAAAGGCGGTATCGAGCGTGCCGCGACGATCCTGATGCCGCTCTTCTTCCTGCTCTTGCTGGGTATTGTCGCGTTCGCACTGATCAATGGTGACGGCGCAAGAGCCGCCGCCTTCTTGCTGCAACCTGACTTTAGCAAAGTGACGTTCAGCACATTCCTCGCGGCTGTTGGGCAGGCGTTTTTCTCAATCGGGGTCGGATCCTGCTTGATGATTACCTATGGCGCGTATCTGTCTCGCGACACCAATATTCCGAAATCGTCAGCGATTGTAGCGAGCGCCGATACGATGGTGGCGCTGATTGCTGGCTTCGCGATTTTCCCAATCGTGTTTGCATTTGGCGCGGATCCAGCTGGTGGGCCAAGCCTGTTCTTCGTGTCCCTGCCAATCGCGTTTGGGTCTGAGGCGATGCCGATGGGGAATTTGATTGGCGGGGCCTTCTTTACGCTTGCTCTGTTTGCGGCGCTGACCTCGTCCATCTCATTGATGGAGGTGGGCGTGTCCTGGCTTGAGGAGCGCCAAGGCGTGAACCGTTGGGGGGCTGCGCTCGGTGTTGGATTCGTCCTGTTTATGATTGGTGCGGGATACGTTTATTCAGCTGACTATATCGACTTTGCGGATATGATCACCGGTACGATTATGTTGCCGCTTTGTGGGCTTCTGGTCGCAGTGTTCTCTGGCTGGGTGCTGAGCCGCGACATGCTCACATCTGAGTTCGGGGAAGGGACAGTCATGAACCTTTGGCGGTTTGCAGTGCGTTGGATCGTACCACCTGCGATTGGCGTGATCCTGGTGTTTGGCATTCTCGATAAATTCTAGAGGTCTGCCATTCTGAAACGAAAACCCCGCCTCAGATCTGAGGCGGGGTTTTTTGATTTTGGGTTTGGCCCGAAGAATTTATGGCTTGGCTGCCTATTGGATTGGTGAGAGCAATTCCGGTGCGGTGACCAATTGGCGGACGCCATGCGATGCGGTCTCGTTAAAGACATTACCTTCAGAAGCCCATTTATGCAGCGAGTTGATATCAAGCTTCGCGCACATTGGGCGCACGTTCCAGGTCACCTGAGCTGGTGAACACACTGCCTGGGTATAGCTTGGACCCGTGGTTGAGCCAGGAAAGGTGACCGGCGTTCCTGTATCAGCGGGGATCATGCCAGCCTGATAGAAACCGCCTTTTTCTTCCACGACAGCCGCCATTTCAGTGAAGTCGAGGGCGTTCTCGTCATTTACGACCAAGAAGGTTTGCGCCTCAACCCGAAGCAGCGGGTCTGTGCAGCCTTCCGGAACGCATGCGCCAAGGCCTTCGCCAGGAGCCGCATCACAAGTTGTGTGCACCCAATGTACTTCGATGGTCTGGCCAGGAACAACGCCGGTATAGGCGCCTGCCGCAGGTGCGAGTTCCTCAGCGGTTAGATCAGCGGTTTCGTTACAAGCATAGCCGCCATTGTCTGACGCATCGACGAAAACGTTGAAGCCGGGACCTTTGTGTTCGGCATTGGTGTGCGTGTGGATGTTGCACAGGTTCATAGAGGTCGAGGGCGGCGCTTTTGGAAAAGCCACCGTGTTCAGCCCGACAACGCTCGAAATATCGCGTGGGGTTTGGGGACCAGCGTCCAGGCAAAGTTCGGGCGCGGAGGCTTCGACAACTTCCGTCACCTCTTCAACTGTTTCTTCGATTTCTGCGGTTGCTGTTTCGACCGCGTCTTCTGCGACGTCGGTTGTTTCAACATTGGCACAAGCAGCGATCACGGCCCCGGCCGAGACCGCCAGTAGTAAATGTTTCATTGAATGTCACTCCCAAGAAGACTCTCAGGAATTGGTTCAACACACCAATAAGGCGAATAAAAAATTCAAATCGTTTCGATAGCTTGTGGCGATAGAATACGTAGTTCGCATTGGTTTAACGCGTTAACTCGTTCGAAAACGTCTTCCGAAATCGCGCGTGCTGCGGATCAGTTTATCCACAATTCCAGGTTCTAGGCTCGAATGCCCAGCATTCGATACGATCTCTAACTCCGCACTTGGCCAGGCTTTCTTAAGACCCCAGGCTGACGAGAGTGGCGTGACGACATCGTATCGCCCGTGAACAATTTTGCCGGGCGTATCGCCGAGCTTCTTCGCCACCTGATCAAGGAGCCAGCCATCCTTTTCAAAGAAACCTTTATTGACGAAGTAATGGCACTCGATGCGCGCGAAGGCGTCAGCGAAATCATCTTCCTCAAACCGCTTGGGGCGGCTGGTCGGGCCTTGGATTGTGATCGTCTCACCCTCCCAGCAGGCCCAGGCTTTCGCCGCCTTGCGTCGCTCAGCGCGGTCGTCGCCAGTTAAGCGTCTGTGAAAGGCGTGTAAGAGATCGTCGCGCTCTGCCTCTGGAATTGGCCCGACATAGCGATCATAGGCATCAGGAAACAGTCGGCTGGCGCCTTCTTGATAGAACCAACGAATTTCAGCCGCCGTGAGCAAGAAAATGCCCCGTAAAATCAATCCAAACACGCGATCTGTATGTGTGACGGCGTAGGATAGGGCGAGCGTCGAGCCCCAAGATCCTCCAAACAGAACCCATTTTTCGATCCCGAGATGCTCGCGCACGGCTTCCATGTCGCTTACGAGGCTCCATGTATCGTTCTCGTGCAATTCAGAATGTGGGGTCGATTTTCCACACCCACGCTGATCGATCAGGACGATGCGATAGACAGTTGGATCGAAAAACCGGCGCATTTCTGGGCTCGAACCGCCGCCAGGCCCGCCATGAATGCCGATCACAGGCAGTCCGTTCGGATTGCCCGATTCTTCCCAATAAATCTCGTGTAAGTCGCTGACACGCAGGAATCCCGACCGACGTGCATCTACAGGTGGATAAAGTTTGAGCATTTTATGCCTTTGTTCACGACCTCTTCACCTATCGGCAGTTAGCTTATGAATAAAGGGTATGGACGGCGATTTTCTCATCTGTATGTGTTATTGCGGGTGAGGGATGTTTTGGTAGGTGAGAAACCCGAATGCGTAGTGTACTTGTTTCCATCCTTCTTGCGGCAGGCCTGACGGGCTGCGCGACCGTCTCTATGGTCGCTTCAGAAGCGACGGTGGAAACAAATCTGTCCGCCTCAGAAAGCAGTCTCCGCAAGGTTTCCGACGCCTATACAGATCTCGCTGAGCGTAAGCTCTGGGTGGAAAAAAGCAGAGGTTTGCTCGGCTTCGCCCGCGTCCTGATGGAAGGTACGAGCGACAAGGAAGGGTCTCAAGACAGCACCTATTTGGCGCTGGTCCAGTCTGAAGCGCCGACGGAGTCACAACAAATCGCTTTCGTGAAGGCTGATATTGAAAGCGCAGCACATGGTTTGGACGTAGCAACCATGGAAGCTGAAAAGCTGTTCGGGGAAGGGCTCACCGCAAAAGCTTTGCGGGCCGATCTTGTCAGCTATGAAAGCGCTTTGGTGACGGCAAAGAAAGCCCGCCGGACCTTTATTTCGGCGATTGCAGGCCTCGATACTGAGGATGTGAACTTCGCCTCATACGCGCTGACCGAGCTTGATCTCAGCATCGACAAAGCGCGCGATGCGGCGGACACGCTTGCTGACTATGCAGCTGAGCGCAAACGCGAAGAGTCGCTCTCTTAGAGCGCTCCCCGCATTTCAACTCTTACTTTAGAATTGGCATCGCTCGATCGAGCTGCCACGCTTGTTCCATAATTTTCGATAGATGCTCGGTTCGGTTGCGTGTCACTTCTGGGGTCCACGCGACTTTTTCTTTGATGTCCCGAGTCAGCGCGAACTCTGGGTCGCCTTGTTCGAAATAAAGATCTCGTTTTTCATCAAATGACAGATTGTCGGCCTTTTGGTTGAGGGCCGACGATAGCAGGGCGAAATTACCGATCGTATCGACCAAGTCGCGATGAACCGAGGAGTTCGGCCAAGCATTCTTCCAGGGCGATTCTGCTGGTAGGTTCTTTGGCAGAACATGTTCGACGGTTGCGCCGTCGCCGGGACCAAGGGCCTTTCCACTTTCGATTTCGCCATTCATCCGCAGCGCAATCGCGCGGCGCTGTGAAAACGCCCCAAACCGGCTGCGCAATCGATTGGAGATCTCGCGGCGTTCTTCTCGCGACAAAGAGAGCGGACCATTCTCAGCAAGGAGCGCGCGGGGATTGTCAGCATTGTCGGCAATCTTCTGATAGCGTCGCTGCCGGCTGCGTTGATCGGTGATCGCCATCATTGCGCCAAAGGCAAACCGCTCAAGGCTCTTAAAGAACGCGAACGCATTTTCAGGACTACCATTGTGATTGACCAGGAATTTCAGCGCGGGAGCGCGCCACAATTGGTGATCGATCAGCCGTAAATGATTGAGACATTCATTTACGCGCTGGGTCATATTCCCAAACTGGCCTTCGCCGGTTGAGATCGTGACATAGGCATCAACATAGGCAGGCAGTTCCTTGCCCAAGAATTGCCGCGCTCCGCCAGAGGTTTTGTTGATTACGGCTTTGCGAAACTCACTCGCGCCTTTTTTGGCTTTTCGCGCATAGAGCGTACTGATTTGATTGAGCAAATCGTCAAAGCCGGATCCACTGAGGCGGGCTTCGTGCTCTGACCACTCGCGTGAGAATTGGTCGGCTTCTTTCGGGGTTAAGTTCGCATTCTCGAGCAGGTCCGTCTTGATAATGTCGTGTGAATTCGGCGCTTTACCGCGCGTGTTGAGGACCCGGAACACGTTATAGCCTCCATCCCAATCTTCGACGACGACTTTCACGAGTAAGATCCTGTTGCGGATGGTTTCAGCCAGGGCGCGTTGCGAGTCAGGAGACAGATCGCGCACGGTCTTTTTGAAATTCTCGAGATTGCGCTTCATCCGGCGCTGGCTCTCGCTATCATTCGGCTCCGCGTCCGAACTCACTGCCGAGCCAGGGGTCTGGATCGCCTCGCGAAAATAAGGGCCGTCAATATGATTGAGCGAAATCCGCCAGGTTGGCCCTTTCTTACTGCCCATATCGGCGATCAAGGCCTGAATCTCGTCTTTGCGGGCTGCGTCAGACTCCATGTCCCGTAAGACGCTGAGCAGAATTGTTAGCGTCGTAAGGCGCTGTTGGCCGTCAACGATAAGAAAACGGTCGCCATCCTTCACGAGCACAATCGCGCCAATAAAATGCTTTTCGTTGCTCTCGCTTACATCCTGTAAGTCAGATAGGAGCGCCTGCGCCTCATTAGCTTCCCAAGAGTAGCTGCGCTGATATGGCGGCATCGCCATTTCCATACCATTACATAAAAGATCGGCGAGCGTGCTTTCTTGCGCGCGGAGCCCTTGTGTCATCTCAACTCTACTTTCTATTGTCCCCTACACCAAGCTCTGAGTTAGACTTGTAAGGATCAGGCTTCAATTGAAACTCTCACAGAAATCATCCGGTTTCGTCCAATCGTAGCGAAGAGGTCACACGCCAATGAAATGGGTCAACGTAATTTTCGATGGGAGCACACGTGCTGGTTTGGTCGAGGATGGCCAAATACGCCTCACAGCTGCCGATGATGTCAGGCAGTTGCTCGGCGACCTTTCAAAAGCCGCCGAATCTGCCGGTGAGGACGGACAAATATCGCTCGAAAATGCGCACATCTTGCAGCCTATTCTACGGCCAGGAAAGATTCTCGGCATTGGTTTGAATTATGCCGCTCACGCAAAAGAATCGGTATCCTTTATGAAGAACACGGCCCCAGCCGTTCAAAAGTGGTTCAATAAGCAACCGACGGCGGCCAATGGGCCCTACGCAAATGTGGACCTGCCGAGCGTCTCTGAACAGCTTGATTATGAAGCGGAAATCGTCGCCGTGATTGGAAAGACAGGACGACATGTGCCGGAAGACCGGGCCTGGGAGATGGTTGCCGGACTTTGCTGCGGCTGCGATTTCTCCGTCCGCGATTGGCAGCGCGCCAGCCAGACCATGATCATGGGGAAGGGGTTTGATACCCACGCGCCGTTTGGGCCGATGCTGGTGACGCCAGATGAAATCGACGACTTCGACGCCGTTGAAGTGCGCGGCTACGTCAATGGCGACTTGCGCCAAAGCGGTCATGCGCGAGACATGACTTTCTCAATCGCACAGCAAATTGCGCACTTAACAGCCGCCTTCACGCTCGAGCCAGGAGACGTCATCTTTACGGGAACGCCAGCGGGAGTTGGAGCCGGGTTTGAGCCTCCAAAATGGCTGAAAGCGGGAGATCGTGTTCGGGTTGAAGTGTCCGGGTTGGGACATATGGAGCATGACATCGTGGCAGAGAAAAAGGTAACGGTTTTGCGTTAGGCGTTTCCCGCAGGAGATTCGTAATGCAATTATCTTTGCGCTCAATTTTGCTTGCGTCTGCTTTGCTGCTTTCGGCGTGCGGCGAAGCTTCGGAAGGTGGTGATGCTGACCTCGTGGTCGAGCCCCATCAATTCGTTCTGATTCCATGTGGGCAGATTGCAGGCGAGCGGCCTTGTGCGCTCGCATCTGTTGGCGGAAAGCGCATCCTCTTTGGCGCGCCAGCCGGTGTGACGTCGGCGCTATCATCTGACGATCTGAAGCTCTTAGATGCCGTGATGCTGTTCTCGCTGCGGGCGAGTGATACCAATGGTCTGGCGGAAGTGCGCAACCGTTCCTGGGAAGCGGGTCGAGCGTCGCCACTACTGGTAATTGGGCCTAGCGGCGTTGATGCTTTCGCTGCGGGGCTGAACAAAGCTTATGAGATGGCGGACGCTTTGCGCATTGTTGAAGAGGGCATTCCATCAGGCGGTTATGATGCTGCTTTGCTCAGAACCAATTCCGGCCCTGAGCGGCAGACTGTCTTCAATACGGGCGATGTGGTGGTGATGCGCACCTCGGCGGGGTATTCGATCGATTATCTCGAAACCACGAGTGTCTGGCTCTCCAGTTGTAAGTCTGATGTGACCCCGCAAGCTGATTTTTCAATCTTATGCGATTCAGAAACAGATACATATGCGTGGCCGCTCAAGCGCCCATTATTTGTAAAAGAATAGCCTAGAAAAAGCGACGGGGTCCCGCTTGCGCGGAACCCCTGTCTCCCCCGAGACGCCCCCATCCGGTCAAAAAGTGACCGTGGACCGTGGGTGTGTCGGGATCAGACACCCTGCGTAGAAATCAACGCCTGACCTGTCAAACCAAAGACTGTGTGAAGCAGGCGATAATTCCGAATGAGCACAGGACTGTGGCCTTGGGGTCACGTTGTGGACTTGACCACAAGCAGAGTTTCATATAGTTAGAAAACTAACTAATTAAATAATTAGAGGATTCTGATCATGATCAATCGGCGCACTTTGCTGGTCACCGGAGGGGCGGCAGCTCTGATTGGAGGCGTTGGAATTGTCTCTGCAGCGAATGGGCCTGGGCTCGCAAAAGCGAGGGCACCTTGGAAGCAGGCGGGTGAGAGTTTGGGGGATCCGCGTCTCGATGCTCTGGCCTATGCGATCCTCGCGCCTAACCCGCACAATCGGCAGCCTTGGCAGTTTGACCTGGTCGGCGAGGACAGGATTGATGTCTATGTCGATCTCGAGCGGCGTCTGCCGTATACAGATCCCTTTGACCGGCAAATCACGATTGGATTTGGTTGCATGCTCGAATTGCTGCGCATCGCAGCTGCCGAGCGCGGGTACCACGCTGAGATCGCCCCCTTTCCAGAAGGGCAGGCCTATCCGCGCTTAAACGGCAATCGGATTGCGCAAGTGCGATTCTCTCAAGCTGCTGCGCCTGAGCGCGACCCTCTGTTCGCCAGCATCCTCGAGCGCCGGTCTACCAAAGAACCTTATGATACGGATCGTCCGGTCGAGCAGGGTGCGATTGATAAAGTCATCGCGGGTGGTGCCGGTGCGCTTGAGATCGGCGGCACGATTGATCCAGAGCAACGTGATCGCATTATCGCGCTCGCTTGGCAGGGGTTCCAAATCGAATTGGCAACCGACCTCACGCGCCGCGAAAGCGTCGACTTGATGCGGATTGGTAACCGCGAAGTGGTCGAGAATCCTGATGGGATCGATATGGGCGGAATCCAAATGGGGCTGTTCAAAATGACCGGGATTGTCACGCGCGAAGGTCTCGATACGCCCGGTAGTACGGCCTATAATGAGGGTTTGAAAATGTACGACCCGATCATCCATTCGGCGCAAGGATTTGTCTGGGTCAAAGCCGAAGAGAACACGCGCCTTAGCCAATTGGAGGCAGGACAAGCTTGGGTGCGGATGAACCTCGCAGCGCAGCAAAACGGCATCTGCGTCCACCCGCTCAGCCAGATTCTACAAGAATTCCCAGAAATGGCAGAGCCGTATGAAGCAATCCGCACAGAGCTGAACGTTCGATCTAATGGTGTCATCCATATGCTTGGGCGTGTGGGATACACAAAATTCCCGGCTGCGAGCCCGCGCTGGCCGATTGAAAGTAAGCTGATAAGCTCGGCCGCATGAGTGATTCCGACCCCCGCCGACTGATCTTCACGCTGTTCAACGAGATTGGGATCATAAATCAGCTCAGCACCGCTAGGTTTGCAAGGGTGCTCGCGCCTGATTTGAACCCGTCAGAGTTCGGTGTGCTAAACCATTTCGTCAGGCTGGGGGATGGCAAGACGCCAAGCTATTTAGCCAAAGCCTTTCAAATGACGAAACCATCCATGACGGCGATCTTGGCGAAGCTCGAACGCAAGGGCTATGTTGAGATCGTCGGCAGCCAAGAAGATCGAAGACAAAAAATTGTAACCTTAACGGAAGAGGGGCGTGCTGCGCGGAGTAAAGGCCTCCAAGCGATGGCACCGCTTGCAGATATCGTGTTGGAATCACAAGACCTTTCAGAGCTTGAGGCGATCCTCCCGAAACTCGAGGCGTTGCGCGAATTCCTCGATCAGGAAAGAAATGCTGTGGACGGAATAAACTGATCTTGGCACGCGCTGCAAATCAGCCCTATTGCTACCAATTCGTTAACACTTGACGCCTAATTGTTAAGATTATCGTATTCACAGGGGCTGTGAGGAATGATCGCTTTGGTCTTTTTAGTGTACGCCTTGTTGGGGGCGGGAGCCGGTTGGGCGCTGCATACATATGCTGCGATTGAGCTGCCGATCGCCATCTGCTCAGGCGCGATCATCACCGCTTTGATCGGCCAGGTACACTTATTTGCATCGCGTTCTGGCAAGTCAGATGATCTCGCAAACCGAATCGATGTGCTTGAGAGTTCGCAGCGCGACAATGCTCAGCAAATGGATGTGGTCGAAGCCCGCACCGCAGCCATCGAAACGACGGTCAAACAAGAGCTTACAGAACGCCGCGATGCCTTGGTTAGTGAGATGCGCCAACTCGAGACGCTGATTGAGCGCCTGTCACGTAGCTTTGAAACTAAGCTCGCCGATGCCGAGATAACCGGCGAAGTTGAACCGCAGGACGATGCCGTGCTGCGCCGTGTAAAAGATGCGCTCGAGGATGGCCGCGTTGATCTTCATTTGCAGCCTATCGTGTCGCTGCCCCAGCGCCGGGTTTCATTCTATGAAGGCTTTACGCGCCTGCGCGATCCAGACGGCTCATTGATCTTACCCGCAGACTTTTTGGATGCGGCCCGCCGCGCGAATTTGCTCGGCGTGCTCGACAATATGATGCTCTATCGCTCTGTTGAAGTGGTCCGCCGTTTAGCAGCGCGTGATCGACGCGTTGGCGTGTTCTGCAATGTATCGTCACACTCGCTTGAGGACCCGCACTTCTTCCCATTCTTCTTAAACCATATGGAGCAGAATCGGGATCTCGCGGGCGCGCTTATCTTCGAAATTCGCGCCAGCCGGTTTGAGCATCGATCACGCCAAATGCGTGAAGCGATGGAGCGTTTAACCGCGCTCGGTTTCCGCTTCTCGATCGACCATGCCGAGAGCATCGATATCGATCTGCCTCGCCTTCAGGATGCGGGTATACGCTTTGTGAAATTCAATGGCGGCGACCTCATAGACCAGCTACGCGATCCGTTTGGCCCACGTCCGAATTCTTCGGCTGATCGCAAGATTGGCGGCGAAGAAGTGGCGGCGGTCTGCTCGCGCTATGGCGTCACGCTGATCGCCGAGAAGATTGAAGAAGAGGTGAGTGTGGTTGAGGTGCTGGAATATGGTATTCCATATGGCCAAGGTCACATCTTCGGCGCGCCCCGCCCGATCAAATCATCTTTGATGGAAGAAACAGCGCCGCCAGCCGAATTGGTGCGGATGCTGACCTCTCGCGCATCTTAAGATTGACGCCAGGTGCGGCGAGACCTAACTCGCCGACATGACAGCACCACACTTTCCGGGCGGGCTTGCCGCTATTTCAGACCAATATGATGCCATTCTTTGTGATGTCTGGGGCGTGATCCACAACGGACGCTACGCTTTCGAAGAGGCCTGCGAAGCGCTCGTGCGATTTCGCGATCAAGGCGGTGCGGTTTGCCTCATCACCAATGCCCCAGTGCCAAAAGAGCAAGCGATCCGCCATTTCGATCCATTAGGCGTGCCACCGGAAGCCTATGATGACTGTGTCACATCCGGCGATGCGACCCGCGAAGTGCTGAACCAGCGCGTTGGTGAAGTGTTCTGGCGCATGGGCGCGGATGAAGGCTGGGAGCACGATCGTTACCTCTATGAGGGTCTCGACCTACAGTTTGGGGATGAACGCACCTCAGACACCGTGCTCTGCATCGGACTTGAAGATCAGGTGAACGACCACCCTGATGATTATCGCGACCGGCTTGCAGAAGCGGCAGATCGCGACATGCAAATGATTTGCGCCAATCCCGATATTCGCGTGCGGATTGGTGACCAGCTGCATTGGTGCGCGGGCGCCCTCGCCAAAGTGTTTGAAGAAGAGGGTGGGAAGGTGATCTATCCGGGCAAGCCGCACAGCCCGATCTATGAGCTCGCTTTGTCGAAACTCTCAGACCTTGGCGTCGAAGCGGCGGCAGAGCGAACCCTCTGTATCGGCGATAGCCCAGCAACCGACATGCGCGGTGCTCTGAACCAAGGGTTTCACGGGCTTTATGTTGGAACTGGCCTAAAGGAGCATGGCGCCGATTTTGAGCAAGAAGTTGCTGATTTGCTCGAAGACTATTCGGTCAGGGCCAAATGGGCGATGCCGAAACTCTCTTGGTGACGAATCCTGAAACACACTGTAACACGCCGTGAACGATAATGGAGACGTATCCGCCATGACCTATAAAGAAGGCTACAAGTTCGAGGACTTGTCCGTCGGAATGACGCACCAAACCGTGCACACGATTACTGAAAACGATATCGATCTTTTTGCCCAGGTCTCCGGAGACCGAAATCCGCTTCACATGGATGAAGAGTTTGCCAAACAAACACAGTTTGGCCAGCGCATCGCCCATGGCGCACTCACTGCGAGCTATATTTCAGGTATCCTGGGAAATGACCTGCCAGGTCCTGGTTCGATCTTTGTAGGTCTTAACATGCGTTTCCGCCGCCCCGTTTATATTGGCTCTGAAGTGATCGTGAAGGTTGAGGTCACGGAGATGAAAGAGCGCGGCAATCGCGTTACCTTGAAAGTGTCTTGCAGCGTTGATGGCAAAGCCGCGATTTCAGGCGAGGCCATGGTTATGGTGCCAAGCCGAGACGCATAATGACGGTTATCGCCCACTATAAAGACGTTCCGGAGGTCGCACGCGGCTTTTCCGTTGCCTTGGGCAATTTTGACGGTGTCCATGCTGGGCACAGGGCGGTCATCGAAGGTGCAGCGGCCGCGGGCGCTAAGCTCGGTATCGCAACGTTTGAGCCGCCACCTCGCGCTTTCTTTCGGCCCGATGATCCACCGTTTCGGATCTATCGGCCAGCGCGGCGTAACACGCGGCTCGCTGAGCTTGGGGCCGCGGCAATTTTCGAACTGCCCTTCAATGCCGATATGGCCGCGATGACGGATGAGGCTTTTGCGCGGGATGTCCTAAAAGATGGGATCGGCGCGTCACATGTAACGGTCGGATTTGATTTCCGGTTCGGACGCGGGCGGATGGGCGATGCAGGCCGTTTGGCCTCGCTCGGGCGGGCATTAGGCTTTGGCGTTACAATCATAGAAAAAATCGAGGCCTTGGGCACAAAAGCCTCCTCAACCGCGATTCGAGAAGCTTTGATTGCGGGCGCCCCGGAGAAGGCTGCAGAGATCCTCGGCCATGATTGGGTTGTCGATGGCGTTGTTGAGCACGGCGAAAAGCGGGGCCGTACGATCGGGTTTCCAACCGCAAACTTGCATCTCGGTGAGCTGATCCATCCGCGCCATGGGGTATATGCTGTGCGGGCTCGCATCGCAGGCGAAACTGATTGGCGCCCTGGGGTCGCAAACTTTGGACGCACCCCGACAACCGGCATTCGCGACCCGCTTCTCGAAACTTATGTCTTTGACTTCGAGGGCGATCTTTATGGTCAGCAATTAGAGATTGCGCTCGTGCACTATTTGCGACCTGAGCTGAAATTTGACGTGCTCGACGACATGGTGGCGCAGATGCACCGCGATGTTGAGGACGCCCGGTTTCATCTGGCGGGTTCATCTGGCGGGATGACAGGGCCCACGACCCCTGCTAAGCGGCCCTCATGAACAAAGCCGCACGCATAATCATTATTCGAATTAGCGGCCCGGTCGTCCGCCCTTAGGGGCTCGCGGCCGGGGAGCCCTTAGCCCTTTCTTCACATGCTGATCCGAAGACGACCAAATGGCCGATACTGACAAACCGAAAAAACCTGAAAATCCCTACAAGGACACATTGTTCCTTCCGACTACTGAGTTCCCTATGCGGGGCGGCTTGCCGAAAGCTGAGCCAAAATGGATCGAAAAATGGGATGAGATGAAGCTCTATGAGCGGTTCCGCGCCGATGCGAAGGATCGCGGGGCGGAGCCGTTTATCCTGCACGATGGCCCGCCTTATGCGAATGGACCGATCCATCTCGGCACCGCGATGAATAAGATCATCAAAGACATCATTGTCCGCAATCACCAGATGCGCGGCTATGATGCGTCTTACCTGCCGGGCTGGGACTGTCATGGCTTGCCGATTGAATGGAAAGTTGAAGAGCAGTTTCGCTCCAAAGGCCGCACCAAGGATGACGTGCCGGGCGACGAGTTCCGCCGGGCCTGCCGAGAGTATGCGGCAGAGTGGATCGAAGTTCAGAAAGAAGGCTTCCGCCGCTGCGGCGTGGAAGGCGAGTGGGACGATCCGTATCTGACCATGAACTTTAACTCAGAAGCCGCCACGGTACGCGAATTCCTGCGCGTTGCGATGGGCGGACGCCTCGTGCGCGGCGCCAAGCCGGTGATGTGGTCGCCGGTTGAGCGGACAGCATTGGCCGAAGCTGAAGTCGAGTATCACGACCGCAAAGTGCCGGTGATCTGGGTTAAATTTCCGGTGAAGACGCTCGGTCGGGGGCAAATGGTTTTGGAAGGTCACGAACATATAGCGCGATTGGCTATAAAGGCTTCGGTCGTTATCTGGACGACCACGCCTTGGACAATTCCGGCGAACCAAGCCGTTAGTTATAATCCCGAAATCACCTATGGCATTTACGAAGTCACAGAAGTAATGAGTGAGGAAGAACTGGGCTTTCCACCATACGCAGCGCCCGGGGACCTTCTCGTGCTTTCAGATAATCGCAGCCAAGAGGTGCTCGAAGCTGCCAAAGTTAAATCAGCTAAGAAACTTCACGATTTTCCAGCATATCTGTTTGAAGGTATGCTCTGTTCGCACCCTCTTCGGGAGCACAGCGAGTTCTTTGGCCACGATATTCCCATGTTGGCGGGTAATCACGTGACTGACGATGCCGGTACGGGCTTCGTCCACACAGCCCCCGCGCACGGCGAGGATGACTTCAACGTCTGGGTCGAGTCCGGACGGACAACGCAGCAAATCCGCCAGATCGTCGATCCCGACGGCTGCTATATCGAAGACGTCCCAGAGCCACTTGCCGGGCTCGATATTATCCGTACGTCTGGCAAGAAGCGCGGTCAGCCGGGCAAGGCCAATCCGGAAGTCATTCGTCTCCTGTCTGAGAGCGGTAATCTGCTCGCTCGCGGTGTGACGACGATCCGGGATGCGCACTCCTGGCGCTCGAAAGCGCCGGTGATCCGCCGAGCCACGCCGCAATGGTTCATCGCTATGGATACGCCGGGCAAAGACGGTTCTGCGCCTCTACGTGAGATGGCGCTTGAGGGCATTGAGCAGGCCAAATTCGTGCCGCCAACGGGCTATAATCGCTTGAAAGCCATGGTTGCCGATCGCCCGGACTGGCTGATCTCACGCCAGCGCAATTGGGGCGTGCCGATCACGCTTCTGGTGAATGAGAAAGGCGAGCCACACACGGCGGCCTTGCCTGAAGCCGAAGCGGCGGCGGTGAATGAGAAAATCCTCGCTAAGATCCGAGAAGAAGGCGTCGAAGGCTGGTTCTCCGCCGACGTCAGCGATTTCCTCGATGATCCGACCGGCTGGGACAAGGTCAATGACGTGCTCGATGTCTGGTTCGATTCAGGCACCACGCATGCTTTTGCGCTGCGCGATCGCGGCATTATCGATGACGAAACCGGTGTTGCTGACGTCTACATGGAAGGCTCTGACCAGCATCGTGGTTGGTTCCAGTCTTCTCTATTAGAGAGCTGCGCAACGCGTGGCATGGCGCCGTTCAAGCAGGTCGTCACGCATGGCATGATCGTCGACGGCGAAGGTAAGAAAATGTCTAAATCGATCGGCAATACGATCGATCCAGCAGACTTTGCCAAACAGTATGGGATTGAGATTTTGCGCCTTTGGACGGCGAGCGCAGACTATACCGAAGACTTGCGCATCTCTGACGAGATCATCAAAGGCGCGGTGGAGAATTATCGCCGCCTGCGCAACACGCTGCGCTATTTGCTCGGCGCGCTGGATGGTTATTCGCCAGAAGAAGCCGTATTGCCGGTTGAAATGCCAAGCTTGGAAACCTGGGTGCTACACCGCCTCGCTGAGCTCGATGATCTGGTGCGCAAAGCGTACCAAGAGCATGACTTTAAGCGCGTGATGTCGGCGCTCTTGAACTTCTGTTCTGTTGACCTCTCTGCGGTCTATTTCGATATCCGCAAGGATAGCCTGTACTGTGATGCGCCGAGCGATATTCGTCGCCGGTCAGCGCGAACAGTTATGGCAGCGATCCTGGAGCGTTTGCTGGGCTGGCTCGCGCCAATCATGCCGTTCACAACCGAAGAAGCCTTCCTGCTTAGCGTTTTTGCCGACCGTGCCGACAGTGTGCATCTGCTGCAAATGCCGGAAACACCGCTCGACTGGAAAGATGATGAGCTGGCCGCGCGCTGGGAGAAAATCTTCCGCGTTCGCCGCGTGGTCACAGGCGCAATTGAAGTGGAGCGCCGCGAAAAGCGCATTCGCTCTTCTTTGGAAGCGGCCCCGACCGTTTTCATCAAGGATGCCGATCTGATGGCCGCCTATGAAGGCGAAGTGGCGGAAGACATTTTCATCACGTCGCAAGCCAAACTTGTCGGCGATGACGCGCCAGCGGACGCGTTCAAGCTACCGGAAGAGGCGAGCGTCGCGGTCCTGCCAGGGCAGGCGAGCGGCGTAAAATGCGCGCGCAGTTGGAAATATTTCGATCCAGCAAGTGCCGATCCGGAGTTTCCGGACGTAACATCTCGCGACGCAGCTGCCATCCGGGAGGTCAGAGGCAAAGCATGACCAAGGCTTTCCGCTATAGCTTGTTTTTCATGATCCCGGTCATTGTGGTCCTGGATCAATGGACCAAGTGGCTGGTGCTCAATGAGCCGACCTTCAACGCGCTCGGATGCCTAGATCGAACACAGCGCTGCGGACAAATCGAAGTCACCTCCTTTTTTGATCTCACCATGGTGTGGAACCGGGGCATCAGCTTTGGGATTGGCCAATCTGAAGGCCTCATGCGCTGGGTCTTGGTGTTGATGACAACAGCGATTGCGATTGGCTTTACGGTCTGGCTGTTCAAGGCGACGCGTCGATTTACCGGCATCGCCCTCGCTTTGGTGGTTGGCGGGGCGTTCGGAAATGTCATTGATCGTGTTCGGTTTGGCGCCGTGGTCGACTTTTTCGACTTTAGCGGCATCTTCCGGCCATACTTTTTCAACTATGTGTTCAACGTCGCCGATGCCGCAATTTCTGTAGGAGCGGTCTTGCTCTTTGTGGACCAGTTCCTAATGTCGCGACAGGAAAAAACGGCTGGGGCCGTAAACGAGGAATAGGCGAGGACGCCATGAAAAAGACAGTTATTTTACTCTCCGCCGGTTTGGCAATTGGCATGCTAAGCGGCTGCGTCTCTTTTGGCGGCAGCAACAGTCCCGACGAGTTCCGGGTTGTCAAGAAAGCGCCGCTCGTGGTGCCGCCTGATTATAGCTTGCGCCCGCCCGAGCCTGGAGCCGGGCAACCTTTTGAGGTTGATCCAACCCGTGCCGGGACGGCCTCTGCCTTTGGCTCCGATATTGGCCGGAATGCGAGTGCATCTGAGCGCGCACTGGTCGCCGCTGCTGGCGCGAACGCGGTCAGCCCGGTGATCCGCCAGCAAGTTGATTGGGAAGAGGCGCGCATTATCCGCAAATCAACCAGCGTTTCCGACCGGGTCATGAACTCTGATGGTTCAGAGAGTGAAGCAGCCGACAGCGCAACTGGCGGCGAGGCTGTCACGATCGAGCGTGGCAGTGGCGAACGGCTGAAACTCCCCGGAACTTAAAGAGTTCGCACAGTTATTTTTGGGACGCGCAAACGGAGAAGCGAATGAAGTATTGGATTTCCGGCGGTCTCGCGGCCCTGGCATTGTCAGGTGGGCTCAGTTACGCGGACGACACAGTTGACACCTGGGCCCCAGAGACGTTCACGCTCAGCAATGGGATGGATGTTGTGGTGCTCCCGGATCATCGCGCGCCCGTTGTCACCCATATGGTGTGGTACAAGGTTGGCGCGGTTGACGAAGATCCCGGCAAATCCGGCATTGCCCACCTGTTTGAACATGTGATGTTCAAAGACACTGATGATTTGGAAGACGGCGAGTTCGACTCCATCGTCTCCAGTCTTGGCGGGCAGCACAATGCGTTCACCAGCTGGGACTACACCGCCTATTATCAGCGCGTTGCGAAACAGCATCTCGGCCAGATGATGGCGCTTGAAGCTGAACGGATGACCGACCTGATCATTGATGAAGACCCTGAAGGCAGCTTTATTACAGAACGCGATGTCGTTCGTGAAGAGCGCCGGCAACGGATCGACAATAATCCAGGCGCTGTCTTGCAAGAGCAAGTGCTGGCGGAATTTTGGGACGGCCACCCTTATGAGATTACCGTCATCGGCATCATGGACGAAGTTGAGGCGCTAACGCCTCAGGACGGCATCGATTTTTACAAGAAATATTATTCGCCAGAGAACGCGATCCTCGTCGTTGCTGGCGATGTGTCCGGCGATGAGGTCCGCACGCTCGCCGAAGAGCATTATGGACAGATCGAGCCCTCCGGCCTGGTCGATGGCTCGCGCAAATGGGCTGAGGTCGAGCCGCTAACCGAGATCCAGGAGATCACACATAGCGATCCGAAAGTGCGTCAGCCAGTTTGGTATCGCTATTATAATGGCACCAGCCAAAGACGAGATCCGGAATTCGCTTACGCGCTAGATGTCGGTCTTGACGTGCTTGGCGGCGGCAATACGAGCCTCCTTTATGTCGCGCTCGTGGAAGAACAAAAAGTTGCGGTCAATGCAGGTGCGTTCGCCTGGACCGGACTTCATGATGATGGCCCAGCCGTCATCTACGCGACACCGAGCCCTGGCGTCAGCATGGAAGAGCTTGAAGCGGCAGTCACGGCCGAACTCGCAAAACAATTGGAAGCCGGGTTCGCGGAAGAAGACGTGGTGCGCGTGCGCAATTCCAAAGCGGCTGAGGCGATCTATGCGCGCGATAGCCAGCAGAGCATGGCGAACCTGTTCGGAAGTTGGCTCGCGATTGGCGGCGATATCGACACGCTACTGAGCTATTCCGATGACATTCGGTCCGTCACTACCGAGCAAGCGCTTGCCGCCGTGCGATCGGTCTTTGCAGATGGAAACAACTATATTGAGGCACAATTGCTGCCCGAAGACGGGGAGCTTTAATCATGCGTAGCTCAATACTCTTTAGCGGCGCAGTGCTCGCTTTGGCGCTTTCCGCCTGCACCGATGCTATTCAAGATGGCACTGACACCGGAAACGGGGCTTCGGCACCCAGCTTTGATGTCGAGATTCATGATGGTGAGTTTGCAACGATCCAACAATTCACCACACCAGGCGGTGTGTCTGTGTGGCTCGTGGAAGAACCGTCTATCCCGATCCTATCGCTGCGCATGGCGTGGACGGCCGGTGAAACCAATGATCCGGAAGGTCTGGAAGGACTGACCAATGCGATGGTCTACCACATGAATGAAGGCGCTGGTGAGCTTGATGCTCAAGCCTTCTTCAAGGGCATGGAAGAACTCAATATGAGCTTTTCCTGCGGTGCTTCGAACGAGAGCACATTCTGCAACGCCTCTATGTTGACCGATAATGCGGACGCCTCGTTCGACATGATCTCGCTCGCCTTTGCAGAGCCGCGATTTGATGACGGGCCATTTGAGCGATTTAAGCGCGAGCAGGAAGTCAGCCTGCAAACCCGCGAAACGAACCCGCAATATCTGGCAAGCCGAGCCCGCGCCACCGCGCTGTATCCCGACCATGCTTATGCGAGAGAGACTGATGCAGAGAGCCTCGCGGCGCTCACACAAGACGCTATGCGGGCGCAAAAAGATCTGTTGATGGTGCAAGAGGGAATGCTCGTCACGGCCGTTGGCGCCATGTCGCCACAAGAGCTCGCGCCGTTAATTGATAAAGCTGTTTCTGGATTGCCCGAGACAAGCGAGACGGCTGAAACGAGTAACGTTGTCTTAGCTGCTCCCGCCACGGCGCCAGTCGTCATCGAGCTACCACAACCGCAAAGCCTCGTTACGTTCGCAGCGCCAGCGATGACGCGCGAAGACCCAGATTTCTACACAGCGGTTGTGCTCAACTACACGTTCGGGGGTGGCGGGTTTGAGAGCCGCCTGATGAAAGACCTGCGCGTGGCCAAGGGCCTAACCTATGGCATTTATACGCAGGTCAGCAGCCAGGACAAAATCCAGTTATGGAGCGGCGGCGGTCAGACCAAGAATGAAAGCGCAAGCGAGTTTATCGCCGGCATCAAAGAGAACATGTCCGCCATGGTCGCCGAAGGGATGACCGAGGATGAGCTTGCAGCCGCAAAGGCCTATCTGACCGGCTCATACCCGCTCGGATTTGACTCAAATGCTAAGATCGCGGCGCGGATGATGGGCGTTCGTCTGGATGAGCTCCCGGTGGACTTCTTCGACAAACGCAACGCCATGGTCGAGGCTGTGACGCTTGAAGATGTGAATCGTGTCGCCGCTGAGTATCTGAGCCCGGAGAACTTCACCTTCATTGTCGTCGGGCAACCTGAAGGGCTGGACGGGTAAGTCTTGGCGGGGATCGAATTATCGAAAGAGGCGCGGGACGGATCCTTGCGCCTCTTTGTCATTTTGGTGCCGATGACGATTTTTGTCAGCGCGGCCATTGCGAGTCTGATCAATCTCGACGGCTTCTTCGCCGTTGCGAAGGCAATGAATGATTGGATCCTCGCTACGTTTTCAAGCCTGATTTCGTGGGCTGTTTTTGGTTTTGTGTTGACCTGTATCGCTGTGGTGATCTCGCCCTTGGGGCGCGTTACAATCGGTGGGGCTGGAGCGCAGCCGATCTTGAAACCCTGGAGTTGGTTCTCGATCACGCTGTGTACAACGATCGCTACAGGCATTTTATTTTGGGCGATGGCCGAGCCGCTGTTTCATTTATACGACCCAGGCGGCGCAGGGCGAGGCATTGCAGCCGCCAGCGCAGAGGCGCAGCATTTCAGTCTGGTCAGCCTGTTTATGCATTGGACGATCTCACCCTATGCGATCTACACAGTTGCGGCGCTCACCTTTGCGCTCGCCTATCATAATTTGGGTAAGCCCTATTCGGTGTCTGGGCCTTTCGTTGCTCTCCTAGGACGGCCGCTGCCGAATGCGCTCGCCGCAGTGCTGGATGCGGCGATTTTGCTTGCGCTGGTTATGGGTATGGCGGCGTCTTTGGGGGCAGGTATGTTGCTGCTCTCTGGTGGGATCGCGGATGTGACGGGGTTGCCGAATGGACCGGTCTCGTTGGCCTTGGTCGCGATTGGGATTGGCTTTGTTGTGTTGATCAGTTCGCTGACCGGCTTGATGAAGGGGATCCGGATCCTGTCCGTGACGAATATCTGGTTCTTTTTTGCCTTTATCGGGTTTGTGATCATCTTCGGCCCTACCGGAGATATGTTCGGGCAGGGCGGCCGCGCTCTGGTCGGCTATGCGAGCGAGTTTCTTGACCGGTCGCTGATGATTGGCGCCGCGAGCGACGATCATGAATGGGCGAAAAGCTGGACGACGTTCTATTTCGCCAATTGGCTCGCCTGGGCGCCAGTCACCGCGATGTTCTTGGGCCGGATCGCCAGAGGGTATTCGGTTCGAGCCTTCGTTCTGGTCAACCTGGTGTTGCCGGCTTTGTTCTCGATGGTCTGGATGAGTGCCTTTGGCGTGTTCGCCATGGACGTCGACCTTTCCCAAGGCGGCGTGCTGAAAGAGACGCTCGATGCGAATGGACCAGAGTCTGTAATGTTTCGGGCGCTGGCGGAAATTCCCTTGAGCGCCTTGATGATCCCGGTTTTGTTGCTGCTATCCTTTGTGTCCTATGTGACCGCAGCGGACAGCAATACCGAAGCGATCTCTCAGATTTGTAAGACACACACGCATGCAATGACTGAAGCTGATGAGATTGAGCCGAGCGCGCCGAGGCTCAAGATCTTATGGGTGATCCTGCTTTGCTTGCTCGCTTGGATTATGGTCGCATTTAGCGGCATTGATGGCGTGCGTATGCTCTCAAATGTCGGCGGATTACCGGCGCTGTTTGTTGTGCTCGGCCTGCAGGTCTGTTTGCTGCGAATGATGTCGCAAGCGACGTCGCTCAACGTGCAGCGACAGGAGAGCCCTCAGCCTTCCATCAAGAGCTGAAGCTCGCCCGCAATCGCGGTCAGGCTTTGGCGGATACGCTTCAAGCCGCCGCCACGCCCACGATGGATCACCAAGCGCTGCCATGGGAGATCGTCGGCGTCGGCGCCGCGGACGACTAAATGACCGGACTTGGGCAAAGCGTTCGCCAGGAGCGCATCTGACAGGGCAAACCCGGCCTGGGGGTCGAATGTCCCATTCCGTGCGTCGGCTTCAAAATTCGACTGTTCGGATCGGCCAACCGTATTGAAGAGGACGGAAAGATCCGGCCGTTTCTCGTCGCTGATCTGTTCCTGGATGACTTGATTGAGCAGTTTCACACCGCGCAGCGAATAAATGTCCGGATGCATCGGCGTCAGTACCCGATCAGCTGCCTCTAGCGCGCAGCGGGTCAGAAAAGTCGCGTTCGGATTGGTATCGAACACGATGAGATCGTATTCGCTGCGGTAATAGTCGATCATGCGCCGAAAGTTTGCGCCAACAATGGAGAGTGCATCGGGGCTGCTCGCGAAAGCATATTTTGAAATCTCGAACTGGCCCGAAATCAGATCAAACCGTCCTTCAGGTGCGCCTTTTCCGGTCAGCAAACTGTGCGCGATAGTTTCGCGGCCGACGGCGTCAAAGGGCTCCGTATTGATGCTCGACCAGCTTTCGCTTGGCGAGGTCATATCATAGGCATGCAGGCGCGAGCGTTCGAACAAAGAGATAACCGACTTATCTCGTCCGGAGCTCGCGTCGGCATATTCCATATCGAAGAAGGTCTCGGTCAAATTGTATTGTGGGTCGAGATCGATCAGGAGTGTGCGTCCACCAAGGCTGGCATGCCAGGCGCCAAATACCTGACTGGCAATCGTCGTTTTGCCGACGCCGCCTTTTAGGTTCATCACTGAGATAACCGGACAGCGGCGTTCATAGCGTTTCTTCACGACCTCAACGAGCCGTTCCAATGCGCCCTCATCGCCTAGGGAATCTGTTAGCTGATCCGCCAAGGCGGATTTGAACTGTTTGGACAGGCGCGCATTGTCGACGCGGATCGGAAACAGTTTCAGACCCAGCCGCTGAGCTCGAGAGAGCTGCGCTTCAACCGCCTTTGATCGGATCGACGAGGCTGAGACCAGGACGACCATCCCGAACGCGCTATCGATCGCCTCATTCACTGAGTCTGGATCAACATCTTTGCTGCCGGGGGGCGTGTACCAAGTCGGGATAGAGGCTCGGCGCATAGCTTCGTGGACGTGTAGAACAGAATCTACATCACGATGACCATGAGCAATAAAGAGCTGCGACATTCAAATAATCCGACTGGGAGGCGTTTTTGGATTTGCTAACGCGATTAGCCTGTATGCGCCACACTTTCATGTCAAATCAGCGTTCCGACGCTTGATTGTCGATGATTGCCTGTGCATAAAGCGCGACCTTAAGGAGAAACCCATGACCTGGACGCCAAGCAGCTGGCGCGATCGCCCAGCCAAGCACATTCCGGAAGACTATCCGGATCTTGACCATCTTGCCGATGTCGAGGCCCGCTTGGCCGCGTTTCCCCCATTGGTGTTTGCAGGTGAGGTGCGGACTTTAAAGCAACGCCTCGCAAGTGTTGCTGCCGGCGAAGCGTTTCTGCTTCAGGGCGGCGATTGTGCGGAGAGCTTTAAAGAGTTCAGTGCCGACAATATTCGCGATACCCTCCGGGTAATGCTGCAAATGGCAGTTGTGCTGACCTACGCCGCGTCTAAGCCTGTAGTGAAAGTTGGGCGCCTGGCGGGCCAGTTTGGTAAACCGCGTTCGTCTCCCATTGAGGAGATCGATGGCGTGACGCTCCCGTCTTATCGGGGCGACAATATTAACGGGATGGACTTCTCCGAGGCCTCTCGGACTCCTGATCCAGAGCGGTTGATCAAAGCTTATTCACAGTCCGCATCGACGCTGAACCTGGTTCGCGCTTTCTCTCGCGGGGGATATGCAGATCTCGCCAATGTTCACCAATGGATGCTCGGCTTTGTCGATCGCTCACCGCTAGGTGAACGCTATCGCGAGATGGCGGATAAGATCTCAGATGCGCTCGATTTCATGCGTGCCTGCGGCGTGACCTCTCAAAGCGTTCCGCAAATGGCGCAAGTAGAGGTTTATACCTCACACGAAGCGCTGCTGCTCGGCTATGAAGAAGCGATGACGCGGATCGATTCCACGTCGGGCGACTGGTATGACACCTCTGCGCACATGCTATGGATCGGTCACCGGACACGCCAGGTTGATCACGCGCATGTCGAATTTTGTAAGGGCGTAAAGAACCCAATCGGGATGAAGTGCGGCCCTGGTCTTGAGCCAGACGAGCTTTTGCGGATCATCGAAACGCTGAACCCGGAAGACGAAGCCGGGCGCATTACTTTGATCTCGCGCTTTGGCGCTGATGGCGTCGAAGAGGGGCTGACGCCGCTCGCACGTGCCGTGAAAGCAAGCGGTCGTACCGTCGTGTGGTCGTGTGACCCGATGCATGGCAACACACTTAAAACGGACTCAGGGTTCAAGACGCGTCCAGTGGATCGCATCCTGACTGAGGTTCGAGGCTTCATTGACGTGTTGAATGCAGAAGGCTGTGTCCCAGGCGGGGTTCATTTCGAAATGACCGGCCAGAACGTGACGGAGTGCATTGGCGGCGCGCAGGCCATTTCAGAAGCCGACCTGTCATCGAGATATCACACTCATTGTGATCCTCGCCTAAATGGCGAACAGGCTCTTGAACTTGCCTTCCTGATCGCAGAGAAGCTCCTTGAGATTAAGGACGCCTCCCCAATGCCATCACGTGTAGCCGGATAAGCAGGACTTTTACCATGACCCAGCGGGCATGGCCCGCTTGGGCGCGGGCCTCTGAAATTCTAGACCTATTGCGGCTGTCAGGGCCGATCGCGATCTCACGTCTGGCGTGGATGTTGATGGGCCTGACGGATGCAATCGTGCTCGGCCAAGTGAAAGGCCAGGAGCATGAGCTTGCCTTCATTTTGAACTCTTGGCTGCCAATTGGGATCACGCTGGGGTTCGGGATGGGCATTCTGCTCGGGGTTCAGGTGCTGACATCAGAAATGGTTGGGCGCGGTCAGGAGCATTTATCCGGCCGGATCTTCCGGCGTGGCATGCTTTGGGCCGTTATGATTGGCGTGCTTGTAACCGCGATTGTTTTCTTTTCGGCGACACCCTTGTTCAACTTCCTCTTTGTTCACATCAACCCGAACGAAGAGATCAGCGCGCTGATGACGCCGCAAGAGTTTGCCGATGAGACGGCACTGATCACCCAGATCCTGTCGATCAGTCTCATGGGCTTCATGATCTCAACGGTCTGCAGCTATTATCTCGAGGCGCTGCGCCGGCCGTTGATCGTGACGATCACCTCCTATCTGGGGGTTGGCGTGAACCTTGTTATTGATCTAGCGCTAGTGCTTGGTTGGTGGGGTATGCCGCAAATGGGCGGTGAAGGCGTTGCCTGGGCGACGGTTGGCTCGCGCTGGGCGATTACGCTGGCGCTGATCGGGTTTGCGCTCTGGCTGACCCCGGCGCTGAAACCCTCTGATCCTGCGCCTGAAGATGAGGCCAAGCGTCAGCTCACCGTTGGCGGTGGTACCGCAATTTCGAATGTCGCTGAGTGGGGCGGTTTCAACCTGACCTATACGATCGCAGCCTTCATCAGCGTCGCAGCAAACGCAGTGTACGGTTATTCCGTTCAGGTCATGGGCTTTTGCTTCATGTTCTTTCTGGGCATAGGGACGGCGACAAGCGTACGCGTTGCTGAACACTATGGGCGAGGCGACATGCAAGGCGTGAAGGATGCGTCGCGCCTCGGCGTTGCGGCGACCTTCGTGCTCGGCGTGTTTCTGTCATTGTTGATCTTGATCTTCCAGGATGGTGTCGCGCTGCTGCTCGTCAATTCGGAAGCAAGTATCGATGGAACTATGCTGGCGGTCGCGATTTCCAGTCTGCTCTTTTATACAGCCCTTGCGACGACGTTCGATGGTTTGCAGGCGACGGCGTCTATGGCGCTGCGCGCGCAAGGTATTGTGTGGATACCCTCAGCCATCCATCTGGCGTCGTTCTTCTTGTTTATGATTCCGCTCTGCTATTTTATGGGCGTGACCCTGGAGCGAGGAGCACAGGGTATGATGGAAGCGGTGACCATCACGCTCTTGGTTGCAGGTGGTCTGCAGTGGGCGTTGCTGGAATGGAAAACGGCGCGCCGCGAAGTGCGACACGCCGTTTAGTAGGATCGCTTTCGCGAGTGACCTTAGATGTCTTTGAGAGCACCAGCTGGTCGGAACGCAGCTGAAGTTTTCTCTTTGATTTTGATGGTCTCGCCAGTCGCTGGGTTGCGACCTTCACGAGCGCCACGCGTTTTCGCAACGAACGTCCCGAAACCGGCAATAGCGACAGAATCACGGCTTTTGACCGCGCCTGCAATAGAATCAAAAACAGCGTCCACAGCACGGCCTGCCTCGGCTTGAGACATGTCAGCTGCTTCTGCGACTGCTTTGGTCAGTTCACCCTTGTTCATTGGGCTCTCCCTTAGTTCAACGGCGGAAGTTGCCGTTGGGGGCATTGTTCATGATTCGAATTGGTCGTGAATCCCGAAAAGCCAATAAATACGGGCGATTCAGCCTTATTTTGCCAGAATCCACCCTTCTTCGGCGGTAATTCTGTGAATTTCTCTATCAGAAATTGAGCTCGGGGGACCGAACGAGTCGGCCAATTCACCCGCAGAATCGAGCGATTCGAGGCGCTCAGAGAGTATTTTTACCTGTATTTCGTCCAGTATTTCGCCTGGTTTCGGGGTGACTGGAACGGTGCTGGGGTAGATTTCTGCGAACACACAGTCGGTGCTTTCGAGCAATTCTGGCGTGAAAGTCTGAAATCCCGTTTCGAATGGCCATATCGCGGACCGCGGCAAACGTTCACGTAGATATGAGACAGTTGGAATACCTAGCATGGCCTGGGAACCGACGGATCCCGCGCCCAGAAGTTGCCAAACGGATTTTGGGCGGGCTTTAAAGTTGGCCTTGATCCAGCCCTCACAAATGCGGTGCTCGGCAAGTGAGCCCATTGAAGAGAAGTCCCCCTTTTTCATGGACAGGGTCGAGGTGACGCCTTTCTTGGGCGCCCCCCAAAACGGATGCGGCCCTTTCGAGATCGCATCGTTCAGACCACCAGCGAGGGCGAAGCGCGTATTCGAATTGTCCTCACGTTCTTGAACTTTGCGCGACAGTTGCTCATGCATGGCGCGCCAGGGCGGTGCACCTTTTGTGTCCAACCCGATTGCGTCCGCCGTGCCAGTTGGATAGCCGAGCGCGAAATCGAACCCGATCAGTACTCTGTCGCCGCGTGCGATGAGTTTCTCCGCCATCTCGGCGATCATAGTCCTAGCTTCCAATCGCGTCCGAGGATTGGCGCTCGCAAACGTGTACTTCAACCGCGCGTCCCGAGACCGCACGCCAACCCAAATCGAGTTGGCGCCCGTAACCGGTTTTGCAGCCGCGCTCCAATCGACAATAATATATGCGTCAAACAGACGAGCCATGGGTTAGAATGATACGCCAGAAATCGGCTCGAGTAGATCGCAAATAAGGTCTGTCTCGGCATGCTTCTTCTTTGTGGTCTCGAGCGCGCCAGCCCTCGAGACTTTCAGCTTTTCAAGTTCTGTCTCCAAAAACTTGCGACGCGCTGGACTGAGATGATCAGACGCCGTGAGTTCTTTCTCAATCTCGTCGATTTCATCCCAAGCCTCGACTAGTGCGACGAGTGGAACAGTTTCTTCCAAAAAGTGCAAATGGACGGCGCGGCGTAGCGGAATATCGCGAATGTCGAATAGGCGTTCTCGGTTCCGCTCATAGACTGCTGTTTCATCGAGCGCTGTTCGGAACAAACGCTTCGAAACACTTCCCCACGTCTCACCAATGTCCATCGAAGCGAAGGCCCGGTCGAGCACCCGATCTGCCGAGGTCAGGATTTCACCAAAAAAGCGGGCCGCTTCCCGCTCTTTGCGTTTGCGGCCCAATCGATCTTGAACGAGTTCGGCAACCATGGCGCCACCTGTTGCCAACAAAGCTCCGACAATCACCGCCAATAGCGTGTCGAGATTGTCGATATAATCGAAAACAGATTGGCGCATGGCGACGAGCCGAAACTAGCCGAGCTTAACCAGCATTTTGCCCGTATTCTTGCCGGAGAAGAGCCCCATAAAGGCGTTCGGAGCGTTTTCGATGCCTTCCATCACGGTCTCCTCAAACTTCATTTGTCCACCTTTGATCCAGGTCACCATATCGCGTTGAAAGTCCGGCAGCATGTCGGCATGTGTCGAGACGATGAAGCCGCGAATTTGCAGCTGCTTGCCGACAATCTGAATGACATTGTTCGGTCCTGGGCGCGGCTCGGTGTCATTATACTGAGAGATCATGCCGCAAATCGCCATGCGTGCGAACGGACGCGCGCACTCAATGGCCGCCTGGAAATGATCACCGCCAACATTATCGAAATAGACGTCGATGCCCTTCGGAGCGGCAGCGCGCAGAGCTGCGAGCAAGCCCTGATAGTCGCCAGCGGCGCGATAATCGACGCACGCGTCGGCGCCGAGCGATTTGACCAATGCGCATTTCTCTTCGCCGCCAGCCGAGCCGATCACGGTGCAGCCTTTAATTTTCGCGATTTGGATAACCGCAGATCCGACCGCTCCAGCGGCGCCCGATACGAAAACCACGTCGCCTTCTTTCAACTCAGCAACCCGCAGAATTCCAGCATAAGCGGTGAGGCCAGGCATGCCCGCAATCCCGAGAAACGCGCTGTCAGGCAGGCCCGTATCGCCCGGCAGTTTTTGTGCCATGACGATTTCTGGTGCCGCCGTCCAAGCTTCGCGCCAGCCGGCCATAGATTGTACCAAATCCCCAACCGCATAGTCAGGATGATTTGAGGCTGTCACACGCCCAACGGCGCCGCCCTGGAGCACTTCGCCGATTTGGAAGGGCGGGACATAGCTTTCGCGATCATACATCCGCCCGCGCATATAGGGGTCAACGGACATCCAAGAGTTCTGAACTTGGATTTGTCCGGCTCCTGGCGCTGGCGCGTCATTGCTCACCATCGCGAAGTCGTCGGTTTGCGGCTCGCCAACGGGGCGTTTCGCGAGGGTCCAGTCTTTAGATGTGATCGCGGTCATTTGAGGTCCTTCCTGAAGGTTTTCCTAGCTATGTGGACGATACCGCTTGGGAAGCAAAGGGGCCGTTGAAAGATTTCGCAATGCCTTTTGATGGGACTGACCGATAAGTTCAGTTGCAACGAACCGGATCAAAATGCGATGGAGCAGTCAAAGAGTGGAGTAGACCATGTCAGCATTAAAGACCGGACTCATCGGTGCCGGTGTCTTTGGCGGATATCATGCTGGAAAGATTGCGATCTCCGAACAAACCATATTTGTCGGCGTGTTTGACCCGGACCAAGACCGGTCTGCGGACCTGGCGGACACGCATAGCGTTCAGAGTTTTGCGTCGCAGGACGCCCTATTTGAAGCGTGTGATGCTGTCTTGGTCGCGTGCCCTGCAACCTATCATGAGGCCGTGGTGCGTGCTGCGCTGACAGCGAATTGCCATGTGATGGTTGAGAAGCCCTTGGCGCTTACCGGTCATGCGGCTGATGAATTGGCGCGGCTGGCGGATGAGAAGGGATTGATCCTCCAAGTCGGACATCAGGAGCGGTTCGTGCTCGAAGCCATGGGCTTGTTTGAAATTCCGGAAAAGCTAACCAGGATCGAGTCTTGGCGGATGGGCCCCCCAGCGCCAGATGGCCGCGCTGGTGATGTCTCCGTAATTTGGGATTTGATGATCCATGATCTCGACATGGTGGGTAAGCTGATGGGACCAGCCCTAAGCGTTGAGGCCACGGGGCGCAGCGCTCATACAGATCACATTGATGAAGCGACCGCGCGTTTGAATTTTGCTGTTGGAAGCGCCGAAGTCACCGCAAGTCGCTGCCACTCAGAACGTGATCGCCGCATGGTGCTGACTTATCCATCGGGCACGATCGCGATCAATTTTCTGACGCGCGAGATAGAGAATACAACACCTTTTGAAGTCAGAGGGGACGTTTCTGACTCCATGCCTGACCCGCTGGGCGCAGCGGACCAGGCCTTTTTCGAAAGCGTACTTGGGGCGCGCCCATGCGCTGTCCCAGGGCGCGAAGCTGCCCTTGCAGTTCATATGGCCGAGCAAGCGGAGCTGTCGGCCCTTCACACGATAGGAGCTTAAGCCATGGCTTATTCAGACCCTCAATCAACCGCCTTGATCGAGCTTCCAGCCGATGCCCCGATCCAATTGTTTGATCTGAAAACCCAGCAGGCTCAGATCCGTCCAGCGCTGGAGCAGCGATGGATCGACATTCTCGATCATGGCCGTTTTATCGGCGGTCCGGAAGTGACTGAGTGCGAAGCGAAATTGGCTGAGGTGACCGGCGCCGCCGACGCGGTTGCGGTCGGGTCTGGGACACAGGCTTTGGTGATGCCCTTGCTGGCGATGGGAATTGCTGAAGGCGATGCCGTCTTCATTCCTGGCTTCACTTACAATGCGACGGCGAATGCGGTCTTGCTCTCTGGTGGATATCCGGTGATCGTCGATATCGACCCCGACACATTCAATATGGATCCGGCTGATCTGGTTCGGAAGATTGATGCGGTCAAAGCTGATGGTAAGCTGACGCCGCGCGCGATTATGCCGGTCGACTTGTATGGTTTGCCAGCTGATTATTCTGCCATTCAAGCGGTCGCCGATGCCCATGGTTTGCGGGTTATCGCGGATGGTGCGCAGGCCTTTGGAGGCAAAGACAATGGTCGCTGGGTCGGCAATCTTGCGGAGATTACAGCGACAAGTTTCTACCCGACCAAGACATTAGGCGGGTATGGCGATGGCGGTGCGGTCCTGTGCCAGGACAAAGACTTCGCTGAGCGCATGCGCTCGATCCGATGGCACGGAACCGGCGACAATCGCAAAGAGTCTATTCGGGTCGGGATCAACGGTCGTTGCGACTCTATTCAGTGTGCTGTGATCCTCGAAAAACTGACGCTATTTGATGCCGAACGTGAACGTCGAATTGCGGCGGCGGCGATTTATAATGAACGCCTTGAAGGCGTGATTGGCCGCCAAAAAGCCCTTGAAGGTCAAGAGAATGGGTATGGGCTCTATACGGTGCGTGTGCCTAACCGTACCGAGGTCCGCGCAAAGCTATCAGATGCTGGCATCCCGAGCGGGATCTATTACGATATGGCGATCCACCAGATGCCGGCCTTCTCTCACTTGGCAGAGCCAGGCAGTTTGCCCGTCTGTGAGGCGGCCGCAGAGGAGTCCCTCAGCTTGCCGATGCACCCATATCTCTCCGCTGACCAAGTCAACAAGGTTTGCGACGTCCTGATCGAGGCTGTGAAGGCCTAGGTTAAACCTCCTCGGTCAGCTCGACGCCTTGATTGCGAACGTTTCCAACCGCGGGGCCGACCGCCCATGCGTGCATAGCGTCGCTTGGGAACGGCTCATAGAGGTCTTCAACATCGCCGGATGAGGTGTCCAACCAGCGATCGTAGTCGCTTGGGTCTAGGATGACTGGCATGCGGGTCTGGAGGCCTGCCATAAGATCATTTGGCGTCGTCGTGAGAATAGTGAATGTATCAAGCTCGGAGCCATTGATTATGGCGCGATCCCAAAGCCCTGCAAAACAAAACCATTTACGATCGCGTAGAGCGATCGCGAAGGGTGTTTTGCGGCCCTCTGGACCTGTCCACTCATAAAAACCACTGGCTGGAACCAAGCAGCGTTTGTGCCGAAAGCTGCCTCGATATGTAGCTGCAGTCGCGACGCTCTCGCTACGGGCTTTGAATGTTGCGAACGTCTTTTCGCTCAGCGGTTTACGCCACCAACTCGGTACGAGGCCCCAAATCGCGGGTGCGAGATTCAGTCTACCGCGCGGTGCGATATCGTCTTCGATACCGAAGCGGACAATCGGTACGATTTGCGTCGGCGCCATATTGTAAGCGGCCTCCGGCGGCTCAAGTTCTTCCGGTCTGAATAGGTCAAGGTCAGACGCGTAATCGTCCCAACTTATGTCATGTCGAAAGAACCGACCGCTCATATCTGTGCCGCTTTTCTCACGGGTCTATTTGTCGAGGCGAACGACCCGATTAGGGTTCATAATGCCATCAGGATCGAGCGCTTTCTTGATGGCCTTCATAGCCTTCGTTGCTGCGATGGGCCGAATCTCTTCGAGCTCGTCTCGCTTCAGTCGACCCACGCCATGCTCTGCGCTGATCGAGCCGCCAAAGGCCATAGCCTGTTCGTGTACAATCTCCGTTATCTTAGCGGCGGAATTGCTCAGTGCGGGCTGTGCCGCGTTCTTCGGCTCGCAAGCTGAATAATGCAGATTGCCGTCGCCGACATGCCCGAAGGCTACAATCTCAGCGCCAGGCGACAGGTCGACGATCGCGGATTCCGTGGCTTCCAGAAAACGCGGGATTTGCGATACCGGAACCGAAACATCATGATTGATGGATGTGCCAAAAGCGCGTTTTGAGAGCGGGATACTCTCTCTTATGGTCCAGAAACTCTTTGACTGCGCCAGCGTCTCTGCGATCAGCGCGTCCTCGGCAAGGCCTGCTTCGAACGCCGCCTCGAGCGCTTGTTCCATGGTTTCACGCGCATGGGCTTCTTTCGCCATGGAGATTTCGCACAGCACTCGCCAGGGCAGCTCTGACGGGTTCGGGTCGCGAACGTTCGGCATTTCCGAGCGGACCATTTCGATCGCATTGGCTGGGATGATCTCGAAGCTGGTAACCGTGTCGCCTGCATGATCACGGACGAGGGCGAGCAGTTCGACGACATCTTGCGTGCTCTTACAACTGATCCAAGCAGACGTACGCGCGACCTTAGGGAACAGTTTCAGCGTTGCTGCGGTAATGATTCCAAGCGTGCCCTCAGCGCCGGCAAACAAGTGTTTCAGATCATATCCGGTATTGTTTTTGCGCAGACCTGAGAGCCCGTCCCAGATCTCGCCATTCGGCAGTACGACCTCTAATCCCAGGATGAGATCGCGCATCATGCCATAGCGTAAAACCGCAACCCCGCCCGCATTGGTAGAGATCAGGCCGCCGATTGTTGCGGTTCCCTCTGAGCCCAAGGAAAGAGGAAACAGGCGATTGGCCTGATCTGACGCCTCTTGCGCTATGACGAGGGGGGCGCCAGCTTCAATGATCATCGAATTGTTAAACGGGTCGACTGCGCGCACAGTTTGCATCCGGCGAAGCGAAATCGTGATCTCGCCATGCGGCGTACCCGCATCAACAAGGCCTGTATTCCCGCCTTGCGGCGTTATCGCAACGCCATGCCCCGCGCAGAGCTTTACGAGCGCCGACACGTCTTGTGTCGAAGCCGGTAACGCCAGGAAAGGAGTGTGCCCCTGATAGGTGCCGCGCCATGGGGTTGAAACGTCTTCCAGGCTTTCAGCGTCCATGCGCCAGCCTTTGTCGCCCAGCAGACTCTTCGCGGCACTCAGAAATTCAGATGAAAGGTCCATCGGCGCACTCTACGCCTATTTTGCAGCTCGTGTAAGGCGGTCATTTATCGCTTCGCCTAAGCCATTGGTCGGTATTGGCGCAACCGCGATGCGATCAAATCGTGCGTCGAGATCTCGAAGCATGGCGAAAAGATTCGCTGCTGCTTCTGTCAGATCGGATTCGTTTGATAGGTTTAACGTCGCTTCTATAGGACCAAAGCCGAGATATGCTTCACCTGCCGAAGGAGCATCAGCATTCAAGCGCAGCTTCGCCTCTGGGGCATAGTGGCGGAGCAACTGGCCTGGCGATTGCGGCGCATCAGGATTGAGCTTGGGACGGATAAGGCCCGGCCAGATGTTCTCAATTTCGGCAGGATCCAGACTTCCCGGGCGTAGAAGAGCGGGGCGATCGCCCCGTGCGTCGACAATGGTCGACTCGACCCCTGCGGCACACGGGCCTCCATCCAAAATGAGATCGACTTTGTCCCCTAAGTCTGCGGATACATGCTCTGGCAGTGTTGGGCTGATCTTACCGCTGGGATTGGCGGAGGGCGCCACGAGCGGTCCTCCAAACGCTTCAATGAGCTGTCTTGCAATCGGGTGCCTCGGCATACGCAAGGCGATACTCTCCAACCCAGCGCGCGCGAGCTCTGATACTGAGCCCGTTGCTGCGACGTCGACGACCAGCGTGATTGGTCCCGGCCATAACGTCTCTGCGAGTCTCTTTGCATTCGCATGGAAGATGCCTTCGCGCAGAGCCATTTCCATCGAAGACACGTGTGCGATGAGTGGATTGAATTGCGGCCGCCCTTTGGCGGCATAAATGCGCGCGACGGCGGCATTGTGTGCGGCATTCGCTGCGACGCCGTAAACAGTCTCCGTCGGCATCGCGACCAGTCCGCCCTGACGAAGGACAGTTGCTGCTGCCGAGACATTGTCAGCTGTGCCGGGGAGAATTTTCGCGCTCATGGCGCGCTCTTATGGGGCGATGAGCTAAACCGCAACGCCAAACAGCCGTCCGACAAGCGCTGTGAGGGCCATCGCGGCGGCGCCCCAAAACACGATTCGGGCAACGGCCTTCAAAGGCGGTGCTCCACCAGCGCGGGCGGAAAGTACGCCGAGGACCGCGAGACCGAGCAGGGAAGAGGCCGCAATCGCAATGCCCACCCGATCATGTGGTGCGACAACCGCGACCAAGATTGGTAGCGCCGCACCAATCGTGAAACTGAGCGCTGACGAGCCTGCCGCTTGCAAAGGGCGCGCTTTGGAGAGGTCCGAGATGCCAAGCTCATCGCGGGCATGGGCTTCGAGTGCGCCATGTTCCATCAATTTATCGGCAACCTGACACGCTAAGTCCTCCGGCAAGCCGCGCGCCATGTAGATACGGGCAAGCTCATCAAGCTCGCCATCGGGATTGTCGAGCAGCGCTTTGCGTTCGGTCTCCAGATCGGCTTTCTCCGTATCTGATTGAGAGCTCACAGAGACATATTCGCCGGCTGCCATAGAAAGCGCGCCAGCAACGAGCGCGGCGATACCGGCTAGCAGAATGTCTTGCGCCGAAGCGGCCGCTGCTGCGATGCCAATCATCAGACTTGAGGTTGAAAGGATGCCATCATTTGCGCCCAGCACAGCGGCACGAAGCCAGCCGGTTCGATGGATATAGTGGAGCTCTTCGTGCGCGCTGATAATCGTCATATGTATCCTCTCGCGCAGGACCGTTCTCTACGCGTCAGAGGGATTATAAGCTTCAAATTGCGAGAGCGCTAATTTGTACGCGTCGCCTCGACGACCACGTCAACGGTGATGTCTTCAGAAACCCAATCCGCATTGGGATCAGAGGATTGCCCAAGATCGAGAGGCGTTCTCTGAAACACAGCCTGGCCGGTCATTCGGGCGGTGTCGCCGTCAATGCTCAGCGCAAAAGGAAACGCTGTATCGACTGTGATGTCTTTCAAAGTCAGCCTTGCGGTGGAGGTGAAGGTGCCGTCGCCGGTGCTCGCGATTTCGAGGATTTCGACATTTGCGGTCGGGAAGGCAGCCGAGTTGAACCATTCTGGCGACGGCAAGCTGTCTTCATAGAGCTTTTGGCTGGCCGTGGCATTTGCCACCGCCACCGTGACCCGTACTTCGGCGTTGGCGGGGGCTACCGGATCAAACTGAATGGCCGCGTCCCAATTGGCAAACTCGCCGGTGAATGTGTTGCCATCATGCGTTCCAGAGAACGAAATTGATGAAGCTTCGCCGTCGACGACCCAGTTGGGCTCAAAAGCCGCATCTGTTGAGACCGGGGCGCCGGACCCCGCCAGCGCTGAAACCATTGGCGGGGTCAACGTTACCACGGCCAACACGCCGAGGGCGCTGCCAAAGGCTGTCAGGGCGCCGCGCCCAGGAACGGTGGGCTTATCGGTTTTGCCGAACAGGCCCGGGAGCATTCTCTTGAGGACACCTTCTTCGGCGCTCAATTCATGCTTCACAGCCCCTGCGACGTGCAAAGCGAGTAGCGCCAGTGTGACCCAAGCGAGTTTAGAATGGACAAAGTTGACCACCCCGCTGGCGGTCTCTGTTTTCAAGCCTTCAACGAACGGAACATCTGGCCAGCTGACGGCGAAATAGAGCACGGTTGGGACATCGAGTTTGACGCTGACCGAGCTATAAAGCCAACCGGTGAGCGGCAACAGAATCATTAGGCCATAGAACCCTAAATGTACCAAATGACTGGCGGTTTTCTCCATGCCGTTCATGTCGTCTGGTAGATCCGGTGGCGGGTTCATGGCCCGCCAGATGATACGCGCAACCGTCAGCAATAGGATCGTTATCCCGACAGATTTGTGCATCTGATACAGGAAGTACTGTCCTGGGGCGCCATCCGGCAGATCGGTCATATACCAACCGCCGAAAATCATCCCCAGGATTGCGAGCGCGATCACCCAATGGAGCGTGATCGCGACGCTCGTATATCGCTCAGATTGCGCGCTCATGATCTATTCGTCCTGCAGGAATTCGCCTGAGAACTCGACTGTCACTTCATCCCCAATATTGGGAATGTAGGCGCCCATGCCGAACTCTGACCGCATCACTTTGGTGCTCGCATCGAAGCCGATTACGTCACGGCCTTCAAACCATGGCGGGTTGGCGACACCATTATAGGTGACGTCCAAGGTGACAGGCTTCGTTACACCGAGCAGTGTTAAGTCGCCGGTGACCGTACCGGACAGATCGCCTGTTTTCGTTGCCGAGGTGGAGACGAATGTAATCTCCGGAAATGCATCAGCGTTCAGCCATTTGGCATCGCGAGACACATCTTCGTTCCAACTTTCCCATTGGCTATCGGCATGTCCGGCTTTGTAGTCGCCAGGATAGTTCGTTTCGACCATTGCTGGATTGATCGTGAAAGTGATGCTGGAGCTTTCCGGTGCGGCGGGGTCAAAGTCCAAATCTGCGTCAATATCGGTGAAGCTGATACGGTATTGAGAGATCCCGCCACCATGTCCGACTTTCACCGTCATGAATGCATGAGTCTTTTCAAGCGAATAGCTGCCCGTCGCGACTTCGGCCAGGAGCGGGTGAAGCTCCGCCGTATCTGCTTCGACAGGCGGTGTTTCTGCTGCGTCGATGCTTGCGGCATCGTCGTTGGCGCCGCAAGCGGTCAGGGCAATCGCCCCAACGCTCGCAGCAATAGACGTCTTCATCTTCATTATTCGATTTCCTTCTTGCTTAGGAATCTTTGATCGATGCGGGAAAGCTATTCCTCGGCCTGAAGGAACTCACCAGAGAATTCGATCGTGACTTCGTCAGAAATCACGCCTGCCATTGAGGTTTGACCAAACTCAGACCGGTTGAGTGTGGTTGAGGCGGTAAATCCGATGACATCGCGCTGGCCGAACCAAGGTGGGTTCGCAACGCCGCCATAAGACACGTCCAAAGTGACAGGCTGAGTGACACCCAGGAATGTCAGGTCACCGGTGACTGTGCCTTCAAACTCACCGGTCTGCTCGACGGCTGTCGATGCGAACGTGATGGTTGGAAACTCACCAGCGTTCAAGAAACGTGGGTCTGTACCCAGCTCTTCTTCCCATTCCACTTTCTTGGCAGGGTCAGGATAGTTGGTGTTCAGCGCGGTTGGGTTGATCGACACAGATAGTTGCGAGTTTGTCGGCGTTTCCGCGTCGAAGACCAGATCGGCGTCAAAGTCAGTGAAGTTGACGGTGTAGCCAGAGATCCCATTGTGCTCGACCGTCCAGGTTAGGAAAGCGTGGGTTTTCTCTAATTCATAGAGGCCAGAGGCGACGCCTTCGAGGGTTGGGTTAGCCTGCGCTGGGAGAGTGAGGGCCAGTAGGCTCGCTGAAACGGCAAGAATTCGCATGGAAAGCTCCTTTGGATGTAACCAGTCTGTACTGCGCCAAAACGTAGCGTGGGATTTCCTAATGACCAGTCGCAATATATGAGGGCGGGACGATAACTCATATGCCGGAGCTGCATGATCAATGGCTTACACCGCACCCGCTACCGATATTGCCTTTGCACTAACGCACTTGGCAGGCATTAAAAAGTTTGAGGGACATCCCTCTTTCGAGAATTACGATCCGGATTTGATTGAGCCAATTCTCGACGAAGCCGGTAAACTTGCGCGGGATGTTCTCGCGCCGCTCAATCAGGTTGGCGATAAAGCGGGCGCGCAGCTGACAGGAGCAGGCGTTCAAGCGGCGCCGGGCTTCGCCGAGGCTTATGCAGCTTTCCGAGACGGCGGCTGGATGGGGCTGTCAGCGCCTGAAGAGTGGGGCGGTCAGGGGCTTCCGAAAGTACTTGGCCTCGCCGTGATGGAGATTTTCCACGGCGCAAATATGGCGTTCGCGCTGTGTCCAATGCTGAGCTTTGGGGCGATTGAAGCGCTGTTGGCGCATGGGACGGACGACCAGAAAGCCATGTATCTGCCAAAACTGGTGAGCGCTGAATGGACCGGTACGATGAACCTGACAGAGCCGCAAGCGGGCTCTGACGTCGGGGCGCTGAAAACCAAAGCGATTCCAAATGGCGATGATTCCTACGCCATCTCAGGTCAGAAGATCTATATCACCTGGGGCGATCATGATGTCGCTGAGAACATTATCCACTTGGTGCTAGCGCGCTTGCCGGATGCCCCTGAAGGGTCTCGCGGTGTGTCGCTCTTCATCGTTCCTAAGCGCATCGTAAATGCGGATGGTAGCCTTGGCGATGAGAATGGCGTCAAATGTATCGGCCTCGAAGAAAAGGTTGGAATTCACGCATCGCCAACCTGCGTCATGGAATATGACGGTGCGCGCGGCTGGTTGATCGGCGAGGAGAATAAAGGCCTCGCTTGCATGTTCACGATGATGAACTCTGCTCGGTTAAATGTTGGACTTGAAGGCGTCGGTGTCGGCGAAGCGGCCTGGCAGACCGCGTTCGAATATGCGCAGGAGCGTAAACAAGGTAAAGCGTCTGGCGTGTCTGGCGCTGCGCCTATTCTGCATCACGCTGACGTCCGCCGCATGCTCACCACGATGCGGGCGAAAGTCATGGCCGCGCGAGCCATCTGTTACGCGACCGGCGTTGCCGCTGACCTCGCAGAAACTGGCCAAACGGCCGAAGAGCGAGAAGAGGCCCGGCTGCGCGAAGAATTGCTAACCCCAATCGCCAAGGCCTGGTCGACGGATATGGGCGTCGAAGTGGCCTCTATTGGTGTGCAAGTGCATGGCGGCATGGGTTTCATGAATGACACGCTCGCGGCCCAACTCTATCGCGACGCCCGTATTGCACCCATCTATGAGGGCACGAACGGTATTCAGGCGATCGATTTGGTTGGCCGGAAGCTTTCGATGGCAGACGGGGCAGCCATGACCGCGATGCTGGATGAGATTGACCAAACAGCGCGAGAGGCGCGGGAAACCAATGATCCAAACTTGGTCCAAGTTGCGGATCGTCTCAGCGAAGCGAATGGTGCACTGAAAGACGCGACAGCTTGGATGAAGCGCATGATGGCTGAAGATCGCGATGTCGCGCTTGCAGGAGCGACCGCTTATCTGGCGCTCGCAGGCGACGTTGTCGGCGGTCATTTCTTGACCAAAGGCGCTGTCGAAGCGCGTGCTGAGGGCGGCCAGATCCGCGGCAGGATGACGGCCCTCGCTGGCTTCTTTGCTGAAACATCTCTGGCATCAGCGCCCGGCGCAGTAGCTGGGATTACGCAAGGCGGACAAGCCATGCTGGCCGAAAGCGAAGCTCTGTTCGGGATCGGCTAAGCGGTCCAGCGCTGGATCTTTGTCGAGACGTCCGGCCTTAGCCGTTCTTGTGGGTTTTCCTTCGCCGTGCCGAGATAGATGAAGCCGGCGACGCGTTCATGCTCTGAGAGGCCGAGCAGGGCGTTAATGCCATCGCTAAACGCGATCCACTCGGTGAGCCAACAGCCAGCCCAGCCGCTCGCATTGGCGGTCAGAAGGAGGTTGTGACAAACCGCGCCGCAGGAAAGCTCTTGTTCCCAAACGGGTGTTTTATGCGTTACGTCGGGCGACGAAATAATGGCAATTACCACCGGCGCGCGGGTGAAATATCCGGCCGTATCGGCTAACATTGTCTCAGTCGCGTTGGCATTTTCTTGCTTTTGGATTTCAACCGCGCGTGCGTTGAAATCCTGCCTCGATTGGCCTTCAAATACTAAAAAGCGCCATGGGGCCAATCTTCGATGATCCGGAACGCGGGCTGCCACCGTAAGAAGAATATCTAAGGCCTCTCCGCTTGGCCCTGGCTCGATGAGTCCGCGTTTGCTGACAGATCGCCGTAAAGCGATCAATTGGCGCGCATCGGCGCTTGCTCTGGCGGGAAGCATGGAAGATCCAAGTGGTGGGGCAGGCGGGAAAATAGTCGTCATATCCCGCACTTAGGGGCTCAATCTGAAAACACCAGCGACAAAACTTGAGTGAACACTGTTTACTTTCTGAACGCGCGTACTATTTCTCGTGCAAAGGGTCCAAAAGATGACTGTAAGTGTTTCCTCCCCCGCCGAGCGGCGGCGTAATAAAATCCGGGCGCGGATCCTATCTGCGGCCGAGCGTGTCTTCGCGCGCGAAGGCGCCGAAGGCCTGTCGATCCGGCGTCTGGCAGAGAATATCGATTACTCGCCAGCTGCGATCTACAAATATTTCAAATCGAAAGATGAATTGGTCGACGAGCTGAAAGAGACCTTTTTTGAGCTAATCCTCGAAAATGTTCATCGCATTGCCGATACGTCGACACCGTTTGATGAGCGCGCACGTGATTGCGTCGCGACTTATGTGCGGATCGCGGTCGAAAAGCCCTATCACTATGCTGCTGCCTTTGCTGGTGAAGCGGCGAGTGATGGACCTGCGCCAGTCGATGGTGAGCCAGGTTTTGAACTCTCCAAAAAAGGGCAAGCCTTCAATGTACTACGAGGCATGATTGCCGAGGGCGTCGAGAATGGCGTCTTCCGGTCCGACATTGATCCATCATTAGCCGCGAAATCCGTCTGGGCGTCGATGCACGGCCTGACCATGATGGTGGTCCATATTCCGAGTTTCCCGGCCCTCAAGGCCGATCAAGCGACAATGTCACGCGAAGATTTTATTTTGTTCCACGCTGATCAAGTGATCCGTGGATTGGAGGCGCATCATGGGTGAGCATATGCAAGAGTATCAAACACCGGAGAAACAAGTCCGGCCAACCTTTGGCAAGGGTATCGTTTTCCTCGTCGTCTTAATGGCGATTGTAATGGTTCTCGGCTTTTTCGTGCTGCAGAACCGATCATCTGAAGGGCCGCTTGTGCCGACGAGCCGACCGGTCCCGATTTCTGTTGAAACTGTGCGGGTCGAACTCGAACCTGCTTTTCGAACAGAGGAAAAATTCACCGGCATCGTGACCCCGCGCCGGACCAGTCAGCTAGGATTTTCAGGCGGTGGTCGCATCGCGTCCATTCGTGCTGATGTCGGAGACCGAGTGACAACAGGCCAGGTCATCGCGGCCCTCGATACACGCAGCTTGCGGGCACAGCTTGTCTCCGCCGAAGCTGTGGTTACGGAAGCCGAGGCAGCATTTAACCTCGCAGAGACAACGGTGGATCGCCAAATCGCTTTGCTTGAGCGGGGACATGTTTCCAGCCAAGTCGTCGATGAGGCGCGCGCGCAATCAAATACGGCGGCGGCGCGAATTGCGGCGGCAAAAGCCAATGCAGATACGCTGCGGGTTCAAATTGATTTGGCCCGGATCAAGGCTCCATTCGCTGGTACTATCACGGCCCGCATGTCGGATGAGGGCGCAATTGCCAATCCAGGCCAGCCGCTATTCGAACTGGTCGAAACCGATGTGCTCGAAGCGCGGATTGGTTTGACAGCGGCGCTCGCCGACACGCTTGAGATCGGAGCCGTTTATGACCTGACATCGGATCAGGGCACTGTACAAGCAACCATGCGGTCAGTGACGGGCGTCATCGATGCGCGTAACCGGACCGTCGCAACCGTGTTTGATATTAATGACGCCGACCGTGTTGCGGCTGGTGCCGTTGTGCGCCTCGGCATGGACCGTGAAGTGGCCGAAGCGGGCCTCTGGCTGCCGATTTCAGCTCTGACAGAAGCCGATCGCGGTCTCTGGTCGATTTATAAGGCCCGCCGCAATGGTGATGACTGGCAAGCCGAACCAGGGATTGTTGAAATCCTTCACCAGGACGGCGAGCGGGTCTTTGTCCGCGGTTCACTTCGAGACGGTGATCATGTCATCATTGATGGCTTGCAGCGCATCACACCCGGTCAACCTGTGACGCCGAATGATGTCAGCACGGTTGGCCTCGTCGCTGGAAATGGGTGATCGCTATGACGACTCTGTTTTATCGTCTGCCGCGACTAACGATTCTCGCCATTGTAGTGGCGCTGATCAGCGGCTTCTTTGCGATCCTCACCTTGGGGCGGCAGGAAGACCCGACGCTTGTTGAGCGCTATGGCTACGTCCTGACGACCCTGCCGGGCGCGGACGCCGAGCGTATTGAGGCGACCATAACCGAGCCAATCGAGCGTCGTTTGCTTGAGCTGCCGGAGATTTCCGAGATCGAGTCGAGCTCGCGCGCTAATGTTTCACAAGTTTCGATTGAAATTGATGAGAGCTTGACCGCGGCCGAAGTGGACAATGCGTGGACACTTATTCGCCAGCAGGTTCAGCTCGCAGAACCGGAATTACCGACCGGTGCCGCGACGCCGTTTGTTCGCCGCGTCTATGTCGGCGCCGCAACCATGACTGTCGCTCTGACGTGGGAAGGCGAAGGTGAGCCTGGACTCGCCGTCATGGCTCGCCTTGCCGAAGTTTTACAGGACCGCTTCCGGGGTCTGAACGCCACAGAAGAAACCGAGATAATGGGCCTTCCTCAAGAGGAAGTGCGGATTATCGCGGACCCTGAAGCTCTGGCAGCAGCGGGGCTATCCCTAAACGATGCAGCACGGCTGGTTGCTGCCGCAGATTCGAAGGCGCCAGCAGGAGAGGTGCGCGGCGATCGCAGCAATGTTGGTCTGGAGATTGGCGGCGAGTTCGACGGTGTTGCTCGAATACGGACGATCCCTCTTGTACAATCGGCGAACGGAACGGCTCTCAGGGTCGGCGACGTCGCAGAGGTCGTTAAAGGCATTGAGGACCCGCCAACAAAGCTTGCATTCTCAAATGGCAAACGCTCGGTGTTTATCACCGCCTATATCTCCTCGAACCAGCGCGTCGATGTCTGGGCGGAGTCGGCTCGCCAGATGGTCGAAGAATTTGCGATAACGGTGCCGTCTGACATATCCGTTACGCCGATTTTCGATCAAAGTACTTACACCGAGGCGCGTCTCAACGGCTTGGCGCAGAACCTATTGGTCTCAGCCTTCTTAGTGTTCGCTGTCTTGTTTTTCGTCATGGGTTGGCGTGCGGCGATCGTCGTTGGTATGGCCTTGCCGCTCACCGTGGCGCTCGTGCTCACGCTGTTCAAATTCTTCAACTATCCGCTGCATCAGATGTCAGTTACGGGCCTGGTGATCTCACTCGGGCTTCTGATTGATAATGCGATTGTGGTTGTCGATGAGTATGATCAAGAACGGTTGGACGGCCATTCCATCTTAGAGGCGATTGATCGGTCCCTGAAGAAACTGTTCGGACCTCTATTTGCGTCGACCTTAACGACAGCATTGGCCTTCGCGCCGATCGCCTTCATGCCTGGTGCTGCCGGTGAGTTTATTGGCATGATCGGCACGTCTGTTGTGTTCTCCGTGATCATGTCATTCATCATCGCGATGACCGTGATTCCGGCGCTAGCAGGCCTTTTGGATCGGCCGCGCAAGCCTGGGGAGCGTAGCTGGTTTTGGCGCGATGGGGTCAAGTTTGACATCATCACTGATGGTTACCGTTGGAGCATTGAGCGGGTTCTTCGCAATCCGCTGATTGGCCTCCTATTGGGGATCATCCCAGTGATGGTTGGGTTCTACCTTGCCGGCCAATTGCCCAGCCAATTCTTTCCGCAAACCGAGCGTGACCAGTTCCAGCTCGACATCACGCTCAACCCACAAGCGACGATCTATGAAGCGCGTGACATTGCCCAAGAGGTGAATGTCTTCCTGCGTGATCAGTATCCGAACATAGAGGGCATTCACTTCGTCGTCGGGGAGCCAGGGCCGCGCGTTTATTATAATAGTTTCAACAATACCCAAGGTGTCGCCGGATACGCCTCAGGCTTCGTGCAACTTGGGAGCAATGAAACAACGCGCATCTTGGTGAGCGATATTCAAGCGACCCTGCGCCGAGAGTTTCCACAAGCGCAGATTCTGGCCACGCCATTTGAACAAGGGCCGCCGACGCCCGCGCCAATTGCCTTCTACATTCGCGGCGAAAATCTCGCAACGTTGAACGATCTGAGTAATCAGGCGCGCCAGGTTTTGGCACAAACACCGGGCGTTACGTTTACGACCTCGCAGTTGCAGATGGGCGCGCCGATTGTGACTCTGCAAGCCGATGAGACGGTCACCGCGATGTCCGGACTTCGTTTGACCGGGCTTGCCAGCGACATTCGCGCAGAGCTTGAGGGCGTTCCGGCTGGGTCGATCCTCGAAGGGATCGAAGAAGTCCCGGTGCGGGTCATCGCTCCGGAAGACCGCCGTACCGAAATTGCTGATTTGCGGTCAAAAACCATTGGCAATACGCAAACCGGCGCGGGTACGCCGCTATCCGCGCTTGGGGAATTGAAGCTCGAACCGCAAACCGCCACGATCCACCGTTTGGACGGGCGGCGCGTGAACCAGATCTTTGCATATGTGGAGCCATATGCGTTGCCGGATCCGATCAATCAGAACTTCAAACAGGCTCTGGAGGAGTCCGGCTTCAGCTTGCCGCCCGGCTATGATTGGATTGAAAGTGGGGCGGCGAGCAATCAGTCTGAAGCTATGGCCAATTTGGCAAGCCTTGCCGTACCTTTGGTGCTCGTGATGCTTGGCGCCGTTGCGCTCGTGTTCAACTCGTTCCGCATGGCGTTTTTGGTCATGGGCGTCGGCTTTATGTCGATGGGGCTCGCCTTTGGCGGTGTGTGGATGTTCAACTTGCCGCTCGGGTTTAATGCGATTTTGGGCGGACTTGGCCTGCTGGGAATTTCGATCAATGGCACGATTGTCGTGCTGGCGTTGCTGACGGGCAATGAAGCCGCTCGCAATGATGACGTGATCGCGCAGCGCGAAGTGGTCGTTGCCGCGACCCGCCATATTGTTGCGACCACATTGACCACGATGGGCGGGTTCGTGCCGATCATTTTGCAAGGCGATGTGTTTTGGATGCCGCTTGCGACCGGTATTGCAGGCGGCGTAGCCGGCTCTGCGATCCTGGCGCTTTATTTCACGCCTTCGGTCTATCGGATCATGACGATGAAGCCGATCCGGCGCCTGTTGCGGTTGATCCGTGGGCAGGGGTGGCAGCACCCAGTGCGTGTACCGGCAGAATAAGAAAAGCCCCGCCAAATGGCGGGGCTTTTTTTGATTGTAGTGCAGGCCTGCTTAGAAGGAGTAGCCGATTTCGACGCCCCAGGTGCGTGGCTCGTTGACGAAGCCGGTGAGGTTGTTGAAGTCGATACCGCCTTCGAGCACCAGCTCATCGGTCAGGTTCCGAACGAAAGCCGAGAGTGCGACGCCATTATTGCCTTCCCAACCAGCGCGCAGGCCGCCAAGCCAGTATCCATCTTCGGCGAACTCAACGCTCTCATAGAGGAAGAAGTTCGTGTCGCCCTTGTAGGCCCAATCGGTAAACACATAGAGCTCGCCATTCTGGAACGGCACACCGTAACGCGCTGTAACATTGGCGATCCATTCCGGCGCATTCGGGAAGGAATTGCCTGAAATGTTGAAGAAGACGTCGTCGCCAACCAGGACTTCAGGGTCAAGAACCGTACAGCTGGCGCCGCAGCCCGGTGACAGCAATACGTCATCCTTGATCTCGGTATTGTTGTACGAAAGCCCGCCAGTGACGATAAGACTATCGGTAATCAGGGCCTCAATATCGGCTTCGAAGCCATATCCTTGGCTCTCATCGGCATTAAACAGCGCAACCGTGTTGTCGAGCCCGCCCACAATGGTGAGCTGTTGATCTTCGAGTGTGTACAGGAAGACGTTGGCATTCGCGCGCAAACGATTGTCGTAAAGTTCAGACTTAACGCCGGCCTCATACGACAAGACGGTCTCGCTGTCGGCGGTCGAGATATTGTCGCCGAATACGAGGCGGCCCTGGACAGAAGGCCCGCGGAAGCCGCGAGCGATTTTCGCATAGTAGGAAACGTCTTCTGAATACTGATAGGTCGCAGAGAGATCCCAACTGATCTGATCATCGCCAACCGTAACAGTCCGCGGTGGAAGCGCGCCCGATCCGAACGGTCCGACAGAGCGACCCGCCGTGAACTCTTTTTCTTCATCGGTGAAGCGGACACCGCCAGCTATGGTCAGCTTGTCGGACATATCATAGGCCGCAGAAGCGAAGATGCCGATTGAGTCTGTTGCTTGATTGCGCAAAGCAATCCCATTGACCGGCTGCGTTGGCGCGAGCGTATCAAAGCTCAACGAAGAGATGTTTACTTTCTCATCGAAGATGAACACGCCGCCTTGAGCGCGAACAGGGCCACCATCGTCAAAGGCAACGCGAACTTCATGCGTGACCTGACGCAGATCATCTACGCCGCCTGCGCTTTCTGATGGGAATGGAATAAAGCCAGGACCGAAATTGCCTTCGCCCAGAAAGGCTGCTCCGAAGCCGCCATCAATGTCACCGCGAGAGAAGACCTCTGCAGTTTCATGGCCATAGACATAAGTCAGATCGACCGCTTCATTGACTTCGTGATCGACGCGAACAGTGACACCAAATGCTTCTTGATCAAGCTCGTTCTGACCGTCGAAGAAGACGCGATCAAAATCGAAGCTGTCAGACAGGCCGCGCGAGCCCTCATCAATGATGTTTGCACGGAACAGGCGTGCATCGCTATCATTGGTTCGGCCATGAACGTTGATCAGAATATCCGTTGCTTCTGTCGGTGACCAAAGCGCTTGGACGCGGGCGGCAGATTCTTCGAACCCTTCGAAAGCGTTCTCTTCGCCGGTGAAGACATTGTCCACGAAATCATCACGCTGCTGGATCAGGCCCGAAAAGCGCAACGCAAGGCTCTCATTCACGCGAAAACCAACAGCGCCTTCGACTTCTGTCGTGCCATAAGATCCGGCAGAGGCTTTGGCATATCCGTTCAGGGCTTCACCCGGCTTAACGCTGTCAAACTTGATGATCCCACCTGGCGTGTTGCGTCCGAACAGCGTGCCCTGTGGTCCGCGCAGGACTTCGACGCCTTCGACATCAAAGACCGGGAAGCCTTTGAGGATTGGGTTCTCGTATGGCACGTCATCATAGACCAACGAGACTGGCTGAGAGGAATTCAAATCAAAATCTGTGTTCCCGATGCCGCGAATGTAAAAGCGCGGGAAGGCGCGTCCAAATGAGCTTTCGGCGATCACGCTCGGCACGCGGGCTGACAAGAACCGGATATCGGCGCCGCCAGCTTTGATGTTATCGAGCTTCTCGCCTGCAACGGTTGTGATGGAAATCGGTACATCTTGCGCGTCCTGTTCCACACGCTGTGCTGTGGTCACCACAGGATCGAGCCGTCTCGCGTCGGTCTCGCTGTCGGATTGTGCCAGGGCAGGTGTTGCGGCAAGGCCTGCGAGGATAAGGGAAGCTGAAGAAATCTGAAGGGAGCGTTTGAAAGACATAAGCGGCGCACTTTCTGTCAGAGTTAAGAGCGTCTCTCCATAAGACGCTTTCGCCAGCGCATTGAACGCAGCTTGCTGTTTAGACAAGCATCTGGGTGCCGTTTTAGCTGCAGAAAGCAGGGCAATGCTTATGAGTGTGGCAAGTGGATCACTGATTGATGCCAAAAGCGCGCCTCGAGGGGCGCGCTTTCGTGTCAGTCACAATGTGATTCTCTGAGCGTTCAGTCCCAAGGATTGAAGCGTGTGCGCGGTTTTAGAATGTCAGAGTCTGCCCCAGCGAGTTCCGGCTCAGCTTGTGCTTCGGCTGATTCCTCGGATCCAGTAGCCGGAGGAAGTGGGGCAACGCTCGGCGGCAGCGCAGGCTTGCCATCGATGTCTGGGAGCACATCCTCCGTGGCGTCGATGATCACTTTTTCTTCGACAGTGTCGCTGACGCCGCTTGGCCCGGGAATGCCAGACGCTTCGGTCTTCGCAGACAGCGCTCCAAGACCGAAGCCAGCGCCGATCCCGCTTAAGCTATAGCTTTTAGGTTCAGGTGCGTCGTCACCGGTTTCCGAAGCCAGGACTGGCTCAAGTTCTGGCTCTTCTTCGGCGGCGACCGAAACAGCCTGGTCTTCAATAGTTTCGGGGGTTTCAGCGACCGTAAAGTCAGGCGCCGCGATAGCTTCTGCAGGCGCCTCGGATGTTTCCGAGGCGTCCGTCTCTGAGTCCGATTCGATCGTTGATGCGATACCGAGCCCCGTCCAAGCCGTTGTACTTTGGAACGGATCAGGTGCTTCGGTTTCCGCGACAGTTTCTTGGGTTAGCTCGGCTGCATCAGTGGCTTCGGTCTCCGTCTCTGCGTCTGCGACAGAAACAGGCTCCGACATGGCAGTCTCTTCGTGCTCGGCGTCCTCGGTTGTGAGTACCTCATCCAGCACGACAGTGTCTGCAGGATCATTCTCAGTATCTAGTCCAAATGGAACATAAGGCTGTGCGGAGATTTCGACCTCTGAAGTCGGTGCTGCGTCAACCGAAGACTCAGTTTCTTGCTCTGTCACCGTTTCTTCGACCGGATCGCTTTGCTCGTCAGTCTCATTTGTCAGGCCGGCGGCTAAAGCGACCGCGCCAACGGCAGACGCTGCAGCAGCATCAAGGCCATTTCCTTCTCGCTGATTTACTTCGTCAGCGAGGCGCGCGACGGCTTCTGTTACGTCATCCTCAGACTCAGTATCAGTCTCGACATTGTTTTCGACCGCTTCTGATGTGTCCTCTTCAGCCGCTGCGAGTGGGACCTCAGAAGCGGCGTCGGTTTCGTCTTCAGATGCACTGGCCTCTTCGATTTCTGCAGCTTCAAGCTCGGTCTCTTCGAGTTGATCGTTAGATGCATCGGCGTCTTCGATGTCGGCTACGTTCGTTTCTGATGTATCCGCGAAACCAACGGCCTCTGCTTCGTCTTCCGAGTCTGTGGCGTCCTCGTCAGCCGTCACATCCTCTTGCTCAGCCTCTGCGGAGACCACTTCGACGGTCTCATCTGTCAGAACGGCCGTTTCATCACCTGGATCTTCCTGAAGCTCAGTTTCAGTAGTCTCCTCGTCGATGGCTTCGGCCTCATCCGTCGCCGGGGCGTCCTGCATGCCGGCGAGCAGGGTCGAGATTGCTGCTTCGGTGCCGCGCGCCACACGAGCCGCTTCGCGTGTCATATCAGCGACAATCTGAGCGTAGGTCGTCCCATCGTCTGAATGGGTGCTTGCCAGTTCCTCTGCATTCGCGCGTTCGAGCTCTTTGCCATCCTTGCTCGTGATCACCATTTCGTTTGGCGTTTCGGTTAATGCAACGCTGTAGCCTTCGGTCGAGTAGGTGATGTTGCCATCGTCGCTTTCAGTCCAATCGAGTTTTGCAAGTTCCGTCATTTCGGCGAGGCGGTCGATGAGCTTTTTGGTCGAGGCGTGCAACATTTGAAGGTCCGTTTCATAGAATGGGCTTACGGTACTTTAATACCCAAACGAAACGGAATGTTGATAGGGCCTAATGTGAGAAATCTGATGAAATAACGGTTATATATGTCTGTTTTTACGAGATTTTCGGACAGGTGTACGAGCTTGAATTACGTAATGTCAGAATAGCTATGTTCAACTTAAACGGTCGCGAGCGACTCGCTAGTCGAAGACGGTCTGATTTGAGGTGAGGGGGCTACGGTGCGGTCCACTCCCGCCGTGTCGTCGCGACGTCTCGCACAAAGTCCTTCACGGCCATGTCGCCCGCATCGGCCAATCCGGTGCGGAAGCCTTGTACGGTTAAATCCGGCGCGATGACCAAATAGGTTGGGGTCCAGCGAATACGCAACAGGTCGCGAATAGAAGCGTCCTCATCGACCACCGTGGGAAAAGACCAGCCCTTCTCATCGAACCAGGCCGACACCGAGTTATAACTGCGATACGCGCTAGCCGCACGATCAGCATTTTGCGGTGTGTGGATCGACATGAAATCCACGTCCGAGTCTTGAGCAAGGGCGCGCGAAAGGGCCGCTGCATAGGGCGCATCGTTGCGGCTATCATGACACCAGATGCCCCAGACCTCGATCACCGTCCAGCGGCCTTCCAGCAAGGTTGAGGAAAAGCTGGCGCCGCTCGCCAGCGCACCGGTAAATTCCGGCAAAGCTTCGCCGAGCCCTTCATAGGTGAACGGCCGACCATAATTGTCGCGTGGAACATCGCCGCGGCTAAGATCCGCATGAGCTGGGATCTCAGCGCCCGGGCGATAGTATCCTGTCGCCGCGTCGTCCGTATCGCCTTCAGGCGCGCGAGCGTCCGCAAATGCTGCGAGTCCCAAACCAAGCAATGAAACGAATAAGAAGCGCAGCATGAGCGGTGTCCTTTAGGTCTGGCTAGGCGCCAGGGATACGAAGGACCTGGCCCGGATAGATTTTGTCTGGATGCTTCAGCATCGGTGTGTTGGCGTCAAAGATGTCTGGGTAACGCATGGCGTCGCCATAATACTTCTTCGCAATTTTCGACAGCGAGTCACCTGACTTTACCGTGTGCATGACGGATTCAGAGACTTTCGCCTTGGATTTCACCTTCATGGAGTCATCGACTTCACCGATCCCGCTGACATTTCCAGCCGCCAGAATGAGCTTTTCCTTGGTCTCTTGATCTGGAACCTTGCCTTCCAGTTTCACCTGCTTGCCGTCAACTGTGACGTTGAAGTCGCCGCCCAATTCGTCGTCCAGGCCGAGATCTTCGACCTCTTTACGAATAGCCTTTTCAGCCACTTTGTTACGATCAGCGATGATCTCTTTGCCCTTATTGAGCGCGAATTTGAATACACCCATTGTGTGTTCTCCCCTTTGTGGATGGGCAAACTAGGCGTGATTCACAGCTTCGTGAAGGGGTTTCCGCGACGTCGTTCCACTTTACGTCAACGTTACCCCTAGCCGGGGCTTGCTCGCTTCAGTAGGGTGCGCCGCGACATAGACCACTCACGGGAGAATTTCTCACATGCGCGAAGCAGTCATCGTTTCAACAGCTCGCACCGGACTTGCAAAGGCCGGACGCGGGTCTCTTAACAATACACACGGCATCACCATGGCCGGTCATGCGATCAAGCACGCCTTGGAGCGGGCAGGCGTCGAAGCCGAAGCCGTAGAAGACGTGTTCCTCGGCTCTGCGCAGCCGGAAGGCGCGACTGGGCACAATGTGGCCCGTAACGCAGCGCTTTGGGCCGGTTGCCCGAGCTCAACCTCAGGCGCCACGATTAACCGCTTCTGCTCTTCTGGCTTGCAGGCGATCGCAAACGCGGCGCACACGGTCATCAATGAAGGCGCTCCGGTTGCGATTGGCGGCGGTGTTGAGAGCCTCTCTCTGGTTTCGCGCTCAGGCCACATGAACCTGCACCGCTACACCGAAGACGAGTTGATGGCGAAATGGCCAGCGATCTGGATGACGATGATCGAAACCGCTGAAATCGTTGCCGAGCGCTATGGTGTTAGCCGCGAAGCTCAGGACGAGTATTCAGCCGAATCTCAGCGCCGGACCGCAGAGTTCCAAAAGCGCGGCTACATGGCGGAGGAAATCGCTCCACTCGCCACAAAGATGATGCTGAAAAACAAAGAAACCGGCGAAATCACTGAAGAAGACGTGGTCTGTGATCGCGATGAGTGTAATCGCCCGGGCACAACAGCCGAAGCTCTGGCTGGACTGCCACCAGTGTTTTCTGGCGGACAGCAAGTTCAGCAAGGTAAGTATATCACCGCCGGTAACGCCTCGCAGCTCTCTGATGGCGCTGCGGCCGTTGTCGTTATGGAAGCAGAAGAAGCTGCGCGCCGTAACATTCAGCCACTTGGCCGTTTCATGGGCTTTAATGTTGGCGGTGTTGATCCGGACGAGATGGGCATTGGCCCGATCAAAGCGGTTCCACGCCTGCTAGAGCGCCATGGTTTGAAAGTTGACGATATCGACCTTTGGGAACTGAACGAAGCTTTCGCGTCTCAGTGTCTCTATAGCCGCGATTTCCTCGGCATTGATCCTGAGAAGTATAACGTGAATGGCGGCTCGATCTCAATCGGCCACCCATTCGGCATGACCGGCGCGCGTTGCACTGGCTCAATCCTACTCGAAGGCCAGCGCCGCAAAGCGAAATACGGTGTTGTCACCATGTGTATCGGTGGCGGCATGGGCGCAGCTGGCCTGTTCGAATTCCTGCACTAAGGCATCGACCTAAACTTCACGAAGAAGCCCTGGCCGGATTGGTTGGGGCTTCTTCTTATTCTCTCTCTATCCAATCGCTCTGCCCAGCTCGTCTGGGCAGTCCATCACGGGATGACGCCGCTGGGAGCGGGAGCGAAAACATCTTTCCCAGTCTTAACGGCAAGCTCCCGTGCTGGGCCCCACAGACAAGCTGTGGTGAGCGCTTGGGAGAAAATCCCAGCACCAAAAGCCAGACCGCCGCATGGCGTCTGGAGATAAGAGACTAGGCGCGCTTGGATCAAACGCGGAGTGAACTGCCGCTCTCTCGAGACGGCGTATAGCGCCTCATCGAAGCGCGCCTGCGGCGGCATGTTTGTCATAGTAGCCGCCCGGATCATAAAGTCCGGGCCTGCTCCGGAGAGTTTGGATCTTACAGCTACCTATAGCTCGCCTCGTGCCATCGGGCCGAGGGCTCGCTGCCCCGACTGGCACCGCGCAAAGGGGTCGGAGCCCCAAGCCCAGTCACCAGACCGCCGCTCTCCCCCCCTGCCAAGCCGATCCGGACAAGCCTCTCATCAGGAGGAGATGCGCAGAAGTGTATCGAGCGCGGGACTGGGTCGGATTGAGGTGAGGGGTAACAGTCCGCTTTGGGGCGATTTGGGTCGCTCGCGTATAGGGCTTTATCGGATTTCCGCCAATCGATCCCATAGAACGGTCGTATCGGCATTTGCGATCATGCCGTCGACCATCTTGACGAATTCAGGATTGAAGTAGACCGCGCAGATTTCCCACAAGGCACGCGCCCGTTCCGTTCCTAGGACGAAATAGATCACATCGCGGTACGTCTCCCAAGAGCCTTGATCCATCGCTCCGCTCTTATATTGCAGCCATTCATATTCTCTAGCACGCATCTGACCAATCATCCAAAAAAACAATTGCGTTTTCTCGGGAAAAGTAGGTGTTTCCTTCTGCGAGAAGACGCGGCCAAGTTCCGGAAACTCGACGAATTTGTAAACACCCGTTTGGTCATTTTCGAGTTGCGTTTGACGGGTATCGGATCGGAGCTGGGCTGTGCCCTGCTTTATTTGAATCGTCAGGTAAATCAGAGTTATGGCAACGATAATGACGCCGATTATCTGCGAAACCTGAGCTATTTGATCAAGTGTCATCTAGTCCCCCTAACTCAGGTTCAATTGAAAGGTCTTTTCCGATGCTGGCAACACAAAACTGCCAGCTTCTGCTCTCGTGAACGGATCAAAATCATGGAGCGTCCTTCTTAGGGCGCTTTGCGACATTGCTTCAGAGGCTGTTTTGGGGCGAGTTTAAGCCGCTCAAGATGAGTTTTTCCGCACACTGTCAGTACTTTTTTTTAGTCATTGCCGCATCTAGTCATTTTAGTTGCGAAGTGACTTAATGTACTGTTCCATGGTGGGGTGGTTGTTCAAAGCGCTAAGCTTCTTTTTTCTGAACCAGTTTACGATCACTCGGTCAAATTGAGAAGCGGCCAAAAATCCAAATATGCCCCCTACGACCGCTCCTATCGTTCCCATCCACAGGAAACCAATTAAACAACCAACAAGAAGAAAGCCTACCAAGTAAAGCCCAGCGTATGGGAGTTTTGAATGTAGCGCATCTATAATCCCCGTCTGATTCACGTACTCTTTTTGAGTGGCGTGATTGAAAATATAGGAGGGGTACTCCGCACCATCTGAGCGTTTTAAGCTCAGTATAGATAGTCGATGGCCAACACGGCACGGAACCTCAAATTTTTTAAACTTTATGTCGAATTCGGTTCCGGTGTTCTCATCTTTCAAAATCAAATCCTGTATACTCGTGGTAGTAGAGGAGACCACGACTTGGCCACCTTGATCACCCCCGTAAACCGAGGTTGCGTTGTTGGATTCTACTTTTTCAACCGTTCCACTTCGGGTCGATACTTTTACTACTGTGTTCGAAACCTTAATATCTTCATCCATAATGGAATGCTGGCCTTTCGTTATGCAATCTAACTCAGTTTCAGTGTACCTCACTCCAAGTGAATAGAAATACAACGTGAATGACCTACAGCTATATCTGCTGTGCACGACGCAGCACCAGCGTCCGGTTTAGGGCGACTTAAGCCACTCAGCTTATGTCTCCTTTTGCTCGCCGAGCAGCCAATTTCACTCTGAATCGATTATCACTGAAACCAAGCACTATTCATCAAGCTTCGCCATCAATGGGATCGACAGCATATCGATACATGCTAGCTCGTCCGGGTTTGACGATCAGATCTTCGACCCCCAATCTCCACTCCGAGAAATGCGGCGTTAGCTTATGAGCAGTTTGTGCTTCTGAAGATTCGTAGACTTCAAACAAGATGAAGCAGGTTGGGTCTTCATCCGATTGCAAGACGTCGAACCGAAGAACGCCCTCTTCCAATGCGCTCGCGCGAGCGTTATGCGTGCACGCCTCGATAAACTTATCAACGCAATGAGGTTTCGTCTGAATGTTAACCTGCGCGACTAGCATTTCACTCTACCCTATTGCCGGATCGGACACGTTTTACCATGGGTGTTTGGTTCCATCCCACTGAAAAAACTCGCCCGAATCTTTAATACTCGCGGGATGAACAACCTGGTCGAGCAAGCCGCGAACGGATTGCTCGGCTAACAAATCGGCTCCGACGCCGCCCATATCGGTGCGCACCCAGCCGGGATTTACGACGAGACAAATGATGCCGTCCTGAGCAAGTTCGATGGCGAGGTTGCGGTTCATCATGTTCAGCGCGGCTTTGGACGTTGTATAAGCGTAGTGCCCTCGCGCGGTGGTTTTCGCACTAATGCTACCAAGCCAGGAGGAAACACTCGCGATGACCGGTCGTTCCGCGGACTTCAAGATCGGTCGCAAATGCTTGGCCATCAGGATGGGTGAAATGCTGTTTATGTTAAGGTGTCGAAGGATCTCCGCCGCATCCAGATGGTCCAGGCTACTGCTCTTGGCGACAGTGTCAGGATTGGGATCATCTTTCGAGTTTATCCCAGCATTGTTGATCAATAGATCCAGATGCCCAACATTCGCCGCGACTTGGTTTGCGAGCTTTGATATCTGCGCCTCATCTGAAACATCCACTTCAAGCGGCACGACGTCGATACCCTCTTGGCACAACAAATCGGCCGCTGGCTGCGCTTTGTCGATACGCCGCGCGGTGAGGTAAACGCGGTAGCCATCGCGCCCCAATTGACGGCACCATTCAAGCCCTAAGCCTTTATAGGCACCGGTGACCAAAGCCGTTTTCATTGGATTCCTTAACTTCGCGTACGTTCAGCATGGCGGCCACGCCCCATCCTTTCCAGTAAAAGTTTACGTGGAGCGGAGAGGATGGGGCGCTTGCCATGAATTCGAGATTACTCTTCGAGCATTGCAGCAACAAGACGACCTACGGTCCGACCGCTATATTGTTGCTGGCCGGTGATCAAATTGCCATCTTGAATAGCATAGTCGGCCCATAGCCCGCCTTGAGAATATACTGCACCACGTTCAACAAGCGCTTCTTCGACATACCAGCCAAAGAATTTCCCATTGATAGACGCCTCAACTTCTTTGTCCTCAACAACCGAGAACGCGGTCACAGACTTTCCTTCAACAAGATAGCTTCCATCTGGAAGTTTCACGTCCAGGAGTGAAGAAACACCATGGCACAATGCAGCCGTGGGGCGACCGCTCAAGTAGAACTCCGAGATTAGAGTCTGGAGCGTTTCATTCTCGCGGAATGTAAACATCGGGGCCACCCCGCCAGCGACGACAATCGCCACATAGTCCTCGTGGTTTACGTCTTCGATTGAGATCGTGTTCTCCAATTTCGGCGCGGTTGATGGGCTTTCCAAGAAGCCCAAGCTGACAATATCGTTGACCGAGTACCCGCTTTCGTGCCGGGGGTCGGAGTAGGCATCTAACTCGATCACTCCTCCGGATGTGCTGGCGATAACCACCTCATATCCAGCATAGGTGAGTTCGTCGTATGGATGGCTGAGTTCGGCCATCCAAAACCCGACCGGCCAGCCATTGTCCGCGGTGGCTGGACTCGACGCGACAAGGAGGACTTTTCCTTTGGTCGGCGGCTGATACTCAGCAAAAGCCGCTCCGGGAAAAATGACCAATAAAATGAGAATCGTATTTCTGAAAAAGTTGCTCATGTCATCGTCTCGCTCTATCTGATTTGTGATGTTCGTGTCAGGACGTAATGCCCGCGTCCGTTCGGAGGACTTAAAATTTTTCTCCGACAGATCAATTAGTTACCAGGTGGAAACTGCCTCGGAACACGCGGCAAACGCCTGATAAATTGGAGATAAAAAATGACTCCGGATGCCTATTTTGCGAAATGTCCGTCGCGGCCGATCATGACTCGCCTGGCGAAAAAGTGGACTATGCTTGCCCTTATCGCAATGCAAACTGGTCCGCGTCGGTTTGGTGAATTGCGGCGTTTACTCGAAGGTATTTCTCAGAAAACCCTCACCAACGTTTTACGTGGATTAGAAGAAGACGGCCTGATCGACAGGGTAGATTTTGGAGAAAAACCAGCTCGCGTCGAATACAGCTTAACGCCGCTGGGAGAAGATCTTGCGCCGCTTATGAAGCATATCAAAACATGGGCAGAGAATAATATGGACGCAATTGAAGCGGCGCAGGCCGAGGCGCGGCAACGGCTTTAGTTCGACGAAGACCGGATGAGCTTATGTCTCTTTTTGCTCGCACACCAGAACTGGTCAGCGTCTTAGACGGGGCGGGTTTTGAGCGCTCTTTTTATGATGATCGGAAAGATCAATTCAGATCGACACAAGCTGATGCTATCGCTAAGTTGGCTTCATGCAGCCGAAAATCCTTGTCAGCGCTTGTTTGCTCGGCCGTCCAGTTAGATACGACGGTAAAGGCTTATTTCCGGACACTAATCGGATTAGCGAATGGAATTCACTAGGTTGGCTGGTGCCATTGTGCCCAGAAATAGCGGCTGGTTTTCCAACGCCTCGTCCTCCTGCAGAAATCGAACCGAATGCGACAAGCTCGGAAGTTCTTGAGGGCAAAGCACGGATACTAGAAGACACCGGACATGACGTGACAGAAGCCTTTCTGTTCGGCGCGGATATAGCTGTCCAAACAGCAAAGCGAGACAATTGTAAGTTCGCACTCCTCACAGATGGCAGTCCCTCTTGCGGGAGTACTTTCGTTTATGATGGTCATTTTGAGGGAACGAGACGGTCGGGCACCGGCGTCGTCGCACAAGCGCTTAGGATGGAAGGCGTCGATGTGTTCTCTTTGCAAACGATAGAAGACCTAGCGGCTCGCTTGCAGCCATACAACTCGGATCATTAGAGGCGATAAAAGCCATTCGAAAACATTCGGTTTCGCACCAATTCATAAATGTCTCAGCGTCCGCTTCAGTGCGAGATAAGTCCCCGAGCTAATGTCTCCTAATGCTCGCCGAGCTGACCTGTTGAGCGGCTTACTTGGGGCGAGTTTAAGACTCAGGTGTTTGGTCCGCTTCGGATTCATCCGCCGAGGCTGGCGCTTCAGGATCGGGTCTCAAAAATGGAGCAATTTCATAAACAGTCTCCAAGCCGATGGGATGCGCACCGATATAGGCATTAAGCGCCTCCACGACATTCGCACTATACGCTAGACCGGCAGCCTCCCAATATTGCCGGCCGCCCGGCGTGCCAATCAAAGTAGCATTCCAGGCAATGATCTTGTCGTACGAGTTCTTATTGATCAGGCCATCCCGGTCTAGAAAGACTGCGATCTCTGAGACCATGATGAGCTGGTGCATATATTTGCAGAATTGAACCTGCCGGTGGCCGGAAGCGGTTTCATAGTCCAGCAAACAAGCTTGAAAGCTTTTAAGCGCGATTGGGTCATCGGCCCAAGAGTCGAAAATATTGCTATTCAATTGCAAGACTTCGCGCTGACTGTCGGCGCGCGCCAGAATATGATCTTTACGTTGCTGCATATAGATTGCAACGAGCGAGGCGAGGATCGCGCCCACGGCAATGATCTGCGTTACGTAGTAGACGGCTTCGAGCATCATATGCGTTCCTCACAATTAATCGCAACCTGCCAATGTCGTACGAGAATATCCAGGGATTTGTTCTAACGTTCCACATATCGAACCGCGGAACTAATTCTCGTTGGGCGTCCTACTTAGGGCGACCCCAGACGTCCTTTCGAAGGGATGTCGGATTGGCTCGCTAGTCGCATGGGGCGTGGGTTTGGGAGAAATCCATGTCATCGTTCGTTTCTAATGAGGCTAATCAACTATCAGAAAACGAAGAGAAAGTGTGTTGCGGCGCACCGAGAGGGCAGAAGCGTCCTTTTAGACCGCGAGAAGTATGGGCTATCCGAGCACGCCTTGAAATGCTTGGCCAAGTTCGAAATCTCGCGCTTCTGAACCTCGCAATCGATAGCAAGCTGCGCGGATGTGACCTCGTTAGCCTCAAAGTCTCCGACGTGTTTTCTGCGGGATCGATCCGAGAACGTGCGATGGTGATTCAGCGTAAAACGTCACGCCCGGTTCAATTTGAAATCACGAAGCTCACCGCTACGTCTATTGTGGCGCATGTTCAACACTCAGGATTGAGCAAAGATGACTTCCTGTTCCCCAGTCGAAACAGCAAAAGCGAACATCTTTCGACGCGCCAATATCATCGCATAGTTGATTCCTGGGTTCGCCAGATTGGTTTGAAGGTTTCAGACTATGGAACACATTCTCTACGGCGTACCAAGGTTGCCCAGTTATATCGGAACACTGGAAACTTGCGGGCTGTTCAATTGCTTCTTGGGCATGCCAAAATCGAGAGCACGATTAGATACCTTGGGATCGAGTTGGAAGATGCGCTTCAAATTTCAGAGGCGCTTGAGCTTTGATGAGAGGCAGTCCTGGAGCGAATTTGAGCCACTCGTATCATACTCTTCGTGCGGAAAAGGACTGATGCGATCACCAATTAAGGCGCTAAGGTCGGATCTTGTCTTTATGGACCGGCTCTTCAGCAGCAATGGCTTCGACTATCGCAAGGAAGTCTGGGTCTCCAACGCGTTTGGAATACCAATCGTTCCAATATCGACGTCCACCAGGAGTTTGCAGATAGTTTCGACACGCAAATCGGATCGCATGATAAGCGGCGTCTTCAATCAGTCCTCGTGAATAAAGATAGTGGGCCCCTTCAAAGTTACTGAAGGCCACAGCTAGAAAGCCATGTTTACGCTGCATTTCTACGGGGGTTGGCTTGCGTGGTTCCCAGAGAATTAGGTGAACAAATTCTGTTTTCTCAGGCGTGTCCACCATGTCCCGCTGGCTTACTTCGGCATTCCTCCAGCACTCTAGTGTAAGTTCGGCCTTGGCTATCCGGTTGGTCTGACGCGATTGCAGCCAGATTGCGATCAAGGTCGCGACAACAACGACTGCCACAATGAGCTGGCTTAAATAATAAACTGTTTCCAATGACATAAGAGCCCCCGACGATTGCACACGCCTGAGCATGCCAAAGGGCTTCGTTCAACGCCAGACACATTTGGCTGATGTTCCCGATCAATGCGGCGCGAGCGTCCGTTTAAGGGCGTTCTTAAACGCAAAGCTCAGAGACCGGTTAGGGGCGAGTTTAGGACGCTAGCCGTCTCCATTTACATGCCAATTCTCGACTCATCAAAACTCGATACCATGACCACCTACATCCTCTTCACAGCTCTCAAGGAATGGGATGAAATCGACGAGTTGTTTATCGAGAGCTTCAGAACGCTCTGGGAATAATCCCGCTTCGATCTCTTCAACTGTGATCCGTTCTATGGCTTCCAAGGACAGCTCTACTTCTGCTGCGTGTATTTGGAGCTCTGCATTAAAGCTCTGATACCGTTTCGGGTTCCATGCCGCTCGGGCTTTCTCCGCGGCACAGCGAGCAATTTTTTGCGCCTCCAAATAGCCTTGGTGATCGTCCTGATTTGGACTTACCACCCACATAAGATTGCTTGCTACACTATCGATTGTATGCGGCTTATCTGAACAAGCCACAATTGTACTGACGGCGATGATCGAGGCGCTTCTTAGAATCTGCATAGAGTTAGATAATCATACAGCTTCCAGCTTGTGTAGCGGTGTCAGCGGCTGTTTTTAGGGCGACTTAAGCCGCTCAGACCTAAATTCTAAACCTGCTTAGAACCCGCCGGCAGCAATGACATTGGTAGTCCAGGGCCGCGGAAGTTCTCGGGTGGGATCTTATCGGCGATCCGCGCGTGGAAAGCTGGAAGCTTTGACCAGTGCAGGCCGGGTCGTAAATGATGTGCCGTGTGATATCCCAGATTGCCCGTCAGGATATTGTACCAGCGGTGCGTAATATTGTTCGATGCTGCGTACTCATCTGTCTCGGAACACCCGGCATGGTGGTCATAGGTGTGGCGGCAAGTCATGACGAAGCTGATCAGCATCGGGATCACGAAGATCGCGATTGCGTTAAATGGATTGATCCAGATCAGTGCGGCCAAGAGCACGACATGTACAAGCGTCATTGTTACAAATGTGCGCCGAATAGCGGGGTGAGCCGAGCTGTTCTGAAACGCGCAGACATAGCCCGACACAGCAAGCTTAAACGTATATTCGTTTGGCGACATCACGCGCCCATCCGGCGCGCGCCAGGCGGATTCGTCTTTCGATTGATCCATGTAATTGTCATGGTGGCCAAGATTGTGGTGCAACACCCAGACATTCGAGACGGCGCCTGTTTGCAGGCCAAACACAATCTCGATCAGTCGATTACAGGTCTTTGACCGAAAGAAGGGAACATGCTGGTGGTGATGGTTCCATGCCGCAATGCAAACCTTTGCCGGAACCGACAGCGCGGCCCATGCGAGCACAAGTGGCCAGGCAGAAACCGTCGCAAAGACAAGCAAATCGATGGCAAAGAGTGTGGCGAAAACCGCGACCGGCAACCGGTCTTCGGTGAAGCGAAACAAAGACGAACTCGAAGCCGGCTTTGCTGAACTCTCTAGCGGAGAGATACTTTCTTTAGAGCTATAAGGCGGCAAAACCGGTCTCGTTTACGCGGTTTGAAGTCGGTTTCATGCACGCAAATCCTTGAAAGGGTGTGTTGGGAAAAACTGTAGTTCTGTCCGTAGAACGATTTGTTCAAACTCATCAATGCAAATATCAAGTAAAGGAAAACAGCAATTTAATATGCGTCATTTGACGTATGCGCCCTTCGTTTTGTCCCGATAGCCTTGGGACAGGAGATCAGTTTTTGATCGAGCAAAGGGAAAAACGAATGAAAACCAGTATTCTCGCGGCGGCGACGTGTGCCATTCTCGCTGTAACGCCAATCGCTTCGGCCAAGCAAAGACCGCTGATCCCGAATACAGGCGGCCTGCCTGCAGCCTGTCCGACGATGGATGACATGACCGCTACGTTGAAACTGGCAGATCAGAAGCAAGTGATCGTTAGACTTCGCGAAGATGCGCGGCGAACCAATAATCGGCAATGCGAGGGCTATATCAAGATTATCGAAGATGGCCTCCAACAAGCGCTCCTCGCCGTCGTGTCGCAGCAGCCATCTAAAGTCTGCAGCGCTTATTCAAAGCCGGAAGTGAAGTCTGCGCTTGGGGCAACAATTCTTGTGGGATTTCCGTTCAATTCTGCGCCCTGCAACGCATTCAATTAAAGCGCTTTCAGTCACGCATATGAGGCATGTTTAAGGGCCAGGAGCGGACGTGAAAGTCCGCTCCTGGCCTCGTCATTTCTAATCCAGCTCGACGTCGCCGGCTTTGCCGACCGCTGCCAGTGCAAATGCGTATTCGAGGGCGGTTTCTTTCAAGCCCTCAAACCGGCCAGACGCGCCGCCATGACCCGCTTCCATATTGATACGAAGGAAGTATGGCCCGGCGTCTGGGGCTTCATTACGAAGCTTCGCCGCCCACTTGCTTGGCTCCCAATAGGTCACGCGCGGATCGCTCAGACCGCCAGTGATCAGCATTGCCGGGTAAGGCAGATCTGTCGTCTGGTCATACGGGCTGTAAGCCATCATCGTGTCATAGTCTTCGGCGCTGGTCAGCGGGTTCCCCCATTCTGGCCACTCTGGCGGTGTCAGTGGCAGTGTATCGTCTGACATCGTGTTGATGACGTCGACAAACGGCACGGCTGCGATGATCCCGGCAAACATTTCAGGGTCTTGGTTGGCAACGGCGCCCATCAAGAGACCGCCTGCGGACCCGCCCATGCCGACAACGCTGCCGCGGCTGGAATAGCCCTCATCGATCAAGTGATTGCCTGCATCGACATAGTCATTGAACGTGTTGACCTTCTTCTCGAGCTTGCCGTCTAGATACCACTGATAGCCTTTCGCCATAGAACCGCGTGGATGGACGATTGCGTAGACCATGCCGCGATCTGCAAGCGCCAGCGGCGTCGTGCGGAAACGAGCAGAGATCGTGACGCCGTAGGAGCCGTAGCCATAGAGCAGCATTGGCGCGGAGCCATCGATCGCCGTGTCCTTGTGGTACAAGATCGTCACTGGCACACCCTCGCCATCGCGGGCCGGGGCGAGCACACGCTTCACCACATAGTCGCTCGCGTCATGACCAGATGGCACTTCTTGTTCCTTGCGCAGCACACGTTCTTTCGTGGCCACGTCATAGTCAAAGGTTTGGGACGGCGTAGAGGGCGACGAATAGCTGATCCTCATTTTTGTTGTATCATATTCGTAGCCGACGGATGTCCCGAGGGCGTAGGCCTCTTCTTCGAATGAGATTGTTTCTTCAGCGCCGCTTTCCCGCTCACGCACAACGATGCGCGGGAGGCCATCTTTACGCTCCAGGCGGATCAAGTGGTCTTTCAAAACGTCCATGCCAAGGATGAGGGTCCCGGCTTCATAAGGAACCAGGTCAGTCCAATTGTCTCGGCCCGGTGCGCTGACCGGTGTCGTGACCACTTTAAAATCGACAGAGTCATCGGCATTGGTCGAAATCACGAAATCGTCGCCCCAATGCTCAACGCTGTATTCAAGATCTGTTTCGCGCGGTGAGATCGTCTTCAGCTCAGGCGCGTCTGCATTGGCTTCAAAAAAGTGAACTTCTGAGGTTGTGTGGCTGCCAGCGCTGACGAAAATATAATCCCCGGATTGCGACTCGCCAACCCCGACAAAGAAGCCAGGGTCTTGTTCGCGATAAATTTCTGTCGATCCCTCGCTGCCAAGCTTATACATGTGGACGGCGGCTGGTCGGCCTTCGTCATCGCGCTCGACCCAAAATACGCGATCTGAGTTTGCGCCCCAGACAAAGCTACCAGAGGTTTTCTCAATCACATCAGGCAGTGTTTCGCCGGTCTCAAGGTTTTTGAACTTGATCGCGTAAAACTCACTTCCTTGCTCATCGACGGCATAGGCGATGAGTTTGTGGTTCGGGCTGTGCTCGACATCATTGAACGCGAAATAGGCTTTGCCTTCGCCCATCGCGTCGCCGTCGAGTAGGATCTCGTCTTCGGCGTCCGGATTATAGATGTCCGCCGCCGCTTTCCGAGCGATGATTGGGTATTCGCCGCCAGTGCGGAACTTTGTCAGATAGGCGTATGGACCGTGAATAGAGGGCAGGGAGCTGTCATCCTCTTTGATCCGCCCGCGCATTTCTTGGAAGAGTTCTTCTTTCAAGCCTTCAAGCGGCTCTTCGAGTTTCGCCTTCGTGAAGGCATTTTCGGCCTCAAGATATTCACGAATATCCGCGCGCAGAACGCTCGGGTCCTGCATCACTTGCTGCCAATTATCGTCCTTCATCCAATTGTATGGGTCGACGCGCGTGCGGCCGACTTGTTCAATGGTCTTCATCTCGCGCTTGGCGACAGGTGGGGTGAGCGTCACAGATGCGTCCTCAGCTTCAGCGGTTGGGGGCGGGGTATCCACGATTACCGGATCGGTTTCAAGCGATGATGTGGAGGTACACCCGGCCATAATGGCGAGACCGGCGACGCCGGCCAGGAGGAAAGAAAGACGCATAATCAGCTCCGCTATTTATCGAATAGCGGCAAATTAACCACGTCTCGTCGGATGTCCAGCGTCGATCCTAAGATTCTATCGGACGGAAGTTTAGCACGACACCATTGATGCACCAACGCTGTCCCGTTGGCGGCGGTCCGTCTTTAAAAACGTGTCCCATATGCAGCCCGCAGACGGCGCAATGGCACTCTGAACGGGGATAGATCAGCTTGAAATCTGTCTTGGTTTCGACGACGTCATCGCTGATGGGTTGCCAATAGCTGGGCCAGCCTGTGCCGCTATCAAACTTATGCTCGGACGACCAAAGCGGCGTGTTGCAGCCGACGCAATGATAGACGCCGTCGCGCTTTTCGCTTTCAAAATTTCCAGGCGAGAAAGCGCGCTCAGTGCCTTCTTTAACGCCCACGCGGTATTGCTCGGGCGTGAGAAGATCACGCCATTCGGCATCCGAGCGTTTGATTTTTTGACGGCCTGACATTTGGGAAGACGACATGAGTGGGCCTCTCTTTTTGACGCCCACTCAATATAGGTCGTTCTTAGCCGTAGAGAACGGTGATTGTCTCAGCGACACAGGCCGGGCGCTCCTGGCCTTCGATTTCGATTGTGCATTCAGAGATCATCTGCTTGCCGCCAGCTTTTTCGTTCACTTCTTTGACGGTCTGCACCATGCGCAGCTTAGAGTTAACAGGCACCATATTTGTGAAGCGCACTTTATTGGCGCCGTAATTGATACCACGGCTAACGCCTTCGACACGCAGGACTTGTGGTCCAAACATCGGGATAAGCGACAGGGTTAGATAACCGTGCGCAATTGTTGACCCGAACATTTGCTTGGCCATTTCTTCGTTCACGTGGATCCACTGATGGTCGCCAGTTGCGTCAGCGAAAGTGTTGATCCGGGCTTGATCAACTTCGAACCAATCGGATGGTGCGAGTGTTTCGCCGACAAGGCTCTCTAGATCGGCATATTGGACGGTTTTTGGGTCAGCCATGAATTCCTCCTGGGGATTTGTTTCTGTAATGATTATTGGCGTTTAGCGGTGGTTTTCGCAAGTGTTTCCTTAGACGATACGGCTATCCTTGTTGCCCCAATAACGGTCCCGCACCAGGCGTTTGTACAGCTTGCCGGTGGGGTGGCGCGGTAGGTCGGGATCGAAATCAACCGATTTCGGGCATTTGATTTTTGCGAGGCGTTCTTGGCAGAAAGCCAGCAGCTCATCAGCGAGGTCATCTGTGGCGTCGACCCCGTCCATTGGTTGGACGACGGCTTTGACTTCTTCGCCAAACTCTTCGTTTGGTACGCCAATCACTGCAACATCGGCGACGGCGGGATGCGTGATCAGAATGTTTTCAGCTTCTTGAGGATAGATGTTCACGCCGCCAGAGATGATCATGAAGGCTTTGCGGTCGGTGAGGTAGAGATAGCCGTCGGCATCGATCTTTCCGACATCTCCGAGCGAAGACCAATCGTCATGCTTTGGATTGAGCGCGCCTTTGGTCTTTTCCGGGGCATTATGATAGTTCGGCGGTGCGGTTCCCCCGAAATAGATCTGTCCTTCTTCGCCTTGCGCAACTTCGTCGCCGGCCTCATCGCAGATGTGAAGTTCGCCGAAGATTGGGATACCGACCGTGCCTTTGTGCGCGAGCCATTGCTCTGAATTCGCCCAGGTCATGCCGTTGCCTTCTGAGCCAGCATAATACTCTTCAATCACCGGGCCCCACCATTCGATCATCTGTTCTTTGACCGGGACGGGGCACGGAGCCGCCGCGTGCACAGCGGCGACCAGGCTTGAGACGTCATGCTTGGCGCGCGCTTCTTCTGGCAGCTTCAGCATTTTCACGAACATGGTTGGAACCAGTTGCGTGTGCGTGACCTTATATTTCTCGACCAGGGCCAAATAGCTCTCTGGATCGAACTTCTCCATGATGATCAGCGTCATACCGAATTTGGTCATCGCCATGCACCAGCGCAGCGGCGCAGCGTGATAGAGCGGGGCGGGCGAGAGATAGGTGCCGTCCGGGCTCGCCTTGAACAGAGCCTGCGCAATCATGGTGAGCGCATTGGTGCCGTCGATCGCAGTGTCTTCTGGCAGCGGCGGCCGGATGCCTTTTGGCCGCCCAGTTGTCCCGGATGAGTAGAGCATGTCCGTCCCGGCCCGCTCATCAGAGATCGGCGTTTCTGGCATTCCAGCGCGGACACCTTCGAGCGGCTCGTAGCCTGGGATCGGTCCATCAATCGACCAATAGGCCTCCAGATCGGTGACGCTGATAACGTCAGCCGCGACGGCTTTTAGTCCCGCAGACGCAATCAAAAGCCGGGCACCGCTATCTTTGATAATATACTCAACCTCCGGCGTGGTGAGCCGCGATGAGATGCACACAAAGTAGAGCCCAGCGCGCTGAGCCGCCCAACAGATCTCGAAATAGCGTGGGCTGTTCTCTGCAAAAATGGCCAGTGTGTCGCCATGCTGCAGACCGAGCGTGCGAAAGGCATGGGCGATCTGGTTGGAGCGGGTTTCCAATTGGCCAAAGGTCACGGTCTCTCCGCTGCCCGCCATAATATAGGCGGCGCGATCAGGCTCTGTTTTTGCGTGATGCGATGGATGCATGGCTCGTCTCCTCCAACCGCCTCTTGTGGGCAGGTTATGGATCGGAGATTACCCCCGCCATCGGGCCTGTCCATTGGTGACTTAGGGAGAAGTTGGCACCAGCTCGCGATAGGCGCGCCACGTCGCGAGACCAATCAGCGGAAAAACGATGATCAATCCGAAAAAGGCGGTTGCGATGCCAATCGCTGTAAGAACGGCAATCAAGACGGCCCAGAATAGCATGGGCACGAAATTCTTGGTCACACAGCGCACACTGGTAATCGTGGCGATGAACACGTCCGTCTTCCCGCCCAACATCATCGGCGCAGACACAACAGCAAGCGCGAAGGCCATGAATGCGACCACGCCTCCTATGATCGAACCGGTCAGCGTCATGGTCAGGCCTTCGGGCGTGGTCAGCATGAATGTCAGAAACTCCGCCGGAGCTTTATGCATGACCGGGGTCGAAAGCGCATAAACAATCTGCGCGATCCGTGTCCAAAAGAGATAGATGAGAAACAAAGCGAGGCCGAGATAGGCGATGTCTAACTTCACGGCGCTGCGCACGAAGACAATGTCAGTGAGGCCTGGCGTGTGCCCGTCTTCGAGCATTCGCCCACCTTCATACAGGCCCATTGCGAGGATTGGAGCAACGAGAAAGAACCCGCCTGCCAGAACAAACACCCAGGCAAAAGCCCCACTAAACACAAGCGCCCAGGCAATCATTGCGCTGAGCGCAGACAGTGCAATCCCGTAGATGATGAAAGGCAACGGCGCGCGCAGATAATCCTGCCACGCGCCCGCGATCCACTTTAAAGGGGCAGATATCGAAATCGTTGCCACATCGGGCAATCTGAACGGTTCGCTCGTCACTTTTCCTCCCAGGGGCCGCTCTTTTTGGGGGTCCTCAAACAGTAAGTTGAGCGGAAGCGACGCGGCGAGGCCATCCGTAACTATCCCTATTGCGAGGCTTAGCCGCCATAGTCGCTGAACGCGCGTGCCGTGCGGTGGAAGCGGAGGCGCGCGGCATAGTCGATCGGATCTTTCGGTTTCACCAGCGCATCTGCTGGTGTGTCTGTCCAATCGATCAACCGGGTCAGAAAGAACCTAATCGCGGCGCCGCGGCAGAGCACTGGAAACGCGCTTTTCTCCGCGTCCGTGAGAGGGCGAACGCTCTGATAGCCAGCAATCAAGTTTGCGGCCTTGGAGTAATTGAACGCGCCGTCTGGCTCGAATGCCCAAGCATTGATGCAAACGGCGAGATCGTAAGCCAGGGCGTCGGTGCAGGCGAAATAGAAATCAATTGCGCCGGTAAACCGATCCCCGAGAAAGAATGCATTATCCGGGAATAGGTCTGCATGCACGGTTCCACGCGGTAGGGCCCGAATTGAGGACTCTTCTGCTGCGATCGCTTTCAGATCATCGCTGATTTTCGCTGCCAGTCCGGCTTGTAGGTCTTCGGCGCTCTGCTCGCGGCCGTTCCAAAGACCAGGCCAGCTGGCCGGACCGAGACTGTTTTCGCGCGTCATCTGAAAATCATTTGCCGCTTCATGCAGTCTTGCGAGCCCGATCCCGATTTCTCTGCATTGGGCTGCATTCGGGACGCGCGGCGATAGCCCTTGCAAGAATGTGATGATCACTGCTGGACGACCGGCAAGCGTCCGCAGCGCTTGTCCATCGGATGCCGCGACCGGGAGCGGACAAGAATATCCATTCGCGGCGAGATGCTGTTTCAGTTCAATGAAATAGGGGAGATCTGCGGGGTTCGCGCGCTTTTCAAACAGTGTGAGAATGAAGCGCCCGCTGGTTGTCTCGAGATAATAGTTCGAGTTTTCGACACCCTCAGCAATGCCCTTAAAAGCAATCGCCTCACCGAGATCATACTCAGTGAGGAATTGCGCAAGTTCGTCGTCGGATACGCTTGTATAGACAGCCATTAATCAGGCTGTAGCGGGCGACTCATCTGGCGTCCACAGGTCACGCTGCATGGTTCGGCCCATGAGGAAGAAATGCAATGCAGCCCAAAGCAAGAAGAGCGATCCAACCGAAACACCTATGCGGTTACCAATAGCCCGCGCTGGCTTGCAGTATGTGTCATTGTTCGCGACCGCTTCCGCGAGTGCGTCGCCCGATAGGGCACCGTCGCGAGCTTTGCGTGTTGCCAAGAGAGAGCGTTCAATTCCGCCGCACTGACTCGCTGAGACCGGCGATTCAAGCTGCGCCAACTGATACTTGGTGCCCTGATCAGATATCCAACCAACAGCAGGTGGTCCGAGACCATAACCAATGAGGTTGACGACAAATAGTAGAAGCGCTGCGGCAGTTGCTCGCATGCGCGGCTCGACGAGTTTTTGAGTCACAGCGAACATCGGGGCGAGATAAGTATACCGTAGGATCGCCGCGATCACGAGCACCGGAATCGCTAACCAAATGGCAGTCGCGCCAGACGAGAAGGCTGTGGTGTTGTAACCAAATATCATCAGGGGGACACACGCGGTCATTCCGATTGCTGGAAGCCAACTGTCAGAATTTGGGTGACGTCCGCGCACGCGGTCCGCGACAACTCCGGATCCGAAGGTTCCGATCCCAGCAGCAACGCCAAGCACGCCGCCATAAATGAGCGCCGCTGTCATTAGGTCTAATCCATGCGCACGCATCCAAAATGGCGCGATGAACTGTCCGATGCCATAGCCGGCAAAGGAGGCCATCGCTCCGCCCATAGAGACGTGCCAGAAGGTCGGCTTGCGGAACACTTCGCCAAACACTTTGAAAGGCGACGGCATCTGCCGAGCCGCCGCGGCTGCTGCGCCGCCAGGGTCTGAATAGCCACGCGGCGGTTCTTTTACCGTAAGTTTGAATATGATGGCGCCAAGGACACCAGGCAGCCCCATCCAAATGAACGCATCACGCCAATCGAGCCCGCCGCGTGTCGCGATATAGGCACCGCCGAGCGCCGCGAGCATCGACCCAATCGGAATTCCGAGTGCGAAAATGCCAAGCGCCGATGACCGCTTCTCAGGCGGGAAGTAATCTGAGATCAATGAATGTGAGGGCGGCGAGCAGCCGGCCTCACCGATCCCGACCCCGATCCGCGCCAAGGCAAACTGCATCGTGTTTTGCGCCATGCCACAGGCGACGGTCATGGCGCTCCACGAGGCCATCGCAATCGCTATGATAGAGGTCCTGTTCTTACGCTCGGCCAGCATCGCAAAGGGAATACCGAGCAAAGTGTAAAGTACCGCAAAAGCGAGACCGGATAGAATTCCGATCATGAAATCTGATAGGCCGAAGGTCTCGCGGATCTGCTCACCCAACACACCGATCAGCGTTCGATCAATGAAGTTGAACGTGTAGACGACGATCAGCGCAAACAGAACATAGGCGCGGTAGCCAGAGCTGCCATAGCCTTCATTTGCGTCGTCGGTCGGCGTGGTGGTCTCGGTTGCGGTGTCGGCCATTATGCTGTCTCCGCTTTTGCGACCATGTCTTGCTCGAGATATCGGGATGACATCCAGAAGCAGAACGCGGCGACAATAAACCAAAGCGTGGTCACGGAGATTGATTGTTTCAGACCTGCAGAACGACCGGTTGCACAGCTGGCAAGCTGATCTTCGGTCAGTCCTTCACGGGCAGCACAGATTGAAGCGCTGAGACCTTCGCCGCTCAGGTTCATGCCCGTAAACACATCACTCATGATCCCAACAAATTGCGGGCCGATGCCGTTGCCGATGATCGAAACGATGATCAACAGAATAGCGATAGCGGTCGCACGTGAGCGCGCCGAAACGACGCCTTGGCCGATATTGTATTGCGCCCCAAGATAGGCGTAGTGACAGATCGCGGCCACGCCCCAAACCACGAAGACGATGGTGAGGTTCGTGGCGTAGAACGCGAAAATGTATAACGGCACAGCCAAGAGCAATCCGATCGCTGGAATCATAGCGACCGCAGTCTTGAACCGATTTGAAAATTTATCGGTCAAATATCCGCCTAGGAATGTTCCGATCGCGGCAAGCGCTGATAGCGGTGCCCCAAAATTGATTGAGGCTTCCCGCACACCTAGGCCGTGTTCGCGGATCAGGAATGGGATTTGGAAGGTGAATAGACCATAGCCAACGAAGGCGACGAGCGCTGCACCCGCAGACATCCACCAGAAGCTCGGCTTCGAGGCAAGCTCTTGCATTGTCTCTTTGGTTGAAGCCTTCGCGACTTTTTGCGCGTTTGGTGGGTCTGAATAGCCACGCGGAGGTTCTTGGACGGTCCACCAAAGGATTGCGCCGATGAGAACGCCGGGCAAACCAATGACCACGAATGCGATCCGCCATCCTTCGACGTTCTGCCAGTCAATTCCGGAGAAGAGACCGCCGACGCCAATGCTATTCAGCCATGCCGCGAATGCCGGGCCGCTAAGCTCTGCCAAGGGACCGCCAAACAGATAGGCGAGGACGCCGCCCAAAGTGACGCCCATTGAGTATATCCCAAGCGCCGTCGCTCGGTTTTTGGCGGGGTAATAATCGCCGATGATGGAGTTGGCGGGCGGCGTACAACCGGCCTCGCCGACGGCAACGCCAATTCTGAACAACATCAGGGTGATAAAGCCTGCCGCGACTCCGCACAAAGCGGTCATCACTGACCAGAGCACGATACAAATGACAATAATATTGACGCGATTGAAGCGATCCGCTGCCATCGCGATAGGAAGGCCCATCACCGCGTAGAAAATCGCGAACGGCCAACTTGCCAGCAAGCCAAATTGCGTATCGCTCAAGTTGAACGTGGTGATGATGGGCTCTGCGAGCACGCCGATCAAATTGCGGTCGATAAAATTGAGGGTGTAGACCACCATCAACGCTAAGAGGACATAAGTTCGGTAGCCTTTGGAGCCATAGCCCGTTTCATGCCCATTCGCCGCCGCGGTTGCGGTGTCGCTCATTCAATTCCTCCCAAACTACGCCTTTAACGGCGCATGTATCTGTTCCAATTTCACGGTAGCCAGACCGCTGCCACGTGCAAGCCTTTTCGCAGGGGGAGGGGATACAATCCCTTGTTCTGCACGTTAGATTAACCCTTGCGATTTGAAGCTTGTAACGCCTTGTTTGGCGGCGATCAGATGATCGTGAACGGTGATTTCCAGCGGGCTCAGCGCATCAATCACTTCTCGCGTCATATCGATGTCTGCGCGCGATGGCTTCGGGTCGCCTGACGGGTGGTTGTGCACCATGATGATTGCGCTTGAGGACAGCTCGATCGCACGGCGTGCAATCTCTCGCGGATAGACAGGGGCCTGATCGATTGTGCCTTGCCCCATGAGCTCATCAGCTATGATCTGGTTCTTACGGTCTAAGAACAGGACCCGGAACTGTTCGCGGGTTTCATGTTGTAATTGCCCTCGTACATAGGCGAGAAGCGCCGACCAGCTCGAAATCACCGGCTGCTTCGAGATGTCTTCACGCGCCGCCCGTCCGCCGATTTCTTGGGTTGCTTTTATATAGGCGGCAACGGTCTCGCCGACACCTTCTACAGAGACCAGCGCTTTGGGCTCTGCCGCCAGAATGGCAGAGAGCGATCCAAACTTTTTGAGAAGCGCCTTGGCGATGGGTTTCACATCGCGCCGTGGAATGAACGCGAATAAGAGCGTTTCAAGCAATTCATAGTCTTCGAGAGCGGATGCGCCGCGACGGATTAGTTTTCCGCGCAAGCGATCTCGATGTCCCTGCCAATGTGGTTTCGTCGAGATTTGGTTCAATGACCCACAGTGTGGGGCGTATGAAAGCCCTTGGGCGAGGCGGTGAAGATCTCGCAGCCATCTGCTGTAACGCCAACAGAGTGCTCGAACTGAGCCGAGAGCTTGCGATCACGGGTCACCGCTGTCCAACCATCGCTCAGGATCGCAGCATCCTTGCGGCCGACATTTAGCATCGGCTCAATGGTGAAAAACATGCCTTCTTTCAATTCCGGGCCAGTGCCAGCTCTTGAGCTGTGCACGACATTCGGTTCGTCGTGAAACAGCTGACCGAGGCCGTGGCCGCAAAAATCCTCAACAACAGAGAACCGGTTCTTTCGGGCAATTTCTGAAATCGCCGCGCCGATATCGCCGAACCGATTGCCAGGTTTCACCGCTGCGATGCCGGCCATCAGCGACTCATAGGTCACATCCATCAGACGCGAGGCGATGCGCTTAGGCTCGCCGGCCGCATACATGCGCGAATGATCACCATGCCAACCATCGACGATAACGGTCACGTCGATATTTGCGATATCGCCGTCCTTAAAAGCGCGATCGCCGGGAATCCCGTGGCAAATTACGTGATTCAGAGAGATACAGGAGGCATGGCGATAGCCGCGGTATCCGATTGTGGCGGATTGCGCGCCATGATCGTAGACAAATTCTCTGATCAAATCATCGATATGGCCCGTCGTAACGCCAGGCTTTACTTCAGTGACAAGCATATCCAAGCACTCGGCGACGAGGCGGCCAGCTTTGCGCATACCTTCAAACCCATCCGCATTATGGATGCGGATGTCTCCGGTGCGCATGGGGACCATAATGTCTGCTTCGGTCATACCCGTTCTACTCTCTACGTCTGGTATTCAATAGACCAACTATATGACAGCGATTGACGAAAACTTCCAGAACTAATCAGCGTTACTCGTCCTGCGGCGGACTGAAGTTGGTTTAACACGTTCGGCTTGTATTGCATTGCACCATTTGGCGTCTGACCTATCGGAAAAGGCATGTATCGTCTTGTTTATGTCAGCACTGCTAAAGAGGGGGTCGGCCCGGCCGAGATCGGCGACATCTTGGATGCGTCCGTCTCCAACAATGATGAGCGGCGACTAACAGGGTTCCTCGCGCACAATGGCCGCCACTTCATGCAGGCGCTGGAGGGCGAACGAGGCGAGGTTGAAGAGATTTACGACCGGATTATCGCCGATGACCGCCATTTTGGAGTTGTTCAACTCGTCGGCGAAGAGATTACGGACCGCGCGTTTCCAAATTGGTCAATGAATTATTTCCGCATCGACGATCCTAAGGGGCATACGATGGTTATTCGTAAGGATGACCCTGTCGATGGCCTGCTGCCCAAGGATATGCCGCGTGAATTGCTGCATTTGTTCACTCGTTTCCTCGATATAGAACCTTCGTTCGCGTAAACGCATTAGAAACAGCTTTCTGACAGTGTGCTCGGCAAATGTTTGCGAGGGTCCAATGGGTCAGGAAACAAAAGCGATGATGGCGAGTGTCGAGAAGCTGGGTGAAGTCTCAGAGGCCGAAGCGCTCCGAATCGTCAATGAAACCTATAAAGACGGCATTGTCAGCCGCGGCGAGGCGGAAGCTTTATTCCGTATGAATGACGTCCTGAAGACAACCGATGTCGAATGGGCTAGCCGCTTTCAAGAGGCTTTGAAAGACTTCCTTCTAACGCGCGAACCGCCAGAGGGCTGGGTCACCGAGGAAGAGGCCGATTGGTTGCTCTCCCAAGTCAAAATCGATGGCGAAAAGCCCGGCTTGGACGAAATCGATCTCTTATTGGCCGTGCTGAGGCATGCGAGCGGCGCGCCAGAAAAGCTCGCGGTCTTTGCACTCGAGGCGATCAGCGAGCGAATAATTTCCGACGGCGTCGCGAATTTGAACATGGTCGAGCGCATGCGTGCCGCATTATTCGCAGGCGCGGGACAAGGCGGTTTATGGGTCACACAGCATGAGGCTGCGATCCTGTTTAAAACCAATGATGCGATCTGCGAGGCGCGCAATGCGTCAACGTGGAATGATCTGTTTGCACGCTCTGTCGGCAATCATTTGATGGCACGGGCCCATCCTGAACCTCAAACAGTGAATGATGCTTTGGCCCGCGAAACCTGGCTCAAAGATACGAGCGTCAATCCCGGACGCATATTTGCCGGGATCGGTAGCTCCGTCGCATCCGGAAGCTGGTTTAAGAGCCTCACAAGCAGTGACAGCAAAGCCAAAAAGGCGCGTCAAGCGGCCGCCGAAGCGGCTGATCTTGAAGCAGAGAAGGTCAATGAGGCTGAGAATGCATGGCTGCTTGAAAGCCTCGGCCGAGATCAGAAAATTTCGCCTGCTGAGCGGGCGCTGATCGAGTTTCTAAAGAAAGAAGCCCCAGGCTTTACAAGCGGGCTCGTCGAAGCCGCCTAAAGCGTCTTGTGACAGGCTTTGACCAAGCGGCAGGCTCGACAAGCATTGTCGCGGCCTCTAAGTCCGGCAACTAAGTATTGATGCTAGACTCTCGGGGCTTGTAAATGTTCAAAAAAATCCTGATTGCCAATCGCGGTGAGATTGCAGTTCGAGTGATCAAAACGTGCCGGCGTCTCGGGGTTCAAACGGTTGTCGTCTATTCAGATGCTGATGCCGGCTCAATGGCGGTCGAGATGGCGGATGAGGCGGTTCATATCGGCCCATCACCCGCCTCTGAATCCTATCTTGTCATGGACAAAATCGTCGACGCTGTGAAGCAAACTGGCGCCGAAGCCGTCCATCCTGGCTTTGGATTCCTGTCTGAGAACCCCGAATTCGCAAAACGTCTCGAAAAAGAGAAGATTGTCTTCATCGGCCCCAACCCGCACGCGATTGAAGCGATGGGCGATAAGATCAGCTCCAAGAAGCTCGCCGCAGAGGCTGGTGTCTCGACCGTGCCGGGCCATATGGGCCTGATCAATGACACCAAAGAGGCCGTTAAAATCAGCCGTGAGATTGGCTATCCAGTAATGATCAAAGCCTCTGCCGGTGGTGGCGGCAAGGGCATCCGGATAGCCTATGATGACAAGGATGCGGAAGAGGGCTATCCGGCGGTGAAAGCCGAAGCTACCGCGTCTTTTGGCGACGACCGGATCTTCATTGAGAAATTCATTCTTGAGCCGCGCCACGTCGAAATTCAGGTGATGGGCGATAAGCACGGCAACTGCGTTTACTTGTTCGAGCGCGAATGCTCGATCCAGCGTCGTAACCAGAAAGTCCTCGAAGAAGCGCCTTCGCCGCTGCTAGATGAAGCGACCCGAAAAAAGATGGGTGAGCAGGCCGTCGCCCTGGCAAAAGCCGTCGATTATGATAGCGCCGGAACCGTTGAGTTCGTCGCATCGGGCAAAGATAAGAGCTTCTATTTCCTCGAAATGAACACCCGCCTTCAGGTTGAACACCCGGTGACGGAGATGATTACGGGTGTCGATCTGGTCGAGCAAATGTTGCGCTCGGCCTATGGCGAAAAGCTGAATTTGGACCAGAAGAAACTGAAGATAAATGGCTGGGCGATCGAAAGCCGCGTCTATGCCGAAGACCCATATCGCAACTTCCTGCCATCAATCGGCCGCCTGAAACGCTTCATCCCGCCTATGGAGGGCGACCTTGCTGGCGGCACCGTGCGCATGGATAGCGGCGTGCGTGAGGGCGATGAGATTTCGATGTTTTACGATCCAATGATCGCTAAACTCGTGACCCATGGCAAAGACCGCGATCAGGCCTTGGACGTCCAAGCCGAAGCCCTGGACCGCTTTCACATTGAGGGCATCCAAGACAATATGCCGTTCTGCGCCGCTGTGATGGACGAAAAGCGGTTCCGCTCTGGCGACATCACCACTGCTTATATCAAAGATGAGTTCCCGGACGGCTTCCAAGGGACGACGCCGACAGCGCAGCAATCCATCATGCTCACCGTCGTCGCGGCCTATGTGCACGGCGTCTATGTTCGCCGCGCAAGCCAGACGACGGGCCGAATGTCACCGGTTGAGCCGCTGCGCCAGGACTGGGTGGTTATTCTCGGCGATGATTACATCCCGATCGTGCTTGAGCTTGGCGAGGGCGAAGCGAGCGTCAAAATCGGGAAGCAGAATCATACCTTCGTCACCGATTGGGCGCCGGGGCAGCCCTTGGTCGAAGGCGTGTTAGATGGCCAGCCGATCGCGGTGAAAGTCGCGGATCGTACCGAGGGCTATATCGTCCGCCATCGCGGCGTTCGACTGACGGCTTTGGTCTGCACACCGACCGTCGCTGAACTGCACAAACGCTTGCCGGAAAAAGAAAAACCGGATCTGTCTAAGCTCATCATTTCGCCAATGCCTGGCCTCGTTGTTTCGGTCGACGTCGAACTTGGTCAAGAGGTGCAGGAAGGCGAGGCGGTCTGCATTGTTGAGGCGATGAAAATGCAGAACATCATTCGCGCGGAGGCCAACGGTACGGTCAAAGCGATCAATGTTGGCGCCGGCGATAGCGTCGCAGCCGATGAAATTATGGTAGAATTCGAGTAGAACGCGCGATCAGCGTTGCTTCAACCGCAAATTAAACTAGCGTGCCCGGAAACGGAGGTGTTCGTCATGGGAAGTCTTCTTTTCAATCCAAATGGACGCATTGCGCGGAACCGATTCTTCCAAGGCATGGTCGTCTTGACCGTAGCCAGCGTTCTGATCGTCGCAGGCAATACGATGGTGACGAAGATGATCGGGTTTTTGAACCTGTTGCTCATCTATCCCTACATTTGTGTGTTCGGGAAACGTCTACACGATGCGGGTACGACAGCCTGGTGGGTCATCGCCATTTGGCTCGGTTCGATGCTGGTCGTTTTTGTTCTCGGCCTGATTTTTGGCGGCTTCTTTATGACGCCGGAAATGGTCGATATTCGGGAAGAGATGAGCGAACGGATGGCCTCGGGCGACCTTGCTGGTTTTATGCAAGGCGCGGAGATCTTGTCGGATAAAATGCTACCGCTGAACATCCTCACCACAGTCGGCTCAAACTTGGTGCTCGCGATTGTTGTTGGCGCGCTTAGAACCGATCCCCGCGAAAACAAGCATGGTCCGGTTCCCGGAACGACCGGGCCGTCTACATTCGGATAATTCCCGGCTGTCGATAAATTATTATCGTTTATTGATAAATTATCTAGGGTGTGTATAAGCGTCCCAGATAAGAGCACACTTAAAGGATGATTTCGCCATGAGCGATGCCACCGCCTCCCAGAACGCCCTGGATCCAGATCGTCCCTGGATCGTCAATGAAGAAGAGCTGCCATCGCGCATGAGTTGGCTCGACACATTGTTCAATCCAACCGGAAAATCGCCAAAGCTTCATTTCACGCGCGCTTGGACAGCCCTCTTTTTTGCTGGACTGTTCGCCTGGGTCGGCTTTGGGTTTATCATATCCATCCTTGGCATTGCCGGGGCTGAAACGGCTGGATTGTCGGCATTCCACGGCTATTTCATCGCAGCTGTGTTGGCGATCACATCAATCTGCTCCTACGTCATTCATACGCGGCGACTGAACCATGCGGGAAAGCTCTCTCTGTTTTCCGTAATCGTGATTATTCCACTCATTCTGGCGGCGCTCGCTTTTATGGGTGGCATGGCCGGAAAAGCGGCTGAGTATGACGAGCTGTACAAAGCCCGGGGTGAGTTTCTAGACAATCCTGCGGCTTGGAGAGAGGCGCGTCTGGACGAACAGCGCGAGCAACAAGCTGAAGCCGAGAAAGCCCGACAAGAAGCTGAAGCGGCCCGCGAAGCCGGCGAAGAGGGTGAAGAAGGCCAAGGCAGCAACGAAAACCGCGGCCAGCAAGGCGGCGGCCAAGGCAATTGGAACCAAGGCCCTAGCGCTGAAAACCCGCTGCCAAGTAAAGAGTCCTTCATTGTGCGTCCCAATCTCGGCACCTTCAATTTCATCATCGTGGCGTGTAACACGCTGATTATGATCTGGAGCTTGCTATGGGTCGCGCGCGTTCCGAATTTCGCCAAGCGTAAGGATACTGATCCAAACAGTAATCGAGTCTCGACCCCGTACGCTTAAACCAGCGGCTGCCCCGGCGACGTCGCGACTTCGAACACGCTTTCAAAAGCCTGTTTAAGCGCTTCATCGGCACCAGGCATGCCGACGGGTAGGCCGAGATCGACCAAACTGGTGACGCCATAGCGCGGATCATCGATCCCGCAGGGGGTTATGCCGGTGAAGTGTTCCAGGTTCGGTTCAACGTTCAGACTGATGCCGTGAAAGCTGACCCAACGCTTTAAGCGAATGCCAATCGCGGCAATCTTATCTTCACGCAGCTGGCCTCCCGGCTTTGTGCGATCCACCCAGACGCCGACGCGGCCCTCTCGCACACCCGCATCAACATTGAATGCTCGGAGAGCCTCAATGATCCAACGCTCCAGATCCGCCACAAAAGCGCGAACGTCGCGCCCTCGTTCGGCGACATCCAACAAGACATAAGCCACCCGCTGACCGGGGCCGTGATAGGTATATTCGCCCCCGCGTCCGGCCTCAAAGACGGGGAAACGATCCGGCGCGCGTAGATCGAACACCTTGGCGCTCGTTCCGGCTGTGTAGAGCGGAGGGTGTTCCAAAAGCCAGATCAATTCCGGCGCGTTGTCTTCGCGAATCGCGCGGGCACGGGCCTCCATCGCAGCCTTGGCGGCTTCGTAGGGAACCGGCGATGGGCTGATCGCCCACTCGACATTCGCGCGTTCTGTCATCTCACTGCATATAGCGAAGACTTTTTGCTTCACAATCCGGACACTGCCGCGTATATGGCCCGCTCTACCCGGCGTGCGGCCGTGGCGGAACTGGTAGACGCGCAGCGTTGAGGTCGCTGTGGGGCAACCCGTGGAGGTTCGAGTCCTCTCGGCCGCACCATTTTCCCAAGCTTTCAAATCAGTGGCTCGCTCAGGCGAGTCTGTTCGATTTTTGCTAGAAGTCAGCATCAAAACGGCTTGCGCGTGATCCGCGATCAAGCCAAAGAAGCGCTATGAGCGAGACGCCTGAAACCCAAGCTGAATTTGCTGAAGAGCGCCGCGAGTTGCTCATGGCAGAGCTGCGCGAAGCCATCGATGCTGGCGCGGCGAAACAGGTGCGCGGACTGCTCGAGGCGGAACACCCCGCCGATGCGTCAGATTTCTTGGAACAGCTCTCAAGCGAACGGTTTGAGGCCGCAATGGCGCTCCTCGGCGGCGACCTGCCTGCGGAAATTTTGATTGAGCTGCGCGAGGAATATCGCGAAGACGCCGTCGAGGTCATGTCCGATGAAGCGGTCGTCGAAGCGCTCGACGAGCTTGAAACGGATGATGCGACCGCGGTTCTTGAAGATCTCGACGAAGACCGGCGCGAGCGAATTCTTGAAGAGTTACAGCCTGAGGACCGCGCGGTTCTTGAGGCGAGCTTTGAGTTTGAAGAAGACACCGCTGGCCGTTTGATGCAGCGCGAGTTTATTGCGGCTCCAGAGTTCTGGAATGTCGGGCAAGCTATCGATTATGCGCGGGAAAATGCCGACGAGCTGCCGACCGACTTTTATGAGATTTATGTCGTTGATCCGGCCAATAAACCGCTTGGCTACGTCCTTCTGTCCCAGCTGCTGCGCGCCAAACGGGACGTGAGCCTGGCAGACATCATGGCGACGTTTAACTCTGATATTCATGTCGATTTGGACCAGGAAGAGGTCGCCTATCAGTTCCAGAAATACGCGCTGGCGTCGGCGCCTGTGAAAGACCATGACGGACGGCTTGTCGGCATGATCACGGTCGATGACATGGTCCACGTTATCCAGGAAGAGAATACAGAAGACCTGTTGGCGCTTGCCAATGTATCCTCCGCAGACGGCTCGGATACAGTCTGGGAATCGGTCAAGGCGCGGGCACCGTGGCTCGGCATCAACTTGATTACCGCCTTCATTGCGTCCGCCATTATTGCGCTGTTTGAAGGGACATTGGATCGTTTGGTGCAGCTTGCGATCTTGATGCCTGTGGTTGCAGCGCTGGCGGGCAATGCCGGCAGTCAGGGGCTTGCTGTGGCTGTGCGCGCTATCGCAGAGCGTGAGATGGAAGGCAAAGCCGGGCGGCGCGCCGTCATTCGCGAAACGCTGACGGGGCTCGTGAACGGCGTGATTTTCGCCATAGGAGTCGGCCTGGTCGCTTATTTCTGGTTCAATGATCTTAATTTGGCGATTGTGCTCGCTGCGGCCATGTTGGCGAGCTTTGCATGGGCAGGGGTGTCTGGGATCTTGGTCCCGCTAACGTTGAAACGCATGGGTGCTGACCCTGCGGTTGCATCATCTGTGTTCGTGTTGACGCTCACGGATACGATGGCATTCTTCAGTTTCTTAGGGCTTGCGACCCTGTTTTTGTTGTAGATTTACCATAAATCGGGGCGGCGCGCAGATTGCAGTCTTCCCAGGGTTAGACAGAATATCTGTCCCAAACCGGAGCAGGTGATGGCATTGAATATGCGCACTTCTCAAGCGGGATTGGATCTCATCAAAGCGTTTGAGGGGTTCCGCGCACGATCTGAATTGCTGCCCAACGGTCGATGGATGGTTGGGTACGGACACGTGCGCCGTGCGAAAAAGGGCGTCCGTGTTAACAAAACAGAGGCCGAAGCGATCCTGCGTGAATATGATTTACCGCCGGTCGAGCGGTTCGTAATGCGCTGTGTTTTGGCGCCAATGACTCAAAACGAGTTCGATGCGCTGGTCTCATTAGCATTTAACATTGGGCCGAAGCCGTTTTCCGCAAGCGATGTTGTCGCTGGCATGAATGCCGGTAACCGTCTCGAAGCCGCCGCTGCCTTTGATCTTTGGCGGCGCGCGAAGATTGGCGGGCGTGTTCAAATCGTAGATGCGCTTGTGCGTCGGCGTGCGGCTGAGAAAGCTCTATTCTTAAACGCGCCAGGCCGGTTGCCGATAGCGTCTTCGCGTCTGTATCGCGCGATGCATGATTCCGATGCTTTGCCAGCGCCGCCGCCGCGGCGAGAAATTCTCGTGGAGTATCATGGCACGCCAGAGCCAGAATCGCTGCCGGAAATCGAGGAGGATGATACAGTCCGTACCGCAACCGAAGCCGCCGCTGAGTCTGTTCGAGAGCAGATGGTCAGAATTCTCGGCGAGGATGAGCCTAAGGTTGAGCCCGCAGATACTGTCGTCGATCGCGGGACCACAGCTGAAGAGATTGCCGCGGCTGTGTCTGAACTTGCAGGTGAAACTGAGGGTGCAACGGTCACGAAATCGGTTTGGCCGTCACTGGACGATTTGCCGGAGATCCACGAGGACATGGCTGACGAGCCGCAACAAGCTCCTAGTACGCCGCATCTGGAGCCGATTGAAGCTGCCGACCTTATTGACGATTTGGAAGAAGTTGAAGTGTCTCAAGCGAGCATTGAACGTGCGGTTGAGCTTAACAATTCGATTGATGCCGAGGATAAACGCGACACGCTCCTCACCGCGTTACCATTTGGGGTGCTCGCATTGATTGGCGCAGCCTTGGGCGGCTATGGGGGCGTGAGCCAGTTCGGTATGCTCAAATCGAACCAAACGATTGAGTCTCCGATGGCGATTTATATGCCGCCATTTTTGATGCTGCTGGGCGTTCTGCTGTTTGGCGTGATGGCCTATTATTTCGTGCGCAGCCTCTCCTCGCAGGACTAGCGACGATTAAGACGTTGGCAGCCGGGGTTGATCCGGCTAAACCCGGCGCATGATTCCGAACAGATATCCTACACTTAACTTCGACCTTGGCGAAACCGCGGACATGATCCGCGATACTGTGCAAGGATTTGCCCAAAACGAGATCGCACCGCTGGCAGCTGAAATTGACCGGACGGACGTCTTCCCACGTCAGCTCTTGCCGAAAATGGGTGAGCTCGGTTTGCTCGGCATCACCGTTGAGGAAGAGTGGGGTGGCACCGGGCTCGGCTATCTTGAGCATGTGGTTGCTATGGAAGAGATTTCCCGCGCCTCGGCCTCTGTCGGGCTGTCTTATGGTGCGCATTCCAATCTGTGTGTGAACCAGCTCAGGCGCTGGGGGTCTGACGATCAGAAGACGCGTTACCTGGGCAAGCTCGTTTCGGGAGAGCATTTGGGCTCGCTTGCAATGTCGGAAAGCGGCGCTGGCTCAGACGTTGTCAGCATGAAACTCCGCGCAGAGAAAAAGGGCGATCGCTATGTGCTGAACGGCACAAAGATGTGGATCACCAATGCGCCGGACGCGGACACGCTTATCGTCTACGCCAAAACAGAACCCGATAAGAAATCACGCGGCATCACCGCCTTTATTATTGAGCGGGATATGAAAGGGTTCTCGGTTGCGCAGAAGCTCGACAAGCTCGGCATGCGCGGTTCCGAAACAGGCGAGCTGGTCTTCGAAGACTGCGAAGTTCCGGAAGAGAATATTATGGGCCCGCTAAATGGCGGCGTCGAAGTGTTGATGAGCGGGCTCGACTATGAACGCGCCGTTCTGTCGGCTGGCCCAACCGGCATCATGCAGGCCTGTATGGATGTCGTTGTGCCTTATGTTCATGATCGCAAACAGTTCGGGAAGTCGATTGGCGAGTTCCAATTGGTACAGGGCAAATTAGCCGACATGTATGTCCAAATGAACGCCTCTAAAGCCTATGTCTATGCGGTGGCCAAAGCCTGCGATCGCGGTGAGACGACGCGCAAGGATGCGGCTGGTGCGATCCTCTATGCGGCCGAGACCGCGACCAAATTGGCGCTCGATGCGATCCAGCTCTTGGGCGGGAACGGGTACATCAATGAGTATCCAACCGGACGTTTGCTGCGCGATGCCAAGCTCTATGAGATTGGCGCAGGAACCAGCGAAATTCGCCGCTTCTTGATCGGGCGCGAGCTGTTTGGAGAAACGGCCTAGATTCTGACGTGCCGCGTTAAAGTCTTGTCGAACTTTGTCTTATAAAAAAGCGGGAATGGGGACGAAATTCTCCGGCGATGAAAACACGCCGGGCTAAATTTCGGAGATCCCTTTATGCGCTTTGTAATCACCCTGGCAGCAACCATATCTTGCGCGCTTTTGCCCGCGACGGCCGAGCCAGAAGGCCCTTTGACTTGGGATATCATTAAATCCGGCGCGGAGTATTATCCGTTTGAAGACGAGTTGAACGCCTGCATCGCCGAAGACATATTAAATCGAGGTATGGGCGAGGCCTGTATTGGCATACCAAATAGGCATTGCCCGGAATCATTATATCCTACCGACCCGCCAGGGACTTTTGCGGCACGTCGGTGTTTGCATTATTTCGAGACATACTGGTCCAATCGAATGGATAAGGCTTACACGGCTCTACTGGCTGCGTATCGTGCGAGCGATGTTGACCTGAGTGAGGAAGACAAACGCGCACCGAAACTGCAAGCTTATCAAGACCTGTGGATAAAGTGGCGAGAAACGGATTGTGATTTCGTCTATGTCTGGCAGGACCATTATCCGTGGATCCACGTGGAACGGTCAGGGTGTCTGTATGGCGCAATGGCTGAGCGAACGGTTAAACTGGAATATTGGCTAAAAATAGAGAATTATTGAGCAATCACAGACCATCGCCCCTGACTAGGGTGCGGTTCCGCGACCTGGCTTTAGCTCACGACCAATGCGCAGCAATTCTCTTTCAGATCGCTTTGCTTCAGTGCCGTCATCGCGGCTTTGTATCCCGCTTCAACCGCTTGATCATAGGCTTTCCAGTCGCGCAGCTCGATATCTTTGAGTTCCGGCAGCACGAGCACGTCGACCAGTTCACGGCCAGCATTTGGGTTCACGCTCACCGTCGCCGATCGCATGAGCAGGCCTGCGATTGGCGGGGGGCTGGATAGGCCGTGTTTTGCGACCCAGCCAAAGAAACCTGGGGCATTTACGAACTCGCTGGCATCCAAACCTTGAGGAGCGCGGGCAACGTCGCAGCCGACGACAAACCCGCGCTGAAGTTCGCGCATCACATCGGATGGGAAATTGTTGAGGACGGCGCCATCGACAAGCACTTCGCCATTATCAATGACCGGCGGCAATATGCCCGGTAGAGAGATCGTCGCGCGCAACGCCCGACGTAAAAGGCCTTGGCGATGGATGCGATAGGCTCCATCGGTGAGATTGGTCGACACCGCGAAGAATGGCATTTCCAGATCGCCAATCTCGGCCTCGCCAAAGTGCTCTTTCAGCCGGGCATCGACGCGGTGACCTTTGACCATTCCGACGACGGGAATGTTCCAATCACCCAGCGGGTTTGAGTCGACAAAGGCTTTGCGGATGCGGTGCTCGATTTCGGCATCATCCCAACCCATTGCCACACAGCCTGCCACGACAGCGCCCATCGAGGCTCCGCCGGTAAAGTCGATCGGTATGCCGAGCTCGCGCATCGCTTTCACAACGCCGATATGAGCGTAGGCGCGTGCACCGCCACCGGAAAAGACAATGCCGACACTGCGCCCGGCAATGGTCCGCGCGAGGCGATCACAATGCTCACCCGCGATTTGGTGCCAGTGAAAGACGCGCGCTCCCCCGGACGCCCTAAGCCAATCTGCTGGGCGACAAGCTTTGCGTTCAGAGCCATGATGGAGGAGCAGGACGTCCACCAGTTTTAAGGATTGAGCGGGTGACCTCTCTTCAGGAAATAGCGGATAGGACGGTTTGGCATCCGCTCTGGCGACAACCCATATCCGGTCCGCTTGGCGCATGGATAGGCGGTACCAGGAATTGTCGCCCATGGTCGAAACCAGGATCACGACATCGTTTTCAGCCTCCAGCATATCGAAGAAGGCTGAGGGTTTTTCGTCGCCTTCAACTTCGTTCACAATGCGGGATTTGACGCCCAAACGTTTCAGCGATTCCTGAAGGGCATCTGCACGCAGGTCCAAGTCGATTGTCGGGGACGTGGCGACGAGGGCGAAGACTTTCGGCGCGGTGCGGCGGTTGCGCTGGTTGCCTTCGCGCAGACGGGACAGGATCAAGCGGATGATTGCGGTGAGGATCTCAGGCTCAGCGGAGCTTAAGCGTTGAAAGCCTTTCCTGGAGATTTCCAGGACTTCGCTATCGCGCAGCGCATAGACCGAAGAGGTATGGGGGACGTTCTCGGGCGCGCCATCGCCGTTTAGGTCAATGCCGCCCTGGAACATGGCCATCTCGCCAACCGGTTCACCGGCGCGAATATGGCCCATAAACTCGCTGCGGCCATCGCGCATGGCTTTGAACGCGCCAAACGATCCGGATAAGACGAAAAAGATCGACTCCGACATTTCCCCAGCGCGAAATAGCGGCCAACCAGCAGGCACAGAGAACCAGCGCGCTTCCTTACCAGCGGCGCGCAGAGCCCGTTTCGGGACGTCTTCGAGGAATTTGATCGAGGCAAGCGCTGGAACAACGTCCAAACTCATGCCGCCAAACACACCCATTCTTCTGTCTCCATGACTCGTCACATGCTTCTGCCAATATCAGGCAATATAGTGAAGGATTTGATGACATTACGTCACAAGCTCGGGATGACAGGGTCAGCGAGCGCGGTTAAGGCTCTTCGATACGACGCGAGGGAGATGCTTGATGCCGGTCTTGAAGTCTAAATTGGATGTCGCAAGTGCGGCTTACTCAGCCAATCGACGGGCGATGGAGACTTTGGTTGATGAGCTGCAAGAGAAGACCGCCACCGCGTCTTTAGGGGGATCTGAGCGGTCTCGCGAACGCCATGTCTCTCGCGGAAAATTGCTGCCGCGTGACCGTGTCGAGAAACTGCTCGATCCGGCGACGCCATTTCTCGAAATAGGGGCGCTCGCGGCGTACGATATGTATGATGATGAAGCCCCAGGTGCGGGCATCATTACAGGTATTGGCCGCGTTGAGGGCCGCGAATGCGTGATCATTTGCAATGATGCCACCGTCAAAGGCGGCACCTATTACCCGATGACAGTGAAGAAGCATTTGCGGGCGCAGGAAATCGCCCTCGAAAATCATCTGCCTTGCATCTATTTGGTCGATAGCGGCGGCGCCAATCTGCCTCACCAGTCTGAGATCTTTCCAGATCGCGAGCATTTCGGCCGGATTTTCTACAATCAAGCCAATATGAGCGCCAAAGGCATTCCGCAAATCGCAGCCGTGATGGGCTCTTGTACGGCAGGCGGGGCCTATGTGCCGGCGATGTCGGATGAAACAATCATTGTGCGCAAGCAAGGCACGATCTTCCTTGGCGGGCCGCCGCTTGTGAAAGCCGCGACAGGCGAGGAGATTTCAGCTGAAGACCTAGGCGGCGCGGATGTTCACGCGCGCCAATCCGGTGTAGCGGATCATTATGCTGCGAGCGACGACCATGCGCTGGCGATTGTACGCTCAATTGTCAGAACGCTGCATGTCCCTAAGCCTGATCCGGTTGGCCTAGCTGATCCTTCGGAACCGCTCTATGACATTGCTGAGCTTCATGGCTTGGTGCCACAAGATCTGCGTGAGCCTTATGATGCGCGGGAAATCATCGCGCGCCTCGTCGATGGATCAGAATTCCATGAGTTCAAGAAGCTCTATGGCGAGACCCTCGTCTGCGGCTTCGCCAAACTCTATGGCATGCCGATCGCGATCCTCGCCAATAATGGCATCCTGTTTTCGGAAAGCGCGCAAAAAGCGGCGCACTTCATTGAGCTGGCTGACCAGCGCCGGATTCCTTTGCTGTTTCTGCAGAATATCACCGGGTTCATGGTCGGGTCGAAGTATGAAGCTGGCGGGATTGCCAAGGACGGCGCGAAAATGGTGACGGCCGTCGCCACGGCGTCGGTGCCGAAACTGACTCTTGTGACAGGCGGCTCATTTGGCGCGGGCAATTACGGCATGTGCGGCCGCGCTTACAGCCCGTGCTTTATGTTCATGTGGCCGAACGCGCGCATTTCCGTGATGGGCGGTGAACAGGCAGCATCGGTCCTCGCCACGGTAAAGCGAGACGGTATGGAGCGGCGCGGTGAAGAGTGGCCTCAGGCTGATGAAGACGCGTTCAAAGCGCCGATCCGTGATCTCTATGAGGCTGAAGGCTCACCGTATTTCTCAACCGCGCGCCTTTGGGATGACGGGATCATCGATCCAGCGGATACACGACGTGTGCTCGGATTGGCGCTGTCTGCGACACTGAATGCGCCGTTCAAAGACCGCGGATTCGGTGTTTTCCGGATGTAGCCATCAGCGCAAAGCGACACTGTCAGATTAAAACTAAGAAAAACCGCGCTCTAAACGCGCGTGGCGCACTGCGATCCAACTGTAATGCGGGCGGTGGATTCGCGCGCCTGTCCGATTTGTCGTGAAATGGGCGTTAGCCGCCTATCCGAAAGGTCACGGGCCAAGCGGATCATTATCGGCTCTCCTGACCTCGCCACAACGAGTGGTAAGCAACCAAGGAGGTCACTTATGACCCGTATCGCTATTGTCGGAATGTTTGCCCTTTGCGCGCTTGGCGCACATGCGGGGGAGAACATTGATTTCTCAACCGTCGACTCTGATGGAGACGGGGTTATTTCCGAACGCGAGTTCGTAACATGGAAAACCTCACTCGGTGAAATGTCACCAGCGGATGCACTCGTCGAATTCATCGCAATTGATGTCGACTCAAGTGGAGGCATTACGGAGGCTGAGTTGGAAGCTGCAAAGGCGACCAAAAACGAGTCTGACGAAATGTAAGACATCAAGACAACTAATTTGTGTGTGTGACCCTCAAAACCTGGGCCGTTAGAGCGAGATTACAAAACTGTAACTACAAGTGTAACATCATATCTTGTTACGATTGTAACGCGCCGACCTCCTACGGCGTACACTCTAACGGTTCCAGGGAGGGACTAATTATGAAACTCAAACTAGCAACAAGCCTCGTAGGCCTCTTTGCAGCAAGTGCATTTGCTGTGGCCCATGCCGGTTCAGCCGCTGACTATTTTAACAAGATTGATGCGGATGCGAGCGGTATGATTACTCAGGCTGAATATGTCGCCTACAAGACGTCTGGCGGCAAATACACTGCGGAAAAAGCGAGCGAAAAGTTCGCAAAACTCGCAGGCGATGATGGTGAGCTCTCCCTCGCCGAATTCGAAGGAGCGATGAAAAAAGCCAAGTCAAAAGACGGCAAAAAAAAGCAAGAACGCTCTAGCTAAGCTCAACTTGTTTTAATCGTTTCGGAGAAGCGCCCATTTGTCCCGGTGGGCGCTTCTTTTATGCGCTTGTTTCTGAACGTAACTCGTCATAATCATGAGACATGGGGACAACGTTTAATCGCTTCGACCTGGTTCGTCTGATGTTTGCGAGCTGGGTGTTTATCTATCACGCTGTTGTCCTCTCCTCAGCGCAGCCCGGGGGAGCGGTCGAGGGCGGACTCGCAGTCCTGGCTGAGCTCTCCATCCAAGGCTTTTTCATTGTCTCCGGGGCACTCGTGTTCGGCTCTTATGAAAGATCCCGAAACCTTGCCGACTATGCTGAGAAGCGCGTTCGCAGGCTATATCCCGCTTACGCGGTCGTGATCCTCATCCCGGCGGCGCTCGCAGGGTTCCATGCGCTTCAAACCGATCACAGCATGATGGACGTGTTGAGATATATTGGCGCCAATCTGGTCTTCTTGAATTTCTTGGAACCGAACCTGCCAGGCTTTTTTGAAGGGCAACGCTTTACCGAAGTGAATGGCGCGCTTTGGACCCTGAAGATTGAAGTGATGTTCTACATGGCATTGCCCATGATCGCTTGGGGGCTCGCAAAGCTCGGCAAGTATTGGTGGATGGGCATTGCGGGCTTGGTCATGTCAGCTTTTGCATGGATCGAGCTCATGCTAGCCTTTGATCACCCTCTAAGCCCTGTCTTGGCTCGGCAGCTGCCCGGTCAAATGATGTATTTCGCTGCCGGGATCGCGCTCTGGAAAATTTGGCCGGTTGCACAGGCGCAGGCCACGTGGTTCGGCATTATCGGCGGTGTCGCGCTCATGCTCTCGCTATTGGTTCCTGGGTTAGAGGCGCTTCGCGTACTCGGCTTGGCAGGCTTGGTCGCCGGTCTCGCATTCGGCCCAGGCCCGGCCATGAACGTCGCGTCGTACGGGGATGTGAGCTACGGCATCTATATTGTTCACTTTCCGATCGTGCAGATGCTTGTATCCGTCGGTGCGTTTGCAGCACTTGGGATCTGGGGCGGTCTTTTCTTGTCGGCGATCCTGGTTTTCCTGACGAGCTATGCCTTATGGTGGTGGGTAGAAAAACCGGCGCTTCGCCGCGATAGCCACTATAAGATTATCTCGACACGAAAGGTCCTGTCATGAGCGAGTATGAAACCATCTCTCTAGATGCCACCAGCGCGGGGATTGCGATCCTGACGCTGAACCGCCCAGACAAACACAACGCCTTCAATAGCCAGGTCATCGCGGAGCTCACAGACGCGCTCGAAACGCTAGAAGAGCAAGACACGTTGCGGATGGTCATCCTGCGCGGCGCCGGCAAGAGCTTCTCGGCGGGCGCAGACTTGGAGTGGATGAAGGCTGCGCAGCACTGGACCCGCGAAGAGAATGAGCAAGACGCTGTCGCGCTTGCTGAAATGCTACGCAAACTCGCCGAGCTGCCTCAAATGACCTTGGCGCTCGTTCAAGGCGCCGCCATGGGGGGCGGGGCGGGGCTGATCGCGGCCTGTGACGTCGCCGTCGCTGTGCGCAGCACAAAGTTCAAATTCTCTGAGGTCCGCCTCGGGCTCACGCCTGCAACCATCTCGCCTTTTGTAATCAGCGCCATCGGCCCCCGTTGGGCGAAAGCTTTGTTCGTGACCGCGGAAGGGTTTGACGCGGATTATGCAGAAAAGATCGGCCTGGTGCAGTATGTCGTCGACGATTTCGAAGGCCTCGCTGCGATGGAAGAGCATATTGCAGCGCTTGCCATGGGCGCAGCGCCTGGCGCGATCCGAGACGCCAAAAACCTGGTGCTCGATTTTACCGGCGAACCGTTCAGCGCTGCCCTCAGTAAAGAGACCGCCAAACGCATCGCGGCGCGGCGGGTCAGTGATGAAGGCAAAGAGGGGCTGACGGCGTTTCTAGAGAAACGAAAGCCCGATTGGGCCAGTTAAACAGCCCAGCGCCTGTCAAATTTGCCAGTTTGAAGCCGCGCCAAGTTTCGAGACAGTCTATTCGAAAGAGATCGACAAGAGGTCTCGCACTGTGAGGGGTGTTGATTTTAGGAGGCTGCATTGCCCCAATACTCCACATTCCGCACTCTATCGCTTGCCGCACTCGCGATCGGAACCAGCCTATTCGCGCAAGCTCAAGGAGTAGTTGAAACTGAGGACCTGCCGATTGCAGCAGACGATACGGCGGTGACAGGTGGTAAGACCTGCTATGTCAGCAAGGTCAAATTTGAGAATGAGGGCGCCTACCAAGTCTTTCATTTCGAAGCCGGCGGTAACGACTTTCATGGTCGTCTATTGAGCGGCCAATCTCGGACCTGGGATCTGGGTAAGAACAATCTTAAGTCTGGCGACACGTTTTTTCTGAAGTACGAACTCGATCAAGGTGATCAGTTCAAAAGTAAGAGCTGCAAGAAAGACGGTACAACGTTGAAGTATCATCCAGATGGGAACACTTGGGCTCATTGGTCCAAAGGCTCAACAAAGTTCAACAATCGCTGCCGCTATCGCAGCAGCAATAAATGCATCACGTCGGTCGATTAATTGTGCGGCAGGTGCACGCGTTGAGTCTGGCTTATCCGATGCGGCTATTGGCTTCATCGGGTAAGCCGGTGCTGCTCAAATCACGAATCAAGAGAGCGCGATGATTGATTTTACGCGTTAGCCGCGCTGCGCCTGTCAGATTTGTCAGTTTGAAGCTGCGCCAAGTTTCGAGAGAGTTCATTCGTAAGAGAGCTGAAAAAAGTCTCGCACCGCGAGGGGTGTTGATATCTAGGAGGCTGCTTTGCCCCAATACCCCACACTCCGCATTTTATCTCTCGCTACACTCGCGATTGGCGCCAGTCTGTTCGCGCAAGCACAGGAGGCCGTTGAGCCTGAGGAAACGCCGATTGCAGCAGACGACACGGCGGTGACAGGTGGTAAGACTTGCTACGTAAGTAAGGTCAAATTTGAGAATGAGGGCGCTTACGAAGTCTTTCATTTCAACGTTGGTGATCACGACTTTCCTGGCCATCTGTTAAGCGGCCAATCTCGGATCTGGGATCTGAGCAAGACCAATCTTAAATCTGGCGACACGTTTGTTCTGAAGTACAAACTCGATCAAGGCGATCAGTTCAAACGTAAGAACTGCAAGAAAAACGGTACTACGTTGAAGTACCATCCTGATGGGAACACCTGGAGGCATTGGTCCAAAGGTTCAACGAAGTTCAACAATCGTTGCCGTTATCGCAGCACCAATAAGTGCATCACGTTGGTCGATTGACGAGAATTTCATACTCGATTTCACCGGTGAGCCGTTTAGCTCTGCGCCTGTCAGATTCGCCAGTTTGAAGCCACGCTAAGTTTCGAGACAGTCTATTCGAAAGAGATCGACAAGAGGTCTCGCACTGTGAGGGGTGTTGACGTTTAGGAGGCTGTATTGCCCCAATTCCCCGCTGTCCGAATTTTATCTCTCGCTGTAATTGCGATCGGGGCTAGTCTGTTCTCGCAAGCTCAAGAATCCATTATCGTTGATGACATGCCGGCTGCCGCCGATGACGCAACGGTCACAGGCAAGAAGACGTGTTATGTGAGCAAGGTGAAATTTGAGAATGAAGGTGCCTACGCCCTCTATTGGTTTGAGGTCAACGATGTCATTCTCTCAAAAAATATGCTCTCACAGGGGCAGTCGCATACCTGGAAGCTCGATAAAGCGGGGCTTAAAGAGGGGCAGACTTTCTTTCTTCGATACGAAATAGATCAAGGCTACGATTTCAAAAGAACGAGCTGCAAAAAGGATGGGACGACGCTGAAGTATCACCCGGATGGCAATACTTGGAAACATTGGTCTAAAGGTACCATTAAGATTAATAATCGCTGTCGTTATCGCAATAGCAATAAGTGTATCACGTCAGTCGATTGATTATTTAACTTAACCGGGGCGTTACGCTCGGCCTACCCGTCGCCGCCTAGAGCACCGACGGGTAGGCCGAGCCCTTTTAACACCCCTAATGTCGCCTCTATGGGATTTATTCCCGTCATGCCCTCTATCTGATTTTGGAACACGAAGGCGACGACGCCGAGCATGATGGCGTAGATCAAAAACTGCATTAGCGATTTGAGCAAAAAGGCTCCAGCGCTGCCCGCGACCAGACCGACCCCGCCCAGAATGAGCGCGCCCGTCACTGGGGTAAGATCGCTTACGTTCGCGGCTTGTGAGTATCCGATATATCCACCCACACCTGCGCCAACTATACCTGCGAGGCTGCTAAGCCGAACGCCTGATGCATATGCCATTTGATTTCCCCTTACGCTTTCCGCTGCTTTAGCTTAGGCGGTAAGAAGAGGTCTGGGCAAGGCAAAATGACCGGGGCTATAAGATACGAAACAATGGGTGGGCGAAAATGATTTCATCCCTTCTGATTGCGAACCGCGGCGAGATTGCATGCCGGATTATGCGCACCTGTCGCGCTTTAGGGATCCGCACGGTGGCGGTTTATTCCGATGCTGATGTTCGCGCCAAACATGTCCGCGAAGCTGATGAAGCCGTCTGGATTGGCGCGTCACCCGCGCCTGAAAGCTACCTCGATATTGATCGGATCATTGAGGCGGCCCGCGTCGCTGAAGTGAATGCGATCCATCCTGGCTATGGGTTCCTGTCTGAGAATGCAGGCTTTGCTAATGCGGTCGCGAAAGCCGGTTTGATTTGGGTCGGGCCTAAATCAGGTACGATCGAGTCCATGGGGCTAAAAGATCGCGCGAAAGCGATCGCGGAAGAGGCGGGTGTGCCAGTTCTCCCGGGCTATCGAGGCGAAAAGCAAGACGCAAAAACCTTGGGCAAAGAAGCTGAGCGCATAGGCTTTCCTTTGCTTATTAAAGCTGTCGCTGGAGGGGGTGGACGCGGTATTCGGCTGGTCTCCGAGGCGAACGAACTGGCAGGTGAGCTAGAAAGTGCCGTCCGAGAAGCCGAGGCTGCTTTTGGCGATGGCCGGGTCATGCTGGAAAAGCTGGTTGAACAACCTCGCCACATCGAAGTGCAGGTGTTTGGCGACAGTCATGGCAATGCCGTTCATCTGTTCGAACGCGATTGTTCGCTGCAGCGTCGCCGTCAGAAAGTAATCGAAGAGGCCCCGGCGCCAGGGATGCCCGCCGATGTCCGCAAAGCGATGTGCGACGCGTCCGTGAAGCTCGCCAAGGCCGTCGGGTATGAAGGCGCTGGCACGGTGGAGTTCATCGTTGATGGCGCCAAACCCCTCGCACTGGACACGTTCTGGTTCCTTGAAATGAATACGCGGCTTCAGGTCGAGCATCCGGTCACAGAAATGGTGACGGGGACAGATCTGGTTGAATGGCAATTGCGTGTCGCGAGCGGCGAGGAACTGCCAGCTAAGCAAAAGGATATCAAACTGAGCGGACACGCAATAGAAGCGCGGATCTGTGCTGAAGACCCCGCCGATGGCTTCCGTCCCGGCGCAGGTTTGATCGAAGAGTTTGGAATGCTCGCCGATACAGCGGCCGATTGGATCCGTTGGGAAGCGGGCTTCGAAAGCGGCGACCGCGTGCCTGCTGTCTATGACTCGATGATCGCGAAGCTGGTTGTGTTTGGCGAAGACCGCGACGAAGCAAATGATCGATTGATCGACACGCTGGCGCATTTGCAGCTGGTAGGCGTTCCGGGAAATATCGGCTTCTTGCGCCGCTGTGCGATGGCCGATGCGTTCGTTGAGGGCGTGCATCACGTCAATTGGATCGCAGAGCAGGGCGACGCCCTGACCCAAGCGCCAGACGCGCATCAGCATGCCTCTGTGATGGCGGTGTGTGATGTTCTCTTAGGCGAGTCGGGCGACACACCGTGGACGGTGCGAGATGGTTGGCGCATGAATTCTGCGCCCGTTTTAAAGACCGCCGTCGCGGTCGGTGAGGATGCCGACTGGTTTGACCCCGCAGATCATAGCGTTGCCGACGACATCTCAATGCCACTGGTCACGGATCTTTCCGACCGGCGGTTCGCAGTGACGACGGGCGGCGATAGCGTCTTGGTCGAAGTTCCAGACTTTGAAGCTGAAGCAGAGGCGCTCGCAGGCGGCGACGCCGTGAAAGCGCCAATGCCGGGCAAGATTATCGCGGTGAATGTTGCGGCCGGCGATACTGTCGAGAAAGGCCAAACCGTGGCGGTTATGGAAGCCATGAAGATGGAGCACTCGCTAACCGCCCCGCGAGACGGCGTTGTGGAATCTGTTGATGCAGAGCTTGGTGCACAAGTTCCTGAAGGGCAGGTCCTGGTTGCGCTCGAAGAGGCCTAGTGCGCCGATAAAAGCGTTCAGACTCATCAGGATCTCCTGAAAAAGTCATTTTAAATTAGATGCCTAGACGCGAACACCAATCTTGGGTCCGACGCTATGCTCTTTGTGCCAATATCGCAGCATGGACGGTATGGAGCGCGCGGCGGCGCTGACTTGGCAGGATTGGCGCGACCCGCGCTATGAGACCGATACAGAGTTCACTCGGGCGCAATTGCTATCACTGCGGCAATTTCCGTTTCTCGCAACCGCGCGAGGTGCGCAGCGCCCTCCGACGGGCAATTGGCGTACTTGGTTATTCATGGGCGGGCGCGGCGCGGGGAAAACACGTGCTGGCGCGGAGTGGACACGCTTTTCTGCTCTGCATGGCGGCTGCGCCCGCATCGCGCTGCTTGGCCCGACGCTTGGCGATGTACGGGAAGTGATGATTGAAGGCCCATCTGGCCTGCGCACAATTGAACGTTTGAAAGAGGCCCGGCCAGAGTTCAACGTCTCGCGCCGCCGCCTCGAGTGGCCGAATGGCGCGGTGGGATTGGCCTTCTCAGCAGAAGATCCCGACAGCTTGCGCGGGCCGCAATTCGACGCGGCTTGGTGTGATGAGATTGCCGCCTGGCCAAAGGGCGAGGCGGTTTGGAACAATCTCCAATTCGCGCTGCGGCTCGGCGAAGCACCTCGCTGCGTGGCGACCACCACGCCGCGTCCAGTGCCTTTGGTTCGGCGATTATTAGCGGACGGCGCAGCACTCACCCATAGCGCCACCCGGGACAATGACGCCTATCTCGCAGATGGATTCGTTGAGAGTATGGAGGCGACCTATGCGGGCACGCAGCTTGCCCGCCAGGAGCTTGGCGGAGAATTGCTGGATGAGATTGAAGGTGCATTTTGGCGGCGGCGCGACATAGAGGCGGGCCGTGTATTTAAACGACCGCTCGTATTTGAAGATGTGATCGTAGCAGTCGACCCACCTACGACCAGTCATTCAAGCTCCGATGCCTGCGGGATCATTGCTGCAGGCCGAGCTGTTGCGGATGGGTTCGGAGAGAAGTGTTTCATCCTGGCAGATGGCTCTGCAAGAGGCCTCACGCCAACCGATTGGGCGGCGCGGGCGGTCTCTATCGCAGCGGAGGTCGGCGCAACTTCAATCATCGCGGAAGCCAATCAAGGCGGGGAGATGCTGCGGACCGTGTTCGACAGTGTTGGCTGCACTTTGCCGGTTCAGTTGCGACACGCGAGGCTTAGTAAGCAGGCGCGGGCGAGCCCTGTGGCCGCGCTGTATCAGCAGGGTCGCGTCGCCCATGTCGGACGGCTTGATGGCTTAGAAGATGAAATGTGCCGGTTCGGTACTGAGGGTATGACGCATTCACCTGACCGCGTCGATGCGCTGGTCTGGGCGGTAACTGTTTTGATGATTGATCGGGCTGGAGCGCCGAGAATTCGCGCGGTTTAACGCCCGGTCCGGAAAGCTTTCCGCCCGAGATACTTGTTCTTTTTCGGTTCGGCGGGGGCGAGCACCGGATCCGCTTCCGTTGGTGATGGCGGTGTTTCGGTAACGTCGCCGCTCAGAATTTGCCGGACATACGACAGGGCCGAACTGCCTGTATTCACCTCAATGTCCGGTGCATTCTTGTCCAGGCGCCGTGCGAGAAGCTTGATATGGTGCGGGCTCAGGCCTTCAAGGGTTTTTTCAAAGACGGCCTCGCCAAGGGCAGCTTTCAAGTCGAGAAGATCTGCGCGCGTGAGCCCTGCCGCTGTCACTTGTTTGCGTGCCAGTTTGCTCGCAACGGTGGACAGGTCCGCGTCTTTGATTCTCGGGAACAGGCTCTCGTTTGACAAAATTGCCGAGAGGGCCTCGCGTCCGGTGTTTGAAAGAGACATTGTCTAAGCCGCTGCGTTGGTGCTCTGCGCGGTGAGTCGCGCCTGGACTTCCTGATATAGCATATTCACCGTGGTTAAAGCGTCGCCCGGCCATTTTTGCGCCAGCGTCGGGTTCGCACCAAGCTCTACGGGGTTCGCCGCAAACTCAGGTTTTTGCGGGATCACCGTCTGGAAGATGTCATACTCGCTCTCCGGATCGGCGGCGGCGTCCCGCATCGCCTCTAGCACGATGGCCTGATGCGAGGAGCCATCATATTTGGTCGGCAAGACGACAGGACGGTTGTTGAGACCGCGCTTCTTCAGGCTATCGATGATGTCACCGGTGAAAAGATCGAGGCCGAGCGTCGACATGAAGTCTGGAATGGTAGGCACAATGATCAGGTCAGAGGCTGAAAGCGTGGCCTCGGTCATCGCTGATATACCGGGCGGGCAGTCGCAGATGACCACATCATATTGCTTGCGTAGATCGGCCATATCCTGCCGCAGGCGAAGACCGACACGGCCTTCAATCGCTGTCATCGAGTAGCCTTGCTCGGTCAGGATATAAATGAGCTCCCGTTCCGCGCGTCTGAGGCCTGGCGTCGCGGGGACCAAAGACAAGTCGAGCGCCTTGCCCATGAAAGTGACGTCACTCGCCTGAGGCACGATAAATTTCGTCATATGGGCGAAACACTCACCCAAAAAGTTCTCGCGAAGATAATCGGAGACGTTCGTATAGTTGCGGATCGCATCATAAAGCCGTTCGTCGCCATTCTCACCATAGATGAGAAGCGAAGCGTTGGCTTGGCTATCGAGGTCGACCACCAGTGTTTTATAGCCTTCCGCCGCAAAGGCTTCAGCGAGTGAAACAGTGGTCGTGGTTTTGCCAACACCACCTTTGGAATTGGCAACAGAAATTACGCGTCCGAGCATTAAGCCCCCTTATAGATAGCCGCCCTCATGTGTGGGTAGTTCATCAAACGATCTCGCGAAAACGAGGATCCAACCCATCGGTTTCCCTCCAGAACATCGGAAAAGACTTAAGAAATTGGAAACCAATCCGACAGGGCTGGGGAGGCCCTAAATTCGGTAGCGTTGAGATGATTAGGAGGCCTCGAGCAAGACAATATGAAGCTGCCATGGTCAAACCCAAGCACTAAGAGTTCGCCCCCATTGATTGCCCTATCGCAATTGCCCCTCGCGGCCTGGGGGAAGACTGATCCGGCGACGCTGGTGAAAGACGGATATTCTGGAAACGCCGTTGTCTATCGCTGCGTCAGAATGATTGCGGAAGCTGCGGCGTCGATTCGGTTTTTGACCCCAGACACAAGCGTGCAGTCGCTCATGAGCGAGCCGTCACCTGACGATGCTGGGCAAACCCTGTTCGAACGTTTTTATACGGACCTTCAGGTGACCGGAAATGCGTGGTTGGAAGCGGTCACCTTGCCGGATGAGACCGCCCCGCGCGGCCTGTTCAGCCTGCGCCCGGATTGTGTTCGCGTTCACCAAGACAAAGCCGGGCAAATCACCGGATATGGCGTCAAGCTGAAGCGCGGCGAGCGCGTGATTGCACGGGAGGCTGATGGCTGGTCGCCCGTGCTGCACATGAAACTGTATCACCCTGGCGATCGCCTCTACGGCCTCTCGCCTTTATCAGCGGCGCGAAAATCTTTGGACGTCCATAATGGGGCAGCTGGCTGGGCAAAGGCGCTGATCGATAATGCTGCGCGGCCTTCTGGGGCTCTGATGTATGGCAAGGACGGCGCGCGCCTGACCGATGACCAGTTCGATCGATTGAAGAACCAATTGGCGAGCGAGCATGCGGGTGCCGCGAATGCTGGCCGACCTCTCCTCTTGGAAGGGGGGCTCGATTGGCAACCGATGAGTTTATCGCCCGTCGAAATGGATTTCACGGAGACCCGCCACGCCGCCGCTCGGGAAATCGCGCTCGCATTTGGCGTGCCGCCGATGCTGCTCGGAATTCCAGGAGACAATACCTATTCAACCTACAAAGAGGCGAACGTGGCCTTTTGGCGCCAGACTATTTTGCCGCTCGTCCAAAAGACGGCGAACGCGCTAACCGTTTGGCTGAGAGGGCGGTTCGATGAGGTTGAGATAAAACCTGACCTCGATATGGCGCCAGCGCTCGCGGCGGATCGGGATGCCTTATGGGCACGGGTGTCTGCAGCTGACTTTCTCAGCACCGCTGAGAAGCGGGAGATACTCGGCCTATCATGACAATCGACAAGAAAGTGAGCATCGCATTGCTCGCGGCAATTATGCTGGAATCCGCGGGCGGACTGTTGTGGGCCGGGGCGACGATCGAACGAATTGATGCGCTCGAGCGCCAAGCCGAGGAAGTGCGACCAGTTGGGGAGCGTTTGGCGCGGGTTGAAACCCAATTGGAGGCCATGCGCGCGCAGCTGGATCGGATTGAATCGAAAGTTGAGAAATTATGAGCGCGCTCGCACAGCGTCCCGCTCGCAGTACCAACAAAGACGTTTTGATTGAGGGCTACGCATCTCTGTTCGGTGTAGAAGACCTTTCAGGTGATGTCGTACGTGCGGGCGCGTTTTCTGGCCGATTGCCGCTCGCGGAATTGCCTATGCTCTTACAGCATAGATCTGGGGCTCAAATTGGGCGCTGGGTGCGGGTGGCAGAAGATGGCCGAGGACTCTTCGTCCGTGGGCTGATCAATGCGAAATCAGCGGCTTGGATTACCCGCGCTGGGATGGATGGATTGTCGATTGGTTTCCGGCCGCAGGTTTGGACGCTTCGACCTTCGGGCGGGCGAACGCTGTCAAAAATCGACTTGGTCGAAGTGTCGCTTGTTGCAGAGCCGATGCTGCCGACGGCGCGGTTCAAAGTGATTTCAGGATTGGATTAACAGGAGAAGAAATGAGCAAAGAAGTAAAAACGGTCAATGCAAACGCCAAAGCGCTTGCGGCCGAAATGATGGCGACCTTCGAAGCCTACAAACAAACGAATGAAGAACGTCTGGCAGAGATTGAAGCAAAAAGCTCGGCAGATTCATTGCTGGATGAAAAGCTTCGAAAGCTCGATAAGCGGATCGACTATCTCAGTTTGAAATCTGCGCGTCCGCCAGAAAGCGATGCGCAACACGTGCCAGGCGAACACCATACAGCTTGGTCTAGATATCTGCGCAATGGTGACGAGAGCGGGCTGGCCTCTTTGGACACCAAAGCTTACTCTTCGGTGAGCGACGCACAAGGCGGTTTCCTGGCGCCCGCAGAGCTCGATCGGCTGATTGAATCCCGACTTATGCAAGCCTCGCCAATGCGCCAAATTGCGACGGTGCGGCAGACTTCAGCTGGCACATATCGTAAGCCGATCGCGCTGGGGCTCGGCGCGGATTGGGCTACCGAAACCCAGTCACGCACGGAGTCCTTTACCCAAGGCTTCTCTCTGCTCGAATTCCCGGCGGGCGAGCTCTATGCGATGCCCGCGGCGACCCAGGCGCTGCTAGAAGACTCGCTTGCCGATATGGACGAGTGGCTTGCCGAAGAGGTGGAGACAGCATTCAGCATTCAAGAAAGCATGGCCTTCATTAATGGCGATGGTGTCGGCAAACCAAAAGGCATTTTAGAATATCCAATCGTATCCGAAAGCTCACACTCGTGGGGAAGAATCGGATCTGTCGATGGCGACTTCTCTCAATCATCGGCAGGAGATCAACTGATTGACCTGATCCACACTCCGAAGTCTCAATTCCGCACTAATGGTCGCTTCGTGATGAACCGGCGCACGGCTGCGACTGTCCGTAAACTGAAGGATGGAGATGGTCGTTATATCTGGGCGCCGTCTACGAATGGCAACGATGCTTCAGTTTTGGGTTATCCGGTAACGGAGATCGAGAATATGCCTGATATCGGCAATAGCCAGCCCGCTATTGCGTTTGGTGACTTCCGACGTGGTTATCTGATTACCGATCGTCAGGGTGCGCGTGTATTGCGAGATCCGTTCACCCTAAAACCCTATGTCTTATTCTATACCACCAAGCGCGTCGGCGGTGGTGTCCAGAACTTTGATGCCATCAAACTGATGGTGTTTTAGCGCCGATCTTCGCCGCCCAATCCAATAATATTCTGAGAGTGAGATAATGAGTAAACTGACGGTGCTGACGCCGCCGGACGAACCAGCTGTGTCCGTTGCTGCGGTGAAAAACTATTTGAGGATTGGGCATGATGGCGAAGACGATCTGATCTCGGATCTCACGCAAGCGGCGACCGCACGCTTGGAGCAGGTTGCGGGTCTGGCACTGGTTCGCCAGACTCTTCAACTCAGTTGGGTTCGCTGGCCGAGCGCGATTTCAGGGCGCGGAGAACGTCTTCCCGTTTCACCAATCGCGCGCCTGAATGCGGTTTTAGTGATTGATGCTTCCGGCGGCGAAACTGACCTGACCGAGCGTTTTCAAATTGATTGTGGGTGCTTGCGTCTTCGTCCGTGGAGCATGTTGCCTCGTGTGTCGCCGACGGATCGCATCATCATCCGCTTCGACGCCGGTTTTGGGGCAGCGAGTGATCTTCCTGGTGATCTGCAAGACGCTGTGCTTCGGCTGGTCGCAGCGACCTATAGCGTGCGGCAGACGGGGGTGACCGCGTTTGACTTGAAGGCTGGTCTCCCGGTCGAAGTTCAGTCCATTCTCGATGCGCGAAGAGAGGTCAGGCTATGAGTGCTGATGGTTTTTTCGCGACAAGCGCCCCCGAACTCGTGGACGCGGTTTTGTCCGCGCTTCGATCTGATGAGACGATCCAATCTGTCTTGGGAAACCCAGTCCGGTTGTTTGATGATGAAACCCGGCAACCGAATTATCCGTATGCGGTTTTGGAGCGTCACGAGAGCACAGATTCGAGCTCGTCAAACCACTTGAGTCTTGAGCATCAATTGCAATTCGCGACCTATTCACGTCATGGTGGACTGCGCGAGGCGAAGGCGATCCTCGGTATCCTGAAGCATGCGGTTGAGCACTTATCCTTAAGCCTGACACACCAGCGGATCGTACTCACCATCCCAGTCTATTGCGACGTCATGCGCACGCAGAACCAAACCGTGTTTCGCGGATTGTTGCGCGTCCGAATTCATACTGAGGAGATCTGATCATGGCTGGCCAAAGAGGGCGTGATATTTTGATCAAAGTGTCTGACGGCAATATCCCAGAAGCCTTTGAAACCCTCGCGGGGATCCGAAGCACTGAGATTGATCTCAACGCAGCGAGTGTTGATGGCACGGCCGCCGACAGTCAAGATGGTTGGCGCGAACTGATCGCGGGCGCAGGCGTAAAGTCGGCGCGGGTGCGGGGGCGCGGGGTCTTCAAAGATGCCGTGAGCGACGAACGAATGAGGGACATCTTCTTTTCAGGCGACCTCACGCGCTGGCAATTGATTATCCCAGGAATGGGCGCGGTGACCGGACCGTTCCAGATCCGCGAGATCAAATGGAATGGCGCGTATGATGGCGAGGCTGGATTCTCTATCGATTTGGAGAGTGCTGGAGCGCTCGCCTTTGAGGCCATGTCGTGAATCAGGCGCGCGGTGAAACAGAGATTGAGATTGGCGGTGTACACCATCGCCTCTGTCTGACATTGGGCGCGCTCGCCGATCTTGAAACGGCTTTTGGGTGCACGTCTCTTACTGAGTTGCAGACCCGGCTCCGGCAATTGTCCGCCCACGAAATGAAACGTGTTTTGGAGATCTTACTGGTCGGCGATGCGGCTAAGGCACCTTTGAATGATGTGTCACCTGGAGAGGCCGCTCGGGCGATTGGCGAGGCGTTTCATGCTGCCTTGGGCTGAAATGTGGCGCGCGGCGATTTCAATCGGCGTGGCCCCGTCCGAGTTTTGGGCGCTCTCTTTGAAAGAGTGGCGCTGGCTGGTGGGGGCGCCGATCGACAGTTTGCAAAGCGACCAGCTCAGAGACCTTATGAAGGAGTTTCCAGATGGATGAATTCGAAACGGACTTGGCCCGTGCCAGCGAAAGCCTTGCCCAGTTTGTTGATGGTCCCGGCCTTGCGGCGGCAAATGCGCTGGAAGAAGCCTTCTCCCGCGCCGGCCAAAACATTGAGCAAGTGTTGAAACAGGCGGCGCAGTCTGGAGAGTTTGATTTTCAGCGCATGACCCGCTCCGTTCTCGCAGATCTCGCGCAGATCGTTGCTGAAGCTTTGATCGCGCGTTCGGGCCTGAACCACGTCGGTCAGACGTTTAATCTAAACATGGCATTCGAAGGCGGCGCCCAGCGTGGATCTCAAATGGGGAGTGCAGGATCGATTGCGACGCTCGTGGCGGCAGCTGCGGCAAGAGGGGCGCGCTACGCATGAGCGGATTTCACGACATTCAATTCCCTATGCGGTTGGCGCTTGGCGCCATCGGGGGACCTGAACGGCAAACGGACATTTTGACCTTGGCGAGCGGGCGAGAGATTCGAAACTCAAGCTGGTCGCGGTCGAGACGCCGCTGGGACATAGGCGGTGCGATCACCGATCTCACGCGCTTGCAGGATTTGATTGCTTTCTTTGAAGCCCGGGCAGGGCGCCTGTTTGGGTTTCGGTTTCGCGATCCGCTCGACTACTCGAGTGCACAAGCGGGAGCGCCGATTGATCCAGGCGATCAGATGGTCGGCTTAGGCGACGGCGTCACGCGGACGTTTCAACTCCAAAAGCACTATCATCGATATGCGCGAGAGATCGCCAAGCCAGTTTCGGGCACCGTGATGATCAGCTTGGACGGCGTCCAAACGCTGTCTGGGTGGACTGTCGACACGTCGAGCGGCCTCGTCACATTCGATGCGCCGCCCGCCGCCGACGTCGTGATCACGGCAGGGTTTGAATTTGACTGCCCAGTTAGATTTGAAAGCGACCAGATTCAAGCCGTCATTGAAGCCTTCGGTGCGGGCCGCGTGGCGAGCGTGGGCCTCGTCGAGATCATTTAGAGGCAAGATTGAAACAGATTTCTTCAGAGCTTGTAGAGCGCTTGGAGGCAAGCGCGCTCACCTTGTGCATGTGTTGGAGTTTGACCCGCCGCGATGGGGTTGAGCTGCATCTGACCGACCATGATCAGAGCCTGGTCATCGACGCTGTAGAGTATCAGCCAGGCGCGGCTGTTGAAGCTGGCCGGTTTAGTCAGAGCCTCGATTTGAAGCCCGGACAAGCTTCCGCGAGCGGGGCGCTTTCGAGCGAAGCGATTAGCGATGCTGACCTTAAATCCGGGCTTTGGAATGGCTGTAAGGTTCAAGTCTCCCGCGCCGACTGGCAACGTCCAGATCTAGGCTTGCTCTATATCTGGAGCGGCTATTTAAGCGAAGTGCAAACGACACCCAGTGGACAGTTTGAAGCGCAGCTCGTCTCTCTAAAAGCTGACCTAGAACGGCCGCTCGGCCGGGTTCTGCAACGCCAATGTGACGCGCAGCTCGGTGATGAGCGATGCGGCGCGGATCCGGCGGGGAGGACTTGCGATCAAAGCTTTGCGACGTGCCGCGATGTGTTCGAAAATACCGATAATTTCCGCGGGTTTCCGGACATGCCGGGCAATGATTTTGTTTTGTCTGGCCCGGCTGCCGCCGGCAATGATGGCGGTAAAAGATGACTGGGGAAGAGATTGTCTCGTCCGCCCGGGCTTGGATTGGAACGCCATACCGGCACCAGGCCAGCCGCATCGGCGTCGGCGCCGATTGCTTAGGCCTGATCCGCGGCGTGTGGCGCGATGTGATTGGTGAGGAACCTGAAACACCGCCCCCTTACACACCGGATTGGGCGGAAGCCTTAAAGCAGGAAACCTTGTTAGAGGCGGCGCATCGACACCTCGAAGAAATCCCAATTGGCGATGCGCGATCCGGCGATGTCTATCTGTTTCGAATGGGCCTTGGGCATCCGGCAAAGCATTGTGCGATCGTGTCAGGACCAGATCGGATTATTCATGCCTATTGGGGACATGCGGTCTGCGAGACACGTCTGGTACCTTGGTGGCGGCGGCGTATCGCTGGGGCGTTTGCCTTCCCTCGCAGCGCTATCACAGATTGCGCACGGGCGCGTGATATAGGGTGATTGGTACTTGTTCAGGCGGCTGTCTAGATGGGGTGGTGTCCGGGTGGACGAACACGAGACCCAAGAGGGATTATTATGAATATTGCAAGAACTATATTAGCCGCCGCCGTCATTGGATTGTCCGGAATGGCCGCCTGCGCGCCTGCATTGGCGCAAACAAATATCGAAGCCAGCATTGTCCAAGATGCAAGCTACGCAACCTCTGGCGACTTTGTGCGCAAGTCGAAACGCCTAAAGGGCGGCTGGAGCGTCGAGGAGCGTGGTGGCAAGACCTTTATCGTCTTTGCGGATGATTTTCGCGCAGCGAACGGGCCAGACCTCAAGATCTTCCTGTCACCAAAGTCTATCGCTGATGCGACCGGTAAAAACGCCGTCGATGGCTCTATCAATATTGGCGAGTTGAAAAAGACCAAAGGCACTCAAGAGTATGAAGTGCCAGCAGGTATCAACCTCGCCGACTATGGCAGTGTCCTGGTGCATTGCGAGGCTTACTCCGTACTTTGGGGCGGCGGCGACCTCTAATTCAGGCGCAACAAATCAAATGATGAGACCGGTCAGCATGCTGATCGGTCTTTTTTTATAGGAGGCTTCCTTGGGTGAAATTGTCTTGTCGCAGGTTGGCGCAACGGTTGGCGCGTCGCTTCTGCCCAATGGTTTGAGCTTACTGGGTCAAACGGTATCGGGCGCAGCCCTCGGGCAGTTTGTAGGAGGGCTGGCCGGGCGCGCGATTGACGCCTCAATGCTGAGCCCGCGCGAAGGGTCCCGCGTGAAGTCCCTGCAGATCATGGAAAGCCGAGAGGGGGCGGGCTTACCAAGAGTGTACGGCCGTATGCGGGTCGGGGGGCAGGTCATCTGGGCCTCACGTTTCAAAGAGAAGCGAAACCAGCAATCGGCAGGCAAGGGTGGCCCGAAATACGTCAATTATACCTATTCGGTAAGCTTTGCAGTTGCGCTCTGCGAGGGTCCCATCGCGCGCATTGATCGGGTTTGGGCAAATGGTGAGTTGCTAGACCTCAGCGCTTATAATTGGCGGTTCTATTCCGGCAGCGAGACACAGATGCCTGATCCTCTGATCGAGGCGATTGAAGGCGCTGGAAACGCACCAGCCTATCGCGGAACGGCTTACATCGTATTTGAGGATATGCCTTTGGATGCGTTTGGCAGCCGTCTACCGCAGCTCTCGTTCGAAGTCATACGAAGCGGGGAGCTTCGCGAAGGGAGCCTGTCGCAAGCGATTGACGGCGTGAACATTATTCCGGCGAGCGGCGAGTTTGTTTACGCCACCACAGTCGTCAGAGATCGGCGCTTCCCCGGAATTGAGACGCCGCTCAATCGGAATAATGTCTACGGAACCGCCGATTTCTCAGTCTCGCTAGAACAGCTCCAGACCGATCTTCCTAGAGTTAAACATGCGGCGCTGACGGTGGGATGGTTTGGGGATGACCTGCGCGCCGGATCCTGTGCCGTTCAGCCAGGGGTCGAACAGCGAGATCGAAGCACAGTGCCATACGCTTGGAGCGTTGATGGCATTGATCGGGGGCAGGCTTACTTGATCTCGCGCACCGACGACTCGCCGAATTATGGCGGCACACCTGCTGACGAAGCCGTTATCGAGGGCATCCGCGCCTTAAGGTCCGCCGGAATCGCGATCACACTCTCCCCGTTTCTGTTTATGGACATCCCATCTGGAAACGGATTGAATGATCCGTATGGCGGCGCTGAACAGTCGCAATTTCCCTGGCGCGGGCGGATTACGGTTGATGCAGACAAGACAGCATCTGCGCGGGCTGAGATTGACGCCTTTGTCGGCCAAGATGGCGGGCGCGGGTTCCGTCACTTCATCTTGCACCATGCTCGCTTAGCGCGCCGAGCCGGCGGCGTTGAGGCGATTTTGATTGGCTCTGAAATGGTCGGTTTGACCCGTGTTCGAGATGATCGGGGCCGGTTCCGATTTGTTGAAGCCCTGCAAGAGATCGCCCGTGAAGTTCGCGCCATAGTCGGGCCAGGCGTCAAAATCTCGTATGCTGCCGACTGGACCGAGTATGGTGCCTACGCTCCAGGGGATGGCAGCGGCGATATCTTGTTTCCTCTGGATGATTTATGGGCGGAAAATGACGTCGATTTCGTTGGCATTGATTGGTATCCGCCAGCGGGAGATTGGCGCGATGGGAATGACCATTTGGATGCGGTCGCTGGCGCCATATCTCCTGACTCTGCCGAATACATAACCGCTAATTTAGAAGGCGGAGAAGCCTATGATTGGTATTATGCGAGCGCGGTCGATCGCGACGCGCAAGTGCGTACGCCAATTGTCGACACGGCGCACGGTGAAGACTGGGTCTTCCGGACTAAAGACCTTCAATCCTGGTGGGAGAATGAGCATTTTCCACGCCCCGGCGGCGCAAGGGAGGCTCGGGCGACAGGCTGGCAACCCGGCTCAAAGCCAATCCGGCTGATTGAAATCGGATTTCCAGCGGTCGACAAAGGGATCAATGCGCCGAACTTATTCTATGATCCAAAAAGCAGCGAGAGCTCGTTTCCGGCCTATTCGAATGGTCTGCGCGACGACCTGCTTCAGCGACGGGCGCTGTCTGTTGCGGTGCCATACTGGTTGAGCAAGACCGCTGTCGAGCAAGTCCTAGTTTGGGCTTGGGACGGGCGTCCGTGGCCCGATTTTCCAGCGCGGCGAAACGTCTGGAGTGATGGACCGAACTGGCAGTATGGGCATTGGTTGAATGGTCGCTCGGGCTTGATGGAACTGTCAGAGGTCCTTGAGGATCTCGCATCTGAAGCTGACACCCAGCTTGATGCGCGCGGCGTGAATGGTGTCGTTGATGGCTATGCGATTGACGGTGTGACGCGCTTGGCGTCGGCAATCGCGCCGCTCATCGCTGCGTATAATTTCGATATCCGCGAAACCCGCTCCGGACTGGTCACGATGGATCAAACGGATTTCGTGCAAACAGATTTCACAGAGATTGATGCCATCGAAGGCAGTCAAAGCGAGACGATCGCGCTTCTCGACAAGCAGCCATCTGGTGTGTCGGTCTCCTACATTTCAGGCGATTTTTCGTATCAGCCGGCTGTAGTGACCCAGCGATATCCAGGGGCTGACCGCAGTTTCGTAGTTCAGTCGCCCATTCCACTCGTTTTGAATGAAGCGCGCGCTCGGCAGATCGCGGAGGTTCAGTTCCAGCGCACACAGATTGCTGGTGGTTTGCAGATCGGTCTGCCACCTGGACCGGGCAGCCGCCTGGAAACGGGCGACTTGATTGCAATCGATGACGAGGCCTGGCGCATCGAGCGCATTGAAGCGCAAGGCTTAGAAACGCGGTTTCAGCTGGGCGCGACGCTCGATGAAGCGCTATTTGTTAGGGCCCTGAGCGTGCCTGAAATCCAAGAAGAGGTTGCGTTTCGCGGCCCTCCTGAATTCATTGTCATTGACGGCCCGGCGCTGGTTCCGAATGAACCATATGGGCCCTACATCGCCGCGAGCAGTACGCAGTGGTCAGGTCCTTTCGCGGTTGAAACAGGTGTTACAGAGACCGCGCTCACGACCGTCGCAACCGCAGAGCAGTCCGCAGCGATCGGCACAGTCGTTTATGCATTGCCACCCGGACCCTTAGGTAGATGGGGTCGAAACGCTTGGCTGGACCTTGATATCACCGGTCTAGATATTGCCTCAGCAGAGACGGCGGCTGTCCTGGCTGGGGCGAACCGTTTGCTGGTAGAGCATGACGCAGGATGGGAGCTGTTGTCCTGGCAAAATGCTGAGCTGATCAGCCCAGGTCGTTGGCGCCTCAAGAATCTGCTGCGCGGACTCGAGGGCTCGCCGATTCGCGAGCTCTCTGCAGGCGCGATAGCCGTCTTGGTTGATGATCGAGTGGTGAAAGCGCCGCTGAGCGATGAGCAACTCAATATACCGCTTGTCTGGAAGCTCGGTGACGCCGATCCAAAGAACTTCACGTATAAGAGACGCGCGGCGATACCCTGGCGCGTCGGGCACCTCTCCTCAAAGATCGATGGCGACAGCGTTCGTGTGACATGGACTGCTCGCGGCAACTCCTACTCGAACAATTGGGATATCCCTGACGATCTTGTCGGCAGCCGCTTTCGTGTCGAGGCTTACTCTGAAGGCTTGTTGTATTCGCGAGTGGATCAGACCGAGCTTTCGAGCATTTTGCCGATTGGTGTCGCTGATGAAATCCGTGTCGCTCAAATCGGATTGCATCAACGCCTGGGAGAATGGGTTTCAATTCCGCTGCCACCGCCTTAAGTGTGCTGCAGTTCAAGGCCAACACGCATTGGGAAACATGAGTAAAGATCTGTACGGGATTTTAGGTGTTTCGCGAACCGCGAGTGGCGACGATATTCGCCGGGCCTATAAGCGCAAAGCAAAAGAGAACCATCCCGATCTGCATCCAAACGATGCCGCGAAAGCGGAGACGTTCAAGTCCGCTTCCTCTGCCTATGAGATCCTGAGCGACCGCGAAAAGCGCGCTCAATATGATCGCGGCGAGATCGATGCTGACGGCAATCCAACCGGGTTTGGGCAGGCGCAAGGACACGGCGGCGGTTTCGGACGAGGCGGCAGCGGGTTTCAAGGTGATCCGTTTGAGGATATTCTCTCTGGCATGTTTGGCGGAGGGCGGCGACGCCCGGGCCCCCGAAAAGGCGCCGATATGCGCTACCGTGTCGAAATCTCTTTTGAGGATGCGGTAACCGGTGCCAAGCGCGAGATGACGATGGCGGATGGCCGGGTACTCAACATCTCGATTCCAGCTGGTATCGAGACCGGGCAATCGCTGCGTCTCAAAAGCCAGGGGAAAGCCTCTGGTGGCAGTGGTCCTCCTGGAGACGCGATTCTGGAAATCATTGTGCGTCAAAACAAGGTTTGGACCCGTGATGGCAATGATATACGGATGACGGTTCCGGTCCCGTTGAAGATCGCTGTGCTTGGCGGGCAGGTCGATGTCGAGACTCCGATGGGCCCGATTGCGCTGAAGATTCCGGAGGGCAGCAATTCCGGCGCGACGCTTCGTTTGCGTGGAAAAGGCGTGCAAATTTCTGGAAAGCCAGGGCATCTCTACGCGCGTTTGGAGATTGTGATCCAGGATCCCAAAGATCCAAAACTCAGGGATTGGGCCCGGGGGAACTGACCATGACTGAATTCCTGTCTTTATATTCACCAAGCATTCAGAGGATCTGGCGCATATGCAGGTCGTGATGAAAAAAACTGCCGCCATAATTGCGTTTGCTGCACTGACAGCTTTTGCTGCGCCGACCCATGCGCAGGGCCAGTGGGGTAACTCATTTTCGGCCGATGAAGCGCGCGATGCCCGAGACAAAGGCGATGTCATGCCGCTCCGGGAGATCTTTAAGCGGCTGAAGAACCGCTATGGCGGCTATCAAGTCGATGCAAACTTGTACAACCGTGATAGCGGCCAAGTTTATGTGATTGATTGGATGACCGAAAAAGGCGAGCGAATCCGGGTAACTGTAGACGCTAAAACTGGACGAATACTGTCCACGAGCTAGGGTAAGAGCTATGAGAATTCTTGTTGTTGAAGACGAAGCAGACCTTCGCCGCCAGCTGGCTGACGCGCTAACCCATGCCGGGTATGCGGTCGATCTTGCTGCCGATGGTGAGGATGGGCATTTCCTTGGTGATACCGAGCCATATGATGCCGTGATCCTTGATCTGGGCCTACCCAAAATGGATGGTGTAACTATCCTCGAACGCTGGCGGGAAGACGGGAAGACCTTCCCCGTCATGATTCTCACCGCTCGCGACCGTTGGAGCGAAAAGGTTGCAGGCTTTGACGCCGGCGCCGACGACTATGTCACCAAGCCTTTCTATACTGAAGAAGTGCTTGCCCGTTTACGCGCATTGCTCCGCCGAGCGTCTGGTCACGCGGTCGCTGCGATTGAAGCCGGTGCGCTGCGTTTAGACACGCGCGCGGCCCGTGCCACCGTCGATGGTGAGCCAATCAAACTGACGGCGCATGAATACAAAGTGCTGAGCTACCTCATTCACCACCAAGGCCGCGTCGTGCCGCGGACGGAACTGGTTGAGCATATTTACGATCAGGATTTCGATCGCGATTCGAACACAATCGAAGTCTTTATCGGACGCCTCAGAAAGAAAATCGGCAACAGCCGTATTCAAACTGAACGTGGCCTCGGGTATCGACTTGTGGTTCCAGATGAAGAACGCTCTGGCGTTGTGACCTAAGGCGATTCCGCGTTAGTCGGGTTGTATGGTCGCCAACACGCCCTTCCAAAATCGTTTCCAACGTCTGTCTCTCGCACGGCGCCTGCTCATCGGCGCCTTGCTTTGGAGTGCGCTACTCGTGGTTGGCGGCGTATTCGCGATCTCGGCGGTCTACCGGGCTGAAGCGGTCAACATTCTCGATGATGAGCATTCTGGAACGATCCAGACTTTGGTGCGAGCGATTCGCCCGCTAGACGATGGCACAGGTCGGATTGAGGATATTGAAGACCGTCATCCACTCGATCCACGTTTTACGGTGCCGCTATCTGGCAAGTACTGGATGATGGTCGCGGTCGATGAGAATGGCGATCGCGTCGGCGATATCACGTCTCGAAGCGTGTTTGATGAGACGATTACGCTTCCTCTCACTTTAACTCGCGCTGCGCTCGCCAATCCAGGGCAGCTTATAAGTGCGAATGGCGACGGGCCAGCAGATCAGCCGGCCCGATTTACGGTCCAAGCGACGAGCTATCCTGAACGCGCGACACCGGTCTTGTTGGTCGCGATCTCAGACCGAACTTTGACCATGGAGGGCGTTGATCGCCTTCGTACAATCTTGCTGATTGCGATGCTGGCGCTGGCGGGTGGGACGTTGCTCGCGATGGCTTTTGGCCTGCACTACGCACTGAGTCCGCTGGCCCGAATTCAATCTGACATCACGGAAATTCGCGAAGGGCGACAAGCGGCGCTGTCTGGAGACTATCCTGCTGAGGTGACGCCGCTTAGCGAAGAACTCAATAAATTACTTGAACACAACCGCGCCGTTGTTTCGCGAGCTCGGACGCATGTTGGGAATCTCGCGCATGCGCTGAAAACGCCTCTCGCAGTCCTGCGCAACGAGGCCAATGGCGAGACCCAGCTCGATCAGGTTGTGCGGCGCCAATCTCAGACCATGCATGAGAATGTCGATCACTATTTGCGGCGGGCACAGGCTGCTGCGCGAGCTGAAGCGCTGGGCGTCCGCACACAAGTCTCTGAAGCGGCGCAGGGACTTGTCCGAGTCATGAACAAACTCTTCGCTGCGGATGGGAAAGCCGTATCGAGTGAAATCGCCAATACGATCTTCGTGCGCACCGAGCGTCAGGACTTGGAAGAAATTATCGGCAATCTATTGGATAATGCCTGTAAATGGTGCCAGTCTGAAGTAAGGCTACACGCCAAGCCAGCTGAAGATGGACTGGTTGAGATTTATATCGACGATGATGGCCCAGGCCTATCGCCTGACGAGCGCGCCGAGGCGGTAAAGCGCGGCGTTCGATTGGATGAAACAGCACCTGGCACAGGGCTTGGTTTGTCCATTGTGGCCGACATTGCTGATATGAATGGCGGCAGTCTCGTCCTGGATGAGAGCCCGCTTGGCGGACTTCGCGCAATTGTCAGCCTCCGCCGTGCATGACCACGTGCCGCAGGGCGGTGCGGGAGATTAGCGCTTATATCTAGCGAGATGAGAGCTCGAACCAAACGCCTTTACGCGGTCGGCGCCGCTGGGATCCTTGTGGTCGCTGCCGTTGCTTTGGCTGCTATGGCCCTGCGCCAGCACGCCGATCTTTTCTACACGCCTGAACTCTTGGTCGAGCGCGGTATGCCCGAACCCGGCCAGCGCGTCCGCATTGGCGGTTTCGTCGAAATGGGATCACGAACGCTCGGCCAAGGCGCTGAAATCCTATTCACGATTGAAGACGGTTCCGGCGAAACGGTTCGGGTGTCTTACACGGGTCTGGTGCCTGATCTCTTCCGCGAAGGAGAAGGCGTAGTTGCAACCGGTCGATTTGATGCGGGCACAGATGTTTTCACAGCTGAAGAAATCCTCGCCAAGCATGATGAAAACTATCAGCCGCGAGAGCTGGAAGGCCTCAGCCGCAGCGACGCTGCAACCTAGATCACAATAAAGAGACCAGTTCTTTATTGGAACATGCGCCATCCTCAACCTATGTGCGGGTAAAGAGAGATGGAGCTTTAAGCATGCAAAGCCAAAACGTTGAGTTTTCGAACGCGGCGGGAGACCCGCTCTCCGGCGTTCTTGAAATGCCAGATGGCGAGGCGGCTGCCTGGGCGATTTTCGCACATTGCTTCACCTGCTCGAAGAAAAGTCTCGCAGCGAGCCGCGTTGCGAGAGGGCTTGCAGAGCGTGGAATTGGTGTCCTGCGGTTCGATTTTACCGGGCTTGGCGAGTCCGGCGGCGATTTTTCAGCTTCTGGCTTTTCATCAGATGTCGCCGATTTGGCTGCTGCGGCAGACTGGATGGCGGCGTCAGGCAGAACGGTCAGTTTGATGATCGGGCATTCGCTTGGGGGCGCTGCGACCGTGGTCGCCGCCAGCGCGCTTGAGAGTGTCAAAGCCGTCGCGACCATTGGGGCGCCGTCGGATGCAGGCCATGTCGTCGAACAGTTCCGTGAGAGTGTTCCGGAGATCGAAGCGGAAGGTCGCGCGCAAGTAAACCTGGGCGGTCGTCCTTTCACGCTCAGCCGCTCCTTCTTGACGGAGATTGGCAAAACGACAGTGCTCGATTCGGTCAAACAGCTGCGCAAACCGTTTATGATCCTGCACGCACCGGGAGATGAGGTCGTTGGCATCGACAATGCGACGGATCTGTTCATGGCTGCGAAACACCCAAAGAGCTTTGTTAGTCTCGATCGCGCCGATCACTTGCTGACCGGACGGTCTGATTCGGCATTTGTCGTGGATGTGATCTCGGGTTGGAGCGCGCAATACACAGGCATTGCGGCGAACGCGCAGGAAACCGAGCCGCAGCAAAACAAGGTCCTGGTTCGCGAAACCGGCGCCAATGGTCCGTATCAGAACGAAATTCTGATCGGTGGCCGCAAGTTCTATTCCGACGAGCCAAAGAGCCTTGGCGGGGCAGATACTGGGCCAGACCCTTATGCCTGGGTCACGGCGGGCCTGGGCGCTTGTACGTCAATAACGATGCGGATGTACGCCAATCGCAAGAAATGGCCGGTCGACCGCCTCACCGTGCGCCTCGAGCATGAAAAGAAGCATGCTGAGGACTGCATCGACTGCGGTCCGGGCGACAGAATTGACGTTTTCACCCGTTACATAGAGATTGAAGGCAAACTCGATGAGGACCAACGTGCCCGTATGCTTGAAATCGCTGATAAGTGCCCCGTGCATAGAACCCTGGAAAATGGCGCAAAAGTTGAAACACACTTGGTCACAAAACCGGCTTAATGATCTTTAATGAGTGTTAGGCTGTTACTTTCGTAAATTTGGTACCAGATAAGTACCACACATCTTTGGAGGCATGGAAGTCGATGAAATTGTTTGGCATTTCCCGAAATGCAATGGTTGCAGGTCTTGTTGGAGCAGGTGCTATGGGCGCCATTTTGCTAGGGCCGCAATTCCCAAACGCCGACGCCAATCCGATTACGCTTGAAGCACCATCGGGCGCGCCGGTTTCGTTCGCAGATCTGATCGAACAGGTTAGCCCGGCTGTGGTTGGCGTGCGTGTTCGCACCGAAATGCAGCTTACGGATCGCGAGTTATCGCAGCGCGAGCGGTTTTTGGAGCAGTTTGGGCTGACCCCACCAGAAGATGAGCCAGAGCCCCGCGAAGGCCGCGGACAAGGGTCCGGCTTCTTCATCACTGGTGAAGGCCATATCGTGACCAACAATCACGTGGTTGAGAACGCTGTCGAGATCGAGATCATCACAGACAACGGGTCCGTGATTGACGCAGAATTGGTCGGCACTGATCCGGAAACCGATCTGGCGGTTCTGAAAGTCAAGAATGATGGCACTTACCCATTCGTTGACTTCGGATCATCTAAACAGCTCCGTCGCGGTGACTGGGTCGTTGCGGTGGGGAGCCCGCTCGGCTTCTCGGGTACAGCAACCGCTGGCATTGTTTCGGCGCTCGGTAAACCCGGCGATTTCCGCCGCTCGCAAACCTATACGGATTATTTGCAGATCGATGCTGCGATCAATCGCGGCAACTCTGGTGGACCGACATTCGATATGAATGGCCGGGTCGTTGGCGTGAACACATGGATCGCTTCGACGACTGGCGGCTCGATCGGACTTGGCTTCGCGATCCCGTCAGAGCTTGTGGATCAGGTGACGGCAACATTGATCGACAAAGGTAAAGTCTCACGCGGCTGGCTGGGTGTTACGATCACCAATGTCGACGAAGATATGGCCGAAGCCATTGGTCTGAAAGATGCCAAGGGCGCAATTGTGACGCGAGTAACTGAAGGCAGCCCAGCAGAGGATTCCGGTCTCGAACGCGGCGATATTATCGTCAAAATCAATGGCCAGGAGGTCGATGATGCAACCATCACGACGCGTGTGGTCGGCTCGCTCCTTGCTGGATCAAACAATCGATTTGAACTCTACCGAGACGGCAAACGCCGGACGATCAGCGTAAAAGTCGGCGAACGTCCGAACGGTTTGACCGCGAATGGTATCGTGACCCCGGATGGCGATGACTCGGCAGAAGGCGGCGATGGTCCGCTCGGCGTGTCGCTGACCCCGCTCGATGATGAGGCGCGCGAACGCCTCGATCTCGATAGCGATGAGAAGGGCATGGTAATTACGGCGCTCGATCAAGATAGCCCACTCTACGAAGAGGGTGTCCGCGTCGGTATGGCCATTCTGGATGTTAACTACAAGAAACTCGACAGTGTTGAGGTTCTTGAGCAAGAGTTAGAAGACGCGCGCGAAAATGGCCGAGACAATCTCTTGATGGCCATTCACAGCGAAAGAGGAACAATTTTTCTGACGGTTGATGTCAGCGAAGACGAGTAGATTTGAGGAGAGGCGATATGCACGTCCTGGTAATTGAAGACGACCGCGAACACGCTCAATTTATTGAAAAAGTGCTGGCAGAAGCCGGGCACAGCGTGGAAACCGTCGATGATGGGGCAGGCGGCCTAAGCCGCGCGCGCGAAGACCAGTTCGACGCGTTGGTTGTGGATCGTATGCTTCCGGAAAAGCCAGGCCTGCAATTGGTCGAAGAGTTTAGGAATGGCGGCGGCACGACGCCGGCGCTGTTTCTCTCGGCTTTGTCAGACGTTGATAACCGCGTCGAAGGTCTGAAGGTTGGCGCCGATGATTATCTTGCCAAGCCATTCGCACCTGAAGAGCTCGTGGCGCGTGTTGAAGCCCTCGGCCGTCGTCAAACCACCAGCGAGCCGCCCGTAACGGTGCTGCGCGTTGGCGATTTGGAAATGGATTTGCTGGCGCGAAAAGTCACACGCGGTGAGACCAAAATTGATTTGCAACCACGCGAGTTCAAACTGCTTGAATATCTGATGCGTCACGCGGGACAAACGGTCACTCGCACAATGCTGCTCGAGAAAGTTTGGAACTATCACTTCGACCCACAGACCAACGTCATCGACGTCCATATTTCTCGCTTGCGCGCAAAGATCGATAAGGAATTTGATCAACAGCTCTTGCAGACGGTCCGTGGTGCGGGGTACTGCCTGCAGGCATGATCTCTGGCCCCTTCGCGTTTGTCCGAACAACAACCTTTCGGCTCGCGCTAGTTTATTCAATTCTGTTCGCGCTGTTCTCGGCCGGACTGCTGGCCTATTTGTTTCAGGCCACGGTCGGAACAATGCGATCAGAGGCCAAATCTCGTCTTGAAACAGAGTTCTTGGAACTGACAGTCGCCTGGGGAACAGGCGGCCCAGCTCGTTTGGAGCAATCCCTGCTTGAGCGGGTCTTGGTCGACTTACGAGAATTTACCTATCAGTTTGAAGAGTCGAGTGGCCGGATCATCGTTGGCGATCTTCCGCGTATGCCAGCTGAGCCGCTCGAAGAGATCGGCCGGCCTCGCATTGTCCGCTTTGAGATTGAACGCCCCATGGCCGGGGGCGGCACGACGATTACGCCGATTGAGGGGCGCATTGTGCGTCTGGGCGATGGCAGCACGCTGCTAGTCGGCATCAAAATGGATGAGCGGATCCGGCAAGTGAACCGAATTACGCGAGCGGTTGCGACGGCGGCACCGATCGGATTCTTGTTGGCGCTTTTAGGTGGCTTCTTCAGTGCGCGTTACGCCGCCTCGCGCGCCGAGAGCCTGACCAAAACGGCTGAGGGCGTTATGTCAGGCGACTTATCACTACGTGCGCCTGTGGGAGCGTCAGGGGACGAGTTTGACCGCTTGGCGGAGCAGTTGAATGCGATGCTCGCGAAGCTTGAGACCCTGATGGCGGCGACGCGACATGCAGGCGACTCTATTGCGCATGATTTACGCTCCCCGCTGTCGCGACTTCGCAACCAGCTCGAGGCACGGTTGCGCGGGCCGATCGACGAGATTTCAGCGCGCGAGACCTTGGGCGAAACCGTTGAAGAGGTGGACCGGGTCCTGGCGACCTTTAACGCCATCCTGAGCCTGTCTCGCGTCAATGCAGGGACCGAAGGGAAGCTCGAACCACTCGACTTGACGGAAGTCTGTGAAGAGATGGCCGAGTTGTTCGAACCCGCCTGTGAAGATGCAGGGATTGGGTTCAAAGCTTATGTGCAGCGGGAGCTGGAGGTCAGTGGCGACCGGACGCTACTGGCACAAGCGATCTCTAACCTGCTCGACAATGCGGTGAAATACACGCCGTCCGGCGAAGAGATCCGGTTCTCTGCGGAGAAAGACGAGACCACGATTGAAATCATCATTGAAGATTCTGGCCCCGGGATTCCGGACGAGGATTTGACGCGCGTTAAAGAGCGATTTGTGCGCCTGGACGAAGCCAGAACCCAAACTGGATCGGGACTAGGGCTCGCCTTGGTCGACGCGATTGCGGAATTCCATGCGGGTAAATTCACCCTGACTCGCAGCGATGGGAAAAGCGGTCTAAAAGCGACCCTATCGTTTCCGCTGACCAAATAGGGGCCGCATTGCTGAACCTTCGAGCGCTCTCCGACACGCCGGAAGAAGCTGTAGCACTCGCGGCTGAGCAAGCGCCTTACTTGGCGAAGCTGCAAAGCCTTGAGTTTGATTTGGCTGACCCTGTTGCGCTGCTCGCCTCCGCCCATGCTCTGTGTTCTGAAGTTGCCGCAGGGGCGTCAGATCCAATGCGTGATCTGCGCCAAGCCAAACAGCGCGCGCATCTCGGTATCGCGGCCTCGGACTTGAGCGGCCAAGCGACTTTGGAAGAAACGACGTTCGAGATCACCCGGTTTGCGGACGCGGCCATGAGCGCGGCTTTGTCTGTTGCGCTTGCGGAAAAGTCGCTGGTCGGAGACGGATTATTCATCGCCGCCCTTGGAAAAATGGGCGCGCATGAGCTCAACTACTCAAGCGATATCGATGTCGCAGCCTTCTTCGATCCGGACGTCTTTCACGGCGGCGACTATGAAACGGCGGACGCTGCAGCGCGGGTTATGCGCAGGATGACCAGCCTGCTGCAAGACCGCACGAAAGACGGCTACGTGTTTCGAACAGACTTGCGGCTGCGTCCGGACCCAAGCTCAACGCCGGTTGCTGTATCGACGCGGCGGGCGGAGCTTTATTATGAAAGCATCGGCCAGAACTGGGAGCGTATGGTCTGGATCAAAGGGCGCTGCGCGGCGGGTGATGAAAGCGCTGCGGCTCGGTTCTTGGAGGCCATGCGGCCTTTCATCTGGCGTCGCCATCTCGACTATTGGGCCATCGCGGATGTCCACGCGATCAAGAACATGATCAATGCTAAAGCTGGCGACAAATCACTCGAAGCCGTGTCGGCCGATTTAAAGCTTGGGCCGGGTGGAATCAGGGAAATCGAATTCTTTGTGCAAACGCAGCAGATCATCTTGGGCGGGCGTCACGAGCATTTGCGCGTGCGAGGCACCCAGGAGGGGCTTCGAGAATTGGTCGCTTTGGGCGCTGTTAAACCCGAGGTCGCAAATCAGCTTTCGGCAGCGTATCGTGATCTACGAATGGTCGAGCATCGCATTCAAATGCTGGATGATGCGCAGACCCATTCCTTACCGGCATTTGAAAACAAACGTGCGAGCGTCGCGGCGCTGTGCGGGTATTCTGAGCTGGCGCAATTCGATGCCGATCTAATCCAACTCCGAAAAAGCGTACATCAGCACTATCGCGAACTGTTCGCCGAAGAAACCCGCAAACGCGATCAGGCGGTGCAGGGCAATCTCGTCTTCACGGGCGTCGATGATGATCCGCAAACGGTCGAAACATTGACTGTTCTTGGGTTTAACAACCCGTCCCTTGTGATCGAACGAATTCGCGAATGGCACCGCGGAAAAACCCCAGCGACCCGCAGCACGCGCGGCCGAGAGCTGCTCACAGCATTCTTACCCGATCTTCTGGCGGCTATGGGCGCAACCGGCGAAGCCGATGAAGCGTTTCGGCGCTTTGGACGGTTCTTCGAAGGCCTGCGCTCAGGCGTGCAGACGCTTGCTATGTTGGTAGCGGAAAAAAAGCTGACTGATGATCTCGTTACGACGCTTGCGATTGCGCCGCGCATCGCAAATGTCTTGGCCAAGCGACCGGGGCTCCTAGAGGCGCTGATATCTGATGTAGATCGAAAACCTCCACCGGAATTCGCTGCAGACACAGATTTTGAAACCAAGCTCGATTTAGTGCGTCGGTGGCAAGGCGAGCGTGCGTTTCTGATTGGTCACCAATTGCTTCATGGACTGTTAGAGGCGCGCGATGCAGCTACGCATTGGAGCGATTTGGCCGATACTTGCATTTGCAGCATGGCGGCCGCAGCCGAAGCAGAAACCATCCGAAAATTCGGTCCTGCGCCCGGCACATGGAGCGTGATTGGGCTCGGCAAACTTGGCGGCCGCGAGATGACCGCAGGCTCAGACCTTGATCTGGTTGTGATCTATGATCCGAAAGAGTCTAGCGACGCGCAGACCTGGTTCACGCGCTTCACACAGCGCCTCATCTCAGCCCTTTCAGCCGAAACGGGAGAGGGCGCGCTTTACGAGGTTGATATGCGGCTGCGGCCATCCGGCAGGTCTGGCCCAGTGGCAACCTCGATTGCCTCATTTGAGCGATACCACCACGAAAATGCTTGGACTTGGGAGCATATGGCTCTAACGCGCCTGCGCCCGATCGCTGGAGACGCCCCGCTTGGTGCAGAGATCAGTGCCATCGCCGAGCGGATGATCAATGCCGGTGACCCGGATCAACGCACAGCCGATATCCGGGATATGCGCGAACGATTGCTCAGGGAGAAACCGGCAAAAGGGATCTGGGATCTGAAGATGCGGCGCGGCGGACTGCTCGATCTGGAATTCATTACCCAGCACGCTATTCTGACCGCGAACGAACACCAGCCATTATCGCCGAGCCTGACCGATGCTCATCAGAGTCTCTTGAAGACGGGGGTTTGGACCAAGGCATTTCACCAGGAAATGTCTGAGGCCTTTGTGTTTCTACAAGCGCTTCAGCAGGTCCAACGTATGGCCAATGATGATATCACGGCCGCAAACGAACTTTCTAACGCTCTGAAGGACCGTTTGTGCCGCGCGACCGGATGCCAAGACTATGCCGCGCTTTCAGCCACATTGGAGCGCGTGTTTGAGAGCGTTGAAACGGCCTTCTGCAAAAAAATAGGCAAAGCAGCGACGGAGTCCTGATCTTCATTCGTTTGATCTTTGAGTTCAAAAAGAAAGGACTTAAAGTCATGAAGAAACTTACGATTGCAGCGCTGGTTACTATTGTTATTGCTGGCGCAACTTACACGGCGATGGCGCAGCACCAGCGTGGCGGACCTGGGCAAATGCTTGAGCAAGTCGATGCCAATGCTGACGGCGCCGTGACCATGGCCGAGATTGATGCGCACCGAGCCGACAAGTTCGCGAGCGCGGATACCAATGGCGACAATCTGGTGTCTGCTGCAGAGTTCGAAGCCTTCTCAATTGCCGAACGCGAGCGCAAACAGGCCGAGCGCCGAGCCAAACGGTTCGCAAAGCTGGACGCAAACGGTGACGGCCTGATTACCGCCGACGAGCATGCGGCCGCAGATGATGAGCGCGTTGATCGCCTGTTTGAGCGATTGGATACCGATGGCGACGGCGTGATTACGGAAGCAGAACGTGACGCCGCAAAAGAGGCGATGAAAGAACGTCGTGGCAAACGTGGCATGGGCCGGCGCGGATAATGTAGCGCGGCGGACCTCACTCCACCGCCGCCTGATTAGGAAGCAAGCGCGAGCGCTCCTCCCACTCGCGCTTGCTTCAGAATCCGCTACACTCCACCCGTGTCTGGGCTTTCCGAACTCGATCAAATCACCCGCGCGGCGAGCGGGGACAGGGCTGCTCAGGCGGCGCTGGTCAATCGAAATATGCCGATCGTCTTTCGGGTTGCGTATCGCATGTTGCAAGATCGCGCCGAGGCGGAAGACGTGACGCAGGAAACCTTCCTTCGCGCTTGGAAGGCGCTGCCGGACTGGCAACCCAAAGCAAAGTTCTCGACTTGGGCTTGTACGGTTGCGCTAAATCTTTGCCGGGACCGTTTGCGCAAGAAGAAACCCGTCTTGATGGACGAATTACCAGAGCGCGTGGATACAGCGCTTCGGCCAGAGGAATACCTTTCCTCGCAACAAACGCTGAAAGGCATCGAGGCAAACATCGCCGCGCTTCCAGAACGTCAACGTGAAGCCTTGTCGCTTTGCGCTTTGGAAGGAATGACCAATATAGAAGCAGCAGCAGCCATGGACGTGAGTGTCCGGGCGCTTGAGAGTTTACTTGCTCGCGCGCGCCGGACCCTGAAAGCTCGAATGAGCGGCGTCTTGGCAGGAGAAAAACAATGACCCGCGAGAAGATGACTGTTGAACGCGTATTACAGCTGATCGAAGCCTTCGGCGCTGAGCCCGGCGGATGGCCCGAGGACGAACGTGCTGCTGCGTCCTCGTTGATCGAGGCGGAGCCCGATGTGTTTGCTGAGGCGCTCTCAGAAGCACGCGCTTTGGATGCGTTCTTGTTGAGTGAGGCCCTGCCAGAGCCAAGCGATGAGTTGGTTGCAACCATATTGGCGAGTGCGCCAGTTGCTGCGGCGGCGCGCAAAGGCGTGTTCGGTGGATTGTCTTCGGTATTGTTTCCGAGAGGCGTTCGTTGGCCAGCTGGCGCTGCACTTGCTAGTCTGATGATGGGACTGGTTGGCGGTTATGCCTATGCCTCTGGCAACCTGGGATATGACCAAGCGGATGCCGTCTATTATGCGGCCTTCAGCGTTGATAGTGACGCATCTTGGTTGAGTTTGGAGTAGGGGATGAGCGAAGACACTAAATCTCGTTTGCCGATTTGGCTGATTGTTTCGCTGTTGGCGAATGCGCTCCTGATTGGACTGATCATTGGCGGGGGTCTCGGCCAACGCAAATCTGGATCGAACCCCTCCATACCGGGGGATGAGCGCGCTTTGATCCGCGGCATCGATGAGGCTATGCCGAGCGATCAGCGCCAAACCGTTCGCCGCGCGTTTCGCCAGGCGTTTCAAGACTCGAGGGCAGAACGCGGGGCTGTTCGCGATGTGCGCCGCAAGCTAGGCTCGCTTCTATCCGCAGACACCTATGATGCCGCTGAGGTGCAGACTGCTTTTCAAGAATTGCGAGACGCCGAGTCGGCGATGAAAAAACGAATGCATGACGTGCTAGCTGAGCAGTTTGGCGCGTTGAGTGCTGAGCAGCGTAGCGCCATTGTTCAAGATCTTAACCGGCGCGGCGTACGGCGCGGGCCGCCCGGTGATCGAGATCGGCGACCACCACCGGGACCGCGTAACTAGCCTTTGGATTTGTGCGCCAGAGCGCCCGCATTTGCTTCCCAATTTTGCCCGTCAAACTTGTTGATGGTCACATTCAGATCCATCCAATTGTCCAGGCACCGCCAGGTAATGGCAAACCCATCTTGGTTGGACCGTGGAACATAGAAACTCTTCACGCCGCAGGTTTTACAGAACTTGTGCTTCGCGCCACCCGTATTGAAGCGGTACTCGCTGAGCGCATCTTCCCCTTTGAGCAGGCGAAACCGCGAGCCCGGGACAATGACATGGATGTTCCCGCTCATCGCGCAGATGGAGCAATTACAATCCTCAACTTCGAACGCCTCCGGAAGGTCAACCTCGAAGCGCACAGCGCCGCAATGACATCCGCCCAAATGCGTTTTGAACTGGCTCATCTTTCCCTCACTAACCAACCCAAACCGGTGGGCGACGCTGCGTCCATGGCGCAGCGCGTTCCAACTGTCCAGCCAATTGATAGAGTTCCCACTCATTCCCGGCGCGCGCGCCAAACATCATGCCGATGGGCAGGTTCGCCTCTGTCCAGTGTAGCGGCACCGACATGGCTGGAGAGCCCGCCTGGTTCGAAATCGCGCACCACGGGGCAAACGTAGTCACGGCCTCAGTATAGGCATCCATATCGCTGGGATTGAGCGACAGGACGCCGGTCTTGTCCGGAACGCGGGACATGGTCGGCGAGAGCACCATGTCATAACCGCCATCGACGAGGAAATGCTCATAGGTGAGGCCTGCCGTGATCGAGGCTTGGGTGGCTTTCATCAGCTCTTTCATCGGGATTGTGTTCCCGAACTCAACAAACCGCGCCGTCACAGGTTCCATGTCTTCGGGACCCAACTCGCGGCCGAGCGCGTCGCCGCGCGCTTCCATCACCATCGCAATCGCAGCAGACACGGTGACCATGAGGCTTTTACCGAGCTCTTCTCCGTCGAGAGAAGGGCCTGCTTCTTCAACATGATGGCCAAGTTCCTCGAGCAGTTTGCGTGTCTTATCTATCCCGGCTTGCGCATCAGGATCCGGCACCGTGCCATTCGGGGCCTTGGTCCAGAGTGCGATTTTGAGGGGCTTTGGATCCTTATCGAGCGCGCTGAGGAACGTGCTCTCCGGTTCGGGCGCGACATACCGAGAACCAACTTCCCGGCCGTGTGTCGCGTCAAGCAGAGCGGCATTGTCCCGTACCGAGCGCGACACGGCGTGTACGGTGGATTGACCATTCCACCCTTCTGTCGTTGCGGGCCCCATCGGCGTGCGGCCGCGCGAAGGTTTCATGCCAAACAGACCGGTGCAGCCCGCAGGAATGCGGATCGACCCGCCGCCATCGCTCGCGTGCGCCATCGGGATCACGCCTGCGGCGACACAGGCGCTTGCGCCGCCTGATGATCCTCCGGAAGTGCGTGTCGTATCCCACGGATTCACGGTGGCGCCATAGAGCAAGCTTTCCGTCGTCGTGGTCAGGCCGAATTCAGGGCTGGTGGTCTGCCCAAACAATGTAAATCCTGCGGCCTTATAGCGCTCGGTTAGAACACTGTTGCGGGTTGCAACGTTACCTTTAAAGGCGAGCGATCCGTTAGTGATCGGTTGGCCCTCAATCTCAAACCCGAGGTCTTTCACGGCCATTGGGACCCCCGCGAACGGACCATCTGGCAATCCATCTGCGATTTGGCTTTCGCCAACCTGTGGGAACATGGCGGAGAAACAATTCAAATCTTTCTGCGCCGCTTTTGCGCGGGTGATCGCTTCATTGAGGAGCTCACTTGCGCTGACATCTCCCTTGCGCACGAGTTCTGCCAAACCGGTTGCATCATAGTCTGCGTAATTGTCCATCATTCCCTCCGCTGTCGTTAGAGAGAGGATGGACCGGAAGACGCGACTTGAAAAGCCTCACCTCGTGTCAGGATTTCTCGAAGACGAGGCATGTCCACTCGACGCCGAGATTTCGGTTCTCAGCGAGCTGGGAGCCATTGCGTTCATGATAAAGGGTTCGGAGCCCGTGCGCCCGGGCGAAGGACGTGGTCTCGTCCCCGCTCACATCGAACATGCGCCGTCCTTTTGGAACCGGCCCATGTCGCTGGCTCATAAAGAGCCGAGCGCCTGGCGCCATGAGCGAGACAAGCGTTTCAAACCCGGTCCGGCGTTCTGCTTCGGTGAGGTGCATCCAAACCGCATTGAGCATGATAACGTCAAATATTTCAGACCGCGCTTTGACCTTCGCTAGCTCTGGAAGCTGATCTTTCAGCCAAATGATCTCAACCTCAGGGTGAAGTTGCTGCGCGCCTTCGCGGAGTTCATCTGTAGGTTCGACGGCAAGGACCGTGTGGCCAAGCGACACAAACCAAGCCGCATCGCGTCCGGTGCCTGCACCGATGTCTAAGACGCGTGATGGCGCATCGGGAATCCATTGCCGCCATTGGGCATGCACTATTTCAGAGGCCAGGCCTTCATATCGCTGGAGCAGGCGCGGCGCCTCCTGCGAGTAGCCAGCGTTTGAAAGTTTTAAACTCACTCCGCAGCCTGGATGCCGTCGCCATCGGTCAAGATTTCGAGCATCGCCACGGCGCTGTCCGCGATCACGGTTCCGGGTGGAAAAATGGCCGACGCCCCAGCGGCTCTTAGCGCATCAAAATCTTGCGGTGGGATTACGCCGCCAACGATGATCTGGGTCGCCGCTGCACCCTCATTACCAAGCGCTCGCTTAAGTTCCGGCACCAAGGTCAGGTGACCGGCCGCGAGCGATGAGGCTGCAACAATATCGACGCCCGCCGCGCGGGCATCTTTTGCGGCTTCTTCAGGCGTTTGGAAGAGCGGGCCGATTTCGACCTCCCAGCCAAGGTCCATTAGTGCCGAGGCGACGACTTTCTGGCCGCGATCGTGCCCATCTTGGCCCATCTTCGCGATATAGATTTTCGGGCGGCGGCCATGCTTGGCTTCAAAGGCTTCGGCCATGCCCATGGCTTCTTTTGCCCGGTCTGTTGTTTTCACACCCGCGCCATAAACGCCTTTGATTGAGCGGATCACCGCTTTGTGGCGACCTTGGCTGCGCTCGACGGCTTCAGAGATTTCGCCGACGGTTGCTTTCGCGCGGGCCGCATCGACGGCGAGCGCGAGTAGATTGCCTTCTGTGCCTGCGGCAGTGGTTGCAATCGCATCGAGCTTGGCGTCGACTTCAGCTTGGCTGCGATCTGATTTCAAACGCGCTAGCTTGTCGAGTTGCATCCGGCGAACCGTTGCATTGTCGACTTTCAGAACTGGCACTTCTTCTTCCTCGTCGAGGAGGAATTTATTGACGCCAACCACCGTTTGTTCGCCGCTATCGATGCGCGCTTGCGTGTTGGCAGCGGCTTCTTCGATGCGCAGTTTCGGGATGCCTTCTTCAATCGCCTTGCGCATACCACCAAGCTTCTCGACCTCGGCAATATGTTCAAGCGCTTTGGCTGCAAGATCATGGGTCAGCCGCTCAACATAGTATGAGCCACCCCATGGATCGATGGTCTGCGCTGCGCCAGCTTCTTGTTGCAGGAAGAGTTGTGTGTTGCGGGCAATCCGCGCTGAGAAATCGGTTGGCAGAGCAAGGGCTTCATCAAACGAATTGGTGTGGAGGCTCTGTGTCTGACCGCCCGCAGCCGCAATCGCTTCCAAGCAAGTTCGGATGACATTGTTGTAGACGTCTTGCGCGGTCAGCGACCAACCGGAGGTCTGGCAATGCGTCCGCAGGGAGGTTGATTTTGGATTCTTTGGCGAGAACTCTTCGCTTACCAGTTTCGCCCAGATCAAGCGGGCCGCGCGCATCTTCGCGACTTCCATGAACGTATTCATGCCGATCGCCCAGAAGAAGCTTAAGCGAGGTGCAAACGCGTCCACATCCAACCCAGCATTCACGCCGGCGCGGATGTATTCGATCCCGTCAGCGATGGTGTAGGCCAGTTCCAGATCCGCCGTCGCACCGGCTTCCTGCATGTGGTAGCCGGAGATCGAAATCGAGTTGAATTTCGGCATGTTTTGCGAGGTGTAGGCAAAGATATCCGAGATGATCCGCATGCTGGGCTTTGGCGGATAGATGTAGGTGTTGCGGACCATGAACTCTTTCAGAATGTCATTCTGAATCGTGCCCGCGAGCTTTTCAGGTCCCACGCCTTGTTCTTCTGCGGCGACAATATAGAGCGCCATGATCGGGAGCACGGCGCCGTTCATCGTCATCGAGACAGACATCTGATCCAGTGGAATGCCCGAGAAGAGTGTGCGCATGTCATAGATGCTGTCGATCGCCACGCCGGCCATGCCGACATCGCCGCTGACGCGGACATGGTCGCTGTCATAGCCGCGGTGTGTCGCGAGATCGAACGCGACGGAGAGGCCTTTTTGCCCCGCCGCCAAGTTTCGGCGATAGAAGGCATTGGAGTCTTCCGCCGTAGAAAAGCCCGCATATTGGCGAACGGTCCAAGGCCGCTGCGTGTACATGGTTGGGTAGGGGCCACGTCCGAACGGGGCGAGGCCGGGATAGTCGTCCAGGAAGTCGAGACCTTTGACATCGCTCGCGCCATAGGCCGTCGCAAGGTCGATGCCTTCAGGCGTCGCGAGGGTCCGGTCGCGAGCGTCGGCTTTGCCGGGCTCCAGAGCGCCGAGATCGAGTTTGGTAAAGTCTGGGAACTTGCTCATCTTACGATACTCCCAATTCTGCGAGGGCGACGGTGAGTTCGTGAACCACATCGCAGCCCATAAAGACATGTCGGTCCACGCCGTCGGCTTCGTGTTTTCCAGCGAGCCAGAGGGCAACCGCACCAGCGGTCTTGAGCGCGCTTGCCGCCTCGGCAGCCTCTTCAGCGTAGCGTTTGTCAGCGCCGCACAGGATAGCGATTTTGCAACCGCTTGCCTTGAAGGCGGCGGCGAGTTCAGAGACACTTTTTGGAGGAACGGGCGGGGCCTTTGCCTCGATCCCGCCTGCGGCGAAGAAGTTACGCGCGAAGTCTGCGCGGGCTGTATGCTCTGCGAGCGGACCGATGGTGGCGAGGAAGACTGATGGCCGAGCGCCAGTTTTTGCTATCTGGTCTTCGGAGCGATCCCGCAGTGTTTCGAACGGCTCTGCGATCGAGATCCAGGTGAGCGGTTCTGCGGTCGTATCTGTGCCGCGATTGTCTTCGTAGTGCGGCAAGAGCGTAGTGAGGCCGATTGGGTCGACACCATCGCCGCGCGGCGGACTCGAGATGTCTGCCACAGGCGCCGCGATTTCTTCCAAGAGCGGGAATTCGCTGACGCCGGTCACGGGTGTCTTGCGGCGCGCCACGTCTTTCATCAGCGCAGCGCGTTTTTCGGCAATACGGGCTTGGACTTTGCCCGCGACCAAGCTTTCCACCAATCCGCCTTCTGCTTCAATTTGTTGGAACTCAGCCCAAGCCGCTTGCGCGAGATCTTCTGCAAGAGTTTCAGTAAACCAGGCACCGCCACTCGGATCGGCGATACGGCCAAGGCCACTTTCTTCCATAGCCATGATCTGAGTGTTCCGCGCAATGCGCCGGCCAAGCTCTTCGGGAACGCTGAAGCTCTCATTGAAAGCACGCACCGTGATCACGTCAGCGCCGCCGGTTGCGGCTGCAAAGCAGGCTGCTGTGCCGCGCAGCATGTTTACCCAAGCATCATAGCGGGTCAGCATTCTGGCGCTGGTAACGGCGTGAATCTCCATTGGTACTGGCGTCAGGTCCATCGCGTCCTGAACGCGCGCCCAGAGGCGCCGCGCCGCGCGCAATTTTGCGATCCCGATGCCGTAATTCGCATCCACGGCGATCTTGAAAACGAGTTGTTTAGCCGCCTCTGCTGCCGGAAGACCAGCAGCATCCAATCGCCGAAGCGTATCCACGGCGTCCGCGACGAGGATACCGAGTTCTTGAGCTTCGCTCGCGCCAGCCTCATGGGAAGATTGGCCGTCAACGGCGAGACTTTTAGATGCCGGGAACTTTGTCGCAAGGCGTTTGACGAGTGCCGCAGTCTTCGCCATGGCTGCAGCAATGCCGCCGCCAATTTTACCATTGAAGCTGAGCTGACGGATGGACGAGATATTGAAAGCGAGTTTCTGGGCGCTGGGGTCTTCTTGTTGGTCAGCCCAAAGCGCCAAAAGCGCAGCCGCGCTTGCCCCGGACCCTGCGCCGCGATGGCCCAGACTTATTGTGGCGATATCTGCGCGAATGCCTTTGAGGGCCGTACTGAGCTGATCGAGATTGGTGATTATGCAGCCCCGTTCCCCGGAGCACTCAATCCCCAAATGGATCGACGTCACACCACGGTCCAGGTCGCGCATTATCTCTTGGTTGGTGACGGCTGGGTCTGGGTGAGAGAAGCTCTGGCGGATGTCCCAAGGCAGATAAGGGTCAGGCTCCGAGGCGCCGCCGCGTAGGAACGGGGCTTCACCAGGGGCACCGCGTAGATCGTCGCCGCTTGCAAAATCGGTTTCGCGGTACAGTGGATGGATCTTTAGGCCATCGCGTGTCTGACGCGTGATCCGTTCGATCCCGCCGCCTTTCAGCGCTTTACCAACGGCGGCCAGCCAATCGGCTTCTGTAGCTTCATCGAAGCGACTGGAGAGCGAAAGCATGCCATCTGCCATAAATGCCGAACCCTTTTGGAATCTTCTAGCCCGGATTTGGCCCAATGCACGCGCCGAGGCAAGTCTTACGCAACGCCAAAGCCCCGCAAATGCCCTGTGGGAAGGGCTTGCCTAATGGTCCGCGAATGCTACCTCAACGCTAACGTAAACGGAAAGCAATGAGAGACCTATAATGGCGCTACCTCCTGTCCTTCAGAACCTTCGCATCCCGGTCATCGGAAGCCCGCTCTTTATTATTTCAAATCCAGACTTGGTGATTGCGCAGTGTAAAGCCGGTGTCATCGGCTCATTCCCGGCTCTGAATGCCCGCCCTGAAGCGCAATTGGATGAGTGGCTCGACCGGATCACGACGGAACTCGCTGAGTATGATGCGAAGAATCCGGATCGCCCGTCCGCACCATTTGCGGTGAACCAGATCGTGCACAAAACCAATAATCGCCTCGACCATGATGTTGAGATGTGCGTGAAATACAAAGTGCCAGTCGTCATCACGTCGCTCGGCGCGCGTGAAGAAGTCAATCAGGCGATCCACTCCTATGGCGGCATCGTTCTTCACGATATCATCAACACGATCTTCGCGCGTAAAGCACTGGAGAAGGGCGCTGATGGTTTGATCGCGGTTGCGGCAGGCGCGGGCGGTCACGCTGGCACGATTTCACCGCTCGCTTTGATCCAAGACATCCGTGAGTTCTTCGACGGGCCACTCGCTTTGTCTGGCGCGATGGGCAATGGCGGCGCAGTTGCGGCGGCGCAAGCGATGGGTGCTGACTTCGGCTATATCGGTTCGGCTTTCATTTCATGCCACGAAGCCAATGCGGTTGATGGCTATAAAGACATGATCGTCGAAAGCGACGCGAAAGACATCGTCTATTCCAACTTGTTTACAGGTGTGCACGGCAATTATCTCGCCCCGTCGATCGCGCAAGCCGGCCTCAATCCGAACGACCTGCCAGAAAGCGACCCAAGCGCGATGAACTTTGGCTCGGGCGGCAATCAAGAAGCCAAGGCCTGGAAAGATATCTGGGGCTGCGGGCAGGGGATTGGCGCGGTCAATTCCCGGATGAGCACTGCCGAATATGTCGACCAACTCGAAGCCGAATACGTCGCTGCGATAGAGGCTTTGCAGAACCGCCGCGCTTTTGACCGAGCGAGTGTCACGGTTTAAGATCCACGCTCAATCCAACTGAATTCAATCAAATCTATCCTCGCTTCTAACATTGGAAGCGAGGATTTTTTATGCGCTTTGCATCGGCGGCTGAGGCCAGTGAATACTTGAAGTCGTTTTGGCGTTGGCCGAATTTTTCAATCGCTGAATTGGCCTGTCGGTGCGGTGGCCGGTTTTGCGACCGCGCCTATTGGCACGACGCTGCCCTCCTCGATCAGCTGCAGGCCCTTCGCGATGAGGCTGGCAAGCCTATTATTATCAATTCTGCGCATCGGTGTCCGCAATGGAACGCCTATGTGGGCGGGGCGCCGCACTCTCGGCACAAGCAATTGGCGGTAGATATCGCGCTGGCGGGCCATGATCGAGGCGAGCTTTATCGTAAGAGCCGCACCCTCGGGTTTACGGGGCTCGGCCTTGCGCAGACTTTCCTACATCTCGACCGGCGTCGCCAGCCGGCCACTTGGTTCTATTCTGGGAGTGAAAAACTATGGCAGATCTAATCGGTGTTGCGGCGAGTGCTGCGGGTGGGGGGCTGTTCGGCCTGTTTGGAACGGCGCTGGGGCGTTTGGCTGGCTTTTTTGAGAAACGCCAAACGATCGCGCATGAGGAACGCCGCTGGCTACATGAAGTGAAGCTCCTCGAGCTTCAACAGTCGGCGGCCGCGCAAGAGACGGAAGCCGAACTCGCCATCGCCCGAACAGAAGGCAGCTGGGCCGGTTTAGAGGCCAGCCTGAATGCCGAGGCCGCAATCGCTTCTAGTTACCGATGGGTCGACGCCATCCGCGCTCTAACTCGGCCGATCCTGACACTGCTTTTATGGGGGATCACGCTCGCGATCTGGTTTAGCGCCGATCCGGGCAGCCGCTCCAGCATAACAGAAACCGCAACCTTTGCCGCGACGGCTGCAACGCTATGGTGGTTCGGGGATCGGAGCCGGATCAGTCGATCCTAGCCGCCATACCGCTTGAGTTTCATTCGACTTTCGCGGCCATCGTGATCGAATTTCAGAAACCAGCCACCGGAGAAGGATTTTCGGACTCGCACACCAGTGCCTTCAGGGGGCTGGCGGAACCCGCCGCGACTCGTTTGTTGCCAGACTTCGCCATTGGTGAGTTCCACGACGAGTTTTCCGGCAACACTGTAGGTGGATCTTTTGACGGTCGCCTCATATCGTGAGGACTCTACTTTTTTCTCAGGTTTAGGACGTGAAATAGGTTTCGGGCGCGCTGCTAAAGTCTCTGCTTCTGTAACGCTGTCGCTCGTGATCGTTGAGGTCACCTGACCGGCAGTTGGATCGGAGGTCGGAGTATCAGGCGCGACGCTGTCTGTTGAGGTCGCACTCGCGAGGTCATTTGCCACTTGTTCGAAACAGGCGAGCTTGTCAGCCGCATCTTCGATAAGCTGGCACTTCGCCATTCGCTCTGCGACGGGGTCTGCTGAGGCGGTTGTTGCAAAGATGGCGCTCGTCGCTGCGATTAAGAGTAGATTTTTCACGATAACAACTATTACTTGATGGCCCGGAGCTCACTATAGTGTCCTCTAGTGATCGAATTGCAAGGTCCATTTGACTGCAATAAGCAGCTGTCGCGGGTAGTTCATTTAAAATTACGGTATTTGTTGGGAAACCGTGACCAAAAGAGCGCACTTTCTAGAATAATCATGGTGGGCTGACTAAACCTTTGTGCACAATGTTGACACATTTCGTTCAATTTGAACATTCGGGCGTATGGGACGTCTAAACTGCCTGAGTGAGAGTAGTATCGACGTCTCGTTGTATACAATGAGAGGATCCATTAATGCGGAAAATTCAGGGCAAAAAGCCGAATTTGGCTGGCCGAGGTTTGTTTTGCGCCGGAGTAAGTGCACTAGCACTTCAGGCTGGAGCATTCGCTCAAGAGGTAGTTGAAGAGGAAGCAACTGAAGAAGTTACAGTCATTTCCGAAGACGCTGAGACAGAGGAATTGACCCAAGACCGAGTTGTCATTGTCGGTTCGCGTATTCAGCGTTCGGAATTCAACTCAATCTCGCCAGTGCAGATTTTGCAGGCCGACACTTCGCGCGCTGTTGGTTTGGTCAGCGCGGCAGATATTTTGCAGACATCGACCGCCGATAGCGGTCTTAAGATCGATGCGACATTTAACGGCTTCGTTCTGGACAACGGTCCTGGTGGGAGCACGGTGAACCTGCGTGGTCTTGGTGCCGAGCGGACGCTCGTGCTTGTCAATAACCGTCGTCTCGCGCCTGCCGGTGTGGAAGGCGCGCCATCTGCGGCCGACCTGAACCTTATTCCATCGATTCTGCTCGATCGAATTGAGGTACTTCTTGACGGTGCTTCTTCGATCTATGGTGCGGACGCTGTTGCTGGTGTGGCAAACGCTGTTCTGCGTACAGATATCGAAGGTTTTGAGTTTGGTGCGGAGTATTCCGTTCCTACGGCTGACGGCGGCGGCGGTAATCAGACCACGTTCTCCGGTGCTTGGGGTTTGAGCAATGATAGCGGGTATATGGGATTTGGGGCGGAATACACGACCCGTAACCGTATCCGTTTCAGCGATCGCGAATTCACCGAAGAGTGTCAAAAAGATCTCGTGATCGGCGAAAATGGCGGCATTGATGATCAAGGATGTGAGCTTTCGCTGAGAAACCGTGTTTTCAACCCAACCGGCTATGGGTCGATCTACTACACACCTGGTTTCACAAACACAGGCATTCCGAACTTCTCAGAGTCACAACTGGAAGTTTTCGGCGTTCCATTTGATGCAAACGGCGACGGCGTTAGCGATGTTGATCTAGAGAGCCCTTTCTACAATATCAACGCGTCTGCTCGTGAGGCTCAAGCTGATCTCGTGTCGCCACAGGATCGCTACTCTGTATTTGCTTATGGTGAATATGATCTGGGCTGGGACAACAACACCTCGATCTTCTTCGAAGCGTTGTATTCTAAGCGTGAGTCAACCATTAATGGTGGACCTTCAGTTATCTTCCCAACAGTACCAGGAACAAACCCTTACAACCCGTGTAATGAAGACACTGGTGGTGTGAACTGTTTGGCTCCATTTGGTGTGAATCTTGGACCGCTAGATTGGTATACAATTGTTACGATCCAAGGTGACCGGGAATCTGTTTCGGCAGACGTAGCACAGACGCGGTTTGTCGGCGGTCTAAAGGGTGACTTGAACGCACTGCAAAACGTAGGTCTCGATAACTGGACATACGAGCTTTCGGCTCAATACTCAGAGTCCAGTGGTCAGTCGAAGCGCGAAGGCATTCTGAACGACCGTCTGCTTTTGTCGCTGAATACTTCAGTTGTTGATCCGTCAACAGGCAACATTGTCTGTGGCATAGACACAGATGGTGACGGACTACCAAACAACGAGCAGATCGGCGTCTTTTCGGACGAAGACCTGCTGACCGTGCCGTGTGTGCCTGTTAATCTGTTCGCACCAACTATCTTCCAGGAAGGCGGCGGCACGTTTGCGACTCAAGCAGAGACCGACTATGTCTTTGGAACCCGCAACTTTAACACGCAGATTGATCAAACTGTAGTCCAGGGTATTGTTCAAGGCGATGTGTTTGAGTTGCCTTGGAACGGCTCTAAAGTGCCGTTGGTTCTCGGTTTCGAATATCGCGATGAATCAATTTTCTCAGATCCGGATACAGTTGCAGAAGATGGCTTGCTGATTGCATTCTTCGCGGACAAAGGTGCGACTGGTCGTCGTGACCTGATGGAGGCTTTTGCTGAGACTGAGATCACGCCGATCCGCGGCGTTGTAGGCGCGGAAGAGCTGACCTTCAACCTATCTACGCGTTGGACTGAAGAATCAAACTTCGGTGCGTTGTGGACTTATTCTGCCAAGGCCAAGTATCGCCCGGTAGACTGGTTAGCTTTGAATGCCACCGCTGGTACATCTTACCGTGCGCCAGGCCTACGGGAACAGTTCCTTGCTGGCGCGACCGGCTTTAACTCGTTCACTGACCCTTGTGTTGTGCCGCTTGTCGCCCGCATAGATCAGGGGCCAGGTAATGACCCCATCTATGACGCGACTACTGATGAGCGTTCACAGCAGACACTTGATAACTGTGCGCTCGATGGAGTGAATCCACTGACGCTTGGTCTGACTGGAAATATTGGGCCAACACAGTCTCTGGAAATTAGTTCTGGTGGTGCTGAAGGTCTACGAGCTGAGGAATCTGACTCTTACACTGTCGGCTTTACCGTCGAGCAGCCTTGGTTCGACAACTTCGACCTCCGCTTGAACCTGACCTACTATGACACAGAGATCACTGACTCTGTTGCTGAACCGGGTGCGGCATTCATCATTCGTGATTGTTACGAAGATAACCCGAACCTCGGATCTGCCTTCTGTAATCGGCTTCAGCGCGACAGCGGCGGGTTCCTCAGTAGTGTGGATGCGAGCTTCCTCAACATCGGTCGCGAAACAGCAACCGGATTTGATTTGAATGTCTTGTTCGAGAAAGAGTTCATCCTGAACGAACGTCCACTGGACTTCTCGATCGATCTTCGGGCTAACAAGACTGAAGAGCGCATTCTGGATCTGTCGAACACCCTCGCGCCGGATGCTTCACCTGAAGAAATCGAGGCTTCGATCGACGACAATCTTGGTGAGCCAGAATTCCCCGAATGGCGTGTTAATACGTCTGTTGCTGCGGGATATGGCGACTGGACCGCTCGTTGGTTCACACGCTTCATTTCCGAAGGTCAAGACGACAGTCTGAATTCAGAGCCAGGCCAAGAAGTCGACTTTACAGACGACTACTTCGTCCATAACGCCTCGATTTCTTACAGCCCAGGCACGTGGTCAGTTACAGTTGGTGTTGAAAATGTCTTCGACGAAGCACCGCCGCTTGTACATGACGACGGTACCTTCTCCGTTCGCAACGTTCCGATCGGCGTTGGCTACGATGTCTTCGGACGGACAGCCTTCGTTCAAGTCAGTAAGGAATTCTAGGATCACAATTCCTTTAGCGATGCGATTAGCCCCTTGAGTTAAATCGCAAAGAGTGAAGTATTCAAACGGTGGTGGGGCAACTCGCCACCGTTTTTTTTACGCGGGATATACAATGAAACTGAAGACTATCATGTCGGGCGTTCTGTTTGCTTTTGCGGGAGTTTTTGCTTCGGCAAGCCTAGTGGCGACAGCCGCACCGGTTCCACTCGAGCACCTGATCAACGATCCGGCTTTTGAAGACGCGTCTGTATCTCCGGACGGCAAACACCTAGCGACTGTTCAACGCCTGGAGAAAGATGGAAATCCATACATTCTGGTCTTTGAGACAGCAGACCTGAGCAAATCGCCAGTTGTGTTTGCGTCGGACCCAAAGGTCAAAATTCGATCCGTTGACTGGCTCGACAACGAAAATATCGTTTCTCTGATGTGGCAGAAATGGAATGATAAACGCAATCCTTACTCGAAACAGTTCGCAAAAATCGCGATGATCTCGATTGAGGAGAAGAAGTGGCAAGACCTTCCAAATCGACGTTTTGACCGTCGCAGCACGATTGAGCGCGATTTCGGTAAACTGAATTCCGGCAGAATCATTTCGACGATGCCTTGGGATCCAGAAAACATTCTAGTGTCCTATAGCCGTGATCTGACGAAACCGCCCTCAATCTATAAAATGAACATTGATGATGGCAGTCTCGAACTAATGGGGCGCGGGAGTTCCAGCGATGGGCTCGCGCTTTTTGGACGCGACGGTAAAGCGCGGGCGTCCTTTTCCAACGATCCAAGTACGGACGTTCCGGTTGTAAGTCTGCGGGCTGGTCCAGATGACGAATGGGTGGAAGTATTCCGCGGTGAAGCGACGATGGAGGCGACTGCTGACTCGTTTGATGTCCTCGCTCAAGATGAGAATAATCCAAACCTCTTCTATGTCGCGTCCAATCACGCCACGGATACGACGGCAGTTTACACATATGATTTAACGTCAGAAGAGTTTGGCGAGATCATATTTCATCACCCTGACTATGACGCATTCGGGGTTCGCCGTGTCTGGCGTCCTAGTGAAAATGAGTACCAGATCGTTGGATACACCTATGGCGCTGACAGAATTCGAACCGAGTTCATAGATCCGTACGAGGGGTCTTTGATGGAAGCTATTGACGGCGTTCTACCAAATGCAAGCAACAGCATTATTAGTCGTTCAGATGATGATACTCGTATCGTGATCCAGAGCTCTGGGCCGAGAACCCCGCCATCCTACTTTATGCTAAGTAACATGGCGCAGCTTGATTTTCTGGGTTCCGCCAATCCGAATGTTCAGAGCGCCCAGCTTGCAGACATGTTGTGGGAAACCTACACGGCTCGTGACGGTTTAGAGATCCCAGTTCTAATCACTAAGCCGAATGGCGAGGGCCCTCATCCCGTCGTCATTATGCCACATGGAGGCCCTGTCGCACGCGACTATTGGGGCTGGGACCTATGGGCACAAACACTTGCGAGCCGCGGATACCTTGTTGTTCAGCCGCAGTTCCGGATCTCATCTGGATTCGGTAAAGAGCACCTGAAAGCGGGCTTCCAGCGTTGGGGATACGAGATGCAAGATGATCTCGACGATGCGCTCGCCTATGTTCGCGAAAAGGGCTACGGATCTGACGAAAACGCGGCAATCTTCGGTTGGTCCTATGGCGGTTACGCCGCCTTTGTTGGCTCGATGCGGGAGAACAACGTTTTCAGTTGCGCGATCCCAGGAGCTGGTGTCTCTGAGAAGGCACGTTTTCGCTCATATCTCGCTCAAATCGGTGACTTTGCGGACAAAACCTACCGCAAGACCGCAGATGGGTTCGACCCTCTCGCGAACGTCGATAAGGTCAATGTTCCGGTTCTGGTCATCCATGGAGAGATCGATGAACGGGTTCCGATTGTTCATTCTGACCTTTTTGTTGATGAACTGAAAAAGTACAACAAGGAGCATAAATATGTTGTGCTCGAAGGTGCGAACCACTTCTTCGGCACTATTTTCTACGAAAACTATGATGAGATGTTCACAGAAATGTTCGACTTCCTATCAGGGCCTTGTGGGATGCCAACTGCCCTAAATGGGTAACCGGTAGTATAATTTACTCCTTTGATAATGGGCGGCCCACGTGGGCCGCCCATTATTTTGTCGCTAACACAATGGCTTGAGCGCTGTTCTGCTGTCAAAATATGGCAGCAATGGCCGGGCGAATAGGATGGTCGGTATTGCGCTACGATCCAAGCAGATTAAGTCTACCAACATGCCATCAAAACAATCTCCTAACACATCCGATGTTGGTGTCGCCTTTGATTTAAGTGGTGCGGCGCGTGACGCCGTTGGCGGGCTTCCTTCAAGTGAGTGGACTCCCCACCGTCCGGATAGACGTTGGGAGAAGCTAGAGGGCGGGATCGAACTCAAGGTCTCGTCCCCATATGATCCGGCGGGGGATCAGCGCACAGCTATTCCAGAACTGGTCGAAGGCATTCAAGCAGGCGAGCGTGATCAGGTTCTGCTCGGCGCGACCGGTACTGGTAAGACGTTCACAATGGCAAAAATTATCGAGGCGACACAGCGCCCAGCTTTGATCTTAGCGCCAAACAAGACGCTTGCGGCGCAGCTTTATGGCGAATTCAAATCCTTTTTTCCAGACAACGCGGTCGAGTATTTCGTGTCGTACTATGACTATTATCAACCTGAAGCCTATGTCCCGCGTCGTGACCTCTACATTGAGAAGGAAAGCTCGATCAACGAAGCGATCGACCGGATGCGCCACTCGGCGACGCGCGCGATCCTGGAGCGCGATGATTGTATTATCGTGGCATCGGTCTCGTGCATTTATGGTATTGGCTCGGTTGAAACTTATACTTCCATGACGCGCAAGCTCGAGGCCGGGCAAAGGATCGACCCGCGTGAGGTCGCGAAGCTGCTGGTCGAGCTTCAATACACACGCAATGATTTGGCCTTCCAGCGAGGCAGTTTCCGCATGAAGGGGGATATCATTGATATCTTCCCGGCGCACTATGAAGACCGAGCGTGGAAGCTCTCTTTCTTTGGCGATGAGCTGGAGAGCATAACAGAGTTCGATCCGCTAACTGGACGCAAATCCGAAACGCTTCCAGCTATAAAACTTTACGCAAACAGCCACTATGTGACCCCGCGCCCAACGCTTAATCAAGCGATTGGTCAAATCAAAACTGAACTCAAGCAAACCCTCGAACACTTCCAAAAAGAGGGCAAACTGCTCGAAGCCCAACGCATCGAACAACGTGTTCAGTATGACTTGGAAATGATGGCCGCGACGGGGAGCTGCAACGGTATCGAGAACTATTCCCGATATTTAACCGGTCGGAAACCGGGCGATCCGCCACCCACCATGTTCGAGTATCTACCGGACAATGCCTTGGTTTTTGTTGATGAATCGCATCAGACGGTTCCGCAGATTGGGGCGATGTATAAGGGGGATTTCTCGCGGAAGCGGACGCTCGCTGAGTATGGGTTTCGCCTGCCGTCTTGTCTCGACAATCGGCCGCTTAAATTCGAGGAGTGGCAGGCCATGCGGCCGCAAACCGTCCACGTCTCAGCCACGCCAGGCTCGTGGGAGCTGGAGCGCACCGGCGGCGTTTTCACCGAACAGGTCATCCGCCCGACGGGACTGCTTGACCCCGAAGTCACCGTCCGCCCCGTCTCGACCGGCACCACGAACCAGGTCGACGACCTGACCGCAGAGATCCGCACCACCACAGGCGCCGGCTACCGCACCCTGGTCACCACGCTGACCAAGAAAATGGCCGAGGACCTGACCGAATACTTACACGAGCAAGGCATCAAAGTCCGCTACATGCACTCAGATGTCGACACCGTGGAGCGGATCGAGATCATCCGCGATCTGCGCCTCGGCGAGTTCGACGTGCTCGTCGGCATCAACCTGCTGCGCGAAGGCCTCGACATCCCGGAATGCGGCCTGGTCGGTATTCTCGACGCCGATAAGGAGGGCTTCCTGCGCTCTGAAACCTCGCTGGTGCAGACGATTGGCCGCGCCGCCCGCAACGCTGATGCGCGCGTCATCCTGTATGCCGACAAGATGACCGGCTCGATGCAGCGCGCCATGGACGAGACAGAGCGTCGCCGCGAGAAACAACAGGCCTATAATATCGAGCATGGCATCACCCCGACCACGATCAAACGCGAAGTCGCCGACATTCTGGGCGAACTGGGCGAGAAACCCGGCGGCCGCACCCAGCTGAAGGGCGGCAAGTCCCGCAAGAAAGCCCTGGCCGAAGACCAGACCGCCTTCGAGCCCGGCCAAGGCCACAACCTTCAGGCCGTGGTCGCCGATCTGGAAAAACAAATGCGCGAAGCCGCCGCCAATCTCGAATTCGAAGAAGCCGCGCGCCTCCGCGACCAAGTCAAAAAGCTCCGCGAAGAAGAGCTGGGGCTTTAGGGCTGGGGGGAGTTGCTCGTTGAGTGTTTCGCATGTGACCTTTTGGAGTGAGAGCAATATACCCTGATCTCTTGGTCCATAACTCTGAATCAAGTTGTCAAATAGTGCGCTGAAGCTAGTATTTGATGATGACTCCTCATGAATTTATGCGCGCAATAATCGATGAGTATCGAAGAGCTAGACTAACAGGTCGCGAACTGCCGAATGTTAGGCGTGGGCGGTCAAGGGCGATTTCGTCAAGAGCTGAAGAATATCTAGCCGAGTATCTAGTAACGTCGGATCCTACGTTGGATTTAATTTATGTCGATCAGCCAATCAGGCTGCCAGCTGGCGTGATAGGGAACGCCAGAACCTTACAAAGATATCCAGATTTGGTCCTCATTAGAAACGATTGTGTCGATACGCTCATAGACTTGAAAATGGATCTAGGGTGGAGCAGAAACAAAATGCGGGAATTGTGCCAGAAGCACACCCAAACAGTGGAGTTCTTTGCTGGGCAAACCGGGAAACTAAAAGACGGGCAGACCAAGTCAGAGCATACGTACCAGTTCTCCAATAACCTTCGATACTTCATCGTCGTAGTTAGCGGAATGAACATCACTCAAAGTAAACTAAAATCTCAACTCGACGCTGCAATACTATTTGAACCTCGAGTGCGAGTACTAGTTCTGAGCAACAATCAGCACCCTAATTCGTATGATCTTTCACCCGAGGAAACGCTGCGCAAAATGAAGGTCAGCGACGAGGCATTTAACAGCTTGACGTATGGTTGATGCAGGAGGGGCGGATGCAAAACGCTCCTACTCTAACAGCGCAAAATGGTTTTGCCTCAACGTTCACTTAACGCCGCACCCAGCCTTTTGAGAACTACCATTCATTCTTGTCGAAAGGGTACTCTTTCATTGTGTTCAATGTGATCAATCCCGAAGTGATGGGCGATCAAGCACATGATATTATATGGATAGTGTAGGGTGCCTTGTCCAATCGAAACCATTGCCACGAATTGGGTCACCGTAAGTGCCTAAGCGCTTTGTCGGACTGGATGGTTCGAACACCAACCCGCAATATGGGCATCGATGAGCATTGCTCGAGATGTGCTCAGCCACTTCAGGATCTTGTTCCACAATCGATTGCCGCTCGCCATCTAAGAGCGGTCTTACTTGGTTTCTTCCACTGCACCTGGTTGGGCAGGCCATCTTACTCTCCGTTTAATCTGCTTCTGAGTTATCCGTGTTTGAGTAATCACTAACCGAAACAGGTAATGAGCGTAGGCCAAACGCGAGTTCAATTACATACCTTCTGATCAAGTATTGTTCACGTTCAACATATTCCCACGCCTGAGGGCGATATCCGTCTTGGCACCGTTTTGATCCTTTGGCCTGCGTTTCTTTAAATGCGCAATGGCCGCTGAGAGTAAGGATTGTGATTTGCGCGGCGCATTTTTCGACTCAAATCATATTCATTATCGAGGCGTGCGTTGTGAGCGTTCTCAATGAGAATAGGGAGCGCGCTCGGATTCGCCACTAGATGGTCCCAAGACGTGATTGAGATCCGAACATCGGGTTTCATCAAGTTATCCATTATACGCGCTGGTAGGTGATAGTATCTATCTTCCAGGTCAGCACGGATTTTGATGCTCGTCCAACTCTTGCATTCTGGATAAAGCAGCGACTTCTCGTTGTCGTGCGCAGCTCGGAAATTCGTGCAGTTCGTAGATGGTAAGTTTACTACGAGAAGCCCCGAGCGTTTGTTCAAGCTACCATTGATCATGCTCGATTTTAGCTCCCAATCAACATGTTTTCGAAATCGGGTTTCTGTGCCCACTAGCAAGATGGTGACTGTGGAGTCGCGCAGATGACTATCTCGGATGATACGGCGAATGGCCTCGCTCGATAGGTTGTCATCAATGTCGCCAAGTTGCACGGAGCTGTCGATAAACGCCACGTTCTGTGTGCCCCAGCGTGAGAGCTCTTCCTGGGCCCATTGATCATTTTTGTGATGATAACTGATGAAGACTTTATGCACTTCCTGCCACCGCCTTAACAATGCCGTAGATAATGGACCCAATGCCAATGAGTCTTAAGCCGAATGCTGTCCAGAATGCAGAGCTAGTTTTCCACTCATTCAAAGTAGGTTGATCGGCGTCGCCTAAGATTTCGCTATATTTACGCAGAACAGCAGAATTATTGTTCAAACCTGTTCTCATACGCTCCATAACCCAGCCAGTGATCAGCAAAAAAATCCCGATGGCAATCCAAGACCAGACTGGTGGTGGCTGGTCATTCCGTACGCTGAAGGCGAGTACGAGTGGCGCAACAGCAACCGAGATTTGTAGCATCTGCCACCGTAACTTGTCCAAATGCCGATAGGTTTCATACCTCTGACGATAAATTTCGATTTCCTCGTTGGTAGCCAATCGCAGACCCTCTTTTCCGTCTCATCACGTCGATTTGGATATTCATGCTCTGTTCCGCAAGGGGCGGTTCAATTTTTAGTTGATTATTGGCTTTCAAATCTTAGTTGGGATTACTTCATTGAGGCCGACTTTCGAACAAGGTGGCTATTTTCGACCATAGGGTAATACCAACCCATCTCTGCTGTCCCAACTTCCTTAAAACCCACCCATTCTAAGTCGTACCCTTCTGCGCTACGGTGACGTCCGGTGGAGGAGGATGCCGTGGCGAGACGATAGGGATCTTTTTTGCAAGTCTGGCTTTGGGCCTATTGGCGGGGTTTGGGTCAGGCGAGCCGGTGCCGGGCGATTAGAGTTGGGGCTAGCGGCGGGTCGCTTCCTCAAACACACGCAGGAAATTGCCGCCCCAGATCTTCTCTATATCGCTCGGCGAGTAGCCGCGGCGGAGCAGTTCTTCGGTGACGTTCTGGGCGCTATCGGCCTCAGCGAAGCCGACGGTGCCACCCTCCATCTTGTCCTACCCCCAAATTTGCGTCACGTTCGCGCTTCGGTCGCGGATGGTGCGGCCTGAAGGTGTGGGGAAGATTTATGTCCAGTTTGAAACAGTCTGTGGGGCTGATCGCAGCGGCGGCGATGAGCGTGGCGTGCGCGGCGGCTGAGCCGCAGAATGAAGGTGGGTTCAAGAACGAGATCATCCAGCAGGTCGAGGCGTTTGATGCCAAGCAATATAGCGTGCTCGGCTTCTATCCCGGGATGCGCCGGGACGAGGCGTTTGCCGCGACCGAGGCGCTGGGGGTGCCGTTCAATGCGACGCTCGACAGTCAGGCCGGGATCTATGCGGTCAAGCGGATGCGCAACAAGACGCTGCAGATCAAAGTTGATTTTTCGACGCCGATTGATGGCTGGGACAGTGCCGCGGCGCGGGCCCACACGATCTCGCTAAACGTCCCGTTTGAGGGCGAGGAGCGGGTCGTGGCGGGTGAGACGAATGACGCGCTGCTGGAGCGCTATGGTCCGGCGCTCGGCAATTCGCGGGGCGGCCTGTATTTTGGCGTCGCCCGCGAAACCTCGAACCGGGAGGTCGCGGCGGCCTGCCAAGAGGCGCATGGCGAGAAATTCCCGGTTGAGGTCTATCGCACGCTGATCAACCAGCTCAGCGATGAGACCGGCGCGGCGATCGAGACCTATTGTCCGCAGTTGCGCGCCGAGTTTATCAAAGCCAATGCGCAGCAGCTGTCGCCCAGCATGCAAGTGACGCTGAAGCCGGGGCGGCGGGATATCGCCTATGTCCTCTCGCATCCACTGGTGCGCCGCAATTCTGTGATGGGCGAGGAGATGTGCGAAAAACACGGCAATTGCTGAGCCGGGAGGCTTAGCGGCTTGTGGCTTGGTGCAGCACGCGCAGGAAATTCCCGCCCCAGATTTTCTCGATATCGCTCGGGGAATAGCCGCGGCGGAGGAGTTCTTCGGTGACGTTCTGGGCGCTATCGGCCTCAGCGAAGCCGACAATGCCGCCGCCATGGTTGAAGTCTGTGCCGATGCCGACATGGTCAATGCCGATGCGGGCGGCGACATAGTCCACATGGTCGACCATGCGGGCGACATCCTCGCGCCCGACCAGTTCGCGCATATTGGTCAGGAAGCTGATTTTCTCGGCCTCATCGTCGAGTTCCCAATAGAGCTCGTAAGGGTAGGAATAGGTCTCCGGCAGGCCCGCGGCGAGGCGCACATCGCGAATGGCGCTGCGCATGTCTGGGGAGGTTAGGTCGACGAGATAAGCGCTGAACGCGGCAATGTGGATGACGCCGCCGGTCTCGCCGATACGGTCAATCTCTTCATCGGACAGGTTGCGGGTGACGTCTGACAGCTGTTTGGCGTTGGAGTGGGTGGCGATGATCGGCGTGTCGGAGAGGTCGATGGCTTGCAGGGTCGCGGCCTTGGACATTTGCGACACATCGACAATCCCGCCGAGCGCATCGATGCGTTGCACGGCTTGGCGCCCGAGCTCTGACAAGCCGCCATGCTCTTCGGTGACTTCATAGGTCCCAGTCTCGCCATTGAAGAGGGGGCGCGAGGAGTCGGAAAAATCATTGTGGCCCATATGGGTGAGGCCGAACACGCGCACGCCATCGGCATAGAGCGCATCGAGGCGGGAGACATCGCGCTCCAAGGCGAGAGCGTTCTGGAAGCCGAGAATGATCGCGGTTTTGCCTTGGTCTTGCGCGGCGCGGACCTCAGCGGCGGTGCGGGCGAAGGTGAGCCGCTCTGGATCAGCGGCGACGCGGGCTTGGATGGCGTCGAGCTTGGCAGCGACCTCTGCAGCGCCTTTCGCGCGGCCTTCTGGCGTGCGCGGCTGCGGCCCGGTGGCGAGGGCCATGATGACCGCATCGACGCCGCCCGCTACGAGCTTGTCGGTCGCGACCTTGGACTGGCCATCCGCCCCGAGATAAAGCGGGGAGGTGTCCGGCAGCGCAATATCGGCATGCGCGTCGAGGACGAGGGCCCCTGTGTGCACGTCCGCTGCGCTCGGCGCTGGGGCCGTGGTGCAGGCGGGGATGCCGACCAGGAGCGCGGCGCCTGTGAGGAGAGATCTGAGTCTGAGCGAATGGATCATGTTGGGGCCTCTCCCGGTTGCATCTGGCCAGTGTCTCAACAAGACTGGGCGCTTGCAAGCTGAGAGTTTGATGCGCCATTGTCCCGACGTCTCTCTTTTTGCGCCATAGGCCGCGCGCGCCCTTTGTGATATGGCCGCCTCATGTCTTATGATGTGAATGATGGCGACTTGGTGCTCTGCGTCGACGACTCCCCCAACCATGTGACCGGGGAGCCGGTGCCCCTGGTAAAGGGCGAGACCTATAGCGTGTGGGGCGTGTTTGAGTTCATGTGCCCTTGCGGTCGCGGCGACGCGCTGATTGATGTCGGCGTCGGCTGGGCCTGGTGCCAAACAAGATTCCGCCTCCTCCCTAAACCCCGCAAAGCGAAAGAAGAACGCAAAACCGAAGCCCCGAAAGAGGTCGAGACGGTTTAGGCTCGATTCGAGCTCCAGTAGCTTTTCTTTGTTATGGTGCCAACGGCCTCTTCAGCATCTTCAGCTATCGCATCAGGCGAGACATCCTCGGAAACTAAACGATCATCACGCATCTTAGGTGCGGTTGGCTTCCATGACCTCAGATCGCCGCCGATTCTGTTATAAAAGGCGGGTACCAGAGCTTCGATATCCTCGACAAAGCCCCGCAATTGCATAAATCGGGGGCCTGGTGTTCGGATAAGGACCGCCTCAAGTGCCATAGGCGTGATTCCGCTATGTGCTTTTGCGGCCTCTGTCACATCTCTCCGAAGATCTTCCAACCGATATTGTAAGAAGCCCCTATGCGGCCAGTGGACACGGATATAAATATCGCTTGGGTCGTTTGTTTTAATCTGCTTGAGCAACCAATTGATCCGGGCAGCGGCTCCTTTTTTGTCTTCGGGCGCGGCGAGCTTCATTCCAACCGCCATGCTACGGCTGCGAACATCGATACAGATATCGAGTGCGCCAGCAGACTCTGGAACTGTTAGCGTCGCGCGCAGGCAGTTGTCTTTGAGGAAAGACTCGATATCACGTTTCAATCGCTTGTCTGGGTTCTGTGCGAGCGCTCGAGGCAATTTGGCCGCTACACTGATTCCAATTTGCCTAGACAGGATTAAGCCAAGATCACGTATTTCTTGGTGCCAAGCCTGTATGACCTCTTGTAACTCTAATGAGCGAGGCCCGATCCTTTGACCTGTCGCAAGATCGCGCACCAAAGACGGCCAATCGCTTGGCATTCGCTCGAAACCTTTTACGCCGGTGCTGTCGTGGCTCAGAAAGCGTCGTAGCTCGTTCAGAATTACGCGTTGGTCGATGTCCGACACGCCATCGTTTGTTAGAAGCAGATCTGCTTCTGTGAGGATGTGCATCCAAGACCAATGATATAGCGCCGCTGAGTGTCGAGAACGCGTTCTGACCTCGACTGGGTGATGGGCGGGCGTCGACGCAAACTGATTGGATATTGTGATAACGGCATCGATGCCATTGGCCTTCGCAATCCGCAAATAAGATTCCACTTGCTCGTGTCCGAGAGCAGCATTTCCAATTTTTGCTTCTATCAAAGCGTTCCAATGAGAGTTGCCGGTTTTTACTTCTATAAGCCCATCAGGCCGGCCACGCATTTGCTCGCTTTCTTTTGCAAAGCACACTTCGGTATAAGTCCGGACACGTGATAGTTTTCCAACCTTGCGCCCAACAGAAGAAAGCAGTTTGTCAGCAAACTCATCGACATTTGCCAAGCAAGCGAGGAATATTGATGTTGCTCGACCTTCCTTGGAACTATCGGATAGGACGGGGAATAAACGTGCTCTTTCACCTTGGACTAAAAAGTTTGGTTTTTCATTGGGCATGTATTTGTCCTCCCGCCTATGAGCTTTACGATATATTTTTTGCATCCTCAATAAGACGACGCTGAGTTCATTAGACTTTCGTCGTAAATAAGGGACTCTGCGTATTCGGTGCGCTGAATATATCCGCATGCTGACTTTTGCCCCTTGAGGGAGGGGTGGAGGCCATTGGGAGGATCGGATATGGCACACGAGACTGTTGTAAACTTACCTGAAATGGCGGATGGGGTCGCGCCTCATGCGCCGACCATTGGCCAGATGCGGCAGGACCCGGATCGCATTCGCGAGCTGTTTGAGAATGGGGAATTTCCCTACAAAACCAGGATGCGTCGCAAGGCCTATGAGCGCCATAAGGCTGAGTTGCAGGTTGAGCTTCTCAAGGTGCAGCACTGGGTGAAGAAGACGGGCCAGAAAGTCGTCATCCTGTTCGAAGGGCGCGATGCGGCCGGAAAGGGCGGCACGATTAAGCGCTTTACCGAACACCTAAACCCGCGTGGCGCCCGCGTCATCGCGCTTGAAAAGCCGACGGAGAGCGAGCGCGGTCAGTGGTATTTCCAGCGCTATATTCGGCACTTACCGACTGAGGGCGAAATCGTTCTGTTCGACCGCTCCTGGTACAATCGCGCTGGGGTGGAGCGGGTGATGGGCTTCTGCAATCCGACTGAATATCTGGAATTTATGCGCCAGGTGCCGGATCTGGAACGGATGCTGACCCGGTCAGGGATCAAGCTGTTCAAATACTGGTTCTCCGTGACGCAGGACGAGCAGAAAAAGCGGTTCCAGGCGCGCCAGCATGATCCGCTGAAACAGTGGAAACTGTCACCGATTGATCGTGCTTCGCTCGCCCGCTGGGGCGACTATACCGAGGCGAAGGAAGCGATGTTCTTCTATACCGATACGGCCGATGCGCCGTGGACGATCATTAAATCCTCGGACAAGAAACGCGCTCGCATCAATTGTATGCAGCATTTCCTGTCCTCGCTCGATTATCCGGATAAGGACCGCCACGTTGTGCGGTCGCCAGACCCGCTCATTGTCGGGATCAGTCAGCATGTGATTGGCAATAGCGACCATATTCTTGGCCGCTCTCTCCATCCGGATCGGAACTAGACGCTGCGTTCGGGTTCGATGTCGATAGGTTTATCCTACCGGCATAAGCGAAAAGTCATATTGGATCTATCGATGCCGCCAGCACATGTCGCGCGGGTGATGGGGCAGGGATCGCTGTGTGCCGCAAACGGTTTGGCCGGTTTCTAGGCCGCTGAACTGGGATCGCGACAAGGCAGATCGCAGGCCCCGATAACGATAAGGGTCAGGTATGACAGATGCATTCAATCGCGCGCGGCAATTCTTCAGGTGGGAGCCGTCGGCCGGCCTCTTGCTGATGGGGGCCGCGCTTCTAGCGCTGATCGCGAACAACTCAATCGCAAGCGGACTGTATGCTGGCTTCCTCAGCACCCCGGTTGAAGTTCAAGTCGGTGCGCTGGAAATCGCCAAGCCCCTCGTTCTATGGATCAATGATGGCTTGATGGCCGTGTTCTTTTTCCTGGTCGGGTTAGAGATCAAACGCGAGCTTTTGCAGGGCGAGCTATCCTCGTTCGACAAAGCGGCCCTGCCGGTCTTTGCGGCGATTGGCGGCATGGCGGGACCAGCTTTGGTGTTCGTCCTGCTCAATCTGGACTCGCCGGAAACGCTGAATGGCTGGGCCATTCCAGCCGCCACGGATATCGCCTTTGCGCTTGGCGTCTTGGCGCTGCTCGGCAGCCGGGTGCCATCGAGCCTGAAGATCTTACTGCTCGCCGTGGCGATCATTGATGATCTTGGCGCGATCATCATTATTGCGATGTTCTATACCTCGAACCTATCGCTGATGGCTCTAAGTATGGCGGTTATTCCGTTCATTGGATTGATCCTGCTCAATCGAAGCGGGGTCAAAACCATAGCGCCCTATGTGATCCTCGGCACGATTATGTGGGTCTGCGTCTTGAAGTCCGGCGTGCACGCGACCTTGGCGGGCGTGATCACCGCGCTCGCGATCCCGATCCATGGCAAACAAGGCGACGATCATTCTCCGCTCTTGAAGATGGAGCATGGGTTGCAGCCGTGGGTCGCGTTTATGATTGTCCCGATCTTTGCGTTCGCGAATGCAGGCGTGTCGTTTAGCGGCATCACGCTCGACAGCATTATGGCTCCGTTGCCGCTCGGCATCGCGCTTGGTCTGTTTATCGGGAAACAGATCGGCGTGTTCGGGATGATTTATCTCGCGGTCAAAATCGGTCTTGCGAAGCTCCCGGACCGGGCGACTTGGCCGCAGGTCTATGGGCTCGCATGTTTAACCGGGATTGGTTTCACGATGAGCTTGTTCATCGGAACGCTAGCCTTTGACGACGCTACTTTGATGAATGATGTCCGCCTTGGCGTTATCCTCGGATCGCTTGGATCGGGCCTGCTTGGCGTGGCTCTGCTGCTGTTCAGCACGCGGCCTGCGCCAGCGACGCAAGCGGAAGTGAAGACCGCTTAGGCCTGGGCAATCGTTATGGGAAATAGGAAAGGCCGCCTGCGAAACCGGGTGGCCTTTTTCTGTGCGTTGTCTTGATCGATGACAGGTGCGTGTGACCGCGCTGAGCGTTCTAAAACCGATCGGCGCGGATGACTTCGACTGGCGAGACATAGACGATGCCGGAATACTGATCGAAATAGGTTGTGGCGACCTCTTCAGCGATGGCGCGGGCTGAGATCTCGTCGGCCATGATGAACTCAATCCGCACAATCGAGAACGCTCGCACGACAGAGGCCCGGTCGCCTTTGCGGTTGATATGTTCGCCCTGACCGCTGCCATCGACAATGGTGTAGCCTTTGGCGCCGCCGGCTTCGAGGATCTTCAAGATCCCGGCCTGGAGCAGGCGCTCAGCGACGATGGTGACTTTGGTGGCTTTGTAGAACATGCGGTTTGCTCCTATGCGACGCGGTCAGATTAAAGGCCAAAGACGAGATCGGCCAAGGCGATAAAGAGGGGAATACAAATCGCGATCGCAACGGGCGTGCCGATACTTGTCGAGGCGCCGATGTAAGAAGATGGGTTCGCGTTCGGGATGCCTGCGCGCAAAGTTGGCGGGCCGGAAATGTCTGAGTTGGACGCCGCAATGATCGCCAGTACGACGACGCCGCCTGGGCTGAACCCAACCGTGATGTGAGCGAGATAGCCAAAGCCAAATCCGATCAGCCCATGTACAATCGGCGCGAGCAGGGCATAGACGCCAAACCAATGCGCGACACCGCGCAGTTCGGACAGACGTGAATAGGCCTCCATGCCCATAATCAGGAGCAAGATTGAGAGCAGGCCGCGGAACATCGGATCGTAAAACTCAGTATAGATCCGCCCCGGATTGGTCAGCAGGCCGATTGCAAGACCGAGCAATAAGGCCGACAGCGCAGAGCCTCTTAAACTATCGACGATGATCGCGCTGATCTTGGGTTTGGCGCCTGAAGCGGTCTGCGCTTTTTGGCTGTGCAAGCTGGCCAGCACGATCGCCAAAACCAAAGCCGGGATATCCATGAAAGGGTAGAGCGCCGGGGCCCAGGCTTCAAACGCGATCATTTCCTCTTCGAGGATGATGATCGCCGCAGCGAGCGTCGATGCGCTGACTGCGCCGAACAGGCCGGATGTGGCAATCGCGTCATCGAACTTGATCCCTGGCAGGCGCGCCAGTACCAGCCATCCGATCACGACGCAGACGCATCCGGTGACGGCTGAAAGGAGTGCTGGGAAGGCCAAGGCTGCGAGATCGGCCTCTTTGATCTCCATGCCGCCATGCAGGCCAATCCGCATCAATAAGACAAAGACGATGAAGCGATAGATCGCATCAGGAATGGTCAGGCGACTGCCCGTTGCCGCGAGCAACATGCCGCCGACAAGAAAGGCCAGAGTTGGCGATTGCAGTTGTGAAGCGAAACTTCCGGCAAAACTTGCGAGCAGATCCATTCGGTTGAGACTCCAACGCTTTGAGTGTCGTTGGCGCGGAACCTATGGATCAGGATCATCAAGTAAAATACATAGTATCGTGCATTTCGTTCTATATTGACGAACAATTTTAAAGGCTCGGAATTACTCGAGAAGTCCTGCCAAAGCACTATGCGAAAAGGTCTGTTTCAGGGTGATGGCAGAGAACACTTCCTGGACATCCGGTAGCTGGCAAGCCTCAACCAGGCGGCCTCCCGCAAGCTCATCCGTGACCACAATTGGCGGCAAGAGGGCGACACCTAGGTCTTCGCGCGCGAGCAGGCGGAGCATCGCCATGTCATCGACTTCAGCGGCGATGTTCAGACCGACACTCTGGCGCTCGACCATCAGATCGATGCCGTTTCGGTAACCGCTATCAGCCGAGGGGAGGATTACCGGCTCGGTCGTCAGAAGCTCTGTCAGGTTTGTGCGTCCGGCGAGGCGCTCGGGTGTGCCGATCAAGCTGACGGGTTGGGTGTCGATGACGCGCGCGGTCCAAGCGGTGGCGGCATCACGCAATGGTGTTTGGTTGGCGAGGATCACGTCGATGCGGTGGGCTTTGAGCAGGGAGATAAGTTCTGCCATGTTGCCGGACCGAATGGTAAAGCTGAGCGTGCGATCAGCCTGAAGCTGACGCAGCCAGGCGATCTGGAAATTGCGGGACAGAGTCGATAGAGCGCCAATGCGGAGCGTGCGATGCCCCGGTGTTTTGTCTTTCAGGTTTCGCAACAGGGCGTCGCCGGTGGTGAAGATCTCTTCGCAATGATCAAGCGCCAACTGTCCGGCCTCCGTGAGCGCCAGCCCGCGACCACGCCGCTCAAACAGGGCATGCCCGATCTGATGTTCAAGCTTTTTTATTTGCGCAGACAAAGCCGATTGGGAGAGGTTCAGTTTGCCTGCCGCGCGAGTCAGATGCCCTTCTTTGGCGACGACCCAGAAATAGCGGAGGTGATTATAGTTGAGCATAATATCTTCGGTAAAATCGATGGTTTGCCTGGTTGAGATAGACCGTGCCGAATGATTTGGAAGGCGCGCTCATTTAGATCTCTCAAGCTTGCAGGGCAATTGAGCCGGATCCATTTCCACGCTATGCCTCATACATGCGTCAGCCCCTCATTCCGCTCGCCATGCTTGTCTTGTCAGCCTGTACTGTCGCTCCAAGCACCAGCCCGCTAATGCCGCCGCCAGAAGACGGTATCAGCACGAGTGAAGTTGATGCCAGCACAGATCATTTTACGTTCAATGAGTACACGTCATCGGCCTGGGTGAGCGAGCAATTTTCCGGCATGAAGATCCGTCAGTTTCGTGGCGACAAACTCTATTTCGGGGTGGAGCAGACCGCGCCTGAAGGCGGCTTAGATGTCGGTGTCTCTGAGCGCGCATTTGAACCAACCGACGTTCGCTCGGCGAAACGGGGTCTGCATGTCTGTTCGTCTTACGACACAGATCTCTCCGGGGACGGTCGCTGGTGGGCCGGGCCGAAGGTCAGTGTCAATTGGCAGGGAACCGAAGCCGCGAAACAAAACGGTGATGATTGGTATGAGAACTATATCGTCGAAATCGCGAGCTCGACGCCGCAGGAGCTGCATGAGATTTTCACCGGCGACTATTTCCAAGCGGAAGAACTTCCGCCGCTGACACTCGCCGGTGCAACCTACCGCAATTACAAAATCCGGTTTCACAGCTGGTGGCAGTTTTGGTCGGTGCGACAAGACTATCGCGCGACGGGAATCCTGAATATCGAGCCCATCGTCGACCTTTGGATCGCGCATGGACTGCCGAGCGATCGCACCTTTGACGGCGTCAAAGCGAATATCGAAACCTATGGTCCGGTTGAGGGATATGGCTGGCTGAAACTGTCTCAGTCAAATGACCCGGCGCAGCTAAATTGCGCAAATTGATCTGACCGGCGCGTTGGTCCTTGCAGAACGCGCGCCGCTACATACTTCACCAAAGGCGGGGCGATTTAGTTCCGAACAGATTCAGATTTGACATGAGGAGTGGAGCGCGTGTCCACAGTCCCCGCCGACGTAAATTATACTTTTAACTCTGCTCAGATTGAGACTTTGAAAGACTATGGCGAGGTGCGCGCGCATCCCGAGGGCGAGCTGCTCACAGATGAGGGCGCAACACAGCAGGACTTCCTGGTCACGCTGTCTGGTGAGACGCATATTTTTATCGAAACGCCAGAAGGCTCAAAACGTTTGGGCTGGATGGAGCCAGGACAATTTACAGGCGACATTTCGGTGATCACAGGCGCTGCGTCTTTGGTGCGCGTCACTATGGGCAAAGCCGGTGAGCTGCTGCACATCCCTCATGACAAACTCCAAGACTTGTTGGTCGCAAACTCCGAGATCTCAGACATTATTGTCCAGACCCTCGCCGCGCGCCGCGCCTTCGCGCTCGATGCTGATCATGGCTCGGTGATCGTGATCGGGGCACCGCAGGACCGGCTCGTCTTTACGGCGAGAGACCTGCTGTCAAAATTCGGTATCCCGCATCGCTGGCTGTCGCCTGAAACGGACCCGCTAGCTGAGAAACTCCTGAAGGCCAAGGGGATAGATCCGTCCGATCTGCCAGTTGTGTTTCGGGGTGGGTCAGAAGTTCTCATTCGTCCAACCGCCAGCGAAATCTCGCACGCGTTCGGGTTTGATTTGCTGCAAGATGGCGCAGCATGTGATGTCGTCGTTGTCGGCGCTGGGCCAGCTGGGCTCGCGGCAAGTGTCTACGCCGCTTCTGAGGGTCTTAGCGTGATTACAATCGACTCCGGCAACCCAGGCGGGCAGGCCGGAACCTCTTCGAAAATCGAAAACTATCTCGGCTTTCCAACCGGCGTGTCTGGCCAAGAGCTCACCGACCGCGCCGTGATTCAAGCGCTGAAATTTGGGGTGAGCCTTACCGCGCCGGTCAAGGCGTCGGCGCTGGAGCGTGACGGCGACAAGTTTGCGATTGGCTTAACGGATGGACGGCAGATCAGCGCGAAGGCTGTGGTGATCGCGACCGGCGCACAGTATCAGCGCCTGCCGCTCGAACATATTGAACGGTTCGAAGGACGCGGCATCTATTATGGCGCGACGCCTATGGAGGCCCAATTGTGCTCTGGGTCTGAAGTTGTCGTGGTCGGCGCTGGCAACTCCGCTGGGCAGGGCGCGGTGTTCTTGAGCGCCACCGCAACCAAAGTGCATGTCATGTATCGCCGCGCCGACATTCGCGAGACGATGTCGGAATACCTGGTCAAACGTTTGGAAGAGACGCCGAACATCATCCTGCATCCCGAAACCGAGATTTCGGCCTTGCATGGTGTTGAGGGTGCAGATGAATTGGATGATCGTTTGGTCTCGATCAGTCATACAAACCGCTCCACCGGCGCGACTGGCACCTGCGACGCGCCCTTCGTATTCTTGTTTGTGGGGGCGAGGCCTTTCACCCGCTGGCTGCCGCAGAATATGAAATGCGATCAAACGGGATTTGTTCGAACCGGCGTTGATCTAGAGAATATCGACTTGGTGAAAGCCGGGTGGTCGCTGGAGCGGATGCCGAGCGAGTATGAAACGAGCTGGCCGCGCGTCTATGCGGTAGGCGATGTGCGGGCCGGATCGGTGAAGCGCGTAGCCTCGGCTGTAGGGCAGGGCTCGGTCGTGGTTAGCCATATCCACCGCGCCATTGAGGATATTCAGGGCGACTGATCTGGTCGCCAATCCGACCGAGTTCAGCGGGGCCTAGAGTTTGGCTCATGCTGGATTTACGAACCGTTTCCCTGAAAGAGCGCCGCGCGCTCTCGGCTGAAGCTGAGCGGCGGGCGCGGGCGGGTGAAGCGCCGATGGATATCCGTGCCGCGTTAGGCATTTCAAAGCGGGCCTATTCGAATTGGGCGAAACTTTTTGGGTTTCGCCAGTGCGATCTTTTCCCCAATCGCTCCGGCCCCGGCGCGCCGCCCAAGCATCCGCCTGGGCCGGGAGGCTATGCCCATTCAGGCCGGATGTTTCGCGGTCTGCCTGCCACCGAAGAGGATGGGCGCCGCGTCTATGATGAGGATCATCCGTCCTGGCGCGGCGGGGCGGCTCAATCGCGCGAGCGCTACAGCAAGCTTCGGGCAAAGCGCAAAACCGATGCCTATGAAGATGTCGAAGCGATGGGAAATGCCCGCGCGGTATTGGAAGCAGTGAAGGCGGCGCTGGAGTCCGGCGATCGCGACCGCGCGGATCGTTTGATTTCAGCCTGGAAGGTTAAAGCGCGCCGGGCCCGCGATCTCGCAGCGCTTGAAATACAGGCGGCCGATGATCTGGCGGCGAGGCAGAACAAACCGCTCAGCGATCATGCGCTCGCCGCCGAAGTCAGCGCGCTGCTCGGACGCAAGGTTCGGGCGAAAAAGGCCTGACGCGTATTACTCAGCCGCCATGGCTGCGAACATGGCCGAGACGACCGGGTGCGGCTGCAAGCTCGCGCGCGCCTGTTTCACGTCATCAAAAGCGTCGCGCGCGGCGGCGACGGTCATGTCGATATCGTCACGCGTCATTGCCTGGCAGAGGAACATATTATGCCAAGGGTGAACATAGATCCCGCGTCGCAGCATCGCTTCTGACCAGGCAAACCCGATCCGAAAATCAGGGTCATCATCGAACAGGAAGAGCGGCATTTGAACCGGCCCTGTCTGACGAAAGCCCATGCCGGCTTCCGACGCCGCGGCGTCTAAGCCAGCGCGCAAGGTCTCGCCGAGGGCGATCATGTGTTCGAGATAATCAGATGTGCGAATGATCTTCAGCGTCTCGAGCGCGGCCACCATGGGCACGGCAGAGAACCAGAATGAGCCGGTCGCATAGATTGATCCGGCGCCCTCACGGGCTCGGTCCGACCCAAGCAGCGCTGAGATAGGTAGCCCGTTTGCGAAACTCTTGCCCCAGGTGCTGAGATCTGGGCGCACGCCAATGAGCTCCCAGCTGCAATTGCGCGTCAGTCTAAACCCGGCGCGAATATCATCGACAATCAGGAGTGCCCCGGTTTGATCGCATAGGTCTCGGGCGCGTTTCGCATAAGCCGGGTCGGGCAGGGCCTGGTCGATAAAGGCGTCATGCTTAAACGGCGCGGCGAAAATGCCAGCAAGATCATCCCCCGCCGCCGCGACAGCCGCCTCGAGGCTTTCGATATTGTTGTACTCATAGGTTTTGATATGGGCGCGGTCTTCGGCGATCACGCCGTCTGGGCGCGGTGTGCACCAGGGCGCGGCACCATGATAAGCACCGGCTGCGACAAGGATCACGCGTTTGCCGGTTTGGGCGCGGGCAATGGTCTTGGCCATGGTGGTTGCGTCGGTGCCATTCTTGCAGAACATCGCCCAGTCGGCATGGCTGACCATATCGGTCATCACTTCGGCAAGCTCGACCATGGCGGGCGAGGGGCCGGTCATCGCATCGCCTTTTGCGAGCTGCTCCACCGCGACCGCATTCACGCGTGGATCGGCATAGCCGAGAAGGTTCGGGCCATAGGCACACATATAGTCGAGATACTTATTGCCATCAGCGTCCCAGAGATAAGCGCCCTCGGCTCGGCTGAAGAATTGCGGATAGCTTTCGGGCAGGAGCAGCGTTGATTCATGCCCATAAACCCCATTTGGCAGCACGCGCTGTGCGCGCCGTTTTAAATCCAGATCAGTCTCACGGTGCATATGCTTCTCCCTTGCTTCCTCGCAGTCTTGGTGGATCACGCTGCTTTTGAGCAAAGATTGACCATTCTGCCGTCGCTGACCAGAGCTCGCCGCGCGTTAGCGGCCCCTTTTATCCAGGCTTCCATCGGTCTGACTGATTTTATTGAGAAAAATCTGCATTCCTATGGCCTTGTTTTTAAACAATTTTCAAAAATAATTACCGAAAAACGATATGTACTTATTGAAAAACAATAAGAGCTTGCCCAATTAATTCTCATCGGCGGCAACCAACCAATTGTTTCAACCCCCGCTGATCAGGTTAAACCCCTGAATTTACGAAAGAATGAGAGAATGAACCCGCAAGTCCGCGACACTGAGCCAACCCAAATCGCGGTGCCTCGCAACACCCTTGAGACGCGCTCCATCAATGCGATCTTTGTCGCTGAGCCCGTCGCCGAGATCAAAGCCCCAGCTTCAGACATTCATGAGGCGCCAGGCTCAAACATGTTGGACAAGCGGCGTCGCCGCCGGGCGCGTCTGAGTAACCGCCACTAAGGGTCATTATCTCATCTAAATCAAAAGGCCGCCTCTTTCACTCCAGAGGCGGCCTTCTCTATTTTAGATACTTAGACTGCGCTTGTGACCGCGCTAAAGGGAAGGGGACTACCACCCGTATCGGATGCCAGCGCGGGCACCAATTTTACCTTCATCAGTCGAGACCCCAACACCCGCATTGGCGGACCAGTTCTTATTCAGACGCTGGGCCGCACTGATCGCGAGTGCATTGGAGTTGTTATAGTAACCCCAGTTTGCGGTCAGCGCATGCGTCTCGTTTGCCTGCAGCCAAGATGTTCCGGCCATGGCATTGGCAATCGCGATACCCGCCGTGTTCTCTTGGATCTGTTCAGTGTTGTAAGAGACCTGTTGGCCTAGGGCGTCGATTTGCAGACCAAGCGTCTCGAACTGGGTGTTCATGAGGCTGATTTGGGTGGTGTTCGATGAGACGGACGCCTCAACCCGAGTGACACGCTCTTGGTTGTCGTTCGCCTTTGCATTCACTGCTGCAATCGCGACGACATCGCTTGGGTTTCCGTCTGTAATGGCTTGATTTAGGTCGTCCAGCAAACCCGTATTTGCATCAATGTCTGCCAGAATACCATTTAGCACATTGCTCCCATCGATGGCCAGATTGCCCGACGCATCTGAAAGGACCAAAGACAAAGGCCCTGATTGTGCATCGCGCGATGCTTGGGAGGTTAGACCCGGCATCGTATAGGTATTGCTTGCGGTTCCGAACATGAATTGATTTGCGAATTGCGTTTGCGCCCTCGCGCCGATCGCCGCGGAGTTCTCGAATAGAGCCCACGCATCTTCACCAAGAGCGGTTGCTCGATTGCCGACGGCTTGGGAGTTTTGCCCGATAGCAGACGCTCCTTCACCTTCTGCCAAAGCCGCTTGACCAAGGGCGGTGGAGAACACGCCACGCGCTCGAGCGAACTGTCCAATAGCGGTGTTGTAGTCACCATCAGCCTCAGAGTTCTGACCGATAGCGACAGCCCAATTGCCAGTGACCGTCGCAACATTCCCGATGGCGATTGAGTTATCGCCCAGCACGTAGGCGTCTTCGCCAACAGCCGTACCGTTGATGGAATTGATTGTCTCGTCGTCCGCGGTGTCAGGATCGTCTTCTTGATTGTCTATAGTTGCGTCGCGGCCGATTGCTGTGCCTCGTCTTGCAGTCTCTGCGACAAACGCGCTCCTACCTACTGCTGTAGATGCATAGCCTAAGGCGTCTGCGTAGCTGCCAACAGCTGTTGATCGTGCGGCGCCAGCATCGGCATCTTCTCCACACTCAAGACCGCGTGCTTCGAGCGGGTTGCCATCCACGTCGACTGCCTGAGTTCCATCTCCGTTTAGATACTGAAAGGGTCCGGTCTCCCGACAAGCGACATCTTCATCGACTTGCGCTTGAGCGGTTAAATTGATGCCAGCCGTCATTGCGACGCCCACAGCCGTGGCGCTTAGTAGTTTCTTCAACATTAGATACTCCCTCTATTTGACGGCGTGGTTTGAATTGATCTCCATGTACGCCGCCTGCTCCAAGTTGAGCGCGAGAGATTGCACGCCCAGTTTGCACGGTCATTGTGCGGGCGTCTCAACTTTATTGATAATGAAGCGTAATCAATTTCGGCAGAATAAAATGTATAAATACAACACTTTGTTTTCTTTTCGAAACGATTTGCGAGGCGCCGTCTTAGCTTCGGGGGGAGTTAAATGGCGCTTCGGCGCGGCGGCGCATCAGCGGGAATTTTAAGCCCTTATCAGGGTCTGATTTGCCGCTCTCATAGCGGCCCACCAATCGGTAAGCGAGCCAGAAACCGACAATGCCGAACAGCACACCGCCAACCGCCTGGCCGATCAACACGCCGGGCGCCCCGCCCATGGCTGCGCCCACCGCTATGAAAGGGACCACGCCAATCGTGTTCTTGCCCCAGTTCAGGAAAGTCGAGAATAAAGGCCGCCGCAAATTGTTGAACGCCGCGTTCGAAACGAACAGCGTGCCGTTAAAGAGGAAAAGCGGCGCCACGACCAACGCGAACCAGAAGACAATATTCGCACCTTCTTCGCTGAGCTGGAAGCTGTCCGAGATAAAGCCATGCGCCACCATCAAGATCGCCCACATCACGGCGACATAGATCGCCGTAAACTGCACCGCTTTGATCAGGGTGCCCCGCACCCGGCCAAACTGTTTGGCGCCGAAATTCTGTCCGATGATCGGACCGACCGCGCCCGACAGCGCAAAGATCACACAGAAGGCGAGCGGCGTTAGGCGCCCCGTCACGGCCATAGCCGCTACAGCGCTGTCGCCAAACTCCGAGATCGTGCGGGTGACAAATCCATTGCCGATTGGCGTCGCGACATTGGTCAGCATGGCCGGGGCGGCAATTGCGATGATCGGTTTCAAGTCGGTCTTGAAGCGCGGCAAGTCGATCTTCGCAAAGCCGCCATAGTGTTTGAAAATCGGGTAGAGCGCGGTGATCAGGGTTGCAAACCGCGCGGCGACCGAAGCATAGGCGGCGCCCTCGAGACCTAATCCGGCCCAGAAGATCAAGATCGGGTCCAAGATCGCATTCACGGCGCCAGCCACCAAAGTGACATTCATAGCGCGGCGGGCGTCCCCATGGGCGCGCAAGATGCCGCTGGCCATCATGCCGACCGCTGCGACCGGCATTGCCGCGACAACGATACGGAAATAGCTGACGCCCAACTCTTGCGTATAACCTTGCGCGCCGATTAGGCCGAGCAGTTGCGGGGCATAGATCCAGCACAGCGTTGCCAGTACACAGCTGATGATAACGCCGAATATGATGACGCTGGTCGCGATCTTACGCGCCTCCACGGCATCGCCCTGGCCAAGCCTTTGTGCGACCAAGGCGCTGGTCGCGATCGTCATCCCGATGGATACGGAGAAAGTGAAGAACAGAACCGTCCCGGCAAACCCCACGGCGGCGGCAAGCTCTGCTTCGCCAAGCATCGAAATGAACAGCAGATCAGCAAAATCAACCAGGAAGATTGAGACCAATCCTATGCTGGCCGAAGACGCCATAATGATAATGTGGCGCAGCAAATTGCCTTCAAGAAAGATTGCTTGCTTATTCGCCATGACCGGCACCTCGCGCGGGCTGCGTGCCCCAAAGTCAGCCTCGCGCCGCGCCCGAAACCCTGCTTCTATGAGTTGCATATATAGGAGGAGCCCCGTCATGAGCCAGGTGCAAGGTCACTGCGATCCACAATTTGAGCGCGTCCGCGAAGAATTTGAGCGCAATTTCGCTGAGCGCGGCGAGGTTGGGGCATCGGTTTGCCTCAGTGTGAATGGTGAGACCAAAGTGGATCTGTGGGGCGGCATGGCTGACCCGGGCACGGGCGAGGCCTGGCAAGAAGACACGGTCTCCATCGTGTTTTCCTGTACCAAAGCGGCGACGGCGCTGTGCGCGCATATCCTGATCGACCGGGGCGAGCTCAATCCCGCAGCTTTGGTGTCTGAGTATTGGCCGGGCTTTGCCAAGAATGGCAAAGAGGACACCACGGTTCAGATGATGCTGAACCATGAAAGCGCGGTGCCAGCCTTGCGTGACCCTGTCCGCGAGGGCGGGTTCTTGGACTGGGACTACATGATCTCGCGCATGGAAGACGAACAGGCCTGGTGGGAGCCTGGCACGCGCAATGGCTATCACATGGTCAATTTTGGCTGGACGGTTGGCGAACTGGTCAGGCGTGTGTCTGGCAAGTCACTTGGCCAGTTTTTCGCCGACGAGGTGGCAAGTAAAACGGGTGCGAATTTCTGGATCGGCGTGCCAGATGATTTCTCAAAGCCCATTGCGCCGATCCGGCTATATGAACCGAAAGAGGGCGATGAGCCGACCGCCTTCACGATCAAGCTCTTTAGTGAGCCGCAATCGCTTCAATCCCTGTCTTTCTTGAACACGGGCGGCTGGAACATGAATGATCCAGAGGCGCATAAGGCAGAGATTGGCGGGGCTGGTGGGATCGCGAATGCGCGCGGACAGGTGGCTTGGTATACGCCATTGGCCACGAATGATGGCTCTTTGGTTTCAGCGGATCGCTTAGCGGCGATGACCCGCGTGACCACGGCTTCGGGGATTGATGCGACGCTCTTGCTGCCATCGCGATTTGCCTCTGGCTTTATGAAGTCGATGGACAACCGCGCCTATCCGCAAGGTGATCAGAAAAGCGCGATCATGGGCGAGGCCGCGTTCGGACATGTCGGCGCGGGCGGGTCGATTGGGTTTGCCGACCCCGATTGCGGCCTAGCCTTCAGCTACACAATGAACCAGATGGGGCCGGGCTTGCTCTTAAACGCACGCGGGCAGAGCGTCGTCGACGCGGCTTATCAATCGCTTGGCTATCGCACCAATGCGCCGGGCGCTTGGGTGAAATAGAGGCAGCTACTCTCGGTCCAAAAGGTCGCCAGGTTTACAATCGAGCACATCACAAATCTTCTCGAGCGTGTCGAAGCGGATGCCTTTGACTTTGCCCTGGCGCAGCATTGAGACATTCTGCTCAGCCATGCCGATGGCCTCGGCCAATTCCTTGGACTTCATCTTGCGCATTGCAAGCATCACATCGAGCCGGACAACAATTGCCATGGCTAGATGATCTGCCGGTTTTCGTCGGAGATGTGAACCGCTTGCGTGAACACATGTCCAATCACGAGGAAGATGATGCCGACCAGGATGGCGGTCAGCTGATTGCTATCAAGCGCGATGGACAAAGTACGCTGTCCGTCTTCAGCATCATGCGTCATCAATAGGATAAGCAGGCTGCCAAACAGCGTCCTGAACAGCGCTTCAATCAAGACCATGAGGCCGAGAAAGCGAAGCGCTTTGACGGTTCGAATTGAAAACACGGTTCCGGCCTCTAGCGCGCGAAACATGCGAAACGCCCCAAATAGGATCAGCATCGGCGCAAAATAACCGACCAAGGCAAACGTGTTCACTTGAGTGCGTTTCGCCTCGTCGAATTGAATGGCGGCTTGCGTGTCTGGCCCAAGGCTGTTCCAGGCCTGACCGGTAATCTCCGAGACGACATCTGTCTGACTGAGAATCAGCAAGAGTAAGGCGCCAATCCCGACGGTCGCCCATTTCGACACCGTACAGATCAAGCGCATCCGCGCAGAAAGCTCATAACCCGGCAGCATATTTCACCTTTACAATATAAAAATTCATGTTTTACATTAATTTATTCATATTTTGAGGAGATTTCGAAATGCGTCAAGTGTTAGGCTCATTGATTGGGGCTGCGGTTCTGGCGGCGTGTACGCATGTGCCGCTCACATCGATCCCAAAGCTCGCCAATATCGACCCTGAGACAACTGATTTAAGCCAGGTTGAGCTTGCGGTTCGGGTGCCGCAGGATTTTCGGCTGCACCGCGATGGCGCGAGCGTCAATGTCGCTCTGATCCCTGAAGGGGGCACACCGGAAACCTTGGCGCTTCAGCTTGAACATTCCGCCGCGCCTTTGACCCCGTTCTTGGAGCGCCAGCAAGGCAGCAAGTTCAAAATTCTCCGCTTTGAACTCGACCCCGAAGATGCGCAGCGCGCCACGGATTACCGCACCCATGTGATTGCGCTCAAAGAGCAATTGCGCGCCGAGGGACGCGGCGGATCTGCCAGTTTCTCGCTCGGTTCAACCGGCTGCTTGGCGCAAGGCGCGAACCCGTTCCAGGATCTGCGGATGAAGTTCTTCATGCGCACCAAGCCGGACGAGGAGTTTTACCCGCCGATCAAAGAGGTCAGAATCAGCCCGGAAGACATGCGTAAGGATGGCGATACCGGGATCTCATTCTGTGACGCGGAGGATATGCCGCGCTTGATTGATCGGTCCTAGACCGCGAGCGGTTGCTCGCAAAGAGCGCTTGGCTCGGCGCGGTTGTTTCACCTCGTAGATCGACCGCAGCGGTCTATCTCTTCAGCCATGAGTTCAAGGCCGCTTCAAATCGTCTGGTTCAAACGGGACCTACGCGTGCACGATCACCGCGCTCTGGTGATGGCGGCGCGGCAGGGTCCCGTCCTGCCGCTCTTTATCGCCGAGCCTGAGCTTTGGCAGGAGCCTGATTATTCTGCGCGCCAATGGGCTTTCGCGGAGGAGAGTTTGGCTGAGCTTCGAGGCGAGCTGGCGGCCCTTGGCCAGCCTCTCGTTGTCCGAGTTGGCGATGTGGTTGAAATCTTAGACCGCGCGCGCCGCAAGTTTGGCGAGATCGCTATCTGGTCACATGAAGAGACTGGCAATGGTTGGACCTATGCACGCGATCTGAAAGTTGCGGCCTGGGCGAAACAGACTGGCATCGCTTGGACCGAACTTCCTCAAGCAGGCGTGATCCGGCGCCTGAAGAGCCGTAATGGCTGGGCGAAGCGCTGGGACGCTTTCATGGCCGAACCTGAGACGGACGCGCCGCGCGGCCTTGAGCCCGTTTCCGATCTGCCACTCGGCGAGATTCCGACCGCCGCTGGTTTAGGCCTCAAACCAGATCCATGCCCGGGTCGTCAGCGCGGCGGACGTGAAGCCGGTCTCTCGACGCTTGAGAGTTTTCTGCACGTCCGCGGGGCGCCGTATCGCCGGGCGATGTCGAGTCCAGCCGCAGGCGCTGAACATTGCTCGCGGCTCTCTCCGCATTTGGCTTGGGGCACGCTTTCCATGCGCGAGACGGCGCAAGCTGGCTGGGCGCGGCAGCGGCGATTGAAAATCGATGGCGTCAAAGGCGGCTGGCGCGGGTCGATGTCTTCGTTTCAGGGACGCCTGCATTGGCGTGATCACTTCACGCAAAAGCTCGAAGACGAACCGCAGCTTGAATATCGCAACCTGCATGCGGCCTGTAATGGGCTTCGGCCAAGTGAACCGGATGCAGAACGACTCGCGGCATGGAGTAAGGGCGAGACGGGCCTTCCTTTCGTGGACGCTAGTATGCGCGCGCTTAATGCGACCGGTTGGATGAATTTTCGGATGCGGGCCATGCTGATGGCTGTGTCGAGCTATCACCTCTGGCTCGATTGGCGCAGACCTGGGGAACATTTGGCGAGGAAGTTCACCGATTACGAACCGGGCATTCACTGGCCGCAAGTTCAGATGCAATCAGGGACCACGGGTATCAATACGATCCGCATCTACAACCCGGTGAAGCAGGGTCATGATCAGGACCCAGATGGCGCTTTTATTCGGCGCTGGTTGCCGGAGCTGAGTGATGTACCAGACGCCTTTCTCCACGAGCCCTGGACTTGGGACGGCGCGGGCAGTGTTTTGGGCAAGGCCTATCCGATGCCAATTGTCGATCACCAGGAGGCGGCGCGAGAGGCCCGGCAAAAAGTCTGGGCGATCCGCAAAGGCAGTGGCTTTCGCAAAACCGCCAACGCGATTCAAAACAAACATGGCAGTCGCAAGTCCGGTATCCTGATGCGCGGACAAAAGCGCAAAGCGAAGACACCTGATGGCCAGCTCTCGCTGCCGCTAGAGGTAGAGGATGCTCCCCGATGAAGAAGCAAAACCTGCCATCCAAGATGTGCCCTGTTTGCGAACGTCCGTTCAATTGGCGCAAGAAATGGGAACGCAATTGGGATGAGATCGTCTATTGTTCTGAGCGGTGCCGCCGCGAAAAACGATCTCGGAAATAAAACTCGGCCGGCGCCGATTAACGAACGGAATTTCGCGTGCTAGGCCGAACCCGTAAAACCCGTTTGGAGTCTCCTCAAAATGCAAAATCGAAACGTCGGACCGTTTAGCGTCAATCCGGTTGGCCTGGGCTGTATGAACATGATGCACGCCTATAATCAGCCAATTCCTGAAGAGGAGTCTGACACGCTGCTCAACCGCGCTTTGGATCTCGGCTATGATTTCCTCGACACGGCAACGATCTACGGCATGGGCGAAAGCGAGCGGCGGATCGGTAAGTTCCTGAAGCATCGCCGCGATGAGTTCACGCTGGCCAGTAAATGTGTGCTCGGATTTGAAGATGGACGCCGCACTTTGGACGCGCGTCCCGACGCGATCAAAGCCGCCTGCGAAGCGAGCTTAAAGCGTCTGCAAACGGATGTGATTGACCTCTACTACATGCATCGTCCTGATGCGAATGTCCCGCTCGAGGACTCCGTCGGCGCGCTCGCCGATCTGGTGCAAGAAGGAAAAATCAAGACGATCGGCCTGTCTGAAATGTCGGCTGATATGTTGCGTAAGGCCTCAGCCTTACATCCGATTGCGGCGATGCAGTCAGAATACTCCCTGATTGTCCGTAACCCTGAGATTGCTGTGATTGACGCGTGTAAGGAAGTCGGGACGACCTTGGTGGCATTCTCGCCGGTGGGGCGGGGTATTTTCTCGCAAGAGCCGCTTGATCCCTCCTCTTATTGGGAAGGCGATATGCGCCGCAGTTTCTTCCCGCGGCTGGCAGAACCTCACTTCTCGAAGAATATGGAACTGATGCCGATGGCGCTCGATATGGCTGAACGTCTAGGCTGCACCTTGCCGCAACTTGCGATCGCGTGGGGCCTCGCGAAAGATGAGTGCGTCGTTTCAATCCCCGGAACAAAGAACCTCGCGCACTTGGAAGACAATTTCGGGGCGAATGATGTTGTCTTGTCCGCAGAAGACGTTGCAGCGCTCGACGCGCATTTTGCACCGGAGGCGATTGCCGGTCCTCGCTACAGCGCGATGGGCCAAGCCGTTGTTACGACAGAGATCTATCCGTTCGAAGAGCTCGAAGCCTAAAGCGACGCTAGGACTTTGGCGGCGCTATCCAGATAATCGCGCTGCTTATCCTCGCTCATCCGCTCCCAGGTTCTGTACATCTGCGCCATGCGCGGATTGCCCGCGAGCTTGTCGCGATTTCGGACTAAGAAATCCCAGTAGAGCGGATTGAAGGGACAGGCCTCGTCGCCGCTTTTCTGCTTCACGTCGAACTTGCAGCCTTTGCAATGGTCGGACATTTTGTGGATGTAATTGCCGGACGAGGCATAGGGCTTTGAGCCAAGCACGCCGCCATCACCAAACTGGCTCATGCCGAGCGTGTTGGGCAGCTCCACCCACTCATATGCGTCGGCATAAACGCCAAGATACCATTCATGCACCTGTTTCGGATCAATGCCGGCGATGAGCGCGAAATTGCCCGTCACCATCAAGCGCTGAATATGGTGCGCATAGGCCTCTTCTTTGGTCTGCGTGATTGCCGCGCGCAGGCACGCCATGTCGGTCTCGCCGGTCCAATAGAAATCGGGCAGGGCGCGCGTATTGCCAAAGAAATTTTCGTCGACATAGTCCGGCATTTTAAGCCAATAGATCCCGCGCACATATTCGCGCCAACCGATGATCTGGCGAATGTAACCCTCTGCGGCATTCAGCGGGGCATCGCCATTTTTGTATGCGGCTTCAACGCGCTGGCAGACCTCGAGGGGATCAAGCAGACCGGCATTGATGTAGAGCCCCAAGATTGAATGATAGAGGAATTTCTCACCCTCCAGCATCGCGTCTTGATAGTCGCCAAAATTCGCCAGCGCCGTTTCGATGAACTGATCCAGAGCGGCCTCCGCATCAGTGCGAGTGACACCGAACCAGAAGGGCGTCAGGTCGCCAAAGTGATTGTCGAAACGGCTCGCGACGAGGGATAGGACGTCCTCGGTGATCGCATCCGGCTCAGCGCGCTGCGGGGTTGGCATGAAAAGATCAGCTTTGGCCGGTTTGCGGTTGTCCGCATCATAATTCCACTTGCCGCCTTCGGGTTGGTCACCGTCCATGAGCAGACCGGTCTTGCGACGCATCTCGCGATAGAAATATTCCATGCGCAGCTGTTTGCGGCCCTCGGCCCAGCTCTGGAACTCTTCGTGCGTTGCGATGAAGCGATCATCCTCCAGGATTTCAACCGGGACTTTAAACGCCTGTTCCCAGCCATTCATCGCGTCGCGCACACGCCATTCGCCGGGCTCTGTTACGAGGATCTTGTCAGGGGACAGGGCTTGGACGGCGCGCTCAATCTCTCCGGTGAAACTGCCTCTGTTCTCAGGTGCATCGAGCGTCACATAGTCGACGCGCCAACCGGCTGTGCGGAGCTCTTCAGCAAAGTGGCGCATGGCTGAAAATAGAAACGCGATTTTCTTCTTATGGTGACGTACATAGGTCGCCTCTTCTTGCACCTCGACCATCAACACGCGGTCGGTTGCCGGGTCTCCGGCCCGCAATGAGGACAGGTTTGGCGACAGCTGGTCACCCAGAATGAGAATGAGGTTTGCGATCGGTCCGCCTCGGTTTTACTTCACGTCCCCGAGAGCTAGGGCGCATGCCGCTTGAGGCCACCGATGAAGTGTCGCAACAGGTGTTTAACTTGAAGCCGCACCAGACTGTGTCATCTGTTTGGGCAGGGAAACCATATCTAGAGAGAAGGACTTAGCCATGTGCGATGAAACCACGGACCGCGAATTAGAGGCCTATCTCAAACGCAAAGCGATGACGCGGCGCGGCTTTGCGGTCGGCGCCTCAGCCACGATCGCCGCCGGAAGTCTCGCGCTCTCAGCCTGCGCAACGCCGCAGCCCGATCCTGGCACAATTACGGAGTCTGAAGTTCGCGTTCCAACGCCAGATGGCGAGGTGGACGCGCTGTTTATTCACCCGGCGCAGGGCGCGCATGCCGCTGTCATCATCTGGCCAGACATTCATGGCGTGCGCCCTGCCTTTTTCGATATGGCGCGTAGCCTCGCGGGCGCTGGGTATAGCGTGCTCGCCGCCAACCCATATTATCGAACGCATACAGGTCGCTTGTTTGGCGATGGCGAAACCTTCCGCGATGAAGGTGGCCGGGAAAAAGTAGCTCCGCATTATTCAGCTTTGTCGCCAGCGACCGTGATCACGGATACAGCGGCAATTGTCGCCTGGCTCGATGCGCAAGACCCCGTTGATAGCGATCGCGGCATTGGCGCGATTGGGTTCTGTATGACCGGTTCGTGGACATTACGCGCGGCGGCTGCTGTTCCAAGCCGCGTGAAAGCACCTGCCTCCTTCCATGGCGGCGGGTTGGTCACCGACGCGGAAGATAGCCCGCATCGTTTGGCGGGGGACATTCAAGGCGGGGTCTTGATTGCGATTGCTGAAAACGATCATGAGCGAGAGCCAGACGCGCAAGGTGAGCTGATCGCGGCGTTTGAAGCAGCAGATGTTCCGGCAGAAATCGAAGTCTATGCCGATGCGATGCATGGCTGGGTGCCGACAGACTCGCGGGCCCATAATCCTGAACAGTCTGCGCGCGCCTGGGGCCGGATGCTAGCGCTGTTTGAACGGGAACTTGGGGCGTAATCGAGCGGGTGTTAAGTGCCTGTCTTGTCCTTCGACAATGACCGGAGCGCTTTGATCGCTTTGGGCTGGTTTTCAATCGGAATGCTGGCCCAAAGATCTAGCAGTTCGGCGGTCAGATCGCCGGGATGATGGTCGAGCAAGAAGCCAGGCGACGTTTGCAGCGGCCGCGACAGGCGTTCCAACCAGCTGGCTGAGAGGCCGCGCTGTCCGTTTTCGAGCAAGGAGATTACCGCCGCCGTTGTGCCGACATTCGACGCAAGGCTTTCTTGCGTGAAGCCGCGAAACTCGCGCCAAGCGCGGAGATGATTGGTTGGCGTTTTCCTACTCATTACACTCTCTTGGTCGGGCTGTGCTTCCCAGATCCGAATCCTTTGATTGTTGTTGCATATTGCAACTACTACCTATTAGCAATGTTATACAGTCACAATGTGTTGAGCGGAGCGTGGACGGATCAATCCGCTGCTGGCAGTTCGATCACGTTCTCTCGATCTTCTGTCGGACTCAGCGCTTGCTCAATCGCTTTGCCGAGCTCTTCATAAGAGTTGATGGCGACGTCAATCGGTTGGACGAAAGTTTGTCCATACTCGACCTCGCCAGTATTCTTGTTGAAGCGCCGCCGCTGCCCAATGACTGTCTGACCAGGCCCGGCGCGGAACTCGACATGGATCTCTAGCCAAACTTCACCATCGGCATCATCGACTTTATGGGTTCGCGCCTGCGGCTGTAGATAGGCGACTTTAGAGGCCTGGACGTCGAGTTCACGATATAGGCTGAAGCCCTGCTGCGCAGTGGCGTAGAAGACTTCTCTGGGCCATCGCGACGACTCGCGAGGATTCTTCGGGTTGAAGATAATAATATCCTCATCGAGCCCAGTGCTCTCATAGAGATTGAGGCCAATCGTAAAAGAGTGCCAGAAAACAGATCGCTCATTGCTGATCAAAAGGTCTGGGCGTTCTGGGCTAAAAAAGACGATCGCATCGCCTTCGAGATGCAGGCGTGGAACAGACTGCACCTCATGGCCGATTTCGAAATCTAGGCCTTTCGTGCCGATCACGACTTGTGGAACTTCGCTAATATGTACGCGCATGTTGACCCCAATTCGAGTAGAACTGCATACGGACGAAAATTTGTAAAGGTTCTCACCACGTGAGCCCCACCCAAAGAAAAGGGCCGAGGGATGCCACATCCCTCGGCCCAATCTGTTTAAAGCAGGTGCATTTAGAAGGCTTTCTGCCATCCCAGGGTCAGCGTTAGATCGGTCTCGAGCTGCGGTCCGTTCAGGTCGCGATAGACCGGCAAACCGATTTCAGCCGCTAAGCGGTGACCTTTCTGCCACCCGGTTTGGCCTGCTAGGTTGATGCCGACGAGAGCTTCTAATGTCTCGCCACCATGATTGTCTGGATCAGCGGTTTGAACTGGCGCTCGGATTAAAGGATCCGTGCCATCGATTTGACCGACACTCGCAGCTTTCAAACGGCCCGAGAAGGAGATCCACGGCGTAGGCTCATAGGCGAGCCACCCTGTCGCTTCAAACCGGTCGCCGAGCGTGTAGCCCTCATCATTCTCATCGAGGCGAATAACCGCCGACGCTTGGCCGCCATAGTTCCAATTCCCCGTGCGCGAGAATGCGGTAAGCGACGGTTTCAGGTCAAAACTGCCTGAGCCAAGCTGCATCGGGTAGGGCAGACGCGGGCTCGGCGTTGTACCCATCGGGGTGAGGATCTGGTCGGTCTCTTCAATCGATCCGGTCGGAAGCGACAGGGCGAGGCCAAGATTGATCTGGCGATGCTCATACGATCCGTCATCCAGGCCAATAATCGCGCCGACCGTGGTGTCGCCAAAACCCTCTGTCTCAGTCGTGAATTCACCGAGCCGGGTTGTCCCCATCGGGCCTTGGAAGGTGATATGGTCCATCTCGCTGGACAGATACATCCCCATCGCCATCAGCGTGATGCGATCAGACAGGCCATACATGCCGCCAACCATATGCATTTGCATCGGCATGTCGGTCGGTACGACCCGCAAAGTGGGCGGCATCATTGGCGGATTGGCAAATGGATTGGCAACCGTGGTGACAATCTGTTCCGGAGAGATTCCATCAGTGCCGTCACGGTTTCCGGACATGTCCATATACATGTAGCGGTAAGAGGTCATCCATTCGCCTTTCTTGTGGCGATGGTCGGCCATGACGCCAATTGGCGCGTGGTCAGAGGCATAGGTGACATTGCCGCCATCGCCTTCATGGGCAGACGCAGGCAAGGCGGCGCACAGCAGAGCTGCACTCGCAAGGAGTTTGAGTTTCATTGGTTAGACTCACAAAGTTAGTCGGTGCGCAGGCGCACCGGAATTTGGGGAATGGCTAGGTTTTGTGAGACAGAGGCGGGCCTTGCGGCGGGGCGCCGGGCCATAGGGGTGAACGAGGTGAGACAGCCGCTGGCATCTGAGCCGGCAAGGGCTGGCTAAACAGCGCTCTTGGTTGAGCCTGCGCGATCGCGGGCGGCGTCAAAGCGGCAGGCGCGGCGCAATCTCCGCAGTATGTGCCTTTGGTTTCTTCCGCGGGCTCGCCTGGAATTTCGGTTGTCATCATCCGATTGATGCCAGCCGAGCACATCATCAGACTGATGGTTTCCCCAGGAGTGATGCGGACATGCGCCTGTGCGCCATTGGCGAAATAGCCGAGGCTAGCTGCGACCAGCAGCAAAACACGAAAATAAATCCAGAACCGCATTAGGTTTGATCTACGCGGCGGCGTTCGACGCGTCCCTGTGGCGGTTTGTCCAAGTCAGCTCGTTGGTTTGCAATAGTCGATCGCTCTAGCGATCAAAATGTCCGGTACCTCGCTGGCGGAGTCGAGGACCAAGCGATCATCCGTCCACGGTTGATACTCGGCTTTGCGTTCAACCACGCGGTCCCAATCGACTTCTGGCATGCCATCAATATTTCGAACCCGCCTCTCAATCCGCTGCTTATGAGCCACCTCATTAGAGCAAATGATCTCAATCATCTTGAGCGGGACGTCATGTTGCTCCGAAAGGGCGCGCCACATTGCACGCGCCTCGGCCACAGGGTTCACGGCGTCGACAATCACGGACAGACCTTGCGCCAGGTTCTCGCCCGCCATGGCTTCGGCAACACGATAGGCTGCGGTGCCGGTTTCAGACGGGGCCAGGCCCGACCGCCACATCGCCGCTTCGATTGGATCTACGGAAAGGACTGGTGCCACTAAGGCCCGCGCGAGACCCTCGGCAATCGTGCTGTTGCCTGCGCCAGGCAGTCCCGAGGTTACGATCAGTCTTTGGGCTTGGGGCATGCCTTCTTAGACGCAAAGATTTGACGCGAGTCCACTGTGATCGCGGCGTCGCCCAGCATGTTCCGGCCGATGAGAAGGGGATAGTTGAATCCGGACCGGTCGGCCAAATTGACCTCGCCTTTGACCCGCCGCCCTGCAACACAGAGTTCCAGTGTGACTACCGGGCGAACGAAATAGCCGCCCCCGCGGCGTCGGATCGACACCCAGCGTGTCACGGGCTCTGTGTAGACACGCTCTTTACCGCCGCGGCTGGTCAGTTTGAACGTGATCGTCTCTGGCATCATGTCTTGGACGGCGCGTTCCGACAGGGGTTCAACCTCACCCTCAGGTGGATCGTCCGGCGCTTCTCCATCGATCATTTGTCCGCCCATGACCATCATGGCTTCGTCTTCCGAATCGTCGCTCGAAGCAGCGTCGGTATCATCTGCCTCTAGCTCCGGGAGCGTTGTGTCGGTGAGGATTTCGGCATGGATCGATGTCGTCTTCGCACCGCTATCAAGCTTTGCCGTCATGAGCAGCCGGTCGGGCATTACCCGCGCATGCTCAATCCATCCTCTGGTGAAGATCGGTTGCTCTGACGCTGAAGCGGTTAGGCCAGATACCAAAAACAGAAGCGCTGCACGCAAAATCATTTGCATCCTCATTTCGTGACTCACTGTCCGCACACATAATGCGAATTATGGTGACTTTGAGGAAAGTAAACGGGCACCTTTGGCAGCAATCATAATTGTTGGTGTATTTGTGTTGCCTGACGTGATTTTCGGCATGACTGAGGCATCCACGACACGCAGGCGATCAACCCCGCGCACTTGCAGATTCGCATTCACGACGGCCATTGGGTCTGTGTCCGCGCCCATCTTTGCTGTGCCCACCGGATGGAAGATGGTTGTACCAATGTCTCCGGCAGCGCCGGCAAGATCCTGATCGGTATAATCAGGGCCGGGCAGATACTCACTTGGTTGATACTTTGCCAGAGCAGGTTGCGACATCAATTTGCGCGTGACGCGAATGGCATCGGCGGCGACGGTGCGGTCTGCCTCAGTATCGAGATAGTTCGGATCGATGATCGGCGCATCGCTAAGCCCAGGACCGCTGATCCGAATGGACCCCCGCGAGGTTGGCCGCAGATTGCAGGCGGCAACCGTGATGGCCGGGAAGCGGTGCAGCGGATCGCCAAACTTATCAAGCGAGAGCGGCTGGACATGGAACTGAATGTTCGCACGCTCATGTTCAGGCGAGGAGCGGGTGAAGATACCAAGCTGCGATGGCGCCATGGTCAGCGGGCCGCGCCGCCTGAACAGATAGTCCAACCCCATCTTGGCTTTGCCGAACAGCGAGTAATAGGTCTGGTTCAACGTCACGGCATTCGAGACTTTATAGATCGCGCGTTGTTGCAAGTGATCCTGCAAATTCGCGCCGACGCCGGGCAGATCATGTTGGGGCGCTATGCCCGCATCTTTCAAAACCGCGGCGGGACCGATTCCGGAGCGCTGCAGGATTTGCACGCTGCCAATTGAGCCCGCGCAGAGCACCGTCTCGCCTTTCGCCTCAACCGTATAGCGCTGGCCATTCTGCTCAAAGACGAGACCGGTGGCGCGGCCATTCTCAAGTATCACTTTGTCGATCAAGGCGCCGGTCTCGACGCGCAGATTGGAGCGCTTCTTCGCTGGTTTTAAAAAGCCCCGGGCTGCCGACCAACGCCGCCCCGCCTTTTGATTGACGTGGAAATAGCCAGCACCTTCATTGTCGCCCGTATTGAAATCCGGCGTCTTAGGGATCGTCATTTCAGCAGCGGCGTCGCGCACGGCATCTAAGATATCCCAGCTGATCCGGGGCGGCTCGACCCGCCAATCACCGCCAGTGCCATGAACCTCGCTCTCACCCAGGAAATGGTCTTCCAGGTCGCGAAAGACCGGCAGGACATCCTCCCAGCCCCAGCCAGGCAATCCCAAATCGCGCCAATGATCATAGTCCTGCGCTTGGCCGCGCATCGTGATCATCGCATTGATGGCGGAGGAGCCGCCTAAGACTTTACCGCGCGGATAGTTCAGCTTGCGACCGTTCAGGCCGGGCTGCGCCGTGGTTTCGAACATCCAGTCGGAACGCGGATTGCCGATTGCAAACAAGTATCCGACCGGAATGTGGAACCAGATCCAATTGTCTTTGCCGCCCGCCTCAAGCAGCAGGACATTGTTTTTTGGATTTTCAGAGAGACGGTTTGCGACCACGCAGCCAGCAGACCCAGCCCCGGCAATGACATAGTCATATGCGCCGGGGAATGGGGTGGCCGTCTCCGTCATCAACCAGGCTGAACGTCGATAAAGCGCCCGCCATCCGCCGCGAGGCGTTTCAGGGTCTCACACGGCGCGAACTGGCTATCCTCAGCGCCGAGTTTTTCCATGGTTGCGAGCACAGCTTCGGCGCCGACCATATCGCCATACAGCATTGGGCCGCCTTTATCAGCTGGCCAGCCATAGCCGTTCAGCCAAACGATATCGATATCGGAAGCGCGCTGGGCTTTCTTCTCTTCTAGGATTTTGAGGCCCTCATTGATCATCGGATAGATACAGGTCGCGATAATCTCATCCTGGCCGGGGGCGCCGCCTGCCTCTACGCCAGTGACATCCGCTATGATCTTGGCCGTCACATCAGATGGAATAGGGCGGCGGTTTTCGTCATAATCATAATAGCCTGCCCCCGTCTTTTGGCCGCGGCGATCGAGTTCACATAGCGCGTCGCGGATTGGGTTCGCGGTTGTTGCGCCTTTCTTCCAGCCAATATCGAGCCCGGCCAGATCCGACATTTGGTATGGCCCCATGCGGAAGCCAAACGCGTTGAGCGCCGCGTCGACATCCCAAGGCATCGCGCCTTTATAGACAAGCTTTTGCGCCTGGGCCTGGCGTGCAAACAAGATGCGGTTGCCGACAAAGCCGGGGCAAACGCCAACCAGCGTCGCGATCTTATTGATCGTCTTGGCGAGGTCCATGCTGGTCGCGATGACATCATCCGCGGTGTGATCAGCGCGCACAATCTCAAGCAGCTTCATGACATTGGCTGGGGAGAAGAAGTGCAAGCCAATAACGTCTTCTGGGCGCTTGGTGACGCTCGCAATCTCATCAATGTTGAGGGCAGACGTGTTGGTTGCGAGGATGGCGCCCGGCTTGGCGATCCGGTCGAGATCGGTGAAGATCTGCTTCTTGAGGTCCATGTCTTCAAACACAGCCTCAATGATCAGGTCGCAATCGGCAAAGTCTTCCATGCTGAGCGTGCCGTTCAGGCGGCCCATCCGCTCGTCGACTTCTTCCACCGGAAAACGGCCTTTGTCGGCGCTGCGTTGATAGTGGCCGCGCACCACGCCAAGCCCGCGATCAAGCGCTTCTTGTTGGCGCTCCAGAATGGTGACGGAGATACCAGCGGTGGCGAAATTCATCGAAATGCCGCCGCCCATCGTACCGGCGCCGATGACACCGACTTTTTCGATCGTGCGGCGCGGTGTGTCTGCCGGAACGTCCGGAACCACCCATGCATCGCGTCCAGCTTGGGCGATATAGTCAGAAACTTCCTGCGGGGTCATAGAAATAGCGGGCATGGGAGAGGCCTTTTTAGCTTAGAAAAATACTTATGGGCTGGCCTTACACCAAGTGAGACCGAGTTTGAAAGCACCGCGAGGGCCTGCCGTCGCGGCGTGTCTATCTTTGGAGAGGTGAGGCGGGCTTACCCTTCGCCAGCCGTCGCGAGCGGTTTATCCGTCCAAAGCAGAAAGCCATCATCGCGAAACTTGTGCCAGGTGGAGTAGCGCCATTTGTCTGGATGGCTGACCAATCCATGGCGCACCGGATTGCCGTGCATATAGCCGATATGGCGCTCCAAATCGACGAGGTCGCGGACTTGATAGTCCCAGAAGCGTTGATGCCAGCGCGCAGCTTTGCCAGCCTTTTTAGGGTCTTGATAGGTTTCGACGACGCGGCGCGTGAAGCCTTCCTGCAAATAAGCAATCCGGCGCTCATAATCGAGGTCCTGTTCCGGCAGCGTCCAGATCATATGGATATGGTCTGGCAGGATGACCGTTGCGATGGTTTCAAACGGATAGAGCCCTTCCACATCGCGTGCGCTTTCACCCAAGAATTGCGCGTGCCGGGTTAGGACAGAACTCGTCTCATCCGCGAGATTGAGGGTAAAGAGCCAAGTTCGGCCAGGCTTAAAAAGGGCTTCGTGCGCGTGCATTGTTACATACAAGCAAAGCTTGGGCCGATCCGGCAAGTGTCTGAAATTTCATTTAAGTTCAATGACTAGGCCATCTGGCGCACCTAATCGCACCAAACGGGTTTGATGGTCTCGCTAAGCCAGGGTTTGGATAGGCCGTCTTTGGCTAAGAGCCAGCCAATATGAGTGCCGTCGAGATAGACATGAGCGCGGGTGCGGCCGAAGCGGTCGGTGCCTTCGGGTTTGAAGGTGAGCGTTTGAGCATCGGCGAACAGGGCCTGGGCGCGCGCTTCAACTTTTTGACCCAAAGCCTCCTCAGCGGCGCATCCGGCACTGTTTCCGGTTTCTGGGCTGTCCCAACCGATCAGACGTAGGCGAATGCGTTCTGTGCCGCGATCGGTCAGGCGTTGCAGTTCAAATGTGTCGCCATCGACCGCAAGGACGTCGCGCACCGGTGCATTGACACATCGCGCGCCCGGCTGATCGCAGAGGTTTTCGGGTTCCGGCGGCAGATTGCTTTGGGTGCAGGCCGCAAGACCCAGGCTGAGACATGAGAATAGGATACGCATGCTTTGACTTAGCGATCAGCGACGAAACCGGTCAAGCCAGGGAGGCGGCTACGCTTGTGCACCATTTGACAGAAACAGCTGAACTCGCTTGGGTATCACTGGGGACGGCGCACGACGCGAGCAGGAGTGGGATATGAGTTTGAGGAATCTAGGACTAGGTCTTACGGCTCTGGCAGCTATGGCGCTGCTGGCGGGTCAGCCTGCGGATGCCCAGAAGAAGCAAGATGACCGCTTGCCAAAGCAAGGCATGACGTCCGCGCCGCCAGTTGTGACGCAATACTCACAAGAGGTCGAGATCAAGACCTATGTGCCGCCGGATACGCGCGTCGATGTTGAGCTCGAGCCATTTAGCGCCTTTGCCCAAGACCTCCGCGGCAGCGCCGATGTCACCCATCGCGGCCCTGTCAAAGCCGCGCTGCAAGGATTTCAATTGCGGTTTCTGAATGGTGATCACAAGATCCGAGCGCTTGGCTTGATGAATTTTGGTGAAGGCATTCGCGCGACGCTCGCTGATCAGGGGAGCGAAGATCCGTTCGAAGTGTCAGCGAATTTCGTAGCGATCCCAAACTTCATGAATGAGATGGGACTCTACACCATGTCGGCTGAGCGCTGTAATGTTCGCTGCACGATGCGGATTGAGGGGATGAAAGAAGGCCAGACCGCACTGCTCGCAGGGTTCGAATTTAGTCGCGGGAAGACTGACAGAAATGTGCGCGGCTTGTCAGTGGAAGTGCTTCCGGACAGAGAGATTGTAAATGTCGCCTTGTATGATGATCGAGGCCCGGATTTTTCCGGGTTTCTGCCAATTCCGGGCGCGGACATTATCTCTCCAGCCAGTGCGCTGGAGCCGCCAAAAGACTATTATTCTGCGCGAGTGCAGGTCTTGCTTTTGCCTGAGCGGCTGGTCCGCGGTGTGACGCGGGTGATCGGTACTTCACGCGGCGATGCTCTGGCGCCAGAAGGCCTGGTTCCGGAAAAGTATCAGCGCGACGTACGGCGTCCACACGCGCTAATGGGGTTTGGGCTATCGTTTAATCGCTCTGATCATTTCATCGAACATATCGGGGTCGATCATAGTGTGGTTCCATCCGTCCATTTTCAGGACGGGGATACGGATGATGAAATCTCGTGGTTCTATGATCTCGCGGTGTTTGAGGATCGGGCGGAAGCGCCATGAAGATGATGCGCTTGATCTCTCTAGCGGTCGCAACGTGCTGCCTGAGCGGGGCTGCGGCGCAGGCTCAACTCCAGGAGCAGATTCAGATCAATCCTGATAATCTGACCAAACGTCCAGCGCTTGGGCCGGAGCTGAAACTGAAGGTTTTGCAGCTTCCGGATCTTGGTATCACAGAGCTGCGCGGCCCAGACACGGGCCCAGATCAGGCCGGCGATCTAGAGCTGATCGTTAATTTACAGAATTTCGGTGAGTCCCCGATTTCATTGAAGTTTTTAGACGAAGACGGGCAGGCTCAACCGACCTTTGAGGTCATGTATGAGGCGCCGAGTCAGTCTCTTGGTGCGCTTCTCAACGGGGCTGGGACAGGCACTCAATTGCCCATCGTGAAACAGGTCTTTTTAGACACGGTCCTCGGACCCGGTCAAAGACTATCGCGCACGGAAGCCGGTTATAATCAAGAGGCAAATCTGATCTCGATCTCGCTACGAGACTTCCGAGACAAGGACGCGTCTCTGACCGGCGTACATCGGCTCGTCGTCATTCTAGATCCAGCGGAAACTCTGATCGAACGCAGTCGCCGCAACAATATGGCAGCGTTCAGATGGGGTGAGGATTCTGAGTCGGTTTCGATGCAGGAGCCGACAGAGCGGCTGCGGCTGACCATCCCGACAAAAGAGCCCGTAAAGCAAAAAGCGCCAGAGCTTCGGCCATTTGAGTGATCGGAAAAAGGGCGCTCTTTGGCCGTGTCCTGCGCTTAAACAAACCCTCGTCCACAAAAGGAAAACCCCAGCCGGGTCTCGGCTGGGGTCCGTGAGCCGGATGGCTCTTGAATCCTTGGCTACGTTCAACTTTGCTCGGGCTCATCCAAGCAAGTAGCCTCAAGATAGTGCTACGGCGTTTTCAGAGGCTGCTCCAAAAAAACCTTCACACAAACGGATCCAATCACCGTTCCTGGTTTCTCACTTGACATTGGATCACCTCCTTTCAGCTGTTGAACGACTATGCCCGGTGCGCTTCGGCAGTTCCGGACAAGTGCAATTAAGCATGAGTCATGCCTAATGAAAGATGAATGTACGCGTCCGGACATAAAAAATTGATATTTGCACAAAGAAACACCCGCTGAATTGCATCAGCGGGTGTTTTTCAGGCGGGGGACAAGCGCCAGGGTCAGCTTAGTTGGCGAGGGCGCCAATCACGAGGCCAATAATGGCTCCGGTCGCGACGGAGGCCAAAACGGCGTCTCCGCTGTCATAATCGTGGACCCAGTGATAGCCGTGCGGCGGGTCGTAGAGGCCCCAATAATTGTAATCGCCAATTATGATCGTGTTGGAGTGATAGCCGTAATATCCGCCAATGTGATAGCTCGGCACATAGTGGCGATCATACACAAATCGGAAGGTCGGCCGCGAGTAATAGTGGAATGGGCGGTGTCCACCCCAATAGAAGGCGCGCGGCGAATAGTGCCGGAAATTGTGCCGACGATACGTGTTGCGATAATGGTAGCCATTATGGTGGCGGCGATAATACCGGTTGAAATTCCGGTGATGGCGATAGTGCCGATCATAATTGCGATAATGGCGGTGACGGTGACGATAATCGCCGCGCGCATTACGATAGCCTTGATGGTAACCGCGATCATAGGAGTTGCGGCGAATCTGGCGGTTCTCGCGGCGGTTTTCGATGCGCCGTTCCTGGCGACGCTCTGCCCGTCGATCCTGGCGCTGCTCGAAGCGGCGGTCTTCCCGGCGTTCGGCACGCCGATCCTGCCTTTGTTCGAACCTGCGATCTTCGCGGCGTTCGGCACGGCGGTCCTGACGTTGTTCAAACCGGCGGTCTTCCCGACGTTCAGCGCGACGCTCTTGGCGTTGTTCGAACCTGCGATCGTCTCGCCGCTCCACACGTCGTTCTTGACGCTGTTCAAAGCGGCGGTCATCGCGTCGTTCGGCGCGGCGTTCTTGGCGACGTTCACCGCCGCGTAGCTCGCGATTATCCCGGCGTTCGGCCCGGACACGCGGCTGATTTCTAAGGACTTCGCCGCGCGGCGCGGCGCGATTATCACGGCGCTGCTGGCGTTCCTGACGGTTGCGATCGACGCGTTCGGCGCGAGGTTTATCGACTGATCGTTCGCTCCGATCGGCAAGCGCTACCGGCGCCATAAGGCCGACGCAAAGCGCCATCACTGCGGCGCTGGAACTGAGTTTTGAGAGGATGGACATAATCGCGTCCCCCTTTCTTGGTTAGGGCGCCCCCACGAGCACCCGCAATTTCGGCTGTTCGTGACAAGCCTTGATTACCAAACTAGATATGCCGCCTGAATTGACCCTGAACGGAGCTTTCATGTCGACCCGCGATCACGTCTTTGTGACCGAAACGATCCAGATCCCTGAATGGGAGCTGCAGGAGCGTTTTATTCGCGCGTCTGGGCCTGGCGGGCAGAATGTCAATAAAGTCTCGACGGCTGTTCAGCTGCGCTGGAACGTGCTGGCAAGCTCCATACCGCCGCCAGTGAAGGCGCGGTTCCGCAAACGCTATGGCGCACGCCTAACTCAAGATGGCGAGCTGATCCTGGAGGCGAAAGACCACCGTTCTCAGGGGCTCAACCGAGAGGCGGCACGCAAACGCCTCGCCGACATGGTCAAATCGGTCGCTGAACCGCCCCGTCGGCGAATCAAGACGAAACCCACGCGCGCATCCGTCCGGCGGCGCCTAGACGGAAAGAAACAACGCAGCGCCGTCAAAGCCATGCGCGGAAAAGTGACGCGCGAGGATTAAGCGCGCGTTCTCTCGTCTATTTCAGCCGCATCACAGGCTCGCCGCCGTCCAGCGTGCTTGTGTCCATTGTGTTCTCGGACCGATCAGACGATTGCGGGCGCGAGTCTGAACCGACAATGCCCTGATCCAGTTCGAGATCACTGACGGTTGCCGGCTCTTCTGTCTCGCGCTCGGCTGTCCAGATCTGCTCGCCAATCGCGAGGGCGTTTAGCAAGTTTGCTTTGATATTCGCCATGGTCGTGCCGTGATCCAGGATCAGATAGCGACTGATCTGATAGGAGCCATTGTCGAACGCCATCACGCTCACGGCGGCATAATTATAGTTGAGTTGGTTGGCTTCGGACTCGCTCATCTCGCCCGTAAAGCTCATCCAGATGTGGAGGCCTTGGCACATTTGGTCCGCCGAACAGGCTGTGCCTTGCATGAAAAAGGGAACGCCACTCGGGCTCATCGCCATCACGGCGACATCGTCAGGAAACGCTTGGCCGAGATCATAGTCTTCTGTTTCGATGATATATTCCAAATCATCGAAAGAGATAGAGGTCATCAGCCAACCGTCACGGTCCGGCTGCGGCTGCGCGTCTTGTGCTTGCGCCGCACTGGCGAGCGCAACAGATGCGAGTCCTGTCATCCAGTATTTCATCTCAAATGTACCTCGTTGCGACGCTTTCGCGTCCCACCACCTGATATGATTGTCACCTTGTCCTAATAAAATGGCAATGTTCGGGCAGAGATTTTCGATGAATGGTAACCGAATGGCGCGCTCAGACCGGGTTGAAGTGGGCTGTGTATTCCTGCAGCCATGATGAAGCGTATCATGACACCTCGAGCAGCCGCGCTAGCCCTTGCGGCGCCTCTGCTCTTCGCTGCTCCGGCGCTTGCCCATCATGGCAAGGCCAATACAAAAGTGACGGGTGGGATCACCTTTCACAGTGGCAATGGCAGTATCCATCTAGGCGTTGGCCATAATGGCTACAGCTCGATCGGGTATCGAACCAACCGTCATCACGGGTATGGCGACTATCGCTATCATAATCGCCAGGATTACCGTCAGGCCAAGCGTCGCGCCATTCGCGCCTGTCGCCGGGCGATCCGAGATGAAGCGCATTATCGCGGCTTCCACGATGTCGACTTCGATGATGGCCGGTATGCCGAGCAAATCGGTCCGCGCGGGTTCCGTGTGACCTTCAACGAGGTTGAGTTTGAAAACCGGCGCCGCGAGATTGAACGTCCGGTCACATGTATCGTCCGGCGCGGCGATCAGGTTCGCGACATTTGGGGCATTCCAGAACCCCGCCGCCGCGGCCATGGCAAGCGCTACGATCGTGGCTATTATAAATAATAGTCTATACTTTCAGAATGAAAGCAGGAGCGGGCTTCCCCTTGGGGAGGCCCGTTTTGCTTATGCCGCTGACTTGCTCTTCGTCTCGCGACCATTAAAACCGCCAGCAAAGTCAAAGCAATGTGCGAGGTCTGAGCAGATGCAGGATGTGATTGAAGCCCTTGAGGCGCGTCGTGAGAAAGCCCGGATGGGCGGCGGCAAAGCCCGGATCGAGCGCCAGCACGAAAAGGGTAAACTGACCGCCCGCGAACGTGTCGCACTCCTGCTGGATGAGAACAGTTTCGAAGAAACCGACATGTTTGTGGAGCATCGCAGCCACGATTTCGGCATGGAAGAGCAGTGCATCCCGGGCGACGGTGTGGTCACCGGCCATGGCACGATCAATGGCCGCTTGGTCTATGTTTTTTCCAAAGACTTTACCGTCTTCGGCGGGTCGCTCTCGCTCGCGCAATCGGAAAAGATCGTCAAAGTTCAGCAAGCGGCGATGAAAGTCGGTGCGCCCGTGATCGGGATTTTCGATGCGGGCGGCGCGCGCATCCAAGAAGGCGTTGATAGCCTCGCGGGCTATGCTGACATCTTCATGGAGAATGTGTTGGCCTCAGGTGTTGTGCCACAGATTTCTGTCATCATGGGGCCTTGTGCTGGCGGTGATGTCTACAGCCCGGCGCTGACTGACTTCATCTTCATGGTGAAAGATACCTCCTACATGTACGTCACGGGCCCGGACGTTGTGAAAACCGTGACCAATGAAGAAGTGACGCACGAAACCCTTGGCGGCGCGTCTGTCCACGCGGCCAAGTCTGGTGTGGTCGATGGCGCGTTTGAGAATGACATTGAAGCGCTCACGCAAATGCGCCGCTTGATCGATTTTCTGCCCGGCTCCAACCGCGAAGAGCCGCCTATGCGGCCGACCTATGATACGATTGAGCGTCAGGATGACAGTCTCGATAGCCTGATCCCGGAAAACCCGAACCAGCCTTACGATATGAAAGAGCTGATCGAAAAAACCGTGGATGAAGGCGACTTCTTTGAAATCAGTCCTGCGTTTGGCGCGAACATTATTTGTGGCTTTGGGCGGATCGAAGGCTCGACCGTTGGCTTCGTGGCGAACCAGCCGATGACCCTGGCGGGCGTGCTCGACATTGATGCCTCCCGCAAAGGCGCGCGTTTCGTTCGCTTCTGTGACTGTTTCAATATTCCGATCGTGACCTTTGTGGACGTGCCGGGCTTCATGCCGGGGACCAAGCAAGAGTATGGCGGCTTGATCAAACACGGCGCCAAGCTGCTCTTCGCTTATGCCGAAGCGACCGTGCCGAAGGTCACCGTGATCACGCGTAAAGCCTATGGCGGCGCTTATGACGTGATGAGCTCGAAACACCTACGCGGCGACGTGAACTATGCCTGGCCAACCGCTGAGATTGCGGTGATGGGCGCGAAGGGCGCGGTGGAGATCATCTTCCGAAAAGACATTGGCGACGAAGCGAAAATCGCGGAGCACACGCAAAGCTATGAAGACAATTTCGCCAATCCTTATGTGGCGGCGAAAAAGGGCTATATCGACGATATCATCATGCCACACTCAACCCGCCGCCGCGTCGCGAAATCGCTCCGCACCCTGCGCGGGAAAGAGCTCAGCAATCCGTGGAAGAAGCACGATAATATACCGCTTTAGGGCGCGGGTTATACCCGTTTGAGCGCACTCTTGAGCGCGCATTGCCATCAAGCGCTCCCCACAGCCTGTCTGTGGGGTCCAGCACGGGATGTCGCCGAAAAGACTGGGAAAGATGATCCCACTCCCGATCCCTGCTGCACTGATCGCGTGATGGACTGCCCAGACAAGCTGGGCAGAGCGTTTGGAGGGTGTGTCCTTGAATACCAGCCTGCACAAGCTCTGGTTAAGCTCTGGATGAAGGCTTATCAGGGAACTATGGATAATCTGAACCACAATCACCGCCTCGCCATCTATGGCACACTGGCGCCGGGCGAGGCCAACCATCATCAGGTCAGCATGATCCAGGGCACTTGGTTTGAGGGCACGGTCCGCGGCTGGTTCAGCGAGGATGGCTGGGGCGCAACGCACGGCTTTCCGGGGCTGCGGCTCAATTCGGAGGGTGACGAGATCAAAGTCCAAGTGCTGGAATCAGCCGATTTGCCCGCGCATTGGGAGCGGCTCGATGCGTTCGAAGGTGAGGAATATGCCCGTGTGACAGCGGACGTTTATACCGGCGAAAAGTGGCTCAAGGCGCAAATCTATGTAGTGGCAGGCTAAAGCCATGACCCATCTCACCGCCTTCACTGCCAGCCTCGAAACCGTCGCTGAGCGTTGCGAGGATGTCGTGCCGCCGGTCTATGCCGCTTTATTCAAACGGTTCCCGGAATTTGAAGAGCTCTTCGTCCTCGATGTGGACCAGGGCGCTCGGGGGCATATGCTGAATGAGGCGCTCAGCATGGCGGAAGGCCTGCTGCAAGATGACCCGGTTGCGATCAGCTTTGTGTCCGCCGAGCGCATGAACCATGAAGGCTACGGCATTGATGATGACGTGTTTGAAGGCTTCTTCCATGTCATGGCGGATGTGTTCCAATCAATCTCTGGCGCGGCCTGGTCGAATGAGATGAGCGCGGCATGGGACAAGGTCCATGAAAAGGCCGCTGCAGCAAAATTGTAATGCCCTGCATCCAATCCGGCACTTGATTGCATCTTAGTCTGTGAGCCCGCAAAAAGGGCGCAAGGATAAGGAAGCAAGACTATGGACGAGATTTTGGTCCCGATTTTTCTCTTCGCAGCAATTGTTGCGATCATCTGGCTCTACAGCCATTACAACTTTAAAAAGCGCAACACGGCGCATGAGACGCTGCGCCTTGCGGTCGAAAAAGGCCAACAGGTTTCGCCAGAGCTGGTAGAGCGGATGTCGGCTATGAGTGACCCGGTCAAATCCGATTTGCGCCGGGGCGTGCTGTTGATCGCCTTCGGGATCGCTTTCATCGTGCTCGGTGCGATCATGCCGCATGACGAACCCGATGCGATGCGCGGCATTGCGGCGATTTCCTCTTTCCCAGTGATTTTGGGGCTCGCTTATCTCGGCCTTTGGCGGTTTAGCCACGATTGATCGGGCGACCCGTGGGGCAGGAGGTGACATCCGACTTTGATCTCGCGCGCGACGCCGCTTCTGGAAAGGAGGCGGCGTTCGAGACGCTGGTACGGCGCTATCAGGGGGCTGTGCGCGGGGTATGTCGGCGCCTGACCAGCCACGCCGCCGAAGCTGATGACGTGGCGCAGGCGGCCTTCTTGATGGCCTGGCGCAAGATCGGCGCCTATCGCGGCGGGTCGTTCAAGTCCTGGATTTGCACGATCGCTTATCGCGAATTCCTGCAGGCGCGGCGGCGCAAGAAAATTGAAGTCGAGTTTGATGAGAACACGCACATCTTGGCGTTTGATTCCTCTGCTGCGCGCTTGCCGGAACAACTTGATTTAGACCGGGCCTTAAAGACGCTGCCAGAAAATCAGCGCATTTGCGTGGTCCTATGTGTGGCAACTGGGATGAGCCATTCTGAAGCGGCGGCGGCCACCGGGTTTCCGCTCGGCACAGTAAAGTCCCATGTGAATCGCGGCGTCGCGGCGCTTCGCAAACAGCTTGCGGCGGAGAGCGTCGCGTGATGGAGTAGAAGAATGCAGACCGAAGAAGGATATGACGACCTGACCGCGCTGTTTGAAGCGCAGGACGAGGCGCTGCAAAATGAGGTCTTCGTTGAGCAGGTGATGAAGCCGATCCGCCGCCGGTCTCGCTGGCGCGCGCCGCTTCTGTTTGGGGCTGGCGGGATTGGACTGGGCGCAGCTCTGTCTCAGATCGGCGGGGTTTGGGATGCTGTGAAAGCGCAGGCCCCCGCCTCAATTGAAGCCGATTTAAGTCTCTCACTAGAGGCCATTCCGAGCGCTCAGGTGGTGATTGATACGCAATCTATTTGGGTCATCGCCGCTGTGCTCATGATGGTCAGCTGCGCCGTCTTGGTGATGACGGAACGCGCTTAACCAGCCCGCCACCGCGCACAGATCGAGGTCGGTAATAGGCGATCATCGCTTGCATGCGGGATCGCCATTTCGCCCATCTCCATTATCCCGCCAAGGCCTTCCAAATGCCCGGCGAGCGCTTGTGCCAGCGCAATATGCGACAAGCGCACTGCATAGGCGGTGAGGATCACAAAAAGCGGCTCATCCGACAAAAGCGCGCGCGCATTGGCGAGCAGGTCTGGCAGGTCTTCTTCAAAGCGCCAGGTCTCATTCTTGGTACCGCGACCAAACTTTGGCGGGTCCAGAACAATTGCATCGTAAGTGTTCCCGCGGCGAATTTCGCGCGCTGTGAACTTCATCGCATCGTCCGCAATCCAGCGGATCGGCGCGTCGGCAAGGCCGCTCATTTCAGCGTGATCTTTGCCATAGCCGTTTGATTTTGGGCTGGCATCCAAGTGTGTGACTTCTGCGCCGGCCTGCGCCGCCGCGAGGCTCATGATGCCGGTATATCCAAACAGATTGAGCACGCGGATCTTGCGACCAGCGGACCGGATCTGATCCTGCGCAAAGGCCCAATGCACGCTGTGCTCCTGAAATAGGCCGAGGTGCCGGAAAGGCGTGCGCCGCGCGTTCAGGTGCAGGCCGCGCCATTCCATTGGCCAGGCCTCCGGCGCAGCGCGATTCATCAGCTGCCAGTTGCCGCGATCATCATCGCCCGCTTTGGCGTCGAAACGGGCATCGGCGGTCCAGCTCTCAGTAGGGGACGCGGGTGACCAAAAGGCTTGGGGGTCTGGGCGGATGACGGTTTGCGTGCCGAACCGCTCAAGTTTGTGACCATCGCCGCTATCGAGCAGGGCATACTGATCCTCAGCCCATTGATCCGCGAGGAAGAGTGTCGCTTCGGTTTTCATCACGCAAACCCTCTCTGGCGCCAGCCTTCATAGAGCATAATGGCCGTCGCTTGCGCCAGGTTCAGACTGTCGGCGCCGCCGCGCATTGGGATCAGGCAGAGCGTATCGCACTCGGCCTCTATGTGAGGCGGCAACCCTGCTTGCTCATTGCCCATCAGGATCAGGCTCGGCTGGACGAAATCGACACCGACATGGCTCGTGTCGCCATTCACGCTGGCCGCGACCATGTTCAGTCCGCCGCTCTTCCGCCAGGTATTGAACGCAGCGAAATCGGTGCGTGCGAGGGCGACATCAAACAGGGACCCCATAGAGGCACGCACCGCCTCAACGCTGTAAGGATCGCAGCAATTCTCGATCAGGATAACCCCCGCCGCGCCAGCGCAATCTGCGGTGCGGAGGATGGTGCCGAGATTGCCGGGATCGCGGCATTCGTAGAGGCCGATCCAGAGGCCTGCCGTCTCCGGCGAAATATCACTGAGGGCCAAATCGCGCTGTTTGATCGCCGCAATGACGGCTTGCGGATTGTCTTTGCGCGCGATCGATCCGGCCAAGCGATCTGGCACCTGGATCAGGCGCGCGCCTTGTTCGCTCGCGCGTTTTGCTAGCGCTTGGACATAATCGCGCTCAGCCCCGGAATTGGACACGATCAAGGTCTCGACCTGCCAGTCTTGCGCCAGTGCTTGCTCGATCAGCCTGGCGCCTTCGGCCAAGAACAAGCCGGTCTCATTGCGGCCCTTTTTGCGCTCCAGGCTTTTCAGGAGTTTAATGCTTGGATTGCTGGCGGACGTGATATGATCAAAACTCAGATTCATGATGGCCCTGTAACATGCACTTGCCTGATTCCAAGGGATAAGGCAGGACTCAAGGGTTAATGCAGTCTTTAGAATAGGAGATTGCGACATGGGTGCCTATGACACAATGACCGCGGGCTTAAGCGGTGCAGCCTTGGCAATCCTGGGCATTGTCACCGTGCATGGTGAGTCTGAGTATCACCTGAATGCTGAACAAATGCAGGTGGCTTTGCAGGCAAAAGCGAGCCAAGCGCTGATTGATTCGGGACAATCCTGGGCGAGCGTCGAGATGGATGGACAGCGGGCGCTGATCTCCGGGGCGCCGCCATCTGTGGAGGCCGCTGATGCGGCAAAAGCCGCTGTGCTTTCCTCCGCCGGGGCGGGCGGGATGATTTGGGGCGGCGTCTGGTCGGTCACGACAGATTTCGACGAGATCCGAGATTTGCCGCTGGCATCGCCCTTCGTTTGGCGCGCGATTAAGAGCCCAAGCGGCTCTCTGGTCTTTGTCGGCGCAGTCCCGAGTGAGGCGAGCCAAACGGCTCTATCAGAACATGCTGCGACCCTGAGTGCAGGTTCTCTTGATGACCGGGCGCAATTGGCCTTGGGCGTTCCTGACGGCGACTGGCTCGGGACAGCCAAATTCGGGCTCGATCAATTGGTGCTGCTGGATAGCGGTGAGGCACGCCTGACCGATCATGAGCTGCGTCTCAGCGGCATTGCCATGCAGGATGCTGCACGGATGCAAGCCACGGCATCGATGGCGAACCTGTCTGAGCCGTGGACCGCCGTCACCGATGTCGAAGGCCCAAGTCATTGGCAGGCCGAACATGTTGATGGCACGCTCGTTCTATCTGGCAGCTGCGAAACGGCCCAGGACCGTGAAGAGATTGCCGCGATCGCAGAGACTTATTTTGACGGGCCGGTGATTGATCAAATGACAGTCGCGCCAACCGAGTATGAGCCGTGGATCGAAGGCGTTCGGCTTGGCCTGCCGCATTTCTCAAAATTTGAGAGCGGGGAAATGCAATTCCACCCCGAAGGTGACGGCTTCAGTTTCGAGGGCGAAGCGACCAGCTCGACACTGCAATTCCTGCGTGAGGATATGAGTACGCTGAGCGGGCCTTATGAGGTCGAAATCGAAGCTGAGACAGTAACGGTCGCTTTGGACGAAATAACGGGTGTGGACCTCGGCGATGATCCGCTGCAGGCCTGCCAAACCTCGTTTGATCTGATCATGGATGCGAACACTGTCGTGTTCGAAACCGGCAGCGCGGAAATCTCACGCGAGAGCGGCGAAACGCTCGATAAAATCATGGCGGTTTCAGCGACATGCGATGAGTCGCTAGTCTTTGAAGTTGGCGGTCATACCGATGATCGCGGGGCGCCGGAGGCGAATACAGTGTTGAGCGAGGCGCGCGCCGATGCGGTCGCAAATTATATGCGCGATGCCGGGTTTGATCTCACCCGATTGATCGTCGCGGGCTATGGCCCGGACCAACCAAAAGCGGACAATGCGACGGCAGAAGGTCGTGCCGCAAATCGCAGAATTGAATTCAAAGTTCAGGAACGGAGCGAGTAGATGCAGTGGCTGATCGCAAACATGTGGATGGTGCTCGCCGTCGCAACATTTCTGGGGCTGTTATTCGGGTTTTCCTTCCGCGGATTGCTTGCCAGCAATCAAGTGCGACGGGCCGGGGTTGAGCGCGAAATTGCCAAAACCGAGCTGACCCAAGCGAAAGCTGAGGTTGATGCGCTCTATGCGGCGCAGCGCAAGCGTAAGGAAGAAGCAGCCCAGGCGGTTGTTGGGGACGAGACCCTGCGCCAGGAATTGGACAATCGTGAAACGCGCATTGCCTCGCTGGGCGATGAGCTGAGCGCCGCTCGCGCTGAGTTGGAGCAGCTGAAGTCTGAAGACAAAAATGGTTCAGGTCTGACCGAGGCCGCAACGGGCGCCGCGCTTGGCGCGCTCGCTGGGGCAGCACTGTCGGATGATGACGAAAAAGAACTGAACGGTCTGCGCGATCGCAATACGTGGCTGGAAGAGCGGGTCGCGGCGCTCGAAGCCGATGTGTCCGCAGCTGCGGTGGCTGTGCCCGCGGCAACGGAAGACGCGCCTGTCGAAGATCCAGGGCTGGAAAAGCTGCATTGGCAAAACGCTTATTTGCGTCAGCGTGTGGACGCGCTCGAAGAGAAGACCATTCAGTTGAGCGCGGCACCTGTTATTGTTGCCGAACCGGCTGAACCCGAAGAGGTGGAAGAGGACGCGTCTGATAATCCTGAGGCGGACAATGATCCGGCAGCGAATGCAGTTGCGGATGAGGAAATGGCGCGCCTGCGCTGGCGGAACCGCTACCTGGAAGGCCGTCTCGCTTATTTCGAGCAGAGCGAAGAGGCCGCTGAAGACACTGCTGCAGAGCTTTCAGATGAGGCTGAAACTGCGCCACTTGAAGACGCGCCAGAAACGGCTGAAGCCGAAACTATGGAGCCCGCTCCCGAGCCTGAACCGGCGGAGCCTGAGGTGCATCCGTCGGAAGCCGTCCTCGCCGAACTCGAAGGCAAGCAACCAGAGCAAATGGATAAGCCGTCAAATGGCGGCGATGATCTGACCGCAATTACCGGGGTCGGGCCGCGCATCGCTGAGGTGCTGAATGGGCTCGGCATCTGGACGTATCAACAGATCGCGGGCTGGTTGCCTGAGAATGAGACCTGGATCGAAAACCATCTCTCCTTCAAAGGCCGCGTCAGCCGTGAGAATTGGGTCGGCCAAGCAAAAGATCTAGTCGAAGCTGCTTAATCGATGCCGATTGCGCGCTTCATACCGCATTCACGTGACGCATGCGATTTTGTATGCGAGCATTTAATGAACCACAGTTTTGGTGTCCGATTGTGATAGGACCTAAACTGGTCGGGTATTGGGAGACATGACTATGAGTGATCTACTGATTACAGACGAAATGATTGAAACCGGTGATCGTATTGATGCACCGCGTGACTTTCTTGAAAAGGCGCCGCGCATGCGGATGTCTCGCCGCGCGATGATCCGCGGCCTCGCTTGTGGGACGATTGTGCCGATTGTGACGGGTTGTTCGACCAACCCTGTTACCGGTGAGTCGCAGCTCATCTTGCCGGGCTTCGATAATGCGTCGCTGGCGGCGATGTCGACGACGGCCTGGACTGAGATGAAGAAACAGACCCCGCAAACCGGCGATAGTCGCTTGCGAGGCCGGGTGTTGAACACCTGGGACCGGACCGCAAAAGGCCGGACGTCTGCGTTAAAAGACAAGTACAATCAAGACGTCGCCTATGTGCCGAGTGAATGGGAAGTCGCCGTTTTCGATACAGATGACATCAACGCGTTCGTGATGCCGGGCCAGCAGGTCGGCGTCTATCGCGGGATCACGGAACTGACTGAAAATGACGACCAACTCGCCTCCATCCTGGGACACGAGGCCGGACATATTGACGGCCGCCACTCTGCGGCGCGGGCCTCTGCACAGGTCACGGCGCAAGTTGCGATGGTGGCAGGTCAGGTCGCGATCGCCCAGTCCGAAGAGCTGCGCCAGTATGGAAACACGCTTGCTGCGCTTGGCGGTGCTGCGATCCAATTCGGTGTGCTGCTGCCATATAGCCGGAACCATGAGCTGCAGGCTGATAAGCTTGGCGTCGATTACATGCACAAGGCTGGCTATGACGTGACCCAGGCACCGCGCCTATGGGAACTGATGGACAAGAAAAGCGCTGGCAACCGTCCACCAGAGTTTATGTCAACGCACCCAGATCCAGGTCGGCGCCGGAATGAGTTGATCAACTATATCAATGCCAATGGATACGCCTTTATCTAGCGCGCCCCTTTTAAGACGAATAGAAAAAGCCCGCCTGAATGAGGCGGGCTTTTTTATTTCTAGAGCGGCTTACACGGTACGTCAGGCAGGGGGATTTCCGTCTCGGTTCCCTCCCGGACCGCAAAACAGGCGCCATCCTGAACAAATATATTGAAAACGAGCGGCGTTGCTGGGCTGCGGGTCTCATGCTCGGTCAAGCGCGGCGGCAGAACCGTTACGATCGAAGAGGCCGTCATGTCGCCGACGCCAAGTTCAATCTTGGCTTGATCAATGGCCTCGCCGAGGCCTGCTTTCAGGGCTTCAAGCGTTGCGGGCGTATCGTCAGCCAAGGTCGCTGGAACAGCCGACGAGTTATGCTGGCAGGCCCCGACAAGGACGGCCAACAGTCCGGTTGTGAGTATCGATCTTACCATGGCATCGACATATCCCGGTTTCGCGAAACAAAGTCATCTTCGACCGATAATGCCGTGGTTGCAACTTCTGTCATGCCTGCTTTCAAAGTCGCAACCTCAGCGGTGACTTTAGGGCTGACTTTGGGGGCAACGGTCGGGCAGGTGCCGTTCTCGCGAAAATCGAGCGCGGCGGCCAGGAGGCCTTCTGTCGGATCGCCAAGCTCCGTCGACAGATCGTCAGGGACGACGCAACCAGAGACGCGCTCGCCAAAGGCAAAGCTTGAATTGTTGGGGACGAATCCGTCGGAATAGTCGCCAAACCCTTTATCATTCAAACCGCGGAACTGAATGGTGTAATAGGTCTCGCCGCAATTGTCGGTTGGGTAGAAACCGTAGGGCTTGCCGCAGGTGACATCGCCGATCAGGACAATCTCAACATCGATCCCGCGCAGCCCGTTCAATACAGCTTCACTGGCGCTGCAGGTGCCGCCGGTCGATAGAATGAAGACGCGGCCCAGGTTCAAGTTATCGAGCGGCGTTCCATTCGCCAGCGAGAAGCCTAGACCCGTTCCGTAGAAGGGGATCGGACTGTTAACCGCGCCTGTCACCGGGTTCACGTTTCCAGAATCTGAATTGAACTCCAACAGCTCGAACGTTTTTCCATTGGTCCGGCTCGGGCCTGCGATCATGTATCCAAGCTGGCTGGCCACGGCCAGCAGGCCGCCACCATTATAGCGCAGGTCGAGCACCAGATCGGTCACACCTTCATTGCTCATATCGGTAATCGCATCGGCGATCGCTGCTTCTGAGGAGCGCGGGCTGAACGTGTTGAACAGGATATAGCCAACCTTGCCGGATGGTGTGTCGATGACATCCGTTCGGTTCACCGGGGCCTCAACGATATCATCGGACACAATCGTTATCGTTCGGGTGGTGTTTGAACCTGCGTCTTGGACCTCAAATGTATGCGTCTCACCTGCGGCGGCAGGGAAGAGGCCACCATTCAGCGTATCAAGTTGCGCCTGGGTTGTGCCGCCATTTACAAGATCTACGCCGTCGACGGTTAGAATGCGGCTTCCGCGCTCAAATTGAACCTGACCATTCACGACTTCAGAAGCTGGGGAGTTGGGTTCAGTATAACGGATGCGATAATCGCGCGGTACGGTGTTCGAAAATACGATGAGATCAAAGCCATAACCAGCCTGCGCCGTTGAGTTTCTGCGCTCGAGGAACACGTCGGTTGGCTCGTTGAAGTGGAAATCGTCGAGGTTTTCGCCTGAGGCCGTCACTGCATCGGTTTTTAAGACGTCAAAATAGCTAATGCGATCATTGAACGTATTCGGGTCCTGATCGGTCACTTGATCGTTCCAGAGATAGGTTTCCTCAGTCCAAGACCGAAGCCAGAACAGCTCGTCGGCGAGTGTCCCGGCCTGATCAGGAAAAGTGTTGCCTTCGATATCGGTCCCTGATCTTGGGTTTTGGCACTGGTCTTTGAACGTATTTGCCGATTCAAATACGCCTTGCTGCCATGTTATTGATTGCTGTGGTGGCGGAGGAGGCGGGGGCGGCGAAACCTGAGTTGCTGGCGGTGTGCTGGAGCCGCCACCACCGCCGCATGCGGTCAAAGCAACGCCCGTCGCAACTAACGCAATAGCAGATGCAAGTTTTGTAACATTAGATGATGACATGAGCGCCAAACTCCATACGCTTTTATTTTGACCCCATACGCTTTATTGGGACCACATTCTGACCGTGACTTGCAACCATATTCTTTGTTTCTAACTGCAAATTTGACGAAGTTCGGTTTGTAAACTGGTTGACCGTTCGGGCTTAAGCTGCTTTACGCCAGCGCTCACTCGTCAGAGTGGCAAAAATCGTTTGTGGGAGGGGCAGTCAGCCCGAACCACGAACCCTCTAAACCCTGGCGTCTGGATCGAAAGACCACCAGACACCACATCTGCCAGAGAGGCTATCATGGCTAAGAAACTGCTGGGGCAGCTTAAGCTCCAGATTCCTGCCGGCGCAGCAAACCCATCGCCCCCAGTTGGTCCGGCGCTCGGTCAGCGCGGCATCAACATTATGGAATTCTGTAAGGCGTTTAACGCTAAAACAGAGAAGATGGAAAAAGGCCTGCCGCTGCCGGTCGTCATCGACTATTATCAAGACAAGTCGTTCACCTTCATCGTGAAAACGGCGCCTGCATCTGTTCTGCTGCGTAAAGCCGCAAAACTGAAAAAAGGCAGCCAAGAGCCTGGCCGTACGGTTGCTGGTAAAGTGACCCGCGCCCAGTGCCGCGAGATTGCCGAAGCGAAAATGGTCGACCTGAACGCAAACGATCTCGATCAAGCAACCAAGATCATTGAGGGCTCTGCGCGCTCAATGGGTCTCGAAGTGGTGGAGTAAGAGCATGGCTGGAAAACGTTACCGCGCTGCCGCTGAAGCTGTTGAGGCAGAAACCCATTACAGCGTTGCCGATGCTGTGAAGCTGGTGAAGTCTAACGCGACCTCTAAATTCGACGAAACAGTTGAGATTGCTGTCAATCTCGGCGTTGACCCAAAATATGCCGACCAAATGGTTCGCGGCGTTGTCTCTCTGCCATCTGGCACAGGGAAAGACGTTCGTGTGGCTGTGTTTGCTCGCGACGCCAAAGCAGACGAAGCCCGCGAAGCCGGTGCTGAGATTGTTGGCGCTGAGGACCTGATGGAAGAGATCCAAAACGGCAAGTCTGACTTTGACCGTGTGATCGCATCACCAGACATGATGTCTGTTGTCGGTCGCCTCGGTAAAGTTCTCGGGCCGCGCGGCCTGATGCCGAACCCGAAGGTTGGCACTGTGACGCCAAATGTTGGTCAGGCCGTCAAAGACGCCAAAGGCGGCTCGGTTGAGTTCCGCGTTGAGAAGCTCGGCATCATCCATGCGGGCATCGGCAAAGCGTCCTTCACTGAGGATGCGATCGAAAAGAACGTTCGTGCGTTCGTTGGCGCGCTCATGAAAGCTAAGCCCTCTGGCGCTAAAGGGACTTATGTGAAGAAGATTGCTCTGAGCTCGACCATGGGTCCAGGCGTCATCGTTGACACAACGGATGCGATCGCAAGCTAAGGCTTGACCAAATCGATATAAAGAAAGCCCGCTGGATCCTCCCAGCGGGCTTTTTCGTTTGGGGATGAAGCGCGCGCCTTAATCAGCCACTTGCGGCCCATTAAACTGACGCGCGAAGAAGTCGTCTTTGTTCCAGAGCGGGCGCTCGTCCTGATTGGCGAGGATCAGCGCAATCTTCGTATTGAGATCTGCAAACTTCGCCGCGGCATCGAGATTGACGTTCTCATTCATCTCATCAGACGGCCGATGGTAGTGTTTGGCGAAATGCTCGGCCCAAGCGACGTCGCCGCCATTGGCATAACCGGTCGCCAGGAAGACGGACGGGATACCGATTTGGACCAAGCGGAAATGGTCTGAGCGGGTGAAGATGCCTTGTTCTGGCATTGGGTCGGGGCTCAGCACCATGCCCATCTCTTCCGCGGCCTCGCTGACCGCGCCGGCAATCGTTGAGCGATCCGAGCCGAAAGCCACAACGTCCTCAAAGTCATAGGTCAGAACCGGCATGTCGAGATTGACGCTGCCGACAATGCGCTCGACATTCACGGTTGGGTTCTGCGCGAAGTATTGCGCGCCAAGCAGGCCTTTTTCTTCCGCTGTCACCAGTAGCAACATGATCGATCGTTTTGGACGCTCGCCTGCGAGGATTAGGCGCGCTGCTTCGAGCAAGGTTGCGACACCGGCGGCATTGTCCAAGGCGCCATTATTGATCTTGTCTTCCTCAAAGGATTTCGAGATGCCGATATGATCCAAATGAGCCGTCAGAACGATGATCTCATTCTTAAGCTCAGGGTCGCTGCCCTCGATCATGCCGATGACATTATCTGACTCGACCACATCAAGCGTCGAGGTTTGGGTCATGGCGATGCGGTAGGGCAGATCAAATCCCGTCACGGCGCCGCCTTCGGCTTCGGCCGCTTCCATGATCGCGTCAAAGTCTTGCCCGGCGCCCTCCATCAGCTTGCGTCCACCTTCCATCGAAAGACGGCCCGCCGCCTGTAGGTTTGGCGCGGTCGTATAGGTCGAACCGTCGGGTTGCAGCCAGCTCATACTGGCCGACTCAAGACGGCCTTCCCCGACCAGACGAGCAAAGGAATAGACTTGCTCGCGCGTCGGTGTGACCAAGCTCACTGATCCGATGGCGCCGCGGTCGGAGGCTTCCTTGGCTTTCTGCGAGCCATAGAAAGCGCGTTCTTCGGTCTGAATGCCTTTTGGCGTGCCGCCAAGGCTGACAACGATTTTGCCGTCGACATCTAGGCCTTCATAATCGTTGCGGCCTAGATCCGGTGCGACGATGCCGAAACCAACAAATACAGCCCCGGCTTCGACAGAGGCCTCCGCGGCGCGGGTCGAACCGAACATGACATAGTCAACATTCTCTTCGAGCGGCAGCGCCTCGCCAGTGCTTTCGTCGGTGATCGAAAAGGCGAGGGCGTCTGGAACGCGGTAGCTGCGCTGTAGGGGCACGGTCTGGAAATAGGTGCCGTCACCACCAGCTGGGGCAATGCCGAGCTTTTCCATTTCGGCAGCCGCATAGGCAGCCGCCGCATCATAGCCGGGCGTCCCGGCTTCACGGCCTTCGAGCTCATCGCTTGCGAGATAGGTGATGTGCGCGCGAATGTTGTCTTTGTCTGCGCTCAGCGAGCTGGTTGCCGCTGAGGTCTCGGCCGGATCCGCGGTCTGATCCGTCTCACTTGCAGGTTGGCAGGCAGCCGCGATTAAAAGCGCGCCCAAGGCTGCGCCAAGTTTCAGTCTCATAATTGTCAGATCTCCCAATGTCTGATGGCGCGCAACAGACAGTGTGCGGCCTCAATTGTCTAGAGGCACGCGAGGGGCGCAGCGTGCAATTTATGCGCGGCTGTGATATGTGGAAGTGAGTTGGAATGCCGGGCGGAAAAGAAAAAAATACACCGACCCTTGACTTTTGTGATTTTGGGGCTTGCGTACCTGTGGATCAAAGGTTAAGGAACGCAGCTTGCGGGAGATTGGCGATTCGTCGGTCTCCCGTTTCCTGTCCGAGACCATGGGTGGCTTTGTTCGAAGTGTAAATCCCTTGATAGACGGGGTGATGCAGGTTGGTCTGTGATGTTTCACAGATTGGACTGGTCTGCGGATGCCCTGGGCAGGCGCTTGAAATGGCGTCTAGGCGTCATCGACGGCAAACCCCAGGCGCCCGGACGGTCCGGTCGCCTTGTTTGAAGGAGATCCGTAATGGATAGAGCCGGAAAAGCCGAAGCCATCAAATCGCTGGAAGGCGTTATTGCTGACTCAGGCAGTGTCATCGTGGCACGTTATACCGGTCTTACAGTTGCGGAGATGACTGAGTTCCGTGGCAAACTGCGCGAGCAGGGTGCGACAGCGAAAGTGGTCAAGAACCGTCTCTTTAAGAAGGCGCTTGATGGAAAAGGCGGCGACGCGGCAAATGCCATGTTCGTTGACCAGACTGTCATCGCTTACGCTGAAGATCCAGTTGCTGCGGCAAAGGGCGCTTCAGAGTTCGCTAAAGATAATGAGAAGCTCGTTATCGTTGGCGGCATGATGGGAGACGACATTCTTGATGCGGCGGGCGTTACTGCGCTCTCCAAAATGCCATCTCGTGAGGAACAAATTGCGACTGTGGTTGCGCGCCTCTTGGGGCAAGCAAGCCAACTTGGTCAGCGTCTAAATGCACCAGGCCAAGGTCTGGCTGGCGCGATCAACGCCATTGGCGACCAGGCAGCAGCGTAAGGTCAATTCCACAACAAAGACCAGCAAACACATCAACCCGAAACAGGAAATCAGAAAAATGGCTGATATCGCAAAACTTGGTGAAGAGCTCCTGGGCCTCACCATTCTAGAAGCAAAAGAACTGAACGACTTTCTCGAAGAGCGTGGCATTAAAGCTGCGGCAGCTGTCGCTGTTGCAGGCCCAGCAACTGGCGGTGACGCTAGCGGCGAAGCTGCTGCTGAGAAGGACGAGTTCGATGTCATTCTCACCGATGCCGGTGCTAAGAAAATCAACGTGATTAAAGTTGTCCGCGAAGTCGTGGGCGGCCTTGGTCTGAAAGAAGCTAAAGAGCTCGTAGAAGGTGCTCCGAAGCCAATCAAAGAAGGCGTCGCAAAAGACGAAGCCGAAGAAATCAAGAAGAAGTTCGAAGAAGCCGGCGCGACTGTCGAGCTCAAGTAAGACTTCTGCCCCATCCGGGGTGAGTACAGTACGAGATGGAGTTTGCGCGAGGCGCCATTTCGTCAGACACAAGCGCGGCAAAGCTGTTATGGCTTTGCCGCGTCCTCGCGTTCTAGGCGACACGCTGCTTTGGCATCCCCGCTAAGGCGCACAAAACGGAAGACAAGATGGCACTCTCTTTCACTGAAAAGAAACGCATCCGCAAATCCTTCGGCAAAATTCCCGAAGCCATCGATATGCCAAACCTCATCGAGGTCCAGCGCTCCTCATATGAACACTTCCTGCAAATGCACACACCGCAAGCAGAGCGGACCGATGACGGTCTCGGCGGCGTGTTCAAGTCAGTGTTCCCAATCATCGACTTTAACGAGCGCGCATCGCTCGAATATGTCTCGTATGAGTTTGAGCCGCCGAAATTCGATACTGAAGAATGTATGCAGCGCGATCTGACATATGCAGCGCCTTTGAAAGTGCGCTTGCAACTGGTCGTGTTCGACATTGATGAAGATACGGGCGCCAAGTCCGTTAAAGAAGTCAAAGAGCAAGAGGTCTATCTCGGGGATATCCCGCTGATGACCAACAAAGGTACGTTCATTGTGAACGGGACCGAGCGTGTTATTGTGAGCCAGATGCACCGGTCGCCAGGTGTGTTCTTCGATCACGATAAAGGTAAGACGCACTCGTCTGGTAAGCTGCTCTTCGCGGCGCGGATTATTCCATACCGCGGCTCTTGGCTCGATTTTGAGTTTGATGCCAAAGACATCCTGAACGTCCGGATCGACCGGAAGCGGAAGCTGCCAGCCACAACTCTGATGATGGCGCTTGGCTATGACGCGGACCAGATCCTCGACATGTTCTACACCCATTCCATCTACCGCCTGGATAAGGCTGGCTGGATTACCGGATTCAACCCAGACGCTTGGAAAGGCGTGAAGCCAACATTCGACCTGGTCGATGCCAAGTCTGGTAAAGTTGTTGCGCCTGCTGACCGCAAGATCACAGCGCTCGCGCTGAAGCGGATCAAGGAAGGCGGCACAGAAGAGCTTCTGCTGCCGACCACAGCTGTTGAAGGCAAGTTCCTGGCGCGTGATATCGTCAACCGCAAGACCGGTGAGATTTACGGCGAGTCCGGCGATCTTCTCGACGAAGAGCTGCTGGCTGAACTGCGCGAGCAGAAAATCAAAGCGATCGAAGTTCTCGACGTCGATGGCGGCGGTCGTGGCCCATGGCTGCGCAACACGCTGAAAGCGGACAAGAATGACACGCGTTTCGAAGCGCTGTCTGACATTTACCGCGTTATGCGTCCTGGTGAGCCACCAACCCAGGAAGCGGCTGACGCTCTGTTCAACCAGCTCTTCTTCGATGGCGAGCGCTATGATCTGTCTGCGGTTGGCCGCGTGAAAATGAACACGCGTCTGAAAGTGGCTGTCCCTGGATATGAGCCAGCAGAAGACACTGAGCGCACCCTCCGCAATGATGACATTGTTGGCGTCGCGAAGGTCATTCTCGACTTGAAAGACGGCAAGGGTGAAGTCGACGATATCGACAACCTGGGCAACCGCCGCGTTCGCTCTGTCGGTGAGTTGATGGAAAACAATTACCGCATCGGTCTGGTACGTATGGAGCGTGCGATCAAAGAGCGTATGAGCTCTGTCGATATCGATACGGTCATGCCGAACGATCTGATCAATGCGAAGCCAGTTGTGGCCTCTGTGCGTGAATTCTTCGGCTCTTCGCAGCTGTCGCAGTTTATGGACCAAACCAACCCGCTATCAGAGATTACGCACAAACGTCGTCTCTCTGCGCTTGGACCTGGTGGTCTGACGCGTGAGCGTGCTGGCTTTGAGGTTCGCGACGTGCACCCGACCCATTATGGCCGGATCTGCCCGATTGAGACGCCAGAAGGCCCGAACATTGGTCTGATCAACTCGCTCGCCACCCATGCGCGCGTCAACAAGTATGGCTTTATCGAAAGCCCGTACCGGAAAGTTGAAAACGGCAAACTGACCGATGAGGTCATCTATCTCTCTGCGATGGAAGAGCAGCTCTACAAGATTGCTCAGGCCAACACGCAGGTCGATGAGAAGGGTGAACTGGTCAACGAATTCGCCAACGCACGTGTCAACGGCGAAGCGATGCTCGTGCTCAAAGAAGACGTTCAGTACATGGACGTTTCGCCGAAGCAGGTTGTGTCCGTCGCTGCGGCGCTGATCCCATTCCTTGAGAATGACGATGCGAACCGCGCTTTGATGGGCTCAAACATGCAACGTCAGGCCGTGCCATTGGTGCAAACTGATGCGCCGCTCGTTGGGACCGGTATGGAAGCTGTTGTCGCCCGTGATAGCCGCGCTGCGGTTGTGGCCTCTCGCGCCGGTGTGATCGAGCAGGTTGACGGTACGCGTATCGTTGTACGTGCGACTGACGATCTCGAAGGCAAGTCCGGCGTAGACATTTACCGCCTGTCTAAGTTCCGCCGTTCGAACCAGAACAGCTGTATCAACCAGCGTCCAATCGTTCGTGTGGGCGATGTGGTCAAACAAGGCGACATTATCGCTGACGGCCCATCAACTGATCTCGGCGAATTGGCGCTTGGCCGAAACGTGCTCGTCGCGTTTATGCCTTGGAACGGCTATAACTTTGAGGACTCGATCCTGATCTCTGAGCGCATTGTGCGCGACGATGTCTACACATCGATCCACTTGGAAGAGTTTGAAATCGCGTCTCGGGATACCAAGCTTGGCCCAGAAGAAATCACCCGCGACATTCCGAATGTTGGTGAAGAAGCGCTCCGTAATCTCGACGAAGCCGGCATCGTTGCCGTCGGCGCCGAGGTGAAAGCTGGCGATATTCTGGTCGGTAAAGTGACACCAAAGGGCGAGAGCCCAATGACGCCGGAAGAAAAGCTTCTCCGAGCGATCTTTGGTGAGAAAGCCTCAGACGTTCGCGACACTTCTATGCGTGTGCCTCCGGGTGATGCCGGGACGGTTGTTGAAGTTCGTGTGTTTAACCGCCACGGCATCGATAAAGACCAGCGCGCTCTGCAAATTGAGCGTGAGCAGATCGAGCAGTTGCAGGAAGATAAGGAAGACGAGCAGTCTATCCTTGAGCGCAACACCTATAAGCGTCTGCGCGAAGTTCTGACCGGCAAGGAAGCTGCGGCTGGGCCGAAAGGCTTCAAGACGGGCAAAATCACGGCGGCAAGCCTGGAAGAGCTGTCTGATCGCGACCTTTGGGAAATCGCGCTGAAGTCTGAAAAGGCTCAAGCCGAGATTGACGGTCTGCGTGAGCAGTTCGACGAAGCTATTCGCGAGCTCGATGCCCGCTTCAATGATAAAGTCGACAAGGTCCAGCAGGGCGATGACCTGCCTCCTGGTGTCATGAAGGTTGTGAAAGTCTTCCTCGCTGTGAAGCGTAAGCTGCAGCCGGGCGACAAAATGGCCGGACGTCACGGGAACAAAGGGGTTATCTCCAAGATCAACCCGATCGAGGACATGCCATTCCTTGAGGATGGTACCCCGGTTGATATCGTGCTGAACCCGCTCGGCGTTCCATCACGAATGAACGTTGGTCAGATCCTTGAGACCCATCTGGGTTGGGCAGCAGCGGGCCTCGGCAAGCTGGTGACTGACTCTCTGGAAGAGTGGCATGCCAATAATGATGGCAAAGCTCTGCGGAAGACGTTGGAGAAGGTCTATGGCAAGGGCGAGCCTCTGCCGGACAGTGATGAAGAACTGGTCGAACTGGCAGGCAACCTGAAAAAGGGTGTTCCATTTGCGACGCCGGTCTTTGACGGTGCGCGAGAGCCGGACATTGTTGAAATGCTCGAACGTGCAGGTCTGCACAGCTCAGGTCAGTCTATCGTGTTTGACGGCCGGACCGGTGAGCAGTTCAAGCGTCCAGTTACCGTGGGCTATAAGTATCTTCTCAAACTGCACCACCTGGTCGATGAGAAGATCCACGCCCGTTCAACCGGACCATACTCTCTGGTCACACAGCAGCCACTCGGCGGTAAAGCCCAGTTCGGTGGTCAGCGCTTCGGTGAGATGGAAGTCTGGGCCCTTGAGGCCTATGGCGCGGCGTACACGCTGCAGGAAATGCTCACCGTTAAGTCGGATGATACGGCCGGTCGTGCGAAAGTGTACGAAGCCATTGTCCGCGGCGATGACACATTCGAAGCCGGTATTCCGGAAAGCTTCAACGTGTTGATCAAAGAGATGCGGTCACTCGGCCTGAATGTCGAGCTGATCGGAGACAATGACGGAGACTCAAACGTGGCGGCTGAATAGCCGTCGCGCCTTGAATTAGGGCAGTAGAGTAAACAGGTTCAAAGGTCGGATTTTCGGCGAGGAAGCCGACCAAACCCTCCCAAGGAGTGGAAACATATGCGCCAAGATGTAGCCAGCATTTACAGACAAAAAGAAGAAGTCCCGACGTTTGACGCGATCCGGATCACAATCGCGAGCCCGGAAAAAATCCGCGGCTGGTCGTCCGGTGAGATCAAGAAGCCAGAGACGATCAATTACCGGACGTTCAAGCCCGAGCGTGACGGCCTGTTCTGTGCGCGGATCTTCGGACCGATCAAAGACTATGAGTGTCTTTGCGGAAAATATAAGCGGATCAAGTATCGCGGAATTATCTGTGAGAAATGCGGCGTGGAAGTCACGCTCGCAAAGGTTCGTCGTGAGCGTATGGGACACATTGAGCTGGCCTCGCCGGTAGCTCACATCTGGTTCCTGAAATCCCTGCCATCCCGGATTGCAACGCTGCTGGACATGACATTGAAAGATGTCGAGCGCGTTCTGTACTTTGAGAGCTATGTCGTCACTGAACCTGGTCTGACACCGCTCGAGCCAAAGCAGATGCTCACCGAAGAAGAGTATATGGATCTTCAGGACGAGCACGGCGAAGACGCGTTCACCGCGATGATCGGCGCCGAAGCGGTCAAAGAGATCCTCGAAGGTCTCGACCTCGATCTGCTGGCCGATCAGCTGCGTGAAGACCTCGCGGAGTCGACGTCTGAGCTGAAGACAAAGAAATACTCCAAGCGACTGAAAGTCGTTGAGGCCTTCCTTGCATCTGGCGCCAAGCCAGAGTGGATGATCCTCAATGTCGTGCCAGTGATCCCACCAGATCTGCGCCCATTGGTGCCGCTGGATGGTGGCCGCTTTGCGACCTCTGACCTGAACGACCTCTATCGCCGCGTAATCAACCGGAACAACCGTTTGAAGCGCCTGATGGAGCTTCGCGCGCCAGACATCATCATCCGAAACGAAAAGCGGATGCTGCAAGAATCTGTCGATGCATTGTTCGACAATGGCCGCCGCGGTCGTACGATTACTGGCACCAATAAGCGTCCTCTGAAATCGCTTTCAGACATGCTGAAAGGGAAGCATGGTCGCTTCCGTCAGAACCTGCTCGGCAAACGCGTCGACTATTCTGGTCGCTCGGTCATCGTGGTTGGTCCAACCATGAAACTGCACGAGTGCGGTATTCCGAAGAAGATGGCGCTCGAGCTGTTCAAGCCCTTCATCTATGCCCGCCTCGACGCGAAAGGTCTCGCCGGTACGGTCAAGGCTGCGAAGAAGCTGGTTGAAAAAGAAAAGCCAGAAGTTTGGGATATTCTCGAAGAGGTTATTCGTGAGCACCCGGTTCTTCTAAACCGTGCGCCAACGCTGCACCGTCTTGGTATCCAGGCGTTTGAGCCGAAACTGATCGAAGGGAAAGCGATCCAGCTTCACCCGCTGGTTTGTGCGGCGTTTAACGCTGACTTTGACGGCGACCAAATGGCGGTTCACGTCCCGCTGAGCCTTGAGGCCCAGCTGGAAGCACGTGTTCTGATGATGTCGACGAACAACATCCTGTCACCTGCGAACGGTAAGCCAATCATCGTTCCATCACAGGATATTGTTCTTGGTCTTTACTACCTCTCGCTCGATAAGCCGAACGAGCAGGGCGAAGGCATGGTCATCTCTGACATGGCTGAGCTTGAGCACGCTTTGACCTCTGGCAAGCTGGCAATGCACGCCAAGATCAAGGCGATGTACCACACCAAAGACGAAAACGACGAAGACATCTCAAAAGTCATCGACACGACTCCAGGTCGTTTCATGATTTCTGACATCTTCCCACGTCACCACAAAATCGATCCTGAGAAACTGCTCAGCGATGTGATGGTGAAGAAGAATATCGGGAAACTGATCGACGAAGTTTACCGTCACTGTGGTCAGAAGGCGACTGTGATCTTTGCAGACCAATTGATGGCGCTCGGCTTCCGGGAGGCGGCGAAAGCCGGCATCTCGTTCGGTAAGGACGATATGAAAATCCCAGCCGCAAAAGTGAAACTGGTTGAGCAAACCAAAGAGCAAGTGTCTGAGTATGAGCGTCAATATGCTGACGGTCTGATCACGCGCGGCGAAAAGTACAACAAAGTTGTCGACGCTTGGTCGACCTGTACGGACAAAGTTGCTGACGCGATGATGGATGCAGCTGGTGAAGCTGAAACCGACAAGAAGACAGGCCGCCTCGAAGAGACCAACTCGGTCTTTATGATGGCGCACTCTGGTGCGCGTGGCTCTAAGAACCAGATGAAACAGCTGGCCGGTATGCGCGGTCTTATGGCTCGTCCGGATGGTTCAATCATCGAGACGCCAATCATCTCGAACTTCAAAGAAGGCTTGACCGTTCAGGAGTACTTTAACTCCACCCACGGGGCTCGTAAGGGTCTGGCCGATACGGCTCTGAAAACCGCGAACTCTGGGTACCTGACCCGTCGTCTCGTGGACGTTGCTCAAGACTGTATCGTGACCGAAGATGATTGCGGAACCGATCAAGGCATCGAACTGTCAGCCGTCATGGAAGGCGCCGATGTTGTTGTCTCGCTGAGCGAGCGTATTCTCGGTCGTGTGACGGGCGAAGACGTCAAAGCGCCAAAGTCTGATGAGTTGGTCGCGCCTGCGAACACGCACATTGATGAAGTGCTCGCGCGTAAAATCGAAGACGCTGGCGTAGACCGTATCAAAGTGCGTTCGCCGCTGACCTGTGAAACCAAGATCGGCGTCTGTGTCTCGTGCTATGGTCGTGACCTGGCGCGCGGGACTGTCGTCAATAAAGGCGAAGCGGTCGGTGTTATCGCAGCGCAGTCCATCGGTGAGCCTGGAACACAGCTGACCATGCGGACCTTCCACATTGGCGGCGCTGCATCTGTGGCGGAAGAAAGCTCTACCGAGGCGCAGGTCGAAGGTAAGATCAAATTTGAGAACCCAACCTTCGTCACCCGCGAAGACGGCGCTCTGATCGTTACTGGACGCCATATGGTGGTCTCGATTGAAGATGCTGACGGACGGACCCGTCAGACCTTCAAGCCAACCTATGGCACGGCGCTCTCTGTCAAAGACAAGAAGAAGGTCAAGCCGGGCGACAAGATTGCGGACTGGGATCCATTTGCCCAGCCAATGATCTCTGAAGTCGAAGGCACGATCCGTCTGGTGGATATCGTGGACGGTCTGACCGCGCGCGAAGAGACTGACGAGGCAACAGGTATTTCATCTCGCGTGATCATTGACGGTCGCGGATCGAAAGGCGCGGATCTGCGTCCATCGATCATGCTGGTCAATGACAAGGGTGAAGCGATGTCTCTGCCAAACGGCAATGAGGCCCGCTACATGCTGTCACCGGGAGCGATCCTGTCTGTTGAAGACGGCGATACGATCAAAGTTGGTGAGTCTATGGCGCGTGTCGCAACCGGCGGTGCGAAAACCAAAGACATTACCGGTGGTCTGCCACGTGTGGCCGAACTGTTCGAAGCGCGTCGTCCGAAAGATCACGCTGTGATCGCCGAAATGGATGGTCGTATTCAGTTCGTTCGCGAGTACAAGCAGAAGCGTAAGATCGCGATTGTGCCGGATGAAGAAGGTAAGGATGCGATCGAATTCCTGGTCCCGAAAGCGCGTCGTCTCGACGTTCAGGACGGCGACTATGTGAAGCGTGGTGACTATATCATCGACGGCAACCCAGCGCCGCAGGACATTCTTGCAACGCTCGGGATCGAGGCTCTGGCCGATTACCTCGTCGACGAAGTCCAGAAGGTCTACCGTCTGCAGGGCGTGCCGATTAACGACAAGCATATCGAGGTGATCGTTCGCCAGATGCTGCAAAAGTTCGAAATCACGGATGCCGGAACCACGACGCTGATCAAAGGTGAGCACGTTGATGGGCTCGAACTGGAAGAAGCCAATGCCGCGGTGCGCAAGTCGAAGAAAGCCGACCAGCGCGAAGCGACAGGCGTTCCGGTTCTGCTCGGGATCACCAAAGCCTCGCTGCAGACCCGCAGCTTCATCTCAGCCGCCTCGTTCCAGGAAACGACCCGCGTGCTGACCGAAGCGGCCCTGCAAGGCAAAGTCGATACGCTAGAAGGTCTGAAAGAGAACGTCATTGTTGGGCGTCTCATCCCGGCCGGGACCGGCGGCGGCATGCGCGAAATGCGCAAAGTTGCAGCCCAGCGCGACCAGCAGCTTCGCAACAAACGCGAAGCCGCAGCGAAAGAGGCAGCAGCCTCTCTTCCAGCACCGGAAGCGGCTGAGTAAATTCGAATTAAGCTTGGCGGCGGGGCTTATTGCTGAAAGCTCTGCCGCCAAGGCTTGACGTGGCAAGCGCGGGGCCTTAACACGCGCGACATGCTGGCTGGGCAGGTCCTTATGGGTCTGCCCGGTAATCCTTTTGGGGATTACCCGTTTGGCAAACATACGATATTGAGCGGATGCACGGTAGGGAACTCACGGCCCGTCTTGCGTCTCACCCGAAAATGGTCCGACAGGGGCCACGTAACTAGAGAGTATCAAGGCCCCTATGCCGACGATTCAACAGCTTATCCGGAAGCCGCGGAAACCTAAGCCGCAGCGCTCCAAGACCCCAGCCCTCAAGGGCAACCCACAGCGTCGCGGTGTTTGTACCCGCGTGTACACAACCACACCGAAGAAGCCGAACTCGGCGCTCCGGAAAGTGGCGAAGGTCCGCCTGACGACTGGGTTTGAATCGCTTTGCTATATTCCAGGTGAAGGCCACAACCTGCAGGAACACTCTGTTGTCCTGATCCGCGGTGGTCGTGTGAAAGATTTGCCAGGTGTGCGTTACCACATCCTGCGCGGCGTTCTGGATACCCAGGGCGTTAAAGACCGTAAGCAGCGTCGTTCGCATTACGGCGTTAAGAAGCCGAAATAAGGGAGGGCTAAAACATGTCTCGTCGTCACCGTGCTGAGAAACGTCAGGTCCTGCCTGATCCAAAGTTTAAGGACGTTGTCCTTTCAAAATTCATGAACCAGATCATGCAGGACGGCAAAAAGTCGACTGCTGAGCGCATCGTCTATGGCGCGCTGGACCTGGTTGAGTCCCGCGCTAAGAAAGACCCAGTTGAGGTTTTCCACGAAGCGCTGGAAGCGATTTCACCAGCGGTTGAGGTTCGTTCTCGCCGGGTTGGTGGTGCGACTTATCAGGTGCCTGTTGAGGTTCGTCCTGAGCGCCGTCAAGCGCTTGCTATTCGCTGGCTTGCTGCCGCGGCTGGCAGCCGCAATGAGAACACGATGCGTGAGCGTCTCGCAGGAGAGCTGATGGATGCATCACAGGGCCGTGGCAACGCGGTTAAGAAGCGCGAAGATACGCACAAGATGGCGGAAGCCAACCGTGCATTCTCGCACTATCGCTGGTAGATTTCACTTAAAGAGCTTCCGTTTCCTCCCGGAACACAACTACGAAGGTAAAGCCCATGGCCCGCGAATATCCGCTGGAGCGCTATCGTAACTTTGGTATTATGGCGCACATTGATGCCGGTAAGACCACAACGTCAGAACGCATCCTGTACTATACAGGTAAGTCGCACAAAATCGGCGAAGTGCATGATGGCGCTGCGACCATGGACTGGATGGAACAAGAGCAAGAGCGTGGCATCACAATCACCTCTGCTGCGACCACCACGTTCTGGGAGCGTACAGAAGACGGTGAGACCGCTCAAACGGAAAAGCACCGCCTGAACATCATCGATACGCCCGGACACGTTGACTTCACAATTGAAGTTGAGCGCTCTTTGGCGGTTCTTGATGGCGCGGTTTGCGTGCTTGATGCCAACGCTGGTGTTGAGCCACAGACCGAAACCGTCTGGCGCCAGGCTGACCGCTATCACGTGCCGCGCATCGTGTTCGTCAACAAGATGGACAAGATCGGTGCTGATTTCTTCAACTGCGTTGAGATGATCAAAGACCGGACCGGATCTCAGCCGCTGCCAGTTCAGCTGCCAATCGGCGCTGAGAGCGAGCTTGAGGGCCACGTTGACCTGATCACCATGAAAGAGTGGGTTTGGGCTGGCGAAGATCTTGGTGCGACTTGGGAACTTCGCGAAGTTCGCGACGAACTCAAAGCTAAAGCCGAAGAGATGCGTTCAGAAATGGTTGAGCTTGCTGTTGAGCTCGACGAAGAAGCCATGGAAGCTTACCTCGAAGGCGAAGAGCCTTCTGAAGAGAAGCTTCGTGAGCTGATCCGTAAGGGCACGCTGGACATGGCGTTTGTGCCTGTGATCGCTGGCTCTGCGTTTAAAAACAAAGGCGTCCAGCCAATGTTGAACGCGGTGCTTGATTACCTTCCAAGCCCACTCGATGTGCCGGCTTATATGGGCTTTAAGCCAGGCGACGAAACTGAGACGCGCGACATTGCACGTTCTGCTGACGATGCTCAGCCATTTGCAGGTCTTGCCTTTAAAATCATGAACGACCCCTTCGTGGGCTCGCTCACCTTTGTTCGCATCTATTCGGGTGTCATGACCAAAGGCGGTTCTATGCTGAACTCCACGAAGGATAAGCAAGAGCGCATCGGTCGGATGATGATGATGCACTCGAACAACCGTGAGGAAATCGAAGAAGCCTATGCTGGCGACATTATCGCGCTTGCTGGCCTTAAAGCGACAACCACGGGTGACACGCTTTGTGCGAAGAATGACCCGGTTGTGCTCGAAACGATGACCTTCCCGGATCCTGTGATCGAGATTGCGGTTGAGCCAAAATCAAAGGCTGACCAAGAGAAGATGTCTGTTGGTCTGCAACGCCTCGCGGCAGAAGATCCAAGCTTCCAGGTCGAGACCGACATGGAATCTGGCCAGACGATCATGAAGGGCATGGGCGAGCTTCACCTCGACATTCTCGTCGACCGTCTGAAGCGCGAGTTTAAAGTTGAAGCGAACATTGGTCAGCCTAAAGTGGCTTACCGTGAAGCGATCGGCCGTGAAGCTGAAATCGATTACACGCACAAGAAACAGTCTGGTGGTTCTGGACAGTTTGCCCGCGTGAAGATCACGTTTGAGCCGCTCGAAGCTGGTTCGGGCTTCCAGTTCGAAAGTAAAATCGTTGGCGGTAACGTCCCGAAAGAATTCATTCCAGGTGTCGAAAAAGGTCTCGGCATGGCGAAGGAAAACGGACTTCTCGCTGGCTATCCGGTGACGGATTTCAAAGCGACGCTTACAGATGGCGCGTACCACGATGTCGACTCTAGCGTTCTTGCGTTTGAGATTGCGGCACGTGCAGCCTTCCGCGAACTGAAATCAGAAGGTGATCCACGTTTGATGGAGCCTATGATGAAGGTTGAGGTGGTGACACCTGAAGACTATATGGGCGATATCATTGGTGACCTGAACTCTCGCCGAGGTCAGATCCAAGGGTCTGAGCCACGTGGTAACGTGACTGCGATCAATGCGTTCGTCCCGCTGGTGAATATGTTCGGTTATGTCGGCGACCTGCGCGGCATGTCGCAAGGACGCGGTCAGTTCACCATGCAATTCGACCACTATTCTGAGGTGCCGAAAGCGGAAGCTCAGAAGATTACTCAAGAGCTAGCGGGCTAACGAGCCACCAGATCGATCGTTAGCCCTCAAGCGGCGACAATGACGATCTGGATAGATGTTTTAACCAAGCCGGGCCGAACACCCCGGTAGAGTCAAGGAAGAGAGGCTGCGATATGGCCAAAGAGAAGTTTGAGCGTAATAAGCCGCACGTGAACATCGGCACGATTG
>ERZ1740072.7-NODE-7-length-238100-cov-16.005390_pt1 | contig 238100 bp, 224 predicted proteins | sample MGYA00581733_ERZ1740072 | MGnify/ENA primary metagenome ERZ1740072 (study PRJEB43018, sample SAMN04849741) | marine metagenome | isolation source: floating plastic debris | place: Pacific Ocean | collected 2008-08-30 | study: EMG produced TPA metagenomics assembly...
CCAACTCCCATGGTGTGACGGGCGGTGTGTACAAGGCCCGGGAACGTATTCACCGTGGCATGCTGATCCACGATTACTAGCGATTCCAACTTCATGCTCTCGAGTTGCAGAGAACAATCCGAACTGAGACAGCTTTTGGGGATTATCCCATTGTCACTGCCATTGTAGCACGTGTGTAGCCCTACGCGTAAGGGCCATGAGGACTTGACGTCATCCCCGCCTTCCTCCGGCTTAGCACCGGCAGTTTCCCTAGAGTGCCCACCCAAACGTGATGGCAACTAAGGATGAGGGTTGCGCTCGTTGCGGGACTTAACCCAACATCTCACGACACGAGCTGACGACAGCCATGCAGCACCTGTCACCGATCCAGCCTAACTGAAGGAATCCATCTCTGGAAACCGCGATCGGGATGTCAAGGGCTGGTAAGGTTCTGCGCGTTGCTTCGAATTAAACCACATGCTCCACCGCTTGTGCGGGCCCCCGTCAATTCCTTTGAGTTTTAATCTTGCGACCGTACTCCCCAGGCGGAATGCTTAATCCGTTAGGTGTGACACCGAATAGCATGCTACCCGACGTCTGGCATTCATCGTTTACGGTGTGGACTACCAGGGTATCTAATCCTGTTTGCTCCCCACACTTTCGCACCTCAGCGTCAGTATCAGTCCAGTTAGTCGCCTTCGCCACTGGTGTTCCACCGAATATCTACGAATTTCACCTCTACACTCGGTATTCCACTAACCTCTCCTGATCTCTAGACTCCCAGTTTCAAATGCAGTTCCAAGGTTGAGCCTTGGGATTTCACATCTGACTTAAAAGTCCGCCTACGTGCGCTTTACGCCCAGTAATTCCGAACAACGCTAGCCCCCTTCGTATTACCGCGGCTGCTGGCACGAAGTTAGCCGGGGCTTCTTTACCAAGTACTGTCATTATCATCCTTGGCGAAAGAATTTTACAACCCTAAGGCCTTCATCATTCACGCGGCATGGCTGCATCAGGCTTGCGCCCATTGTGCAATATTCCCCACTGCTGCCTCCCGTAGGAGTCTGGACCGTGTCTCAGTTCCAGTGTGGCTGATCATCCTCTCAGACCAGCTATAGATCGTAGCCTTGGTGAGCCGTTACCTCACCAACTAGCTAATCTAACGCGGACCGATCTTTCACCGATAAATCTTTCCCCCGGAGGGCGTATACGGTATTACCTTTCGTTTCCAAAAGCTATTCCGTAGTGAAAGGCACGTTTCCACGCGTTACTCACCCGTCTGCCACTATATCGTTCGACTTGCATGTGTTAAGCCTGCCGCCAGCGTTCGTTCTGAGCCAGAATCAAACTCTCAGGTTGAGAATTGACTTCTGACGATACGTCATATGCTCCAGGAAAATGGAGCGACGCCTAGCTGTAAAGCTTGTTTACGTTTTGACGAGAAAACCCTTGCACAAATCACTATCGACCGAAGCCGATATTATTGTGAAGGTATTTCTTTTTGAAACGCAAATCGTCATAGTCATATGTGACCCCTCAAAAGGGGTCGCAAGTCGCCTATGCCGCCTGCGTTTCTCTTCCTAATTCCTGCGATGTCAAACAGCTGGGCCGGAGCCCGATTTGGCGTCTGGAGCTTGGCGCCCCGTCGACCGGAAGTGGCGGCTTATACAGCCACCGAATTTTGCGTCAACACCCTTTTTTCGACTTTCTGCAGAGCAATTTCAGCGGACTGAAAAACCTCTAATTTTGAGCCGAAAAGTCACCCTGAGCCGTTTGACCGGCCCCGCTTGGTGAGGCATTTCCGTGAAGCGCCGGTCTCTACAGACCTGCCCTCACCCCGTCAACACCGTTTTTCACCAAAACTGCAGAAAAGGTTGCAAACACAACTTTTCCTATTTTTGGCGACGCAAAGCCGTTGGGCCGTTTAACCGGCCCCACAGATTTGAGGCATTCACGAAGCAAGCCCCCATATAGAATCTGTTCGGGGGTTTTGGCAAGCAAAAAATTCGCCTGTTACGCACATTTCTGCAGGTCAGGCGTTAACCTTTTCCAGCCGGTCGCCGTAAGGCCTTTAGCCACTGCGGATATAGGCCTCCATCGCCTCCGCTTCAGCCAGCACGGCATCGATTTTATACTTCACCAGATCACCGATAGAGATGATTCCCATAAGCTTGCCGCCGTCGACGATGGGCAAGTGGCGGATTCGCCGATCGGTCATCCGCCCTAAACACGTATCAACATCTTCTGAAGGAGATGCCGTAATCACGCCGCGCGTCATGGCTTGTGAGACTGTCATGCTGACCGTCTTTTCGCCATTGCGCGCAAAACGGCGCACAATATCGCGTTCAGACAGGACACCAATCAGATCACCTGAGCCGTCGACGGCGACTATCGCCCCGATTCTCTTTTGATCGAGCACATTCGCCGCCTCGGCCAATGTCGCCGTATCGGAAATTGTTTGAACCAAATTTCCTTTGTCTTTGAGAATCGTATCGATCAGCATACGCCACCTCCCTGTGCTTGGTTATATATAAAGGGACCATAGCACAGCTTGTCCGAGTTATGAAAACGCGCCGGATTTGTCTCAAACCGGAACACAACCGCAGACAGCTTATGCGGGAATCGCCAGAAGCCGCGTGGAATCAACTCGCCTGAAACATCAAGACCACGCCACAATCCAAGATTGCTGGCATGGCCGTTGCAATCTTCCCCGCAAACGCAACCAGCGGGAAAGAACGCCATCATGAAAGCGCCGAAACACACCCGAACTTTTTGCATTAGCGGTTTGGCCCTGCTTGCGGCGGGTTCGCTTCTGGCAGCCGCGCTCCCCGCGCAGGCGCAAGAAGCCAGCTCAGTTTCTGAATTCGAACGACCTTATGGATTTGGATATGGTCAAGAGAGCCGTCCCTTTTCCGCCAACTCACGAGATACACTCGGCAACCGCGTCATCATCAATGGCTTAATTCAAGGCGGCTCAGGGCTCGGCACCGGACTCTATACTGGCTGGGGTCAAACTGACGGCGCCGCAGGCATGATCGGTTCCGGCACGGCGGTCGGCAATCAGCTGAACGTCATCACGAACGGATCGAACAACACGATCATTATCGATTCGACACAGATCAATAATGGCGACCAAACAGTCGTGCTCAATGGGGAGCTGGATCTAGAATGATCAACCTTATGCGAATCTTCTCGCTCTCTCGCGGGCAAACGACCGGCGCGGCACTCGCCTCTGCGATGCTTGTCACGGGCTGTATTTCCCCCGTCGCTGGGCCTGGCGGAAACTACACCCAGTCAATCGGTGGCTCGCCGGTAACCGCAAACCCAACCCCTTATTCAGCGGGCTTGGTTTGCATGGGTCATTACGCACGCCAATCTGGTGTGCGCGCACCGCGTATCGCGGTTGGACGCATTCTTGATTATACAGGCAAAGCCGACATTGAAGGTGGGCGCCGGGTCACCCAAGGCGGATCGCTCATGGCGATGTCTGCGCTCGCGAAAGCCGGCGCTGTCTTGGTTGAACGATTCGACACATCCGTTGCCGAACTCGACCTGAAATACAAAAACAATAAGCTGATCGGCGATGCGCCGGGCAATTTCGATAAGATCCACGCCGGGTCTATCCCTGGATCAGACTTCTATCTGGTCGGCGGGATCACCGAGCTGAACTACAATATCCGCTCGGTCGGCGGCGAAGCCTTTGTGGGCGCGACCAATGCGACAGATCCAAAGGGGACGATTGGCGCGAAACTGTTCGTCATTAATGTCGGCCTCGACTTACGTCTGGTGAAAACCGACACTTTGGAAGTGTTCGACGTGATCTCTTATCAAAAGCAGATTATCGGCCGTGAACTATCTTTCGGCATTTTCGACTTCGCCAATGGCAACGTCTTTGATGTCGGTGTCGGCGGACGCGCTCAAGAGCCAATCCAGCTCGCGGTGCGGTCTGTGATTGAACGCGCCTCTCTGGAAATGATGGCGAATCTTTACGGCGCACCGAATGCAGATGTCTGCGCCCTAACCCGCGGTGTGATCTCGACCAATAGTGTGACCGGCGACTACCGCCCGTTCCGCGCCCGTTTGGAAGATTATAATGGCGGTTCGCGGCAGTCTCCGAACAAGTGGCACGAGAACCGCGATAGCGGCTACCAAACAGCGCCCGAAGGGCCAGCGCGCTAATGTTTAAGCAACGCGAACGGAAGACGACCAAAATCGTCCGATATACACTGGCTCTCGGTTGCTTTGCCGCCGCGATTCTGGTGCCGCCGCCAGTGTTTGGCGACGAGAAGCCGACCACGATCGAAATTGACCAGGTTCAGCTAAACGATGTTTGGTCGGACATGACTGTCACCATTCCGGACACGGCTTGGGAAGCAAGCTCAACCTCAACGGCGGTTGGCAATGCGGCCGCAGGTCTCGTGACTGAAGGCGGCGTTGACGTTGATGTTATACAGAGCCTCGACGGCAATGTGCGCGCCGACAATCAACTAATTGGCGGAACCGCAGGACTCGCCGTTGCGACGACGACAGCTTATGGCAACTCGGCCACTGGTGGCACGTGGTCTGGCAGTACGTATTATCGCGCTGACCAAGTTTCGAACGGCGACGTTGCCGCGAACACGGTCGTCGATATGGACCGCGCGAACAATGTCGCGACCGCAACAACCGCGATCGCCAATGTCTCAGTGCCGACAAATGAGTATGGATCTAACTCGGCCTTCCAAATTCAAGAGAGCAATGGATCGGTTGAAGCGACGACAGATGTCGACATGTGCTGCAACGGAAACTCAGCCAGTTTTGGCACGACAGCCGGCGGCAATGCCGTGTCTTCGACAGGCAGCACCAGCACTAACATGAATGGCGCCGTCCAAACCACGGCGGCTGGCGAGACGATCGCGGCTTCAAGCGACATCTATATGGGCAACGGTCATAATGTGCTGGCCGCGACGACCAGTTTCGGCAACTCCGCCACCGTTCATAATGAATGGGGCTACGCTACGCTTGGCCGCGAAGGGTCTGAGCTGTTCCAAGGCAATGATTCCGACATTGATGCGCAGTCTTATGTAACTTTGGATGAATGGACAGGCTACGCCACGTCCAGCGCTTATGGCGTCGGCAATACGGCAGAAATTTCAAATGTCGGCTCCGACACCGGCCTTTTTGCAATCCAGAACAATTATGGCACCGTCTACAGTCAGGCCAGTCTGAATGGAACGTCCCCGCATGAGGGTGATGGCATTGTGACGGCGACCTCGATCGGCAATACCGCGACTGCGACGCTTTGCAATACGTGCGGCGACGCCATCCTGCATGGGCAAACACAACAGTTTAATGCCGGATCGGTGATTGCGCAGGGCAGCGCGAGTGTCGGTCAGTCCGGCAGCGTATTCGGGTCTGCAACAGCGGTTGGAAACTCGTCGACCTATCAATCAAACGGGCACTAAGTCTCGGAGAGCTTGCGACAAAAAGAAAACCCCGCTTCCTTGTGGAGCGGGGTTTTTGTCATTTAGGCATGCGTCCTATTTCAGGATGAACGTTATTTTCAAGACGACGCGATACTCTTTGATCTCACCTTTATCGAGAATAACGGACTGATCTTTTACCCAAGCGCCCTCAACATTTTTGAGGGTCTCATTGGCGCGTGCGATGCCTTTTCTGATCGCGTCATCGAAGCTCTTTTTAGACCCAGCGATAATTTCTGTTACGCGTGCGATTGCCATACTGGCCTCCATTTGTGGTCAGGCCTTTTGCCTGATGTCCCAAATCTGACCGGACATTTCGCGCTTGGCAAGCCTCAACCGTTAGGTGAATTTGCCGCTGACTAAACCGCAATCCTCTCAGAGCGGGGCCACACCCACTAAGCCGCGAGTTTTTCTGTAGAGCCCGATCCCCCTTTTGGGGTGACCTCTACGGGGATCCAACAGACAACCTCGGTGCCCCCGCCGGGCTGAGACTTGATACCGACATTGCCGCCATGGAGTTGGACGAAATGCTTCACCAGAGATAGGCCGAGCCCAGCGCCTCGCCGATCGCTCGAGGTAAAGCTATCAAACCGTGTGGCCTGATCCTCGGCTGGAATGCCGCGGCCATTGTCTTTGACAGTCAGCTTCGCGGTGTCGCCCATACGCTCTGCCGAAATCGTTACTGTCCCGCCTGGATCGGTGAAGCGCAGCGCATTCGAAATCAGGTTGAACAGAATCTGGCGGATCCGCTTTTCGTCCGCTTCGATCTTGCCGAGATCCTTTTCAATATTGGACACAACTTCAACCTCAGTATCCGCTGCATTGGTAACACCAATCGAAACCGCCTCCTTGATCAGCGCCTTCAAGTCGACCTCGGTGATATCAAGATCCATGCGTCCGGCCTCGATCATAGCCAGATCGAGTATGTTACCAATCAGGTCATTTAGGTGGTTAGAGGCCTCACAGATCGCATCGACCTTGTCGCGCTGCGCATCATTCAGGTCGCCGATCCGCTCCATCTGCAAGAATTCGCCATAGCCAAGAATGGTCTGCAGCGGAGAGCGGAGCTGATAGGAAACATTCTTCACGAACTCAGTTTTCAAACGGTCCGCCGTTTCGAACGCCTCAGCGCGATCCCGCAGCGCGGTTTCAACAGACCGCTGCGCCGATACATCGGCAAACGCGATCAGCGTGTTTCCATCAGGCAGCGGCTTCGTGACATAAGTCAGAATTGCACCATCAGAGCGTTTCATCTCGCCGGTCGTCTCCTGGCGCGCGCTTGGGTCGGTAATATGACCTTTGATCGCTTTCCAGGTCGCCCGGTCATGGAAGAGCGGCACGCAGAAGTCGGCAATATCATCATAGTCAGGCTCATCTTTGAGCAGGTCTTCCTCGACGCCCCAAAGTTCGGCAAAGGCGCTATTCCAAAGCTTCAATCGCCCATCGGTTCCAAACACCACGACGGCCTCATGCAGGCTATCAAGGGTTTTGCCTTGGGTCTTGATCATGGCGTTGTATTTGGTCCGCAGGTTCAGCTCGCTTGTGATGTCCTTAAACAGAATCAACAATCCGCCCATAGGGTGACGCTGACGCGTTACTTTTAAGGTGCGATTGTCCGGCAGGTGCCACTCGTCTTCTTCAATCCCGCTAATATCGAGATAGTAAGACAGCTCTTCGGCGCGCCATTTCGCATATTCAGATTGCGCGGGCAGCTTTCGGCGCTCCCGCAAACGGTCGAGCAATTGTCCATGGCTTGGCATATCGAGCAGGAAGCCCTCATCCATATCCCACATTTTCGCAAAAGCACGATTGTGGAAGGTCAGCTTGCGCTCACCGCTAAAGATCGCAACCGCATCAGCGACATGATTGAGCGTCTCGTCATGCGCTTGAACATGCTTGTCGAGTTCGTCGCGTGCGCGCTCTTGCTCGGTCACATCAAACGCCATCGCACCAACGCCGCCTGAGAGCGGGAAGGATAAGATCCGCATCGCGCGGCGGTCACCGCCAATCGCGATATGGCGCGTTTCGTCGAGTTCTTTGCCCTCGGTCAGCGTCTTACGAACTTGTTCGACAGCTTTCTCATCAAGCATGACTTGGCGCTCAAGCACGCGATCCAAATTGTCGCCATCAACGGCGTCCACATAGGACGGGTTTGCCCATTGCAGGCGCCCAACACCAGAGATGCGCCAAGCTGGGAATGGCGCTTTGCCGAGCATGTCCAGGAACGCCGTGGGGTCGCGGGCAATGACCTGACGCGCCTCTTCCAGGCGTCCGCGGGCTGAGCTTTCTTCAAGCCCCTTAATAGTAGAGTCAGTCACCCAAACCACCACGCGCGCCCCTGCGGTGCGGCCGTCGGCTTCAAGGAAACGTCCATTCTGGCCGATTATGGTCAGAGAAAACGGATGGCCTTCTTCAGCGAGCTCTCGCAAGCGCAGGCGGAGCGTCGTGTCGATCCCGCTGGCGTCGCGTGCTTCAAGATCAGCAAGGCCTTCAATAATCCGCACAGCCGGGTCCAACGATACTGCATCATCAGTAAATCTTAAGAGGCTCGCCAAGGCGACGGGTGAACCATGAATGTCCGGCGGTGTAATTTCGGCAGCATCGACATCAATGTCGTCACCCTGCCAAACCAGGATGACACCAGGATGAGCGCCAAGAACAGATTTAAGTTCGGCAACAGAGGACTCTGCGTCATGGGCTTTGTCTTTATAACGCTTCGCCGCGCCGCGCGCGCCATCTGAGGTGCGCAGGGCCCAAAGGATGAAAGCTATTCCAAGCGCCAATGCGCCGACCGCGATGATAATCGGGATCTGGTCAGCGGTAATTTGCATGACATCCTCCTAAAGCGCCGAGCGAATCACTCGCTGGCGCATAACTCTAACGGTTAACCGAATGCTAGCTTAGCGTTAAGCCCGGGTTAACAAACGCCTCCTGAACGTTAAGACTCTTCAAGATTCCGCATAAAAAAGGACCGCAGCGATCGCTGCGGCCCTCCGAATTCGCCAAACTCTGGCGGCAAAGCCTATTTGAATAGAGAGGCTTTGCGGAAGTGCTTCACCAGAAGATAGTAAACGACGGCGCGGTACTTCTTACGGACCGAACGCCCATAAATTTCCATAACGGCGTCCAGGCCTTCATCGAGCTTCGGCGTGTCTTTTAGACCCAGCTTCTTAATCAGAAAGCTCTTCTTAACTGTCTCAAGCTCTTTTTTCTGAGTTGCAGAGACCGTGGATGAATCATTGTTGTAGATCGATGGCCCACACGCAATGGTCACCGCCGTCAACAATTTCATGTCCGGCTTCATCTCACACTTCTCTTCAAGATCCTTCGCATATTTGGCGATCAGATCGTCACGCTTACCCATGATATTCCTCCGTGGGATCGGACCGCGGTCGAATTGCGGCCTTGAGGTTCAATAACAGTACTCAACTCGCTAGGCTTCCTCTCGACCCGGACTCGACAGCGCGGTCAAGCCGTTTCCAACATCGATTAAAAACTGGCAATCTCTTGCCAAGTTGTGGCGGATCGCCAAACTATTGTCGCGGGGCTGACAGAATCGTCATGCAGCGTTCATCTAGAGCCGCATTATATGGCCAGCAATGTCGATTGGAGTTTTCATGATCCGAGCCATATCAATTGCCAGTTTAGCCACGTTGGGCTTGGCCATCTCTGCGCATGCGCAGGCAGATGAAGACGAACTTGTCAGACTTCCAGGACAAGGCGAGATTCGATCAGAGGGCCTCCGCGAACAGGCGAAGGCGACCCGTCTAAAACCCGGCGCTGGTCTCTTTATTACCTTCGACCAGGATGAGAATGGCCGGATCAGCACGAGTGAAATTGATGCGGGTATTCCAATCGCCTTCAAAAATGCCGATCAAAACCAAGACGGCTATCTCACCGCGCTCGAGCAACAAGATTGGGCGGCTGGTTTGCCGACCCGCGATGACAGTCTCGCCAATCCGTTCCGGTTCGATCCAAATCTCGACCGGCGCGTCGACTTGGATGAGTTTACCTCAGTGATCAAAAAACTTGCCGAAGACTATGCCGATGAAGCTAGCGGCGAGATCATTGTGTCGGACCTCAAAGCTCCGCGCAAAACGGCGGATGATCGCCGTGACGACGGCGAAGAGGCTGGACGCCAGCAACGCGATCGCCCGCAGAACCGCCGCAACCAATCCGCACGGAACTAACCTGCTCGCTCTAGCGGCCAATGCTCAATCCGCTGCTCTTTCTTCGCAAATAGCGCCATCACCGGCCCCATTAAAGTGACCATCGTCCCGCTAAAGGCTGGCTTACCATTCTCGGCGAGCGATTTGAGGTTCTTGGCGATGAAGCCTTGAGCGCCAATCATTTCCTTATGCAGGTCGCTGCCATCGATCGCGCGCTCGATGATCAAATCAAACTCAGTCCCGCCATCTTTTTCGCGCAGCTCATAGGTGACCTGGCAGGCATCATCTTTCAGGTTGGTCATCTTGAATGTGTGGCTGTAGCGATAAGGCGGCTCAAACGCGAGCACCTCCCCAACCACCATGGCAATCTTGCGGTTAGGATGAACCATCCGCATTTGCGCGCCAGGTTTTAGGCCATCCGTCGTCTCACAAATGCTACCGAAGAAAAACGGCAAGGGTTTGTCTGTGGCGACCAGGATCGACCACACCGTCTGGATCGGTGCCTCGATAAAAGTGCGGTGAACCGATTTCTCGGCATAGTTTGGTTGGTCAGTCATTTTCCCCATCCTCTTTTGGTACTGTATTGGTTTGGGCGACATGTTCGGCCGCCTGTTTAATGAAACTCAGTCGATCGGCCCAATAGGCACTGAAGCCGTCGATCCAACGCTCATGGATGGCCTGGATCGGCATCGCGTTCAGGTACAGACGCCGGGAGCGCCCATCCTTCTGGCTTGTGATCAGGCCTGCCTCTTCGAGCACTTTTAAATGGTTCATGATCGCGATCCGGCTGACATCGAACGCTTTCGCAAGCTCACCGACGCTCTGACCGGGCTTGTCGCGAGCAAGGTCAAGAATGCGGCGGCGCGTTTGATGCGCCAGCGCGTGAAAGACCAGATCCATATCGTCATTAGTAATCATGTAATTACCTAATTACATATTAGTGTATGAGTCAACCTATCCGGCAAAAACACGGCTACATCATTGTAATAAATAGACTAATTGAATGCGGCCTGCGCGATGCGATCAAAAATCGACGGCGCGACCTGCCTTTTCCCAGTCGCCATAGCGGACGCGCTCTTCTTTTGGGCCACCTTTTTCGCCTGAGCGCTGGTCTTCCAGCTCGGCTTCTCGCGCCTCTTGCTCGGCGCGGCGTGCCTCTGCCTCTGCTAGTGCACGTTCCGCCTCAGGGCTCAGAGGTTTCTTCGTGACGAATTTTTCATCTGACATGAACAAGACTCCCAGCTCTGTTAACTAATACATATATATTCGTCTCCAAGAGGTATGTCCTCAACCCTCACGTGCAAGGAGCCAGCTCACATGGGAACTGCCAAGACCTTTATGCTACTCGCCGCGCTTACCGCTTTGTTTATGGCGGTCGGCTATTTGGTTGGAGGGCCTATGGGGATGGGCATCGCATTTGTGATCGCCGGGGGCCTCAACCTGTTCTCTTATTGGAACGCTGACAAGATCGTCCTGCGCATGCAAGGCGCGCGGCTGGTCGATGATAATGAGCGGAGCCCGATTATCCGGACCTTCGTACAAGACACCAAGGCCCTGGCGCAATCAGCTGGCATGCCGGAGCCGAAAATCTACATTATGGACACCCAGCAGCCGAATGCGTTTGCGACCGGCCGTGACCCTCAAAACGCGGCTGTCGCGGCGACGACCGGCCTCTTAAATATTCTATCGCGCGAAGAAACCGCTGGCGTCATGGCGCATGAGCTAGCGCATGTGCAGAACCGCGACACGCTGACTATGACGGTCACCGCAACCATTGCCGGCGCGATCGGGATGCTCGCCAACTTTGCGCTCTTCTTCACCAATCGCGAGCGCGGCGGCATGCTGACTGGCCTCGCGATCATGATTTTCGCCCCGATGGCCGCAGGTCTTGTGCAGATGGCAATCAGCCGGTCGCGCGAGTATGAAGCCGACAAACGCGGCGCAGAGATTTGCGGCAACCCGCTCTGGCTGGCCTCGGCGCTGGCGAAAATTGATCGCGGCGCGCGCGCGACCGTCAACCGACGCGCGGAACAGAACCCAGCTATGGCGCATATGTATATTATGAATCCGCTTGCCGGAAAACGCGGGGATAGCCTGTTCTCAACACACCCAGCGACACAAAACCGGATTGAAGCGCTGCAACGACTCGCCGCAGAGATGGGCGTTGAACCTTCAAGCGTGCGGCCTCGCCGCGCGGCCGGCCCCTGGGGATAAAGATCCACTTGTTTAAATTAGAAGCCCAAACCGTATGAGCGGCGCTAAGACGCGCCTTGCCGCTGCGCAGCTTCTTATGCTGGTGCTCGAAGAGCGCCGAACGCTAGACGAAGCCCTCGCAACCACAGATGCCTTTGACCAATTAAGCGGCCCGGATCGGGGCTTTGCCCGCGCGATGGCAAGCGCTGTCTTGCGCCATCTCGGCCGCATAGATTTAGGTATCTCACCGTTCTTGGATCGCCCGCTTGAGACAGCAACACCGCCGTCGCGTGCGCTATTGAGAGTAGGCGCCGCGCAGGCTTGGCTCTTGGAAACGCCAGATCATGCAGTGGTCGGTGAGACCGTGGCTGCCGCGAAAATGTGGCCGCGAGCACAGCGCGCGACGGGTTTCTTGAACGCGGTCCTCCGCAAAGTGGTAGCTGATCGATCCGCGTTTGATGCGGCGCCCGTGGAAGCGAATTGGTCCGCCTGGCTCCGGACTATGATCACCGAAGGGCTTGGCGCGAAGGCCGCTGCCGCTCTTGCCGACGCACAAACGCAAATGCCAGAAACCTATCTCACGCCTAAAATGGGTGATGCCGCCGCTTTGGCGAACCAGGTCGGCGGCACTGTGGTAGCCGATACTTCGGTTAGAGTCGAAACCAATGCCGTTGATGCCCTGCCCGGTTATGAAGAGGGCGACTGGTGGGTCCAGGATATTGCCGCGACCCTACCCGCACGCATTCTCGGCGCGAAGGCTGGCGAAACGGTCTTGGACATTTGCGCGGCGCCTGGTGGAAAAACCCTGCAACTGGCCGCAACCGGCGCAAGCGTGACCGCGATTGATCGCTCAAAACCGCGCCTGAAACGGCTCAAACAAAATCTCTGGCGCACCAAGTTCAAAGGCGAGGTCGAGGTTGTCCAAGCTGACGCAACAGAATGGCGACCAGACGCGCCAGTTGATCGCATTCTTTTAGACGCGCCATGTTCAGCACTCGGAACGCTTCGGCGACACCCTGAAGGCGCCTGGATAAAATCCCCTGAGGATGTTGCCCGGTTCCCCGACATTCAGGAACGCTTACTCAGAGCCTCACTCGATATGCTCAAGCCCGGCGGAATGCTCGTCTATTGCGTCTGCTCACCGCTGCCACATGAAGGAATGGACGTGGTTGAGCGGGTGCTTGCCGATACGCAGGCCTCACGCCAACCGATAGGGCCTGAGGATATCCAGGGCTTCGAGCCGTGCCTTACGGCGCACGGAGACCTTCTAACGTTGCCAAATGGTGCGTTTGGTCATGACGCTTTCTATATCGCTCGCTTGAAGCGCGAATCCTAAACAGATTGTCATAAAAACAACCCCTTTTGCCCCAATCATGCCTTTTCAGGTTCATAAGACGTTCAGCCATAATCGGTGAAAACCCTTTCATAGTTTCCCGTGCATAAGGAGCACACCAAATGACGACGATTGTCTCAGCCGTGAAGGCCCCAACCAAACTCTTTGCTGGCGGTATAGCTGCAATGACTCTTGCTATTGCTGGCTGCCAAAGCAGCTATGGCGCTAACACTGTTAGCTCGAGCAGCGTAGGTTACGCCATGACCGTTAAACCAGGCGTGGTGACCAGCGTGCGCGCGGTTACGATCAAGCCTGACCGCTCCATTATCGGCACCGCGACGGGCGCCGTACTTGGTGGCCTCGCTGGATCGGAACTGGGCGGCGGCGACAAAGCCCAGACCGCTGGCGCCATTGGTGGCGCTGTGCTCGGCGGCATTGCCGGCAACATGCTCGGCACCGCAGCTGGCACGAAACAGGGCCTAGCCGTCACAGTTGAGTTCAATGATGGCAATGTGAAAGCCTTCGTACAGCCTGCTGACACCAATCTTCAGCCAGGACAACCAGTCAATGTCGAGTTCCGTGAAGACGGCGCTTATGTTGTACCGGTGCAATACGCTGCTGGATACTAGATCAAGACTGCCTAAAACCATAAAACTAAGCTGCCGCTAGCCTTGTGCTGGCGGCAGTTACGTTTTAGGCGTTCAGCATGAGTGAGGTGTTGATTTCACCGTCGATTCTATCGGCGGATTTCGCTGAATTGGGCGCAGAGATACGCCGAATCGATGACGCTGGCGCCGACATGATCCATGTCGATGTCATGGACGGCCACTTCGTGCCGAACCTGACCTTCGGACCGCCCGTGATAGAAAAGCTGCGTCCCCATACAGACAAGCCTTTCGATGTACACTTAATGATTGCGCCAGTTGACCCCTATATTGGCGAGTTCGCCAAGGCAGGCGCGAATATCCTGACCGTGCACCCTGAAGCTGGACCGCATCTCCATCGGACCCTTCAGGCCATTCGCGCCGCAGGCATGAAGCCCGGGGTCGCATTAAACCCTGGCACACCTGCTGACGTGGTCGACGCCGTGATTGATGATGTTGATCTCATATTGGTCATGTCAGTAAATCCAGGCTTCGGGGGACAGAGCTTCATTGAGAGCCAATTGCGCAAGATCGAAATCTTACGCCAGAAAATCGATGCCACCGGCCGCGACATCATTTTGGAAGTTGATGGCGGCCTCAATCCGGAGACCGCTCCCCGCGCCATCTCGGCCGGGGTCACAGCAATTGTTGCTGGATCAGCGGTTTTTCGCGGCGGCCCCAGCGCCTACGCCAAAAACATTGCTGCCTTGCGCGCGCCTGTTACCGTTTAAGGCTAACCCTTCCCAATGAGTGAAGCTCTTTCCTCTGAACCGCTCAAAGCTAAGCGAAGCGACGCAGAAGATGCGGCGATCTGGGAAAAGTATGCCGGGCGACCCGGCGAGGATGCGAAAGTCTCCGCCGTGCATCGCTTACGCATTGCCGGCAGCGCACCGGAGGGCTTCGGCCTACATATGCGTCAGATTATTCCGCCGGACGAATTACGCGGCGAAATGCTGATGCGCGGGGTTTGGCGGATCGGAATGGATCGCTTGACGCTGGAGGACGGCGCGGCGCCGTGGTCCAGCGTCATGCCATCGCGGCATTATGCCAACCGGCTTCACCGTTTCGACTGGCTGCCGGATTTGTTCACGCAAGGCGATACAGGTGCGGATCGGGCGCGTTTCTTGGTGGACGATTGGATCGAGAATTTTGGGCGCTTTGATGGCTTCACTTGGCGCATGGGCTGCGCCGCCGATCGCGTATGGAATTGGATGCGCTGCGGCGCGGCGCTGTTCGAACAAGGCTTGCCAGAGGCCTGCGACAACCGCCTTGAAGCGCTTGGCCGCCAGGCGCGGCACGTCCTCGCCCTTGTAGATTCCGAACTTGAGCCTCAGGCGCGATGGCGCGGCTGCACATTGGCGGTCGCGCATGCGCTCTGCCTTGGCCGGGGCAAAGGTCTGGATGATGCGGAAATGCGGCTCGAAAGCGAATGTACGGCGCAATTCTTTGCCGATGGCGGACATGTCAGCAGGTCACCTGCAAGGGCTTTGCGGTGCCTTTCAGACTTGATCGCGATTCACGACCTCCTGACCCGAAGTGACCGTGAAGTTCCGGAATTTCTGACCCGCTGGATCTCTCGCATTGGCGGCATGGTCGCGTTCTTTAAGGCGGGCGATGGCGCGCTATTGCCCTTTCATGATGGTGATGAGCGCTGGCCAGAAGCCGTGGACGCGGTCCTCGAACATATGGAAACCCCTCCGCGCCGTTTCTCAGTGGCGCCAAAGTCCGGATTTCATAAGCTCCAGAAACAAAGCACCGTCCTCACGCTCGACGCCGGCGCCGCCCCTGAACCTCCATTTGGAGACAAGGCCCATGCGGGCGCTCTAGGATTCGAACTGCATGATGGCGCGGCGCGGATTGTGTCTTCCTGCGCCTGCAGTCCCGAAATCGATATCGCATTTCGCGCCGCCGTCCGCCATTCCAGCGCACATTCGACGCTCATCCTGGCAGATACGGACTCGTCAAAATTCACACCCAACGAAGACACGCGCCTTCTCTACCCGCTCGGTCCAGAAGGTATTTCTGCGAAACGCCTCGAAGAAGATGATGAAATCTGGCTCGACGCACAGCATGGCGGCTATAAGCGCGACTTTGGTCTGCTGCACCGGCGACGTTTGTTTATGTCCGGTGACGGTCGCCGTTTAACCGGCGAAGACTCACTCGCGCGGCCTGTTTCAGCTGGCACTACAGAGGATAACGCACCGATCACCTATGCATTGAGGTTCCATCTGCATCCGACCGTCGATCCCGAAATGACTGGGGATTCGATCCTGTTGCGAAGCGAATTCGGCGCAAGGTGGCGGTTCAAATCAAGCCACGCCAAGGCCAAACTGGACGAGACTATCTATCTCGGGCGAGGGATTATCGAGCGTAGCAAGCAGATCGTCCTGAGTGGCCAAGCTTTGCCGGACAGCGATGGCTCCGCGCCGCCGAATTGTATTCGCTGGGCGTTCCTGAAGGTGGATAACGGATGAGACCGCAGATCGAAGCAAGACGAGCAATGGCCCTGACACTGGGTTTCGACGCAAGCGCGGCCTTTATAGCGATGCTCGCGGCTATCCAGTATCGCTGGATGGCGACAGGCGGATCACCGCCGGATGCTTGGCCGACCTCTTTGATTGCATCTGGAGCCTTCGCGCTTGCAGCAGCCGTTGCGTTCTTTGCCTTACGGGTTCATCGGCAGGTCTGGCGTCATTCAGGATGGCCCGATGCCATGCGGATTATTCAAGGCGTGCTCCTGACGGCGTTGATCTTCATTCCAATCGTTTTTCTTTGGAACCGATGGGTAGGCTTCCCGAGGACCAGCTTGCCGCTGGCTTTGCTCATCTGGGTCACCCTGATTTTTGTCGGGCGCATGGTTGCTCTAACGCGCTCAACCAGGCGACCATTTCAGATTTTCCGAGGCATTCGCGCCGATGCGCCACCTGCGATCTTGGTCGCGAATGCAACAGAAGCCGCAGACGTTCTGCGCGACCTACAGGCAACAAAAGGCGGCGCACCTGTCCGAATTCTCGGCTTGATCGAAGCAGATGGCGCGGAACCTGGCCGCGCGATCCGCGGGGTACCGGTGTTTGGCGATCTGGGTGAGCTTGGCAAAATGCTGGACCTACTCGCCGTGCGCTATGATGAGACACCTTGGGTGGCCGTCGCTGGCTCTGTTCGCGCTCGGGATACGATGAACCAGGTCCTGGAACTTGCAACCCAGCACGGCTCGGAAGTAATGGCGCTCGGCTCGAACCGGGAAGGCTTGCATTTGCAGCGCGTACGACCAGCGGACCTGCTGGCGCGTCCGGTGCGCAAACTGGACATCGAGCCGCTACGCAATCTGCTTGAGAGTAAACGTGTTTTTGTAACGGGCGCCGGCGGAACCATCGGCTCGCAGCTGGTTCGCCAATGCGCCGCGATGGGTGTCTCTCAGCTGACTTTGTTTGATGCGTCAGAATTCAACCTCTACGACATCGATCTCACCTTGCGCGAGTCTTTCCCTGACCTTGATGTGTTCGCGCAGATTGGCGACGTCCGAGATAAGAAACGGCTCTTGCAAACCGTCCAACAGGCCAAGCCAGACATCATGATCCATGCAGCGGCCCTGAAACATGTGCCCTTGATGGAGATGAATGCTTGCGAAGCAATTCTAACCAATGTCGGCGGCGCCATTAACGCAGTTGATGTGTCGATCGAGTGCGGATTGGAACGGTTTGTTTTTATTTCCACGGACAAAGCCGTTGATCCTGACAATGTCATGGGGGCAACCAAACGCTTAGCGGAGCTTGCTCTGGCTTACCGCGCCAAGGACACACAGCTCGCCGTTTCTATGGTGCGCTTTGGCAATGTGCTCGGCTCATCCGGTTCGGTTGTGCCCCTGTTCGAACGACAGATCGCGGCGGGCGGGCCTCTGACACTCACAGACGATCAGGTCTCACGTTACTTCATGACTGTGGAAGAAGCTGCATCGCTCGTGCTGCAAGGCGTCGCGCACAATGGCAGCCCCGGTGAGGCGTCACTTTACGTGCTAGATATGGGTGACCCCATTCGGATCCGCACGCTCGCCGAAGCGATGATCCGCATGAAGGGCATGGTTCCTTATCAGGAGATCAAAATCAAAACGACAGGATTGCGCCCTGGCGAAAAGCTGCACGAAGAGCTGACCTATTCAGACGAGCGGCTCATCGCGACCGGAATTAATGGCCTTAACAAAGTCACGCCAGAAAGCCGCAAGGTCGAGCCCGCCGGTTTCGGTAAGACCATAGATGCACTCTTATCGGTCGCAGCAGAGCGCCAACAGACAGATGCTTTGAAGATCCTCGGCTCACTGGTTCCGGCTTATGATCCGCCGAATTGCAAAGACGAGGTGACGCAAGCCCGTTGACGCCAGTGGGACTCGTGATAGGCGGGCGAGCGTGATCAGCCCCTAGCCTGAAAGCCGCTCAATGACCCACGCCACAAAAGTTCGCCGCGCCCTGATTTCCGTTTCAGATAAGGAAGGGCTGGTCGAACGCGCGAAAGCCCTTGCTGGATTTGGCATAGAGCTGGTTTCGACCGGCGGAACATCTCGTGTCCTGAAAGAGGCCGGATTGGACGTCAAAGACGTCGCTGACCTTACCGGGTATCCGGAAATGATGGATGGCCGGGTCAAAACCCTGCACCCTGCCGTGCATGGCGGCTTGCTGTATCTGCGCGACAATGACAGCCACAAAGCCGATGCTGAACGTCACGGCATTGAGGCGATCGATCTAGTCTATATCAACCTCTATCCGTTCGAAGCGACTGTCGTATCGGGCGCTGGATTTGAGGACTGTATCGAGAATATCGATATTGGTGGCCCAGCAATGCTGCGCGCCGCTGCTAAGAATGGCGATTTCGTCTCGGTTTGTACCGATGGCGGTGATCTGGATGCGGTCCTGGCTGAAATGGCGAGCACAGGTGGCCGCGTCAGCCGCGACACCAGCCGCAAACTCGCTGCGAAGACCTATGCCCGGACGGCGGCTTACGATGCCGCGATCTCCGGCTGGTATGCAAAGCAACTTGGCGAGTCAGCTCCGGATTGGGTTGGCTTTGGTGGACAGCTTGGCGAGGCCCTTCGTTACGGTGAGAACCCGCATCAGAAAGCCGCCTTCTATGTCACCGGAGAAAGCCGCCCCGGCGTCGCCACGGCGCGCCAGCTGCAAGGCAAAGCCCTCTCCTACAACAATATCAACGACACCGACGCGGCTTACGAATTGATCGGTGAGCTTGGCGATGATGTTCCCGCGGTCGCGATCATCAAACACGCGAACCCCTGCGGTGTTGCGTTAGGTGACAGTGTGATTGAAGCCTATCGCGAAGCGCTTGCTTGCGACTCGACCTCCGCGTTTGGCGGGATCGTCGCGCTCAACCGCCCGCTGGATGAAGCCACCGCACAGGAAATCACATCCATCTTTACCGAAGTCGTAATTGCACCTGGCGCCGACGACGCCGCGGTCGAGGTCTTCAAAAAGAAAAAGAACCTGCGCCTTCTCCTAACAGATGGCCTGCCTGACCCAGCTGCACCGGGTACATTCGTAAAAACCGTCGCCGGCGGTTTGCTGGTGCAAGACCGCGACTTTGGCCGGATTACCAAAGACGACCTGAAAGTCGTGACGAAGCTCGCTCCGACAGATGCCCAATTGGATGACCTTTTGTTTGCCTGGCGTGTCGCTAAGCACGTGAAATCCAACACGATCGTCTACGCAAAAGACCGCGCAACCGTCGGGATTGGCGCGGGTCAAATGAGCCGCATCGATTCAGCCCGCATTGCCGCCCGGAAAGCTGAAGACGCAAAAGAGAAGGAAGGGTTCGACACTCTGCGCACGACCGGTTGCGTCGCGGCTTCCGATGCCTTCTTCCCGTTCCCGGATGGGATGCTGGCTGCCGCTGCTGCGGGCGCAAGTGCGATCATTCAGCCGGGCGGCTCTATCCGCGATGATGACGTCATCGCAGCGGCGGATGAGGCCGGGCTCGCCATGGTGCTCACAGGAATGCGGCACTTCCGGCACTAGCGCGGTCGCCCCTCCACCTGCTAGCTAAGCACCATGAGCACGCTTCCTCCGCCTTTCGACGAGCACGGCCAGCACTGGCTGAAGATCCGGGTCTATTATGAGGACACCGATTTCACAGGCATGGTCTATCACGCGAACTATTTGCGGTTCTTTGAGCGTGGTCGCTCTGACTTTTTGCGCGATGCGGGCGTGAGCCATCAGAACCTGTTGGCGCGTGAAACGCCCGCCGCGTTCACACTGACCAATGTCGAGGTTGACTATAAACGTGCGGCCAAGGTCGATGATTTGCTGACCGTTCGCACCCGCAGCCTCGGCGTGAAAGGCGTGCGGATGTTCTTTGAACAGACCTGCCTGCGCGGGGATGAGGTTATTGCTGAGGGCCGAATTACGGCGGTGATGATCCATACGGATGGACGCCCGATGCGTCCGATCCCGGAAGTCGTGGAGCAGCTGAAACCGTTTAAGTTTCAACCGCCCGAAGACGCCTCATAGGTCGGCTTCTATTGCACAGCATCCTGCCATTCAGGGTGCTTCTCCAAAGTCGCTTTTGCAAATGGGCAGAGCGGAATGATCTTGAAACCTTCGGCGCGTGCATCATTGACCGCCGCCTCGACCAGCTTTTTGCCAACGCCTAGACCGCGCATCGAATCCGGCACGCCGGTATGATCGATAATGATCCGGGTGGCGCCGGCACGGGAATAAGTCATCTCAGCTTCGTCGCCATTGACGACCGTCACATAACGCCCGCCCTTGGGTCCATCTTCACGTGTAATCGTAATATCAGACATCAACGCCTCCTTTGTGTTAAAGAGAGATAGGTCAAAGCCTGATCGGCGGCCATGGCGAACGGTCTGAATTATCTTATCCGGAAATCGCATGGCGCGTTTCGGTTCAGGTGCCAGCTCCTGTCAGCAGGGTGCCTTATAGTAGACGATAACCGACGGAGACTCTTATGCCCAAGAAAACCGCCCGCGAAAAACTCGCAGCCAAAAAAGAGATCAAGAAAGTTGTTTTGGACAAGCCATTCGGGGGCGTGAAAGCGGGGGAGACAATGTTTGTCGCAACACCACAAATAGTCGATGCCTATATTCGCAGTATCCCACACGGCAAAACCGAAACCATCCCCGAAATGCGCGACGCGCTCGCCGCTGCTGAATCCTGCTCTGGAACTTGTCCCATGTCGACCTCAATCTTTGTCCGCATGGTCGCAGAAGCTGCACTTGAGGACATTGCGGATGGTAAGACCGTCTCCGAGGTCAGTCCCTTCTGGCGTATGATCACAAGCAAAGACAAAATGGCGAAGAAACTCAATGTCGATCCCGCCTGGATCGATGAGCAGCGGGCCCTGGAGGCGAGCTGAAGTATAATTGGGCCCCGACTGCAGCGCTATGCCATCTACCTTAAGATCGCAGGTAATTGCGCCTGTAAGAAAGCTTTAATTCTCTGATCCCGGTCGGCCGACTTACTGCCTAGCACACCTCTGAAGGCTTCGGGGATATGCTCCACGGCCGCGCTGCTTTGCGATCCGAAAACATAGTGATCGAAAACGGTGCGCCACGCGGCTTTGTCATTGTCAGGCAAATCACGGATCACGAGGAGGGCGAGCGCCAGGACGTTCATCGGCGAGCCGTCCCTTAAGTCATCAAACCAGTAATTTACGAGCACATTTAGCGGGCCGTCAGACTGAACGAAATGCCACCAAAGGCTCGGTAGATAAAGCGCATCACCGGGATGAAGCTCGGCAATCATCGCGTGTTTGAGCGCCTGCTCGAATTTTGGAAACCTCGTCAGGTCGATGTTTGATAGATCAACCATGCTCGCAGGTTGTCCGGCCATATTGTAGTCTATCGGCCCGACATAAAGATTCTCGATCTGATCCGGCGGGAAAATGACAAAGCGCCGAACACCTGAAACAACGCAAGCGATGTTCGCTGAGACGTCGAAGTGAGGTGCAACCTTCGACGCGTTCCCAACCCAAATCTTGGGTACTACGTCTTGCCCAAGTAGCGGCATCGGATTGTGTCCGGCGAAGTCTGGCAGCGTCTGAGATGTTGGTGACGCCCCGGCATAAATGCCCATTTGCTCCGGTTGATCTTTCTGCTCGAGCAGCTTGTCCAATATCGATCTAAACGGTGCATCGCGCATTTCAAAATTGAACCGGCGCATATCCTCTGAGTAGAAATAGCGCCCTGCGGTCCTAGGCGGGGCCACGAAGGTTGGGACAGATGCCCCCACATCTAGCTGCTTAAGATAGGCGACCAATTGCTCGTGTGATGTGCTCGCCGCCTCGACGATCGGCCAGGAGTCAACGAGCCCTTTTACCAGAACCGGACGCCCCTCGCTGCGGACCTGCGTTTCGAATTCGTCTCGGCTCAGGCTCGTGGCCAAATCGACCTCGGGAAGGTCATAATCAAATATAGAGATCGGGTTCAAATCAAGCTGGTTCCTTAACGCAAAAGGCCGGAAAGATCTTTCCAGTCTGCGATAGTGAATGACGCTCATTTTGCCAAGCTCATTAGGGCGGGAAGCTTGGTCAATCTTGTACAATCGGCTTCAGTCTTTCGATCGCGTTCAGCCTATGCTTAGCTAGCATTAATCAGGGATGGAGGACTCAGACATGCAGATTGAGTATCTAGAAATCGTAACCCCAGAGGTCGACGCAACATGCGCCGCGCTGGCGCAACAGAACGGAGCCGTCTTTAGCGAGCCTGTGGCCGAACTCGGACAAGCCCGTTTAGCCGATCTGTCAAATGGCGGTCGTGTCAGTGTTCGAGCGCCCATGGCAGAGCACGAGACACCCGTTGTACGCCCCTACATGCTCGTCGATGATATCGAAGCTGCAACCGCGAATGCTCAAGCGGCGGGCGCTGAATTCGCTATGCTCGCCACAGAAGTCCCCGGGCAGGGCACATTCGCAATCTATATGCTCGGCGGCATCCAACACGGCCTCTGGCAACGCTAGACCAGCTGCGGCCTAGCTTGGCCTCTCTTTAAACGGTATGGCGGCGCGATGAGATTGCCGCCCCGACCAGACCTGCATTGGGAAGAGGATGGCACGCCCGTGGATGAGCGTGTGGGCGATGTCTATTATTCAGTCGAAGATGGTTTGGCTGAGAGCCGCGCGGTTTTCTTGGCCGGATGCGGGCTACCGGAGGCCTGGCAAAATAAAGTCCAATTCACGATCGCTGAGCTTGGCTTTGGGACGGGCTTAAACTTCCTCGCGGCCTGGCAAATGTGGCGAGAGACTCGCCCCTCCGGAAGCTGGCTCAATTTTATCAGTTTTGAAGGCTTCCCTCTTGATGCCGATGATGTGGCGAGAGCGCTCAAACCCTGGCCCGAACTCGCAGACCTCGCCGCCAAGCTTTGCGAAAAATGGCCGCCGCGCGCCAAAGGCGTTCGTCGTATCAGCTGGCCGGAGGAGCGGATCAGCTTAACCCTGCATGTCGGACTGATCGAAGACACCCTGGCCCAGGCAGAATTTCGCGCTGATGCGTGGTTTCTGGATGGCTTCAGCCCGGCTAAGAATGAAGCGATGTGGGATGACGGGCTTTGGCCCCTGATCGCTGAACGGTCCGCACCTGGCGCACGCGCGGCCACGTTTACTGTCGCAGGCGCCGTTCGCCGGGGCCTTATGACAGCGGGGTTTACGCCCGAGAAAAAGCCAGGTCATGGCCGCAAGAGAGAACGGTTAGAGGCAGTCTTTGAAGGCTCCACAGCAAGCTCAGCCCGCGCGGTTTCCACGCCTCCAAAAGTTGCAATTATCGGCGCCGGGATTGCGGGGGCCTGTCTCGCTCATACGCTCACAGAACGCGGCGCGTCCGTTACTGTTTTCGAACGCGCCGCAGCCCCCGCGCAAGGCACAAGCGGCAATCCATTGGCCTTGGTCATGCCGCGCCTTGATGCGGCCGACACTGTACAGGCCCGCTTGCTGATCGATGCCTATATGAGTGCTCAAGCCTTTTATAAAGGCCACCCAGGTATCGCGTTCACAGAGACGGTCCATACGCCTCGAAATGCACAAGAAACTCAGCGTTTTCAGAGAGTTTCGAGTGATCCTCCACTGGCGCTTGAGCAATTGGAAGCCATTCGCGGTGGCGGTCTCTTGCATAAGAAAAGCTTGATCATCGAGCCGGCAAAACTCCTCCCTGCTCTGCTCGAAAACATCGACGTTCGTTGGAACACGTCGGCCGATATTGAGCTTGATGCGCGCATCGTGAATGGTGAGACGTTTGATGCTGTGGTCATTGCTAGCGGTTGGCAGATGGACGCGACGTTTCCTGAGCTCGATCTGACGGGCCGCCTTGGACAGATCGAATGGTTTCAGTCGAGCGTCCTTGCGCCGCCCTCGGCCCAGGCGAGCGGACACTACGCCCTCGCGCTCGACCACACCCGACTCTGGGGCGCAACGTTTGCGGACCAAGTCGGCCCTGACCCTCAGACCAGCGAGGAGGCGAGCCGAGAGAATTTGGCAGCGCTTGACGTGCTAAACCCATACTGGCGACGGGACAGCAACGGCGCGGATTTGAAAGCCCGCGCCGGTGTTCGCGCAACCACCGCTGATCGCTTGCCTCTGATTGGCGGGTTACCAGACCAGGCAGCGCTCGCGGCTGACCGCCAGGTGCTCGAACGCCGCGCTTGGATCATCGAACCGGGCGCATACACAAAACCTGGAATCCTCGTCGCAGGCGGCTTTGGCTCGCGGGGGTTCACTTGGGCGCCATGGGCGGCGGACATCTTGACCTCAATCATATTCGAAGACCCACTCCCCGCTCGCCGGGAGGCGCTGCGCATGGTTGTGCCAAATCGGCAAATCCTTCGAAGGCTTAAGCGGTCAACGTCCTAGCCTCGCCGAATCATCTGGTGAGTTTTCTCCCCAAAATAGGGCGAACCCGGACGGTTTTGCTCGAAATGCGAGCGCTGATAGAAAATGACAGCGCTGACTAACAGTTTGACAGCGTTTACCTTGGCGCCAGGGGTGGTCTTGGCCAGACCCTTGCAGTTGTATCCGCGGGTCCTGCGATGCTGGGTGTTGCGGGCAAACATTAATGTACCCGCGAAAGCAATCTCAGGGGAAAAATCAGTGTCTCAACAGAATGTAGAGTTGGCCGATCTCGGCATCGAAGCCGGCGAAATCCGCAAAAATTGGTCCGAAGAACGCCTTTACGAACAAGCGGTTCGCAGCGGCGAAGGCGAAGTTGCCAAAGGCGGCGCTTTGCTGGTCAAGACCGGCAAACACACCGGACGCTCCGCGAAAGACAAGTTCACAGTTCGAGACGACAGCACTGAGAATACGGTATGGTGGGACAATAATGCCTCGATGACGCCCGCCAATTTCGATGCACTTTGGGAAGATTTCCAAGCTCACCTGGCTGGTAAGACACTGTACACACAGCAACTATTTGGCGGCGCTGATCTAGATCACCGCGCTCCGGTTCGTGTGGTCAATGAGTTTGCTTGGCACTCTCTGTTTATTCGCCACCTGCTACGCATCCCGACAACCGAAGAGTACGCTGACTTCGCGCACGAGTTTACGATCATTAACAGCCCAAGCTTCCGCGCTGATCCGGCCAAGCATGGCACGGTTTCAGAGACGGTCATCGCGGTGAACTTTGCGAAGAAACTCGTTCTGATCGGTGGCACCAGTTATGCGGGCGAGACTAAGAAATCCGTCTTCACAATCCTGAACTATATCCTGCCGACCAAAGGCGTGATGCCAATGCACTGCTCGGTCAATGATGGCGGGAATGATGACGCAGCGATTTTCTTTGGCCTTTCAGGAACAGGAAAAACAACGCTTTCGGCCGATGCCAGCCGGACATTGATCGGCGACGATGAGCATGGCTGGTCAGAAAATGGCCTCTTCAATTTCGAAGGCGGCTGTTATGCGAAGATGATCAATCTCTCACCAGAGAATGAGCCAGAGATCTATGCGACCACGAGCATGTGGGGCACCGTGCTTGAGAACGTGGTCATGGACCCAGAGACCCGTGAGCTCGATTTCTTCGACAACACGCTGGCTGAAAACTCGCGCGGCGCATACCCGATTTCCGCGATCGAAAACGCTTCGCTGAGCGGACGTTGCGGCCAGCCGAAAAATTTGATCATGCTGACCTGTGATGCGTTCGGCGTGATGCCGCCGATCGCCAAACTGACCCCTGAGCAGGCAATGTATCACTTCCTGTCCGGCTACACCGCGAAAGTCGCGGGCACTGAAAAAGGCGTTACAGAACCAACAGCAACCTTCTCAACTTGTTTTGGCGGACCCTTCATGCCGCGTCACCCAAGCGAGTATGGCAAGTTGCTCGGTGAGCTGATCGATAAGTACGACGTCAATTGCTGGCTCGTGTCGACCGGTTGGACCGGCGGCGCACATGGTGTTGGCCACCGGATGCCAATTAAGGCAACGCGTGCGCTTCTGAATGCGGCGCTCGATGGGTCTCTCAATGATGCAGAGTTCCGCCAGGACGAAACGTTCGGCTTTATGGTCCCAGCCGCACTTGAGGGGGTCGACAGCACGATCCTCAACCCGCGTGACACATGGAATGACAAAGCCGCTTATGACGCGCAGGCCGAAAAACTCGCACAGATGTTTGTCGAGAATTTTAAAGTCTACGAAGCGCACGTCTCAGCCGATGTGAATGCGGCGGGCCCACGGATTAAAGTCGATGCCTAAAACTAATTATTTTCAGACGACCAAGCCCGCGCTTAACGGCGCGGGCTTTTTTTGTCATCCGCAGATCATATGGAGGTCATGGCGGGCACCGAACAACTAAGTAATTGCCACGATACAATCCGGCTGGGCCGATCTCTATTTTTTGGACAGTGTCTTAGAAATGGAGCTCATAATGTCGCTCAAACAGGTTGTCTTACGCCTTGCCCGTAATGAAGAATTTCCAAATGGTGATGATCGCCAGGGCTATGTTCTGATCGCGCCGCTCTCAGATGACGGAGTAATCGATTTAGAAGGCTGGCGGGCGCAGAAAGAGCTGTGCGAAGTGCGCCGCTTTCATCCTAACCCGAGCGAAGAAGCCGATGGCTGGTTGACCCACAATGGCAGTCATTGGCGGTTCCGCTATGACGAAGACCATGAAGGTCCAGATGAAGGCGGGTATCGCCTCGGGGATCATAATTTCCGCCCTGGCGAATACATCACCATCGCCTCACATGGTGAGACACCACTGGTCTATATCATCACTGAAGTGACCCCGTTTCGACCGCACTGAGGCGCATGGCTTCACACCGCTTCGGCCGCCGCTGCATTCCGACGCAAGATGATTGGGGCGGTGAGCGCCAGCACCATACTGGCTGCAACGCACCAAAGGCTGAGCGCGAGCATCTGGGTTGGAAGCGTGATGCCCTGATCTATCAAATAGCCCGTTAGCCCAGGACCAATCGCTGTCGCGGCGACACTTGCGGCAACTGCAATCGCGCGCACAGAGCCGAGATTGCGCACGCCATAGACTTCCGGCCAAAGGGCGCCAATCATCGGCGCGGTAAAGCCATAACTGACACCGACCAGGAACATAAACGCATAAATGCCCCAGAGCGGGGTCAGCCACCCTACGGCCAAACAAGCGAGGCAAAGCGGCACTAAGAAAAATGGCAGCAACCGGATCGCGCCGTACCGGTCAATCAGCTGCCCGCTCATCAGCGAGAAGGACACCGTGGTTACGGCCATGACCGGAAAAGCGGCCGCAAAAGCCAGCTCATTGTAGCCCCGTAATTCGATCAGATAATCCTGATGAAAAAAGATCGTTGTACCGATAAAAGGCGGCGCCAAGACGCCGGTTAGAAGCGCATAAAAGATTGGATCAGCCGCGACTTGTGCCACCGTTTTGTCGGGGCCGAGGCGCACGCTAGCAAGATCTGGATCTGTGCTTTGCGGCGCACGCTCGACCCGCCAAAGGCTCAAGATCATCGGCAACGCAAACAGTAGCAAGAGCGCCGCGCCAATAATCCACCCAGCCTGCCAGCCCAGCGTGACCGCCACAGCCGTAAAAGCGATAGGCAGCAGGGCTTCCCCGGTTTGATGCCCAGGAACTATCAAAGAGGTCGCTCGCCCGCGATTGGCCACAAACCAGCGCCCAATCTCCGTATAAGCGGTATGGGTCATCATACCTTGGCCGAAGAGGCGCAGAGCATAGAGCGCAATGACCAGCAAAACGAGCGACGGCGAAAACGCCATCAACACACACGCTGCGGCGAGCGCAGGGATGACGAAGCGCGCGACTTTCCAGCCCGGCATATGATCCAGGACTCTTCCGAGAAATGGGAGGGTCAAAGCACTGCCAATCGTGGCGATCATATAGATGCCGCCAAACTCACCATCCGTGAGACCGAACTTGGCGCGCAATTCTTCGCCCGAGAGGCCAATGAAAAAAGTCTGCCCAAAAGACGAGAAGAAAGTCAGCAAAAAGCCGCCTGAGATCCAACGAACATTGGCGCGCAGAAAGCTGATCATTCCCGGCGACTAAGCATCAGCACTCGGGCGAGCGGAAACCGCCTCATGCCAACGCTTCAGATGCGTGAGGTCAGGGTCATATGGCACACCAACTAGGCCATTTGCGAAATCTAGGCTTGCAAGCAAAACCGCATCGACAACGCTATAGGTGTCGCCCGCAACAAAGGTATTGTCTGCGAGTTGGTCGTCCAAAAGCTTGTAGCCCAGCTGGACACGCTTACGGTTCTGGTCAGCGGCTTCTGGAATTTGCTTGATCAGCCGCGCTGTCAGCGGATGGCCGTGAATCCAAACCATGCCGACCGGCACCATGAAATTCAGCTCGACCCGGCGAAGCCACATCTCGATTGTGGCTTTTTGAAGCGGCGTCGTGCCGAACAAAGGCGGTTGTGGATACAGCTCCTCGAAGTATCGGCAAATCGCCACGGATTCTGAAATGCAGGTGCCATCGTCCAGCTCCAGCACCGGGATGCTTCCAATCGGGTTCTTCGCGAGGAATTCAGGCGTCTTCTGCTCGCGCTTAACGATGTCAGTATGTACCAGCGGAACCGATATACCCTTCTCCGCAAGAAAGATGCGCACACGCCTTGGATTGGGCCCAGCTTTATAGTCGTAGAGTTTCATTCCTCACGATGCCTCCAAGACAATCACACTACCATTGCGGCCATAGTCTGGCTCGCCGCAATGATTGCGGCGTCGATTGGAAAAGTAGTCGTCTTCCAGAGCGCAGGTATCGAGGCCGAGATTATCCACCGCTGCAATCCCCTGATCCACTAGCACCGCCTCAACATAGCTCGTCAGGTCAAAATGAGAGCGATCCTCTTTGCCAGCGATGAACAAGCGATCTGTCCATTCCTGCTCGCCAACGAACGTATCGCGAAACTCTGGGCCAACTTCATAGCTCGCCTGTTGGATGGCCGGGCCGATTGCGGCCGTGATGTTGCTACGAGCTGCACCAATCGCTTCCATGGCGTCCAGTGTTTCCTCGCAAACCCCTGCGATCGCGCCTTTCCAGCCCGCATGCGCGGCGCCAATGACGCCTGCTTCTGGGTCTGCAAACAAAACTGGCACGCAGTCGGCTGATAGAACACAAAGCGCCAATCCCGGCACCTTTGTCACCATGCCGTCTGCTTGCGGTCTGGTCCGCCAAGGTTCGGTGACTGTAATGGTCTTCGCGCTATGAACCTGAAAGCAGGAAAGTAGTTTCTCGGCGCCGACTGCATCGCGGATGCGATCGCGATTGTCGCGGATGTTCTGAGCTTCGTCGTCCGAGCCTTGGCCGATATTCAAGCTCTCATAGATGCCTGTCGACACCCCGCCCCTGCGCCCAAAGAAACCATGCTTAACGCCAGAAAAGGCGGAAAGTTTTGAGCTGAGAGCATGTGGCGGTGCAGTCATAGACCGCACCTAATCGAGCTTGAATGTGAATCGCAAGTCTTATCGTGGCGCACGCTTCGCCAGAATGCGCTGCAAGGTCCGGCGGTGCATGTTGAGGCGCCGTGCCGTCTCTGAAACATTATGGCCACAAAGCTCATACACACGCTGAATATGCTCCCAACGCACGCGGTCCGCAGACATTGGATTTTCAGGTGGCTCCGGCAATCCGTCACCAGAATTCACCAGCGCGCGAACGATGTCTTCGACATCCGCAGGCTTAGCGAGGTAATCGACAGCGCCGGCTTTCACAGCTGCAACAGCTGTTGCGATTGCGCCATATCCAGTCAGAATCACAGCACGTGCTTCAGGGCGATAGCGATGCAGCACTTCGACGACATCAAGGCCCGATCCGTCTTCGAGGCGCAGATCAAGCACAGCGAAGGCTGGCGGGTTCAGCCGCGCGATGTCGCGGGCCTCTGACACTTTTGATGTGGCCGAGACCAGAAAGCCGCGCTGGGTCAGCGCGCGCGCAAGTCGCTGCAGAAATGGCCCATCATCGTCCAAGACGAGGCATGTTCGATCCTCAACGTTTTTGAGGCTGTCATGCAGCTTTACTGTGACTGGAGATTCCATTTTTTGCTCCTTAAGCCGCTAATCTAAGTTGTTTTCCGTATTGTCCAACGGCTGTAATTCAGTTCTAGGCCACACGGCCTGCACAATAGCGCCGCGACGCGGTGACGCGCGGTTGCGTGTCGCAATACGGCCACCGGTGCGTTCAATCAGGGTCTTTGCAATAAAAAAGCCAAGCCCCATATCGCCGCCGCCAAGATGCGCCTCGCCGCGCTGCGACACGTAAGGCTCTCCAAGCTTGGGCATAACTTCGGCCGCGAATCCTGGGCCGTCATCGCGAATGGTGACGATGAATTGCGCGTCGGTCCAATTCGCGGTGACGCGCACCTCTGAATCAGCGAAGCTGACAGCATTCTCGATAAACGCTCCTAGCGCATGGAGGATTTCTGGACTGCGGCGGATCACAGGCACTTTTTCCTCGCCGGTTTCCGCGGCTTCATAGGTCACGCGAACCGCGACGCCGAGACCTTTGTGGGGCGCGGCAGCTTCTTCCACCAAAGCGCTCATCGGCATGCGGGCGTGCACGATATCAGAGGCCTCGCGGGCGCGGCCAAGGCGTTGCAGGATGTCTCGGCAACGTTCAGCTTGTTCGGCGAGCAAAGCGGCATCTTCGCGGTACGGGCTGTCTTCGGGAAACATCGCGTACAGCTCTTTTGAAACCAAATGGATCGTCGCCAGAGGGGTGCCAAGCTCATGCGCCGTCATCGCTGACATAGCACCCAGCGCAGACAGACGTTGCTCACGTGACATGACGACCGCCGCCGCGTCCAAGGCACGTACCATTTTCGCTTCATCTTCGTTCACGCGCTGCGCCGACAGAGCAAAGAAGACAATGCCGATACAGAGCGCTGCAAAATGCCCCCCTTCAAACAGTTGCGGAAGGACTAGCACGTCGCCTTCACGCCATGGCAGCTCGAACGCGAAGAGGGGCATCAGAGCCGCCATCCCAATCGCCAACACAGAGATCAGGGCCGTATAGCGCCCGCGCAGACTCGAGGCGGCAACCGTGACCGGTGCGATCAAAAACAACAGAAACGGGTTTGAAAGCCCGCCGGTCAAGCTAATCAGCAGAGCAAGCTGGACCACGTCAAAGCCAATTTGGAGCGCGGCTTCCCAGCCTTTCAGAAGCTGCGGACCAACGGCAGCGAAGGACAGAAACACGTTCAGCCAAGCAGAGGCGGCGATAACCGCCAAGCACAGCGATAAAGGAAGACTAAACCCGAGTCCAAAGTAAACGAATAGTACCGCGAGCGTCTGCCCCGCCACAGCGAGCCAGCGCAAAGTCATCAGCGTTGCAAGACGCGTGCGGCCCTGTGCAGCTCCAACATTTGATAGGCCCTCCGGCAATAGACTGACCAGAGCCTCATCCATTCCGGCGCGCGTGGCGTTTAAATCTTCCAAATCAAGGCCCTCAAGTGCGGCGACACGGCCCCTTACCATAATCCGCAAGCTTGCACATAACGTAGTCATGAAACTCTTTCAGTCTGCCACACTCGGGCTTGCTGGCCTTGCGCTCGCCGCCTGCAATCCCTCTACGACGTCTCCTTCGGCTGGCGGCGCCCAAGCCGGATGCATGACGCGCGCCTATGACACGATTGGCGGCCCGATTAGCCTCATCTCGCATACGGGCGAGCGCGTCACAGAGGAGACCTATAAAGGCGCTCCGACCTTGATCTATTTTGGGTTCACTTACTGCCCTGATATCTGCCCAGGAACGCTGGTCGCACTGAAACGGGCCTATGAAGCTCTGCCAGACGATATCACGCCGCCTCAGACGCTACTGATCACCGTCGATCCGGAACGCGATACGCCCGAGGCGCTGGCAGCTTATGTTTCCACCGCAGCCTTCCCGGACAATCTGGTTGGTCTGACCGGCTCAGAGGAAGAGATTGCGGCAGCAGCGGAGGCCTTTATCGCGCAATATGAGCGGATCGAGACCCCTGATAGCCTCGCCGAATACACGATGGATCACACATCTCTACTGTATCTGATGGATGAGAATTGGGAGCTGAAGACGTTTTTCGCCGAAGCGGATGCGGATCCCGATTATGTCGCGCAATGCCTGGTGCAGCATATCGGCTAGGCGGTCGCGTCGACCTCTGACCCTGCCAAATACGCGGAAATAATTGCAACCGCAGCAGACCCGGCACTGACGCCCAGTTTCGCATAAGCGCGGCGGCGGAATGTATCGGCTGTCGCCTCAGTAACGCCCATCCGGACAGCAATCTCGCGTTTCTTTAAGCCTGCGCCAATCCACATGAGCAGTTCAAACTCGCGCCGCGACAGACCCAAATGCCGACGCGTCTTCTCGCAGGAGCGATTCAGTTGCAGGACGTAGTTTCCGACTCGGAACTCACTGCGCTCTTCGCCACTGTCGCTTGTGACAGATTTAACCATATCAAAGTTCATTTGCGCGCGCTTACTCTGTTCCGCCTCTATGACAAGCGGATTAGGCAGCAACTCCTACCACAATACTGTTTTCAATACTGAAATTTTTCTGAAATTTAGAATAGATACGAAGTATTAAGCATAGATTCTACGCGAAAACTTAGTCATCGGAGACATTCACGCCCCTGTTGAAACTCGCAGTTGCTGCGATTTTCGACGCGGTGTGAACCAGGAATGGGCCAGATGGGTCCCACCTAAAGGCGTCAGTTTAGCGCCGCTACCAAGCTTAAACCGGCGCAGTCCTGCGTTAAGATCTGCTCGGCCCAAATCGACTTGCACTACGCCGCGGCGATGAAAGTCGCACATAATCGTCCAAAGCAGAAGATTGTGAGCACAGTGACGTCGCCCCGCATCAGTTGTCACACCAGCTTGATAAGTCACCATCCGCCCGTGCTTTAGAACCAGCATTGCGGCAACAGGATCTCCACTCTCTAGCGCTGTATATAGCCTCGCCTGGCCTTTATTGGCGCGGGCGAAAGCCAATAGGAAATGGCCCGGATAGCTTCGATACTTCCGCGACTCTTGCTGCGCGGCTTCAGCTTCAAAGAACCACTGATGCCTCCGCGCGTCGAGCGGCTGATCAACAACTGTTAGCGGTGCACGCTCAGCTTTCTTAAGCTGATTACGCCACTTTTGGTGCAGCCGCGCCCGCATTGTGTCGGGATCGGTGAGATCGATCAGCGCAAGCTCGGCACCCTTCGCGATTTGCGTTCCCGCGGGTTTCTCAGCCTCAAACGATGCGTTCACCACTAATGGACCGGAAAAATCGCGGCGAACGTCCTTAAGCAGACGAGATGCCGCCTCCGGCCTTATTGCCACTGGTCCCCGCGAGACAAGGTGAAACGCTCCTATGACCGGCAATTTGCGGCTTTGCACCAGGCAAGTTGCCTCTGGGGTCTCTAACCGTTTAACAGCCAAGCCAAGCGACTGGCACGTCCGCTCAAACTCTACAGATTGGGTCAAGGGCAGAATGAAATCAGGCATCATCTAAACCTTTGGTTGTAACCTTTCACAATTGGTTAAGACTTTTGAGCGGCAATGGAGTGTCGTCGAGCGGCGCAAATCCTGCACGCACACTCGTCGGATGGCAGTGTTTGTTTGGCTTTACTAAGTAACAGACTTATGTTGCACTGCACCAAATACGGGATTGGGCCCTTATGTTATACACGCTTGTTGAAATGAATCGCGCCGCACTTGCGCCTATGCGCCTGCTGGCAAAGGGCACGATGCAGGCGCTTGAGAACCCTTTAAACCCGTTCGCAAACACAAGTTTTGGTCGCTCGACCCATGCTGCCAGCAGCGTGTTTGAACGCGCGACACGCTATTACGGAAAGCCAGAATGGCAGATCCAAAGCACTGAGATTGGCGGAAAACTCCATGCGGTGACGCCAGAAACGAGCTGGTCTACGCCCTGGTGCAGCTTGGTTCACTTTGCGACCGAGGGCGCGCCAAAAGGTCGGCCAAGCTTGCTAATCTGTGCACCGCTTTCTGGTCACTTCGCGACCTTGTTGCGCGGCACCGTCGAAGCCTTTCTGCCGACCCATGAAGTCTACATCACCGACTGGACTGACGCGAAAATGGCACCGGTCTGGTTCGGGCGGTTTGATCTAGACGACTATATCGACCATGTCCGCTCAGCCCTGCAGCATATTGGCGGCGGCGCCCATGTCGTCGCAGTCTGCCAGCCCGGCCCTGCCGCGCTCGCAGCCGTTTCAATGATGGCCGAAGACAATGATCCTGCCCTACCGGCAACGATGACCTTCATGGGCTCGCCGATTGATGCGCGCAAATCGCCAACCGTACCGAACCTGTTGGCCGAAGAACGCAGCTTTGAATGGTTCCGAGACAAGATGATCTATACGGTGCCAGCCCCCTGGCCTGGTATGATGCGGCGGGTCTATCCAGGCTTCGTCCAGCTCACCAGTTTCATGCATATGAATTGGGACCGCCATGTTGATGCACAGGCGCGTTTCTTTGATCATTTGGTCGAAGGCGATGCAGATAGCGCTGAAAAGCATCGCGCGTTCTATGATGAGTATCTTGCGGTTCTGGACCTCACGGAAGAGTTCTATCTGCAGACGATCCGCCGCGTCTTCCGCGAACACCGCCTTGCCCGCGGTACCTTCCGGTATCGTGGAGAGCGGTTGATTAATCCGGGCGCGATTAAGTCGGTTGGCCTGATGACGGTCGAAGGCGAGAAAGATGATATCTCAGGCATTGGTCAAACCCAGGCCGCCCATGATCTCTGCACTGGCATTCCTGAAAAAATGCAGATGGATTACATCCAGCCTGGCGTTGGTCACTATGGCGTGTTCAATGGCCGCCGCTTTAAAGAGGAAATCGTGCCTCGAATTAATGCATTTCAGGACATGATAGCCGGCCTCTAAGCCAATTTATCCGCAAAATTTGCCTGCCTGACAGGCATTCTGTCCGATCTTTAGGCGCTTTAAGCCGAAATCATCGATTCTGAGCTGGATATATCTTTTTCTGTTTGAAACTTAGTTGCGTTTGGAAATAATTGCTTCAACGCGCAATGGAGCGCTGCGGACGCAACGACGCGCCCTTACAAGATCCTGATTGCCGTCTGTGACGGTGGTTTCAGGTGCTCGGTCTGAGTCGGGCGCGTCTTCATGTTCCTTCCGCAGTCGAAGCACGCGACCGACTCAGACCGTAAATTATTACCCCTGTCACAATCAGCCCCAAACTCACAGCAACTTCCTGTGGTCGCGCCATCGCGACAAAAACCAGGGTCCAAATCGTCAAAGCCAGATAGATCAGCGGCACAAATGGAAAGAGCGGCACCCGAAACGGGCGCGCTAGATCGGGCTGGCGCCAGCGCAAGACGAATAGGCCAAGCACTGCAAACAGGCTGTTCAAAGCCAGCGTGAAGCCCGCAAATACCAAAACTTGGTCAAAGGTCGCCGTAATCACGAAGAGCAGCGCGAGCCCTGACTGCACCATAACAGCTGTGGTCGGCATGCCATCGGCGTTCGACTTTGCCAAAAAGCGGAACGTCCGGATGTCTTGCCCAACCACTTGCAAAACGCGAGGGCCCGCAATGGTCATTGCTGAGACAGTTGAAATCAAAAGCACGCCCAAGACGGCGCCGGTAAACATGGCGCCAGCCTCACCAAACACGTAACGCGCAGCAATCACACCGACCTCTACCTCGCCGACCATTAGCTCCATCGGCGTTGTCAGTAGAAACACGGCGTTCAGTAAAATGTAGAGGAGCATGACCCCGAAAGCCCCAGCAAACAGGACGCGCGGAAGGCTGCGCTGCGGGGTTTCTAGCTCATCCGTCAAATAGGTCGCGACGTTCCAGCCTGTGTAAGCGTAACTAACATAGATCAGCGACACCGCGAACGCGCCGGACGTGATCGCGCCAACATCACCAGCGGCCGGCAGCAAGCTCACCGGCTGATAGTTGGTCACCAATATCAATCCTGCGGCGCTGATGACGATGATGGCCACGACTTTGATCGCGGTGAAAACACTCTGAAAGGTTCCGCTGGTCTCTCTTTGACGCGTATGGATCAAGGTAAGGATGACAATCAGCGCAACCGCAAGTCCGCGCTCGACCCAATTGGTCATCTGATCAGACGCTTCCGGCAAAAGCGATGATGTCGTGTAAGCGCCAAAGGTCATCGCTGCCAAAGCCACGGGCGCGGAAAAGCCAACAGTTGAGGAAATCCACCCCGACACGAAGCCTGCACCGGGATGATAAATACGCCCAAGGAAATTGTATTCCCCGCCCGAGCGCGGCAAGGCTGCCCCTAACTCCGCATAAGAAAGCGCCCCACAAATCGCGACCACGCCGCCGACAACCCACAACATGATGAGCGCAAAGCCAGACTGCAGCGTGACCAGTTGAAAGCCGAGACTGGTGAAGACGCCGGTCCCGATCATGTTCGCGACCACAACCGCCAGAGCGGTCATCGGAGAGAAATAGGTTTTCATGGGGCTCGGCTTACCCGCACAGATCGGCAATTGTCCACTCTGCGTCCTCGAAACGCTCAGACTAGTCCCTTGATGATACAGTTTGAGACACTGGGATAATTTTATTCCCTGAGAGCATCGGTCATTATGGGGCGCGCACTCGAACAAGGGAGGACGGAATGCAGCCGAACACGAATCCTACAATGCTAAATTTCTCTCCGGCGCAGCGCGACATTATTGAAGTGCCCTCCCCCCACGTGCGCGACACTACGGGCTCGCTCTTTGATATCACGCCGCTCACATCTCCGAACAATTCAGGATTTCACCGCAATCGGAATTGGTACGCCGAACAGTGCATCTTTACGCAATTCGAAGCAGATACTTTCGCCGTCAGCCGCACCAAGGCCCAAATCGCGAATGGCGAACACCTGGTTTTTGTGCATCGCTATGTCGACGGCTACCTACGTGGGCGAAGTGGCGATCTAAACATCGACCGTGAACCCGGCTACATCTATATGCTCGACCAAGCGAGCAGTGTTGAGTGCGTGCAGCGACCTGCCACGATGCAAACAATTATCATTCCGAAAGCCGCCCTTGGCTTTCATCCCGATCGGCATCCCCCCCTGGTCAAACTAACGGTTGAGATCGGGATTGGGAAAGTACTCAACTCCTTGTTTGACCTGGTTTTTGATGGGCTGCTTGAAAGCAATGCAATCGAATATGACACTTTCAACCAACTCGTAGCCTGCCTGCAATTGGGTCTGGGTGCGCCTCCGACCAAAGGGGATATCCGCGCCCGAGCGCGTCGGGCAATGCGCGGCGCCATTTCTCGGCATATCGAGCAAAATCTCGATCGTTGGGACCTTAGTGTGGATACGATTTTGAGTAATTTTGGTGTCTCGCGGGCCTCATTATACCGTCTCTTCGATGATCGCGGCGGCGTCAGACAGTTCATAAGTGATCGCCGATTGCTGCGCGCTGTCTTAGATATTGCCAAAGGCCCTTTACAAAGAGGTGCGATATCAAACGTCGCTGAGCGTTGGGGCTTTTCATCCGGGTCCAATTTCAATCGCGCCGTTCGCCGGGAGTTCGGAGTGGCGCCTGGGTCGCTGATTAATTTGCCTGAAGAAGAGTTTTTTGAGCTGACCAATCTTAGGGATTTACTAGACCTCAAACTGAACTTCGATGATTCTGTCGAACGTATCGCGCGACCTGACCTTCTCGTTGCCAATTAAACCCCCTACCCTCAAACCCGACTCGCCGCTAATACTCCTCGTTCAACGAAGGATGAGTCCATGCCGAGCGCCCCGATCAATTCTGACAGCCATCTCTATCTGATTGATGCGAGCGCTTATATTTTTCGCGCCTATCATGCGCTACCGCCTCTGACGCGGGCCTCTGACGGATTGCCGGTCGGCGCAGTTTCTGGCTTTTGCAACATGTTATGGAAGCTGTTGGAAGACCTCAAAGGCGATGAGCGCCCCACCCATTTTGCCTGTGTGTTCGATAAGTCTTCTTATACGTTCCGGAACGAAATGTTCCCGGAATACAAGGCTAACCGGTCGGAACCACCAGAGGATTTGCGTCCGCAATTCCCGCTGGTGCGAGAGGCTGCGATTGCGTTCCACACGCACGCCCTCGAACTCGAAGGCTATGAGGCCGACGACCTAATGGCGACCTATGCGCGCCAAGCCGAAGCCAAAGGCGCGCGGGTGACCATCGTCTCCTCAGACAAAGACCTGATGCAGCTCGTCACCGACAAAATCTCCATGCTCGACACGATGAAGAATAAGCATATCGGCCATGAGCAAGTGGTCGAGAAATTTGGCGTTGGTCCAGACAGAGTGATCGACATCCAATCGTTGGCTGGCGATAGCGTCGATAACATTCCGGGCGCGCCTGGGATTGGCGTGAAAACCGCCGCGACGCTGATCACCGAATATGGCGACCTGGATTCACTTCTGGCGCGCGCCGAGGAAATCAAACAGCCCAAGCGCCGCCAAACCCTGATCGATCATGCCGACCAGATCCGTATGTCACGCGATTTGGTGACGTTAAAAGAAGACGTGCCGGTAGGCGTTCCGTTGGAAGAGCTCGCAGTTGCTGATCCCGATCCAAAAACGCTGATCGATTTCCTTGAGAAGATGGAATTCCGCACCATTACGCGGCGTGTCAAAGAAACGTTTGAGCTCGAAGGCGCCCTGCCGGAAGAAACGGTCGCAGCCGACCAAGCGCCGATCGATCGCAGCGCCTATGTCTGCATCCGCGATTTCGACACACTCGAAGACTGGATCGCCCGTGCTGCGGTGCAAGGCTATGTCGCCGTCGATACTGAAACCGACGCCCTGGACGCGCATGAGTCTGGCCTGGTCGGCGTATCACTGGCACTCGCGCCCGGGGAGGCCTGTTATATCCCGCTCGCCCATGTTGATCCGGATAGTGATCCATCTGCGGCGTCTGGTGATATGTTCGGCGCCGATCCACCACGTCAGGTCAACAAAGACAAAGCACTCGAAGCGCTGAAGGCGCTGTTTGAAAATGATGCGGTCCTGAAGATCGGGCATAATTTCAAATATGATGTCACCGTGCTCGCCCGCTATGGCATCGACGTGGCGCCGATGGATGATACGATCCTGCTCAGCTTTGTGATGAATGCCGGCAAGCACAATCACGGCATGGACGAGCTTTCAGAGCGCTACTTCCACCACACGCCCCTCTCGTTCAAAGATGTGTGCGGAACCGGCAAGAAACAGATCACGTTTGACCGCGTACCGCTGGAGCGCGCGACGGAATATGCCGCTGAAGATGCCGACGTAACCCTCCGTCTTTGGTTAGATAGCAAGTCGCGTCTGCACAAAGAGCGCGTCACCACGGTCTATGAGACCTTAGAGCGCCCTTTAGTGCATGTTCTGTCGAGCATGGAAGCCAATGGCATCAAGGTGGATCGCGACCATCTCTCGCGCCTATCGGCGGAGTTTAATCAGTCCATGGCCCGCTATGAGGCCGAGGCCTACGAACTCGCAGGGCATGAGTTCAACCTTGGTAGCCCAAAACAGCTCGGCGAGATCCTGTTTGACGAGATGGGGCTCGAAGGCGGCAAGAAGACAAAGACTGGCGCCTGGCAAACCGGCGCTGATATTCTCGAAGACTTGGCCGCCGAAGGCCACGACCTGCCCCGCGCCGTCATCAACTGGCGGACCGTCTCTAAACTGCGCTCGACCTATACAGAGACGCTTCAGCAGCAAATCAGCCCCCGCACAGGGCGCGTTCACACCAATTACGGCATGACGGGCGCGCAGACCGGTCGGCTATCGTCGAATGATCCGAACCTGCAGAACATTCCGATCCGGACCGAAGAAGGCCGTAAGATCCGAGAGGCGTTCATCCCGGAGCCCGGCAACGTCCTGATCAGCGCCGACTACAGTCAGATCGAATTGCGCCTGCTGGCGCATATTGCCGGGATTGATGCACTGAAAGACGCCTTCCACCAAGGCCTCGACATTCACGCCATGACCGCGAGCGAGATGTTCGATACGCCGATTGAAGGCATGGACCCGATGATCCGCCGCCGCGCCAAGGCCATCAATTTCGGCATCATTTACGGCATTTCCGCTTTCGGGCTCGCCCGCCAACTCTCGATCCCGCGGGATGAAGCATCGGCTTATATCAAGACCTATTTCAAACGCTTCCCAGGCATAAAAGCCTATATGGATGAGACGAAGAAATATGCCGCCGAGCATGAGCGGGTCGAGACAATATTCGGCCGCGTCCTGCACTTGAAAGGCATCAAATCCAAAGGGCCGCAGCGCGGCTTTGCGGAGCGCCAAGCCATCAACGCGCCGATCCAAGGCTCTGCGGCTGACATCATCAAGCGAGCGATGATCCGCATGCCAACAGCACTCGAAAAAGCTGGACTAAAAGCCAAGATGCTTCTGCAAGTGCATGACGAACTGATCTTCGAAGCCCCAGAGAGCGAAGCGGAAAAGACCATCGAAATCGTCCGCGCAGTAATGGAAAAAGCGCCGCTCCCAGCCCTAAGCCTCAGCGTGCCACTCGTCGTCGAAGCAGATACAGGGACGAACTGGGCGGAGGCGCACTAAAAAGTTCCTGGGCGTCTTAAAACGCCCTGAATAGGATGCTCATTTTTTTGTCGTCATTGGTGTTTCTAATCTACACAATCTGATCATTGTTGTGGTTTGAGAAGTTTACCTAGTTTGACCTGGCTAGCCGACTTGAAACACTGTTTGGTCGGCTCTCTAGGGTCGAAGACTCCGATCGGATGATCTCCAAGAAATACATTAACTCGAGAATTGTATTTTAGCATAATACGATTCTCGACCGGTTTTATTCCAGAGCAGTCCGTTGAGCAGATCATACGATCGGTGCGAGTCGCAAAGAAGAACAGGGATGACGCGTAAAGTGAGGGGATATTCTTCGGCTCACAATCCGTTTGATCGTTTGCGTCCATCTCGCAATCGTGAACCATATCAGCGACGGCAAATCGAAGCCTTAACTCCGTTTCGATGATTTCGTAGCATCCGCTGCCCCAACAACCAGAAGGCGTCATGGTCGCGATGATTTCCGGAAGAACCGGATTTGTTTGTAAACAGAGTTCGCCTGAATTTTCGATTCTAGTCTTATGTGGGACTGAATTGACGGGTACGTGTGTTGAATCAATGACGATTGTCGGGAGAGTCCCCGCGCTGAACAGTGGGGATTTTGACACCGGCGCTGGCGAGGCGTCGTCGTTAGGACTGGCAGATGTACAGGCTGCGAAGTTGATGATTGCGAAAGCAGTGATCAGTCTAATTGAAGACATTTGGCAAAACCTCTGAGTTAGCGCTGGCAACTTTGACTGGCATTCATGGGCAACACAATGAGGCTCACCCCTCATACTGGGCAATCGAAAGGGTTAGGCCCACTTGACCGAAACATGAGGGATCCACCCCATCGACAGATCGAGATTCGATTTGCATCATTGGAGAAGCAAAGGAATGAAGCTAGCAGCCACTAAGTGGAGCCTAACCTCGAGCATTGGCTTTCCTAACCAGGCCCCGCTAAACGTTCTTAGGTAGAGTTGCCAGCGCTTAAAGTTGCTGGCTTTGATCAAGTAATCCTTCTTTCAACGCGAGGGCGAGAAGTTGCGCAACGGAGTGCACATTCAATTTAGCCATCATGCGCGTTCGATGGTTGTCGACCGTCTTTGGGCTGATCGAAAGACGTTCCGCAATCTCCGCATTGGCGCATCCCTCGGCAATAAGGTGCAGGATTTGTCTTTCTCTAAGCGTCAACGGCTGCCGATCAGCGCCGTCTTTAAGGGTTGCCATGACGGCTTTCGAAAAATAGCTGCCGCCTTCAAGAAGCAAGGTAAAGCCCGTTTGCATTTCTTCGGGTGGACAGCTTTTCAAAAACAACCCATCGACACCTGCGGCGACCCAATCGGCAAGTTGGCCAACTCCAGTAAAACCAGTCACCACAGCAATCTTGGTTTCTGGCGTCCATCTTCGCGTTTCCCCAAAAACCTCCATTCCCCGCGCCAAGGGCATGCCGCTATCGAGGGTCATCAATGTCGGACGAAGCGTTTTGGCCAACGTAATCGCCTCCAGCCCATTTTCCGCTTCGCCTATGATGGTTACATCATCGATCCCATCCAGGACCTCTCGCAAAGCGTTTCTTACCAACCCATGGTCATCTGCAATGATCGCGGTTTTGACCGGGGAGGATCGAGTTGAGTTGGGCATTACTCTCGCATTTCAGGTTCACGATTAAGCCTAAAGAATTCAAAGCGTTTGTCACTCTTTGCATCGCAATTCTGTTTTTCGGCATTGCGCAGGCTGACGAGGTTGCGCTGGGGCCCGATGCACAGTTTGAGAACATTCTGGAAGTGATGTCCGAGCCCACAATCAAAACTGACACTGTTGTTTCCGACTTTGCGTTTGCACGACGAGTCGTGCTCCGAAATGAGAGAACCGATACTCAAGCTTGGCGACTGAGCACCGAATTGCTCACACCTTCGAGATTTCAATATTATCTAATTAAAGACGGAAAGCGCGAGCTCATTCTTGAATCGCGTTATCAGCACCGGCGACACAAAACGAGGGCCAGCCAGGGAAAAGTGCTGTTCTCGAAACCGATCATAATTGCTCCAGGGGAGCGCATTGAATTGATCGCGAATTTTGAACGCGACCCAGACTCCGACATCTTTCCAGTAAAACTCATAGCAGAACATGACTTTGTTTCGGAACATAGGCGTTTGGCTGTGTTGCATGGCACTTATCTTGGATTCGTGATCTCATTTTTGGTGTTCTTCGTCACGTTTTCTGTCTTGCTTAGGTCACGCCCCGCGAGCGCATACGCTGTCTATTTTTTGGGATTAAGCACGCTCGCTTTTCATTCGTATGGGTATACAGAGCAGCTGTTTCTCGGCGAGGTCAGCGCGCTCTATTTCCCTATGTTTCGCCTCCTGCAATCGTTCGTCATGTTATCTTATCTAGCGTTCGCGATTTCATTCCTTCGCGCAAAACTCCGGTATCCACAGCTATACAAAGTCACACTCTGCTACGTCGCGGTGACCGGCATCCTCGTCATAATCGAAGCGGCGGTTTATTTCGAGTTTTTCAGTCTGATCGTGAATACGATGGCGTTAGGCTTCTTAGGGCTTGGCTGCTTCACAGCCTTCGTCGCAGTTCGGGACAAATTGGATGGCGCGGCCTTTCTCGCAGCAGGTTTTGTTGTGCTCCTGATCAATGGCGTGTTCAATTACGTCGCCAGCAACATGGCCTTCGCAGCTCACAACGATACCGTCGACGCTGTCACTCTGTTTCTGCAAGTCTTGGATGCGGCGATATTTGCTTGTGCGATCGTTAGTCAGACCCGCGGACTATCGATCGAGCGTGACGTTGCACTTGAGGGAAAACTGGCCGCGACGCAAGAAAAGCTGACGATCAGTGAGCAGTTGCGAGATGCTAAGAACGCCCGAGACGAAGCCACCCAGCTCGCTGAGCGTCATCGCTCCACCCTTGCGATGACAAGTCATGATATGCGGCAGCCACTGGCGTCTTTGAAGCTTGCTCTACAAAACGCGGGCAGCATATCATCGGAGGCGAATGACAAGCTGAGAACGGGATTAGAATATCTCGACTCGATACTCGGAGATGTTTTGTTGAATACAAAACCGAGTAATCAGGTGGCAGACAACTTCTCGGAAGACAGCTTTTCTGAAAATCGCGAGATGGTGCCGCTTCAAATCATCCTGGATAATTTGCAACGAATGTTCTCCGCCGAAGCTGCTGAAAAATCTTTGGGATTTAAAGTTGAGCGCACGGACCTCGTCGTGGAGGCACATATCGCCTCTCTGATCCGCGTTTTATCGAACTTGGTTTCGAATGCCATTAAGTATACGAACGAGGGCAGTGTCTTTGTATCGACAGCTCATGATGGGGCGTTTGGGTCGGTCACAATAACGGATACCGGTCCTGGGATGGACGAGAAAACACTGCAACGTGTTAAGGCGCCATATGAACGCAATCATTCCGACGACACGGGCGAAGGCTTGGGTTTATCTATCGTTGTGCTGAAGGCAAAAGCCCAAGGTTGGACATTCGAAAGCGCAACCACCCCCGGCAAAGGGTCTAAATTTGTAATTGGAAATATTCCACTTTCGAGCGACGTATAGTCGAAAGTTCATAGGGCGCAGATATGAGGTGTGGACCTCATACGGTTGCCAAGGAACTTCTGATATTGATTTTTCATTATCAATTTAGAGGGGACTCAAAATGTTACTGAATCTTGCCGCCACAAACCCGCTCCCTAGGGACGGGTACAAATTAGAGCGATGGTTACGAAATCTATTGTTGATCGCTGCGCTCGTTTTCGCATCAACATTATTGTTCGCACCAAAAGCTCAAGCTGAGCCTGCAATATATAAAGGAACGATCACCAAATGCTCGCAAGACTATCCAGCGAATTCAAATTACCTCGCCGCTTTTCTGGACGTAGGCAAAGGGTCTTGTTGGCAGTGCCCGAGATCAAATCCCAAGCGAACAATATTTGCGGTGGATTCTGGCAAGGCCTGTGAAAAGCCGGCCCACGAGGTTTTCAAAAGAGCCAGTGGCCCGAAGAACCCCACTGGCTTTTTTAAGACCGATTGCCCTAGTGGTTATTTTCTCGATATTGGGAATGGCAAATGCTATTCATGTGGCGGATACGCACGTACGGGATATACCGTGACCGGCAGCAAAGCCTGTTCCAGACGTATTGGCGTAAAAAGCTCGCGCGCGCTGGAAGTGGGTGACGCAGGCTGCGCTGATGGTTCGTTCCGAAATGGCTTAACAAACAGCTGTTATTCGTGTCCGGCAGGTACTTACCGCAACGCAAATATTGCAAACGACCTCACCAAAATTAACGCTTGCACAAGATGTGGCATTGAGGGCGGCAGACCATGCCCCGTTACGACGCTACGCAAGTCTTGCGACAAGTTTTTGGCCGAGGATATTGTTAAAAATAGATGCGTAAAAACCCAAGCAGGTTATGTTCACGAAGCGGCGCTTAAGCAACTTGAATACTACGGAAAGGGCCTCCTCGGCAAAGCACAAGATGCGCTTTCGCTTTCGAGAGATAGGTCTGTCGTCAACGCGCTTCGCAATGGCAACGCGGACACGATGGCTCGCAAGTCAAAGACGGCTACCAATCCATGTGTGTTTGATGCGTTTAATACATGGTCGCTCGGCGGCACCGCTGAAACAGGTTTGATTATTGGCGGCGCCTTGGAAACGGGAATGGCCGTAGATGTCAGCCCGGCTGGACGCTCAGGCAATCAAAGAAACGCGTTCTGGTATGGTGATGCAAGCTTCAGCCTTGGTCTTCAAGCTGGCTCTAGTGCGGGCATCAATTATGGCTGTTGGACAGCCGCCAACAATAACATTCTTGGCGCTTATCACGGCATTACGATGAGTCTCTCTGATGTGGTTTCAGGACCGGCTGGCGCACTGGACGATCTCAAAGAGTCAAAAACCCTGTTTGACCTTCGGACAGCTAGCCCGGGCGTAGATTTAATGATCGGTGTGTGGTTCAGCTATGATGAGAACATCAAGGAAGACGCTGTTTTGGATGTGTTCCCGATAAAGAAAGGTGTTGGTCAATTCCTAGGGATCACACTGACCCCCGTCTTTGGGCAAGGCACCGGATTCGGCCCTTCATATGTTCGTGCCTATACAGGCCAGTTCCCCGGGAAACAGCCAGAACCAACTGCCAATGCCGCGAGTTCCGTCGATCGAAATATTATCGGAATGTACAATTTAGTTGGCACAGATCTCCGAAATGAGTTCCGAATGATTGATGAGAATCGAATGGAAGCTCGACGAGCCGGATCCAGTCATGCATGGTCTAAATATATCAGAGTAGACGATTATGAGTTTGCAGCTGCGACGCAAGAGTTTGTAGCTGCGACGCAGGCTGCAACCTATACAATCCGCGACGACGGCTCATTGCTCTGGCGAAGCAACGACTCACGTAATTTGTCGGCCGAACTCAGGCCGGTGAAATGATCAATTGCCGGAATGCAGTATCTGAATAACTCAGAAAATACTGAACCGTCGCCTTAGGGCGGCGGTTTTCGTCAAATTGCGTAAACCGGTTTGGCGACTGCCTAATTGAGGGATCCACCTCATAGCAGAACAGAGCCGAGTGGTTCATTCTCGTAAAAGAAAAGGGGAGCCCTAATTATGCAATTCAAGAAATCACTTTGCGCAGCACTCATTTTGTCAACACCTCTCGGGGGCTGCATGACCTACTCAACTCTTTCATATGATACGGCATTGTCCGAAGCAGAGACGAAAGCCGTTAAAGCCATAAAGCTATCTGGTAAGGTGACGAGCCATACGTCTGATCGCTTTAACGACGATATGAAAGACCTGTACCGACGAGGCTATACGCTCGTTGGATATGCCAAATTTAAGAGCCCCTTGGTGCCCAACATAGCCGAATGGAATGCGCGGCAGGCCGCAAAGAAAAACGGGGCTTCACACGTACTCCTCGCGAAGCCCACTCAGGCCTCCATGGGGCAATACAATCACCTCTTCACCTATTGGCGGCCGGATTCGCTGACGCCACAATTGCTGGGCGCCTTCTACTCCGATGCAGAGCCGAGTGCGATGGCCGCCCTAGGTTGCGCCATGAACACCGTAGAAATTGATTTGGTGCAACCAGGCTCTCCGGCTGAACGCGCAGGATTACAATCTGGCGACATTTTACTTGCGATCGGTAGCAACCTAGTCTCTGCAGCCGGACAGGCTGACCGAATTCTAATTGAAAATGCAAGCCAACCCATAGAACTAAAATTCTTGCGGGATGGTGAGGAAAAAGCGGCGACTGTTCAACTCGGGCCGGCGCCTGACCTTGCCTCAGAAAGCATGAAGCCCAAAGTCAACGCCATTGGTCCTTTGGTTGCACCAATCGGGCTGGAACAAGCTGATCGCAAAATTGCCAAGCAAAAGACCGGCGTTGTGGTCACAGGTCTGAATTATGGCGGATATGCCTGCGGGTCAGACCTGCGATATGGCGATATCATCCTGTCGGTGGATGGGACGCGGACAAAAAAAATTACGCATTTCAACAAAAGCATCAACAAAGCGAATGGCCAGGTCGTCGACGTCGACCTGCTGCGAAATGGCGAGCGCTTGTCTATCTCTCTTGATCTGACGGATACGTTTCGCTCGCAAGTGGAAAATTCCAGACGTGCGCAAATCATTGAGGCAAATCTTGCGCAACCCGCTTGGGCAACGGAAAAGGGCGGAGACTATACATGGGCTGCGGTTACGATGGTTGCCGTTCAGGCAGGCGCGCAAGCGTATAGCGCTCACGTTGAAGCCGAACGCCAACGTGCGATCGCTTATGCCCAAAGCCGAGCCGCACATTCTGGCACCTATGTCGTAGAAGGCAGGCGGGGCGGGTACATGGCCGTCATGCCATCAGGTGAATCAACCCGCATCTCAGCTGATACCGCTGCACTATTGCAAGCCAATCCCAGTTATTCACTGCGATCTGGCTCCCGACGCGGCGGGAATTATGGGATTTACAATCAAAGCGGAGATCTCGTCCAAAAGGTGAACTTGAATAGTGCTATGATCATTCCGACGCGAATAGATCCAAGCGTACTCCGCATGCAATTTGATATGACCGCTCAATGGAACTCAGCATTGATGAAAAATGATTTCGATTCTCTGCACACAGACTACGCGAAAGGCGCCGGTTTCGAATATGGCGGCGCTTGGAACCCTCGCCAAGATTAACACAAATATTTTAGCATTGTAGGCTGACAGCGGAGAGATCCAAAGGGTCCCCAGCAAGTCGTTTGCGAGCGCCACAACCCAGGTGGAAACAGCGACCCAATTGTAATAAGAACGTCCCTGGCGACATTCGAAGCCACTATCGATGTTAGGGCCGTTTATCTAAAGCGATCTTTGGACATGTTGTTTACGAAAATCTGAAAGCCATTCCGGCCGGCTCGTAGTCAAGCCACGTTTCGTTTCTAGCAACAAAAACCGCCCGCGCGAGCGGCTTAAATCGCCCCAAATCGGACTCTCAAATCACCGCTCTCTAGACCACTTGTTCGTAAGGCACGCTCCACTCCGGCAGGCTCTTACTCTTCGTCGCGCATCCCAAACAAGCAGATTGCTAAGAGCAAGGTTGCTATGACACCCGTGGCGCCAGCGACCGGCGGAGGGAGCAGTCCGTCTCGGCCGAACATCATGACAATCGCATTCGAGACAAAAGCCAAACCGCCGATTAGAACGGTCAGTCCGCCAAGCGCTTTGCTGCCAGCTTTCATCTTCGCCATGCCGAAATCAATCGCGGCGAGGCCCAGCAGGATCTTGGCCGCGTTATAGCCAAAGAAAGAGAAAGCTACGACCGATGTCGCGACACCGGCGAGGTCTGAATTGGCCGCTGCCGCTTCGCCGAACGGACCGAACTGCGTTAAGCCAACACCAACCTGAATGACATTCAACACTGCACTAAACGCGATCGCTGAGAAGCCTAATGTGTAGCGTTTGGTCATGACCAAAGCCGACCCGGCAAAAGCCGTCATCAAAACGAAAATAAGCCCTTCAAGTCCCCACAGGAATTGCCGGTCGACTTCCGGGGCGCCGAGATACAGAGCGGTGTAGATTGGCTGCGTAATCGCCGCGAGCAGTAGCAAAAGCGCCGTGATCTTAAGTGTGCGGCTGTATGAAAGTTCCATCCTCGTATCCTTTGATAAGGCTGCCCCTAAGCCTTTGAGGCTAAAGCCAGAGGCGCGAGAACTCAACGAAAACCGCCGAACCGGGCGATCAAGATATGGTGATTACGGCGCACCACCGCCCATTATATCAGTCTGTTCCCGCTAGAGGGCGCGTCCTCTAATCAGCTTGATCAGACTGGAGAACATGCGTCTTTAGCCAGGCCGTTTGGGCCTCATAATAGCCGTCGGCCTTTATCGGGGCGGTCATCGATTGCATCTCGCGAATACTGCCTGTCTCCGCCACATGGAGATTATGATCAGCGTCAGAATACGTCTCCACCGCAAGGGTCGCGCTGGGGTTTTTTCCGATCGTATCCTGATAGAATGCCCGCGTCTTGCGCCAGTCGACATTCAAATCCTTCTCCCCAAAGATGGCCAAGACATCCACATCAAGGGATGACAGCATCTCATCAAACGCGTTGATGAAAATGTAGGAACACATGTCCTGATCGAGATGGGGGCATGCCCCCGACTGACACTGTTGTTGTTGACCTTCATATTGCGCGCGCGTTTGCCAATCGCCCCGCATTTGCTTGATATAATCATTCGCGCGCAGGGTTTGTGTGGCATCTTGGTAGCGGTCAAAACTGCCGCCAGTCCGGAAAATTTCGCAGCCCGCGCGCCATTCGTCCGCGAGTTGTTCGGCAAGTTCAAGCGACCCGCCTTCATGCGGCAGGTTGGACAGCAGCAGATAAGCGAAATTGTCTTCCGCAGTGGTGCCGCTGACAGAAATCCAAAACTCGATATCGCCGTCCTGGGAGATCGCAATTGGCGCGATCCAGCCAGCCCGGCTGACACCCCAAATTCCGATTTTGTCCGCCCCTGGAGCCTCCATCTCTCTCAACAGGTTTGCAGCATCGACGACTTCCTGCGCGCTACTATAGACTGATTGGTTGATGTCGAACGCGCCTTCGCTTTGGCCCTGCCCTGGTTTATCCCAAACCGCCGTTGCGATCCCAATCTCGTTAAACCTCTGACGCAAATCCGAGAATGAGTTCCAGGCTCGAACATTGGTTTCGCCATATCCGTGAACAAACAGGATGAGCGCCTCTGCCTCATCGCTCACCGGAGTATCGAACACGCCCGAAAGCTGCTGTTCCGAGGATATGAAAGTGAAATCAGTCGTTTCGCCCCTCACGAAAGCCGGGTCGCTTTGGGCGTTTTCATCTCCCGACACGGGCGCGCAAACCGTCAAAAAGCCAATCGCGATCAGACCCGAGATAAGACGTTTCATTTTCGCGTGTCTCAACTAGCGCGGCGCCATGCGGATCGCCCCATCGAGGCGCAAACACTGACCGTTGAAATAGCCATTGCGGGCGAGCTCTAGCGCGAGCGAAGCGAACTCTTCTGGTTTTCCAAGGCGCTTCGGGAATGGAACCGAGGCGGCAAGACTGTCCAATACAGGCTGCGGTGCACCAAGCATGAGCGGGGTCGCAAAGATCCCCGGCATGATCGAGTTGACACGAATGCCGATATTCATGAGATCGCGCGCCATTGGCAGGACCAAACCATTCACGCCCGCTTTGGCAGAGCCGTACACGATCTGACCAATCTGTGCGTCTTGGGCTGCGACAGAAGCCGTCAGCGTGATTGCTCCGCGCTCGCCATCTTCCATCGGATCGAGCGAGGCCATGCCCAGCGCTGAATGCGACGCGACGCGAAAACTTGCCACCAAAACGCCCGCAACGCCCATCGCATAAGTCTCAGTATCGAGCTTTTTATAGCCGCCCTTCTCTTTGTCGTAGGCCAAGGTCTTGCCACGCGTCGACGCCATCGCGCAATGGACACAAATGCGCTCTTGTCCCTGCGCGGCGCGGGCGGCTTCGAAACCTGCAATGACCGAGTCTTCATCAAGAATGTTCACATGATAATAGCTGGCACCGATCTCCTCAGCCGCAGCGTTTCCAGCCTCATCATTGATATCAAAAATCGCAACGGGAACGCCGGCCTCAACCAGGGCGGCAGCGGTGGCACGGCCGAGGCCTGAGGCGCCGCCGGTGACAATCGCAGGGGTATCTTTTGAAAGCTGCATAGGGGTCTCCTGCTTCGCTCTATTCTGGCACTTCGAAGATATGCGCGATCATCCGCATGCCCTCGAACACGGCGCGGTCTTCGACATTGATGCCATCTTCGACAAAGACGAAATCAAAGACACGGTCATTGTCGACATCATTGTGCAGCATAACGAGAAAACGATCACCGGGGTCCGCCGGGTGGTCCACTTGGATTGAGACATCTTCATTGGTTCCTGCACCGACATAGGTGAACCCAGACACCATGTCGCCGTCAGGTCGCCCATCGATCACAGGGTGAAGCACAACCCAACCATTCGACTCGATCGTCACTTCCGGGAAGGTAATAGCGGTCGTGGTGCCCCGAAAGGATGTCACCTGATCGCCGTCGACACGGACCTGAGAAAACACTTTCTCGGCCTCTACCAGCTGCAATCCATCCATGATGATCGCATTTGCTTCGCCATTCCCGATTGTCATTTGTGGTGCAGCAGGCGCGTCTTCTTGAGCGCTCGCACATGCAACGCATAGGATCGCCGCTGCAGCGGCTGATAAAGCTGGTTTGATCATTTGAACTTAGCTCCCGGTATATATGTTTATGACACCATCCTATTCTGGAAAACCCGGGAAGTAGAGTCCTAATCAAGCCAAACAAAAAGCCGCCCTCAAAGGAGCGGCTTCCTGCGGATACGGCGAGCTTGCTTAGTATTTAACCGAGCAACCATAAGGCTTGGCGCTCGTGACCTCAGGCAGGGCACCTTCAGAGACCGCGGTCAGCGCCGCTGTGACATAGTTTGTTGCCTTATCGATATCTGCGACCTTGGTGGAGCGAATGGAGTCTATCGCGCCCTGATAAGCGAGTGTGCCCGCGCCATTGATGACATACATGTGCGGCGTCGTTTTGGCATCATAGGCCCGCCCCAAAGTACCTTCAGGATCGAGAATAGTGTAAGATGGGCTGGACGCACGTTCAGAATTCTTGGCCATGGCCGCACTGGCTTCCAAATGCCCTTGCTTACCCGGTGCAGATGAAATGACTTGGATCCACACAACATCATCCGTCATCGCATCGCCTTGTAGGGTCTGCATATTTTTCACCGGCTCGGCATAGTGTTTCACGACGAAAGGACAATCATGATTGGTCCATTCCATTACCACGGTCTTGCCTTCAAAATCACCCAGAGAGATCTGTTCGCCTGAGGCTGTGTTGTAATCAACAAAAATTGGTGCAGCTTCGCCGCTCACGGGTGCCGCATTTGCAGTAAACGCGATCATGGATCCTGCTGTAAGCGCTACGGCAGTGGCCATGCCGGCTGCGAGACCAAGATTGCGTCGTGTCAGTGTAATCATTGCAAGGTTCCTATTCTTAAAGCGCGTTGCCGAAAAAGTTATACTACAAGCTGGCTTCGACAAGTCCGGTTACAAGATCGATAGAGAGCAGTTCAGGTAACACTTCCGGCTCGGTTTCGCCTGGTGCATACCAAAGATACATGGGCACCCCAGCCCGATTATGCTTTTGCAGCTCCAGGGCAATGGTTTTGTCGCCATTGGTAAAGTCTGCGACCAGAAAGGCGACATCTCCCGCTGCGAATGCGTCTACGACAGGCCTCGTCTGCAGGGTTTGGAGCTTGTTGGCCTGACAGGTCACGCACCATTCTGCGGTAAAGTCGACAAACACGGCGCGGCCTTCTGAGGTCAGCTCAGCAACTCGTTCGGGGGACCAAGGCTCCGTTTCGTATTTTGCTGCATAGGCCTCTGTCGGCGCATCTGATGCGAGCGCTGTTCGCGCCTGTGCAAGCGGCCAGACTAGCCCCGCCGCCACGGCCACGCCCGCGAGCCCTTTTGCGAGGCGCGATGCGGTGTCATTCCCTAAGCGTGCGATCACCACAAAGGCTGCAATCATGCCGATCAGCCAAGCCAGACTGATGATTTTCTCGGTTGTGCCGGTCGGAGACATGAGTCCAAACACTGGGATGATGATTGCCAAGCCAATCACCGAAAGAAGGATCGATTTTGCACCGCTGCCGGCCGACTTAAACGCCCAGATCCCAAATGCGATAAGAGCTGCGCCTGCAACCACCATGGCGGCCATACGATACCCTGCCAGGGCGCCAAGGACCGAAAGCAACCATGCCGCCGTCAAAAACATCGGGAAGGCAAAAACCTGTTTCAGCGTCTCCATCCACGCGCCGGGCTTTGGAATGAAGCGCTGTAAACCTGGCGACACAGATAGAACCAAAAACGGCAAAGCCATGCCAAGACCCATGGTCAGCAAAACGAGGACAACATTGACCGCAGGTTGCATCATCACGGCCCCAAGCGCCGCGCCGAGGAAGGGTCCCGTACATGGAGCGCCAACCACAGCGGCCAGCACGCCGGTAAAGAACGCTCCCGCGCTACCTTGCTTGGCTGCTAAGCCCGACCCAACGCTCTGAACAGATGTGCCGAGTTCGAATAGACCCAACAGCCAGAGCCCAATCAGGAAGACGACAAGGATCAACGCCGTTACGAGAATCGGATTCTGCAACCAGAACCCCCAAATCGCGATCCCTGTGGCCGCTCGTACGCCTAGAATTGCAGCAGCGAGAATTGCAAAGCTCACAAGCACGCCAGCGGTGTACCAAAGCCCATGCGCCCGCGCCTCTGCTGCATTTCCGTTCGCAGTCGATGAGACCAGGCCCATGGCCTTAATCGACAGGACCGGAAGCACGCAGGGCATCAGGTTCAAGATCAAACCACCGATCAAGGCAAAGGCCACCAGAACTGGCAGGCTGGTGCCACCAGCACCGCCCAGCACGCCGCCGCTCGCTGACCGGGTTCCAGCCAGGATCGCGCCAGGCGTTGCGGAGATTTCATAGGCCGCGTCGCCGAGCGTCACGACACCGGACAGGCTTTCTGGCGGAGCCGCATCCGCACTTGCCGGTGTCAGCGCAAGACTGAAGCCCGCCTCCCCGAAACTGACGGTTTGATCGGCCGCATGCGTAATTTCGTGCCCAAACGGGAAGAAGCGCGCTTGGCCCTGCTGGCCCGCCACATCGGCGCCCGCGACGGACAATATCCATTCAGCCCCGCTCTGGCTCAGAGAGACTTCGCCCGGAAACGGCGGAGGAACGTCAGCTAATGCTGATTGAATAAGCTCTGCAGCACGGGTGTCTGGAATTTGGCCTGCACCGACTGACAGCATCAAACGAATGTCGGCGCTTTCCGGAATACAGACATCTTCGCAGATCAAATAATCTGCGACCCCTTCAAACAAAAGTGGGCCTTCAATGTCCGCAGGCAGGGTCACAGCGAATGGCAGCACAACCTGGTCAGAATAGCCGTAGTCCATGATCTGCCCTGGCACGACGGGAAGAAGCTCCGGCAGTGGCCATTCAAACGGACCAATGCTGCCATCGGTGAGCCCTCCATTCTCGCGCCAGGAGATTTCAGGCGGGATTCCAGCGTCACCAGGATTGGTCCAGTAAATGTGCCAATTGGGATCGATTTCGAAGGATAATCCGAACCAAACCGTCTCACCGGGGACAGCAAGAGCGCGCTCTGAAATCAATTCGACGCGCGCGTGCCCGCCATCCACTGGCTGCGCCGCGACCAGAGGCGCGCCCAGAGTGACCGAAAGCAGGAAAACGAGGAAGCTACGAAGGAAGGTCATACGAGGGGTCCGAATATTAGTTGAAGCCGTCAATATAGAAGTGTCACGGGGTGGGAAGCCTCCTCGCGAGGATGTGATTTAAAGCCTTATCTTGTTTAAATACGAATAAGGGCGGCTCTTGCGAACCGCCCCCTTCAATTCTGTTATGGGTCACTCGTTAGAGCATACCCGAACCTAAGTGGCTGCAGGCGCTGGCGTCGGCGCTGCGGCCGCGTCGCCTGCTTGTTTCAGCAGTGCCCGCTGGATGACGCGCTGCCAATTCAAAAGCGAGATCATGTGGGCATAGATTGCGCCCAAAGCACCATTCGTGCGCAGCTCTTTGAACTGCTCATCGGTCAGTTCGTTGAGCTTGTTCTCGTCAATCGCCCAATAGTCAGCGATCTTTTGCTGCTCGCCCTGCGGGTTACCCTGCTGGTCACGTGGTTGGAACGCAACGGACTTCTGCTCAAACAGACCCATGCTGCGGATGATTTTCGTGAATTCCGTAGTCGAGCGACGCTGACGTTCGAACTCTTTACAGAACTCAATCGCGTTTTGAGTAAACGGGCTTGGCTCACCATTCTCGAACAGCGGCACTTCTGGCTGATTTGTGACCATTGGGGCATCGCGATCGATGCAGAGCAAAAGCCGGTCAGCTTGGTCATCATTCGCAAAAACGAACGGATAACGACGAACAAAAGCCGGGACGTAGAAGTCAGGCTCGGTCGTGCCATCGTCACGAACGAAGAGGTTCTGACCTTGGCTCACACCCATAACCGCGACAGGGGTGTAATCGTCGCCGACAAAAATGATTGGATAGGCCGCTGCGGCCATACCAAATTCGGTGACGGTCACGGGAATGGCATGGGCCGTGCGCAAAAATCCGAATGGTTGCTCGATGGTTTTTACCCCAAGACCAGCATGCTGTTCAGGGTTTAAGGGTTGAGGATTCTTGTAAAACAAGACGTTTCCGGTCAAACCTGGTTCTTGTGTGGTCGGTGAATTTTCCACGGGACACTCCGCTAAATAGACTGGCGGGGTGTAACGGAAATGGGTAAGGCCGACAACAGGGAGTCTTGGAAGGAATGCAGCTGTTGCGAATGTTTCATGCTTTCCTAGAGCCAATCCAATGGCAAAAGGGCTCAGCACGCTCGCTGCGGTTGTTCATGGCGAGCTTAGTTCTCGCGGTTGCTGTTCCAGTTTCAGCCTGCAGCCAAGGCAATAGCGATTCACGATCAGACCGCCGCGCGATTGCGCAATCGCAGGCCATCGCCTCAGATTTTCTGCAGACAGAGCTTGCGCTATCACCGGAGACAGCGACCCGGCTAGAGATGGAAACCCGGCTTGGCCCAGCCGCGAGTTTCGCCTTGGACAATCATTCCCAAGCCGGGTTCGAGCGCCGGCGCTTGGTGCGTATCGAGCTGTTACAGCGTCTACGCCAGCGCCCCCGGCTCCCTGATGAGCACGTTCTGATCGAGGATCTCGCGATTGCAGAGCGCGCATTGCTTGATCTGATTTCACTCGAACAGCTTGGATATGGACGCTTCAATTACCAATCGATGCGACCTTACGCGATTGACGCCTATTCCGGGATTTGGATCGAGGGGCCGAGCCTGTTAGCGTTTCGGCAATCGATCAACACTGCCGAGCAAGCCAAAGCTTTTTTGACGCGTCTGCAGAGCTTGAGCGCCGCTCTGCACGATGTGAGGCGCCGCGTTGTTGCCGATCATACAGCAGGTATTCGCATCCCTGCACTTTTATCAACTGAGACCCAGAAGCAGCTGCGCAAGATTGCAGCGCCGAGCAATGGCGCGCTCAGCGAAGTTTCGGCTGCGTTCGATGCGTTAACGCTTGATGTACCAGATCTTGAGCCGGATCAGCGCGAGGCGCTCGTGAGACTTGTCGATCAAGAAATCGAGCAGAATCTTCGTCCGGCTTATATCGAACTGGCGACAACATTGGTTGAAGCCGCTGACGATAGTGCTGAGCGGCTCGGCGTATGGGCGCAGCCGCGGGGCGAGGAATTGTTTGTCGGCATTTTGAGCTCCTCGACTGGCGAAGTGATTGCAATTGATCGGCTGCATGAGCGCCACCTTCAGCAAGTAGCGGCCTGGCGGGCCAAAGTCCAAAATCAGCTGAAGGCCGTACCGATTGAAGATGGCGAGGTCTTGGAACAGCCCGAAACACTAGCAGAGCAGTTCACCTGGTTCACCGCGCAGTTTCCAGAACCGGAAGCTCCTGAAAACGCAACGTCGGCGACGGATATTGCAGCGCTTCCAGAACATCCTTTGGCAGAACTCGCGCCAAAGTCCGTTTGGGCAACGATAGAGGCGACGCCAAGTTTCGAGGCTCAATCTCAAGCCGCTCGCGTGCTACAAGTGCTTTGGGAAACCGTACCTTATATGACTTGGCAGCAAAGCGCTCAAAGTGAGCAACACGCGTTAAGAACACTGCTCGAATATCAAGGGATTGCTGAGGCTTGGCGTATCTATGTCTGGACCACGCAGACCGGCAACAATGATCAGGATTTGCTGCCTATCGATCAATTGGCGAGAGACTCTTTTGGCCTCGTCCAAGCCAGCCTCGCGGTGATCGACACGGGTGTTCATCTGGAACGCTGGAACTTTGATGAGTCCGTGGCCTACCTCGAGACAAATACAGGCCTAGACGAAAGCGTATCGCGGCAATTGGTGCTTGAGGTCGTCGCTCGTCCCGCTCACCAAAGCGCCATCATGGTTGCGCTGCAGAGATTGGAGGCTTTGTCGGAACGCGCAAAAGCCGTTTTGGGCGCGCGTTATTCAGAACTCGAATTTCAGCAAACAGTGATCCAAGACGGGCCGCGTCCACTCGACTTGATCGAGAAGGACGTCGAGGCCTGGTACGGAGCACGCCTCGCCAATTAGGCGGCGAGTGCGAGCTCTGTTTGAGCTTGTTCTAGGACTGGGTTTAGTCCGGCTTCTAAGTCTACCAATGCTGTAGCTCGATCGCGCGGATCATGCTCGCGCATTACAAAGACTGTACGGGCGCCGTAGCGTTCGGCATCGGCCCAAGCCCAAATTGGCTGCACATCGTGCAAACGCCCACGCAAAGTCGTAAGCCGCACCACACGCCAGCCAAACGGGCCTTGCGCTGCAAACAGCGCCACCCCGGCTTCTCGCGCCCAGGGGGCGTTTGGCGCCATTCTTACGAAAGAATAGGCTTTTCCGGATCGGCCTCGAAACTTCACTTCACGCATCGCTTGTTCTCCTTGTGTTCACATCTTTACATTCCTCTTTTGTTCTCATGCAAGAAATTTATCGTTAACAAGACCTTAACAGGCCGCGCCCAGCCAATGCCGACGACAGCGCCAACGACTTGCTCTGTGGATATTTTTGTAATACACGGCTTTTGCTCACCCACAGCATAAGGGTGAGGCGTGAGGCTTTTCCGTATTTTGCAAGCGCAAAGTCTTGAAGGTGGTTCTCCTCGCGCCCATATAATGCTCAAGTTGAGCATAACAGGAGGCTGAGATGGCAAGACTGATAGATGCAGGACCCGGATGTCCAACCCCAACCCCATTGCGAGGGACGGCGGTCGCTGAAGAAACCGGGCTCGCTTATGATGAGGCCGTAAAGGCGAAGACCGACCATTTGTATCCTTTGGTCAGTGATTTCATTACACCAATGGAATGGCCGGCGGTTGCGCCCCTCGTGGCAGCAATCAATGATCTCAAAACAGAAAAGAATGCAGTCATCCTCGCCCATAACTATATGACGCCGGACATTTTCCGCCTGGTTGGCGATTTCCGAGGCGACAGTTTGCAACTTGCCCGCGAAGCCGCAGAGGTTGATGCTGACATCATTGTCCAGGCCGGCGTTCACTTTATGGCTGAGACCTCAAAAATCCTGGCGCCAAGCAAAACCGTGCTGATTTCCAGCCTGGAAGCGGGCTGTTCGCTGGCAAGCTCAATCACTGGCGCCGATGTCCGCCTGATTAAAGAGCGCTATCCAGACTACCCTGTCGTAACCTATGTGAACACGACAGCGGATGTGAAAGCTGAATGCCATATCACCTGCACAAGCTCGAACGCGGCTCAGGTTGTCGAGGCCGTCGCAAAAGAATGGGACACCGACACGGTTATTCTCGTCCCTGATCAGTATCTCGCAAAGAATGTCGCGGCTCAGACTGATATTCGGATCATTACCTGGCCAGGCGCTTGCGAAGTACATGAGCTGTTTAGCTCCGACGATGTCGAAGCCTTGCGTGAGGCACACCCTGGCGTGGTCATCCTGGCTCACCCAGAGTGTCCGCCAGATGTGCTGGAAAGTGCGGACTTTGCTGGATCAACGGCCGCGCTTGCCAATTATGTGAAAGATGAGAGCCCGGCAAAAGTCGTTTTGCTGACCGAGTGCTCAATGTCAGACAATGTCGCCGCAGAGAATCCCGGCGTAGATTTTGTGCGCCCCTGCAATCTTTGCCCGCACATGAAGCAAATCACCTTGGAGAATATCCTCGAATGCTTGACCGAGATGCGGCACGAAGTGACCATTGAGGAAAGCGTCCGCGTTAAAGCGAAAGCCGCGATCGATGCGATGTTGGCCCTGCCGAAAATGGAGAGCCCGCTCGCCTTCGAAACCGGCCTGGCGCCGATGGAGATTGAGGTAATTTCACCATCGTAATGTCTTGTCGCCGCCACAAGCGCGACTAAGGTAATTGATGGAGTGAGACAGGAGAGAGTTATGGCAAAGTGGGTGACAACGCTATTGGCAGGCCTGTTGGTGCTTTGCTTTCTCCCTGCGACCGCTGATACAAAAGACCCGAGTGACGTGCTCGGATCCTGGAGTTTTCAGACCAAACCCTATCGCCAAGGCCAATGTATCATGACTGGCACGATGCGGCTGAGCTCCCACCCGGCAGAGGGCCTCTATGAATGCGAGCTGACCGCGGTTGAAGTCTGCTCCATGTGGGGTCGCTCGGTTGTCTTGCAGGAATGCCAAGCACGCCGTTTTGGCAATCAAGTATCGATCCGCTCGCAAATCACTGAAATGCTCGAACAAAAAGTCGAAGGCCTGATCTATGTGCCGGACAATTTCAGTCTGACCATTCAGGACCATTCCCGCATGTGGGGCGCGCTTGTCTCTGCTGCGACAGCCCCGGTTGAGTTTCGCCGCTCAGAGGATGGCGTGTCCTAATGCGCAATTTTGCGGTGGCTCTTCTTGCAAGCTTTTGCGCGCTGCCGGCCGTCGCTGAACACAATATTGCTGGGCATTGGACTTTTACAGCGAACATCGCGGAAGACTGCGAGTTTGGCGGCCAAGCCTTCTTAGAGAAAACCGGCGAAGACCAGTTCACCGGGGAAGTGACAGCGCGGCAAAGCTGCACGATGCTCGAAGAAGACTTTCTCGTCCGCCAGGAGTGCGCGGCCTCGCAGCTCGGCAATCAGCTCTCTGTCCGCTGTCGCATCGTTGAATTCGTGAACGGGAATGAAAGCTCGTTTTACTATCCGGACAATTTCACCCTCACAATTGAGTCCGCCGCGCGGATGCATGGGGCGCTGGTGAGCTCCGGACTGGCCAAACCCGCTGAATGGGTGCGCGCCGAAAGGGGCATTTCTTGAGTTCATCTACCGGGCTACGGCCCGAACGTTACACCGCCACTGCTCCCGCAGGTGATGCGCGCATTTTGATTGTTGGGGCAGGTCTTGCGGGTCTGTTCCTGGCGCTGCGCCTTGCGCCGCGCCCGTGCACGGTGATTTCGCCCGCACCGCTCGGCCAGGCCGCTTCGTCAGCTTGGGCTCAAGGCGGATTGGCCGCTGCCCTGCACCCGAAAGACAGCCCTGAGCAACATGCCACAGACACCGTTGCGGCAGGCGCCGGCCTGGTCGATCCAGCGATCGCGAAACTGATCGCCGAGGATGGGCCGAAACGTGTGCGCGACCTGATCGAACTCGGCGTTCCGTTTGACCGCACGCCGGATGGCCAACTCGCGCTTAGCTTAGAAGCCGCGCACTCGCACCCCCGTGTCGCCCGGGTAGCTGGCGACCTTGCAGGCAAGGCGATCATGGGCGCGCTGACCGCCGCCGTGAAAGCTGCTGGTCATATTCAACTCATCGAGCACGCGAAAGCGGTTGGGCTCCTACAAGATAGCGACGGTAAAATCGCTGGAGCTGTTCTGAAAGACCGCCGCGGACGCATCTCGACCTTTACAAGTCCGGAAACTGTGCTTTGCACAGGCGGATCAGGCGGCCTGTTCCGCGTCACAACCAATCCCCCACAAGCTCGCGGCGATGCCCTGGCCATGGCCTATTCCGCGGGCGCGGTGATCGCCGATCCTGAATTCGTACAGTTTCACCCGACTGCGATGGATGTGGGCTTAGACCCCTCCCCCCTCGCCACAGAGGCCTTGCGCGGCGAAGGCGCCATCCTGGTGGGTGAAGATGGCGCCTCCTTCATGGCGCACTACCATCCAGACGCAGAGCTTGCGCCACGAGATGAGGTCGCCCGCGCCATTCATTCTGAAATCTCAGCGGGCCGCAAAACCTATCTGGATACGCGCAGCTCGATCAGAGATGCGATCAAAGACCATTTCCCAACCGTATTCGCCGCCTGCATGGCCGCAGGCATCGACCCACGACAGAACGTCATCCCGGTCGCGCCGGCCATGCACTATCATATGGGCGGCATCCTATCTGATACTTGGGGACGATCGACCCTCAACGGTTTGAGTGTGTGCGGAGAATGCGCCAGCACCGGCGCGCATGGGGCGAACCGGCTTGCATCGAATTCTCTGCTCGAAGCAGTCGTTATGGCGGCACGCATCGCTGATCGCCTTCGCGGCGCTGACTTGGTCCTGCCGAAATCAAGCGTCAGCGACGTCCCGACCGAATTGAGCGATGAGGCGCTACAGTCGCTGCGTGACGACATGGCTGCAAAATGCGGCGTGGTGCGTGATCAGGAAGGTTTGACGACCTTGTTAGATCATATCAGTGCGCTTGAGACCGAGTATCCCGCAGCCCGCGCGCTCTGCGCATCTCGGCTAATCGCTGAGGCCGCCCTCACACGAACCGAGAGTCGCGGCGGACATTTCCGCGCCGACCATACAGACCCATCGGCTGTCGCGGCACGCACCTTCGCGGCCCGTCCCGATATGAAAACCCCAGATATTCAAGCCAATGCGCTGGAGACCGCAAAATGAGTTTCATCGCCCCGCCCCCGCTTCCCGACATTGTGCTTGAGCCTATTGTTCGCCTCGCACTTGCCGAAGACCTGGGCCGCGCAGGTGACCTGACGACGGACGCCACGATCGCACCTGGGACCCAGCTAACGGCTCATATCCGCGCCCGAATGCCAGGGCGGCTCGCAGGCATGGATGCCGCTGCCTATGCGCTAAAGCTGGTCGATACCTCAACCGCTCTGGACCTTCACAAACAGGACGGCGACGTCCTAGCGCCGGGGGATGTCGTGGCTGTTATGAAAGGCAGCGCGCGGTCGATCCTGATCGCTGAGCGGACCATGCTGAACTTCCTGGGGCGCCTGTCCGGGATCGCCACGCTGACCGCTCAGTTCGCAGACCGGATTGCACATACAAAAGCAAAAATCGTCTGCACGCGAAAAACCACGCCTGGCCACCGCGCGCTTGAAAAGCGTGCTGTCCGTTGCGGCGGTGGCACCTCTCATCGCTACGGTCTGGACGATGCGATCTTGATCAAAGACAATCACATAGCGGCCTGCGGCTCGATCGAGAGCGCCCTCAAGCGCGCGCATACCTATGCGGGCCATTTGCGAATGATCGAGATTGAGGTCGACTCGCTCAGTCAACTTGCAGAAGCCCTGCCGCACAAACCGCATGCCGTTTTGCTCGACAATATGGAACCGGACCTATTGCGCGAAGCCGTCGCGATGATTGACGGTCAATGTCTGGCGGAAGCCAGCGGTGGAATCACTCTCGATACCGTCGCCGCGAAAGCCGAAACGGGGGTTGATTACATCTCCTCCGGCGCGCTCACTCACTCTGCGTCAAATCTTGACCTTGGCCTCGATATCCTCTGACCTATCGCGAAACAGCGATAATCTCGGAGGAAAACATGGCCAAGGCGAATGGGCGCAAGTCTATTTTTATAACTGGCGCAGCGTCGGGCATCGGCGCCGAAACAGCCAGACTGTTCCAGTCGCGCGGATGGTTTTGCGGGCTCTATGATATTGATGAGGCCGGCCTGAAATCGGTCGCTGACGAGATCGGCGCGGATAATTGCCATGTCGCCCCCCTGAACGTCACCAAGCGCGAAGACTGGGCCGCCGCCATGGCGGGCTTTGGTGAGGCCACAGGCGGCAAGATGAACGTCCTCTTCAACAATGCGGGAATCGGTCGCCATGGCTGGTTCGAGGATATCCCGCCCGAAGAGGCTGACCTGGTCGTCGATGTGAACGTCAAAGGCGTGATCAATGGCATCTATGCCTCCATTCCATTGCTGAAAGACACAGACGAAGCTCGTATTGTGAACACGGCCTCGACAGCGGGTGTGGTCGGCTCACCGCGCTTGGCAGTCTATTCAGCGACGAAGTTCGCCGTTCGTGGCCTGACCGAAGCGCTCGATGTTGAGCTATCAGGCCTGGGCATTCGCTGCACCAGCCTGATGCCCTGGTTCATCGATACGCCAATCCTCGACATGGGCCTCACAGAAGGCGCGAATGTCAAAATGGCGGATGAAATTCGTGAGAATGGGCAAGACGTCTATCCCGTCTCGCTGGCTGCTGAGACCGCATGGGAAGCGGCCCATGGCAAGGACATTCATTATATGGCGGGCAAGCGCGCCAAGCAGGCACGTTTCGCTGCGCGCTTTATGCCAGGGCGTATGAAAAAACAGATTTTGAGTGGTTTGCCGCCACGCGACTAGATCGTCAGATCAGCCACCAGCTGCCGTTTGAACGGTTGTCAGCATGCGCGCATTCAAACTTTCGGCGCTAGCCTCTTCGATTGGCGCTGGCGTGATTGTTTCTGGTGTCGCTTCAGGCACGGCGCTCGCCGGAGTGACGGCGTTCAGTCCGGCCCGGCGCTGCGCCAAGCGTGCACTCTGACGCGCCGACGCCATTGACCACTCACTACCACGTGGGAAGCGATAGAAAATGTGCAGACCAATCTGACTTGTTTTGATCAGGCCTGAATTCCAGACTGGATCGACATAAGTCGCGTGATAGTGCGTCGCACCACCCGTCTTACGCTCATTCAGATCCATAATCACATGCGCCGCGATGGTTTGGGCTTTATCCCATTTCACACCGCGCGGAGATTTGCTCATCGCGCCGTCACAAGTGAAAGTGAACTGGCAGCCGGTCGTGCGGGTTGCACCCTGGTAGACAACATCACAAATCGAGTTCGGATAGCGGTGGTCATTGACGCGATTGATGATCACCTCGGCAACGCCAAGTTGACCTGCAAGCTTCTCGCTGCGTGCTTCGTAATAGATTGCCGTCGCCAAACACTCTTTCTGGCGTAGCATTTCCTCAGCATCAGTCCGCTTTGGTACATCAAGGGTAATCAGGCTGCTGATCGCCGCCTTATCCCGATCAAACGCAGCATACTGGCTCAGCGCTGAACTTGGGTCGCGCTCGAGAGAGTACTCGACGAAGCGCAGCCAATCATGGCTCATCAGCGCCGACTTATCCGTCAGCGCGGTGCTGACCTCGACATCGTCTTCGCGGATCTCAGCGAGTTGAACACTGCGGTCACGGAACAATTCGTCATTCTGTTGGCTTGTATTGAAGCCTGAAATCATCGGCATAGCGGCGACGAGTGCCAGGAATCCAGCTGCACCGAGCCCGCCCTTGAGCGCTTTATCGCGCTCACGAGCCGACAGACGCGCACGCAGCCACCGGCTGATACGCGCGGACACAGTCGTGCCCGTCATCGGGTTTCTGGATAATTCAGTCATTATCGTCTTTAAATTCCCACCACACTTGCGAGTTTTGTCACTCTGCAAGTTTTAAACCTTTTCCTTATGACCACGGCTTGTTTCGCCGTATTGGATTCGTTTCAGACCAGTGCATATTTCCTGCCAGCCTAGAAAATCAATTCTATACGCCTGCGATAATCGCACATTTCTACTGTCAAATTTGTACTGAACCCGCCATGAACGCCCCTAGTGAGCGTTTAATCACGCGTAAACGTCCGAAAGTATTACAGAATCGTTGATGCGGCGCAGCATGGTTAAATTTCACTTAGAAATATCACTGTTGCACAAACGCAACAAATATTCTGATCACGATTTATTGCAATTCTGAGATCATCCGAGACGTTGAGATAGTATCTAGCTCGATTTTAGAACAGCATGCGCCGCCGCCAATCGAGCGATTGGGACGCGATAAGGCGAGCACGATACATAATCTAGCCCAATATCATGGCAGAAAATGACGGAAGCTGGGTCGCCGCCATGCTCACCGCAAATCCCGAGTTTGATATCGCTCCGCGTGGCCTTACCGCGCTCTGCCGCGGTTCGAACCAGTTCGCCGACACCATCTTGGTCAATCGTCACAAATGGATCTTTCTCATAGATCCCCTGCTCTTCGTAGGCGGTCAGGAACCGGCCAGCATCATCGCGTGAAATCCCAAGTGTGGTTTGCGTCAGATCATTCGTGCCAAACGAGAAGAATTCCGCTGTTTCCGCGATTTGACCAGCGCGCAAAGCTGCGCGCGGCAGTTCAATCATCGTCCCAACAAGATAGTTAAGCGTCGTCCCAGTTTCAGTGAACACGGCCTGAGCCTCGGTATCGACCACAGCTTTAAGGATATCGAGCTCTTTGCGCGTCCCCACGAGGGGGATCATCACCTCGGGCACAGGCTTCGAGCCACTCTCTTTTGCGATCGCGACCGCAGCTTCAAAAATCGCCCGCGCCTGCATGGCGTAGATCTCCGGGAACGTAATCCCCAAACGACAGCCGCGATGGCCCAGCATTGGATTGCTTTCATGCAAGGCGTCGGCTTGGGCTTTAAGCGCCTTTACATCCATGCCAGATGATTGCGCAACTTCTTCCATTTCGGCGTCTGTATGCGGCATGAATTCGTGTAATGGCGGGTCGAGCAGGCGGATCGTGCAAGGCAGGTCGCCCATGATCCGGAATATCTCTTCGAAATCGGAGCGCTGCATGGGTAACAATTTCTTAAGCGCGGCCTCACGCCCATCTTTCGTTCCCGCTAGGATCATGCTGCGCACGACTGGAATACGCTCTGCATCGAAGAACATATGCTCGGTCCGGCAGAGGCCGATACCCTCCGCCCCGAATTCTTTCGCGACTTTCACATCTGCAGGCGTTTCCGCATTGGTGCGAACGTTCAGTTTGCGCACCTTGTCCGCCCAGCCCATCAGCACGCCGAAATCACCAGACAGATCTGGTTGCTGCATCTCAACTTCGCCGAACAGGACTTCGCCTTCAGCGCCATCGACCGTGATAATCTCGCCTTTTTTGATCTCACGATCGCCGACGCGGAAGACGCCAGCTTCGGTATCAATTTGCAGATTACCCGCGCCGCAAACACACGGACGTCCCATCCCGCGCGCCACCACCGCCGCGTGCGAGGTCATGCCGCCACGTGCAGTTACGATCGCGCGCGCCGCGTGCATACCATGAATGTCTTCCGGGCTAGTCTCAACCCGGACCAGGATCACAGCGCGTCCGGCTTCGGCCAAATGCGCCGCTTCATTTGAGTCGAAAACCACTTGGCCAACCGCTGCGCCAGGGCTGGCAGGCAGGCCTTTCACCACAACGTCTCGGACCGCGTTCGGAGAGATGGTTGGGTGCAACAACTGGTCGAGCTGAGCTGGCTCCAGGCGCAGGATCGCTTCTTCTTCTGTGATCAGGCCTTCTCTGGCCATATCGACCGCAATCGTAAGTGCCGCAGCGGCGGTACGCTTCCCGCTCCGGGTTTGCAGCATGTAGAGGACATTATCTTCAACCGTGAACTCGATGTCCTGCATGTCGCGATAATGCGCTTCCAGCGTATCGGCGACTTCGGTCAGCTGTTTGTAGACCGCTGGCATCACCTCTTCGAGCGGCGCCTCGTCGGATTTCAGCTCGTCTGCGCGGGCTCGGCTAATCGGAGCTGGCGTGCGAATACCCGCCACCACGTCTTCGCCCTGCGCATTGGTCAGGAACTCGCCATAGAATGTGTTGGCACCGGTCGACGGATCGCGCGTAAAGGCCACGCCGGTCGCAGATGTTTCGCCCATATTGCCGAACACCATGGACTGCACATTGACCGCGGTGCCCCATTCGGCGGGGATATCGTTGAGTTTGCGGTACAGGATCGCGCGATCATTCATCCAGGATCCAAACACGGCGCCAATCGCGCCCCAGAGCTGCTCTCGCGCATCGTCAGGGAACGGCTTGCCGAGCTTTTCTCGAACCGCCGCTTTGTACTGATCGACAATTGTCTTCCAGTCGGCCGCCTCCATCTCAGTATCGAGCTCAAAGCCCTGACTGTCTTTATAGTCGTCCAGAATGTACTCAAACGTATCGTGGCGCAGGCCGAGCACGACATTGGAATACATCTGAATGAACCGGCGATAGCTGTCATAGGCGAAACGTTCACCCGCTTTCGCGGCGAGGCCTTGAACAGTAACTTCTGATAGGCCGAGGTTCAGAACCGTGTCCATCATGCCGGGCATCGAGGCGCGCGCACCGGAGCGGACAGAGACCAGGAGCGGGTTCGCCGCGTCACCAAATGTCTTGCCGGTTTTCTGCTCAAGCGCCTTCAGGGCATCATCAACCTGCTCTTTGAGGCCGTCAGGATAAGCCTCATCCAAGTCGTAATAGGCCGTACAAACGTCGGTCGTCAGCGTGAAGCCAGGCGGGACCGGCAAACCAAGGCTCGCCATCTCGGCCAGGTTGGCACCTTTGCCGCCCAGCAGATTCTTCATCGCCGCGCTTCCATCGGAGTTTCCACCGCCGAAAGAGTAGACCCATTTGGTCGTTACGCTCGCGCCATCACCCATACTGTCCTCCGTCTGACTTTTGAGGGGCGGCCTCGCCTCTCGCATGAGTCTTGAATGCAAGCCAAGCGCCACGATTAGCGTCCAGAATCAAGTCGCTATTTCCACTGACTACGCTGTCAGCAAATTTTCTTGCGCAAAATCAACTTAATTGTCCTGAAAAGGGAAAAATATTGTTGCTGCGCCGCAACATGATGACACACATCACACAGGCCTTTCAGGGCCGCCTCACCGAGCCGTGAAAGAATGTGAGACATGGGGACAATGACTTTTATGGAATCATGCCAATATGTCTTGGGGAACAAAAAGGCTGGGCTGATGAACAAATTAAAACTTCGAGATCTTATCTCACTCAACACATTCGCCGTTTTGAGCGCTGTGGTGCTCTGTCTGGTTCTGGTGACAGATCCATCTCTGTTGGGGTGATTACCCCTCAATCTTAGAGAAGTCTGCCACGGTGCCGATAGCTTCGCGCATCATGTTCAAGAGGTTGAGCCGGTTTTCGCGCACCTCTGGCTGATCAGCATTGACCATGACGCTATCTTGACCGTCAAAGAACGCATCGACTGGCGCGCGAAGGCCTGCCAGAGCTGACATGGCCGCAGCGAAGTCTTCGCTTTCGAGCGCAACCTTTGACGCGCTGGCGCTGTCAGAGATCGCTTTGAACAGCACTTTCTCGGCTTTCGCCTCTAGTAGGCTTTCGTTCACAACGCGATCGAAAGCGCGTTTGTCCTTCTTCTCCTCGGCGCGCAGGATGTTGGCAGCTCGCTTATAGCCCGCTAGCAAATTGGTTCCGTCATCACTCTCGAGGAAGCTTGCGAGCGCCTCGACGCGTTTTACGATTAGGACGAGATCATCCTCACCGAGCGCAAAGACCGCGTCGATTAGGTCATGACGCTGACCTTGGTCGCGGAGATACTGCTTGAGGCGATCGGCGAAGAAGGCCGCAAGATCCGACCGCTTCTCATCCGTCCAGTTAAGCTTGGTTGCAGCAAAATCGAAAGCAGAATTAAGCGGCAAACGAACCCGGTTCTCGAGCAGAATGCGAACCACACCCAACGCGGCCCGACGAAGCGCAAAAGGATCTTTCGACCCCGTGGGCTTCTCATCGATCGCCCAGAAGCCCACTAAAGTATCGAGTTTGTCAGCCAAGGCCACGGCTATGCTCACCGGTTCAGTTGGCACGGCATCTGATGGGCCTTGCGGCTTATAGTGATCGCGAATGGCGTCGGCGACAGTGACCGCGGCCTCTGCGGAATACGGGCGCATCGCAGCGAGCTTTTCATCGGCCACCTTGCTCGGGTTCAGCGGGTCCAGACCAGCCTCAGCCAGCGCATAATACCGCCCCATTACCCCTTGTAATTCCGGGAATTCATAGACCATTTCAGAGGTCAGGTCAGCCTTGGCGAGCTTTGCCGCCACGCCAGCAAGATCAGGGTCCGCGCCGACCTTCGGGGCCAATTCCCGCGCCAGCGCATGCACCCGTTCAGTCTTGTCGAGGAGCGTACCCAATTCTTCCTTGAATGTGATCGCACCAAGCTTTGGAACAAACGCGCCGAGCTTTTTCGAGCGATCATTATTCCAAAAGAAGCGGCCATCTTCGAGGCGCGCGGACAAGACTTTCCGGTTCCCCGCCGCAATCGCTTTGCCGCCATCGACCGCATCAATGTTTGCAACGACGACGAAGTTTGGTGCGAGTTTGCCAGTCTTGGGGTCGCGCACGGCGAAATACTTTTGGTGAGTCCGCATAGAGAGCTGGATGACTTCCGGCGGCAATTCCAAGAAGGCAGGGTCCATTTCACCGAGGATCACGACCGGCCATTCGGCAAGACCAACCACCTCTTCCAACAAGCCCTTGTCTTCAACCAATTCCAACCCGGCATCAGCGCAGACCTTTTGCGCTTGGGCCTCAATCGTCTCGCGGCGTGCATCGCGGGTCAGCGCGACATGGCCCGGACCGCTCAGCTGCTCTGTATAATCGGCGAGCCCGGTCACGGTGTAAGGCCCGCGCCCATGAACCCGGTGGCCCTCTGTCTCGTTCCCGCTGGCAATGCCATCCACTTCAAACGGCACGACGGCGCCATTATAGAGACAGATAATGCGCTGCAGCGGGCGCACCCAGCGCATCTCGCCGCGACCGGTCCGCATGGATTTCGGCCAATGGAAATTCCGCATCAGATCTGGCACAAGTTCCGCCACGATATCCGGGGTCGCGCGCCCCGGAATGGTGCGCGTCGCGACATAGAAGTCGCCTTTCTTGGGATCAGAGCGCACTTGCGCTTCCTCAATCGAAGACAGGCCCGCACCGCGCAGGAAACCCTCAACGGCCTTGTCCGGCGCGCCAACCTTCGGGCCTTTGCGTTCCTCAGTCACATCCTCAGAGCCTGCAGGCACATCGGCGCAAGACACAGCCAAGCGCCGCGGCCCAGACATAGTCGTCACATCACCAACGCTGAGCCCAGCCTCTTTCAAGCCCTTGAGCAAAGCGTCAGAGAGGTCGCGTTCCGCCTTTGCCTGCATGCGTGCAGGGATCTCTTCGCAGAAGATTTCGAGAAATAGTTCAGCCATTTCAGCCCAGAATGTTTTGATCTTTACAGATTATTGTGCGCGCCGTCGCAGAAGGGGCCTTTAGCGGTCCGTTTGCAGGCACACAAGAAGACTTTTCCTGTCTTTGGCGCTTCCCAGCCTTGTGGGATGAAGTCGGTGTCTTTGTGAGACCCGTCGCAGAAGGGTTGGCTTTCGGAGCGCCCGCATGTGCACCACCAATACATCTTGCCTTCTTCCACCTCGACAGCGATCGGTTCCGTGCCGCCAATTTCTGGATCTGCCATTAGATGTCCTCCATTCCGGTTGCCCGCCCAGCAAAGTCTTATCCCCACAATCCAAACGCGTATCGGCGCGGCGTGCAAGAAACCGAGTGCTCAAGGCAGCGGCGCATCGTGAAATTGCCCACGAATGTTTGGCATCTCAGCGTTCGTCATCTCGAACATGACCCGGCGCGTGAAGCCGCCTCGGTATCGTTCGCCGTCTTTGAATCGCCAATCCGCAATGTCAGCGCTTAGAAACGGGACCTCGGCTCCGCCGGATGTCTCGCCGATAAAGCCCGCAAACTCTTGGCGGATATTGGAGAGCTCTTCGTAATCGCGTCCATAGGCGCTTGAAGGCATAATCACGGTCACGCGAAAGTCTGAATAGGCCTTGTTCTCGCTTTGCCAGGCTTGGAAGAAGACGGGCAGAGTCTCGCGCGCTTCTGACACCGCGTTCTGCATGCCGCGGTCTTTGTAAAGCGCTGGCGAGCCTGGGGTTGGGCCACAGGCAGCAGCGCCGAGGATCAGGAGAGCTGCCAGCGCCCGCATCATGCCTCTGCCCGCTCTGCCTCTTGCTGCGCCCATTGTTCCGCCGCGCCGCGTGCCAAATCGCGGACACGTCCGATAAAGGCCTGCCGCTCTGTCGGCGAAATCGCGCCGCGCGCATCGATCAGGTTGAACACGTGGCTGGCTTTCAGCGCGAAATCATAAGCTGGCAGAGGCTTGCCGGCGTCCCGCAAGGCATTGGACTGGCTTTCGCAATCACCAAACCAGCGCTGAAGCATCTCAACGTCTGAATATTCGAAATTAAAGGCCGATTGCTGGCGCTCATTCTCGATAAACACGTCACCATAAGAGAGCGGCGTATCGCTATTTGGATCGTTGAACGGCAGATCGTAAACATTATCGACGCCAAAAACGTACATAGCGAGGCGCTCAAGGCCATAGGTCAGCTCGCCCGAAACCGGAAAGACATCCAGACCACCGACTTGCTGAAAATAGGTGTATTGGCTGACTTCCATACCATCGCACCAAACCTCCCAACCAAGGCCCCAAGCGCCAACGGTCGGATTTTCCCAATCGTCTTCGACAAAGCGGATATCGTGCAGGGTTGGATCAATGCCGATCTCGTACAATGAGTTCAGATAAAGATCTTGAAGGTTCTTTGGGTTCGGCTTCAGGATCACCTGATACTGGTAATAATGACCGAGCCGCATCGGGTTTTCACCATAGCGCGCATCAGCTGGGCGGCGCGATGGTTGCACATAGGCGGCGCGCCAGTCTTTTGGTCCCAGCGCCCGGAGTACCGTCGCCGGGTGCAGCGTCCCTGCCCCAACTTCCATGTCGTAAGGCTGCAGGATCGCGCAGCCTTGCTCGGCCCAGTAATTCTGTAGGCGCAAGATCAGGGCTTGAAATGAGTTCGGTTTGGCTTTGGCAACAGGTGCAGTCATTGATCGGTCAGTCTTTGAGCAAAATCAGAGTGTTCGCCTACTCCCGTCTGGCCGCTGGGGCAAGCTTGGAGCCGGGTTAATTCCAGTCGACGCCAACGCCATCGCGCTGCATGGCGAGCGCCCAATCGGTCCGCTCGCCGCCTTTGGCACAATAGAGATATTTCGGCTCCAGCAGACGCATCGGCCCTGATCGCAGGGCCTTTCGCGCCCGGACCAGGACACGTTTCGCCTCAGTGCCCGGATAGGAATGAACGGGCAGCACGGTAATTTCGCCGCTTTGCCGTTCTAGTACCGATAAGATCCGCGCCAGGTCGGCAGCGCGATGGACCATCACAAACCTGCCTTTTGGGCGCAGCGCGAACAGCATGGCATTGATCCAGTCTTTTAGTGGAACGCTTTCCAGATAAGCCGTTTCCTTACCGGTGGCCGGCGCTTGGATCGTACCGGTTTCGAAGAAAGGCGGGTTTGAGAAGACCAGATCAAATCTGTTCTGCCAGTCATTTGGGAGACTGACCACGGAGCCATCGATGATCTCAACGCGATCATTCAGCCCGTTGGCATCAACGCCTCTACGCGCAAGTACGGCCATATCCGCGTCGACCTCTAGCCCGGTGAAGCGCGCAACAGACAGTCGAAAAGCCGCTGGCAGCAGAGCCCCACCAGCACCGCACCCAATCTCTAAGGCCTGTCCTTGAAATGCCGCATCGAGTGCTGAGGCGAGCAGCAGACTATCCGTCCCTGCTCGAAACCCTTTTTTAGGCTGATAGAGTTTCACCCGCCCATCATAGAAATCATCACACGTGATCTCACTCACGCATCTTTCTCCACGTCCCGCAGGATGAAGCGCGCTCTGTCCGCCAGATCGGATCGGACCGTAATCCGGATCGGCACCATGGGCCCGCGCCCATCGATCATGGCTGTGTGCTCATCGAGAACAAAGGGCTCAATGCCTTCTTCTGATAGGATGTGCCGAATGTAGGATAATTTCACCAAATCATTGGTTCGAAAGACTTCTTCCAAAACAACTGTCTCCAAACTGCCGCATGCGGTGGCATACCGCAGCTGCGCGCGCTCACATTTGCGCTAATCTATGGATAAAGCAGAAAAAGTGGAATAGGACCACGGTCGTGACCGCTCAAACTCATCCATCCAAGACGCCAGGCTATGCCGATATTGTCGACCGCATGCAGTCTATGCTTGCTGAAGACTTGGAAGCCACGGAACGCCTCCTCGTCGAACGGGCCAAAAGCCCGGTTGATGTGATCCCCAATCTGTCTGGCTATATCGTCTCTGCGGGGGGCAAGCGCCTCCGCCCGATGATCACGCTGATTGCGGCGCATGCTTGCGGCGGAACCAATACGGGAACGCATGCGCTGGCGACGGCTGTAGAATTTATCCACACCGCGACACTGCTTCATGATGATGTGGTCGATGACAGTGACCTGCGACGCGGCAAAAAAGCGGCCAAGAATGTTTGGGGCAATAATGCTTCTATTCTGGTCGGCGATTTTCTGTTCGCGCGCGCCTTCACACTTATGGTCGAGACCGGCAGCCTCGAGATCCTTCGAATTCTATCAAATGCCTCGTCTGTGATTGCTGAAGGCGAAGTCCGCCAGTTGGCGGCAGCGAGCCGTACGGATCTTCCAACTGAGGAATATCTGACCATTGTCGAAGCAAAGACCGCCGCCTTGTTTGAAGCTGCGGCCGAAGCTGGCGCACTCTCAGCAGGACCAGGCGGGGAAACCCATGCCGCGGCGCTTGCTTCATATGGTAAGAATCTTGGTCTCGCTTTCCAAATCGTCGACGACGCGCTCGACTATGGCGGCACCACGTCTGTCATCGGCAAAGCGGTCGGCGATGATTTCCGAGAAGGCAAATCAACCCTGCCCGTGATCATCGCACGGCGCCGTGGTTCAGCTGAAGATCAAGCCTTTTGGGATCGTGCTCTAAATATCGAGACCCAGGAAGAAGCTGATCTAGCCCACGCTATTCACCTCATTCGCTCAACCGGCGCGGCAGAAGCGACCGTTGCAGAGGCCCAAGCCTATGCCGATTTGGCGAAAGCGGCGCTGCGCACATTGCCGGAAGGCGTATGGCGCGATGCGCTCTCTGATTTGGCGGATTTCTGCGTGAGCCGCGTCCACTAAAATATTCGCACAGATTTACTTGCCTGAAACCTCCGAGGCTGAGACAGTATGGGCATGTGGCGTCTATTTGTGCTTTCTGCTTCGTGTCTCGCGGTCACCGCGTGTTTGTCGACAAAAGGACCGGTCGATCCAGCTTTACTCGAACGCGCCGAAGCGGCCACCAAACTGCGCACCGATATTGATGCGATGAGCACATTTGCCGTAGCGAAATATGCCGGTCTGACCGAAGACCCACTTAAGTCTGCTCAAAATTACGCGCGCTTGCTTTCGAACGTATCAGATGACCCTTGGGTGGCCGAACAGGCGATCTACTCGGTTTTGCGAGTTGGCGAAACAGAACGCGCGATCAAACTCGCGAAACGGCTACCTCTTGAGACCGTCCTAGAGACGGAATTGCCGCGCCTCCTTCTGGCCGTTGACGCGGTGAAGCGCGGTAAGAATGACGAAGCCTTTTCTTATATGACAACCCCTTGGAGCAGCGTCTATCACGCTATGCTGGCGCGCAGCCTGGCAGCTTGGGCGTTGCTCGAGGAAGATCCTGAGTTAGCAATTAGTCTACAAAGTCAGGCCGGTGGTACTGAAGGATTGTACGCACTGATCGGCCAGACATTGCGCGCGATCATGAAGGCGAGTGCTGGAGACGAAGCCGGAGCGCGTGAGGACCTCGCCTTTCTCTGGTCTGTTGATGCCAGACTGGCCATGGGGGTCGAGGCGGAAGCGCGCCTCCTCGCTCTTGCCGGGGATACCGACACCGCCTTGGATCGGCTACGCCTATTCCGCAACGAGGTTGGCCGTCATCCAGCGCTGATTGCGCTTGCCGCTGAGATTAAGTCTGAAACCGTCGCACCGTTTCCCAAATATTCAGCGGCGCAAGGGACGGCGCTGTCTTTCTATCTGGCCACGGCTCCACAAGTCTCGCAGGGCCTCGGAGATGCGCCCGCCGTCTATTTCGCTATGGCGGTTCATCTCGATCCAGAGCTAGACGTCGCCAAAACCTTATGGGCCGATACGCTGGATCAAACCAACCGCCGGCCTGAGGCGATTGATCTGCTTGAATCGATTCCTGAAATCTCTGTCCATCATACCAGCGCCCAGGGCCAACTTGCCTGGGCTTTGCGCCGAGAAGGGCGTGACCGCGAAGCGCTCGAGATCGCGCGCGAAACCCTCGCCCGCACGGATAATCGGAACATTCGCGTCCAGCTCGCTGACTTGTTGCAATCGCTCGGACGTGACGGCGAAGCCGAAGCGACCTTTACGGAAGTGATCGAAGCTGACGAAGCCGCTGGCAACTATGATTGGCGTATCTATTTTGCCCGTGGCGGCGCCAGAGAGCGACTTGGCGAATGGCCACCGGCTGAAAATGATCTGAAAACAGCAATGACGCTGAACCCAGAGAACCCGACGATCATGAACTATCTCGGCTATAGCTGGATCGATCGCGGCATTAATCTCGAAGATGGCCTAGACCTTATCGAACAAGCTCTGCGTCTGGCACCGAACAATGGTGCAATTACCGATAGTTTGGGATGGGCGCACTATAAAATGGGTAATTATGAGCGCGCTATTTTCTATCTGGAGCGGGCCGCGGCGTTAGAGCCTGATCTCTCTGAAATCTTGGATCATCTGGGCGATGCCTATTGGCAGGTTGGACGCTTCAAAGAGGCAGGCTTCCAATGGGAGCGGGCGCTCAAATACGCGACCGATGACGCGGAGATCAGCCTGCTGCGGAAAAAATTGAATGGCGGAATCGCGCTATTGCAAGCAGCAAACAATGACGCCATGCCTGCTTATCCATGAGCCAGCTGCAAGAATTCGCCCCTGCAAAGGTCAATCTATCTCTACATGTCGGACCGCCTAAAGAGAACGGACGACATGATCTGATCTCGCTTGTGACGTTTTGTGATCAGGACGTCGCCGACACAATCACAGCAGAGCCAGCCAGTCATTTCAGCCTCGCTGTCGATGGCCCTTATGCGAAACAGTCAGGCCCGGCGAAGGACAATCTCGTTCTGCAAGCGGCGCGCGCAATGAATGACGCGCTTGATGGCAATGCGCCGCCTTTGGCGTTTCGGCTCTGCAAGAACCTTCCATGTGCGGCGGGGATTGGGGGCGGCTCTGCTGATGCCGCAGCGGCTCTGCGCCTAATTATTCGCGCCCATGGCGGCGACCGCGTGCAAGCGCTTGCCGAGACCATTGCCCCGCTCCTAGGCGGTGATGTCTTGGCTTGCCTGATCAATCTGCCGGGGTTCATGACGGGCGAAGGCGATGTCTTTGAGCCTGTCCTAAGCGTGCCAAAACTACCCGCAGTTCTGGTCAATCCAGGTGTCGATTGCCCCACGGGACCGGTCTTCCGAGCCTATGATGAAGGCGCGCCAAATCACATCCCGGAGCATCCGCCTTTGCCTGACAATCGGACGGCGACGCGCGCCTTCCAAACCTGGCTCAACGAGAACACGAGCAATAGCCTGCAGTCCTCGGCAATGAGCATGCATCCCGAAATCACCAAAACCCTGGGGGCCCTTCAAACCCTTCCAGGGGTTCGAACCCTGCGCATGAGCGGCTCCGGTGCCACCTGTTTTGCGCTGTTCGATAGTCTTGAGGCAGCGACAGAGGCTGCACGGAGCTTGAGCGCTCAGAATTCGGATTGGTGGGTACGCGCCACACTTTTGGGCGGCGCCTGATGAGCTGGACGGCGCTGATCGCCCCTGCGGGCTTCTTCGCGATCAGCTTTGCAGCAGGACTATTCGCCTGCGCACTGGTTAAGCGAATAGGGGTCGTTGATGCCCCAGATGGCAACCGCAAAACACAGGCTCGGCCTGTGCCCAGGCTCGGCGGCGTCGCCATCCTGTTCGGAACCCTGATTGGAATGGCGCTTAGCTTCGTCATCTTGATGCTGGCTTATGGCGCCGACCCGGTCTCCACGTTTACGGACCTAATAGCTGGTGCGTTCGAAACGAATACTGATCTTGGGATCGCTATGGCCTTTGTCGCTGTGAGTTTTGCGATCGGACTTTGGGATGATATCTCGACGGCAAACACGAAACTTAAGCTCGCCATTCTATCAATTGCAGCTTTGACCGCGGCGATACTCGGCCTTAGCGCGGAGGCCTTTCAAACACCTTTTGGCGACCTTGCCTTACCCATTCTCCTCGTCATCGGGAGCGCAGCCTGGCTCATCGTTATGGTCAATGCCGTGAACTTTATGGATGGCTCGAACGGGCTAGCGATTGGAGCGCTGGCCATCATGCTGGCGGCTTTGGCCGCGATCTCAGCAACCTCAGGAACGTGGAGCGCCGCGATCTGGTGGTTTCCGGTCTTCGGGGCGATTGGCGCTTTTCTGCTCCACAACATTCGCGGGCAGATTTACGCAGGAGATGCAGGCGCATTGGGGCTTGGGGCCCTGTTTGCGGCGCTTGGTATCGCATCAGACCTGAATGTCTGGACGATTGCGACCATTGCCCTGCCCTTCTTGGTGGATGTCCTGCTCACCCTGATCTGGCGCGCCAAGCATGGCCGCAACTGGTTGGAGGCGCATCTTGACCATGCCTATCAGCGCTTGATCGCGAACGGTTGGTCGCATCTGGAGACCGCGATCTTTTACTGGGGCCTCACGGCGACAACGGGCGGCATGGCCTATATCGCAGCGCTCGCAGGCGGCGCCGCGCCCTTTGCAGTCTTCTGGGGCCTATGGATTGCGTTGAGCGTCATCTGGGTCCGGCATCGGCGGACCGCCCAACTGAGCGATCTCAGCGGATAAAGCAGCGGCGCCAAATTTCGCTGCTTGCATATTTGGCCGACACGTCCAGGCCACCGGTAACATCAGGATAACAAGTGCGCCGCCGACAATCGTCGCCTCGACCTGCCCGCGCCCGGTCATATTGGTCAGACCTGCAAAGATGAAAAACACCCCGCCCATAGTGCCCAAAAGCCCGAGAATAAAAAGCGCCACGCGCCATGGCGCAGAGTATCCATACTCGATCTCAAGTCCTGGATTCACGCGTTGAAAGACGGCCAGAATAGCCTGGATCAATCCGAAGAAATCATCGCGCGCGCCGCCATTGTCGGTATATTCGATTTTGGTTGTACCCGCCTCAGACTCAAGGTGTAGCCAGGCGCTCCGCGTCCCGCGATACGACACCGTGTTCCAACTCGCACCGGTGACTTTGGCAAGATTGAGCGCCGCAGACCCACCACGGCGCATGAGGTGGTCATCTTTGATCGCCCAGGTCTGTTCTTTGCGAACGGGCGCCGGTTTGAAGCTGAACTCTCGCATCGGCGCCCCGCAGATTACATATTTGGATAGGCTGGACCGCCGCCACCTTCTGGGGTGACCCAGTTGATGTTCTGGTTCGGGTCTTTGATATCGCACGTCTTACAGTGAATGCAGTTTTGCGAATTGATCTGGAAACGCGGCGCTTGGCCCTCTTCTTCAACCCATTCGTAGACACCTGCCGGGCAATAGCGCGCAGACGGCCCGTTAAAGACATCAAACTCAGAGGCCTTTTGCAAATCGAGATCAGCGACCTTCAAATGCTTCGGCTGGTCTTCGGCGTGATAGGTGTTTGTGAAAGACACATTGGTCAGCTTGTCGAAACTCAAAACACCGTCTGGTTTCGGATACTCAATCGGCTGACATTTGCTCGCAGGCTTCAGATATTCATGGTCCGCTTTGCCATGCTTGAGCTGCGGAATGTAGCCAAACCCGACCAGGTAGCGCATCCACATGTCCGGCATACCGAGGATCGCGCCTGGCATGGTGCCGAAGCGGCCCATCAGAGGTTTCACGTTGCGTACGCGGGCAAGATCAGTCCAAACCCAGCTGTCGCGCACCGCTTGGTCATAGGTCGAAAGCTCATCACCAGTGCGCTGCTCTTGGATTGCGCCAACAGCCTCTTCCGCCGCCAGCATGCCGGTCTTCATCGCATTGTGTGTACCCTTGATGCGCGGCAGGTTCACAAACCCAGCTGAGCAACCGATCAACATCCCGCCTGGGAATGAGAGTTTCGGGATCGACTGAATGCCGCCTGACGTAATCGCCCGCGCGCCATACGCCTCGCGCTTCCCACCTTTGAGGAATTTGGAGATATCGTCATGGTGCTTATAGCGTTGGAACTCGTCATACGGCGACAGGTGCGGGTTCTTATAGTTCAGGTGAACCACATAACCGACAGAGACATAGTTCTCGCCGCCTTCAGAGAAGTGGTAGAGGAAGCCGCCGCCTGAGCCGTCTTTCTCTTTCACAGGCCAGCCAAATGTGTGCTGTACAAAGCCCGCTTTAAACTCCGGATGATCCGCCGGAACTTTCCATACCTCTTTGAGGCCGATGCCGTATTTTTGCGGATCGCAATCGGCTTCGAGATCGTATTTCGCTTTGACTTCCTTGGTCAGCGAGCCGCGCGCGCCTTCAGCGAACATGACATATTTGCCGAGCAGTTCCATGCCGGGCTCATAGTCTGGCTTGTGGCTTCCATCTTCGGCGATGCCCATCACCCCGGCGACAACGCCGCGAACTTCGCCATTTTCGCCGTACACAACTTCCGACGCTGCAAAGCCTGGGAAGACTTGGACTTCCAACTCTTCTGCGCGCTCACCGAGCCAGCGACAGACATTTGCCAGCGAGCCGATATAACAGCCATGGTTGTGCATAAAGGGCGGGAACGCGAAGGTTGGCATCGGCATGGACCCGTTAGGCCCGAGCAATTTGTAAGTGTCAGCGCCAACTTCGGTGCGGATCGGACGATCGTCGCGCGTGCGCCAATCCGGGATCAGCTCGTCCATCGCTTTCGGGTCGAGCACAAGACCGGACAGAATGTGTGCGCCAATCTCGCCGCCCTTTTCCAGAACAACCACTTCCAGTTCTTCGCCCGCTTCATTGGCTAGCTGTTTGGCACGAATGGCTGCTGCGAGGCCCGCAGGACCACCGCCAACAATGACCAGATCAAATTCCATAGACTCGCGTTCGCTCATCACATGTCTCCTTTGAAGTGGCGATCACACTTGCGCGCCATCTTTGTATATTTAAGTATCTGAGGACCTCTTTAGCCAAAGTTTACAAGGTCTCAATGCCCCAAAATGCCTCTGCCGCAGCGTTAAAGGCACTCACCGAGTGGTGGGAGGATATGGGCGTGGAGGTTGATCAGGGCGAAATCGCGCGATCCATACAGGCCCAAAGCGGCGCAAATGCAGGGGCCACGCCCTCTGAAGCGCCCGCTCCGCCTGCGGAAACACAGCAAGCGCCGAGCTCAGGGCGCAGATCGCGAAAGTCCGCAAGCAAAACGCTCCACGATTGGATCCAGGAAGCAGAATTACTCGCGGCGAGCGCTGATTCGATCGAAGCTTTGAAAGCTGCGATTGAAAGCTATGAGGGCTGCCCACTCAAACAATTGTGCGAGAAGACAGTTGTCTATGACGGCACGATCGGCGCGCCTGTCATGGTGCTTGGCGAAGGACCTGGCGGCCAAGAGGATCGTCTTGGGCTGCCCTTTGTTGGCAAAGCGGGTCAACTTTTGGACAAAATGCTCGCCGCGATCCAGCTCGACCGCAAGACCAATGCTTTCATCTCAAACGTCAATTATTGGCGCCCGCCGGGCAATCGCAATCCAGAGGCCGATGAACTCGCCGTCTGTCGCCCGTTTGTAAACCGAATGATCGATCTCGCTCAGCCTAAAATCATCATTGCAACGGGCGGGGTTGCGGCGAAATCACTGCTCAATTCGAAGACCGGGATCATGCGTTTGCGCGGGTCAGAGCGCCCTTTTGAAACGCCTGCGGGAACCAAGGTTCCTTTGGTGCCAATCTTTCATCCGGCCTATTTGCTGCGCCGTCCTCAGGATAAAAGCCGGGCCTGGCGAGATCTACTATTGGTTCAGGCACGCCTCACGGAAATGGGCGTGCGCCCATGAATAAGTTCGAGTTAATTTTTGACATCGTGATTGCGTTCATCATGTACGGAATCATTGGACTGGTCGCAGCGTTTTTCGGTCTGTTATTTTTGGCTGATCTCGAGTTCGATACCATGCTGACAGCAACAGCGATGATCGCGGTTATCTTGGGATGTGTGGGTGCAGCTGTACCTATGCTCCGAAAAGCAGCAGTCTTTATCCTCTCCCTCTTCGCCCCGTCAGCCTGGTAGAATGCCTGCACCGCTATCGATCATCATTCCAGCTTTGGACGCTGAGCGAGTGCTGCCAGCCTGTTTGGCATCCCTCATGCCGGGCCTGGAAACAGGCCTGATCCGCGAAGTTATCTTGGTAGATGCGGGAAGCGAGGATCAAACCCGCCGCCTTGCTGAAGGGGCGGGAGCGCGCGTTATCACAGCCTCAGAACAAGGCCGCGCGGCGCAAATGCGCCAGGGGTTTAACGAGGCACGCGGCGATTGGTTTTTATTCTTGCACGCGGATACGGCATTATCCCGCGATTGGGCTGAGCGCGCCAAATCCCATATTGCAGAACGCCGCGAGAAAGCCGCTGCATTCACGCTCGCTTATCGCTCTGATCACCCGATGGCGAAGGTCGTCGCACGCCGAGCGAATTGGCGCTCACAGACACTCGGCCTGCCTTATGGCGACCAGGGCCTTCTCATCTCTCGTAAGCTCTACACAGAGATTGGCGGGTATCCTGACACGCCTTTCATGGAAGATGTGCAGATCATTCGCGCGATTGGCAAAAAGCGGCTTTCGATCCTGTCCGCAGAAGCGCGCACCGATGCCTCAAAATATGAGCGGGATGGCTGGCGTAAGCGCAGTTGGCGCAATGCCTATCTAATTAGCCGCTATTTGCTTGGCGCGAATCCAGAAAAATTGGCAAAATCATATACGTAATCAATTCGATCGAAGGTGTGCCATGACATTGGATGCGAACTGGGACGATGAGTTAGAGGCTGGCTATATCTATCTGCCGGATCACCCGGGTGCTGGGACGCCGGGTTGCGTCTCACGCTCGATTGATGTTTTCGCACTGGATGAAAGTCTGCGCGGCGTGCAAGTGATCCTGGATGTCGATGAGCAGAACCGAGTGATTGGGATAGAAGTGGTCCGATGAAACGCCCTCAAATACTAATTTATGCTAAGCCGCCACGGATTGGTCTCGCTAAGACAAGGCTCGCCAAGAGTTTGGGCTCTGCCGTCAGCGCGCGCCGGATCGCTACGGCGCTTCAGGCCAAGACCTTACGGGCCGCATTGAACAAGGCTTGGGATACCGTCCTCTACACTGCACCGGACAAAGAGCTCGACAATTCACTCGGCGGGATTTGGCCGCTTCATTTAGAGCGTCGCAGCCAAGGGCCCGGCAGTCTTGGCGACCGATTGAGTAAGGGACTGCGTGAAGCGGCGCCGGGACCCGTTCTGTTTATTGGCAGCGACGCACCGGATATTTCGACAGCCCTCATTCGCCAAGCGATCCGCGAGCTCAGCCGACATGATGCCGTGTTCGGACCGGCGCAGGATGGCGGGTTCTGGCTGTTTGGTATCAATAAGTCCACGCGTACCAAAAGCCCATTCTACGGCGTCCGGTGGTCCGGCCCACACGCGATGGAAGATGTGTGGGCAAACTTGCCAATCGACGCGACAATCGGCGTACTCCCGCAGCTTATGGACATCGATGACGCGAAAGACTGGGAGATTTGGCAAGGCCGCCACGAGGCTGAGGTAGAGGCCCATACAGACGCGCAGACCCATACCGCAGAGGTGAATAAGAAACCGAGCTTCTTCGCCCGCTTATTCGGTCGCGGCTGAAACCTCGCCGCACCAATTTGGTTTCTTCGTAAGCGCGCGCCGCCCGCGATGCGGCCATGGCCCAAGATGCCCCGCAGCGATGCCCGCCTCGCCGACATCCTGACCATTGGCCGAGAGCGTAATCACTTCGCGTTCATATCGATCCGGACCGGAATTACTGGTGATCACCAGTTCTGCGTCGCGGGTCAGTTCGACCATGAATGCTTTCGCGTCAAAGCCTAGCTCGCGCTCAGATTCGCATTTGGCACCGCCCCGCGCACCGACGCCGCCGGTCTCAGGCGCATCGACATTGGCCAAACGAAATTTCACCCCATCGATCCGGCCGCTATCGCCGTCTGACCAATAGATTGAGCTCTCCGAAGACTTGTTGATCTGAACCGCAATCGGGTCTGAACAGGCCGCAAGTGGCACGAGCAAAAGTAGTAACGCAGATTTCACACGCTCCGATTGAAGTGATTCGGAGCAGATTTGGACGACGCATCTCTTTTCGGAAGACGCCTGCCGCAAAACCGCATAATCAGCTCAGATGGCTCGTCTGCTTATCATCTATCACACGCGCACCAATGGAACGCAGCAGATGGCGACCGCCGCCTATGAAGCGGCGCGCCAAGACGTCGAAACCCGGCTGCAGCGCGCAGAAGACACGGTGCCAGACGATTTGATCGCCGCAGATGGCTATCTCTTCGCCGCGCCAGAGAATCTCGCGGCGCTGTCGGGTGAGATGAAAGCCTTCTTTGATCGCTGCTACTATCCCGTTCTTGGTAAGCTGGAAGGCCGCCCTTATGCACAAATGGTCTGCGCTGGCTCAGATGGAGAAAACGCCGCGCGCCAAACAGCGCGGATTGCAACCGGTTGGCGTCTCAAACAGGTCCAGGACCCTCTGATCATCTGCACACATGCACAAACAGAGATTGAAATCCTCGCCGAGAAGAAAATCTCTGAACAGGATCTACAGCATTGCCGCGATCTGGGTGCCGCGTTGGGGACTGGATTGGCGCTTGGAGTGTTTTGAACCGACCTCAGCCGGAGACACGATTGTCCGGGACAAACTCAAGCCCCGCGTCGAATTCAGACTGCCAGACAACGCGTGCGAACCGGCTCAATCCAATGCGCGACGCCTTGATGCGAACGACTTGAGGAAGCGTGCCACGGCTACGAAATCGAATCCGTGCCCCGGTCTTGGAAACATCAATGATTACGCCTTCACGGACTTCGCCGCCGCGTGTTTCAATCGAACACACACACCAAACGCCTTTGCGCGGTCCTCGGCGATTGTTGATTTGCGGACGTATGACAGGGGCGGGACGCGCTGCTTTTCCAATAGCACGTTCAATGTCTATCTTATTTTTCGACCTCGACGAAAACATTACGCAAATCTCAGATATCTCTGCAGATTAGCCAATATCCCGTTAAGGTTGAATTACCTATATAAAAGGCCCTGCAGTTGATGCAGGGCCTTGCAACTTTTATTCCGCAATCCGGGATTAGCCAGATTTCATCTCATCGAATGGAATGTCTTTATCTACGCGGACATCTTGGGGCAGTCCAAGCACGCGTTCCGCAATGATATTCTTCAGAATTTCATCCGTGCCGCCCGCAATACGCAGCCCTGGCGCCCACATAAAGCTCTGCTGGAACAGGCCGTCTGCGGGCATGTCGTCCCCAGTCATCAGACCATAATGGTCCTGCATCTCGATCGCGGAATTACAGATATCTTGCAGCTGGTTCGCCGTGATGATCTTACCAATGGAGTTTTCAGGCCCCGGTGTTTGACCTTTTGAAAGCGCCGTTTGGGTGCGCAGTTTCGTTAGCTTGTAGCCTTGGGCTGCAACATACCAATCGGCGAGATTGTCACGGAAGGCGCTGTCACTGATTGTCCCAGCGTCTTTCGCGTATGTCATGATCTCAGACCAATCTGGACCTGGTGACCCGCCAACCGCGAGACGCTCATTCATCAGCGTCACGATCGCCACTTTCCAGCCTTGACCAACTTCGCCGAGGCGGTCGCTGTCTGGAACACGGACATCGGTGAAGTAAACCTCGTTAAACTCACGCCCACCAGAGGCCTGGTGAATTGGGCGAGCTTCAACGCCTTGCTGCTTCATGTCCACGATGAACATGGTCAGGCCCTTGTGCTTCGCCGCTTTTGGGTCGGTCCGGACCAGCAAGATGCCATAGTCAGAATAGTGCGCGCCAGAGGTCCAAACCTTTTGGCCATTGATCACCCACTCATCGCCATCTTTGACAGCGCGGGTTTTCAGGCCCGCCACGTCAGATCCAGCAGACGGCTCAGAGAAGAGCTGACACCAGATCTCTTCGCCCATCAGGGCTTTTTGGACATACCGCTTTTTGTGCTCGTCAGAGCCAAACGCAATGACAGTTGGAATACACATGCCGAGGCCAATCGTGAACGGGCCGGTTGGCGCGTCAAACTTGCCCTCTTCCTGGCCCCAGATGACTTGCTGCATCGGTGTGCCGCCGCGCCCGCCCATTTCTTTCGGCCAGGTGATCTTCGCATAGCCGGCCTTGGCTTTGGTCGCTTGCCAAGATTTGGCTTGCTTCATGAACTCATCGCCAGCAACGCGCTGACGCAGAGGTTTGGCACCTTTTGGCTCCAGGTGCTTTTCAAGGAAGCTTCGGGCCTCTTTGCGGAATTCGGCTTCTTCGGTTGTATCGTTGAAATCCATTTGTCTTTCTCCGTTCCTTAAGCCGCGTTCTTCATTTCGAGCGCGCGGACCAATTTCTCTTTCCAAACTTTCGGGGCACCGGCTTGTACCGCGAGCAATTTGGCTCTGCGATAGAACAAGTGGCAATCGACTTCCCAAGTAAAGCCCATACCACCATGGGTTTGGATATTCTCTTTTGACGCGTACCAGTAGGCTTCACTTGCCGCTAAACGAGCGGCCGCAGCGGCTTCAGGAAGCTCTGCCGCATCGGTCGACAGCGCCCAAGCGCCATAATAGCAATTCGAGCGCGCCACTTCGTTTTTGACATACATGTCCGCCAGCTTGTGCTTGATCGCCTGATTACCGCCGATCGGACGGCCAAACGCATAGCGCTCTTTCGCATAATCGGTTGCCATTTCCAGGCAGCGCGTCGCGCCGCCAAGCTGTTCAAAGGCGAGCAGCACGGCCGCACGGTTCATGATCGCATCATGCATTTCACCACCAGCGCCAGCTTCGCCGAGGCGTTCGCCCGCTGCGCCATCAAACTTGATCTCAGCATGGCTGCGTGTTGGCTCAAGTGTTTTGACAGGTGTCCGCGTGACACCCGCGCCGTTCAAATCGACTAGGACTAAGCTCGCGCCATTGCCTTCTTTGGCGAGCACAATCGCGTGAGTTGCAACGTCGCCATCTGTGACAGGGATTTTCGTGCCAGACAGCTTGCTGCCATCAAATGTGACTGACAGTTTTGCTGGATCAGGATTACCTGGGCCTTCGCTGGCCGCGTAACACCCGATGACGTCGCCGCTTGCAACACCTGGAAGGACTGCGCCTTTTTGCGCTTCGCTGCCAGCAATCATCAGACCTTCAGCGAAGAAATAGACGGTGCTTGCGAACGGTACCGGCGCCAAGGCGCGGCCCATCTCTTCGGCCAGGACGCAAAGCTCAAGCGCACCGAGTCCAAGCCCGCCATGCTCTTCCGGGATTGCTGTGCCGAGCCAGCCCATTTCTTTAACTTTGGTCCACACACCTTCATGATGAGATTTATTATCATCATTCAGAACTTCGCGGACGTGTTGCGTGGTGCATTCCCCGTCGAGGAACTTGCGTGCCTCATTGCCGAGGAATTTTTGATCATCGGAGAAGTCAAAATTCATGGCCTCACAGGCCTCCCTGTCATTTTCTATGGCACAGACAATAGCGCGGTTGACGTGCGCGGAAACCCGTGACGCCACGGTAGGCGACCCTTGCGTAAAACAGGGGTAACAGGATCGTATGATTGCAAGGCGGCGCAGGATAGCTAAATGGGGGGAAAGCACATCTAGAAAGGGCTTCCCATGCGCACAGAAACGCCGGTCCAAATCAAGCTTGCAGACTATACGCCGTATCCGTTTGCAATTGATCAGATGGAAATGGCTTTTGATCTCAAGCCGAGCGCGACCAAAGTCCGAACCAAGATGCAGGTGCGCCGCCTGAGCGCTGGCGACTTGGTTTTGGACGGGGTCCAGATGAAACTAGACTCGATCGCGCTCAACGGAACGGAGCTTTCCGCCGACGCCTATCAGGTGGATGATGAACGCCTAACGCTGAAAGATGCCCCAGAGGCCTTCACGCTCGAAACTGTTGTGACCATCGACCCATCGGCGAACACAGCGCTTTCTGGCCTGTACATTTCAGGCGGGCGTTTTTGTTCGCAGTGCGAGAGTGTCGGCTTTCGTCGCATCACCTATTGGCCGGACCGCCCAGACGTGATGAGCCGGTTCAAAGTCCGGATTGAAGGCGACAAAGCTGCCTATCCAATCCTGCTCTCAAACGGCACGCTTGGCGAAACCGGAGACCTAGACAGTGGCCGTCACTTCGCTGAATGGGATGATCCGCACTTAAAGCCGTCTTATCTCTTTGCGCTCTGCGCCGGCGATTACGATGTCTACAGCGACAGCTACACCACGATGAATGGCGCAGAGGTCGACTTGGCCGTGCATGTCGACAAGGGCGATGGCGACCGCGCCGCCTGGGCGATGGAAAGCCTGAAATCATCCATGAAATGGGACGAGGATGTCTTTGCCCGAGAATATGATCTCGGCGTGTTTAACATCGTTGCTGTGCGCGATTTCAATTTCGGCGCGATGGAGAATAAGGGCCTCAATATCTTCAACTCAGCCTATGTCTTGGCGGACGAAGCGACTGCTACGGACGCTGACTTTGAGGCAATTGAGAGCATTGTCGGCCATGAGTATTTCCACAACTGGACGGGCAATCGCATCACCTGCCGCGACTGGTTCCAGCTCTGCCTGAAAGAAGGCCTCACCGTCTTCCGCGATCAAGAGTTTAGCGCCGACATGCGCTCACGCCCCGTACAGCGGATCAAAGATGTCATCCGTCTACGCGCCCGCCAGTTTGCTGAAGATGCAGGGCCACTTGCCCACCAGGTTCGCCCAGACAGCTATGGCAGCATCGACAATCTCTACACAGCCACCGTCTATGAAAAAGGCGCTGAGCTGATCCGTATGCTCAAAACCCTGATTGGCGACGAGGCCTTCGCGGCGGGCATGCAGATCTATTTCGATCGCCATGATGGCGAAGCCACGACCATCGAGCACTTTTATAAGTGTTTTGAAGAGGCAAGCGGCGAAGACCTGAGTAATTTCCGGCGCTGGTATAGCCAGCCTGGAACGCCGACGATTACCGCGAGCGAGATTTGGGACGAGGATAGCAACACGCTCACTGTGTTGCTGACCCAGACCAATCCGAAAACGCCAGGCAATGACACACCGACGCCTCTACCGATGCCTCTGCGTGTCGCGGCCTTCGCGCCGGATGGCACTACGCTTGAGGACCTCACCCTGCTGATCGAAAGCGACGAAACCATCTGGACCGTGAAGAGCGAGGCAGGACGCCCGTTCGTATCCTTGAACCGCGGATTCTCGGCCCCGATCCGATTGGATCACCAGATTGAAGACGCTCAGCGGCTCGATCTTGCGCGGTTGGACAATGACCCGTTTAACCAATGGGATGCCTTACAAGCCTTGGTGAAGAAGGACATTCTCGCCCTAGCTTGTGGCGACGCATCTGCGCCGGACACAAACATTATTGCTGCGATTGCAGATGCCGTACGCGCAAATATGAGCGATCCGGCCTTTGCAGCCCTGCTGACACGTTTGCCGGATGTTGGAGAGCTGTTCCTCGAACACACGCCTGCCAACCCGGCCGCGCTCGCTGCGGCCCGCAAATCCGTACAGCAAGCCCTCGCAGCGGCTTTGTCCGACGACGCGACTGCTTATTTGGCAAAGCCAAGCCCAGCCCCTTTCCGTCCAGACGCAGAGCAATCTGGAGCCCGCGCGCTGCGCAGCGCCTTTATCACTCTGCTCGCCGCTCTGGGTGAAACATCTGATGCGTCGCTGAAAACGTTGTTCGATGCGGCTGAAAACATGACCGAAAGCCTCTCAACTCTGCGCGCACTCTGTACAGCGAACGGGCCAAGCAAGGCAGATGCGATCAGCGCATTCGAGACCAAATGGTCAGCCAATGAACTCGTCATGGACAAATGGTTCGCGGTCCAAGCCGGAACCGGCTCGGTGGCCGATATTGAGGCGCTGCTAAAGCATCCGAAATTCGACCTTGGAAATCCGAACCGCGTGCGCTCTGTGATCGCGGTCTTTGCGATGCAGAACTTGGCCGAGTTCCACGCTTCCGATGGTGCGGGTTACGAACTCGTCGCGGATGTCATTAAATCCGCTGACCCGAAAAACCCTGCCTTGGCAGCGCGCCTCCTGACAGCGTTTGAGCAGTGGCGCTCTCTTGAGCCAGCTGCAAAAGCGGCAGCGGAGCGAACGCTTAAAACCTTGCAAGCAGGTGATTTGTCCAAGAACGCGTCAGATATTATTGGCCGCACGCTGAGCTAATCTGCTGCGAGTCCCAGAATCGTGCCATTGGTTAACCAAACCTGAACTTTCGGAATTGAAAGCTTGGGAGGAGCAAACGCGCCTGGAAGTGGTGCGACCAGAAAGGTATCGGCTGTGGCGCGTCAGAAAGTCAAAGCTGAAAAATCCAAAAAGCGGGTGCGGGGGCGCCCGAGTCTGAGCCTTACCACGGCGCTCGGATTGATTATCCTCATCCAAGGGGTCGCCCTTGGGCTCAAAGCTTTTGACGATCAGCAAGACCTCCGCGCCGCAAAGCAAGCCGAGACTCACCGTGAAGCGCAGGCCTATTCTGAGCACCTGTCCGGAAAGATCGCGACAGCCGCGCAGACTTTGCGCCTTGGCTATCAAGCTGGATGGACATCAAGCCAGATCGAACGCGCCTATAGCGAGCTTGAAACCGTTGCGACATTGGCCGACGCGCTCACCGCGCCGGAAGGCAGTCGTTTGAATCTAGCAGGCGAACGGGCAAGCGAGTTGCTGGCGCGGCAAGAGCTCGCTGGGCTGACGTCGAAAAATGATCTGGTGATTGTCTATGATCCCGACTCTGGCAGTTCGAGACTGTCAATGACGCCGGCCGCAAGCTTTCTGCCCTCAACGACGGATGGGCGCTCACTCTCGATCATCGAAGGACGTCGGCAAAGCGCGCAAATTTTTGGATCCAACCAGGTCGCTGCCTGTACGCCGGTTACACAAGGCGCTTTCTCCGTTTGTGCAAGTAAACCGTTCAGTCGGATGCCTCCATCCGCTCTGATAGATCTCCTGATTTATGCTCTACTTCTACTTGGCCCATCTCTCGCCATCCTTGGACTGTTCCGCCTGTTTGAACAGAACCGCAAAAGCTCAGAAACCTTTGAAGGTGAAGCAACGCGCGCGGGGCGGATCTTAAAAACTGTTTTGCATCAGACGAAAGCGGGCTTCTGGTCCTGGAATGAAAAGTCTGGAACCTATCAGTTTAGCGAAGAGTCTGGACGCCTACTCGGTGCTGAAACCGAGCTTGAACTCTCGAAACGCGAATTCCTGCAATTGGTGCATGAGGACCAAGCCGAAGCGGTCGAGCAAGCCCTAGATAACTTATCTGAGCGAGGCTTCATTCAGCAGGTCTTCGCAACGCGCGATAAATCATCATGGCTCGATCTGCGGGCGCAGCCTGATCCTGATACCGGCGCCTTAAATGGGGTCTTGCGGGACGTCACGGAAACAAAACGGGCTTTGGCGCGCACGAAACAAGCCGAAAACCGGCTGCGTAGCGCCTTGGAAGGGTTTTCCGGGCCCTTCGCGCTTTGGGACGCCCGCAAACGCCTGATCTATTGGAACCGCGCCTTTCAGCGCGTGTTTGGCTTGGAGTCTACGGTTCGAACCGGAATGGGCTATGACACCGTGATGCTGTCGCAAGCCGCAAATGTTACAGACCGGCGCCCCAGCGACGAACATGACCCGGCCGACATCGTAAAAATCCGTGATGGGGAATGGTTCAAAATCATCGAACGCACCACCCAATCGGGCGGTATGATCACGATGGGAATGGACGTCTCAAGCGATGTCCGCAACGAAGTTGAGCTGACAAAGCAGCAAGCGCGTTTGCGCAAACTAGTTGCCGAGCTGGAGCGATCTGAAACCACAGCTGCCGATCTGACCCGCAAGCTTGAAGAAGAAAAAATCAATGCGGAACGCTCGGCGAACTCCAAAAGTGCGTTTCTGGCAAATATGAGCCACGAGCTCAGAACCCCGCTCAACGCTATAAATGGATTCTCAGAAATTCTGATCGATGAAATGTTCGGGCCGCTGGGCGATGAGCGCTACAAAACCTATGCGCAGGACATTCTCGATTCCGGCAAACACTTGCTCGATATGATCACCGATATTCTCGACATGGCGAAGATCGAGGCGGGCAAGATGACAGTCGATCTCCAACCGATTGATATTGTCGACCCTGTGGATGCCGCGGTGCGAATGATCCGCCGCAAAGCGGAAGAGAAGAATATTAGCCTCCAAATGGTCGCCAATGAAGGTTTACCGCTTGTCGAGGCGGATCACCGCGCCATCCGCCAAATGATCCTGAATCTGGTTTCGAACGCTCTGAAGTTTACCGATCAAGACGGTGAGGTTCGGGTCACGGTAGATCAGAAAGAAGACGAGCTGCGCATTTCGGTACGCGACAATGGCATCGGCATTCCACCAGATGCCCTCCCGCGTCTCGCGCAGCCTTTTGAACAAGTCAGCGATACGCGTGATCGCAATTATGATGGCACAGGCCTTGGCTTAGCGCTGACAAAGTCTTTTGCCGAAATGCATGGCGGGCGTCTAACCATCGCTAGCAAACCCGGCCGCGGCACGCAGGTGAGCTTTTACCTGCCCATCCGCAAATCGCAGCCAGATCTCGAAAGCTCGGTCGCTTAAGACAGATTGCTCAACGTATCGATCGCAAACTGAGTGGCCTGCGCCGCGCAATCAGACGCCGCATCCTTAAGCGCTAGCGCGCGGTCACGAGCTGAACCGCTCCTCGCCTCTTGGCGTGCTGTGATTTGGGTCCGCGCAAGCAAAGATCGGTCCCGCGAAGAGATCAGGCTAACCGCCATTTCGCACATACCGGTATCGCCGCGCAGTCTTAAAACCTTGAGCTGGGACGCAAGCTCAAACTCAGCGAGAACGCCAATTTCTGGCAGGACCGCGTTCCCAGCCTCGCCAATCTTGAAACTGTTCACAATCGCGAGCTGGATCTGACGCGTCGACGGACCAGACCATTCGACACCCCGAACCACGCGTAAACCGCCATCAGCGCCCTCGCTGATCATGTTTTGGCCGCTGATCAGACGCGGCGCTTCCGGCTCGCGCACGATAAGGTCCTGTGACAAGCCTGAAAGCTCACTAACAGCTTCAACACGATACAACGCCTCCGGAGCTTCTGGCTCGGGCAGGACTGAAACGCAGGCTGTCGCCAAACAGACTGACGCGGCGATGATCGAAATTCTCAAACTCATTAGCGGCGCTCCTCATATGGCAATGGGTCACCAACGACCAGGCCCTGGGGGTTTTGTTCAAGTTCGCGAGTCAGGCGATCAAGCCTAGAGATCAAGACGCGCAACTCCTGCGCAGCAAGGCTAGTCTGTTGGACCGTATCCGAGGCACCGCCTTCGACCAGAAGGGTCGCCGCTTCAACTGCTTTACGGCTTTGGGTGAGCATGTCGCTGGCGTCGCCCGTCGCGCTGCTAAGCTCGCCTACCAAGGCTTTCAGTTCCGTGTTCAGGCTCGAGAGTTCTTGATCGAGAGATGTTGCAACCGTGGTAATATCCTGCGACGCGACGGTGAGATTGTCTCCCGCACGCTCGAGCGATGCGAGTGTGTCGATCGTCTGCGTAATCAGAGCTTTGTCGTCTTCGGACAGGGTCGCTGTAATATCTCTGACATTGCCGAGAATGTCGCTCATGGCGGCAATATTCTCATCGGTTAGAAGCGTGCTAAGCTGATCAATCGTCAAGCCAGCCTGACCAACGATTTCCGCACCGCCATTAAACAAAGCGGCAAGCGGTGTCTCACCAGCCTTGATGACGGGGATGTCTTCATAAGGAGCGGGCAAAAGCGGCCCCGCATCATCGCTACCGGCATTGATCTGAATGAATGTAACACCCGTGATCCCGGCAAAATCAATGATAGCCGTAGAGTCTGTTTTGACCGGCGTTGTTCGGTCTACGCGAAGGCGCGCCCGCACCATGGATGCGTCGCGGCGATCAATGCGAACAGTCTCCACCTCGCCAACCTTAATCCCGATATAGCGCACGGAAGCCCCCTCCTCGAGCGTCACCGGGCCAGGAAAGACAACGTCATAGACGGCATAGTCGCGATTAAATTGCGAGGAGCCGAGCCAGAGCGCAAATCCGATCACAGCCGCAGCCGCCATCAAGACGAAGGCTCCAATCAGCGCGTAATTCGCACGTGTTTCCATTATCCGGCTCCCATAATTGCGCCGCGGCCTCTCGGTCCCCCGAAATAGTCCTGTATCCAGGGATGGGGTTCACGTCTCAATTCATCCATCGTGCCAATTGCCAGGATGCGCTTTTCCCCCAGCACCGCGATACGGTCACACGTCACGGCCAGCGTATCGACATCATGCGTCACTAGAAACACTGTGAGACCGAGTGATTTTTGCAAATCTCGGATCAGTTGGTCAAATCCAGCCGCCGTGATCGGGTCGAGACCCGCGGTTGGCTCGTCCAGGAATAGCAGCGGTGGATCAAGCGCCAGAGCGCGGGCCAAGGCCGCTCGCTTGCGCATACCGCCGGACAGATCAGAGGGGTATTTGCGCCCGGCCCATGTCTCTAAACCCGACATACGGATCTTCTGATCGGCCAGCTCTTTCATCAAAGATAGCGGCAGATCGGTATGCTCTTTCATCGGCACCATAACGTTCTCGCGGACTGTCAGGTTCGAGAACAGCGCCCCATCTTGGAACATGATGCCCCAGAGGCGCTGCAAGGCCGCATGATCGGCTGCTTGGAGGTGAATCACGTCTTCACCAAACACATGCACATCGCCCGCTGACGGCTCTTTCAAGCCAACAATAGCGCGCAGTAGAACCGACTTACCCGTCCCGGACGGACCAATCACACCCAGGACCTCGCCTTTGCGCATATCCATATCGAGATGCTCATGCACGACATGCGTGCCGTAGGCGGTCTTGAGGCCGCGAACCTTGATTGCAAGTTCGGTCACAGGCCCATCTCCATGTAGAAGATGGCGAAGAGCGCATCGATCACAATGATTGCGAACAGCGCCTGAACGACGGACTTGGTCGTGTGATGCCCAAGCGATTGAACGCTGCCCCCGACTTCCAAACCCTGACGACAACCAATCAGTGCGATCGCCAGACCAAAAATCGGCGCCTTGGACATACCGATCCAAAACTGATCAATCGGGACATTATCCTGAAGGCGATTGAAGAAGACGGTTGGATTAATATCCAGCACCAACCAGCCGACGGCCATCCCGCCTGCAATTGCGGTGAGCATGCCAATAAAGGTCAGCACCGGCACCATGATCATCATTGCGAGAACACGCGGCGCGACAATCACCTGCATCGGGTCGAGCCCGAGCGTCTGCATCGCATCAATTTCCTGACGCATTTTCATGGCGCCAATTTGCGCCGTAAACGCCGAGTTCGTGCGTCCGGCGATAATGATCGCGACCAGAACCCCGCCCAGCTCACGCAAAACGCCGAAGCCCACCAGTTCGACGACAAAAATCGTTGCGCCAAACTGGGAAAGCGTCGTCGCACCAATAAAGGCGACCACCATGCCGACAAAGAAGCTCAGAAAGGCAATGATCGGAACCGCATCGAGCCCGGCATCTTCCATCACCGAGACCAGCGCCGTCCAGCGCATTTTGGTCGGGCGCCACACCGCAGCCGAAATCGCGACCAGCGTGCCACCCAAGAAAGACAGGGTCTCAAGCGCTTCTTTCCACATATTCGCGGCATTGCGTCCGGTGCGTTCGAGGAGGTCAACAAAGCCGTGTCCCGGCTCTCGAACTGGCGGCGCATTTTCTTCCTGCGTGGCCAGTGTGCGGGCCTGCTCAAGCAAATCTAGGGCTTCTGGCTGCGCACCAACGATTTGAGGATCAGACGCGGCAAAGCTACGGAGCGCGCGATCGGCGAGATAAGCTCCGGCTGTATCCATGCCCTCAAGCTCGGTCAGGTCGAGTTCGGCGAGCGTCTCTGCACCATGGGTTTCACCAAGCTTACGAAGCTTGTCATCGAGCGCCCCCAAGGCCGTAACGACCCATGCGCCGCGCAGCAAAAGCCGCGGACGTTCGCCCCTAATATACTCAAAAGAGGGCGAAAAAGACGGATCGCTCGATTTTGACACTATTTACCTTAACCCATCAGCGTTTAAGACAGCCCCCAAAGCGTCATTCAAATTTTACCATTCCGGCAAAGACTTCATCCATGCGCCAGATGACCATCACCCCCGTGTCTTCGCCGTTAAAAGCGGCCTTTGCAATCTCTCGCGGCTCGAAAACCACGGCCGAGACGGTCCTGGTCGAGATCCGAGAGGGCGACCATATTGGGCGAGGTGAGTGCGTGCCTTATGCAAGGTACAAAGAAAGCCGGGTCAGCGTCGTCGCGCAGCTTTCCGGCATCGAACGGGATATCCAAGAGGGCCTAACCCGCCAGGACTTGCAAAGACGTCTCCCTGCTGGAGCGGCCAAGTGCGCGGCTGACTGCGCTCTCTGGGACTTGGAATCAAAGCTCACTGGAACCCCTGTTTGGGAGCTTGCAGGCCTGCCTGAACCCAAGCCCCTGCCCACCACAATGACAATCAGTTTGGACGAGCCGGACGCCATGGCAGAGGCCGCGAAGGCGACCAATGCCAAAATCCTGAAGCTTAAACTGGGCGGTCCGAATGATATTGTCCGCGTTGAGGCCGTTCGCCGTGCAAGGCCTGACGCGAAACTTGTCCTGGATGGCAATGAAGGGCTCGACCCAGCCGAATTTCCAACACTCGCTGCGAAAGCTGCCGATCTCGGCGTGGTGCTGATCGAGCAGCCTTTCCCAGCCGATCAAGACGGTCCTTTGACCCGTCGCCCGGGACATGTGGCTATCTGCGCCGATGAGAGCATGCACACACGCGCCGACGTTCAGGCGCTCGCCAAGAAATATGATGCGATCAATATCAAGCTCGACAAGGCAGGCGGCCTGACAGAAGGCCTGCGCATCATGAAAGAGGCCAAACGCTGTGGCATGAGCACGATGGTGGGCTGCATGGTCGCCGGGTCGATCAGCATGGCCCCCGCGATCTTGCTCGGCCAGGAAGCCGACTTGATTGATTTAGACGGCCCGCTCTGGCTCGAAAAAGATGTGGCGCACAAGCTTCGCTATAATGATGGTATGGTTTCGCCGCCAAGCCGCGAGCTTTGGGGATAGGCAAGATCGAAACGAAGCGGTCGATCAGCCCCTAGTCTTCAGGTTCAGCTAAGGTCGGCGCAGCACCAAAACTTGGCGGACCGCCTTCACCGACATCCACATTCAAGAGCCAATTCAACATCGCCGCTTCGACAAGCGCTTTCTGTTCGGCGGGAAGACTGCCAACCCCGTGTTTCATGCCGGGAATTTCCCAATAGGTATAAGCATCGTTGCCAACCGCCTCGAGGTCCGCGACGAGCTTCCGGGAACTCGCGGCGGGCGTGGAATCAAAATCTTCTGCGCCCTGCACGAGCAAGATTGGCGTCTGATTGTCCCGCAAGATATTGCTTAGTCGCGAGTTTAAGCGTGTCGCCCATACTTTCCATGAATTGTCATGCCCGGACCACGTCTTGGTCCAGGTCGGGTTGTCAAAAATCTTTTGGAACTGCTCGCGCATCTTTTCAACACACCGTGGGCGACGCTCGCCAGCGCGTTCTTCTGAACAGACCCAGAAGTCTTCGAAATGTTCGGCCATTGTGTAGCCGCCACCAGCCGCTCCGATGACCGCCCGTTCAATATTGGGGTAATATGCGGTCAATTGCGCAGCTATGTCACCGCCATCGGACCAGCCCCAAACCAATAAGGTTCCGTCCCACCAATCCGCAGTGGCGCTTAAGTGTTGAAGCGTCCGCAAATGATCAGTCACGCGCTGATCCATTGAATAGTGCTTCAAGAAATCTTCTGTGCATTCAGAGGGATAGTCAGCCTCCGGATCGACACCCGGTTTTTCAACCAAGACCCGAGCATAGAGCGCTGGGCTCTCCGCGTCGGGGCGATAGGATGAGTTTCGAAATGTTGGGCGCAACTGACCGATGCAGCTCGACCCATCAATCGACAACAAGATTGGAACCTTTTGCGATACGAGCGGGCGATCAATGAAATATATAAGTTCGCGGTCATCAATCGCCGGAATCGCGACGCGCTCTTCATAGCTGAACTCAATTGGCTCGGTGTGATCAAGAGCAGCAATGTCCGTTCCACTGACGCAAGCTGCGGCGAGTAATACAAAGGTCGCGAGAAAACTTGCCCGTCCCCAACTGTAAGCTGACTGCCAGTACTTTCGTAACCAAGTAAGAGTAAACGGTTGGGACACAGGCATTGAACGCTCCAGTCTGATTTGACTTAAGCTATTCTACAGTGGTCCTAGCTTGCCAAGGAGTGTGTCCGAAACTGCCTATTTTTCCATGTCGCCTGGGTCTTTACGGGCACAGCACGACGATGGGTATGTTTCATCCATGAAGACGTGCTTTGGCTGGCACCTTCGGAAAGCTGGCATCACAACTCGAAGCGCTGTCTATTCCTCCACATCCGGAAAGTCGGGTGGGCTCGGCATGCGGGCCATTGCGGTTGCCATCAAGTGCATCCAGATCTTGGCGTTTAGGTCTTTCGCGGCTTCGTCTTCACGGCTTTCCAGCGACATTTGCAGCGCCGTTAGATAGCCCGCGAGCGCGTTACGCTCTTCTGTGAGGTCGGAGATTTTGAGGCTCTCACTTTTCGCGACCGCAACCTCTTTTCCAGCAAGCGCAAACAGACCGCGCATGCCTGCAATCTCATTGACCAAACGATCGGCGGCGCCGTCCCAGGCTTCACCGGCCATCACGGACATCAAGCCGCTCATCGCGGCGTGGCCGCCGGAATAGTCGCCTTCGAGTTTGGGGGCGACTTCCGTCACGAGCTTGCGCCCGATCCGGTCGAGGATCATGCCAATATCGCTCATGCGCCTGCTCCATATTTCGGGCCCAGCCGCATCGCGAGCATCAGCTCATGTGCGGCATGCGTGAACCAGCCCGACCAGGCCAGGATTGGATCATCATTCTCCCCATTGGCGAAGGCTTTTTCAGAGGTCACCCAAATTCCAAGCGCTTTGACATGAGAGAACAGCGACCACCATTCGAACGCCGCTGGATCAAACGTGCAGCCCGACGCCTCCTGCCAAATCGCGATGGCGTCCGGCCACGGAATGAACCCTGCGGCGCGCGCTTGATCATTGCCGCACCAGAGCAAATCCGTCGCCCAAGCAAGGTCTTCATAAGGATCACCAATATGCGCCATTTCCCAATCCAGGATCGCGGTCAGTGTGCCCGCGCCATCCTGCAAAAAATTGCCTGTCCGATAGTCGCCGTGGACAATCGACAGGCGCTGCGCGGGCGGCGGCGGATTGCGCTCCAGATGACGGATCGCGGCTTCGGCGACCGGCTGTGGGTCTTTGGCATTGGAGCGGATTTCGTTCGCCCAATAGTCCAACTCTCGCCGCCAGCATTGGTTCAGCGCGGGCGTATCGGTCTCTTCTGCCAAGGCCGATCCTTCAACCGGCAAGGCCGCAATCGATCCGAGATGGCGGAAGAATTGCTTCCCGATCGCGGCGCGGTGCGGTTCGATATCGTCGATCTTAAACGGATTGACCGGGTCACCGCCTTCGATGCGGCCCATAACGAAAAACGGGGCCCCGAGGGCCTCGTTTTCCGTTTCGAGGAATAGCGCTTCAGGCACCGGCAAATCGCGCTGGCCATAAGCGCTTTTAATCGCGGCAAACTCCACCCGGCGCTCGGTATCGATCAAACTGTCCGGCGGATCGCGGCGAAGGATCAGACCTTTAGCTTTAGGGCCCGTGGCATCCTCATAAGCAAGATCGATCGAATAGGTTTGACGGCTGGCCCCGCCATGGATGCGATTGATGCTATCCACCCGTGCATTCTTTGCACCTGGCAGCCGCGCTTCCGCATAGGTCGCAAACTTTTTCGCGAGGTCTTGCTCAAGCATCCAGGACATCCTTCCACCCGCTTGGCGCATGTGGTCCAAGCGTCAATTGTTCAAGTATGCCGATCCCCTCACTCGCTTCACCATCAGGACCTTTATGGGTCGCTTTGACAATCGCCTGGATGTGGAGATTGTCCGGTTGCTGCCATGGGAGATTGTCTGGGGTCAGATCCTCCCGCGTCACGGACAGATCGCCGCGATAGGAGCCGTGCCCCTTGTCTGGGTGTCCGTATCCGATGCCTTTCATCATGAAGGTTGAAACGGGCTCATAGGTGACCTCGTGCGGACGCCCTTGGCCGTCTTCGACGTGCAGAACCGCGCCCGCCGCGCGGCGAGTTGCCTCGCGCCAGGTGACCTCCATTTTCGGGCGATTTAGATGCAACAGACCCGCATTGTCAGCGCCGTCCATGGCCAACACAGACCGCGTATTCCAAGCGCCGCCTGCGCCGTCTTCATTGACGTGGAAATAGAGCGACAAGTTCGGGAAATTGATTGGTGCCCAGAGCCAGTAGAATTGCGGCAGCTGCATCGGCAAAACCGGTTGCGGGTCGCGCTCCCCGATCGGACGCACGCCCCAGCTGCGATCACGGGTCCCGAAGAAGTCCTTCACCTCAACGGCTTCGCCATCGGCACTCAAATGGCCTTGCCAGTGGCCGTTTTGGGTCATCCGCGTACAATCGATCAGCATGCGCGGGCCTTGGCGATGGGTGAAGCGCGGTTCTTCAATCGGGAAGTGACGACCAGTAAACTGAACGTCGAGGGCGATGCCGTCTGTTTCGTCCAACTTCAAGTGAATGCGCTTCAAAGGCTCAACCACCTCAACCGAGAGCGGACCAACCTTTGTATCCATCCGCTCCATGCCGAGCAGGCGCGAAACATGGATTGATTTTTGAACGCCGTCTTTAAGAATGGAGACCGCGCCATCCATCACATTCAGATGCGGATAAACGCCAAACGCTGCTGCAAAGAAAACCGATCCGTCCGCAGAATATCCATTGAAAAAATATCGGTCGTAAAAGTTTCGGTCGGACCCCGAAAATGCAACAGGTTCAGGGGTCTGGTGAATCGGGTATTCGTCACCTTTGGTCAGCATCGTCTTAGTCCTCCCGTGGCGTGATCTCTTTTCGGATCGACATGTGTCTATAGGTTGGCCTTCAAGCCAAGCAGGCGTCAATGCCTATCGGAGGGAGAACATGGGTTCAGTCGTAACGGTCGAAGACGTGAATGCGTTCTATGACTCGGTGTTCCAAGGTTCCGGCGAGCAGGAACGCGTTCTTGAAGTGCGAGAAAATTATGCGCGCGTCCGGCAACCGATCGACCCAGGCAATCTGCGCCCGGGCGGCTATATTAACGGCCCGACGCAAATGGCGATCGCCGATAGCGCGGCCTATATCGCGATCTTCACGCGGATCGGGATTACGCCGATGGCGCTGACGAGCAATCTGAACATCAATTTCATGCGGCCTTGTATCGGCAATGCAGTCATCGCAGAGGCGGAAATCTTGAAGCTCGGCAGAACGCTCGCTGTGATCAGCGTCGATATTCGAGCAGAAGGCAGCGACAAACTCTCAAGCCACGCCGTGGTGAATTATTCTATTCCAATCGAGGCTGCCTCATGATCGCATTCGTTGGAGCCGTAGCAGGATTTCTCGCCGTCGCCTTAGGAGCGTTTGGGGCCCATGCCTTGGGCGACTCGATAAGCGACAAAGCAGCCGGCTGGTGGGAAACCGCCACACTCTACCTGCTCGTTCACGCCGCGCTCGCGACCGCTTTGTCCGCCACCAATCCAGAGAAATTCGGCGTCGCGGCGGCGATTCTATTGGCGGGTGCCGTCCTGTTTGCAGCGACGCTCTACGCGATGGCACTGGGCGCACCGCGATGGTTCGGTGCAATCACACCGATTGGCGGTCTCGGCATGCTTGCAGGCTGGGCCATGATCGCTTGGGCGGCGCTGAAAGCCTGACCTCGCGAAACCCTTTTCTTACACCAGTCCGCCGCGTATCACGCCCTCAGCACACAAGTTAAAAGGGAGCGCTCAAATGAGCTTGTTCGATCTTTCAGGAAAATCCGCCATCATCACCGGCTCATCTCGCGGCATCGGCAAAGCGATTGCGGAACAGTTCGCAGCGGCCGGCGCAAAAGTGACCATCAGCTCGCGCAAGCCCGGTCCATGCCAAGAAGTGGCTGGCGCGCTGAATGACCAATATGGCGAAGGCACCGCAATCGCGATCCCGGCCAACATCTCTGAGAAAGATCAGCTGCAAGCCATGGTCGATGCGACCAATGAAGCGTTTGGCAAGATCGACATTGTCGTCTGCAACGCGGCGTCTAATCCTTACTATGGCCCGATGGAAGGCATCTCAGACGACGCGTTTGAGAAAATTCTGTCTAACAATATCATTTCCAATCACTGGTTGGTGCAAATGTGCGTCCCGCAGATGCGTGAGCGTAAGGACGGCTCAGTGATTATCGTCAGCTCAATTGGGGGCCTGCGCGCCTCACCTGTCATTGGAGCGTACAATATTTCCAAAGCCGCTGATTTCCAGCTGGTGCGCAACCTTGCGGCTGAATACGGCCCAGACAATGTGCGCGTGAATGCGATTGCACCCGGCCTGATCAAAACAGACTTCGCGCGCGCTCTATGGGAAAATCCCGACACGCTGAAACGCGCCACGTCGACGACGCCGCTCCGCCGGATCGGTGAACCTGTCGAGATTGCGGGCGCGGCGGTCTATATGGCGTCTGACGCGGGCAGCTTCATGACCGGCCAAATGATGGTGGTCGATGGCGGACAGACGGTCGTCTAAGATGCCAAAGATGATCGTCCCGGACAGCCTGAAAGACCGGACCGAACAAATGCAATTCGCCCCCGCCGTTCGCGCCGGGGATATGGTCTTTCTGTCCGGTGTTATCGCGGCTTTGAAAGAAGGGGAAACCCCTTCCGATGAGGCTTATTTTCGCGGTGCCGACGAGGCCTTTGCTGAAATCGATATGATCCTCAAGGAAGCTGGCGGCAGCATGGCCGATGTGGTCGACATCACCGGCTACCATATCGATTTCGAGAAGCACATGGGCCCAATGTTCAAAGCCAAAGCGAAGTGGATGCCGGGTCCCTTCTTCTCTTGCTACACGATGATCGGGATCACCTCACTGTTCAATCCACTCGGTTTTGTCGAGCTTAAAGCGCGAGCGTACATTCCCGAATGAGCCGCACCGAACTCTCCGCCGAACAGCAATTCTTTTTCGATCGGCTGAAATCGAACGAATGGGAAAAACCCGCCGGGATCGCAAATCTCGGTATTCGCCCCGAAGACTGGCTGAAAGAGGTCCGCTACGGCTATGTGCGCTATGAGTGGCAGAATAGCGGTGATCGGGACATTTCAGAAGGCCGCGTGTTTGGCGGCTGGGTCGCAGGGTTTAGCGACCATATCGTCTCCATGTGTATGGCCTCAGGTTTGGAGGATGGTGAGTGGTTCACCACCACGGAACTCCAGACGCGGATCTTTAGGCCCGTCCCGCACGGCTTGATCACGATTGAAGGACGGCTTGTTTCGCGGGGCCGCACAACCGGGTTTGTTGAGGCGGATTGGCGCGACGAGAAAGGGCGGCACTTGGTCCGCATCAGCGCCGCCAAAGCGATCCGTACCCGGGCCGAACTCGGCATGAAATAGCTGGCTTTTCAGCAAGGCTTTGCACGAAACCCCAACGACCCAGCGAGTTCTGCAAACCGACACGCCTCATCATTTTTGACCTCCAGAGCTAGACTAACCTCGCGTCTAGGCGTTTTCTAATATCGAAAAAGCGATGGAGGATCACCCATGCCGTTGAAGTATTTGCCCGCCGATGCCTCACCTGACGCGCTAAGCGACGCGCTAAAAACGGATGGCGCCTGTATCGTTGAGGGTGCGCTTTCGAGCGCCGCGCTCTCTCAAATGAAGTCAGAGTGCATGCCCTTTATCGACGCGACTGAAACCGGGCGGGATGACTTTACAGGTCGTAAAACCACCCGTACCGGCGCCTTGGTCGCTCGCTCTGCCGCATGCCGAGATGCGGTCATGAACAAGACGATTGTCGGCGGCGCGAAGACATTCCTCAAGCCGTATTGCGAAACGATCCAGCTACACCTGACACAGTTCATCCGCATTCAGCCCGGACAGCCTGTTCAACCTTTGCACCGCGACCGTCTCGCCTGGGGCGGCTATCTGCTGCCCACTCTGGAGCCGCAATTCAACACGATTTGGGCGATCACAGATTTCACCAAAGAGAATGGCGCGACCAACGTCATTCCGGGCTCCAATCAATGGGACCCTGGCCGCGAGCCAAGCCGCGACGAGGTAGAGTATGCCGAAATGGACGCCGGGTCTGTGCTCGTATATTCCGGGTCTGTGGTTCATAGCGGCGGCGCGAATGTCTCAGACCAAGACCGTATCGGATTGAACATCACCTATGCCCTTGGATGGCTGCGCCAAGAAGAGAACCAATACCTCTCCTGCCCGCCCGAAATTGCCAAGGATTTTGATCCTGAACTCCAAGCCATGCTGGGATATGCGATGGGCTCGTACGCGCTCGGCTATTTCACACCGCCCCTTCCGCCCGGCAAAGGCCCGGAAGTCGTCCCGCCAGAATTCTTGTTTAATGGCAAAGTCGCTTCCTGGGGCGAGGAGATGTATGAAAGCGTCTCAGCGCGTGCCAAAGATGGGGGCAATTAAGCTTCTCCTTTATGCGGGCGAAGTTGCTCCTGTCCATCAAGTGAGCCTCAAGACTTGGTCCTCAGATGGACAGTGAGACCCAGTGCCGCGAAGACCACGATCGAGGCGCATAAGAAAGCAAAGGGAACGCCCGCGCTCTGGGCAATCACCGCGAGGCTCGCTCCAATCACCACCTCGCCCAAATTCTCAGCTTGCGAGAGAAAGGATTGCAGCGTTGCCCTTTCGCGGCTTTGAGAGCGCGCATTCACCCAAACCACACTGACAAGGCGGGCGACGTTCCAGGCGATGCCATGAACCAGGATCGCCCCGGCCATCGCGACCCAGTGACTGGGCGCCACGCTGAATAGCAAGATTCCTGCGCCCCCGACACAACACGCCAATCCATATAGAACGCGAAGTGTCGGCTCACCGGACATTCGATTCTGGACAATGTGAAGCACGATCGCGCCGGTGCAAAGCGTTACCAAACCAAGCGCTGTCAACCATAGGACGGGGTCGGGCGCGGTCGGAAGCCCGAGTTCGAGAAGCCCTTTCGGAAGTAATCTGGAGAAGACCTCGTCCGCACCATTGATCAGAAAAGTCACCGCGAGAATAATAGCAATTGATCGATCCGATGCGACGAGTTTAGCGCCCTTTCTCAAAGTGGTGCGCAAACCACTAAGACCGCTGTCTTCAGCTCGAGTGAAATTTCGCTCGGTGAAGCCCCAGGCCACATAAGCCCCTAAGACCAGCATCATCGCGCCTGCCAAAACCATTGCGAGGGCTAAGGAGCTCAGCCATGCCACCAGGCCAAGTCCGGCAATCCCAACCGCAGAACCCCATTGGTTCCAGCTGGCTGCGCGGGCCAGAAGTGGACCGATCTGCTGCGGCGCATCGAGCTCATCATTCACCCACGCGACGTCGGCACCGGACGCAAATGTCCAAGACAGGCCCCAAATCATTTGCGTCGCGACCAAGGCCGGAAAGGAGGTCACAAGACCTGTGGTGAGCATCCCGAGGCCCATCAAGACCTGCGAAAGCACAATCGACCATTTGCGACTGTAATTGTCCGCGACAATGCCTGCCGGGACCTCAAAGATGATGACGGTGAGGCCTTGGGCCGTCCCAAGCAGGACGATTTCGAGTGGGCTGAGGTTTGCCTCAGTGACAAAGTATAAGCTCGCCGCCAACCACCATCCGCGATGGAGAATGGCGCGCAAAAAGGTCCAACGCAGATATGTCGCTGCGACCGAAACGCTGTTTTTCGAAGACAATTGAAAATCCAATTTCAGACATGAAAAGAGGCCGCTCTAGGCAGCACAAAACGCAATTCGTCTGAAAACTAAGATAGCATTTAGAGAGGTTAGCGAGGCTTAGGCACGCTGACAACTCAGCTCTATTGTGCAGGGTCTCCCTCCTGGCGGCGCTTCCCCTGCACAGGTCTCGCGAGCACGCACGAAAAAGCCCCGCACTTGGCGGGGCTTTCTCAAGTCTGGTTTTTACTGGCGATTAAGCGCTCTGACGGTTCTCGTCATCGACTTCTTCGAAGTCCGCGTCGACGACATCATCGCCATCGGCAGCAGCGTCAGACGCCGCGTCTGCGTTTGCGGCTTCAGCTTGCTGCGCGCCATAAATAGCCTCGCCGAGTTTCATTGCGGCCGTCATCAGGGCCTGATGCTTCTCTTGGATGTCAGCGGCATCGTCGCCTTCAGCGGCTGTTTTCAGCGCTGCTGCTGCATCTTCGATTTCTTTCTTCACATCTTCGCCGACTTTGTCGCCATGCTCTTCGAGCTGCTTCTCAGTCTGATGGGCAAGGCTTTCCGCATTGTTCTTGGCTTCGACCAAGTCACGGCGCTTCTTGTCTTCTTCAGCGTTGGCTTCTGCATCTTTCATCATCGCGTCAATGTCAGCGTCATTGAGGCCGCCATCGGCTTGGATAGTGATCTGCTGCTCTTTGCCGGTCGCTTTGTCTTTCGCGCCAACGGAAACGATCCCGTTCGCATCAATGTCGAAAGTCACTTCGATCTGCGGGACGCCCCGCGGGGCTGGCGGGATATCTTCCAAATTGAACTGGCCGAGATTTTTATTATCGGCCGCCATTTCGCGCTCACCTTGGAACACACGGATGGTCACAGCTGGCTGATTGTCTTCCGCAGTTGAGAAGGTTTGGCTCTTCTTGGTCGGGATCGTTGTGTTGCGATCGATCAGACGGGTGAAGACACCGCCAAGCGTCTCAATGCCGAGCGACAGAGGCGTCACGTCGAGCAGGACAACGTCTTTGACATCACCTTGCAAAACACCGCCCTGGATCGCCGCGCCGAGCGCAACGACCTCATCCGGGTTCACGCCCTTATGCGGCTCTTTGCCGAAGAAGCCTTTCACCGCTTCCTGGACCGCGGGCATCCGCGTCATACCGCCAACCAGAACCACGTCGTCAATGTCAGACGGGTTCTTACCGGCATCGGCAAGCGCCTTCTTACACGGATCAATTGTCCGCTTGATCAGGTCACTCACCAGGCTTTCCAGCTTCGCACGCGACAGTTTGATGTTCAGGTGTTTCGGGCCGCTTGCATCCGCAGTGATGAAAGGCAGGTTCACTTCATAGGACGAAGCAGAAGACAGCTCTTTCTTGGCTTTCTCAGCTTCTTCTTTCAGGCGCTGAAGCGCGAGCTTGTCGGCTTTCAGGTCAATGCCCTGCTCTTTTTTGAACTCGTCGGCCAAGAAGTCGACAATCCGGAGGTCAAAGTCTTCACCGCCAAGGAATGTGTCGCCATTGGTCGACAGCACTTCAAACACACCGTCGCCAATCTCGAGCAGCGAGACGTCAAACGTACCGCCGCCAAGGTCATAGACCGCGATGATTTTATTGACGTCTTTGTCGAGACCATAAGCTAGCGCCGCAGCGGTTGGCTCGTTGATGATGCGAAGCACTTCAAGACCTGCAATCTTACCGGCGTCTTTCGTCGCCTGGCGCTGCGCATCATTAAAGTATGCTGGGACCGTGATGACCGCTTGGGTCACTTCGCTGCCGAGATAGGCTTCAGCGGTTTCTTTCATCTTGGTCAGAATGAACGCAGAAACTTCTTGCGGCGCGTAGTCTTTGTCGCGGCCTTTGACCCAAGCGTCGCCATTTGGACCTTTGACGATCTCGAATGGGCTCAGCTCTTTGTCTTTTTGCGCGGTCGGGTCGTCAAAGGTACGACCGATCAGACGCTTGATCGCGTAGAACGTAAAGTCGGGGTTCGTCACAGCCTGACGGCGCGCCGGCATCCCGATCAGGCGCTCACCGCCTTCGGTAAAGGCGACAACAGACGGGGTCGTGCGCGCGCCTTCTGAATTTTCGATAACTTTGGCGTCTCCGCCATCCATGACAGCGACACAGCTATTGGTCGTGCCGAGGTCGATTCCAATAATCTTACCCATAATTTTTCTCTCCTTAGCCGCCGCCATTTGCCTCGAATCGGCCTGCTATGCAGCACCAGCAACCTGCGGCTCTATACACAAAGATGGTCGAAGGTGAAGACGGTGTTTCAGTCCGATCACCTCCGGTCTCACCGAATGTGGGAAACGTCAGGACAGGTTCAAGGGGTTTAATGGACTTAGATCTGGCAAAGAATTTAGTGGGCAAACCCGAAAAATATGCGCTACACTTGTCACATCACCAATGGAGACTACTTATGCGCTTGCTCATATCCCTCTCGATCCTTGCACTCGCTGCGTGCTCACAAACAAGCCAAGAGAGCGCGACAGATGACGTCGCTGCCCCTGAGCTACTGCCCGCTGCATCTGAAACGGTCGCTGACGAAGAGACAATAACGAGCAGCAATCTCCCCAATTTGGAGCAGGCTTGGGTCACGACCGGCTTCTCAGCGCCTGAAGGCGTCGCCACAGATGGCGATGTTTTGTACATCTCGAATGTCGCCGGTGAAGGAGATGCCAAGGATGGCGAAGGCTGGATCAGCCGCGTGTCTATGCAAGGCGAGGTTCTAGAAGAAAAATGGGTGGACGGGCTTAATGCGCCAAAAGGCATGGCGATCTACGAGGGCAAACTCTTTGTCTCTGACTTTGACGCCTACCATGTGATCGACATCGCATCTGCGCAGATCGAGAACACGTATCCCGTCGAAGGTGCTGGCTTCCTCAACGACATCACGGTTTGGCAAAATGGGGTCTACTTAAGCGATTCCGGCTCGGCGCGAATCTTTCAGATCGATGTGAATGGCTACAAAGAATGGCTGGCCGATGATCGTCTTGGCGGCGTGAACGGTCTAACCGCCGATGGCGACCGCTTACTGATCGCAACAATGAGTTCAGGCTCATTGTTCGAAACGCTCGGCGCGCGGGATTTGACCGAAATTGCCCGCGGAATGGAGAATGCGGACGGCATCGCCGTACTGGACGATGGCAGCTATCTCGTCTCCAGCTGGCCGGGTCAGATTTGGCATGTTGGATCTGATGGGCACACCACCGAGATCCATAATACCGAAGACGCGCCGACCTATCAGAACGACCTGACGCGGGTCGGTGATATGATCGTGGTTCCGAACTGGCAGCCGGGCACCGTCACAGCTTGGCGGCTAACAGCGAACTAGTTCGCCTGCCCCGCACTCACGGCGACCATTGCAGCGCGCAAGGTTCGGTCACCAATCTTCCAGCCCGCTTGGAACAGGCTCGCAATCGTGCCGTTCGGGTGCTCTGATGGAATATTTGCGACCGCTTGGTGCAGGTTTGGGTCAAACGCAGCGCCGGGTTCCACGTCGATCGCTGTTACGCCATGACGGGTCAGAACCGTGTGCAACTCTTTCTGAGTCATTTCGATTCCGCCGAGCAGGCCTTTGCCACCTTCTGTCAGAGCCTCACGTTCGGATTCAGGCAGCGCTTCCAGGGCGCGCGCCATATTGTCTGAGACACTGAGCAGGTCGCGGGCGAACTTTTCGATCGCATAGACACGCGCATCGCTCTTTTCGCGTTCTGACCGTTTCCGCAGGTTTTCCATCTCGGCCATGGCGCGCAGCATCTGATCGCGCAGCTCTTGCTTTTCAACCTCGAGGGCGAGGAGCTGTTGATCAACTGTCAGCTCAATCGGCTCTTCAATGTCCGCTTCCTCAGCATCAGGATCTGCCTCGGGCGCAGCCGCTTTGGCCGCTTTCAAAATATCATCAGCCGCTGCTTTGAGATCGGCTTTACTCGCATCTGGGCCCAGCTCTGGGGCATCATCTTTGACTGTTTCGTCACTCATCGCTTCAATTCACTCATTCTTGGCGGTGCTTGCCGAGCACCTCTCCAACCATCCGTGCTGTATAGTCAACCATTGGTATCACCCGCGCATAGTTGAGCCGGGTTGGCCCAATCACTCCGAGCGCGCCAATCACTTGACGTTCGGCGTTCATATAGGGAGCAACGATCACGCTTGAACCCGAAAGTGGAAAAAGACTGTTTTCCGATCCGATGAAGAGACGCACTCCATCTGCATCACGCGTTGAATCGAGTACTTCCAAAAGACCCTGCTGGCGCTCCAGCACATCAAACAATTGGCGCACACGCTCCATATCGTCGGCTGCAGATGTGTCATCGAGCAAGTTGGCACGGCCCTGAATGATCAGCCGTCGCTCCTCCCCAGGCGCGGCGCCGCTCCATTCGGCAAGGCCGCGCTGCACCAGATCCGTAGCAGCAGCATCAAGTTGGGCCTGATGCGTAGCGATTTCAGAGCGCACATCAGCCGCAGCCTCATGCAGCGTCCGGCCTTTCATTCTCGCCGCCAGATAATTCCCGGCCTCGATCAGCACAGTTTGCGGCAGACCCGGCGGGATTTTCACTAGCCGGTTCTCAACATCGCCCTGCTCCTTCACCAGCACGCAGAGCGCCTCCCCGGTTGACAGCGGGACGAATTCAACATGGCGCACCGCGGCGTCTTGGGTTGGCGATGAAACCAAGCCTGCGCCGCCAGCCAGGCCTGACAAAAGCGAAGACGCTTCTTTCAAAACACCGCTAAAATCGCGGCCAGCGCTGTTGAGACGCCCTTCAATAGCCGCGCGATCCGCCTGACCTGGATCCCCCATCTCCAGAAAGCCATCGACAAACAGCCGCAGGCCGGCATGGGTCGGCATCCGCCCCGCAGACACATGTGGTGCATCGAGCAGGCCAAGCTCAGTCAGATCAGACATGACATTGCGGATCGACGCCGCAGACAGCTCAATCCCAGCCTTTGACAAGGTCCGCGACCCAACAGGCTCGCCAGTTTCGAGATAGGTCTCGACAATTTGCTTAAAGATATCACGCGAGCGCTGATTCAAAGCCTGCATGATGGATGTGTCCGCATTCATACGAATTGAATAGGGCGCAGTTGGTCGAGTTTCAATCGGGCACGCGCGGTGAGTGAGGCCGATCGCTGTGGATGAGCTGGATTATTCGCTCGGTTTTGGTCTTAAGCGGCGCTGATTTGAATGTCTGCTTTGGGGCGAATTTGGCACGCTTGATTTGACCAAGAGAAACTCATCTGTGACACTGCGTATATGCATTTGTCGACTTCAGATTTTTTCCGCACAATGCTTGGTCCCAATCATCGCTCGCAGCGATGATCGTTTTCGATGCTGTCGGGTAAGCAACGCGAAGAGTTTGAAGCTTCAGGTGTTCTAAAAATCGAGCAACTGATCTCCAAGGAAGCGGTGTCCGGCGCGCGAGAGGGGGTTTTATCTCGATTTGAAACCTTGAACTATGCCTCGAATGGCAACTGGTGTCTTGATGAGAGACCACGCTCGATTTGGCCTGACAAAGGTTATAGCGCAAAGAAAATCGGCAATAAGATCAAAGAAGTGGAGCTGTTGCTGGATCAGCCGGGTGTAAAGCCGATTATCCAACACTTAATGGCAGACGCCGAGCTGGACACTCAGATGTTCAAACGCCCTCAGGTACTTGTCACACTCCCCAATGCGGAAGAATGGTTCATACCGAATGATGGATGGCACCTTGATAACCCGCGTCTAGCGAGCGGGGTGAGATCTGGTGTTCAGATTTTTATACTGCTCAGTGATATTGAGCCACGTGGAGGCGGTACGCTCGCGGTTTCCGGGTCGCATCAGCTGCTAAACGATGGCTCTTTCATTCGTCCTCGCGACGTGACGCAAAGATTAAGAAAGCTCCCCTTCTTTGAAGCGCTGTTAAAGGCACGCCATACCTCAATCGCTAAGTTTCGAGATCAGCACGGCGCCATTCAAACACCTGAGGATACTCGACTAGAGATTGTCGAAATGACAGGTAACGCTGGCGATGCTTATTTCATGGACACTCGTATCGTTCATAGCGGAGCACCTAATGCCAAAGATAGACCCAGAATGATGGTAACGCATAGATTTGTGCGCACCGACATGATCAAGGAAATCGAGGCAAACTCTTAGTCTTTTTCAGGATGAAGCCCCAGACGACCGCGCCTGGCAAAGCCTAAAGCAGGTCTTCCGAGCTCATCGACTCCCCCGTCAGGGGGTGGTTGAAACGCGAAACGCGCGCGGCATAGAACGCGGCGACCTTTTCCATATCGGCAGCATAATCGCCGCAAGGCACCAAAGCGCCATCGAGACCGCCAAATTTATTCTCATAGTCGATGAACCCCAACCCCACGGGAACTTCCGCCGCCAAGGCAATATTATAAAACCCTGTCTTCCAAGCTTTGACGTCGGCGCGGGTGCCCTCTGGTGCGATCACAAGACAAAGCTCGTCAGCGTCCTGATATGCTTCGACCACTTGTTCCACGAGCTGTGTAGAGCCGGACCGATCTACCGCGAGCAATCCCCACCAGCGCATCAGCCAACCAAAAGGCCCTTCGCCCAGGCTTTTCTTACCCATCCAACGTACTGGAATGCGATAGTAAAACGCGATGCCGAGCATTTGGGTGAGGTCCCAATTGGTCTCATGCGGGGCCGCAATGATCACCATTTTCTTGTCTGGTGGCGCCTCCCCGAGAACGCGCCAACCCATGAGACGATAGAGACCATAGAAGAAGACCCGCGCGAGCTCATAAGCAAAACTGCGCGGCGGACGCTTTGACTGCGCCGCCTTGGCCTTCATCGCTGCGATGTCCAATGTCCCATCCTCACCAGGTTCAAAGTCAGCCTAGACACAAGACCCAAAACCCGCAATTTGCGCCGTGCAGCTTAAGCTATGAAAGAAATGATAGATGACAGACTTCGCTCGCCCCTCTGGCCGCACCGCCGATCAGCTTCGTGAGGTTCGCCTCGAAACCGGTGTGACGCGCTACGCAGAAGGCTCATGCCTCGCCAAATTCGGGCATACGCATGTTTTGTGTACGGCGAGCTGGACAGATAAGGTTCCGGGCTGGATGCGCGGCTCGGGGTCGGGTTGGGTGACCGGCGAATATGGCATGCTTCCTCGTGCAACGCATACACGGGGACGGCGCGAAGCTGCGGCTGGAAAACAGTCTGGGCGTACGCAAGAAATTCAACGCTTAATCGGGCGGTCGCTGCGTTCGGTGGTTGATCTCGAAGCGCTCGGCGAGAACCAGATCACGATCGATTGTGATGTCATCCAAGCCGATGGCGGCACGCGCACCGCTTCGATCACCGGCGGTTTTGTGGCTCTGGCTTTGGCGTGTCGGTATTTGAAAGATGAAGGCGTCATCACACGCGACCCAATCCTCAAACAAGCCGCTGCGATTTCAGTTGGCGTCTATAAGGATGTCCCGGTTCTGGATCTCGACTATCCAGAAGACAGCGCCGGCGAAGCCGACATGAATGTCGTGATGAGCTCCGATGGCGGAATCATCGAACTGCAAGGCACAGGTGAAGAGCGCCCAATGACGCGCAGCGAGGTTGATACGATGATGGCGCTCGCTGAAAAAGGCTGCAACGAGCTGTTCGCCGCCCAGAAAGCTGCGATTGGATAGGTATGGACCGCTTACTTCCCTTTGCTGAGCAAATCGGCGCCGCGCTCAAATCACGCGGCGAAACGATTGCCATATCGGAATCATCGTCAGGTGGATTGATCTCAGCCGCCTTGCTCGCCGTACCGGGCGCCTCAACCTTCTATCGCGGCGCTGGGGTGATCTACACCCCACAAGCGTTTCGCGGGCTGATGGGCCTAGGGCGAGATGACATCAAAGGCATGCGGTCAGCGACAGAGCCGTACGCCCTCCTGATGGCGCGAACGATCCGTGAGAAACTAGATGCGAGCTGGGGTCTTTGTGAAACCGGCGCGTCTGGGCCGAGCGGCAATGGCTATGGCGATGATGCAGGCCACGTGTGCGTCGGGGTGGTCGGAACAACTGAACAATCACGAACGATCGAGACAGGCCTTAGCGACCGGAAAGAAAATATGTACTTGTTTGCGGAAGCAGCCTTGGAGCTGTTAAGCGAGCAGCTTCGCTAGGCGGCCTCGCTGGCCTCATTTGATTGGCCATCTTCGAACACGAGAATATCGCCGGGTTGGCAATCAAGTTCTCGGCATAAAGCTTCAAGCGTCGAAAACCGAACGGCTTTGGCTTTGCCGGTTTTCAAAATGGAGAGATTGGCGAGTGTCACGCCGACCCGCTCAGAGAGCTCGGTCAAGGACATTCTTTTTTCCAATAAAACCCGATCAAGGGTCACACGAATTGACACGTCATGGCCCTCCTAAATTGTCATTTTCTCTTCTTCGCGAAGGCGGGTGCCCTCTTTGAAGACTTGTGCCAGAATGAAAAGCACGATCACCGCTCCCCAAACTGCCATATTGATATTGATGTTCGCTTTGTAGCCTTCGCCAAGGTCGACCGTCGCCGCGAGGATCAAGACCGATCCGATGCGGATAATTTCCACCAAACCAATCGCAATCGCGATGTGTGTGAGGCGCGGTGCGTTCTCAGGTACGAATGGGTCACCGTCTGCCAAAGTCGATAAGATCTTTCGCAGTTGCGCGCAGACATAGGCAATCCCGGGGGCAAATACGACAAGCCCCACCAGAGCTGCCGCAATCCGTCCAGCGGGGACGCCGTCAGCGCGGGCTTCTACCAATGGAAGGTCTAATTCGCCGCCATTAAGGCTTCCGAGCAGTCCAATTCCGAGAATCACAAACAGAATGGTCCCGAGAACAATGGCGAGCCAGAAAATCACTGTCACGACTGTTGACAGAACCGCCGCCATTGAATTCTTGCGAGTGCCTGACATGCGTTTATGTCATCCTTCTGTCATTTCGCTACGTTTGTCACATAGCACAAAGTCACCAACTTACCGTTAAACGATAAGGTTATTCGTTCAAAAAGCAAGATCGGAGCCACATTGCATGTCGCGAAAACTACAGCCAGGTCGATTGGTCGCCGCCACGCACAACAAAGGCAAAGTGTCTGAACTAAAAGATCTTTTTGAACCTTTGGGGTTTGAAGTGGTCTCCGGGATCGAACTCGACCTCGACGAACCCGATGAAACGGAGTTCACATTTGAAGGAAATGCGCTGATCAAAGCGCGCGCTGCGGCGCAGGCCACCGGTTCGCCAGCTCTCTCAGACGATAGCGGATTAGAAGTTGCCGCGCTTGGCGGGATGCCGGGCGTGCACACAGCCATCTGGGCGGGCGAGCCGCGCGACTTTTACAAAGCAATGGAAAAAGTTGAGCGCGAACTGGTCGCGATTAATGCCAAAGACCGGAGCGCCAAATTCGTCAGCTGTCTTGCCGTCGCTTGGCCCGATGGAACGGAAGTTACGTTTCGCGGCGAAGCGCATGGCACGCTCACCTGGCCGCCGCGCGGGGACATGGGATTCGGATATGACCCTGTTTTTGTGCCAGTTGGGCACGACGTCACCTTCGCTGAGCTCGAACCAGCTCAGAAACATGCGATGAGCCACCGTGCCGTTGCGTTCGACAAGCTGAAAGCGGCGCTCCTCTAATGAACGCGGTCGGGCCAGAATATGGGTTTGGGCTGTATATCCATTGGCCCTATTGCGCCCGTATCTGTCCGTACTGTGATTTCAATGTCTACGCTGCAAAGGACCGCGAAAGTGATCCTCTGGTTCAGGCAATCATCGATGATATTCGCACCCATCGAACTGCTCTGCCGGGTCACCCTGCACTCGATTCAGTGTTCTTTGGCGGCGGTACGCCCTCCTTGCTTTCGGCCAACCAAATGGAGCGTATCCTCGCCGCTGCAGAAGAGAGTTTCGGTCTCAAAGCGAATGCAGAGATTTCACTCGAAGCCAATCCGAATGACGTCTTGCGCGGCGCGCTTTCAGAATGGGCTCTGGCCGGAATCAATCGCCTATCCCTGGGGATCCAAAGCCTGGACGATGAAGCGCTCGCATTCCTGGGGCGCAATCATACCGGACAAGACGCCCGCGCCGCCGTGGATCTTACTCAAAAGCAGTTCGACAATCACTCTGTAGATCTGATCTATGCCCGCCCCGGACAAACCGCGGAGGCTTGGCAACAGGAGCTCACCGATACGCTTTCCCTCGGCGCGCCGCATCTGTCTTTGTATGAGCTAACCATCGAAGAACGCACCGCATTCGGAAAACGTGCAGCGCGCGGCGATTTCATTCCTATGGCGGATGATGATCAGGCCGACCTGTACGATCTCACCCAAGAGGTTTGCGAGGCGCACGGCCTGCCGGCTTATGAAGTGTCAAACCATGCGCGTGCAGAGGCGTATCAGTCGCGGCACAACCATATCTATTGGGCAAACGGGGACTGGATTGGGGTTGGTCCAGGCGCACATGGTCGCCTGACAATCGACGGTCATCGATTGGCGACGGAAGCGGAAAAGCGGCCTGCTGATTACGTCGAGGCGCAAAAACCAGGTCAGAACACGCTCTCTCAACAAGATACGGCAACCGAGTTTCTCGCCATGGCTCTTCGCCCAACCAGGGGCCTCAACCTAGAGCGCTTTGAAACTTTGTTTGGCGTGCCTGTTGATTCTAACGTGGTTTCGAACCTCAGCGATCAAAAGCTCGCAGAACAAGATGGCGATCAGCTTCGACTGACGCAATCTGGTCGCTTGATGGCGGACTATATTGCGAGCCTGCTGGTACCCTACTGATAGCGTGACAGCGCTTCATCCAGAATGCGCTCCAGGTCTTTAATCGTCGTGACTTGCTTCATCGTATGACAATGCGGCCGGTAGCGTGGCAGCTCGCTGTCACCGCTGCCCCACAGGCTCTCGCCTTCGGGCGTTAGCCAAATAACCCGCTTCACGCGCCCCGCAGCCTCTCGGAACAGGTCCAGTCGTGGATCGCCATAATTCGAACGCCCATCCCCGAGAACGATGAGAGTTGTTCGGCGATCAAGGGTGTTCCAATGGTTCATCTTCAGGTCTGAAAGCGACTGGCCATAATCGGTCGAACTCATCCCGATTGAATTGATAATCTTGTCCATCGCTGCGGCGAAATCGTCGGTCGCCAGTGTATCACCGACATCTTCCAACCGACCCGAAAACGCAAAAGACTCAATGTCCGGTACAACCTCGTTCAAACTGTAGAGCAGCATCAAGAAGAACCGGACGACCCGCGCCACCGATCCCGACACATCGCAGACCGCAACAATCTTAGCGCGGTCCCGCTTGGTCTGTTTCCAAGCCAAGTCGAATGGTACGCCATCAAAGCCCGCATTCGCCCGCAGAGTCTTTCGAACATCAAGCTGACCGCGATTCTTTTTACGGCGACGACGCGAATGCTTCACGGCGAGGCGTTTTGCGATCTTTTGAACCAGCACCTGCATACGGCCCAGATCACGGACATCCAGCGCCGTCAGTGCCGTCTCTGCGAGGACGTCTTCCCGGAAGGCCAACGTCGCGCCTGCGCCATAGGTTTCGAAGGCTTGTTTTGCGTGCTCGCGGGCGCGCGAGAACATCTCTTTTCGCCCCTCAATCAGCTCTTCGGCATAGGCCTGGCCATCCTCGGTCCGTTCCCTGAAGGCTTGCATCATTTCGCCTTCAAGGCGCTCAATCCCAAGCGACTTCATCATCTGCTGGGCGTAGTAAGAGACCTGCGTCGAGAAGCGGATTTCCTGAAGCCCTGCCTCTTGCCCTGCCCGTTCCATCGCCATGGCAATTGCGGTTTCGTCGCCATTCTCTAGCAAGTCGAGAAGATCACCTGGCCCCTCGCCTTCCGATGATGATTCAGAGGAGTCTTCCTGCGCAGGCGGCTCACTTTGTGGTACGGGCTGGCGCGAGAAATAGAGATCAAACAAGCGATCATGCGCCTCTTTCTCCGTTGGAGATTTAGCCAGCACACAGCGCAGCGTATCTAGCAGTCGTTGCCGGTCGGCATATCCGATCAGTTTAACAGCTTCGGCCGCATCAATCGCCTCACCGGTTGAGACCCGCACATCCGCAGACCGGAGTGCGCGAATAAAGTCGGTGAGGACTTGTTCCGCCATTTAGGTCGCCGTTGCTGCGGCTCGGGCCAACGTGCGGACATCTTTGTCGACCGCTTGAATATCGCTTTCATGCTTGAGCAGCACGTTCAAAGTCGAACGAACCATCTCTTCATCAAGCTCTGTCGCGTGCATCAAAAGCAGCGTCCGTGCCCAATCGACGGTTTCCGAAATTGACGGGCGTTTCCGGATATCGAGATCCCGCAAACCTTGAACGAAGTCGACCAACTGCTTCAGCAAGGCATCAGAAACGTCCGGCACACGCGCGCGGACAATTGCTTGCTCACGTTCAGCCTCAGGGAAGTCGATATGCAGGTGCAGACAACGGCGTTTCAAAGCATCGCCGAGCTCTCGAATATTGTTTGAGGTTAGGATCACCAATGGCGGAACTTGCGCACGGATCGTGCCAATCTCGGGTACCGTCACCTGATAATCTGACAGCACTTCGAGCAAATATGCCTCGAACTCTTCATCAGATTTGTCGATCTCATCAATCAGAAGAACCGAACCCTTATCTTGCTGCATCGCGGTCAGTAGAGGACGCGGCTCAAGGAAGGTTTCGGAATAGAACAGATCTTCAAATGAAGTCAGTTTGTCGAACGCGGCATTCAGCGTTCCTGCCCCATCCATCACTTCGCCGAGCTTCTCTTTCAAAAGCTGAGTGTAGAGCAACTGCTTGCCATACTTCCACTCATACAGCGCTTTGCCTTCATCGAGCCCTTCATAGCATTGAAGGCGATTCAAAGAGATATCGAGATAGCGCGCCATCGAGGCGGCGAGATCGGTCTTCCCAACCCCTGCCGGGCCCTCAATCAGAATCGGTTTGCGCAAATTGTGCGCAAGATAAATCGCAGTCGAGATTTCGCGGGTCGAGATATAGCCGACAGAGGCCAATCCGGCCGTAATCGCATCAATCGAAGTCAGAGTTTCATAGCCGGTTTTCGTCATGGCCCTCTGGTAACGGGGCGGTTCGGCTGTCGCAAGAATGACCTTGAGGCAAGCGCTCTGGCCAAAGCAGGTCGCCCTAGCTAGGCTCGTGCCCGAACAGATATTTGGAGCTTCCTCATGCGGTCTTTGGTTTTCGGCGCACTCGCCTTGTCGATCATGTCAGCCTGCCAGGCGCAAGAAGCGGCGGAGGTCCAACTCACCGAAGACGAAATCGCCTCCGCCCTCGCTCCGGATTGGCGGGACGTGTCACCAGAAAACCTGATCTTGGTGGAAACCACCTATGGCGACATCGTCATTGAGCTAAACGCAGATTTCGCCCCCAATCATGCCAATCAATTCCGCCAACTTGTTCGCGACGATGTCTATAACGGGACCCGGTTCTATCGCGTCATTGACGCCTTTGTCGCGCAAGGCGGTCTTCAAGATGAAGAGATCATCGGAAAGTACCCAACCGTCGATAATGAAAACGATCGCCCGATCTCTGAGGCCGCCTTCGTCCCGCTTGGAAATGCTGATCTGTTCGCACCGGTCGTCGGGCACATTGATGGATTTGCCGTTGGCCGCAGCGAGACCTTAGGCAGCGAATGGTTGCTCCACTGCCCGGGCGCCCTCGCTATGGCCCGCGACAATGATCCTGATAGCGGCGGTACCGAGTTCTATATCGTCCTCGACGCCCAGCGTTATCTCGATCGCAATCTGACAGTGTTCGGCCGCGTCATCGATGGCATGCAATACGTTCAAAAACTGAAGCGGGGCGTCAGAGCGATTGAAAGCGGCGTGATCCAAGCCCCAGACCAGGGAGACGAAATCATGTCGATGACGGTCGCGGCGGACATGGACCGGGCCATCCGCCCGGCCTATCAGGTTCAGGCGATGCCGACGCAGGCTTTTGAAGATGCCAAAACCGCCAAGCGGGTGCGCGAAGAGGACTTCTTCTATCGCAAGCCACCCGAAATGCTCGACATTTGCGGATTTGAAGTTCCGGTCCGCAAGACGCCGGAATAGCGCCTAACCCATAGTCGGAATGATGAATGCCTGATCGCCGATATCGCCTTCCGGCCAGCGTGAGGTGACGGTTTTGATTTTTGTCCAGAAGCGGACGCCTTCCGGGCCGTGCTGGTTGGTGTCACCAAAGGCCGAGCGCTTCCAGCCGCCAAATGTGTGATAGCTGACCGGCACCGGGATTGGGACGTTGATCCCCACCATGCCGACATCAACTTGCGCTGCAAACTCCCGGGCGGCGCGGCCATTGCTGGTAAAGATCGCGACGCCGTTGCCGTATTGGTGCTTGCTCGGAAGCGCAGCGGCCTCTTCTAAACTCTCAGCTCGCACCACTTGAAGAACCGGCCCGAAAATTTCTTCTTCGTAGGACTGCATACCGGGCTTCACGTGATCGAACAGAGACGGTCCGATGAAATAGCCCTTCTCGTGCCCTTGCAGCGTATGGCCGCGACCATCGAGCTTTAGGTCCGCGCCTTCATCGACGCCCATCTGAATATAGCTTTCAACTTTCGCTTTGTGAGCGGCTGAGACGACAGGACCATAATGCGCTTCGCCATCGGTTGAGACGCCAACTTTCAAAGCCTGCGCCGCATCGAGCATGCGCTCTACAAACTCGTCTCCGGTTTTCTGACCGACGGTTACGGCCACGGGCAGTGCCATACAGCGTTCACCGGCGGAACCGTAGGCCGCGCCGACAATATCTTTGACCGCCTGCTCCATATTGCAATCCGGCATGATGATGCCGTGGTTCTTTGCGCCGCCCATGGCCTGGACGCGTTTGCCGTGCGCCGTGCCCGTCGCATAAACATATTGAGCGATGTCTGATGATCCGACAAAGCTGACCGCCTTGATATCCGGATGGGTGAGGATGGCATCGACAGCCGTCTTGTCGCCATTGATCATATTGAGGACGCCCGCTGGGGCGCCAGCCTCCATGAACAGCTCCACCATGCGGAGCGGGACACTTGGGTCTTTTTCAGACGGCTTCAGGATAAACGTGTTTCCGCACGCGATCGCCACCGCGAACATCCAGCATGGGATCATCGCCGGGAAGTTAAACGGCGTGATGCCAGCAACCACGCCAAGCGGCTGACGCATCGAATAGACATCAATGCCCGGGCCTGCGCCTTCGGTATACTCGCCCTTCTGCAAGTGTGGGATGCCGCACGCAAACTCGACCACATCAATGCCGCGCTGCACATCGCCGCGTGAGTCGGCGACGACTTTGCCATGCTCAGACGAAAGGAGTTCAGCAAGTTCGTCCATATTGGCCTCTAGCAGACGCTTGAACTCAAACATCACGCGGGCACGACGCTGGGGATTAGTTGCGGCCCAGACCGGCAGGGCTTGTTTTGCGTTCTCAACAGCTGCGGCAACCTCGGCCTCAGTCGCGAGCGCGACGCGCGCCTGAACCTCGCCGACATTTGGATCATAAATATCGCTAAACCGGCCCGATGTCCCGGCCACGTTCTGGCCACCGATGAAATGAGTCACTTCGCGCATCGCGCTTCTCCCGAACCTGTCTAATTATTTTCAGGTGAGATCGCGCATTCAGGCTAGCAAAGCAAGTCTTGCCCAAAGGTCAGTTTGTGATCGTGAAGAAGACCAGCTTAGCCCGCGAGCCGACCGCGTAACTCAACCGCCGACACATGCCCGGCCGCACGTGACATGAGAGCGTCCGCAATGGTCGCAACCAGCTCGGGACCCGCAATTGGTTTTTTCAGCGCGCGATCTGCGCCCATGGCGATACAATCCTGGCGGCGTTGGTCCGCAATGTCCGCTGTCAGAGCAATGATTGGCACTGACGTATTCTCGCCGCCTCGGCGCCGAACTTTGTCAATGAAACTCATCGCTGAGCCATCCGGCAAATGGAGGTCGGTCAAAATCGCCTGGAACTGTTTGAGCGCCAAGAAGGACTCAGCCACGTGTAACGTACCAGCGTGGTGCACCGTCCAACCAGCTTGCTCCAACGCGCTGATGACAACCATGGCGGAGGCTTCGTGATCCTCGACCAAGAGGATGTCGCCAAGTTCGAACTTGCCTTTGCGCGGCGCCGATTTGTTGAGCCAGTGACCGGGTTCTTTGCTCGTGGCGCGTTCGACGGGAACGTTCAGCGTAAACACACTGCCGCCTTTTGGATTATCGGCATGAGACAGGCTGCCACCAAGCGCTTTTGCAAGCGCGCGGGAGATTGTCAGACCAAGTCCCCACCCCTTTACGCCGTCAATTTCCGGGCCTTTTTCGAAGACTTGCATGAACCGGTCGCGCTGATCAGGTGATAGGCCTCGCCCGGTGTCTGCCACTGAAAGCGCGAGCATCAAGGTCTGTCCAACAGGTTTGGTTGACATCGTCACTTCAACCTGTCCTTCGCGCGTGAATTTAAGGGCGTTTGAAACCAGATTGTTCGCGATCTGGCGGATCCGGCCATGGTCAGCAATCACGTGTCCAGGGCCATCCGGAATAATCCCAACGCGCAGGGCGAGACCTCTGCGGGAAGCTTCATTGCCCCATAGACGGCGCAGATCACTTGCCAATTCTCCAAGGTCGGTCGCTTCAGTCCGCACATCAAGTTTGCCTGCCTCGAGCCGAGCGAAATCCAGTGTGTCGGTCAGAATGCGATCCAGAGTCTCGCTTGACCTTACGATGGTTTGGGCGATGTCTTTTTCATAGTCATCGCGAACGCGCGACGCCAGCATGTCCGATAGACCCATGATCGCCGTCAGCGGCGTTCGGATTTCATGAGCGAGCGTACCAAGGAGTGGAATGCTCGTATCGGTGCTGACTGGAGGAGCAGTGGATGCTGGGGCGGGCGCGCTCCCGGGCTCCGTCGCAAACGCCGTCATCAGCGCGTTGCGAAACTTAGCCGGGCTGAGAACGCCTTTGAACCGTCGGTCTTCAACGATGATACAGCCGCGAGACATGACATCGTCGATTTGTTTTCCGACCCGAGCGATAAAGTCGCGCACAGTGGTTTGAGCCTTCAGGACCACCGCGCGCGCGGAAACCAAATCCCCGATCGCAAGACTAGATTGCGCGTCCGATCCAGCGCTGACCGCAAATTCAAATGCGAGCGTCCGGCCAATCAGACCAGCCGGGCGCTTATCTCGAACCAGGATAAAATAGTTTGCACTCGGGTCGCTCTGAAACAGCTCGACCACGCGTGATAGCGGTGTGCTCGCGGAGATTGGCTTTGCGGTCTCGACAAAATCGCCCAGGCAAACCTGCATGGCGGATCCCTCATACTCTACAGTCAAGTATGAGAAATTGAACGCAATTCCTTTACGGCTTGCAAATCACGCGGAGATTTTTTTATTTTATCTCGCTGTGGTGTGAAACGATCTTGCTGACGAGACCATATTTCACCGCTTCTTCAGCGCTCATCCAATGGTCCCGATCCGTGTCTTCAACAATCTTTTTCAATGGCTGACCGGTCGCTTCAGCAAAAATCTTGTTGAGACGCTCACGCATCCGTACGATCTCGCGAACCTGGATTTCGACATCAGAGGCTTGGCCGCCGACACCGCCGCGTGGTTCATGAAGCAGGAAGCGGGTGTTTGGTAGCGCGAAGCGGTTTTCTTTCTTGGCGGCTGCGTAAATGAGCGCACCCGCACTCGCGACCCAGCCAGACCCTAGAACTTTAACCGGCGCCCCGACGAACTTGATCATATCATGGATCATATCACCGGACTCGACGTGACCACCGGGCGACGAAATCACCAAGAGGATTGGATCTGAACTATCAGATGCCAAAGCCAATAGGCGCTCGCAGACGCGGCGGGCGAGTTTATCGTCGACACCGCCGGTCAGCATGATTGTACGAGCATTGAACAGCGCTTCTTCCAGAAACGCGTTCGGCTCGCTCATCGGTTTCGCTTCGTTTTCATCATCAAGGCGTGTCATGCAGTCTCCGCAATTCTCTTGGCGAGAGATTTGATGTGCGCGGGGCGCTGGGTCAAGCAGCAAGATGCCTATTTTGTGTGGGTAACCGTTAACCCGAAGATTTCAACGATCACTTCAGGCTCCGGTTCATTCTCATAGCTGTCGATCAATTCAGCATCGATCGGCACTGGCGGATTAGAAGCGAACTCGATCTTTCCGCCCGTCTCGAGATATGTCGCAAAGGCTTCGATCCAGTCTGCGGCTGGCGGAAACTCAGCTGCGGCTGTGGCTTTGCCCATGCGAGTCATGGTGCCGAGATAGGTTCGCATTTGCGCCGGCTCCATACTGCCGAGCACAGCGCCCCAACCCTCTTCTGGATACTCTTTGCCAAGCGCATTGGCGAAGCCGAAAAGTTTATCATAGACGCCTTTGTCTTCCTCGAGCCAACGCGCGCCCCGAAACGCGAATGCGTCCTGAAATGCTGTTTCGAAGGCGGCTTCGCGGTCTTCAGACTCGAAAGCGGTTTTCAAAGCATCATAGACGGGAAGTGAGATAGCGGCGTCGAGCTCTGAGCGCCCGAGACCTTGTGCATCCCATCGGAAGGTAAAGTCAGTTGGCCCGGCGTCTGCATCCCATGTCGCCTTTGCAGAGAGATCAAACGGGATCTGGTCCAGACCATGCTCTGGAAGCAATTCCATGGCTTTCTCGACGCCCTCGCGGACCATTTGCATCTGCTCACGCTCACTTTCTGGCAGATCATCTTCGTCAACGCCCGCCATAAAGCCTTCAAAGATAACAAAGAAGAATTCGGTCAGCTCTCCTGTATTCAGAAGCGCATCCTCAAAACCAAAACTAATATCGCTTGGGATGACCCACTCGAAATTCTGGCCGTCAAAATAGCCGCGCTCGGCCGTCAGGATGGTTTTGTCGTTGAGCTTCGAAACATAATCCGAGACTTCCCACGCTCCAAGGCTCATCAAATCGCGTTCATCCATCATTGGCAGTTCAGAGCGCGCAAGATAGCCCATCACTTTATCGAGCTTCATGTTGCGCACTTCGGCGGCATCATAGCTTTCTTCCTGGCTCATCATGAATCCGGCCGGAAATCCGGACATGGTCATCACGTCACCTGGCGAAAGGGCGTCATTGTAGGAATTGGTCTGGGAGCCGGTGTACCCGCGGGCAATATTCTTCTCGATGTCGAACCCTTGCAGGTTCTCTGCGGCCGCGAAATCGATTGTGAAAGCGCCGCTGAATTCTGCGCCCGGCTGGCGCATTTCTAGAGCAATCTCCGTCCCCATCGAGACGTTTTTCTCGATTGCGAGAGAGCGCGAGATCGCGATCAGTTGCTGCCCGGCATGCACGAAATCGACGACCTCGCCGGGGATGTCTTCGTCAAGATCAGTGATCAGCTCCGGCGGCAGCAGGGACAGTTCCCAGGGGCGCAGCGAAACACCGGAGATCACGAAGCGCTCTGTATTGCTCTCAAACCGGTCAAAGCCAAGTTCGAATCCGTCAGGGAGTTCGCCGTCTATCTGCTGCAAGATCTGATCGAAAAACGCATTGAACGCGGCTGCAACACCGAAATAGGAGACATTCGTCCCCTCCATGCGCGTAAATAGAGCGCCTGATTCCGCTAAGCGATCCCCAGCTAGTCGGGACACAAGCAAGTCACCGTCATAGCCCCATAGTTTCGCAGTTTCGAAATTCACACCGAACTTCTGTTCTCCGCCAAAACCGATAGCGAGGCCGTCGAATAAGGTTGCGCCTGAGGCCTGATCGAATGATTTTGCGTCCCAGGTTAGGCTGGCATAGTCTGGCAGATTTGCCACAAGCGGTGCCAGATCGGCCTCATTTGCGTTTTCTAGGGTGAACGCCTCGTTTGCGAATGCGAGATAGGCTTCATATTCAGCGTCAGCAGAAGACGATTCTGTCGCCGCGACTGGGTCATCAGTTGGTGCCTCAGGCTGTGTGCAAGCGGTTAGGCCAGCAGCAATAACAATCCCAGCGGTCAGGTATTTCAGGCTCATTACAGAGTCTCCTTTGTTCAGTGTCCCTTAAACGCCATTAGGGCATGTACCACAATTTCGTGCGCGCGCAGCCTCGCTGCACCTCCAAGTTCCGGAAGATCGACCATAAAGATCGCAGCAACGGGCTCAGCCTGGGCAGCGCGCAGCAGTTTCAGTCCGGCCTCTGCCGTTCCGCCGGTCGCGATGAGATCATCTACCAGCAACACTTTGTCCCCCGCACTTAGCGCATCGGTATGCATGTGCAGCTCATCGGTTCCGTACTCGAGTTCGTAGGTCTCGCTAAACGTGGTCCATGGTAGCTTTCCAGGCTTGCGTAGAGCCGTGAAGCCAGCGCCCAGTTCAACAGCGAGCGCCCCGCCCAGAATAAAACCACGCGCATCAATGCCTGCGACTTGATCAATTGTCTGATCGCGAAACGGCTCAGCCATCAATTTGACCGCATGATGGAACGCTTCTGCATGCGCCATCAGCGTTGTGACATCGCGAAACATGATCCCCGGCTTCGGATAGTCAGGGATGGTCCGAATAAACTGCTTTAGATCCATTAGCTTAGTGTACGGAGCCCGAACTTGTTGGTTTCGGGTCTGGCATAGGATCGCTGCTGGGATCAATCGCTTCAACCTCGCCAGCCGGTGGGTTTGTTTCCACTGCCTCAGCTTCGAGCGGTTCCGCTTCGACAACAGGCGGCTCTGGTGCGGGGTCTGATTTGGTCTCTGGCGAAGTGGTCTCTGGCTCAACTTTTTCTGGCGTAGCGTCCACGACGTCCGCCTCCAGCGTTTCATTTGCCTCTTTCTTGGTTTTGCGTTTCCAGAACGGTGCGTTCGGATCTGCCTTACGGTCATACTGCATCGCATAGAACTCATGAGCGGTATGGGTCAGCGGTTTCGGCGTGAGGGTCATGCCTTCAGAGCGCAGATATTTCACAACTTGATCTCGCAAGTGCAGCCCCGGCAACGCATGCGCGTCGAAGGGCGTGGCTTTCATCCAATCCCGAACATCCCAGGAGCGCGTTGTACGCGCATGATCCGGCGGACAGCCTTTGTGCTGCTCCCAAAGGTATAGAGTTGCGATTGATCCAATCAGAGCCTGCGTCGCATTATCTGCAGGGGCTTTGACATCACTCGCCTTCGCCAGAGCCGCGCGCAAAGTCTGCTTATGCGCACTGAGCTCATTATAGTTCCCGCGAATGATTGTCAGGCCGCGCCGGTCCGCTTCGTTGGGGCGAGACAAGAGCGCGTCGAGCTGCGGATGTACAACCGGAATGATATCGATATCGCTTCGGAGGCTTCCGTTCGCTACACCGCGTAACTCGTCCAACAGGCGCTTTAGATTGAGACGCATTTCGTGACGAATACCATCTAAAGAGCGCTTCTCCATATCCCGCTCGCGATCGACCCACCGCCAGGCCGACCAGGCCAAATAGCCAATCGCAACGATAAGGATGAGCAGTCCGGAAACCAAAAAGGTTTCAAAGGTCGCGTTCAACATGTTCGTTTCCCCTTTGTTAACCTTCTAGCAAAGGTCTGACAGGGAAGCCACTGGCAATTAGGGACTAAACGGCGACGGGCGCCTTGATGTGTGGATGCGATTGGTAATCCACTAAAGTGAAATCTTCATATTCCCAGCCAAATAGATCGGTTTTGTCGGGATTGAGGATCATTTTTGGCTCTGGATAAGGCTCTCTCGTCAGCTGTAGGCGCGCCTGTTCGATATGATTCGAGTAAAGGTGTGCATCGCCAAACGTATGCACAAACTCGCCGGGCTTTAGACCTGTCGCGCGCGCCATCATGAGCGTCAGCAAGGCATAAGACGCAATATTGAACGGAACGCCCAGAAAAACATCGGCGGAGCGCTGATATAGCTGACAGTTCAAACGGCCATCCATGACATTGAACTGGAACAAACAGTGACAGGGTGGAAGCGCCATAGAAGGCACATCTGCTGGGTTCCAAGCCGAGACCACCATACGCCGCGAGTCCGGATTGGTGCGAATTTCGTCGAGCACCCATTGGATCTGATCAATCACGCGGCCGTCTGGCGCTGCCCAGCTACGCCATTGTTTGCCATAGACCGGGCCAAGGTCGCCATTCTCATCGGCCCACTCATCCCAAATCGACACTTTGCGATCCTGCAACCAGCGCACATTTGTGTCCCCGCGCAAGAACCAAAGCAGCTCAACAATAATCGAGCGGAGGTGCAATTTCTTCGTCGTCACCATCGGAAACGACTCAGACAGATCGAACCGCAACTGTCGTCCGAAGACACCGAAAGTCCCCGTCCCTGTGCGATCGCCGCGTTCTATACCATTGTCGAGAATATCTTGCAGAAGGTTCAAATACTGTCGCATGTTTCGTCCAAATCACGACTCGCCCGGCGATTCCAGTACGAACCCACAGGCTTGGTAAACAAAAGCTCTGCGATGACGTATTAATCCACACCAAAATTCTAACGGGACCTCAATCGGCTTAGATTATCAGTGTGTCTCATATGAGGGCGTTAGGACGCAGAAGCGTTGTACAAAATGAGACACACTGAGCTATTCAAGAATGAATATGGGCAGGTCGCAATCCTATTCGGATTGGTCCTTATCCCACTCGTCGCGGTCGCAGGATTTGCGATCGACTTCCAGCAAACCGTCAAGCGTAAGGCGAAAGCCCAGCTGATCATGGACTCCGCTGTTTTGGCAGCGGCCCGGGTCAAACAAACCGGCGCGAGCAATGATCAAGTTAAACTCGCGGTTCAGCAATTCATGGATGGTCAGCTCAACGGGCTTCCAGGATTGTCGTGCACCCCCGCTATTGTCACGGTTTCGACTACTGACGAAGAGATCGACGCGCAAATGCGGTGTCGTCAAACGACATCCTTGATGCAAGTGCTTGGGCAAGACCATATGCCTTTCAACGTTATCTCGGGATCTGAATACGGCATCGATAAGATCGATGTTGCGTTCATGTTTGACGTCTCAGGATCAATGAACAGCTCAAATCGACTGTCCAATTTAAAATTGGCGGCGCAGGACGCCGTCGACATTCTACTTCCGGTCGATGCGACACCTGAGCTAATTGAGAACACACGACTAGCTATGGTGTCTTACAATGGCATGGTCGATGCGGGCGATTATTTTGAAGACGTGACCGGCGTCACGCCGACGCGAACTTATACGCATGAGATTGCGGGCTATGGCCCCGGCGATTACACCGTCGGCAACACTTTTGATGACTTCCTCGTTGGTCTGTATGACACTGACACTGGCGATTTGATTTCCGAGATCGGCAGAGGCGCGATCATTGAAGTGCAAGATCACCAAGACGATGATCTCACCATTGCCGTCACTATGGACCCATCGCATGATCTTTATGGCCAGGTCGAAAGTATGCGTCTGCGTATGTCGGGCACTGAATCGAACGACAAGAGAGAGAATGTCGAACCCTACGCAATGTACGGCGATGGCGGCACTACCGATAATATGAACGGTGAGTCCTGGGACATGGGTGACTTCACACTCCGCTTGCAAGCCTACAGAAACAATAGCCAGAGCGGAACGAAACTTTTTGACGAAACCTTTGACTTTACGCTCGTGCGCGAAGGCGGGTCTGAACCTGAAACCAAAACATATACCCTGACATCAACATGTGTCTGGGAACGTGATGGGCCGTTCAAGTTTACGGATCTTCATCCGGTTGTGGGGGGATACCTTTCGCACAGCGAAGCCTGGTTTGTCGAAGATAGCGACCACAGCAACGGTGGCACCTGGGAAGTTGGACACCGCAACCGCCCGTTTGATAATAAATATGATGGCGACGAATGTCGTGACATCGAGCCGGTCGAGCTGACCAATAATCGCACCACGCTGAGCAATTACATCACGTCGCTGACCGCGGGTGGGTGGACAGCCGGTCACTTGGGTGTCGCCTGGACCTGGTACCTCATCTCTGAAGACTGGAATACAATCTTCACCGGCGATGCGGCTCCGCTTGACTATACTGAGCCGGACTCCGCCAAGATCGTAATTCTCATGACAGATGGTGCGTTCAACACTGAAATCTATCCTGAGCAGGGAAACTCGGACGCACAAGCGCGTGACGTATGTGACAATATGAAATTGAAAGACGTCAAAGTCTATTCGGTTGCGTTGAACGCGCCCAGCTCAGGTAAGGCTGTGCTGGAATACTGCGCGACTGGCCCGAGCTACTATTTTGAACCGGAGACGGGTGCGGAGCTGAAAGAAGCATATCGCCAGATCGCCGTTTCGATCTCGGATCTTAGAATCTCGAAGTAATCCCCCACCATTTTCGAGGAATTCGGCGATGCGCTTGTCCGCGCATCGCCATTTTTTTATTCCGCAGCGATGAGTGTGGTCTTTGACTTGGGCAATGTGCCATCTGGCCAATGCTGCCAATATTCAGCCTCGCGGGCAGCAGCTTTGACGATTGCCGCCTCTTTCACGTGGCCATAGCCGCGAATCTCATCCGGAATTTCGGCAATAGCGACGGCCAAGTCGAGATTCTTCTCGTTGAGGTCACCTAGCATACGCTCAACATTGTCGAGATACTGGTCTCGCAATTTGCGTTCGAGTTTACGTTCACCCGTCCAACCAAATGGATCAAGTCGAGTACCGCGTAGGAACTTAAACCGTTTCATCAGTTTGAAGCCAGTTTTCATCCTAGGACCAAACTGACGTTTGATCAGATGGCCATTTTCGTCCTTTTTGGAGTTAAGCGGCGGCGCCAAGTGGTAAGCGACCTTCCCGCCTTTGAACTTCTTAGCGAGATAGGCGTCGAACTTGCCGTCTGTCCAAAGGCGCGCGACCTCATACTCGTCTTTGTAAGCCATCAATTTGTATCCAAAACGCGCCACAGCTTCTGTCAGGCGTTCGCCTAGCCCAGCCGCTGTTTCGGCGGTGCGGACCCGCTCAACGAAGTCGCGATAGGTCTGCGCATACTTCTTGTTCTGGTACTCAGTGAGACGGGCTGCGCGATTATCGATCAGCTCATCCAAGCTCATTGGCGTGATATGACCGCGCGGATCTTTCGCAGGCTCCAAACGCTCTGGATCGTAGGCTGCGATCCGGCCGAGATCAAAGGCCGCCATATTATCGTCCGCCTTCACGCCATTCAGTTTGATCGCGCGATAGATCCCGCGCAGCGAGATCGGTAGCTGGCCTTTCTGCCAGGCATATCCCGCCATGATCATATTGGTGTAAATCGCTTCATTGAAGTAGAGAATGGCCAGCGCCTCGGCATCGAAAGCCGCAAAATCTGTCGCTTGGCGCTTTACGCGCGCGGCGAGCAAATCGCTCTCAAATTTCTTCGATCGATCCCGGATAAACTCACTGGTCGGTGTGACGTCACTATTTGCATAAGCCGCCGTGCGATCGGCATCCATAAGGTTAAGCGCATCGCCGCCCGCAGCGACCACGAGGTCACAAGCGATCATGCAATCGGTGCTCGCCGGCGGCACGCGGCCGGTCGAAATCATGTCAGGCTCGCGGGCAAACCGCAGGTGGCTAAGCACTGGACCGCCCTTTTGCGCCAGGCCGGTCATATCCAGGCTCGAGGCCGCGTGCCCATCGACATGCGCTGCCATGGCGAGGATCGCCGCAACAGTCGTCACACCCGTACCGCCAACCCCGGTGAAGAGAACGTTCCAAACATTTTCCAGGCTTGGGGTGTCTGGCAAAGGAATATTGTCGGCGTCGATGTCCGGCCGCGGCTGATCTTTCGCCGTGAACTCAGCATCAGTGACTGTGATGAAGCTTGGGCAAAACCCTTTGACGCAAGAGATATCAGTATTGCAAGTCGACTGATTGATCCGGCGCTTGCGACCGAGTTCCGTCTCAACAGGCTCGACCGAGAGACAATTCGACTTGATCGAGCAATCGCCGCAACCCTCACAGACTTCCGTATTGATCAGGACACGGGTCCGATCCGGCGCGCGCAAACCACGCTTGGAACGCCGGCGTTTCTCGGTCGCACAGATCTGATCATAGATCAGAACTGAGACGCCTGGTGTCTCACGTAATTGCTTCTGAACTTTGTCGAGCTCGCTGCGTTCGTAAATTCGAACGCGGCGCGGCAGGCCTTTGACATTCGCATAGCGAACAGGGTCTTCGGTGACGATGACAATTGTCTCGACGCCCTCCCCTTTGACCTGGGTCGCAATTTGCTGGGGAGTTTGTCCAGATTCAACCGTTTGGCCGCCGGTCATCGCAACAGCATCATTGTAGAGGACCTTATAGGTAATGTTCGCGCCCGAGGTGACGGCCGCGCGGATAGCGAGAGATCCGGAATGGGAATAGGTGCCGTCGCCGAGATTGACGAACATATGGTCTTCATCTGTCGCAAAGTGCTGACCGACCCAAGCAATGCCTTCGCCGCCCATTTGGCTGGTCATGTCCGTATTTCGGTCCGGCATGAAGTTCGCCATGTAGTGACAGCCAATCCCAGCGAGAGCCCGTGACCCTTCTGGGACCACGGTAGATGTATTGTGCGGGCAGCCTGAGCAATAATGCGGTGTACGGACAGTTGGTGTCGCATTGGTGCGCGCGGCTTCGCCAGCCCGACCAACGCGAGCAAAATACGCGTCGGCTTTTTCAGTGTTCCATCCTTTTGGTAGGACCCCGCGCAGTGCTTCAGCCATTTCGGGGATCGGGATAGAGCCGATCTGGCTCAGCAAAGGCTGCCCATCAACGGTCTGCTTGCCCTCCAGCATCGGACGTTGTTTCTCCGGCAGAGGATAGAGCGCCCCGCGCAGCTGGTCTTCGATGAGCGGGCGTTTGTGTTCAATCACCAAGACGCGCTCAAGCCCGGCACAGAAGGTCTTGATGCCTTCAGGCTCCAACGGCCAGGGCATCGCTACTTTATAGATCGTGACGCCAAGCCTGGAAGCTTCATCAGGGGTGAGACCTAACGCAGCCAGCGCCTCAAACACGTCGCGCGCAGCTTGGCCGGTGACAATCAAACCCACACGCGGCTTTGCGCTTGGAAGGATCACATGATCGAGCTGATTGGCCCGTGCCCATGCTTGAGCAGCTGGCAGTTTAAACTCTCTAAGCCGGCGCTCTTTTTCGAGCGGAGGGTCCGCGCGGCGCATGTGAACGCCATCATCTGGAAACGCGAACTCAGGCGTTACAAAGTTCATCCGCTTAAGGGAGATATCGACCACAGACCCGCTATCCATCGTGTCTGCCAAAGCGATCATCGAACTCCATCCACCAGAAAATCGGCTCATCGCCCAACCATGCAGGCCATAATCGAGAACGTCTTGGATCGAGGCCGGGTTGAGAACCGGGATCTCAGCGTCCTGCATCGCAAATTCCGATTGCGACGGCAGGGTCGAGGACTTGCACATATGGTCATCGCCAAGCACCGCCAGCACACCGCCAAGCGGAGACGTTCCAGCCGCATTGGCATGTTTGAATACATCGCCTGTCCGGTCGACGCCTGGGGCTTTGCCATACCAAATCCCAAACAGGCCATCGCGCTGCGCGCCCGGAAACAGACCAAGCTGCTGGCTACCCCAAACGGCTGTGGCCCCAAGGTCTTCATTCAGACCTTCCCAGAACTTCACATCGTGTGCATCGAGCCACTTTTGAGCGGCCCGTAATTGCTGGTCATAGCCGCCGAGCGGGGACCCGCGATATCCGGAAATGAAGCCGCCTGTGTTATGGCCTGCCTCAAGATCGAGCCGCTTTTGATCAAGAGGCAAGCGGACCAGCGCTTGTATCCCGGTCATGTACGCTTTTCCCTCGACAAGATCATATTTGTCGTCCAGCGTGACTTCACGATGTTCCAAAGCGCACCTCTCTAGTGTTGCGTTTAGGTCATATATCCCAACAAACTGCCGAAAATACTTGCCTTGTTTGCGCTTATAGGGCTATTTCAAGCAATAAATAACCAAATAGTACGCCTTCTGGGGGAAGAATTGTCCGAGCAGCTCGACACTATTGATGCCAAGATTCTCGATTTGATTCAAAAAGACGCGTCACTTTCTGTCGCGGATATCGCGGAGCGTGTTGGCCTGTCTTCCTCGCCCTGTTGGCGCCGTATCAAACGGATGGAAGAGGCAGGGATCATCCAGGGGCGGGTCACGCTACTCGATCGCCAGAGCCTAGGCCTTGGATTTGAAGTGGTTGCGAACGTCAAGCTCGCCCTGCCAAGCAAAGAGAATTTGGAAGCGTTTGAAGACCTGGTCCGCAAATGGCCAGAAGTCATGGAATGTATGACCGTCACAGGCGCGGTCGACTATATTGTTCGCGTCACGACCACGGATATGTACGCATATGACAAGTTTTTGCGCGACAAGCTTCTAGGATCGGCCTTGGTGTCAGACGTGCAATCGCGCATCATCATCAATGTCGCAAAGCGGACAACGGCGGTCCCACTCGGCTTGGTCAGCGACTACGTCCCCGCAGGATAGAGAACCGACCACTTCACCCTTAGAGCGAAGTGGTCGCTATTATCGATGTTGTCGTGAATAGCGCTCGCTTTAAGTGCGCTCAACGCACATCGCGATGCCTTCGCCGCCGCCGATGCAGAGCGATGCGACGCCCTTCTTCACATCACGATCTTCCATAGCCGCCAAAAGCGTAATCAGAATGCGCGCGCCTGATGCGCCAATTGGGTGCCCCATGGCACAGGCGCCGCCATTCACGTTGACGATATCATGGCTGATGCCGAGCTCTTTCATGGCGATCATGGGAACAACGGCGAAAGCTTCATTGATCTCCCACAGGCCAACCTCATCCTTGGACCAACCTGCTTTAGAGAGCGCTTTCTCCATGGCCGGCACCGGAGCGGTGGTGAAGTTCTCTGGCTCGTGCGCATGGCTCGACGAAGAGACGATTTTCGCAATCGGCGTCAGACCGCGCGACGCCGCCTCAGATTCCTTCATCAACACCAAAGCCGCCGCGCCGTCAGAAATCGCCGATGCGTTTGCAGCGGTCACGGTGCCATCTTTGTTAAAGGCTGGGCGCAGAGATGGGATCTTATCCGGACGCGCGGTGCGCGGCAGCTCATCTACTTCAACCGTCGTTTCACCTTTGCGGCTTTTGATCGTCACCGGTGCGATCTCGCGTTTGAACCTGCCGTTCTCGGTCGCCTCTTGAGCACGCTTCAGAGTTTCGAGTGCGTAGGCGTCCTGTTGCTCGCGCGTGAACTGGTACTTTTCCGCGATCATATCAGCGAATGCGCCCATTGGGCCGCCTGCATAAGCATCGGTCAGACCGTCAAGCGCCATATGGTCCTTCGCACCCATATCGCCATATTTGTGCCCTTTGCGAACATCGAGAAGATGCGGCGCATTGGTCATGCTTTCCATCCCGCCAACGATCACAATATTTGCGTCGCCCGAAGCAATTGACTGACGGCCCATAACGGCCGCTTGCAGACCCGAACCGCACATTTTGTTGATCGTGGTCGCTTCGAGACCCTTATCCATTCCAGCTTTAAATCCAGCCTGCCGTGCGGGCGCCTGGCCTTGGCCGGCGGGGAGGCAATTGCCCATGATAATCTCGTCCGCGTCTTCCGCGCCGAGACCGGCTTCCTCAACCGCTGCTTTGACGGCAACTGCGCCAAGTTCATTCGCCGACATACCAGACAGATCGCCGAGCAATCCGCCCATCGGTGTGCGCGCCATTCCAACAATTACAACAGGATCCGTGGCGGTCATGGTAAGCCCTCCTAAAAGCTTTTCATCTCATGCTTATTGTGCATCTGCGAACAAATGAGGGTGAAGACCCTCAATCGTCAAGTCATCCAAAGGTAGAATCTCTTCGAATGGCTTATCTTACGCGTTGCGGTGCGGTTGTATCCAAGGCAACCGCCCGGTCCATGATGTCGATCAACTCGTCATTGACGTCATCAATGGAAAAAACCTTCACGTGACGAAGCGACTTTCCGGTCCCTTCGATGCGCTCTAGATAGTCTTCGGCTAGCCGCGATCCCTGCCACAATTGAAGATTGCAGCGATCAGCATGCGCAATCACCGAGAAGACGCGCTCATTTCCGCTCCAACACGGAAACCCCCAAGCAAGCTTGACAGTGAGATGCGGCCATTGGGTCTTGATGACGTTTTCTAAGGCGATCGCAATATCGGACGGGTGCGGCTCAAGGTCGTCAAAATAAGCTCTTACGGTTTTCGGCTTCGGCACAGCTTTTCCCCATCGTTTCGCCCCAGAAACGGTTAATACCCCAATGTGCACCGCACAAACCATAGGGAAGCGCATATTTTTTTCACACAAAAAAGAAAGGGCGAGCCGAAGCTCGCCCTTTTGGATTGGCTTTTTCGTGCCGCTACCAAATACGAATACGGTCTTCCGGGGCCAAGTAGAGCTCATGCTCAGGACCAACATCGAAGGCTTCGTACCATTCGTCGAAATTACGAACGATGCCATTGACCCGGTAGTATGGTGGGCTGTGCGGACCGCGAATGAGCTGCTGGCGCAGAGCCTCTTCGCGATACTTGTTCCGCCAGGCTTGCGCCCAGGCCATAAAGAAGCGCTGGTCGCCGGTCAGCCCGCCAAGCACAGGGGCTTCTTCGTCGGCGCTGATCTCTCCGTCCCCGTTGGTATCAAGGCTCATCTTATAGGCTTTGTAGGCCATTGAGAGACCGCCGAGGTCGCCCGTGTTCTCGCCCAGACCTAAACGCCCATTAACGCAGGTTTCGCCATCATCGAGCGGGCAGAAAGCATTGTATTGGCCCACCAAAGCGTCGGTCAGGCCGACAAAGGCCGCTTTGTCTTCAGGGGTCCACCAGTTGCGCAACACGCCGTCACCATCGGATTTGGAGCCCTGGTCATCAAATCCGTGGCCGATCTCGTGGCCAATCACGCCGCCAATCGCGCCATAATTGATCGCAGGATCGGCATCGATGTTGAAGAATGGGGGCTGCAGGATCGCGGCGGGAAAGACGATCTCGTTCCGGGTCGGTGAGTAGTAAGCGTTCACCGTCTGCGGCAGCATGAACCATTCGGTTTTATCAATCGGCTGGCCAAGCTTTGCGAGGTTATCATCAGATGCCCATTGCGCCGCAGCGCGCGCATTCTCGAACGCGCTGTTCGAAACGCTTAAAGTATCATAGGTCTCAAACTTCTCTGTGAAGCCGATTTTCGGCGTAAACTTTGACAGCTTTTCCCGGGCTTGGACTTTGGTGTCCTCGCCCATCCAGTCAATTTCATTGAGATTATCGGCCATAGCGAGGCGGAGGTTTGCGACCAGTTCATCCATCGCTGCCTTGTTTTCGGCGGGGAAGTATCGATCCGCATAGACCTTGCCCACGGCTTCGCCGAGCGCGCCTTCCACGGCAGATACGCCGCGTTTCCAGCGTGGACGTTGCTCTTCCTGACCGCGCAATTGCTGGCTGAAGAATGCAAAGCTCGCTTCATCAATCTTACTTGGCAGAACGCTCGCATTTGACGCTATGAAACGCGCTGTCAGATAGGTTTTCCAATCTTCGAGATCAGCTGAGCCGACAACTTCGGCAATTGCGGCAATGCCGCCGCCAGAGATTTTTTCAAGCTGATCTTCGTTGAGACCAAGCGCTTCGATTTCATCCTCGGTTGGCATAACCTGGCTGACCACGAAGAAGGGTTGGTCGGCGACGCCAATCTCATCCAGCATGGCCTCAAGCGGGAAAGCGCCAGCCAAAGTAATCAACTCATCCCTACTGAGCTTATTATAGGTCAGATCGCGATTGCGGTTCATCGTGCGGTCCCAATGCGCTTCGGCAATTCTGGTTTCCAGAGCAAGGATCCGCGCAGCGCCGTCGGCAGGGTCTTCATGGCCAGCGGCCTCAAGCACAGTCGTCAAGAAGGCGACATAGCCGTCGCGGATTTCCTTATTCTTTTCATCATCGTTCAGATAGTAAGACCGATCCCCAAGTCCGAGACCTGATTGGGACATGTAGAAAATGTTCTCATCTGTCTTCTTCGCATCAATACTAACGCCGCCGCCGATGGGGCTGGAGAAGCCGACCGCGCCAAACACGCGCGCCAGATCTTCCTGGGTTTCGATCGCATTGATCCGGTCGAGATAAGGCTGCACCGGCGCCATGCCGGCCGCTTCGATAGCATCTGTATCGACAAAGGCGTTGTAGAAGGCGGCAACCTTGCCTTCGAGCGTCGCTGGATCAGGCTTCGCGGCCGCGAGATCATCAATGATGAATTTCACCCGCTGCTCAGACTTCTCACGCAGCAGCGTAAATGATCCATAGCGCGTTTGATCGCTCGGGATCTCAAACTCATCGTACCAGGTGCCGTTGACGTGGTTGAAGAAGTCATCGCCTGGATGGACATCTTTATTCATGGAGTAAAGATCGAGGCCGAACTCGCCCCAATCGTCGCGTGAGCTCGTTTCGACAACACGGTCAGAATCGACAGAATCGCCAGCAACAGAGGAGGTTGCGGCTGTTTGCGTGGCCTCTTGCGGGCTACACGCGGTTAGGGCGAGCGCCGCCGCGCTTACATACAACAGGTTTCTCATTCGTCTCTCCCGGAACGTTTGAATAGGTTTGAAATTTGTATGCCTTACTCGGCAGGCATTGGTCGCTGTGTTTGTGCACTTGTTCCGATCAACTCTTCGCTATCGATCGTGACTTCACCGGAATAAGACTCACCGATTTTGCGGTATGGACGTCCACCCCAGCTCCATCGGAAAACTCGGCCAATCTCAACACCAACAGCGTAAAGTGTCGGCACCAAGAATAGCGAAACGAAAATCGCGAACGCCACGGCATAGCCCAGTGAAATCACCATCGGCTTGAGGAATTGCGCCTGCATTGAGCGCTCTGCAATCAGAGGCAGAATGCCAACAAAGGTCGTAACCGACGTCAACAAGATCGGCCGGAAACGCGAGACGCCCGCATCGACCAGCGCCTGCACAGCGCCAATCCCTTCCGCCCGTTTTCGATTGACGAAATCGACCAGGACCAAGTTATCATTGATGACAACCCCAGCCGCTGCTGCAATCCCGAAGATTGAGAACATCGCCATAGACGTGCCAGTAATCGCATGCCCCAGGATCGCTCCAGTGATTGCGAACGGGATCGCAGTCATCAACAGTAATGGCTGCGCGTAAGATCGGAACGCAATAGCCAGAACGATGTACATACAAATGATCGCACCAGCGGCCAGCATCTGAAGCTCGTTGAAGAAGCGCTGCTCTTCTTCAAACCCGCCAGCGGCTCCGCGCTCAATGTCTGGGAACTGCTTTGCAAAGTCTGGCCAGAAATTGACATTCATATCCGCCATGATTTGACCGCGACCGCCATCACCGAGAACATCAGCAAATACCGAGACCGAACGCGTTCGGTTGCGACGCAAGATCCGGTTGATTCCTGGAGCGTAAGTGAAGTCCGCCACTTGGGTGAGTGCCAGCTCGCGGCCATCAGCGGTTCGAATGCGTAAATTGTCGATACTGTCGAGATCAGTTCGGGCTGATTTCGGCAAGCGAACCATCACGCGGACATCTTCACCATCGCGCGGCAGGCGTTGAACTTCCTCACCAAAATAGGCCTGGCGAACTTGCCGCGAGACATCAGCGAGCGTTACGCCAAGCGCCTCTGCGCCAGGCTTCAACTCGATACGAAGCTCATCAGCTGCAGCAGTTAGATTGTCGCCAATATCATAAGCAGCCGCATAGGTCGCCAATTGCTCTTGAACGACAGCTGACGCCTCACGCAGACGATCAAGGTCGGGGTGGTTCAGCGCGAACCGGATGCCCGTATCATTCTCATTATCGGTGAAGTCGAACGTCACTTCCTCAGCATCTTGGATCGGCCCAACCAGCTCACGAATTTTCTCCGAGATTTCGCGGGTCGATAGCAGCTCTGGACGGTTCTCTGGCGGCACCAAACCAATCCAGGATTGAACCTGGCCGTTTGATGCAACGACAGACGCACCATTCAAGACACCGCCTTCATAGCCGCCTTCTGAGCGGATGATTTGGCTGTTCCATTTCGCGTTAAGCTCAGCTTCTGCGCCATCAATCCCGGCCTGTAATTGGTCACGGACTTCAAGCGTACGAGAGAAAGGCGTCCCCTCGGGCATGTCGATCGTGACTTGAACGAGATCACTCTCAATCTCCGGCATGAACTTAAATGGCACGACGCGGTTTGCGACCAGCATGATCGCAAATGCGAACACGATGAAGAAGAAAACGATCGTCGCGTAGCGCATACGCAAGGCAAACTCGAGCACAGGCTTATAAACATTTTGCGCGAACCAAATCAGACTGTCAGCAATACGCTGCTGGAACCGCGCCAACGCGTTTTGCTTGGTCTTGTCCTCTTTCTTCATGTGCGACAGGTGGGCCGGCAGAATGAACATACATTCGATGATCGAGAAGATCAGAGACGCGATCACCACGAAGGTAATTTGTTGCGTAAAGGCGCGCGTCGGACCGGTGAGCAAAGCCCATGGCGCGAACGCGATAATCGTTGTGATAACGCCGAAGACGACCGGCTTGAAGACCAGTTGCGTGCCAACAATAGCCGCATCGATCCCCTCTCGTCGGCCACTTTCGACCTCTCGGTGTATGTTTTCCCCGACCACAATTGCGTCATCCACGATGACCCCGATGACGAGCAGAACCGCAAAGGTCGACAAGACATTCCACGAGACACCGAAGAAGGGCATCAACATGATCCCGCCAGCAAACGCCGTCATAATGCCGATCGTCACCCAGAACGCGACGATCGGGCGAAGGAAGAGGATTAGAACCAGCATCACCAAGACTGCGCCAAGCAGAGCGGACTCAGAGATCAGCTGCATACGCGCTTGGAAGGGCTGCGAATTATCCCACAGAATCTCGATTTGCATCCCATCGGGCAGGATGCCCGTCGCAGGATTATTGGCGCGGTCGATATAGTCTCGGAAACTATCGGCGTAGTTTACGATATCCATTCGATCAGGTTGCACGACCATGACAAAGGCCGTTGGGCTGCCATTATGCGTCGCGTCCAGATCGGCATCGATAAACCCATCAATCACCTCAGCGATATCGCCAACCCGGATTGTGCCCTGGTCATTCGATTGGCGAACGATGATCTTTTCAAATTGCTCTTGCGTGTCAGCTAGAGCGCGAGCGGTCATTGAGACATCACCGACATTCGACCGAATTTGCCCACCTGAAGAGTTCAGTGAAGACTGCCGGATCGCCTGTGCCACTTCCGAGAAACTGAGATTGTATCGGCGGAGCGCGTCTTCTGAAATCTCAATCGAGACCTCTTCATCCAAAACGCCTTGAAGAACGGCGAGTTCTCCGCCGCTAATCTCGGCAATATCATCGCGGACATCGTCTGCGACCCGTTTCAGAGTCCTGGCATCGACTTCGCCAAAAATGGCCATACCGAAATACCAGTCACGTTGCTCCCAGCGCGTCACTTGCGGCTGGAACGCCGCCTGCGGCAGGTTGTTGATCTGATCGACACGCAGTTTGATCTCATCGATGAAGACCTGCATGTCGATGTCGTCGCGGCCGCGAATATTGACCACCGCGAAGCTCTCACGTGCGATGGATGTGATCCGATCGAGGCCATCAATATCGGCAACGGCTTCTTCGATCCGCGTAATGATCTGTTCTTCGACATCCTGAGGCGAGGCCCCTTGCCAACTCATTGTGACAGAAGCTCCGGCGACCGGCACCACCGGGAACATTTCGCGTTCCATTTGGTTGAAACCGAGGACGCCGCCGACGAAAGCGACAACCATCAGAAGGTTCGCCGCAACCGCGTTTCGCGCGAACCAGGATACCATTCCAAACATTACAGGTCTCCATCACCGGCTGATCCGACGAGATCAGTTGAAACATCGGCAACGCCAGTGGTGTCGTCTGTCTCATCAGCTTTTGCCGCTTCATTATGATTCTTGATTGAGCCATCTTCCATCCGCTGCAGGATGGTAATGCTCATGCCGTCATTCGACCCACGAATGGGGCTGGTAATGGCGAGATCACCAGGCGATACGTCCGGGCTGCGGAACCACGCGCCGTCAGGCGAACTGAAGACCAGGTCCACTTCATAGATTCGCAGCTCGCCCGCCTCCGGGTCTCCGATGAAAATATTCTCACCGCCGCGAATGGCCGAACGAGGTGCAACCAATAAGTCTTCAATTTTCGTCCCGGAAATGTCTGCGTTCACAAACAGGCCAGGTGCCATTGGGGCGCCATCATCTGACCCTTCGCCATAAGGATCCCTCAGCTCGGCAATCACATTAATCAAACGGGTTTGAGCGTTCACCGCAGCTGATGTCCGTGTTACGCGGCCTGTCCATTGACGAACCTCACCGGCAACAGCAGCCGAAAACAAAACGTCTGGTCCTGGCGCTTCAGCTGTTTCTGCGAAGGCAAGCGGCAGCCCGAGGCGACCAAGCTCATCATCGGTAATTGGCAGGGAGACCTCAACGATATCAGTTGCAAACACTCGGCCTAAGGCCTGTCCTGGCGATGCGAATTGACCAACGTCAACGCTCTCTTCACGCACGCGTCCATCAAATGGAGCAACAACGGCTGTCCGACCTAAAGCCAGTTTGGCATCTGCGAGCTGCGCTTTCGCTGATTCGAGAGACGCTTGAGCTTCCGCCAATTGAGGCTCACGACGGGCCAATGGGCTGGAATCTGTGATACCCAAATTGATCAGGTCCTGACGGGCAATTTCAGCCTCTGCCTGTTCACGCGCAAGCCGCTGTTCGGCACTCGCCACACCAGATTGAGCGCGTACAACGGCCAGCTCATAGTCTGCGACTTCCAAACGAACCAGAACCTGCCCGCGGCGAATAAAGCCGCCATCGATAAAGTCTGGCGAGACGTAAGCGATCCGACCAGCGATTTGAGGCGCAACTACTAGCTCGCGCTGCGGCCGAACCTCGCCTTGAGCCATGATGTGAAAATCAAGATCTTCTTGCCGAACTTCCTCAGAAAACACCGAAAGACCCGAGAATTTCTCTTCGGCCTGCTCTGGTTCCGGCTTCAAAACTTGCACCGTCATGAACGCAACAACGGCCAATCCAGCCAAGACAGCGATTGTGATTATGATTGAAAAAATTCGGCTCATGGGAGGACTGCCTCTTCAGGGCTACTATTGCTCGTGATGGTCGGATCTGCTGGTTGAGGGACCGGCAAACCGCCGCCAAGAGCGAGGTGAAAACTGACCCGGTTGGTCGCGCGCGCGGAACGAGCGGAGATCAGAGCGGTCTCTGCGCTCAGGCGTCGCGTTTGAGAGTCGATCAGGTTAAAAATCGAGACCAGACCGTTGGTATATTGGCGCGTTGCCAGTTCTTCCGCCAAGCGTGCTTCTTCTAAAGCTCGCGATTGAGCATCTTCTTGCAGCGCCAGCAATGTGTCGGCCGCAAGCGCATCTTCAACTTCGCGCCATGCGGTCAGGGTCGCCGCGGCATAAGTTTCAACAGCTGCGCGCGCCGTTGCGACGGCCGCGTCTCGATCAGCATCTAGTGACCCGCCATTAAAGATTGGCGCAGTCAGCCCCGCAACCAGTCGCGCGGCAATACGGCTCGGGTCGAGCGCGTCTGCAATATCGGTTTCTGTGGTTGATGCAGTGCCCGTGATACGCAGGCCTGGCAGCATAGCTAGACGCGCCTGCTCTGCTCGAAGGCCAGCTGCCACAACACGCGTTTCGGCAGCGGCAATATCTGGACGACGCGTTAGCAAAAGAGCTGGATTCCCAGCAGATGGAAGCGCCGTCAGTTCTGGCAGTTCCGCCAGCGCATCGAGTTCTGCGCTCGGATAGCGGCCAAGTAAAATCTCAAGACGACGCGAAGCGTTTTGGCTGACTTGCCGTTGCGCTGCAATCGTAGCCTCAGCCGAGGCTTGTGTCGTGCGTGCAGTCCGCACGTCCAGCGCGGAGGCCAGACCGCGCGATAGGCGCCGCTCCGTTAGCTCCAGCGCACGTGACCGAGCTTCAAATGTCTCTACGGCGACACGCTCCTGCGCCAGAGCCGCATTCAAATCGAACCAGGCCGATGCGGTCTGCGCTGCTAGCGCCAAACGGGCCGCCGCTAGATCTGCCTCGCTTACGACAAGGTCGGCTTCCGCCGCATTGATGCCAGCGCGCAGGCGCCCCCAGATATCGATATCCCAATTGAAATCTAACCCAACCCCAAAGGTTGAATCGTCAACGCGCTCATCGAGGGAAGCGATATAGTTGCTGGTGCCGCCAGCGCTCGCAGAGGCTGACAGACTTGGCAGAGTACGCCCATAGACACTGCGGGCCTGAGCGCGCGTTGCTTCAACTGCGTAGAACTGAGATCGGATAGAAGGATTAGCAGCCAGCGCCTCATTAACGAGCGCGATGAGTTTTTCATCCTCAAACTGCTCAAGCCAATTTGTCTGCGGCGCCTCGCCAGCGACACCCGTCGCGGCCCAGACTTGCGGTGCATCCGGCGCAACAGGAAAAATGGCCTCGGGTTGGCCGCCCAGAGTTGGCACACTCGGAATGCTGGAACATGCACCCAGCGCCAAGAACCCCAAAATTACGCCCGCTTGTTTCATAGAAACCTCTTTACCTAAGATCGTGGCTTTACGCCTGGACTACTCGACTGTCAACAAATAATTATCGTTTTTCAATAATTGTTAAATAGGTTTCAGACTTGCCCATTGGAGTCACCTGTTTATACGCCGAAAGGCACATAACGGACCATATCCTAACCGGAAGTTGAGCGGCCATGTCGCAAGGTAAAGCCAATAGTGAACCAGACCCCCCAAGGCGGTTTCGAGATTTCCTCGTCCTGACATCCGGCAGCGTCGCAGTTCTGGCCCTGCTTTTCATAACCGGCGCTGTTGGTTTGGTTGAGTTTGTAACCGGGGCCGTCGTTATGACGGCAGGCGCGCTCGCCTTCTATGTTGGGTCGGCGCCATCAGCGCGAAAAATCCGGCCTGCGGAAGTCCTGGAGCCGCCGCGCCCTAGCAATCAAACTCCTGCGGCCAACCCGATCGCGGACTTTATCGCCGCCCTGCCCTTACCAGCTCTCCTCGTGTCGCCTGAGCGTCAAATCTCCACCTCCAACATCCACGCGCGTAACCTGTTTCGCTTGGACGGAGGCGCTCAGAACCTCCCGGTTGCCTTGTTGAGGCAGCCTGACTTACTCGCCGCCGCCGAACGCGTCGCAAGAGACGGAGCAAATGAACGCGTTGAGTTCGCGCAACATGGCGATGCTGAAGTTTGGATGGCGCATGTCCGGTCTGGCCCTGAGACAGAATCGGTCTTGATCGTCTTCGAGGACCTCACAGCGGTCCGCCGCGCCGAGAAAGCCCGCGCAGATTTTCTTGCCAATGCAAGCCACGAGCTACGTACACCGCTCACTGCGATTGGCGGTTTCATCGAGACGATGCGCGGCCCCGCCAAGGATGACAAAGCGGCTTGGGACGGGTTCTTGGACATCATGGCCCAGCAAACAGAACGTATGAAGCGTCTGGTGGCTGACCTCCTCTCACTCTCGAGGATTGAGTTTAGCGAGCATCGCCCCCCAAGCTCACAAATCGAGATCGTTGAGCTGGCACGCGCCACGAGTTTTGGTCTTGAACCCATCGCGAAAGAAGCGGGGATCAAGCTGCACTTTGACGGGCCTGATCAGATCATCAATGCGATCGCAGACGATGACGAGATTGCACAAGTCATCCAAAATCTCGCAGGCAACGCGATCAAATATGCCCGCCCGGAAGGCGAAGTGCAGATTCTTGTTGGCACCTCCCCGACCATGGCGGAGGCGGCAACCGCATGCAGTCGACAATCAGAAGAGGCGAAACGCTCGCTGCTTTTACAACCTTATGCAGCCTCGGGCGCCCCGGCACTCTGGATTCGCGTAACTGATGATGGGGAAGGTATTTCAGAGGAACACCTACCTCGTTTGGGAGAACGTTTTTACCGCGTCGATGAAAGTCGCGGCGGAAAGATTGAGGGGACAGGCCTCGGGCTCGCCATTGTGAAACACATCATGGCGCGTCATCGCGGCGGTCTTGCGGTCGAAAGCCTCGAAGGACATGGCACCGCCTTTGGCGTTTGGATGCCACGCCTGAAAGACAATGCCAGCCTCTAAACCCTATACACCGCCGCCTGCCGAGACTCTCGTCACGCTGCAAAGCGACGATGCTTTTGTCCTTGCTGACAAACCAAGCGGGCTTTTGAGTGTGCCGGGTCTCGGCCCTGAAAAAGCCTTCTGCGCGCAGAGCATTCTGAGCGAACGCCATGGCCCTGTCCTGACCGTGCACCGACTAGATATGGACACATCTGGCATCATGATTTTCGCGCGCTCAAAAGAGGCTCAAAGAGAATTATCCAGACAGTTTGAACGCCGCTCAATCGGCAAAACATATGAAGCGCTCGTCGAGGATCAGGTTGAGCAAGACCGAGGCACGATCGATAAAGCAATCGCCAAACACTCTCTAGATCGCCCGCTGCGGCATCTTGATCCCACCGGTCAGCAAGCCATCACACATTGGCAAGTCTTGGAGCGAGCCATAGATCGCACGCGCTTAGCACTAACTCCAGAGACGGGCCGTTCGCATCAACTTCGCCTACACCTTGCGAGCATTGGTCATCCAATTCTAGGAGACGCCTTCTATGGAGACGAAACGCGCCATAAGCGTCTCTGCCTGCATGCCAAATCCTTGCGGTTTCACCATCCGGTTACGGAGAAAATCATGACGCTCTCCACCGAGACGCCGTTTTAGAAAACCCCCAATAGAACCAGCACTGCAGAAGTGTCACAAACGTGTTAACAACGGCATGTAAGAGCGCCGAACCTGAGCGAACGATCATTTCATGCTGCAAACATTTGGATACCTTCCCATCGGATGGTTGGTGATTGCGCCTTTGGCCGCAGCGGGCTTCTTTGCGTTCTATTTTGGGCGGCAGCAGATCGCGGCGCTCGCCGTTGGACCAACCCTCAGCGCGCGGCTGAACTCGCAGCCGAATTTCCACGGATATTTCTTGGCACTGGCGACCGTCTTGCCAGCCTCCTTTGTTTTTCTGCTCTACCTGTTTTTCGCCGATGGCTATGTGCGCAACAGCCTGATCAGCGAGCTACCAAACTATTTGACCGCGCGCGGTCCGGAACAAGTCGATTTCTTCGTGAACCGCGTTGCCGATTACGCGCGAAACGCTCAAGCAGCGACCGGGAATCTGCTCTTCGATGCGAGTGTGGAGCGCTATTCAATATTGAATGGCACCGCGCGATTGCTCGGCATGCTGGGCGCCCTATTCGCGGGCGCCGGCGGGTTCTGGATCGGTCGACGCCAGCTCAGCCGAAGCTTCCCCGCACGCTCTTATATCGAGCTCTGCATCAAAGCGGCGCTTTTCATTTGCGCTGCGATCGCGATCCTAACCACAGCAGGGATCGTTCTATCCCTCGTGTTTGAGACCATCCGTTTCTTCAGCCTGCCCGACGGGCCTAGCGTCACTGAGTTTCTGTTCGGGACCGATTGGAACGCCCAGACCGGCGCAAATTTCGGCGCCGTACCGCTTTTCTTCGGCACGCTGATGATCGCGCTCTTGGCTATGCTGGTAGCAGTTCCTGTTGGGCTGTTTTCGGCGATTTATTTGTCTGAATATTCCAGCCCGCGCTTTCGCGCTTGGGTAAAGCCTATTCTGGAACTGCTCGCAGGTATTCCGACGGTTGTTTACGGGTTCTTCGCAGCAACATTGATTGCGCCTCTTGTTCGCAATTTTGCGCAATGGGTGAACGCCTTACCGTTTACGCCGGACACTCTGCTTGCGGCGCAGCCGACAAGCGCTCTGGCTGCCGGGCTGGTTATGGGCGTTATGATTATTCCGTTCATCAGCTCGCTCTCCGACGATGTCATCAATGCGGTCCCGCAACCCTTGAGAGACGGCGCCCTTGCCATGGGCGCGACCAAGTCCGAGATGATCAAGCAAGTGATCCTGCCAGCCGCCCTGCCTGGTATCATCGCGGCCATCCTTCTCGCCGTGTCCCGCGCCATTGGTGAGACGATGATTGTCGTTATGGCAGCAGGCGGACGCGCGCTGATCACGCTAGATCCAACCTCCGACATCACAACCGTGACCTACCAGATCGTCGCCTTGCTGACCGGAGACACAGCCTTTGACAGCGCCCGCACGGTCTCCGCGTTTGCGCTTGGGTTCGTTCTGTTTGGCGTAACGCTCTTGTTCAACATTATCGCGCTTCGCGTGGTGCAACGCTATCGGGAAGCCTATGACTGAGCCGGGTCCTTCCCCCGAAGCTTTTGCAGAGCGGCGTTTGAAACGGCGGCACGCCGCCGAGCGTCGATTTAAGCTCTACGGTCAACTGGCGATTGGAATCGCGATTGGCTTTCTAGCGATCTTGCTTTTCTCGATTGCCAGCAAATCGGTGTCGGCCTTCTCGCGGCACATGCTCGTGCTGACCATTGATCAACCGGACTTATCGACCCGCAGCGACCTTGCCGTCACTGACCTTAATTTGGCAGTACGAGACGAGTTGGTCGAGGCGTTTCCAGAAATCGCGAATGATCGGACGGCGCGGATTGATTTGTTCGGGCTAACGACGCGACTTGCTGTATTGCCATTGACCAAATCAGCGGCTGAAGACCCGGACCTGTTTCAAGCCCCAATCGAAGCACGGTTTGCTGTTTCAGACGATCTGGATCTCTATCTCAAGAACGAATTTAGAACGCATCGCACCGTTGAGGTCGGTCGCGCGGGCCGTTTATCAGATACCAGATCAGGCACTTTCCGCGTCACAGATGCAGGCCCTGATGGATTTGAAACGTTTCAGCGCTTTGTGGACGATCAGTCCGAACCGCGAACGGATATCCTAATCTCACTCGAAGGCGCCTGGTTCGAACTCGGCGCAATATCTGGTGCCGCCTTAGAGCTTGAACACCTCGCAGGTACATTACCGCCCCTCGGTGAGCTTGGAGGCGCGCAGATCGATGCGGTGGTTCTGCCGAGCGTTGGCGAGAACCGGAAGGTCTCGAACCGCCAGATTGCTTACACAATGCTGCTCAAACAGCGCGGCATGATCGAGAAGCGGTTCAACCAGACGCTATTCACAAACTCAGACAGCACCTATCCAGAACTCGCCGGCACGGCGGCCGCCCTCATCGGCTCGCTGTTCACAATGCTGATCACCGCGCTCTTCGCGATCCCGGTTGGAATTTTCGCAGCGGTCTACCTCGAAGAGTTCGCTAAGAAGTCGATCATCACCAACATCATTGAAGTGAACATCAACAATCTCGCAGCGGTCCCTTCAATCATCTTCGGATTATTAGGCGCTGCGGTGTTTCTGAACACGCTTGGCTTGCCGCGATCAGTGCCGCTGGTCGGCGGTTTGGTGCTCGGTCTGCTCGTCTTACCGACCATCATCATTGCATCGCGGGCGGCGCTTCAATCTGTACCGCCTTCCGTTCGCGACGCAGCACTCGGGCTAGGCGCCTCTCATTCGCAAGCGGTGTTTCATCATGTCTTGCCGTTGGCCGCTCCTGGCATCTTAACCGGTGCGATTATCGCCATGGCGCGTGCGCTTGGCGAGACCGCACCGCTGCTGTTGATCGGCATGGTGGCCTTTATCAGCGAAGTGCCAAGAGCCCCGAATGACGAAGCAACTGTGCTTCCAGTACTCATCTATAAATGGTTTTCAGGGGCGGAGCGCGCCTGGGAGCCGATGACTGCGGCTGTGATCATTATTCTACTCACCATTTTGGTCGCCATGAACTTGGTCGCAGTCTTGCTTCGGCGTCGATTCGAGCGGAGATTGTAAATATGGCTGATACAAGCACCTCATCCAGTGGCTTTTCGCCCGCCGGCTTTGGGATTGGCGGGGCGAAAATTGAATGCCGCGGGATAAATGTGCGCTATCACGACAAAGTCGCGATTGAAGACATATCGATCAAGATTCAGGATAAGTCTGTGACGGCCCTGATCGGGCCTTCGGGGTGTGGCAAGTCCACCTTCCTGCGCTGCCTTAATCGTATGAATGATACGATTGAAGGCGCGGTCGTAGATGGCGAAATCATCATGGATGGCGAGAATATCAATTCGCCTGATCTCGATCCGGTGACCCTACGATCGAAGGTTGGAATGGTGTTCCAGAAACCGAACCCATTTCCGAAATCAGTCTATGACAATATTGCCTACGGGCCCCGTATTCACGGCTTGGCCGGGTCTAAAGCAGAACTCGACCAGATTGTTGAAGTGTCGCTGCAAAAGGCGGGCCTCTGGGACGAGGTTAAAGACCGGCTGAGCGCAATCGGGACGAGCTTGTCCGGTGGCCAGCAACAGCGCCTCTGTATCGCCCGCGCCATCGCGATCAGCCCCGAAATCATCTTGATGGACGAGCCTTGCTCGGCGCTTGATCCGATCGCAACCGCGCGGATCGAAGAACTGATCGACGATTTGAGACTGCGCTACTGCATCATCATCGTCACTCATTCTATGCAACAAGCCGCACGTGTTTCGCAGCGGACCGCCTTCTTCAATATGGGAGAATTGGTGGAGTTTGGGGACACGGAAATGATTTTCACCAATCCTGCGCAGCAGCGCACACAGGACTATATCACCGGCCGATTTGGCTAAAGGAGACGCGTGTGGCAGGACCACAGCACATTGTTAGTGCCTATTCCGAAGAGCTTGAAAGCCTTTCGGCTGATATCTTACGCATGGGCGGCTTGGCGGAAGCCATGATCCGCGACGCCTCTCGCGCGGTCGTGACGCGCGATGCGCAGCTCGCGGAGCTTGTTATCGAGCGCGACCGCGAGATGGACCAGCTTGAGACCGAGGTTGAGCGCCAGGCTGTTCGAATGTTGGCGCTGCGCCAGCCTATGGCGGCAGACCTCCGAAACGTTATTGGCGCGATTAAGCTTGCTGGTGGCATCGAGCGGATCGGAGATCTAGCCAAGAATATCGCGCGTCGCAGCCTGGCCGTGGTCGACGAAGACAATCGCGAGGCGCTGAAAGGCATTGAGCGCATGGGTCAGGCTGTCTCGCGCATGCTACAGGTTGCGCTTGATGCCTATGCCAGGCGCGATCCGGTGACCGCCATCGGCGTGTTGAAGCAAGATGATGACATCGATAGCCGCTACAATGCGCTGCTTCGATCGATGCTGGTCTATATGGCCGAAGCCCCCGAACAAATGAGTGCGCGCTCAAACTTTCTCTTCATCGTCAAAAACCTTGAACGGATTGGGGATCACTGCACCAATATCGCGAAAGTTGTCCACTTCATCGCGACCGGCGAACAGATTGGGGATACGACCCCGAGCGCGCCCGCGAGCAACACGAAGGAAGCTCAATCATGAAACCTTTCATTGTCATTGCTGAAGACGAGCAGGCTGTCTCAGAACTGCTTCGCTATAATCTTGAAGCAGAAGGTTACGAGACCGCTATCGCAAATGATGGTGACGAAGCCATGCTACTGATCGATGAGCGTATTCCAGATCTTATGCTGTTGGATTGGATGCTGCCAAAGATCTCCGGTATTGAGATTTGTCGGCGAGTTCGCACGCGGCAAGAAACGGCGAACCTGCCGATCATCATGCTGACCGCACGTACCGAAGAAGCAGACCGTATTCGCGGGCTTGAAACCGGCGCTGATGATTATGTGACCAAGCCCTTTTCAACCAATGAGTTGATGGCGCGGGTTAAGGCCGTTCTGCGCCGCATTCGACCGGCGCTCATGGATGACAGGATCTCTGTCGGGGACATTCAAATCGACCGGTCAACCCATAGCGTCAGCCGCGCTGGCAGGGATATTCATCTCGGTCCAACAGAGTTTCGTTTGCTCGAATATTTCGCGCAGCATCCTGGCCGGGTCTTTTCGCGCGAGCAGCTCCTGGATGGGGTCTGGGGATCAGATGTCTATGTTGAAGCGCGCACGGTCGATGTGCATATTGGACGCCTACGCAAAGCACTCATGAGTGAGGGCGGAAACAATCCAATCCGCACCGTGCGATCGGCAGGATATTCTCTCCGCACAGACTAAGCGTGAATTATCTGACGAGACGAAAAAGCCGCGCGCAATCAGATTGCGCGCGACTTCAAGATCAATTCAGCGCTCGCGTCTATCCGTCAGTTGACGCCTCGACCTCGGCAGCGGCTTCAATCACTTGCTCTGCGGCTGATCCATCGCCTTTCAGGAAGCGATCAAGAAAGGTCACATAGGCCTCTGATGCGGTGATCCGGTTCTCTTTCCTGAGGAAGCCGTGCCCCTCGTCTGGGAACAGAACGTATTCGACATAGACACCGTTTTCGCGAATCGCGGCAACGAGCTCATCACTCTCAACCTGCAGAACGCGCGGATCATTGGCGCCCTGAACGACCAACATCGGCTTGGTCACGTTTTCAGCGTGGAAGAGGGGCGAGATCGCACGGTGGCGTTCGGCATCCGTCGCAGGATCGCCCATTTCATCATACAGCGCTTCACGGAACGCCGCCCACCAGTCCGGGATGCTTTGTAGGGTTCGGACCCAGTTGGTCACGCCAAAGATGTTGATGCCAACCTCGAACTCTTCAGGGTGGAAGGTGAGAGCCGCAGCTGTCATGAACCCGCCATAGGACCCGCCGATGACGCCGACTTTCTCGCCGTCGACCCAGTCGAGACCGCGCAAATAATGTCCGGCCTCAACGATGTCGCGGAGATCTTCCTCGCCATGGCGCTTATCATCCATATGGAAGAAGGTTTTGCCATAACCTGACGATCCACGATTGTTCGCGGCATAGATGGCGTAGCCATGATTGACCATGTGCTGGATGGCAGCGCTATAGCCGCGTGTGCTCTGTCCACCGGGCCCTCCGTGGACCCAAACCAGCGCCGGAACCGGCGTGTCAGCAGACGCTTGCTTTGGCTTGTACATAATACCTGGAATGGTCACTCCATCCGAAGCTTCAAACCGCTCAACCGTCGCCGTAACCAGGTTTTCTTCGCTAATCTCTGGGTTGAGCGCATCGGTTAGGCGAACGGCCTCACCGCCGAGTTCGGTCATGTAGAGATTATATGGAGACGTATCCGTGTTCAGGCCGAACGCAATCTTGGTCTCATCAGGAGAGAAGCGGATTTGACCAAGCTCGCCCTCAGGAACGCCGTTAAGAACGACCTCCTCGCCAGTTGAAGTGTCGGTGATGGTCAGATCGGTCAGACCATCGGCATTGATCGCATGGATCTGATACTGCCCACTGGGCGAATAGAAAACGAAACTGACATCCCAATCGGCTTCAATCAGCGATGCTTTCTCGCCAGTGACTAGATCGTGCGTCCAAGCCTGATTGAATTCCCCAAACTCATTCGTGCTGTAGACAAGCTTGGTTTCGTCTGGGGTGAAATCGTAAGTACCGTGGGCGATATTACCTTCATGCGCCGTTACCAGGACTGGCTCTGGCGTCTCAGCCGACAGATCGACCACATAAACATCGGAATCGGCGCTGGTGCGCGGCTTGTCGAGCGCCAGCCAACGCCCGCTATCGCTGAGAGCACCCGGTTGGAAGCCAGGATTCTCAAATACCATCGTCGTAGCGTAGTCAGCAGGATCCACCGCATAGAGATCGAAACTCGCAGAGTCGCGGCCATTATGCCAAACGTAGAAAACTTCGTTGTCGGCGCGCCATCCGCCAAATGAGGCCTTGACCTCATCGCCCGGCGTCACGTCGACCAAGGTGCCATCAAGTTCACGCACATAAATGTGGTTGAGCTCGTTCCCGCCTTGGTCAGCCGTTACGATGATCCGGTCATCGTTCGGGAAGAAGGATTGCGCGAAATGCGCGTCTGTTTCGGATGTGGTGAGCTGCTCTGTTAGCCCATCTGCGTCTATCGTAATCGCATTGAACACGCCGCTGGCGTCAGAATGTGCGAGCACGCGCGTGCCATCACTCGACCAGGCATAGCCGGTGCTGCTCGCCAAACCGAAACTGGTCGTTTGGAAAAACGCTTCGGCAGAATAAGTTTCGAACGCGACCTTTTCCGTTTCAATTGACGTGTCGCTTTCGACCGCCACTTCGACAGCGATCGGCGTTTCAGCGACCACGGGTTCTGTTTCTATATTGCTAGTACTGGTACAGGCTGCGACGACAGCGAGCGCCGACGCACCTAAAAGTAATTTCCGCATGATTATCCATCCCTAGACTCTTAAGTATGGTTAACCGTAACAGTCCGAGAGATGGTTGGCGAGCTTAAACCGGCTCTGAAACCCTCAGAGCAGAAACGCGCGAAATTGCGGCCTCTGCCTCGTCCATAATCCGGTCGACAATGTCTTTTACAGGAAGGATGTCTTTCACCCCTCCGGCCGACTGCCCCATCGCAAAACACGACTTGTCCGTATCTAGTCGGGCCTCATCTGTCACACCGCCAATGCCGCCAATGACATCGGTTTGAACCGACAACATAGCTTGCATCGGGAAAGCTTGAATCTCGTCAGGTCGCTGTTCCCAATCGAGGATGTATTCATTGGTGCGACAGCGCATCGGCTTGCCGGAGTAACACCGTGTACGCGTCGTATCTGTATCACCGGCACCGACGACGGTCTCCTTATAGGTTTGCGCCGCATGGGCTTCCGCTGAGGCAATGAAACGCGTGCCCATCCAAACGCCAACCGCACCAAGCGACAGGGCCGCCGCGAGACCTCTTCCATCATAGATCCCGCCAGCAGCAACGACCGGAATATTCACAGCCTCAACTGCCTGGGCCACCAGAGGTAGCGTGCCGACGAGACCCGTATGGCCGCCGCCTTCTCCGCCTTGTAGGATCACGGCGTCGCATCCGGCTTGCTCAGCTTTGATGGCGTGTTTAACCGCGCCGCCAACAACCATCACTTTGACGCCAGCATCTTTGAGCTTTTTCATGATCGGCATCGGCACACCGAGGCCAGCGACAAAGCTGTCTGCGCCACCCTCAATGATAACATCAACGCTCTTCTCAAGACTGGTTGGGTCCGCCGCCAGCAAATCGACGCCAAAGGGTTTATCAGTCAGCTCTTTCACGCGCGCCATTTGGCTGGCGATGAAGTCTGGCGATGTCCCCGCCATGCCCAAGACGCCGTATCCGCCAGCATTGCACATCGCCGCTGCGAGCTCAGCGTACGAGACGCCGCCCATTCCAGCCAACATGATCGGATGTTTGGTGCCTAGAAAATCGCAAAGCGCCGTGTGAATCGCCATAAATGCCTCCTGTTTTCATGCCTGATAGCGGGGCAACCTTGCGGCAAGACAAGGCATTCCCATGGGGAAATCAGGGCGCCCTCCGCCCGCTGTAGTTGACCCCCTGCAAATTATACGCGACTCTCTTATACTCTTGGCACGCCAATCGTGGCGTATCTTCTAGAGGGGAAGAGACAATGAGCAAAAGAATCTGGATTGCAGCCATTGCAGCAGCCGGCTTAGCGGCTTGTACCGCCGCTGAAGAAGCAGCTGATAGCGCAGCAGACGCAGTCGAAGAAGCTGCAGATGCAACCGCCGAAGCGGCTGGCGATGCCGTAGAAGCAACAGGTGACGCAGTTGAAGCTGCTGCTGATGCGACTGAGGAAGCCGCGGGTGAGGCAATGGATGCTGCAACTGACGCAGCTGATGCAACTGCAGACGCCGCCGGTGATGCGGTAGACGCTGCGACGGAAATGGCGACTGATGCCAGCGACGCTGTCACAGACGCAGCAGGCGACATGATGGACGCTGCTGAAGAAGCCGTTGAAGATGCTACTACTGATGTCGAAGAGGCAGTTGAAGAAAACACACCTGAGTAAGGCTGTTTCCTCCAAATATAGAGAAAGCCCTGCCAATCGGCAGGGCTTTTTTGTACCTAGGATGTCGGCACTTCAAATGCGAACGGGCGCAATATCTGGCGACATCTAACCGGCCTACCCGTACGTCTTAAGCGAAACCGAAAGAATGCGTGCACTCATTAAGGGAGCCGAAATATCGATCTACTAGAGAGGGAGAATGCGGATTTTCTTTATTCTCTCGCTTCTACCTCTCGCGGCCACGGCCTTCTCCGGTTCTGCGATGGCATTCGATTCAGACAGCGTAAGCATAAATATCAGCGCGACCGTTCCGGTCACGTGCAGTTTACGAGGCGCGGAAGTAGCGCAGACGAATGACGGAGCCTCCGTACGAATTGCGACGGCCTGCAACGTCCGCAACTTTGTGCTCGCCTTTGATGGCGTGCCGAATCTCAAGCTTCTGTCTGCGGATGGCGTCCGTAACGCATCCAGCACCGCGAATGCGGGCATGGACGCTGTTTTGGTCACATCATCACGCGCAACAGGTCAAATCGTTGATGTCCAATTCGACAATTCGCCGAGCGATCTGCAGGATCTGAATATCAATATTATCGCGAACTAAGGCGGCGATCAGTTCGCCGTAAAGCTAAGCGTGAGAACGTCGGCATACTCACCGGCGACTGGGGTCCCAATATCGCCGAGCTGAAGCCGGATCGTACCGATGCTTCGCCGCCCTGTTTTCGAGCCCAAACTCATTCGACTGGTCCCATTCGCGACCATGGGCGCGCCATTGATGTATGTGGAGTATGGCACCGCATAAATGCGCGCGCCGTCTTCATGCACCAACTGTTCACCATTTTGCGATTGAGCGGTAACGCTCAGCTCTGCATTTGACTGATAGATGAAGTTCACCGTCGCTTCTTCGAAGCTTTCGAGCGCGCCAAAATCAACCTGTCCGTATCCGCTCGAGACATCGCCAAGCAATCGCACCGCTGGAAAGACGGCCAGTTCAGGCTCAACCGATGTAACCTGGGCTCCATTGACGTTCACGTTCAGGACATTGGTATATGTTCCGACTGGAAAGAACTGACCAGGCTGGATCCATGAATAGTCAAACACAAAGCTGCCCGTCGTAATCAGTTCGTCGACCGCTGCTTGGGACAGACGGATCGTTGTATCATTGAACGCCGCAAATGCGGACTGATCGGCCGGAATCGTGCCTTCGATGGTGGCTCTTCCATCAGATAGATCCCGCACGCCAAAACTTGTTTGGCTAACCAATTCGATCTTGTGAGACGCGCAAGACGCCTGGGCTGGACCAGCCGGTAAAATCAACTCGATCTGCAGGGTCGCTGGCGCGAGCGTATTTGGATTGTATCCTTCAACGCCAACAGGCTGAGCGAAGACTTCAAAGTCTGTACAGGCGGCCGCGTGCGACGACAAACCTAAGACACTGAGGGTCGCAACGAATATCGTATCTAGTTTCATGGCGTGTCCTTCGCAGTGAGGTCAATTTGGCCGAGATTTATGAATGTATCGCTATTTGCATCCACGACGAAATCGAAACGATAATCCGTTCCTGTGAATTCTAAGCGATAGGGACCAGGCTCAAGGTCCGATAACAGGGCTCGGCCGGCCCGATTGGTAAATGTGACTTGCGAGGCGCCGGTGTCCGTATTCACCAGTCGCGCCGCCACCAAACTCAGCGGTTCGCCCTCTGCAATAAAGGTTGCAACAGCGCTTCGGAAGGCGTCGCTACCAACCGTGATTTTGATCGCAGACCGAGCGCCCGGGACACTATAGTACGCGCCTTCGCCGACATTGTACCCGATCGGAGCATTCGCGACATCGACCCGGGTCGTGATCGGCACGAAAGGCGAGCTAATGCGTGAGACAGCGGGGCCAAACGTCCCGGATTCGGCGCGGATACCCTGACGGCCACGCGACTTGATTTGCACCTGCGCACCCTCAAGACTGTTATGACGTTCAACCATGACAAATCCGAGCCCGGGGTCTCGCCCAATGCCGAATTTACCGTCGGCAAAGGCAAGACCTGTCTGGAAGCGCGCCGATACATTTGTATCGCCATCAAGCGTATCTTCTGCGCCGACTTGCGTCACGGACAAGCGAGATCTGAAACGGTTCGCGGTATAGTCTGCAGCGCCGCGCAAAGCGAGGTCTTGCTCACGACGTGCAAGCTCGGACTCGAAGCCAACGCTTCCAACTTCGTTACGGGATGGGCGCGCAAAGCGTAGCGTGCCGCGTTCATTCTGCGTGTCATAACGCGCATTCAAGCTGGCACGTCTGCCAAAACGACGCGTGAGCGAGAAGAAGGCACCGACCTCGTCATCGCGGCCCGTCCGCGAACTGTAACGAACCCCTGCACCAAGCAAAAACCGCCGGAACTGGAAGCTTGATCCGAGAGATACGTTCTCGGCTGTACTAGCCGTGTAATCCTCTGAATAATTCCCGCTGAGATTGATACGAACAGAATCTGAGATTTGCCGCTCATAAAAGGCGGAAACATCAAATTTTGTCGTCGACGCAAAGGTTGACCCTGCTGGCGAGTACGCCTCCTCGCGATAATCGACAGCTAGCGCAAAGTTTTGCGCGGCGCGCGCCGAAGGTGAGCTATCCCAGCGATAATTCACCGATGCCGCGCCGCCACCACCAATATCATCATTGTCAGAGTAGCTTAGTTCAACCTGAGCGATCCCGCTCAAGGCCCCAACCACGGTCTGCGCGCCAACCACCCCGCCGGTTTCTGACGCGTAGCCAAACGCGCCTAGGGTTAAATTCGATGATACGCCAAACTGGTAGTTACCAGCCGCGATGACGCTGTCTTCGTAGCTGAAGCCGGTATCAGAGCGATCACGGTTCTGTCCGATCCCAAAGCTATATTCAGAGAGCCCCTCGTCGAGCAGCAAGATATCCGCTGCGATGCTGAAATTTTCAATCTGCCGGCGTCCGAACTCGTCTTCGACGACAATCGCGACCTGGTTTGATAAGTTCGCGAGCGGGATATTATTGAGGTTGATCGGACCAGCGGGCGCTTCAAAGCGCGAAACGACCTGCCCATCGACAAGAACCGTGACCTCGCTCGGTCGATCAAGTTCGAATGACCGTCGTCCTCGAGACCGCAAGGCTCTGGTCGGCTGCAGTGCCCGGTATGACTTGGTGACACCAATCCCAAGAAAGTCTGCTTCGCCGCCAATCTCGGAAATACTTTGAAACAGTGTACCAGCCTCGAACCTGAGAGCGCGCTCAGGACGATCCATGAACAGTATGGTTCTATCCGCGTCATAGCGGGTCTCGCCATTCCCGTCGTCTAGAACCAGATTACCCCCAAAGTCCAAGTTTAAGCCGCGTACACCACCAGCATTCAAAAATCCGGATAGCGCTGATGAGACAATCACATTGTCATTGTCGCCGAAGGATTGATTGACCAAGAAAGTTGACGTGAGCCCGCCCGCAAATCTAGCTGGACTTGCTGTCTCAGTCCCTGCCGGAGCCGCTTCTGGGCTTAAGCTAAATTCCAGGGGACCGGTCGACTTGAGCGGCGCATTAATCGAAAGCGTCAGTGTCGCGGGGTCGAGACGCGCAACAACATCAATCGCGTCCAGCTGATCAACGCTGATAAATCCTGAATCAAATTGAGACAGCAGCAACACTGTCGTTTCATCGACCACCGGATTAAGTGCATCTTGAAGCTGCTGAGCATCAATCGCCACGACTTCCGTCAGTGTGGTTTCGACGATCATTGGGCCAAGTTGTTGGTCGTTTAAGGTTGCTCCGAGCTCAATGGTGATGATTTGCGATGCGCGTTTGTTGAACTCGTCAATTCTAGAAGGCGCCTGAGCCTGTGTGTTGTGGGTTGCAGGCGGCGTTTCATCAAAGCGGTAGAATGAATCATTGATGAAAACGACTTGCGCCTCTTCCACCGCAGAACGCGTGTCGGAGACGAGCACTGCTGACTCAACAGCAACATAGCTAGGTTCGGACCTCGGCTCAGCAGTCGGTTTCGAAACAACTGAAAGAGCTGGCGCCACGAGCAAGTCACTCGCAAAGCTTGCTTCTTCAAAGAGGTCTTCTGCCTGTACGACGGGCGAGATCAAGGTCGCTGCGGTGCCAAGCAGCAAAAGCGGTCCAGGGCTCAACCGTAGACCGTTAGGTGTTTTTGGAGCCGGCTTGGCGTCAGTCTGGAGTTTCGCGAAGCGAGACACTGATCTCTCCGGGCGCAAGGTCAAGATTCGTCAGATTAAGCGTGATTGGCATTTTGTTGTTTGGCGGAATGACAGATTGATCAATGATGCTCATCAAGGACTCGCCTTCCAAATCAATGACCTGATCGCCCTGGGTTAGGCTAATCCGGTCATTGCTTAGACGCGCAAAAGAGCGTCCGGAATTCTCTATTGAAACGCTTAGAACAGAATCATTTCTAGAAACGTCAGAAACGGAGAGCTGCGACTCGGCTTGGCGGTCTTCCAGATAAACAACGACACCAAAGCTGTAGACATAGCGTAGTCCGGTAAAATCGCCTTCTAGGTCGACTGGCACTTCGCGGACATGAATGGTGTAGGCGGATTCTTCAACTACGGTCGGATCGCCGATATATTGAAAGCGAAACGCCTGCGTTGCGCCTGGCTCGATCAGCGCCTGAAATGGGAAAATTACGAAATCATCGTCCGCCGGGACGAGCGTTTGAACACTGTCCTCCCCAAACACGCGCTTTTCCACGATGAGTTCTACGGGCAGCGACTCGCTGCGTGTATTGCGAACCGTCAATAAGCCGGTCGTCTGTCCATTCGATGGGAAAATCGAATGGCGCATGGGCTGCACTTCGAATGCAAAGCTGGTCAAAGAGGACGCAATCATAATCCCGGCTAAGCACAGCACCTGCGCAAATCGTATCATCATCACTGACTGTCCCTTCTCAATTCGAACCATAAAAGTGCAATGGGGCCGACTCCATATAGGAGCGGCCCCACACTAAGTCCCCTGTCAAACTATTAGTTCGCAGTAAGTGAAACAATAATTGTGTCGCTGTACTCACCAGCGAAAACAGTTGTTGTAGGTGCGCCCTGGAAGTCTGGGCCTTTAACACCATTGAAAGTTACGTTCGCGCCAACTTCACGGCCCTCACGCAGAGCGGTTGAACCTGGGATCGAGAAAGAACGATCTGTAAGGAGGTTCAGTGGCGGTGTACCAGGTGTGTAGCTGAATGCGTCGCTACCCGTGTCGACATTGATTTTGTAGACGATTTGGTTGCCTTCACCGGTTTCGGTGCCATCGCGCAGAAGGTAACCGCTATTCTCAGAAGTCACACCAAGGACAGCGCCTTCAGCAGAGTTACAAACAACACCGAATGCAACATCGCGGCGAACCTGCTCAGATGTGCCGGCCAGTTCACCAAAATCCATCTCGAGAGTGTCGCTAGCAGCTGTGATGCCGCAAATTTCTTCGACATTGCCTGACAGTTCGAGTGTCAGGTCGGCACTGCCTTCGCCAGCTTCGATAAATTCAGCAGACGCAACGCCAGATAGGGCAACCGCAGCAACTGATGCAAGAACGAGTTTTTTCACGCTTTCATTTCCTTATTCTAAGGACTCTCGCGAGAGACCTAAATTTGAACGGACGTTGCAAGTTCTTTTGCATTGTCCTCAAGTAGCGTTTGACGACAGAAGCCGGGCCAAACGAATTTGCTTCAAGCTGAGATCAGCTTGTGAAAGTTAATTCGACATGGGTGTTTTTATCGAAACGAGAATAGACAGCCATGTGTTTCAAAGTCCAAGCAAAACACGTGCCAGTTGAAAAGCTACTCTACGCGCCCCCATTTGTCGGTCTCTTTGACGTCAAAAACGCCCTTAGACGCAATGACGGTTAACAGTTCGGTAACAATTGTAAAGCGAAACAATATGATTTTCCGTATAGTTTTTACCACAATCCAAAATCAGGTTTTTCTATCTTATTGGTGTTATGGAGGGGAACAGTTTGCGCCCCCTCACACCGAGATTTACAGAAATAGTTTCCGAGAAAACGTGTCAGCGGCGAACGCACCATGAATACGTCGCCGCTTGGTGCATCTAAAAGATCGCGTAGCCGCCATCAATAATGCAAGTTGTACCAGAGTGATAACGTGAGGCGTCGCTTGCCAGATAAACTGCCATGCCACCAAAATCGGCAGGCTCACCCCAACGCCGGATAGGAACGCGCGTGATGACTTTTGTGGTGAAGACGTCATTGTCCTGCGCGAGTTCGGTCATGTCCGTCGCAATCCAACCCGGAAGAATTGAGTTGGCGCGAATGCCGTATCGGCCACACTCGGCAGCAATCCCTCGAATCATTGAAGGTAATCCGCCTTTGGTCGCGGCATAGGCTTGGTTCCGTGCGGCGCCTTCGATCCCCGCCAGCGATGCGACACCCACAACAGAGCCGCCCGGATCACCTGCTTTTGCACGCTCCGTCATATGTTTGACGCTTTCGCGGAGCGTCCAAAAGGCGCCATCAAGATTGACCGCCATATTCTTACGCCAGATTTCGGTGGTCATTTCGACAAAACTCGGGGCTCCGAATCCAACACCGGCATTCGCAAAACAGCTATCGATCCGCCCAAGGCTCGAAACAACATCTGCTGTTGCATCGACAACCGCCTGCTCATCAGAGACATCAACCGCCCAAGCTTTGACCTCGCCAGACCCAAGCTTTGAGAGAGCGTCCACCGCTGCCGTATTCGCGGCTTCTTTCCGCCCCCAAATTGCGAGACTTGCATTCGAGGCCGCCAAAGCCTCCGCCATGCCGTAACCAATGCCGCGATTGCCGCCGGTGACGAGGGCAACTTTTCCAGTCAAATCAAAAGGTGCGTATGCCAATTTTCTTACTCCCGAACTGTTTCTGCGTCTTCAGTCAGGGGCGTAACGGTAGGGAAGGCAAACGCTAATTAGCGATCAAGCATTTCTTCCAGGCGCCCAGATCGAAAGCGCACAGGCCCAGGACGATTTCGCGTTGCTGAGTGAACGAAAGTCACACGCTGCCGCCTCTGGTCTACTTGCAAACGGAAATGGTTGAGAAAATCCATCCCCATAACCATCATTGGCGTGTCGCCATGTCCGAGTTCGTGAAACAAGTCTGTTCCAAGAACAGGTATCCTCGTTCTAGAGATCCGAAAATCGCCAAGCCGAAAATCACGAAATGTGTGGATATGTGCCGTTTGCCGACTCAGATCGCTGCCCTGCATTCGTTCTTGTTCGTAGGCATCGGGCACCGCCCTGGCTTGGCGCGCGAAAGCAGGATTAACAAAGCTACGCACGGCGCCGGTATCAATGAGTGCGAGCCCTCGAACTTTATTTATTCGGATCGGAATAAAAACGAGCCGGTGATGATTATCATATCTGATCGTTGAGGACGCTGCGCCCCGCACCCGCTTCGGTCGACTATTATAGATATGGACGCGAGACTTACTGAATTCAAAATCCACGATTGAAGACGGAAACAGCGACATTGGAATAATGCTGTGGCGCACCGGGAACTGATCACTGGTATTCACCGCGACGCGTAAATCCTTCCACGAGCGAGCACCGATCGTCAGCTCAGACAGTGTCGTCACTGGATACTCTCTTAATCCGCCGAGCCCAAGGACCCTGGTTGCTTCATTGCTCAGAACAAGCGGCTGGCTTTCTGATAAGTATTCATCATCGATCAAAGCTATCGTCGCCCCCGTGTCCAGCATCGCCGTTGTTTCGATCCCGTTCACACGGATCGCCATAACGGGGGCGTCTCGCGGATCGTTAATCAATGGAAATGTGCGCTGCTCGCTGCCGTCGGCGGTCTGGCAAAATAGGCTCACAGCCACGAGACAGAGGAAAACTATAATACCTCTGGTCCGCAACGTGATCTGCGACCCGATTTTAGTCATGCCCTAGTATGGCACAAAATCGCGCGTTTAGGAAAAAGCATCTGAGCTGACTTCATTGCGCAGGGACGTTCCGGACAGAAATGCTTCCAGGTTCTCTAAGAAGACCGCATCTGTCCGGACCTTAGAGCCTTCAGTCAAAGCCGAGATATGAGGCGTCAGCGTGATTTTCGCATGGGTCCAAATCGGGCTTTCTGGCGGCAAAGGCTCTTCACGAACCACATCGAGATAGGCCTGTGCAGGCGCGCCGCGATCAAGCGCAGCCATGAGCGCTGTCTCATCCACCAGTCCGCCGCGACCGACGTTTATGAGCAAGCTATCCTCTTTCATCGCCGCAAAAAAAGCATCGTCCGCCAGGTCTTCGGTTACAGGCGTGAGCGGCAGACTGAGCACAACAACATCTGCATCGCCAAGCTGGTCTGAAACAGCATCTGGCTGAACAATACGATCAGCGGCTGGGTCTGGACCGCCGCTGCGCCGAACACCGGTGACGTCGACCCCTAGTGCGCGCAGCCGTCGGCCACAAGCTTGCCCGATCGCCCCAAATCCGATGATCTGCCATTTGGTTCCGGCCAATTCGCGGAAGGGTAACCGAGTCCAGTTCTTATCCGCCTGAGCGCCGCGTCGACGTGCCCCGCCTTGCAGAAAATCAAGCCCCGCCCACAGAACCCATTCTGCGATGGCTTCCGACTGTTCGTGGCTGCCGGAAAACAGCTCGGCCTTCTGACCAACGGCTTGTATCAAGGGATGTTCAATGCCTGCAGCTGAGGATTGAAACCAGTCCAAACGCTCAAATCCCATCAGTGTTTGAAAAAAGGTCGACACCGAGGGACTGAAATACGCATCCTGCGTTCCGTAGGCGATTGCACCGCTTGCCTCACTCTCGCCCCAAGCATGCTTCAGACGTCCTTCATCATCTAAGACTAAGGGTGAGATTTGATCGGAGAATTGCTTGAGCGCATTCTCGATCCGGGCAAAGGATTTTGCATGAATCAAAAGCTGCCGCATCAGTATCTCCTCGCTGCTATCGTCTCGGCGATGGTCGCTTTGTTGCCAGCTCTGCCGGCTCAAGGCCAGAGCCGTGTGCCGTCTCAGGACTATTTTCGCGACGTAACCGCACTCGCCGAAGTGCTTGGTAAAGCGCATGCGATCCGCGTGGCTTGTAATGGCCGCAACGACCAGTATTGGCGCAGCTACATGCTCCGGTTGCTAGAGCTTGAAGCACCTTATCAAGGCGGCCTTCGTCGCTCTCTTGTAAACGGATTCAATGCCGGCTTTTCCTGGGGCAGCGACCTGCATCCCGCTTGCGATAGCGGCGCTGTCAGCGCGGAAAAAACCTATGCTGCTGAAGGGCGTGATCTGTCAGCGCGTTTGGTGCAGTCAAATATTCCAGGCGCCAATCCAGTGGCGCCGCGAGAGCGCTAATCGCTCCGCCCGACCCGCGCTTTGCCGCGCCCCAAGGCCAAAGCTTTGATTGCCCCGCGAAAGGTCCGCACCTCTTGGGTCGTCCAATTGCCGCGAATGAACGCATTTCGGATGTTGGTCTTCATCAGGGGTGTTTTGTCCGGCGGATAGAAATAGCCAGCGCGCTCCAACTCATCTTCAAGATGTTCAAACATCCGGATCAGATCTTCCTTTGCAGCGGGCGGCTCAACACCGGCCTTTTCGCCTTCCCAACGACCAATCGCGCCTTGATGCGCGCCCCAGCTCGCACAGAACACGCCGACCGCTTGCGCTAAGTTGAGGGACGCAAAGTCCGGGTTTACAGGATAGGTGAGGATGGCATCGGCCAGCCCGACCACATCACTTGGCAAGCCATGATTCTCGGCGCCGAACAGGATGCCTGCTTTCAGGGCTCGGGCTTTTACAAGCTCCACACCTCCTGCGGCATCCACAACCTGCTTTTCCATGCCGCGCGGCCGCGCCGTCGTCGCCATTACGGTCCCGAGATCAGCAATCGCTTCTTCGATCGAGTCGAAGACGTCGACACTTACCCCCGCTTCGAAAGCGCCTGCAGACAGCGGATTTGCAGCAGGATTGGGCCAACCATCGCGCGGCGCAACCAGGCGCAATTCGGTCAGACCGAAGTTGAGCATGGCGCGCGCGGCTGATCCGATATTTTCGCCGAGTTGCGGGCGATGGAGGATAATTATTGGCGCTGAAGATGTCATGGCGCCCCACCTGCCTCATCAGATCGATACTGGTCAACCAATCGAAAGCCGCAGGTCCCCTTTTGACGCCGCTGGCAGACCTGCTATAGGCCCCGTCAAACCGTTAAAGGCAAAGGACTTCCTCTCATGGCAAAGATCAAGGTCGAAAACCCAATCGTCGAAATGGATGGCGATGAAATGACCCGCATCATCTGGCAGATGATCAAGGACCAACTCATTAATCCATATCTCGATGTTGACCTGAAATATTACGACCTGTCGATTGAATCGCGAGACGAAACGGACGACCAAATCACGATAGATGCAGCCAACGCCACGAAGCAGTATGGCGTTGCGGTCAAATGCGCGACCATCACGCCAGACGAAGCGCGTGTTGAAGAGTTCGGCCTGAAAAAAATGTGGCGGAGCCCGAACGGCACGATCCGTAACATTCTCGGCGGCGTTGTCTTCCGTGAGCCGATCGTCATCAACAATGTTCCACGCCTCGTTCCAGGTTGGACCCAGCCTGTCGTCGTTGGCCGTCACGCATTTGGCGACCAGTACAAGGCAACAGACTTCCTGGTCCCTGGCGCTGGTAAGCTGACCATGAAATGGGAAGCCGCTGACGGCTCTGACAGCCAAGAATATGAAGTCTTCGACTTCCCTGAAGCCGGTATCGCGATGGGCATGTACAACCTTGATCAATCGATCCGCGATTTTGCACGTGCCAGCATGAATTACGGCCTGCAGCGCAAATGGCCTGTCTACCTCTCAACCAAAAACACCATCATGAAAAAGTATGATGGTCGTTTCAAAGACATCTTCCAGGACGTCTTCGACAATGAGTTTAAAGACGCCTTCGCAGAGTTTGGCGGCACCTATGAGCACCGCCTGATCGACGACATGGTTGCAGCCGCGATGAAATGGTCTGGCGGCTATGTTTGGGCTTGTAAGAACTATGATGGCGATGTTCAGTCTGACACAGTTGCGCAGGGCTACGGGTCTCTCGGCCTGATGACGTCTGTTCTGATGACCCCCGACGGCAAGACCGTTGAAGCTGAAGCGGCGCACGGCACAGTGACGCGTCACTACCGCAACCACCAGAAGGGCGAAGCGACATCGACCAACTCGATCGCGTCTATCTTTGCCTGGACGCGCGGCCTGCAGCACCGCGGCCGTATGGACAACACACCAGAGGTAACGGCATTTGCGCAAAAGCTCGAAGACACGATCATCAAGACCGTTGAAGGCGGTCAGATGACCAAGGACCTCGCGCTTCTCGTTGGCCCAGAGCAAGAGTGGCTGACCACTGAGGGTTTCCTCAACGCTGTTGGTAGCAATTTCGAAAAAGCGATGTCCGCTGGCTAATGTCAGTCGACGCAGCTGATATAAAAATTCGCCGCGCCGAGGCAGGGGAAGAAGACACCCTTGCCGCCATCGGCGCGGCGACGTTTTTAGAAGCCTTCACGTTCGATATTAAAGGCCCGGCCTTGGTGGCGCATTGCCGTGTTCAGCATAGTACAGAGGTCTATCGAGGATATTTGGAGGCCAGCGATCCACGTTATGCGTGCTGGCTGGCTGAATATGCGCCAACCGGCGCACCGATCGGATATGCGGTGTCCTGTCCGCCCGATCTGCCGCAAAAAACAGGTGCAAACGATATCGAGCTGAAACGTATCTACGTGTTCTCTCGTTTTCATGGCACCGGGGCCGGCAAAGGACTCAATCGTTTGGTTGATTTGCATGGTCAGAGCTTGAACTGCCCGCAGATCTATCTCGGCACGTATCAAGAAAACCACCGCGCCGTCGCCTTCTATAAGCGCGAAGGCTATGTCCAAGTCGGCACGCGGCAATTTCAAGTTGGCGACGAGATCTATGATGACATCGTCATGGCGAAACCGCTTTAGGTGGGTCGCCCCATCGCTTAAGAGCTAAGACGTTAGCTCGATCCGGTAGCTTTCGATCACGGTATTCGCCAGCAGCTTCTCGCACATATCTTTCACACGTGCTTCGGCATCGGCTTCAGAAACGCCCTCAAGGTCAAGCTCAATTACTTTCCCTATTCGGGCGCCCGCAACCTCGCCAAATCCCATACGTCCGAGCGAGTCTGCGACCGCTTTTCCTTGCGGGTCGAGAACGCCTGGTTTTAGACCGACATGGACGATGGCTTTCATTTGCTCGCTCCTGAAATATCAACGACGTTGGCGCCTTGCTGCGATTCTTTGATAATGCCGAGGCGTCGGGCAACTTCCGAGTAAGCCTCAGTGACGCCGCCCAGATCGCGGCGGAAGCGGTCTTTGTCGAGCTTCTCATTCGTCTCGAGATCCCAGAGGCGGCAGCTATCCGGGCTAATCTCGTCTGCAAGGATTACGCGCTGCATGTCATTTTCGAAGAAACGGCCAAATTCGAGTTTGAAATCGACCAGCTTGATCCCGACGCCTGCAAACAGACCGGACATGAAGTCATTCACGCGCAGAGAAAGCGCAATCAGCTCGTCCATCTCATGTGGCTGAGCCCAATTAAAAGCCGCGATATGCTCTTCTGAAACAAGCGGATCGCCCAGCGCGTCGTCTTTCAAACAAAACTCGACGATCGCGCGCGGCAATTGCGTGCCTTCAGCAATCCCGAGGCGCTTTGACATCGTACCCGCCGCGACATTGCGAACAATCACTTCCAGCGGGATGATCTCGACCTTTTTGATCAGCTGCTCGCGCATATTGAGGCGTTTGATGAAGTGGTTTGGAATTCCAACGCCGCCCAGGCGCGTCATCATGAACTCAGAGATACGATTATTGAGAACGCCTTTGCCGTCCAGAACCGCTTTCTTTTCGGCATTGAACGCGGTTGCATCGTCTTTGAAATACTGGATCAGCGTGTTCGGCTCAGGCCCTTCATACAGAATCTTGGCCTTGCCTTCATAGATCATTCGTTTGCGTGACATCGCGCTTTCCCTCGAGCGTGTGATGGTGGGCCGACTCACCCAGCCGCATCATCAGGCGCTCCCCTTACGCGAAACATGTCCTTTAGGCAAAAGGCTTCTTGCACCAATACCCCCTTCATCCCTATATCAGCAGCGGAAACAGACTATCTCGCACAGGGTTGAACACACATGTCTTCATTTGACGATCGCGAACGCGCCGAAGAAGCTAAATTCGCAATGGACGAAGCGACCGAGTTTAAGGTCATGGCGCGCCGGAACAAATTGCTGGGGCTTTGGGCAGCTGAGCTCATGGACCTGCACGGTGCAGACGCTGAAGCCTACGCCAAAACGGTCGTCCTCTCTGACCTCGAAGAAGCAGGTGATGATGATGTCTTCAGAAAAGTTCGCGGCGACCTAGATAAAGCAGGTGTTGAACGCACCGATACGCGCATTCGCGACCATATGGCGGAGCTCCTGCCGGTTGCGCGCGAGCAGGTGATGAAAGAAGCGGAGTAATCCATGTCAGACGACGTCCAAACCTCCATCGATAATGCCGTGAAGGGCAATGACGTATTGCTGTTCATGAAAGGCACACCAACTTTTCCGCAATGCGGGTTCAGTTCTGTGGTTGTGCAGGTCCTGGATTATCTTGGGGTTGAGTACCAAGCCGTGAATGTTTTGGACAATCAAGACATTCGCGAAGGGATCAAAACATATTCAGATTGGCCAACCATTCCGCAGCTTTACGTCAAAGGCGAGTTTGTCGGTGGTTGCGACATCATCAAAGAGATGTTCGAGGCCGGTGAGCTCAAAGAATATCTCGACGAAAAAGGCATCGAGATGGAAGCGGCCTAATGCGGCGGCACCTCGAACCTGGTCCGGATCATCCGATCACGATCGAAGCAAAAAATTCGCCCGTCAGTGTCAAGCTGGCGGGCGATATCGTTTTAGCCTCCGAAACGCATTTGGAACTACGCGAGGCGGCATATCCGCCAGTGGCTTACATCCCGCGCCTGGATTTGGATCTGTCGCGCCTCATGCGTTCAGACCATACGACTTGGTGCCCATACAAAGGCGAAGCCGCTTACTTCCATTTGCGCACCGCAACTGGCCAGATCATCGAGAACGCTGTCTGGACCTACGAAACCCCATTCCCGGCCGTCGCGGCGATCAAAGGCGCGTTAGCCGTCTACCCCAACAAAGTGGATGCGATCGAGATCGGCTAAGATCTCAAACCGCAAAAAAGAACAGATAGATGCAAGCGATCAGCGGCAGCAGCCCCATCGCAAACATGATCCGGATGAATTTGTAGTGGGCGACCCAGGCATCGACTTTCGTATCGCCGCTTTCGCGGGTTTCAGTCTCTAGATCGATCCAGTCATGCTTTTTTCCAAACGTGTCGGACACGATGTATTGGTCGAGCGAGTCCTCTAAGTATCTGTGTCCGAAATAGAAGCTGATCGAATAGGCAATAATGCCCAGCATCACGATGATCAGCCACCCCACCCAGCCCATGCCGCCGCCGGCTTCAATCACGTCCCAAAACGCAAAACCTGTCCCTAAGCCGATCACGCCAGCGCCACAGGCAATCTGCCATAACCGAGCTATGTTTGGTTCTCGCGGACCCTCACCCATGAACCGCGCTCCTTTTCAAATGCGCCTACAGAGTATAACAGCGCGGCCATGACCACCACCCTCGACCGCCCCGCCCCGATCAAGCCGAATGCTATCCCGAAAGTTGGGATTGTCTCTTTGGGCTGCCCCAAGGCTTTGGTGGATTCCGAACGGATCGTGACCCGGCTACGCGCCGAAGGGTATCAAATCAGCCCTGACTATTCTGGCGCTGACCTGGTCTTGGTAAACACGTGCGGCTTCTTGGACAGCGCCCGCGAGGAAAGCCTCGATGCGATTGGCGAGGCGATTGAAGCCAATGGCAAAGTAATCGTCACTGGCTGCCTCGGCGCTGAACCTGAGGTCATTGAGAAAGCGCACCCGAAGGTGCTCGCGGTGACTGGGCCACATCAATACGAACAAGTCATGGACGCGGTGCATGAAAACCTAACGCCGCCGCATAATCCGCACACGGATCTTGTCCCTGAGAGCGGCCTACGGCTCACCCCGCGCCACTATGCTTATTTGAAGATTTCTGAAGGCTGCAACAATCGCTGCAGCTTTTGCATCATCCCAAAATTGCGCGGTGATCTTGCGTCTCGTCCGATCCATCATGTTCTGATCGAAGCGGAACAACTGGTTCGCGCGGGCGTGAAAGAACTTTTGGTCATCAGCCAAGATACCAGCGCCTATGGTCTCGACCTGAAATACGCGCCGCAAACCTGGAAAGGGGAAGAGTACGAGACCCGCTTCCTCGACTTGGCGCGCGGCCTCTCTTCGCTCGGGGTCTGGACGCGGATGCATTATGTCTATCCGTATCCGCACGTGGATAAGTTTATCCCGCTCATGGCGGAGGGTGCAATCACGCCCTATCTCGACATTCCGTTCCAACATGCAAGTGCGAACGTCCTGAAAGCGATGAAGCGCCCAGCGAAACAAGATCGGGTCTTGGAGCGCATCCAGCAATGGCGCGGAGACGTTCCGGATCTCGCCATCCGCTCGACCTTCATTGTCGGTTTCCCAGGTGAAACAGAAGAAGACTTCCAAATCCTGCTCGACTTTATTCGTGAGGCGAAGATCGACCGGGCCGGGTGCTTCAAATATGAGAATGTCGCGCACGCCGACAGCCGCGACTTGCCCGGCCACATTCCGGAAGAGGTCAAGGAAGAGCGCTGGCACCGCTTCATGGAAACCCAAGCCGAAATCTCAGCTGCCCGCGCCGCGGCGCAAATTGGAACGACGCAAGATGTGATCGTGGATGGGCCAAGTGACGAACCCGGTGAGTTTTTGGCGCGGTCAAAAGCAGACGCGCCCGAGATCGATGGCGTTGTCTATCTGAAGTCTGAGACTGCGCTTAAGCCCGGCGATATTGTCTCCGCAAATATTACCGACGCGGATGCTTATGATCTCTATGGCGACGCGGTTTAGGCTCCATCACCCTACACTGTTCGCAGGCGTTTCTTTGCTCTAAGCTCCCTCCCAAACCTCAGGGAGCCGATTGTCCATGCAAAAGAAACTCTGCGCCTTAGGCGCCGCCGCTTGCCTCTTTTCGGGAACCGTTGTGGCTCAAGATATTGCGGACCCCATTCCGTTCGCAGAAGTCCCCGCTCCGGAAGATGCTGGTGCAATCCTCTTGTATGATGGCGCCGCGCCCGGCTCGGAAGGCTCAACACTCACAGAAGTGTGGCGCAATGCCGGGACCGAGCGCTGGGCGACCAATGTTTCAGTCCCGACGCTTTTGCCGGTTTTACCGGAAGACCCGGCCGCGACGCGGGCAGCGGTGATCGTCATTCCGGGCGGCGGGTTTCAGTTCGTATCTATGGACAATGAAGGCTACCCGATCGCCAATTGGTTCGCAGAGCGCGGCGTTGCGGCCTTTGTTCTAAAGTATCGCACCATGGAGACCCCGACCGAGGCAGCAGAGTTTGGCGCCTTTATGAGCGCGCTTTGGGCCCCGCAGCCGGGCGATGCTCCGGTCGATGTGACACAAGGCATTCCCTTCGCCGTTGCAGACGCTCAGACCGCCCTGGACCTGGTGAAAGCGAAATCAGACGAATGGGGCTATGATGCCGACAAAATCGGAATGCTCGGCTTTTCTGCTGGCGCTATTACCGCCTTGGGCGTAACGCTGTCGGAAGACGATGGCACTCCCAAACCAGACTATCTCGGTTACATTTACGGCCCGATGACGGCTGTGGAAGTACCAGAGCAAGCGCCCCCAATGTTTGCGGCCCTCGCGGCAGATGACGGTCTGTTCGCAGGCCAAGGGTTTGGCATTGTGGAGGCTTGGCAGACTGCCGGCGTGCCGGTTGAGCTGCACTATTACCAATCGGGCGGTCACGGCTTCGGCAGCTATAAGCGCGGTGTCCCTGCCGATGATTGGTTCAACCAATTCATCGGCTGGATGGAGGCGCAAGACCTGCTCGCACCTCCGACCGAAGAGTAGCTTATTCGTCTGCTTCGAAAACCTTTTCGAGGAATTCGGCTTGCGCGCGGTAATAGAACAGTCGGTTCGACAGTTTCCGCCACCCATGTCCTTCATCTTCGATACGGATATAGGGTGCATCGATACCATTTGCGCGGAGGGTCTTCACCATCACCTCGGTCTCATAAATGTCGATCCGTGGATCTTGGACACCATGTGAGAAGAGAACTGGGACTTTGATTTGATCAGCGAGCCGGATCGGTGAGTTCTCCGTATAATAGTCGATCCATTTCTGCTCACGAATATCGCCATACTCGATCCGGTCTGAAGCCTGGAGCGCTGGCGATGCGATTTGCAGCGCCGTGACCCAGTCGGCCACGCCAAATAGGCTGACGCCCGCAGCAAATGTGTCTGGATAAAGCGCGAGGACCGCGTTCACCATGTAGCCGCCATAAGAGCCCCCTGCGACAGCGGCCCGGTCCATATCAACGCGCCCGTCGGCACGAAGATAGTCGGCCATATCGATCAGGTCGCGGACACTATCACGGCGTTTTTCTTGGTCATCCAAAGTGACATAGGTCCGGCCGAAGCCTGTCGACCCGCGCACGTTTGGTTCAAACACCGCAATGCCGCGATCGACATGATATTGCACGATGGGGTCAAACGTCGCCATCGACTGCGCCGTTGGCCCGCCATGCACGATAAACAGAACCGGCGGCAATGCATCATCCGTGCGCGAGCTTGCATCTGGGAGATACAACAGACCTTGCAGGTCTACGCCATCTTGCGCTGGAATCGTAACACTCTCAGGGCGCACGAAGCGGCCGAGGTCCAAGCCAGCGCTGGTTGAGTTGAAAGTCCGGCTCATCGTATTGCGCCCCATATCCCAGACTTTCACGTCACCGGGCGTGTTCCAGCCATTAATCCCAATCACCATTCGGTCTGAGCCTGGCGCGCAGCTGACATTGTAAACGCCCTCGGCCAATCGCGGGGCATCTACGGCTTCGCCTGAGGTCAAATCGCGAACATGTAGCGTGTAGAACCCGTCAATGTTTTCCGCGAAGGCGAGATAACCGCCATCAGCGCCGCATAGCTCGATCTGCGTCGCATCTCGCTCCGGCTCAGCGACCGCGCGCATCTCGGCGCTGGCAAGGTCGTAGAAATGAACCGCTGCGAACTCACGATTTACGTTGCTGGCAAAATAAAAGCCGCTTCCGTCCGGACGCCAGGCAAACCCACCATCGCTGTGATTGGCGCGCGGGCTAGGCGCAGAGACCGTGATCAACTCCTTAGACTCGACCTCGAGCAGGTAGAGATTGTCTGAATCTTCTCCGACCGTTTCAGTCACAATGAGGTATTTGCCGTCCGGCGAAAGAGCTCTGGCATAATAACCAAATGTGCCTTCGAACAGCATCTCGGTTTCGCCCGTCGTCAGGTCGGCTCTGTAGATATCAAAGTCGAGCCCATTGCGCTCTGTCGAAGAATAGACAGCCGCAGCGCCATCGGCTGAGATGTCGCCAAAAGACCGGAACCCGCCGTCCACGGCAGGCAGGAGTAATCGCTCTGATGTGCCACCCGCAGAGACGAAGAAATATGATTCCTGCTCATTGCCATCATTGTCCGCGCCATAGATCAACCCGGACCCGTCTGGCATCCATCGAAAGAAGGTGACCCCATTCCCAAACGTGAGCTGCTGCGGCGCGCCGCCGGTCGCTCGGACGACCCAAAGCTGCGGAACGCCGGTCACGCTGTATCTGAACGCGACATACTCGCCACCCGGGGCCAAAAGTGCTCCCGAGGCGCCGCGTGCCAACAGGTATCGCGCAATATCAGCCGGGTCGCTGCCCGCCATGCCGACATTCACTTTGCCAGCTTCAGGAGAAATGGCCTGCAGACTATAATCTGGCCCGCCAATGGTCTCCTCGGCTTCCATGACGATTTCAGGAGGTTCCGGCTTGGTTTCAGATTGTGCAGTCACGCAAGCCGCCAAAACCGACGTCATAGCGATCAATGAGAGCGTTGGACGAACCATGGTGGATCTCCTCAAAAGTGCATTATACTTTATTGCGCCACGCGCGCTGGGGCGAGGACAACCGCGTTTGCGAGCAGTAGATTTAGGCCATTCAAATAACCTCTGGTGGTCGGACTTTGAGTAAATCCAATGACCAGGCCATCGCCTTGCGGTTCAGCCATAACGAAAGGCTTAAACGCCAACTGCAGGCGGTTCTCTTCCCAAAGATATCCGCTTTTGAGCAAGCTATCTGCGTCCGCAAAGCGGAACACATTGGTCCCGTCACTCGCATTCAAAGGGCGATAGATCGAACGTCCTGAAACCAAAGCGGTGGCCTCGTCATAGCCAGATGAGAGCCAGTGGTTTGGGTCGGCAATCGCTCTGACGAGAACACCTGGAATATCCTCAGGTCGTGACCCAGTGTTTTCAATATGGGCATCATACTCTTCTTGAGTAGCAAAATTCACCCCTGGCACCTGGTCATCTTCCTCATCCTTGGCGCCTTCCACGTCTGTCGTTGCCAGCTCGAGTTGGGTCGAGAGCAGACCAACATCTTCGCCCGCCAATTGTCCGACACTGTTACCAATCGCGATCAGCACACCGCCGCCACGGACAAACTCTTGAAGAGGTTTTACAGACCCAAGCTGACCCACCAAGCCAAACGAGTCTGGAAGGATCAGAACGTCATAATTCGATAGATCTGCGCGTGACATGGTCGAGACACGAATAGGCGCCACGGGAATACCAAGCTCTTGCTCAAGCACAAAGCGCGTATTGCCAGCCGAGGTTGGGCTGGTGGGCGCATCCCAGGCCATCGCCACTTTCGGCATAGTCATCGCCGCGAATGATGAACTTCCAAAGTTAGGGCCATCTTCGACCCAGCTCGAGGTCATGGGCACAATCTCAGCGCCAATTTCTTGAGCCAGGCGTATTAATTCTGAATTCAAGCTCGCATCGTTGTCTGCGATCGGGAACACGACACTGCCCGCCGGGAAGACGCGTCCATTCTGTGTAAACGGCGCGTCAGTGGTTTTGCCTTTCAAGCCAGCCTTCAACGCAGCCACGACGAGCTTCGCTTGACCGCCATCGCTCCACGGCACGACCTGACCGAATGTCCCAGCACCCGCCGCGATGGCCGGGATTGGATCGTCTGCAGACACTGGGGTGGCATCGCTGAGATCCACACGGCGGCATTGCTGCATGGTGACCCCGTCCATAAGCGGCATCGACCATGCGGTAACGTCATACAGCTCATGATTGAGGCCCTGGTCCCGGCGGCTTTCTTGCTCAGCAATATAATCGGGTGCCAGCGGCGTGGTTGGGCTAAGCAAGGTGTTGATTAGCCGGCCTTCCGGTTGCGCGCTATCGACGATCAAAGCGCCCGCTGGATAATCCTGACGGCATTGCGAACTGCCAGCTGGAACGCGACGGACGTTAATGCCTTGTAAAGCGAGGCGCCGCGCTAAAGCCTCTGCTTCATAACGCGCGTCTGCAAGGTCAAAGACAAAGTAACGGCCATCCGCACGCGAGCCTTCCTCTATCGCCGTACGACGGAACTCGGCATAGTCCGATAGATATGAATTCTTATCTCGTGCGACCGTCTCAAGCGTTGCAATCGATGACAGAACATTGTTCCGCACCCCTTCATCATAGGTCAGCAACGTTCCGTCTCGGCGACCAAAGATTAAACCGCGCGGCGAGCCTTGCTCAAAGGTCATCGCGATCGCGCCATTCAGCGTTGGCCACATGTCGCCATAGCCAGGATAGAAGGCGTCAAAAATCTCACGGGTAAAGTAAGGCGCGCCGAAACGATCAAACCAACTGGCCATGTTTCGACCGAGCTGAAACTGTCGGCTCTTCTGCGTATCCGTGATGTTTGGGTTAAACGGGCGCGCGGCTGGCGGGAAATAGTAAGTCGCATCGCCGCCCATTTCGTGACTGTCGACATAAACAACAGGATGCCAGTCTTGAAGCGCAGCAACGCGGCCTTGAGATTCAGGCTGTGTGATCGCAAACCAGTCCCGGTTCATGTCGAAAATATAGTGGTTGAAACGCCCGCGCGGCCACGGCTCATCATGCTCGGCTGCATATCGATCAGCTTTCGGTGTTATGCCAAGGGCTGAGGTAAAGTGAAACAGGAAACGCTCACGACCGTCAGGGTTCGCGTTTGCATCAATGACCACGATCGTATTGTCGAGGATCGTATCTACCAGTTCATTGTCTTGCGCCGCGAGCAAATGGTACGCAATGAAGATAGCACTATCAGACGGCGTAACCTCGTTACCGTGGACCCCATAGCTCAACCAAACCACGGCTGGCGTGTTTTCTAGCGACGCGCCAGAGGGTGCCTGGCCATTCCCGATCGTAGCCAGTTCAGCCTTGATTTCGTCCAGACGCGCCATGTTGTCTGGTGAGGAAATCATCGCATAGGTGAGATCACGCCCCTGCCACGACTCCGCATAGGTTTCGATCTTCATACGGTCCGGCGCATGGCTTTGAAGCGCTTCGAGGAACTCATTTATGTCCGAAGATGTGGTTATTGCTTCGCCATGATCATGACCAACGACATCAAGCAAAGTCGGAACATCTGGGTCATAATCGGCCTGAGGGTACGCTTGCGCGTTTGCCGCAAATGTAAGGGTTACGGCCGACGCGATAGCCGCCAGAAATCTCATCACCACTCAAAACTCCCATCTTCTATAGGTTAGGTTGCGCGCCTATTATTGGTTTGAACTGGGTGGTCGCCACATCTGCGAGAGCGCCCCCAGCCCCGCGCTATTCAAGCGCTTTGGCAATCCCTTCACGCCGTGGGTCCGCCCCGCCCAGCAATCCATCCTCTGTAACAAGAATAACATGCAGGCCGCTATTCTCACCACGGCGCTCTTCGACATTATAGCCCGCAGCTTTCAGTTCATCGGCAACTTCTTGCCCGCCTTCGCGGTCCACCTCGACACCAACAGTCTCACCGCGAGCGATAATGTTCGGCAGCGCGACAGCCTCTTGCGGCGTGTGATCCCACGCTAAGACACCGATGATAGATTTCGCGGTATAAGCGACAATCGAATTCCCGCCTGGCGACCCGGTCACCATTTTGACCTCACCCTCCTGGTCAAAGATAATAGTTGGCGACATCGAGCTGCGCGGGCGTTTTTTCGGACCAGGCGCGTTCGCCACCGGCAAGTTTGACTTGCGCGGCTCTCTCGCGAAATCGGTCAGCTCATTATTGAGCAAGAACCCATGGACCATGCGCGAGTTGCCAAACGCCGCCTCTACCGTGGCCGTCATGGCGACAGCATTACCGTTTGCGTCTATGACCGACAAATGGGTCGTGCCCGGCGCGTCCTCGGTCGGATCTTGGCCCCACATACCGATCATGGGATTGCCACCAAGGGCAATGCCGGGATCGCCCGGGGTTGGTGTCGCGCCCGGCTCGAACACTTCGGTTGCCCGAACATCGAGATAGGTCGGGTTGATCAGATCCGCGGTTGGCACTTGGACGAAGTCAGCGTCGGCGACATAATGATCGCGGTCCGCGTAGGCGAGGCGCTGTGCGTCCACAAAAGCCCGCAGGAATTGCTCTGGCTCAGTCGCCCCTTCTGGTAAGAGGCGATCATAAAGACCCGCAATCGCGTTTTGGGTAATGCCGCCTGAACTTGGTGGCGGCGCTGAGCAAATCTTATAATCCCGCCAATCGCCGCAGACCGGTGGACGAACGACGACTTCGTAAGACTCGATGTCTTCCACGCTTAAGGCTCCCGGGCGCGGTTCTTCAGCAATGGCCGCCACGATCGCTTCCGGAATCTCACCCGTGTAGAAAGCGTCGGTGCCTTCGGTTGCAACACGGCGAAGGGTTTCGGCATAGTCTAGATTATCTCTGACAAAGCCTTCGGCAAGCGGCTCACCATCTGGATAGAAATAGGCCGCGCTGGCTGGGTGATCATCAATACGCGTGAACTGGCGCAGTCGCTCATTTGCCAAGACACCAGCGAGGCGCGGGCTGACTTCAAACCCTGTCTCGGCGAGTGAAATGGCTGCATCGAAGTTACTCGCCCAGTCCATTTGGCCGTGCGCGTCGTGTGCTGTTTTATAGAGCGCGATGGCGCCAGGAACCCCAGCCGATTTTCCAGATTGCCAGGCATCTAGGAAACCGAGGACCTCACCGTCTTCAATGAACAGGTTTTCGTCTGCAGCGGACGGCGCGGTTTCACGGCCATCAAACACGGTGGTCTCGTCGCTTGCACGGTCATAGACAACCATAAACGCACCGCCGCCAATGCCAGAGGATTGCGGTTCCACCAGGCCTAAGACCGTATGTATAGCGATCGCAGCATCGACGGCATGCCCGCCATTTCGCAGCACTTCGAGCCCGGCCTCGACCGCACGCGGATCAGCCGCCGCCACCATGGCGCCCTTAGTCCAGGCGTCCGACGTGTCCTCAATAGGCGGAACGGGAGGGGTTTCGACGTCGGCAACCTCATCTTGCGGCTGGCATGCCACTAGGAGAAGGGCCGATGTTCCGGCGAGAAACGTGGATTTGACTGACATTCTATTACGCTCCGACTTGGCGAATTCTATTCCTGACCGTAGAGCGGATACCAATTGCAGGAAAGACTTTTCAATGTCCCAGCCAGGCAAAAACAATCTGATCACGGATATTGCCGGGATTCGCATCGGCAATGCGCATGATATCGCCGCAAAAACAGGCACTTCGGTCGTTCTGTGCGAAACACCAAGCGTCGGCGCTGTCGCAGTGGCCGGCGGCGGCCCTGGTACCCGCGAAACCGATCTGCTACTGGCCGACAAGCTCGTTGATCATGTCGACGCCGTGGTTTTATCCGGTGGAAGCGCTTATGGCTTGGCGGCCGGTGACGGTGTCGCTGCGGCGCTAGGCGCAAGGGGGCGCGGCTTTGGCCTCGTCGATCGTCCCGGCGTTCCAAAAACACCGATTGTACCGGCTGCCATCCTCTATGACCTCGCCAATGGCGGCGATAAAAGCTGGGGCGACACGCCGCCCTATCAGGCGCTTGGTCGAAAAGCGTTTGACGACGCCTCTCCCGGCGCATTTCGGCTCGGCCAGACCGGCGCTGGGTTCGGCGCCCAAGCGGGACAGTTTCGCGGAGGCTTAGGCTCGGCCTCAATCGTGACCAATGACGGAATGAGCGTCGGCGCGCTAACAGCTGTGAACTGTTTCGGCTCCGTCTTCATGCCCGGCACGGAGGCCTATTGGGCTTGGCCTTATGAGATTGGCGGCGAGTTCGGCGGCGCACGTCCTCCATCGACATATCAAGCTGATGCCGAGGATTGGGGGCCCGCAAAGCAAAACCCGCAACTTGGTGAGAACACGACGATTGCGTGTATCGCGACCGATGTCGCACTGACATCAGGCCAAGCCCACCGCGTCGCACAGATGGCTCTCGGCGGATTCGCCCGAGCCATCCGCCCAGTTTTCGCGCCCTTCGATGGCGATGTTGTGTTTGTCGTCTCGACCGCGCAGACGCCGCTATCTGGCCCTGAGGCCTTGAGCTTGGCACGTCTAGGCGAACTCGCAGCGAACACACTCGCAAGGGCAATCGCGCGCGGCGTCCACGAAGCACAGTAATTTCCTGATATCAGGTGTTGCTTTCGCTCAGGGCCGAGAGTATGTGTCCCGCTTCCGCGCTTCGGTAGCTCAGTTGGATAGAGTACTTGGCTACGAACCAAGGGGTCGGGGGTTCGAATCCTCCCCGAAGCGCCACTTTTCTTCTCGTCTCTGACTAAATCATAGCCATGGCTACCACAAACGGCTTTATCCGCCCGCGATGCGGTATGGTTTGCGACATTGTTCCAGCCGAAGCGTTGCCAAACGAAAAGCGCGCCCTATTCCTGTCCGCAACAATAATCTTTGTTGAGATTGGGAGCTCATCATGATTTTCAGACGCTTACTCGCCGCAACGGCGGCCGCTATTCTTGTGACGGGAGCCGCCTCGGCAGAACCAGGCACCGTGCTGAAAGGCGCCCATATTATCGACGTTATCGATGGCAAGAAAGTCCGCGGTCATGTTGTCGCCATTAAAGACGGCAAGATCGCCTATGTCGGGCCGGAGCGCCGCCTTCCAGATGGCGACTGGACGCAAGTTGATCTTGACGGCGCGACGTTGATGCCGGGTCTGTCCGATAGTCATGTCCACCTGACCTCCGGCGCCAATGTTCACGGCTTTCGCCGCCTGACACGATCGACCTCCCGCGCTGCCATCAGCGGGGTTGTGAACGCTGAGATAACTCTGCTTGCGGGCTTTACCACAGTCAGAAACCTAGGCGCACCGGGCTTCACAGATATCGATTTGATGAAAGCGATTGATGAGGGCGAGATCATCGGTCCCCGCATCATCGGCGCCGGGCAGTCTATCGGCATTACCGGCGGACATTGCGGTGATGCAACGCTTTTACCTTATGAAGCTCAGCGCAAAACCGGTGGCCGAGCAGATGGACCCTGGGAGGTCCGCCAGAAAGTGCGTGAGAACAAAAAATATGGCGCACGCGTCATCAAGTTCTGCGGCACGGGCGGCGTCCTTTCACCCAATACATCGATCAATGCGCAACAATACTCGCTCGAAGAGATGAAGGCGATTGTCGACGAAGCGAGGCTGCTGGATCTTAAAGTGGCGGTTCATGCACATGGCCCACGCGGCATTCAATCCGCGCTCGAAGCGGGCGTCGACTCTGTTGAGCACGCGAGCATGATAACCGATGAAGGCATCGCCCTCGCGATTGAGCAAGGCACCTACCTCTCCATGGATATCTATGTCTCCGACTATATCCTGTCAGAGGGGGAGGCTGCGGGCATTCTTGAGGAGTCGCTTGCCAAAGAACGCATGGTCGGCCGCTTGCAACGCGAACGCTTCCAGGCAGCGGTCGAAGCCGGTGTGAATATGGCCTTTGGCAGCGATGCCGGCGTCTATCCTCATGGCACCAATGCGCGGCAATTCCCAAAGATGGTCGAATGGGGCATGTCACCCATGCAGGCGATCCAAACCGCAACCCTAAGCAACGCGACTCTATTCGGGTTGGAAGACGAGATCGGCTCGATCACGGTCGGCAAATCAGCCGACATTATTGCCGTCGAAGGTGACCCGCTAACAGATATCAAAGAGCTGCAAGACGTGGACTTCGTGATGAAAGAGGGTGTGGTCTATCTGAATGAGATCAATCAGTAAGCTCGGCCGCATCCACGAAACCCGCCTCAACCAGAATGTTCAAGGCGGCGTCTAAACCCGGTCGGTAGCGCTTCCACCGCGCGAGCGAGCTCGTGTACAAAGGTTGGCGCACTTGCGCGGAACTTGCCGTCGCTACTGGGGCTTTATTGGTATGAAAATCAATGCAGGCTTGCTCAAAGGGTAGTCCGCAAAGATCGAGCAGACGCCGGGTCTCAGTATCAATATCGGCCACTACAGACTCATACTGGACCGTGGTAAATCGCGTGCTTGGCAAATGGGTTGTGAATTGATCGACCATGCGCCTGAACATCACATAATATCGCGCCGTCGTTTCGAGATCATAAGCGTAATTGTAGTATGAATAGGACGTCGCAAAGAGCTGGCGATAATTGCTCAGCACCGTATCGGCAGGATGGCGCAACAAACAAATGACGCGGGCATTCGGGATCGCTTTCAAGATGAGCGGCGCATATACCACGTTCAGCGGCATCTTATCGGTGAACACAGGTGTCGTGATCCCAACCGTTTCCCGGACGCGGCGCACGTAATCCTGGCCCAGGATCTCCAGCGGAGCCGATTTTCCAGCTGCGAGGGTTTCACCGTCTAGAACAAATGGGCCAGGGCTTTTGACCTGCCGCTTCAAAAGCAGACCGAAATCGGTGAGTTCACCGGCAGGTGAGACCTTGCTGTGGCTCGAAAGAATCCGATCAACCAAGGTCGTGCCTGTTCGCGGCATGCCAACAATGAAGATCGGCCCGGGCTGCGCTGGCGGCGAGATTTGTAAATCCGATGCTAAAATCTTGGCTTGCTCAAAGATCCGCTCATCAAACTCAGGATCATAGTTCAGCTCTTCGCGCTTCATCTCTTTGGCGCGCTCAAGCCAGGTCAGAGCATTCCTGCCATCCTTGAGATCTTCATAAGCTTTCGCGACCGCATGCCCGATATTGAGGCGCGCATTGGCATCCTGGGCAAACCGAGGGAACAGCGCTTCAAGCTCAGCGATATCATTATCGTCGGCGGTCTGCTTGGTGATTGTAACTATTGCCGCCCGCGCACGCGCATCATCTTGGTCAAGCGCGATCACCCGCTGATACGCCTCTCGCGCCTCGTCCATACGCCCCAAAAACTGGAGCGCGGCGCCGTAATTGTAGAAATATTCGGAATTCTCCGGCGCACCAGCAACAGCTTTTTCATAGAATGAAATCGCATCCTCATGGCGACCCGCGCGCGATAGGACAACGCCGAGCGTATCAAGTGTGAACGGCGTAGGGTCGGGTTGTTGTGAAGCAAGTTGAACCGTCTCTAAAGCCGCCTCGCGCTGATTAAGGGCAATCAGACTACGCGCTTTTTGCGCGTAAGAAGGCGCGTGATGCGGCGCGAACGCGAGCGAACGATCAAACAGTTCTACAGCTTTCGCATGGTTTGCGTGATCCGCAGTCAAGATCCCGAGCAAATAATAAGCGGATGCGTTACGCGGATCCTGCTGCAACACACTGAGGCACCGCGAATGGGCCTCGCGATAAGCTTTTTGCGCCAAAAGTGTTTGCGCTTCGTCCAAGAGCTCAGAAACCGACATGCCCCTTTCATATCCCGGACACGCACGCAGGAAACCAGCTGAGTGCTGAAAAATGAGGCAAAAATGCATCAATCCTGAAGAAAAAATGTCTGTATGCCCCGAGAACTGACAAGCGTGCTTTGCGATCCAGCCAAGCTGCGCAATTTGGGGATTGGAGAGAGAAATCGAGATATTGCGATAGTCTATTGGAGGACAATATGAGTCAAAGAAATCGCTTCTTAGTTTCCGGGAGCATGCTTGCATTGGCATCGTCCGGACTTTTATATGCGGCGCCTGCCCTCGCCCAAGAGGATGGCGAACAAGAAGAATTACGCGCTGAAACAGTCATCGTAACAGCGACCCGCCGCGCCGAAGGCGTGCAAGACATCCCACTCAACATCGCAGCGGTTGGCGAAGCGCAAATCGAAGAGCAAGGCTTCGACGAACTGGCCGATACGCTTGCTTTTGTGCCAGGCATCAATGTCGTTGATCGCGGCGGCCGCCAAGGCAACCCGATTATTGTACGCGGTTTGAATGCCGAACCCCTGGGCTCAGGCGACGGCAACAATGATGGCGGCGGAACAGTGGCGACTTATGTCGGCGAAATCCCAGTCTTCGTTGATCTAAAACTCAATGATCTGCAACGTGTCGAGGTGCTGCTTGGGCCTCAAGGTACGCTTTATGGTGCGGGAACACTTGGCGGCGCCATTCGCTACATCCCGAACAAACCAGATTTCAACGGCGATCTATTCAGCGTTCGTTCTGAGATCTCTCAGTATAGTGAAGCGAATGACCTCAGTTATGAAGCTGGTTTCACATTCAACAAAGCATTTAGCGATACGTTTGCGATACGCGGATCGTTGGACTTTGAAGATGATAGCGGCTTTATTGACTATCCATTCGTTGTTCAGCAAATCGGCGTTTCGGAACCTGATCCAGACTTTTCCGATCCTGCGGCGCGAGCAGCAAACTTTAACCCACAAGAAGATGCGAACGGCGAAGAAACGCTCTCGGGACGCGTAGCTGCACGCTGGACGCCTACCGAATGGCTTGATGGCACGCTGACATACTACTACCAGCAAGCCGACATTGGTGGCCGTCAACTCTCTGGCGCTCGATCAACTGTTCCTGCAGGTCGCTATGAATCAGCCCTGCGTGTTCTCGAACCTAACGAGGTCACTAACGATCTTATCGCCCTCGAAGTTACTGCGGATCTCGGATTTGCAGAGCTGACCTCTGCGACTGGATTTAGCCGTTTTGAAGACGAAGGACAGCGTGATCAAACCGACCTGCTGATCACTCTGGAATACAGCTACGAGGCCTTCCCAACCTTCACAGCCTTTACCTTTGAAGAAGGGCGCGAGGAGCGGATTAACCAGGAAGTACGCCTCGTCTCGACACATGATGGCCCATTCAACTGGATTGTTGGTGGCTTCTATAACAATCTGCGCACATGGGGATCCTCAACCGAGTTCACCCCAGGTTACTCCGCATTCGTAGGGGCAACGCCGGGCGCGGATCTGGAATACTTCTCGATCGCAAATGATGAAACCGAAGAAACTGCTATTTTTGGCGAGATCGGCTACGACATCACAGACCGCTGGTCAGTAACTGTCGGAGGCCGCTATTACGAGTACGACGTCCAAGCCGTTGCATCACAGAGCTTCCCCCTCGGTAATGCTGCATTTGTTCGATCGTCGCTGGACGAGATTAAGGACACTCCTTTCGACCCGGATCTCGCGCAGTCACGAAGCGGCGAACTGTTCAAGTTCAATACTGCTTATGACATTACAGATGACGTGCTGGTCTACTTCACTTATAGTGAGGGTTATCGGATCGGTGGACGAAATGGGGTCACACCTTGTCCAGACCTAGGACCTGACGCCACTGTTCAACAAGGTGCATGTGCGCTTTCACCAGGGCAGGAATTCCTGGAATCCGATGGCTCACGCGGTGTCTCCACACGCGATGAGACGGAGTTCGGCCCGGATACGACAGCCAATTATGAGCTTGGTTTCAAAAGCACTATTCTGGATGGAACTCTCGATTTGAATGGTGCCGCCTACTACATTGAATGGGAAGGTGCTCAACTAGGGTCTGCGACAGTCAACGCCAACATCCCGATCACGATCAACGCCGAAGGCGCCGAATCGCGTGGTGTTGAACTCTCGGCGAACTGGCGTCCGACCGACAATTTTAGTTTGCGCGGCAGCTATAGCTACATCAGAGCGGAACTCACGGCGGATGTTCCATCTCTTATTCGGACGATCACACCACCAGGGTTTGGATCAGCATTCATTGACGGCCTTGCCGGAGATCAGTTGCCAGGTGCGCCCGAGAATCAGTTCTCGTTTTTTGGCACCTATAATTATCCATTGGCCAGTGGCAGAGACTTGGCGTTTAACTTCGGTTATTCATGGCAAGGCGATGTCCTGACGCGGACAGCCAGCAAAGGTAACGGCGTCATCCTGAAGCCTGTGCGCGTCGCGAACGCTTCTGTCGTTTACGATGCGGATACTTGGAAAGCGACCTTGTTCGCGAACAACCTGTTTGACGAGTATAATGAAACCGGCATTCGCGGCACACCGCTCTCGAACCAGACGATTAATGGCGCCAATGTTAGGTCGCATGGTGCCTTTGTGGGCGCACCTCGCTCCATCGGTGTCCGGTTCACTTGGGACATCTTTGACGGCACATAGAGCCCGTCCCAACCGACAAATCAGAAAGGCCGGATCGTATGATCCGGCCTTTTTTGATCTCGGTGTAACTACGTGGGGCTTGGCCCTATTCAGGCATTTCGATCCGGCGATAGACCAGATCCGCATAGTCATTCACGAGGGCCTCCGAGGCCGCTCCTGGTTTGAATGTGTGTTCGCCAATTTCAGCAACAGGGGTAATCTCCGCAGCAGAGCCGGTGATGAAACACTCATCAAACGTCGAGAGCTCGTCAGGCATAATGACCCGCTCCACGACCTCAATCTGGCGCGCCTTGGCGAGTTTGATGGCTGTCTGGCGGGTGATCCCGTTGAGAAAACAATCTGGCGTTGGCGTGTGGAGAGCGCCGTCGCGCATGAAGAAAATATTCGCGCCCGTCGCTTCGGCGACCTGACCGCGATAGTCGAGCATCAAAGCGTCGGCATAGCCTTCGTCCTCGGCTGCATGCTTGGACAGCGTACAGATCATATAGAGGCCAGCCGCCTTGGCATGGCACGGCGCGGTGAGCGGATCGGGACGACGATACATGGCATGCGTCATCCGAATGCCCTTCATCTTATCAGCGAAATAGTCACCCCACGCCCAGACAGCGACGGCGAGGTGAATCGAATTGTTTTGCGCCGAAACACCCATCATTTCACTGCCGCGCCAGGCAAAAGCGCGAACATAGGCATTCTCGAGCCCGGACTTTGCGAGCGTTTCAGCTTTAATTGCCTCAAGCTCATCGACGCTAACCGGCAGATCAAATCCCATAATCTTCGCTGAGTTGGCCAGGCGCTCAGAATGGCGCCGCGACGCATAGATCACGCCACCATAGGCGCGCTCGCCCTCAAACACACAGGAGGCATAATGCATGGCATGTGTCAGCACGTGGACTTTCGTGTCGCGCCACGGGACGAACTGTCCGTCCATCCAGATATAGCCGTCACGATCATCATAGGCTTGGTCTGCCATTCTCTTTTCCTGTCTTGCACTTTTACCCAATTCACGGGCATTCTCAGATCACTATGGTGGATGTCAACCAAATACGCGCGAATGCTCCGGGTTTCGACCCCCGACTCTTCTTAAGAGACGAAGAGCTGGATTACGGAATTGCATTGCTCCTCGCGGGGGAGCGGGCTCTGATGAAAGCTTCTGGCGAAATTGCCCGCGACTTTTCGCTGCCAGCTTTGGCGGCGCGCGTATTGATCACGGTACGCTTTCAGCCGGGGCAGACGGTGAACACACTACGCGAACAGCTTGATGCCACCACGCCAACCTTCGCGCGGATCATCGCAGATTTGGAGAAACGCGGCTTGATTGAGCGGCGTCAGAGCGCGCAAGGCGACCGGCGCACACGGCAACTCTTCTTGAGCCATGAAGGCAAACGGGTCACCGACCCAGCCACGATCGCCATGCGAGATCGACTGCGACAGGCCTATCGCACGGCGGGTTCAGGGGCTGTTGGCGGCGCCCGTACCGTCTTGGAGGCCCTCTCATGAGCAGCGAAACACATCTTCTTGTGGTCGATGATGATGACCGGATCCGCGACCTGCTCAAACAGTACCTGTCGCGGCATGGCCATTCAGTCACCACCGCACCGGACGCGGCCGCGGCGCGCAAACTGTTTCAAACCTTCAGCTTTGATCTCGCCATCTTTGATATCATGATGCCAGGCGAAGATGGGTTGAGCCTGTTGAAAGCGCTGCGCGATGACGGCAATGAAACCCCCGTCTTGCTGCTTACAGCGCGCGGGCAAGCGAGTGACCGAATTGAAGGCTTACGCCTCGGCGCAGATGATTATCTTCCCAAACCATTTGAGCCCGAAGAGCTGGCGCTACGGACCTCGGCCATTCTGAAGCGCACTCACGTGCCGCCGCCACCAACCGAGATCGAGATGTCAGGATTAGTGTTTGAACCAGCGAAAGGGCTGTTGACCGGCCCGAGCGGGAATATTCGACTAACGGACAGTGAGCACCAGCTTCTCACCATCCTCTCCAAAAATCCTGGTGAACCTGTTTCTAGAGAGGCGTTAGCAGCCCAAACATCTAATGGCACAGAGCGCAGCATCGATGTGCAAGTCACTCGATTGCGGAAGAAAATTGAACCTGACCCGAGGAACCCCATTCACATCCAAACCGTACGCGGTATCGGTTATCGTCTCATGCCAGACTGATTGAAGGGACCCTCATGTTAAAAGTACACCATCTCCGCGTGGGGCGTTCTGTCTTCACAGTTTGGCTGCTCGAAGAGCTCGGCGCGCCATATGAGCTCGAAATTTATATTCGCAACGAAATGGGTCGCGCCCCGCCAGAACTCAAAAATGCCCATCCGCTCGGCAAATCACCGGTGATCGAAGATGATGGCTTCATTCTAGCCGAGTCCGGCGCGATTGCGCTTTATTTGCTGGATAAGTTCGATCCGGACAACAAACTCGGACCAGATTCCGATCCGAAAGCTAAGGGTGAATGGAACCAGTGGCTGATGTACTCAGAGGCGTCGGCATTCGCGCCGCTGCTGATGAAACTGTTGCTCAGCAGAATGGAAGACAAACCACCAGTCTTCGACATGTTCGCATCCGGCGAAGTGGCGCTTCAACTCGGCTATTTGGAGGAGCGCCTTTCTGATCGAGAGTTCGTCATGGGTGATCGCTTCACTGCACCTGACATTGGTACGACTTATATTGCGCAAATGGCGGAGCGGCTTGGCGAGATCGGACCCTATCCAAAGCTGACCGCGTATCTTGCCCGAAACACGGCAAGACCCGCGTTCCAGCGGGCCTTGGAAAAGACGGGCGGCTAACCCGAAATCTGGTTTATCTCGTCTTTGAGATAAAGTTTTTCGCGGCGCAGTCTCTGCAGTTCGATTGAGCATGGGTTCGGGCGGTTAAGCTCCCGATCCAATTGTGTATCAATCTGCAGATGTCGACGTTGTAGCGCCTTAATCCGAGCTAGAGGCTTGGCGCGCATGACTTGCCCGCCTTCATTCTCCCAACGATCAATCTCTGGCATTGATCGTCTCTAATTCTTACCGCGCTTGATCCGGCGACGACGCCATCCACGGCGAGACTCCATTTTCGGGGTCGGCTCAGGCGTGACAAATGCGTCAGCGTCGTCGATAGCATTCACAGCAATTTCAGCGGGCACAAATGTGGCATTGAGCTCGCTTGCTTGGGAGGTCACATTTGATTGAGTACGAAACATAATCGGGTCCTTTTTTTGTTTTATGACCTGGAGATGGTTGACGTTTCAGATAATTCAAATCTAAAGAAACTTCCTTTTTGATAGATCAAGGCTACCAATAATGCGTCCTACGCTTAGACAGCTTCAATACATTGTTGCGGTATCTGAAACAGGCCGGTTTCATGAGGCCGCCAAGCGTCTCCATGTCAGCCAGCCAAGCCTTTCCGCGCAGATCGCAGATGTCGAGCAGCAATTGGGCGTTCAACTCTTTGAACGTGGACGCAATGGCGCGCTGATGACATCGCATGGCGAGGAATTTGTGCGCAGGGCCCGCCTGATTTTGCGGGACGTTGAAGACTTGAAAGCATCGATGAAAACAGGGGACGGCGCCCTGGCGGGCCGGATCCGTCTCGGCGTTTTGCCATCGGTTGGGCCTTACCTATTGCCGGCGGTGGTAAAAGATCTCCACAGAACCTATCCGCAGCTTCGCCTGATTGTAGAAGAGCATTGGACGGCTCACCTGAATACACAGCTGCTCGACGGTACGCTCGATTGCATCATCTCCACGCCAGAAGACCACAAAGACATGGCAAGCGAACTCCTCTTCGAAGAGCATTTATGGATCTGCGCTGCGCCGGACGATGAACTCGCTGGCAGCGGTCCTGTCCAGCCGAAAGATCTCAGCGGGCGAGAAATCCTCAGCGTTGGTCAGAGCCAACGCCTCAGTGCCGCTGTGCGCGATCTTGCCGACCGCGCTGGAGCCGAAGTTGGTACCGTCTTTACCGGCACCAGCCTGGATGCCATCCGCCACATGTCAGCGACAGGGGCTGGCATCGCGATCTTACCCGCGATCTATGCGCTCTCCGAAGCCAGCCGCGATGCTGATCTGGTTCTGCGCCCGCTGCAGGACAGCAAGGTCAAACGCCGCGTCGCTCTGATCTGGCGGCAAACGTCACCAATGTCCGAAAGCTTCGGCTTGATGGCCGATATCCTGAGAGAAGACGCCCTTACCATTCTGAAAGACGATTTGCACTGACGCTCAGTCTACCCAAAACAAGAGCTTAGATTTAAAGGACAAGCATGGACGAAAGCGCACGCAACTATCGACCCAGCCTGCTCTTGAGCGCGCTAATTGGCTTATCTCGCCATACATTCTTCGGACGAGGCGCGATGCGCAAGCTCATGGCCCGAAGCGTGCGCGCTCTCAATCCTGATCACCCGCTGGATGTCAGCCTGTATGGTGGGCAGGCCCGCCTGCATCACACGGGCAACAACTCGGAAATCAAAGCCCTGCTCAGCCCAAAACGCTATGCCCGCGAAGAATATGCGTTTTGCCGGGATCATATGCCTCGTGAAGATGGTGTATTTCTAGACATTGGTGGCAATGCTGGCGTGTTTAGCTTGTTTGTCGCGTCGCTAATGCAGTCCGGAACTCTAATTAGTGCCGAACCTCAGCCCGCTATGTTCGACCGCCTACAAACAAACTTCACCCTCAATCCAGACCTCGCCGAGCGGCTGAGTGTGCACCTTCATCAAACCGCTGTTGGCGGTGACACACCAGGGACGCTGACCATTTCAACGCCTGAGTGCGCCGGGCAGGCCTCAGCACGCGTTCAAGCGGGTGACCCGACCATAGAGGTACCGGTCGTTCCGATGCTGGATCTCTTACAGCAAGGCGGCGCTAAGAAGCTCGACCTTCTGAAAATTGATGTTGAGGGCTTCGAAGACGGCATTCTATTCCCGTTTTTCGAAACCGCACCGAAAAGCCTGTATCCCCAGGCGATCGTCATGGAAGCGTGTCATTCGCACCGTTGGGAACGCGATTGCGAGGCGCTTTTGCTCGAGCATGGCTACAAAATCGTTCATAAGGATCGCACTAATATGATGCTGGTTTTGGACACTTAGAACGATGAGCGGATTTCGACTTCGAGACTATACCCCGCGCGGCCTTTATGCGCGCTTGGCAGCTCTCGTCGCTGTTCCGGTCATTGCAATCTTCGCGATCTTCTCGCTCTATTATTATCAAGAGCATATTAGCGATGTGAACGAAAAACTCTCGCAGTCGATTGCGCGAGAAGTCGGCCTGATTGTCGACATTTGCGCCGCGCCAGATCACAGCCAGGAACGCGAAACGCTGGTTGAAAATCAGCTCGGGTTGATGTTTGACTGCGCATACCCCAATGGGATCACCTACCCTGACACGGCGCGTCAGAGGTTCAGCTATGGCAAAGTCTTGCGGGGCCAACTCACCTCCGTCACGCGTCACCCATTCGAAGTCCGCTCGGTTGAGAACGGGCGGGTCCTCGATTTCCGTAGCGAAACAGATGATGGAGCCGTGCGCGTCCTGATCGACCGTAAGCGCGCATTGGCGGCAAACACGCACTTTACGATTGTTTGGGTCCTTGTCGGAGCGCTCCTGATGCTCGCGCTGGCCTTTGCGTTCTTGCGCAATCAGGTGCGCTCTATCTTACGGCTGACCGAAGCCGCAAAAGCTTTTGGGCGGGGCCGCGATATGCCTGGCTTTAGACCAAGCGGCGCGACTGAGATCAGAGATGCGGCGCGCGCCGTCACTGATATGCGCGCCCGGTTGATGGCGTTTACTGACCAACGCACTGCGATGCTCGCCGGGGTCAGTCATGACCTACGCACACCCTTGACGCGGCTCAAATTACAGCTCGCCATGATGGAGCAGACCGAGGAGATTACCGGCGCCCGTACGGATCTCGATGACATGTCCAAAATGCTCGACGAGTATCTGGCCTTTGCCAGTGGCGAAGAAGGCGAGAGCGCCGAAGATCTTCGCCTCGATCATATCACCCGAACCGTCGCGGAGCGGATTGATGGAGCAAACGTCGTCGAAGCCAATCAGATTTCGGTGACCGTCAGACCGATGGCGCTAACGCGTACGCTGACCAATCTCATGACGAATGGCGTCGGCTACGGCACACGCTGTGAGGTCAGACTGATCAAGGGACCCCATATGGCCGAGATCCTGCTTGATGATGACGGCCCCGGTATTCCTGAAGATCAGCGCGAGGATGCGTTTCGCCCCTTCCATCGACTGGATGATGCGCGTTCGCAGAATGTTGCCGGCACCGGCCTCGGCCTAACGCTTGCCCGGGACTTCGCACGCGCGCATGGCGGTGATATCCGTCTTGAGGACAGTCCGATGGGTGGATTGCGCGTTCGGCTGAGACTGCCTTACTAGGCCTCGTCTTCGACGGGCGCGTCTGGTTTTGGCTTACGGCCCCGATTCTTGATCCACGCTGCGCGCTCTTCAATCTTGATGAGTTCGGCGTCTAAAGCAGCCATCGTACGGCTTAGGTCTGCGCTGGTTTCCTGACGCCATGCGCGCTCGGCCTGCGAAATCGCCCAGCCCAAGGCCGCGATCTGAACACCGCGCGGAATTGAGCTTGATCCATCTAGGCCCGCACACGCCAAAGCCCATTTCGCGGTTTGTGCCCGCGCTTTTAGTCGAAGCGCCAAGCCATCGATCGAGCGATCGCGCCAGCGCAAGTATGACATCGCGCCATCGCGAACATCTTCCATGGCCTCGAACCGGAGCATGATGACATCAAACAAGCGGGTTCGAGCTGTTTCATCTGTGTCGACGGGCTCGTCGCTCATCCCGGCATCAAAGACTGTCTCAACCCGGGCAGATAGATCATCCTTGTCAGCGACCCCGTGGAAGTCCTTCAGCGTCAGGCCTGCTTTCTCGGCGATTTGCGCGAGCGTGAGATCGCCCCACTTTCCGGTCTCAGCCAGTTTGAACGCCGCTTTGATGCCAGCTTCGATGATCTCATCTTGGGTCATTCAGTCTCCTTTGAGAGCGCGATGTCGCGGGCAATGGCCGCCCCGACGGCTTTCTTAAAGACAGATGGCATGGCTTCAGGCGACATCAAGACTTCGAGCGCCGCCTGCGTCACTCCGTTCGGGGAGGTAACATTCTTGCGCAGGGTTGCCGCATCTTCTTCCGACCCTTCCATCAGCGCTCCGGCGCCTTCAACGGTTTTACGTGCCAGACGCATGGAGAGTTCTGGAGCGAGCCCATGGGCGATGCCAGCCGCCGCCATGACTTCGGCAAGCAGGAAGCCATAAGCCGGACCGCACCCAGAAATCGCCGTCGCTGCAGGAAGAAGATCTTCACCGATCGGCCCCTCAACTTGGCCAAGCGGTTCCAATAGTGACTTGAGTTCAGAAATGGCCCCATCGGTCGTCCCCTGCTTGGTACACAGGATCGTAACGCCCTTGCCAACGAGCCCCGGCGTATTCGGCATTGCGCGGGCCACATTCGACGTTCCGAGCTTCGCCTCGAGTGTTTCCAAAGTTACGCCGGCCATAATCGACAGGACCCGTGTGTCTGGGCCCACGCGGGCGGCAATCTCGTCTGCCAGTTTGCCAAACACTTGCGGTTTTACGGCGACGACGAGAACATCAGATGCTTTCGGATCAGGATTTAGACGAACGCGCTTTTCGGTCGCCCAAGTCTGCACAATCTCAGCTGGCGTTGGATCAACGATGTCGATATTGCCGTCATGCCCGGCTTTGAGCCAACCGCCAGCCAAGGCTGAGCCCATACGGCCAGCACCGACCAGAGTGATGTGAGTGTCTGTCATGCTCGTCCTCGTCTTTGACGGTCTGGACGAGGGGTGTAGCCGAGCGGTTTACGCTTCGCCAGCAGTTTCGAACAGAGCCGCTTCGAGCGCTTCGCGCGGGGTCTTACCGGCCCAAATCACGAAATTGAACGCTGGGACGAACATGTTCACCGCATCAAGCCCCGCAGCCATAACGGCCCGCACTTCACCTGTATCCGGCTCGACCCGGTCCAGCATTGGCAAAGCATGGCGGAAAATAATCACGCCCTCTTCAGCCCAATAATCGAAATGACCCAGCCAGAGCCGCTCATTCGCCATCATAACCAGTTCTGCAATCGCCATGCGGCGGGTCTCAGTTGGCTTAACATCTAGCGTGATTGAAAAGTGCATGGCCGGGGGTTCACGGCGGTTTGCAAACATGCCGCCCATATCACCCCATTTTGAGTTCGCGATGCATTGAAGCGTCTCATCGTCTTCATCGCGCTGAAATTCCCAACCCGCTTCTGTCAAGCAGCTTTCGACAAGCTCAAGCGCATCGATTTCCATTGTCTGGGAACGATCTACGGACAGGCTCATGGGCTCCCCCTTCCGAATCAGTAAGGCATTCTTGCCTTGGGGTCAGGCTACTCATGCCTGACTCATCGCGCAAGAGTCTTGGTTAAAAAGCAGTGGAGAGTTTTATTTCTCTAGCTTTTCCAGACGCTTCTCGAGCGCCTCAACCCGCTCCAAAGCCTGAACAGCGATGGTTTTTAGGGCCTCGACCTCTTCGCGGCTGGCTAAATCCATGTCAGCGATCATGGCACGGACACGGGATTCCCCGGCCGTTTTCACTTCTTCGCCAGCAGCACGCGCCGCACCCATAGCGCCGGTCATCAACCCTGCGAGATCATCCAGGATGGGGCTCTTTGCAGACATGTCACGACTCCCTTGCGCGTCTTGAACCTATTACCATTTGTCCCTAGCAGATGGGAAACAAAATGCCGACAGGAAAGACCGCCGCATGAGTCTTCTAGCCATATCCGCCATGAGTTTCCCGGAGTTTTCGCCTGCAATCTTCCAGATTGATCTCGGATTTTTAGGGCTCGGGAAGTTCCCGATCCGTTGGTACGCCTTGGCTTATATTGGCGGCTTGCTGATCGGCTGGCGCTACGCTTTGGCCCTGTCGAAACGCCCTACTCTGTGGGGTGGCAAGAGCCCCGCAGACAATGACGATATCGACGATCTGTTATTCTACGCGACTCTCGGGGTGATTTTGGGCGGCCGGATTGGCTACATCCTGTTTTACCAATTGCCGCACCAGTGGGATCAGACGATGGCAGACCCGATAAGCCTGCTGCGAATCTGGGAAGGCGGAATGAGTTTCCATGGCGGCTTGCTTGGCGTTGCCGTCGCGATCTGGTTGGTGGCGCGGCAGCGCAACGTTCCCTTGCTCTCCATAGGCGACATTGCAGGCGTAGTGACGCCGATCGGCTTGTTTCTTGGCCGCTTCGCCAATTTCATCAACGCGGAGCTTTATGGTCGACCCGTGCCAGAAGGTAGTTCATGGGGCATGATTTTTCCAGAAGGCTATGTGCGCGGCTCCACTCCAAGCGCCTATAATTGGCAATCCGGAGAGTGGGTCTATCGCGGTGATGAGGTCGCGCGCTATCCCAGCCAACTCTATGAAGCCGTCCTGGAAGGGCTTGTTCCAGCAATCATCCTCACCATACTTGTCTGGCGTTTTAAGGCGCTACAACGACCGGGCCTCGTAGCAGGGCTATTCCTGCTCTTCTATGCGTTTGGTCGGACAGTCTCTGAACAATTCCGAGAGCCTGATGCATTCGTTTCAGGCCTCCCCGACTGGATCACAATGGGGCAAATCCTGTCCCTGCCGATGTGGATTGGCGGCGCCTGGCTGGTTTGGACAGCGCTCAAAAAGTCTTCCAGTTCTGCGCCCGCGTGACCTCACTCAAACAACGTCTGATCTCGATGATCCAAGCGAGCGGCCCGGTCTCGGTCGCCACCTATATGGATATCTGCCTGCATGATCGTAAGCACGGCTATTACGCGACACGGCCGGGTCTTGGCGAAGACTTCATTACTGCACCAGAGACCAGCCAGATTTTCGGAGAGCTGATCGGGCTCTGGCTCGCCAATGAATGGCACGCTTTGGACAAACCAGATCGGTTTAATCTGATCGAAATCGGCCCCGGACGTGGAACCCTGATGGCAGATGCCTGGCGTGCCGCGCGTTCTGTGCCTGGCTTTACGGGGGCAGCAAGACTTCATTTTATCGAACCCAGCCCCGTCTTGCGGACGCACCTCGCAGATCGTTTCACCGACCAGGCCCCGATCTTCCTTGACCAATTCGAAGGTATCCCGCGCGAAACGCCGATTTTACTCGTTGCGAATGAATGGCTGGATTGCTTGCCTGTGCAGCAATATGCGCGGGTCGGCGACGCCTGGCATGAGCGGGTGATCGGCCTCGATGAGGCAGGCGAATTGGCGTTGGGGTTAAACTCCGATGCTCTGCCACCGGAGATCAATCCTGACCAATCGTTAGATGCAATTGAAATACAGCCCGGGCTGAAGACGCTCGCTGACGGCTGTGCGGACCTGTTTTCAGACACACCAGGTAGAGCGCTCCTGATTGATTACGGCCCAGCTGAGGGCACGCCCGGCGATACGCTGCGATCCTACAAAGCGGGCCTGCAAATTGATCCTCTAGCGGCTCCTGGCGAGAGCGATCTGACCTGTGATGTCGACTTTGCTCGCCTGAAACGGCTCTGCCAGCAGGCGAACCTCTCCGTCTCAGGCCCTGCTTCTCAAAGCGCGCTTTTGCTGCGATTGGGAGCTGAAGCACGGCTCAATCAGCTCGCCAAAACTCATCCAGAGACCGCTCAAGAGCTTTATGAAGGCATCCGTAAGCTCACCGACCCAGCCGAGATGGGAGAGCGATTCCAGGCGATCTGCATCAGTCATTCAGCTCTGGCGCCTCCGGCAGGGTTTTAGAAAGGCGTTACAAAATACCGCGATAAATTGACCCTAACGTCAACGGAAGCCTTGTGTTTCTTGGCGGTCCTGCTACCTGCCAAGCATTATCAAGTGAAGAAACTCGGGAGTCGCCCATGAAGGTCCTCGTGCCTGTCAAACGGGTCATCGATTACAATGTCAAAGTCCGCGTAAAATCGGATCAGACAGGTGTCGATTTGGCCAATGTCAAAATGTCCATGAACCCATTTGACGAAATCTCTGTCGAAGAAGCCGTTCGGATGAAAGAAGCTGGCGCAGCAACTGAAGTTGTTGCCGTTTCGATCGGACCACAGCAGGCGCAAGAAACCATTCGGACCGCCCTCGCCATGGGCGCGGACCGCGGCATCCTGATCAAGTCTGACGACGATGTTGAGCCGCTCGGCGTGGCAAAGCTTCTCGCCAAAGTGGTTGAGGAAGAAAGCCCAGATCTGGTCATCCTTGGCAAGCAAGCGATTGACGATGACAGCAACCAAACCGGTCAAATGCTGGGCGCCCTGCTCGGTTGGCCGCAAGGCACATTTGCATCAGAAGTCAAAGCTGACGGCGGCAAGGTCAATGTGACCCGCGAAGTTGATGGCGGTCTGCAGACTGTTGCGCTCGATGGTCCTGCGATTGTGACGACTGATCTTCGTTTGAACGAGCCGCGTTATGCGTCTCTGCCAAACATCATGAAGGCGAAGAAAAAGCCGATCGATATGAAAGAGCCAGGCGACTATGGCGTCGACATTTCTCCACGTCTGACCGTGGTGAAAGTCACTGAGCCACCTGTGCGCGAAGCCGGCGAGAAAGTCGAAGACGTCGCCGCTCTGGTTGATAAACTCAAAACTGCGGGAGCTGTATAATGGCTGTTCTTGTAATTGCTGATCACGACAATGCGGCGCTGTCCGATGCGACCGCGAAAACGGTCACAGCGGCGAAAGCTTTTGGCGGCGATGTAGACGTCCTCGTCGCGGGTAAAGGCGCAGGCGATGTTGCCGCTGCAGCCGCTGGAATCGACGGTGTCCGTAAAGTCCTTCACGCTGATGGCGACGCTTATGAAAAGCAACTCGCCGAAGCGATGGAAGCTCTTATCGTTCCAATGATGGACGGTTATGACGCCCTGTTCGCACCTGCGACGACAATGGGTAAAAACGTAACTCCGCGCATCGCGGCGAAGCTCGATGTTATGCAACTGTCTGACATTACTGGCATTGAAGGTCAGAACACTTTCGAGCGTCCAATCTATGCCGGTAACGCCATCATGACGGTTAAATCATCCGATGCGAAAAAGGTTGTCACGGTTCGCGGAACAGCCTTTGAAGCCGCCGGCGCTGGCGGCTCTGCAGCCGTTGAAGCCGTCGACGCGCCAGCTGGCCCGTTCAAGTCTTCTTTCGTGTCTGAAGAGATCGTCGCAAGCGATCGTCCAGAACTGACCGCCGCGAAGCGGATCGTTTCTGGCGGCCGCGCCCTCGGCTCTGCCGAAGAGTTTGAGCGTCTGATGAACCCACTGGCTGACAAGCTTGGTGCTGCCGTTGGTGCATCTCGCGCAGCGGTTGATGCGGGCTACGCGCCAAACGATTACCAGGTCGGTCAGACCGGTAAGATCGTGGCGCCCGAGCTTTACATCGCGGTCGGCATTTCCGGCGCGATCCAGCACCTCGCTGGTATGAAAGACTCCAAGATCATCGTCGCAATCAACAAAGACGAGGAAGCGCCAATCTTCCAAGTCGCTGATTACGGCCTGGTCGCAGATCTGTTCAATGCTGTGCCAGAACTGACGGATTCGCTCTAAACGGCACACAATTCAAGTTGAGGAACCCCGGTCCACATGGCCGGGGTTTTTCTTTGCCGCGAACGCGCTAGTCTCCCGCGCAGAGGGGTTCCGGGTATGCGCAATGAAATCGCCAAACACTTAGATCACGATCCAGATTTTGAATGGCGCGGGCAGAGCGTCACGCGGATCGAGAATCTGTCAGACATCGTTTTTGCCCTAGCGCTTGGTATGATGCTGTTTGGAGGCACCCCGCCTCAGACCTTTTCAGAACTGGTCCATTTCCTGATCTCGATCATTCCGGTGACCGCAAGTTTCGTAATCTTGTTCATGATCTGGAATGCGCACTTTGTGTTTTTCAGGCGCTATGCGCTCGCCGACAATATTGTTGTGCTGATCAATTCAGCTTTGCTCCTGATGGTCCTGTTCACGGCCTATCCGCTGCGCTTCATCTTCGACAGCTTCTTTTGGTACGTGATCGGATCCGCGACGGGCGACTATTCACAGCTTCTGGAAACCGAAATGGACATCACCAATTCGGCCCGGAGCATGGCGTTCTTTGGAGCGGGATATGCGGTCATCTACACACTAATGAGCTTTATGTACGCGCATGCAGTCCACAAAGCTGACGTCATCGGACTGTCGGAAAAAGAGGTTTTGCTGACACGCCAGACGGTTTGGATCTTTCGGGGCGAAGTCGCGATCGCGATCCTACTTGTGTTCGCCGCCTTATTCACGCCCATGGGGCCGTTTGCTGGCGCGCTGATGTTCCTCAATTGGCCAAACGCATATCTGATGTCGTTCGTCGCGAAAAAGACGCAACAGAAAAAGCCCGCCGCGAGTGTCCTCGCCGCGGGCCCTGATCAATAAGTCGCCGCTGAACCTTAAGTGTCCAGGAAGCTCCGGAGCTTACGGCTACGGCTTGGATGTTTCAGCTTACGCAGCGCTTTGGCTTCAATCTGACGGATACGTTCACGCGTAACCGAGAATTGCTGACCAACTTCTTCGAGCGTGTGGTCGGTGTTCATGCCGATCCCGAAGCGCATCCGCAGAACACGCTCTTCGCGCGGGGTCAACGAGGCGAGGACACGCGTTGTGGTCTCACGCAAGTTCGACTGGATCGCCGCATCGACAGGTAGAAGCGCAGCTTTGTCTTCGATGAAGTCGCCAAGGTTGGAATCCTCATCATCACCGATCGGCGTTTCGAGAGAAATCGGCTCTTTCGCGATTTTCAGAACCTTGCGGATCTTCTCAAGCGGCAAGCCAAGCTTTTCAGCGAGCTCTTCCGGCGTCGGCTCACGGCCAATTTCGTGCAGCATCTGGCGCTGAGAGCGAACGATTTTGTTGATCGTCTCAATCATGTGCACCGGAATACGGATCGTGCGGGCTTGGTCCGCGATGGAGCGAGTGATTGCCTGACGGATCCACCACGTCGCATATGTCGAGAACTTGTAGCCGCGGCGATATTCAAACTTATCAACCGCCTTCATCAGGCCGATATTGCCTTCCTGAATGAGATCCAGGAATTGCAGGCCGCGATTGGTGTATTTTTTGGCGATTGAGATCACGAGGCGAAGATTGGCCTCGACCATTTCCTTCTTCGCGATCCGCGCTTCGCGCTCACCCTTTTGGACGCGCTGAACAATCTTGCGATAGTCATCGATTGGGATACCAATCTCTTGCGCCACCATTTGGATCTCACCGCGAATGGCTTCGATCTTGGTCTCTTCGCGTTCGGTGAAGCGTTCCCACTTCTTCGACATAGCAGCGACGTCTTCGACCCAAGTTGGGTCAAGCTCGCGGCCAAAATAGTTCTTCAAGAATTCTGAGCGCGGCACACCATGCGCATCAGCAAGGCGCATCAATTGGCCCTCAAGGCCCATCAGCTTCTTGTTAATCGCGTAGAGCTGCTCAACCAGAGCTTCGATCCGCGCATTGTTGATGTGCATCGTCTTGAGCTCATCAACAATGTTCTGCGAAATCCCATCATAGGATTCGCGATCTTTTGGCGTAAGGGCCTTGCCCTCCATGCGCCGGCCGACCAGCTTTTCTTGCAGCTTACGGAATTTGGCGAAGCCGGCGGCGATCTCGTCGAGCTTATCAAGCACGCCTTCGCGAAGCTCAGCTTCCATGCCGGACATAGACATGGCCGCGCCTTCTTCCTCGTCCTCACGTTCTTCACGGGCGTGGCGCTCTTCAACGGTTTCGTTCTCACGCGCTTCGGCTTCTTCTTCGTCGAGCTCGTCTTCCTCAGGCGCCGGGTTTTCAGCACCATAAGTCGCTTCAAGATCGATCAGATCACGCAGCAGAATGCGTTCATTCACAAGCTCGTCGCGCCAAACCATCATCGCTTCGAAGGTCAGCGGAGACTCGCACAGACCACGGATCATCGCATCGCGGCCAGCCTCAATGCGTTTCGCGATTGCGATTTCGCCTTCACGAGACAGCAATTCAACGGCGCCCATCTCGCGCAGATACATCCGCACAGGGTCATCGGTTCGGTCAGAGCCGCGAGCGTTACCTTTCTTGGTGACAGCGCCAGTCGTGCTGGTGGTCGCAACAGCAGTCGACTTCGCTGCCGCTTCGCCTTCTTCCTCACTATCGACAACTGTGATGCCTTGCTCAGAAAGCATTGCCATCGTGTCCTCGATCCGATCAGACGACAGCTCGTCTTCCGGCAAGATCTTGTTCAATTGCTCAAGCGTCACATAGCCTTTGGCTTTTGCGTCTTTGAGGAATTTTTTGACTTTGGTGTCACTGAGGTCGAGGACCGGACGGTCGTCGCCTTCTTCAAGTACTTCCGCTTTGGCTTTCGCCATTTATCGCTCCTGTCCGCTGCGAACGCTGTCGCAACATACACTTTCAATTCCGTAAAAGGAGATCAGCTTTGATCTGCCTTTTCTGCTGCCTCATTGAGACGCGCTGTGCGAGCCCTACGTTCGGATACGAGCCGATGCCGGAGACGCGCATCCTCAGCAGTGGCAAATGCCTCTCCTGCGATACGGCCGGACTCGTCCGCGCCATCTGGGCGTGCATACTGCTCTAAGGCGATCAGCCATTCCCGCTCCTCTGAACCGCCTTGCGGTATTTCTGGGATGTCGGGATACTTTGTTAACAGTTCTGCAGCGCGCAATTTTCCAAGACCCTCTAAATGGTTGCTGAGGGTCTTGCGGTCAACACCTGATTCAGCAGTATTTTGGCCAATAAGGGCGTCTCGTATGGCTGAAACGTCAGGATCTGGGAAAACAGCCACCGCTAAAGCCTCAAACCCAATCTCGGCCAAGTGGTGATGGTCCACAGCACGCACAACCAAGCCGAGCCCGCGCGTCTTTGCAGGTGCACCCCCGCGCAGTGCGGGCTGGATCACTTGCCCACCGCGATTTGGCATCTGCCGCCCGCCGCGACTAGCTGATCTTTGCTGCCAGAGATAATCGCGCATGCGGGCTTTTAACTCGCGCTCATAAGCCGACTTAACGGCGCCGTCTTGAATCGTACTCGCCGCCTGCAGCAGACGCTTTTCGAGCCCAGCCTGACGCTCCGGCGTATCCACCGCCTCGAGATCCCGCTCACGCCGCCATAGCACTTCAACAAGAGGCAGAGCCCCGTCTAGCGCTTTGCCCATCGCACCTGGACCTTGTTCCCGGATCAAATCATCGGGATCGAGGCCATCTGATAGCAGACAGAAAAAGACACTTCGTCCCGGCTGCAGTCCGGGCAAGGCTCGCTCAATCGAGCGATAGGCCGCGCCGAGACCCGCGCGATCACCATCAAAACAAAGAACAGGCTCAGGCCCTGCCCGCCACAGCAAACTGATCTGCTCTTCCGTGAGCGCGGTTCCAAGCGGCGCGACGGCGTGTCCAAAGCCCGCCTCGCATAGCGCAATAACGTCCATATAGCCTTCACAGACAATCAGGCCGCCTTCATCCGTGCCGCCAAAAGCTTCTCTTGCGGCTTTGTAGCGATAGAGCACGCGCGACTTGTGGAAGAGCGGCGTGTCGGATGAGTTTAGATATTTGGGTTTGGCATCGGGCTGCAGCGCACGCCCCCCAAACGCAATCACCTGCCCGCGTGCGTCCTCGATTGGGAACATTAAGCGACCACGGAACCGGTCGTACGGGTCGCTGCCGCCCTCTTTCTCAACCGCCAGGCCAGCTTCCACGATCTCACTTTGAGAGAAGCCTTTAGACTTCAGGTGCTCAAACGTTTTGCGCCAATCATCGGGGGAGAACCCGAGGCGATATTTGCCCCAGTTTTGCGGACGCAAGCCACGCCCTTCCAGGTATCGCCTAGCTTCAGCCCCTTCAGGCGCCCGCAAACAGGCTTCATAAAAGGCAGCGGCCGCCTCACTCGCTGCAATCAGGCGAAGGCGGCGATCGTATTGTTCCTGGCTTTCCGGCGTCGCCTTGGGGAGCGACATGCCCGCTTCATCCGCGAGTTTCTCAACCGCTTCCATAAAGGATAAGCGCTCAGTCTCCATAACAAAGGAGATGACGTCTCCGCCCATGCCGGACGAAAAGCACTTAAAGATTTTCTTCTGATCATTGACGTAAAAGCTCGGCGTTTTCTCGTTGGTGAAGGGCGAGAGACCGACCCATTCCTTGCCTTGCTTCTTGAGTTTGACCTTGCGTCCGATCACATCGGATGGACGAATCCGAGCTTTCAACTCGTCCACAAAACCATCAGGAATCCGAATAGGGCCACTCATTTGGTTAATATAGCGCGGGAAACGGCAAGCGCGAAGGATTTTAGCGGTGCGCTTTCCCTCAGATAGATGCAATTTGATCGAATCTTGAAACGCTATCCTATCGCTATGGGTGTATATTTCCCATCAGGTGGACATTACAATTGAAACATAGATCTGATCCCTACAACGTACCGAGTGAGCGCGAATTCGCGACCAGCATGGTTCTGACCGGCGCCGTCATTCTTGTAATCGCTGTTACGATTTCAGCCGGTGTGACCTGGAGCACAACACGTTTCTATGAGCCTGCGATTCATCACCAGGCCGTCCGGACCGCAGTCCTACTGCCCTTGCTGATTGTTCCCTTGTGTACGGCCATCATTGGCTATCAAGGCTATACCAACCATCGGAAGATGCTTGCCGTTTCGCATTTGGCACGGACGGACGAAATGACCGGACTCGCCAATCGGCGCGCCTTCATGCACACCGCAAACACACTCTTTTCAGAAACTAATTTCGAGTATTCTGGCCTAGGCATTTTCATCATCGATTTGGATCATTTCAAACAGGTCAATGATGTGCACGGTCACGAAACCGGTGACAATGTGTTGATCCATGCCTCAAACCAAATTGAGCTTGCCCTGCCCGATGATTGCTTCGTTGCGCGTTTAGGCGGCGAGGAATTTGGCGTCCTGGTTCCATTCCATGCAGTGTCGCAATTGCACCAGCTGGCAGAAGCTGTGCGGTTGCAGATCGCTTCAACACCTTGCTTGCAGGACGCGCTGACGATCCAGATTTCCGCAAGTGTCGGCGTCGGTATCGCGCACCCTCGCGACAATGTCAGCTCAGTGCTCAGCCGCGCGGATAACGCGCTTTACGAAGCAAAAGATAAGGGCCGCAACCGGTTCGTTGTCGCTGCTTAAGGCGCCTCAGCCGTCGTCTGATCAACGCTTTCGCTCGGCTCTGGACGATCGAACCAGTCTGCCAGAGCTTTGTACATCGCATAGCTTTGATCATCGTGCGCCCGCACATAACCTTCTGGCCAAGCGCTTGAGCGCGCAACGACAATATCGTTTTCGCGGTCCACATAGAGCGTTTGCCCGTTCGCGCCGGAGGCGGTGAACGTGCCATCCGCATAGGTCCACCAATGCCACGCATAGCCTCGATTGGGATTTGGGTGCACGACGCCTGGCTCGAGGTGCGCCTCGTCAGACACGGTGGCTCGATCAACCCAATCTACGGGAAGAATCTGTTCACCATTCCACACACCGCCCTGTTCGATAAACCAACCAAAACGGGCCCAGTCGCGCAGGGCTGCATTGTAGAACGCACCGCCAATCTCGGCGCCGTCCTGCCCGGCTGCGTCGATGACCCAAGCGCCGTCAAACTCCATACCCAAGGGCTGCCAAAGCGTTTGCGACAGATAGTCTGCTGCGTCCATACCGCTGACACGGCGGATCAGCTCAAGCAGAATCTGACTTTCAGCCGTGTTGTAATTGAACTTGGTGCCTGGCTCATGTTCGCGCTTATATTTGATGGCGAGGTCAAAAGCGGGCGCCCGCCCAGTCACAACGCTCTTGGTCATAAACTCAACGGTGTCATCCATTTTACCGTCCCACAGGTCAGGGTCGTAGCGGATGCCGGACGACATTTGCAGTGCTTGCTTGATCGTAACACCATCATAGGCCGTGCCAGCGACTTCAGGCAGATATTTGACCAATTGGTCATCGACACTATCGATCTTACCGTCTGCAACAGCGACCCCGACCAAGGTTGAGGTAATCGATTTGACCAGCGACCAGGTCGTAAACTTGGTGCCCTCCCCCGCGCCGCGGCCATAGCTTTCATACACGATCACACCATCATGTACGATAATAAGACCCGAGGTCTCCATGTCCTCATACAGGTCAAGTAGTGTGCGCGTTTTGCCATCATGCTCATAGCTGAAACCCTCAAGCATCGACTCGTCGCGAGGCATTGGATCACTGCCCGGCGCTTTCGCCACAGTTCGGGTTGGGTATAGTTCGCTCGCATTTTGGAAGAAATAGTCACTATCGCCTTCAAACGCGGCGGCGCGTGCGAGCACGTCAAATGGCGGCGGGACAAACCGTGTATAAACAAACACGCCAATCACAGCTCCCAAGACAAGAGCTACAATTGCAACCAATAGTGATTTCATGACCATACCTCCCGCAGCATAGCGAGAGTCATGCTTCAAAAGGCGAGGAGTCGTCTAGCCTATCGCTGCGCGAACCGCTTTGCTCGCGGGCCCGCATTCGATTTGACCCGGATATCTTTCACGCAAGGCGGTCATACAGCGACCAACATCTTTGAGTTTCGAGGCGCGCAATTGGGTAACAACTGCCGCCGCCGCTGTTTCAAGCGCCTCACCGATCAATGGTTTCGGTAGGAACTCGGCGATGATTTCAATCTCTTCGCGCTCTCGTTCTGCCTCCGCGATGCGTCCATTGTCATCAAATTGTTTGATGGCCCGCTCACGCTGGGCGACCATGGTTTCAAGAAGCTCCAAAATCACTTCATTGTCACAGCCTGAGCATTCGCCTCGGCCACGTGCAATCACGTCGCGGTCATCCATCGCGCATTTGATCAAGCGCAATGTCTGCGATTCGACACTGTTCGCATTATTCGCCTCAGCAGAGCTAAGCGCGGTATTTATGCGATTTCGAAGTGTGAGTTGGACGGTTTGATCCAATTGACCCATTTATAAGCCTCTAAAGCCGCCTTTTAGGTCCAAAACCGCTTGACGGTCCTGGCCGCAGCACTCTATTTGCCACCCGTTTGCCTGAGAAACCGTTAAAGCCCCAGGCGGGCGCTGAGTCCAGCGAAACGAGGGAGATAAGAGCTACATGGATAAAAATCAATCCAAGTTCGCCAGTGAGGCGAGTGGCGCAATCGCCCTCGCAGACGGTACTGTATTCGTCGGAACGGGCTCTGGTGCCCCAGGAATCGCAGTGGGAGAGCTTTGCTTCAACACCGCCATGACAGGGTATCAAGAGATCCTGACCGACCCGTCTTATGCACAACAAGTCGTCATGTTTACGTTCCCCCATGTGGGAAATGTGGGCGCAAACCCAGAAGATCACGAGGAATCGAGCAGAAATGCTGCCAAGGCCGCCGTCGGTACGGTGTTCCGCGATCCGATCACACCGCCGTCAAATTGGCGCGCGGAGGATCATTTTGATGTCTGGCTCGCGAAACGAGGCATTGTGGGCCTATCTGGTGTCGATACGCGCGCCCTCACTCGCCTAATACGCGAAAAAGGGATGCAGAAATGCGCGATTCAGTACGCTCCCGATGGCAATATCGATACCGCTGCCCTTATAAAGTCAGCCCAAGCCTGGGAAGGACTTGAAGCGGCAGATCTGGCGGCAAATGTCGATGTCGATGCTGCGATGGACCATTCTGAGCGGCTATGGGCTCTCGGAACAGGCTTTACGGATCAGAACCAAGCCGAAAAACACGTTGTCGTCATCGATTTCGGCGTGAAAAAGAACATTCTACGAAATCTAGCCGAAGTTGGTGCCCGCGCGACGGTCGTCAGCGGCGACGCCTCCTTTGACAGTATCAAAGCACTCAAACCTGACGGGATCGTTTTGGCGAATGGTCCAGGCGACCCAGCGGCAACCTTTGAGCGCTCGGGAGCGCTTTTGAAGGCACTCGTTGACAGCGACTGGCCAATCCTTGGCATTTGCCTCGGACACCAGCTCCTCGCGCTTACCCTCGGTGCAAAGACTATGAAAATGGATCAAGGTCATCACGGCGCCAATCATCCAGTCCAGGATCTTGAAACCGGTAAGGTTGAAATCGTCTCCATGAATCACGGGTTTACCGTCGATACCGCAACTCTCCCTGCTGGTGTCGAGGAAAGCCATAAATCGCTGTTCGATGGCACCAATTGCGGGCTGAAAGTAGCAGGCAAGCCGATTATCTCGGTTCAGCACCACCCCGAAGCGAGCCCCGGACCACAAGACAGTTTCTACATCTTCCGACGCTTTGCGGAAATGCTCTGAGCCTAGCGGATTGATTTCACTAACGTCTCGAACGCATCATAAACGCCGTCTGGTGTAATTCCTTCAGCGCCGCGAGCGAGGGCAAATCCAGCCCCGTTCAACGCATTCTGCAACATGATCGCCAGCGGACCGACACGGTGTTCGGCGACAATCCCTTTCTTTGCGAGGTAGCGCACACCCGCGCGGACATTTTCGATGCCGAGATCATGGTCCTGCTCATACCATCCCTGCAATCCGATCACTGAGGGACCATCGACCAGAACAATCTTTTGGTAGTCCTGCCGCGCGGCATGCTCGAGATAGACGCGGCAACCTGCGAGAAAGGCGCTGTATGGATCGGTTCGGCTACGCGCGGCAATCGCTGCATCTCGCGCCTCCTGGTCCATATCAACCTGCAAGCGGGTCCAAATTTCCATGAACAGATCTTGCTTGGATTTGAAATGATGAAATAGCGCGCCTTTTGTAATCTCGAGGTCCGCGCAGATATCATTGATCGACGTATCCGCGTAGCCATGCTCCGTGAATCGAGATTTTGCAGCCGCAATTAACCGCTCACGCGTCTGTTCTGCATCAGATTTTGTGCGACGCCCCATACTATTCCGCTATTTCAGCTTGACCCACAACATACCGCTGGTATGTATAATGCACAAACGCAGGAAATAACAAGTAAACAGCTTGTCCCCTGTGTAGAGTTCGTGCGACTAGGGGACGTACGCGGACCAGATGCAAAACCGGGCCGGCTTATGCCGACCCGGTTTTGTTTTTTTGGTGAACACTCAAGACCTTAGCGTTCATCCTCGTCTTCATCATCTTCGTTCAGACGAAACAGTCTTGGATCGACGCGGCCATTGGTTTCGACATCAATCAGATCGACAATCGTCGTCTGCAAATTGCCATCGACGGCCAGCCATCCCAACAAGTCATAATTGGTTTTGTCGAACACCATAGTGAGTGTGCCTTCAAGCTCACCGCTCGCATCACGCACCCTAATGCCGATCCGTTCCTCATTTTCGAGAATGCTCAACACTTCAACATCCTGATCGACATTGAGTTTTGTCGACAAGATTAAACCCAATGGGGTCGTACCAATCGGAAAACGATCCACCGTTTCAAGCTCGCTGTCTTCCATGGCGACAGTTGTCCCATCTGAGACGATTAAGATCGGCGTCGGATCGTCATAATCGAACCGCATCCGTCCAGGCCGATTGAGCGCGAACGTTCCTGTCGTGATCGTGCCGTCAGAATTGGTTTGATTGAACTTGCCCGATGCTGTCTTAGCTGCGGCCAGTGCATCGCTCGCATCTGTTAGAATGGTCGGCCATTCAGACTGTGCAACTTCACCGTTACGCACGGTAGGCGTTGGCGCGGCCGTGGCCGGCTCAGTTTCGGGGTCATCCTCGAAGACCGGCGGCGTAACCTCAACCGGCGTCGCTATCTCATTTTGCTGGATCGGCGTCTCTTCCATCTCGTCGAAGGGCAATGGATCAGCCTCATTGGAACTTTCAGCTTCGATCGGCGTTATGGTGTCTTCTACCTGACGTTCAGCCGTCGGGGTTTCATCAACAACCGCCTGCAGACTGGTCTGCAATTGCGGCCCAAATGCCAGTGCGAGCGCGATGGTTGAAGCAAGGACAGTTAACATTGGGACACTCCTGTAACTGGACCTACTTAAGCTCGTACGCGCAACAAAAACAGGGCTGAATCAAGGCTTTTCCGCCTGGTTTCGTTGCTTTTGGTTCAGTTGCGCGGCGTTCAGAAATCCCATGATAGCAAATCCGATCATACGAATTACCCAAAGGATGTTTGAACCCTCTAAAGCTCTGACTTTTAAGTCAAAAACTCTCGCCAAGAATAGTAGTCATCATCATTGCAACAGGATTGCTTTTTATTCACTTGGCGAATCCAAATCCAAGTGGCGTTCTAGCCACAAAACTGGGGAGTTTCCCATATGAAAACCACGCTCACAATTATTGCGGCAGCAGCTTTACTAGCTGGCTGTCAAAACGTTTCAAACCGCACACTCGGCACAGCGGCTGGCGGCGCCATTATTGGCGCAGGTGTCGGGATGATGGCTGGCGGCGATGACAAGCGAAACGCGGCTATCGGCGCCGTTGTTGGCGGCCTCGCTGGCGCTGGCGTTGGCGTCTATATGGACCGCCAAGAAGCAGAGTTGCGTCGCCAGACGGAAGGTACTGGCATCGAAGTGCAACGCGTCGGCGACCAAATCGCACTGAATATGCCGTCTGGCATTACGTTCGATGTGGACAGCGCTGCCATCAAGGGCAATTTCTACGGCCCGCTTGATAATGTCAGCGCAACTCTAATGGAGTATCCGAAGACAGCGGTCGATGTGGTCGGACACGCAAGCTCTGACGGACCTGACGACTATAACCAAGATCTGTCTGAGCGGCGCGCCGCCTCAGTACAGTCTTACTTGATCGATAGCGGCGTCCAGCCAGTACGTTTAAGCGCTTTCGGCATGGGTGAAACGCAGCCGATCGCCGACAACGCTACTCCGGCCGGCCGGATTGCCAATAGACGCGTAGAAATCCTTCTCACGCCGATTGTCGAAGACGGCGCCTAAAACATAGAAAAGGCCGGAGCGTGATGCTCCGGCCTTTGACTTATTCACCACGAGAGCACGTAGACGAACGCCTACTTCCGAGACGAAATTGGCTCAATTGGTAGGTCCGTTCCGGGAAGCGTCGCAAATGGTTTGTCTGTACCGTCTGGCTGAAGCGTGACGAAGAGCGGGTTCGGTTTCAAATCATTCATCGCGCCGGTTGAGGCATCAACGCCCGCGCCAATGATCCCGCCCAAAAGAATGTTTCCGCCCATGCCAGCGACACCGTCACCGGATAGCTTTGGCTCCAGCAAATGCGTCTCGGATGCATAACCCTTTTTATCAAAGGTCACATAATAGGCCCACTTCCGATTGAGCTCTAATTTACAAGGGGTGACGCAGGTCACATCGCGGAGAATGTGGCGTGTGTCTTCGATGGTCACTTGGGCCATTGGAGGGTTTGATTCCAACCGAACCGTATCTTCGGTCCCTTTGGTCACAGTTGCACATGCCGTTGTCGACATAAGTGCGCCAACAAGCGCAACTTTGAGAGCGAATTTCATGACTGTCCTCTACACAAAACAAATTGAATGAATTCTGTATTTGTGAAGCCAATTATTACCGAACTGAAATTAACAAACAAAAAAAGGCCAGAAACAAATCTGGCCTTTTAAATCTCACTTCATGCGCCGGCCTAAGCAGCCGCTTTTTGTTTCACGCCGCCCGGAGGGAAGCGTGAGTAGAACGTCTCGCCATTTGCCGCCATGTCGCGCAGGAGTTGCGGGACTTTAAAGCGATCACCATACTTTTCGGCGAGTGCGTCCGCTTCAGCGACAAATTCTGGGATGCCCCAGATCAAGTCCATGTATGAGGCACAGCCCCCTGTATAAGGCGCGAAGCCCCAGGCCAGAATTGACCCGATATCCGCGTCGCGCGCATCGGTAATCACGCCTTCTTCAAAGCAACGCGCAACTTCCACAGCTTGGCGAACCAAGAAGCGATTGGTCAGGTGCTTTTTCAGCTCAGGCGGGCACTCATCAACTGTGACGTCGATGCGGCTATTCAGATCCGGCCAGAGGCGCGAAGGCTTGCCCTTCTCATTATAGTCGTAGAATCCTTTGCCAGCTTTACGACCCACGCGGCCTTGATCCTCAACCAGCCAGGCCATCATCTGACCAAGCTCATTTGAGTCATAGTCAACGCCCGCCGCCTGCGCCATTTGGCGACCGACTTTAAGCGCGGTGTCGAGACCGACAGAGTCAGACACTTCAAGCGCGCCCATTGGCATACCTGACTGACGACCAACATTTTCGATAATCGCAGGCTTGATGCCTTCGGCCAGCATCGCCATGCCTTCTTGCGTGTACGTGCCGAAGCAACGTGACGTGTAGAAACCGCGGCTATCATTGACGACGATTGGCGTTTTGCGGATCGCCAGAACGTAATCGATAGACTTGGCCAGTGTCTCTTCGCTGGTTTTCTCGCCGGTGATAATCTCGACCAGACCCATCCGCTCAACCGGTGAGAAGAAGTGGATACCGATAAAGTTCTCTGGACGAGAAGAGGCTTCAGCAAGCCCGGTGATTGGCAGCGTAGATGTGTTCGATCCGAAGAGCGCATCGGCGCTGATCACGTCTTCCGCCATTTTCGTGATTTTGGCTTTCAGTTCTGGGTTTTCGAACACAGCCTCAACAACAAGGTCAGCGCCTTTGACGTCATCATAAGAGTCTGTCGTCGTGATCAGGTCGAGCAGCTTGTCGCCCTTTTCCTGCGTTGTCTTTCCGCGAGACAGGTCTTTCTCGACCAAACGGCGAGAATAGTCCTTGCCCTTCTCAGCATTCTCTTTCGAGACATCGACGAGAACCGTTGGGATACCAGCTTTGGCTTGGACATAAGCAATGCCCGCACCCATCAGACCTGCGCCGACCACAGCGATCTTTTTGAACTCTGCTTTGTCATACCCTGCAGGACGATTGCCGCCTTTGGACAGCTCTTGCATCGACAGGAAGAGCGAGCGGATCATCGCTTTCGCTTCCGGGCGCTGTTGTGTGTTGATGAAGTAGCGTGTCTCGATCCGAAGACCGGCATCGATTGGCACTTGAGTGCCTTCATAAACGCAAGACAGAATGTTCTTTTGCGCCGGATAGTTGCCATATGTGTTGGCGGCGAGCATCGCGTTCGACATGGTCGCAACTTGGCCTGCACCTGGTGAGCGGTGCACAACACCGCCCGGCATTTTGAAGCCTTTTTCATCCCAAGGCGCTTTGGCGTCTGGGTTGGCTTTGATCCAGGCCTTACACTTAGCAACCGTATCGGTCTTTGGCGCGAGCTCGTTCACAACGCCCATTTTGTGGGCTTTCTCAGCGTTGAAGCTCTTGCCTTGGAGGATCAGTGGCAAAGCTTCCTGAACGCCGATCAAACGCGGCAGACGCTGTGTGCCGCCGGCGCCTGGCAAAAGACCGATCTTTGCTTCTGGAAGACCGAACTGGATCTTTGGATTGTCATTTGCGGCGACGCGGTAATGACCTGCAAGCGCAACTTCCAAGCCGCCACCGAGGGCAAGGCCATCAAGAGCCACTGCGATTGGCTTGCCGCATGTTTCAAGTTCACGAAGCGTTTTGTTGAGCGAGAATCCCCGCTCAAACTGCATCGCTTTCAACTCAGCTTCAGACATTTCTGATTCTGGTTTGCCGCCGCCGGCTTGTTGATTCATTTCACCAAGATCGGCGCCTGCGCAGAAGCCAGAGGCCTTGCCAGAAGAAATCACCAGGCCGGTAATCTTGTCATTGGTCGCAACTTCTTTGGTGATCGCGATAATGTCGGCGATCGCTTTGCCGGTCAGCGTGTTCATGCTGCGTCCGGGCACGTCAAAGACAGCGTGCGCGATGCCATCGCCATCAATATCGAAAGAGAATGTTTCGAGGTTCATTTACTTATTCCAATTTCTTGAGAATTGCCTCGGCACCGCCCCTAGGACCCGCCGATATGCCAATTCAAATTAAACGCGTTCGATGATCGTTGCGGTGCCCATGCCGGCGCCGACACAGAGCGTAACAAGCGCGGTTTCTTTGTCCGCACGCTCAAGCTCATCCACCATGGTGCCGAGCAGCATGCCGCCTGTCGCGCCGAGTGGGTGGCCCATCGCAATCGCGCCTCCATTCACGTTCATCTTTTCATGATCAATTCCGAGCAGGTGCATCATCAGCATAGGGACAGAGGCAAACGCTTCGTTGAGCTCATAAAGATCGATATCGCTGACATCCATGCCAGCTTTCTTGAGCGCTTTAAGCGTCACATCGGTTGGGCCGGTCAGCATGATGCCTGGCTCAGAGCCGATAGATGCCATTTGCTTCACACGTGCGCGAGGCTTGAGGCCGAGGCGCTCGCCCATTTCTTTCGACCCGAACAGAACCGCAGAGGCCCCATCAACGATACCGGAAGAGTTGCCTGCATGGTGAACGTGATCAATCGCTTCCAGTTCAGGGTAGCGCTGTTTGATGACTTCATCGAAGCCCATGGCCCCCATACCCGCAAAGCTAGGGTTCAGCGCGGCGAGGCTTTGCATATCTGCCTGCGGGCGCATGTGCTCATCATGATCGAGGCGAATGCCGCCCATCTGATCTTTCACGGCAACGATTGATTTCGAGAAACGGCCTTCTTCCCAGGCTTGCGCCGCGCGGCGTTGAGACTCGACGGCGTAAGCATCGACATCATCGCGGGAGAAGCCCCACTTGGTCGCGATTGTGTCAGCGCCAACACCTTGTGGTGAGAAGTACGACTTCAACGCGATTTGTGGGTCAGACGACCAAGCACCGCCAGCGGCGCCCATTGGCACGCGGCTCATGCTCTCAATGCCGCCGCCAATCGCCATGTCGGCTTCGCCGGTCATGACTTTTGCTGCGGCCATGTTGCAAGCTTCCAGGCCAGAGGCACAAAAGCGATCGACTTGGACGCCTGCCGTGGTCTCTGCGTAATCTGCGTTCAGCACAGCAATCCGAGCAATGTCGCCGCCTTGCTCACCCACCGGCGACACACAGCCGAGCACAACATCATCGACATATTTCGTGTCGAGATCATTGCGGTCGCGGATCGCTTCCAGAGTTTGGGTTGAGAGCTCTAGCGCTGTAATCTCGTGCAAGCTGCCAGATTTTTTGCCTTTGCCGCGCGGGGTTCGCACAGCGTCGTAAATATAGGCTTCAGTCATGGGAGGGGTCTCCTGTCTTTAACTCGTTAAACGGTTTATCTCGCGGGTGCCTTCATTGGATTGATGGCGAGTGACGCTCTGGCCCGCGCAGCCTCTTTTCCACGCAGGTCATATAAGTCAGCTTCCGCAAAAATCACTTGTCGACCAATGTTGCGGAGCCGCGCAGCGACTTCAATCGCGCCAACCCGCACAGGTCGTAAAAATGTCGTGTGTAGATCAATCGTCGATGGGAAAGCGCGCGTCCCGGTTTTCACCGTGGCGAGCATTCCGATCGTATCATCCAGCATGGCCGAGAGATATCCGCCTTGGATATAGCCAGCTGGATTGGTGAATTCCTTTTTTCCTTCAAACTTCACGCGCGTTTCCATCTTGCTCATATCAAGCGAAACAAGCTCAAAGCCGAGCGACTTTGAGCTTTCCGCAGGCTGCGGGAACGTTTCGGTGAGGAGATGGCGATCCGGCAAGCTTAGAGCGTCCTCGCGATCAGCATTTTCATCACTTCATTGGCGCCGCCATAGATCCGCTGAACGCGCGCATCCTGGTACATTTGGCCAATTGGATACTCATCCATATAGCCCCAGCCGCCATGCAGCTGCAGACACTCATCAATGATCTTACACTGCAGGTCTGAGATCCAGTATTTCGACATGGACGCCGTTGCTGCGTCGAGCTCACCTTTAAGAAGAAGCTCCGTACAATGATCAACAAACACTTTTGCCACGGTCGCTTCGGTTTTGCACTCAGCGAGTTTGAATTGGGTGTTCTGGAAATCCATGATCGTGCCGCCAAACGCTTTGCGCTGTTTGACGTAGGCAACTGTCTCACGCAGGGCGCGTTCGATCATGCCAATGCCTTGGATGCCGATAATATGGCGCTCTTGCGGAAGCTGCTGCATCAGCTGGATAAAGCCTTGGCCCTCTTCAGGGCCGAGTAGGGCTGAGGCAGGAACCTTCACGTCATTGAAGAACAGCTCCGACGTATCGGCTGCCGGTTGGCCAATCTTTTTCAAGTTACGGCCACGCTCAAAGCCTTCGACTTCGTCCGTCTCAACCATCATGATCGAGATGCCTTTGGCGCCTTTGCTCGGGTCTGTTTTCGCGCAAACCAGAACCAGGTTCGCCGTCTGCCCATTGGTGATGAAGGTCTTCGAGCCATTGATCACATAGCCATTGCCATCTTTTTTCGCGGTCGTTTTGATGTTCTGAAGGTCCGAGCCTGTGCCCGGCTCTGTCATCGCAATCGCGCAAACCAGTTCGCCTGAAGCAAGTTTTGGGAGGAGACGCTGTTTCTGCTCATCAGAGCCATAGTGGATGATGTAGGGTGCGACGATCGCATTGTGCAGACCGATCCCGAAACCAGCAATGCCGATTTGCTCAAGCTGTTCGATGATCACAGCATCGTGGCGGAAATCACCGCCAGCGCCGCCATATTCTTCTGGGCCAGAGACAAGCAACAGACCTTGCTCTGCAGCTTTATACCAGACATCTCGCGGGACAGCCCCGGCCTCACGCCAATCCTCAACGTGGGGTTTCAATTCCTTTTCGAAGAACTGCGACACAGCCTCGTTAAAGATCTTGATTTCCTCATCCTGGCGCCACTGCGACAGCGGTACATTGAGGACATCAGACATGAGCAAACTCCCGAGATTTGATTATGACGTTTACGTTCACGTCAATGTAAGCGGAAAGACGTGTTTTGACCAGTCGTGACGTAACGGGAAGTTGCATGTGGGTCGCGTGTTTTACTGTGGTTTGTGGCGGTAGAAGAGCGTTTCGGGCTCATCGTCCAAAACCAAAGCGGTATCGCGTACAGCGCCAAGCCGTTCGGCCAAACGGATCGATGCGCCATTGTCTTTATGAATGCCGCTGATCAATTCCGGCCATTGCAAAATCTCGAATGCGAAATTTCGGGCATTGAGTGCAGCCTCGTATGCGTATCCCTGCCCTTCAAACCCATCCCAAAGAATCCACCCAAGTTCTGGATCAGGCAGTGTGATAGCGGTGTTCAACGATACCAGGCCCAGCGCTGCGCCGTCTGATTTTCGCTGGATTGTCCAAGCCCCGTGGCCCGCGATCATCCACCGCCCAGCCCCCGCCGTAAACAAATCCCAAGCCGTCGACCGCGACACGGGCCCATCGGTATGGATTGAGCGGGGAGATGCGAAATAGGCTGCAAATGCCTCGAAGTCGGTCTCGCGGTAAGGCCGTAGCACCAAACGCTCAGTCTCGAGCGTTGGTGCTACGGAGAAGGCCATGCCTAGAAGCGGTCCGCTGGCAATGCCATCATCAGATCCGCCCCAGTTTTCAGCTTCGCAAGATGCGAGGCGGCTTCCGGAAGCACGCGTGACACATAGTATTTCCCGGTCACGAGCTTGTCGTCATAGAACGGGTCATCACCCTTCTTCTCAACCGCAACCTTCGCCATCAGAGCCCACATATAGGTGAGCGCTGTAAGGCCAAAGAGCTGAAGGTAGTCAGATGAGGCAGCACCGGCATTGTTAAAGTCGGTCATGCCGTTTTGCATCAGCCAATTGGTTCCGTCCTGCAGCTGTGCCTTGGCGGATTTCAGACCTTCAATGAACGGTTCTAGCTCCGCATCGCCTTCATGGCTGCCGATAAAGTCATCCATTTCCGCGAAGAAACTGAACACAGCACGGCCGCCATTCGCAGCTAGCTTACGACCGACCAGATCGAGCGCCTGAATGCCGTTCGTGCCTTCATAGATGAGGGCAATCCGGCAATCGCGGACAAACTGCTCAAGACCCCACTCTTTGGTAAAGCCTGACCCGCCATGGATCTGTAGCGCTTCATTCGCCATTTTGAAGCCGCGATCGGTCAGGAACGCTTTCAGGACCGGCGTCATTAGAGCCATATAGTCATCCGCTTTTTCGCGGACTTTCTCGTCTGGCGACTTGTGATGAAGATCGCCATAGAGCGCCGTCCAATAGGTGAAGGCCCGGGCGCCTTCGATAAAGGCTTTCTGATCCATCAGCATGCGGCGCACGTCAGGATGGACGATGACTGGATCAGCCGGCTTGTCGGGCGCTTGAACGCCTTTCAAAGACCGTCCTTGCAGGCGATCATTCGCAAAATCGACAGCGTTTTGGTAAGCGACTTCAGCTTGGCTGAGGCCCTGCATGCCGACACCGAGGCGCGCTTCGTTCATCATCACGAACATGGTGCGCATGCCTTTATGCTCTTCGCCCACGAGCCAACCTGTGGCGCCATCATAGTTCATGACGCAGGTCGCGTTGCCGTGGATGCCCATTTTCTCTTCCAGGCCGCCGCAAGACGCTTCATTACGATCGCCGAGCGAGCCATCATCATTGACGATGTATTTTGGCACGACAAAAAGAGAGATCCCTTTGATGCCTTCTGGCGCGCCTTCGATCCGGGCCAGCACGAGGTGGATAATGTTCTCGGTCAGGTCTTGCTCACCGCCAGAGATCCAAATCTTTTGGCCGGTAATTTTATAAGACCCATCCGGCTGCGGCACGGCTTTTGTCTTGATCAAGCCGAGGTCTGTTCCGCACTGCGGCTCGGTCAGGTTCATGGTGCCGGCCCATTCGCCAGACGCCATTTTAGGACCATACATTGCCCGTTGCTCGTCTGAGCCGCCTGCCATGAGCGCCTCAAACGCTCCCGAGGTTAGGCCTGGATACATCGCAAATGCCATATTGGCAGATGAAGTCATTTCGCTGGTCGCCATACCAACAACATAAGGGAGGCCCTGACCGCCCATTTCTGGAGACTTACCCAGAAGCGGCCACCCATTCTCGACCATTTGCTTGTAAGCTTCCGGGAAACCGTCTGGCGTTTTCACGCTCGCATCAGCGTTGCGGATACAGCCTTGCTCGTCGCCAACTTTGTTCAGCGGGAAAAGGACTTCTTTGGCGAACTTTCCGGACTCTTCCAAAATGGCATCAACCAAATCGGGGGTCGCTTCTTCAAAGCCAGGAAGGTTGGAATAGTTCTGGATCGACAGCACATCGTGCAAAATGAATTGCATGTCGCGGATCGGAGCGTCGTAACGTGGCATCTGGTTATCCCTCAGATAATATTATGAAACCGTGACGCTTGCTTTAGCGCCACGGTTTGGAAAGGTCATTCAACTCATGCGAGCTGAACTGTAATCTCTTACGCGTCGTCGAGTTGTTTGCGGGCAACTGCGTCATAAGCTTTCAGGTTTTCGGCTTCGGCGGCGCCTGGGCCAATTTTATCGAGCTGCTCTTCAAGCCACTCAATTCCATTGTGCAATTCCTGCAAGGCCATTTCGATGTCTTCGCGCTGGTTTTCCAGCTCTTTGATTTGGTTTTGGAATTTCACCAAAGACATACGCATCTGTGCGCGCTGGCCATCTTCAAGCCCATACAGGTCAAGAATTTCGCGAATATCAGCGAGTGGCAGACCGAGGCGTTTCAATCGGACGATAATTTTAACGCGGCCGCGATCGCGATGCGAATAGACACGCGTCATGCCATCCCGCGCCGGGTGGAGCATATCCTTGTCTTCGTAAAAGCGCAGAGCGCGCGGTGTGATTCCAAACTCTCGGGCCAATTCTGAAATCGAATAAGTGCGAGAGTCAGCGATAGAAAGAGAAGTTACGGTATCAGGCATGCGTGCAACTATGCCTTGTCTTTACGCGAACGTCAACGTCAGGCTCACGTTTACGTAAGCACAACTATGAACAAACCTTTCGAAATTTGCCTCTGGCGTTTACCTTTTTAACTTCGTCTTAAGAGCGATCGCGGCAACACTCCACTCAGAATAGCTATTTTGGCGCGTTATTTCGAATCACGCGCGCCACGTTTTGGAGTACCGAGAATGAGCCACTACGGGTCATGGAGCGTCAAGGGGGTTGACGATCGGGCACGCGCCGTCGCGAAAGAGAAGGCGCGCCTGAAAGGTGTCACACTCGGCGATTATATTAACAATCTGCTGCTTGAAGGGCATAGCGAAGCGGGCCCTCGCGATGTTTATGAACGTCCCGCTGCAGCACCACGGCACAATCCACTTGATGGACTCGCCCAAAGGATCGAAGCCGTTGAAGCGCGATCCACACTTGCTATTACCGGCATTGATCAATCCGTACTTGGGCTGCTCGCCCGGCTCGAAAATACCGAAAACTCTACCTCCGCAATGGCAGCAGAAGTCGAGCGAATGATCGACGAACTGCGCGAAACCCATGAAGCGCTCCAGGGAAAAGTGATCGCGCTTGAGGCTGACGATAGCAATGAGCAGAACCTCGAAGCGATGAAAGCTTTTGAGGATGCGCTCGGGAAGCTAGCATCACACGTCTATGAGGAAGGCCGACTTACCCAAGACGAGACCGCTGCCATGAAAGGCCGCGTCGAAGCCGGCTTTGGGGATCTCAATGACCGTTTTGAATCGATGGAAGTCAAAGTTGAGGCAACTTTGTCTGACGCCGCGGACCGTGTCGCGCAAGCCGTCGAGAAAGCTGAGCTAAGAGCTGAAGGCGCCTCGCGGCAGCTCGCAACGCGCCTTTCGAACTTGGAAGCCTCACTCCCCGGCAAAGTCGATGGCGTTGATGCACGTGTAAAAGCCGTCGAAAGCGATGTCTCTGGTGCCATCACATCGATGGAAAGCACACTTATCCGGATCCAAGATCGCCTACACCGCGCCGAAAATACAACCGACACCGCCCTCAAAGCTCTGGAGCACACATTCGCCAGCCTGGACGAGCGAATTGACTCGGTTGCCGACATGGCGAACCCGGAGAAGGCTAATGCTTGGAGAGCCGAACTCGAAGCCCGCTTCGACGCTCTGGCTTCTGATCTCCGCTCAACCGTTGAACAATCTCGGCGCCAACTGGCAGATGAGATCGAACAAGCGGCCGCCGGCGCCAACCCTGAACTTATGGGACAGCTCGAATCGCGCGTGAACACGCTCGAGACCTCCTCAGTCCCAAGCCAGATCGACGAGATTGGCGCGCAAGTCGCCTCGCTAAGCGAGCATATGAAGGACGCGGAGCAACAAACTGCGAGCGCGATCGAGCAGGTCGGCGAGCAGGTTGCTGGCCTCTCTGAAACGCTGGATCAACGCGTTGTTGACAGCGAGCGCCGCAGCGCCGCTGCGATTGAGCAAGTCGGCGAACAGGTCGCCACTGCAATTAAACACGTGCAAGCCCGCCAAGAGCAAGGCCAGCGCGCACTGACTGAGCAGGTTGCAACCTCTGAAAAGCGCCAAGAAGCCAGATTGTCAGACGCTCTGTGCAACATTTCTGACCGTCTCGCTGAGATGCAAAATCAAACAGTGACGGCTGTATCACCGGTTCAGCGCGCCATTGTCTCACTCGCATCCCGCCTCGAAGCGTTGGAAGACTTTACGGCGCCGCCACATGCTGAACCGAGCTCTGAAACGCTGCCAGACATGCCTGCGCTAGAAGTCGACACGACTCCGATCAAGCTCGAAGAAAAAGACATCGCGGACGAACCCGAACAAATCGTCGCCAGTGAACCTGAAATAGTTGAAGCCGCCCCGACGCAAATCGAGACGTTCGAGGAAGACGAAGACTTTATTGCGGGGCTACCTGACTTCGATGAAGAGGTGGACGCCGCCTCAACCATCGCGTCCGACTCTGAAGATAAAAGCGACCCATGGGCGCATCTCGACGAAGAGACCGCCACTATAGATGCCGCAGCTGACGCAGAAATCGGCACAGAAGCAGATCTAGACATTGAATCAGTTGTGGAACCTCCCGCTGACGATGACTATTTCGCTGAGACACCGGTCGATACAACGTTCGACCCTGAATTAAATGAACCAGCCGAGGAGGATGTGGACCCTCTTCAAGAGCTTGGAAGTTGGGACGAAGCGCAACGTGAAGCACGCGATTCTGACGTCTTTGCGTTCGATGGCGAAGAGGAGGATGGGTTCGCCCCATTGCCCGGCACGGAAGCCCTCGCGCACAACACAGACACATTTGACCCTCAGGAATTTGATCCGGCTGAGCTTACACCAACTGAGCCAGACTCCGATGATACGAAAGACTATCTGAGCCGCGCTCGAAACGCCGCGATCGCTGCATCAACTGAGCCAGTCACGCGTCGTGGTCGTCGCTCAGCGGCATCGACCACGCCCAAAGCTAAAGCTGCGGGTGGGTCGAACAAAAAGATCCCAGTGATCGCAGCCGCCTCCATGTTTGCAATTGCGGCGGCCGGTGCAGGCGGGTGGGTCGCGCTCCGCGGCAAAACTGGCGCTGAAGCTCCAGTGATTATTACGAAGTCGAACATCGCTGAAACCCCCACAGAACAAATCGAAGAACCGACGCTGACCGGAGTTGAGTTCACTGAACCGGTCGTTCAGGAGTCGGACGAAACTCTATTGTTCGAAGACGAAGGCAGCGCAGCAGGCATTGAAGATATTGCCGTTCAAACCGCCGCGGCGGCGCCAACAACCCTATTGGACTTGCCGACAATTCCTGACGCCCTGACGCTGCAACGCGCTGCTGAGAATGGCAATCCAATCGCCGAGTTTCAGTGGGGCGAGGCGCGCCTCGAAGCGCAAGACCTGGCGGTTGGAGCCGACTTTATCAGCCGCGCCGCGCAGCAAGGGCTACCAGCGGCGCAATATCGATTGGCGAAGCTTCATGAGCGCGGACTGGGCGTGCCCAGAGACTTCGTTGAAGCTCGCGCTTGGACGGAACGCGCTGCGAATGGCGGCAATATCAAAGCGATGCATGACCTCGCCGTCTTCTTTGCCGACGGCGAGGGTGGCCCGCAATCCTATGCCGCAGCTGCAGAATGGTTCCGGAAAGCCGCTGACTATGGGATCGTTGATAGCCAGTACAATCTCGCTGTCCTTTACGAAAACGGCCTTGGTATTTCACCAAGCCAAGTCGAAGCGCTTTACTGGTACGAAGTAGCCTCAATGAATGGCGATGCAAGCGCACCAGGCAACGTGACAACCCTTCGTGACGCACTACCGCTTCAGCAAGCCCAGCAAGCCCTTCGCCGGGCGTCTGGTTGGTCCGTATCGCCTCTAAACAGACCCGCCAACGGAACGTTCGGAGCGCAAACTTGGGAACGTTCGAGCCGGGCACAGATCGAAGCGGTTCAAACCGTATTGAATGGTCTCGGTTATGAGGCTGGTGCGCCAGATGGCATTGCTGGTGCAGGGACGCGCACAGCCATCCGCGCGTTCCAAGCTGATTCAGGTCTGGACACGACGGGTGTTATCGATGCGGGTTTGGTTGAAGCGCTGAACGCTCAAGTCGACAGCTTGTCAGGATAACTTCCGCGAGCACCAAATCGCAAACGCCTGAACAAGACATAGAGCGCAATCACGGCGGTGACGATGGCGAGCCATTGCGTGCCGGTCCGGGCCCAATTGTTCATAACAACGCCAAAAAGCCCCCAGCCGACGGCGACAAAATACCAAAGGTTCCTGCTGACACGGTTGGCAAATAACGCCGCCAATACAATTGCTGGCACCAGCGTCATCCAAAGCGATTGCCAGACAGCATCCGTTGGCCCGCGTGCCAGTATCCAACGCCCGAAGTCCGGGACGCTGATCGACACAGCAACCGTCAGCCAGCCCGCAAACAATCCGACGGTGAGGCCAATTAAGATCCGCCACGGCGTCCCGTCATACCGAGCCAATCGGTCTTGGCGGTAGGCCGCCCACCAGGTGCAAAACAGAATGGGTAGAAGCAACAAGAAATCGAGCCACACAAGGCCGAAGCCCTGAGCGCTCAACATCCACAAGACATTCCCGAACGCTGCCAGCGTCAAAGGTAATGTGAGCTGCTCGGTCGCGTAGTCTCGTGACATCAAGTTTCGAACCGCAAGCGCCAATAACCCTAAGAAGATGACGCCCCAAATCGAGAAGAACACCCCTAAAGGAAGTTCGGGCGGTATGCCTTCCGCAACCGCGCGATCACCAATCGTTTCGCCGATACCTGTTTGCGGCAGAACAGGCACAAAGAACTGAGCGACCGCCACCAGCAAAAACAAGATTTTCAGCGAAACACTCATGCCGTCCTCCTGCGCTTGTTTGGCAAATCCCACTAGAGATTTCCAGTCACCGTTTCTTGAACGGTTTTTAGCCCGCTCGCGCTGCAGCTTTGTAAAGCGATATGAATAGCTCCCGTGTCGCGGCTTCCGCCATGCCAGCCCCGCCGGGCGATTTCGCCATGAGTTCCAAATCGTGGAGTCGTTCCATCAAGCGCACCAAACGCGGCGCTGGCCATTTACGCATGCGGTTCTGAAAGGCTGGCCAATCGGATTTCCAAACCGGCGGCTTAAGCTTCATGCCAACATTGCCGCCGCCGCTATCGCCCTGAAGCGCATGCGCTTCAAGCATGCGGCTAGCTTCCATCTCGAACATACGCACCAAGCTAATCGGGGAAAGCCCTGCATCAATCACTCGGTCCATTTCAGCTTGCGCCTGTTCCGGCTCACCGCTGAGCGCTTTCAGCACAGCCGTGCGCGCGCTCTCATCCGCGTTGGTTTCACACAGAGCGCGAATGTCTGCGACGGATACTGACCGGCCAAGATTATGAGCGTAGATCGCCAGTTTTTCCATTTCAGCGTTGGCGAGGCTGCGGTGCCCTGGAAGCCCCCCGACAAAAACGGAGAGAGCATCAGGCTCAATCGTAACAGACCTCTCAGAAAGGAACCGTCCAACCAAATCAGACATGTCTGATGCGCTATCGGCAAAAAGATGAAGCGCTGCGGCGTTGGGAGCAGCCTCAAACGCGGTTCGGAGTTTCGAGCGCGTATTGAGCGACCCGTTTTGAAGCACCAGTTTTGCCGCCAGGCGCTCAGGTGGCAGCTCAAGCACCTCTTTCATCAACGCAAACAATTTCTCACCCTTCGTCCGGATGCGGATGATCGTCCCCTCACCAAGCAAAGAGACGGCCTCAAGCGCATCAAACAGGCGCGCCGGTTCGCGCTTTACGTCATCTTCTTCAAGCGTCAGGACAGAACTTGGATTGGCCTTTTCCCATGCCTTGATCAGTGTATTTGCGGTGTCGGCGACGACGCCCTCGTCTTCACCGAAAATCAGCGCAAACGAACAGGCAGGATCAGGCTTTTTGGCAAAACGCTCAGCGCTTGTGCCTTGGAGCTTCATTCTACGTTGGCCATTTTGATTCGCAGATCGTCAGCAATCCGCCGCGCCAGCAAAAGCATAGCGCGATCCGTTGCATCGATCTGAGCAGCAATGTCCGAAAACGGCGCGTCAGGCACCAAGAAGCTAGTTTCGGCAGCGCTATTTCCGGACAGCGTTCCATCATCGTAAGCTAATACATATCTAGCGCTCACGATAATATCCGTACGGGTCGCCGCCTCATCCGGTTGCAACGCCAAGCGACCGATTTGTTCACTTAAATCAATGCTCAGGCTCGCAGGGCTGTCTAGCCCAGGTAGCCCAGGCGCCAATTCTTGCAAAAGCGCCTTGCGCAGCGCTTGTCCGGCGCGGCCATCGATTTGCTCAATCGCAATGTTACCGGTGCCAGCACCGCCCGCATATAGGGGCGTGAACCCGCAAGCGGACAAGGTCAGGGCGAAAAGAGCGACTGCAAACTGTTTCATCACACCACGATATTCACGATCCGGCCCGGGACGACAATCACTTTCTTGATGGTCTGTCCGTCGATAAAGGACTGCAATGCCGGTTCAGCTAAGGCTGTGGCTTCGATGTCATCCTTGCTGGCTGACTTTGAAACGGAGATTTCTGCCCGGCGTTTGCCGTTAACTTGGATCGGCATTGTGACGCTGTCTTCGACCAAGAGCGAGTCCTCAACAATTGGCCACTCGGCAGCCGAACATAGGCCTTCGCCGCCGATCATATGCCAGCACTCTTCCGCCAAGTGCGGCATAAACGGAACAAGACATCGCGCCAGCATTGAGGCGCCTTCCAGTCGCGCACCGAGAAGATCATCACCGCCCTGCTCCGCCTTTTTCAGTGTGCTGACCCATTCGTGGATCGTCGCAATGGAGGAGTTGAAACGAAACTCTTCGATGGCTTTGTCGATAGCGTAGACGGCTTTGTGAGAGGCCCGGCGCAATGCAGTAGCAGCGTCGCTTTCGTTTGCTGGTGTTGTATGAGCCGCGCCATCAAGCGCGTTAAACACACCCCAAACGCGTTGCACAAAACGCCCGGCACCTTCAGCGCCAGACTGGGTCCACTCAACATCGCGCTCAGGCGGACTATCCGAGAGCACAAACCAGCGGGCTGTGTCGGCGCCGAAAGTCGCAATGATATTGTCTGGGTCGACCGTATTCTTCTTCGACTTCGACATTTTCACAATGTCGCCCATCAAAACTGGCACGGGTCGCCAGCCTTCATCTAGCTCTTCAGACCAGATTAAGAACTGATTGAGGCGACTGGTCTGTTTCTCGTACTTCTTTTTGAACTTCTCAGATCCAGCAATCGCATCTTCTATGGCTTGCCGGTAAGTGTTTCCGCAAGACTCCACCGGATCGGCGACAACCTGGGAAGGTTCGATATAGGTTCCGCGTACATCTTTAAACTCGGCATGCGTCACCATGCCCTGCGTGAACAGGCCGGCAAAAGGTTCACCGCTTGGCAAATCAACTTCGCCAACGTCACGCATGGCCCGCATGAAGAAGCGCGCATACAGCAAGTGCAGAACCGCATGCTCAACGCCGCCAACATATTGATCCACTGGCAGCCAATAGGCACGCTCAGCGGGATCATCGACGCTCGCAAAACGGGCGAAGTACCAGCTTGAATCATTAAACGTGTCGAGCGTATCGGTCTCACGCTGCGCCGCTTTTCCGCATTTTGGACAGGTGCAGTTTTTCCAGGTCGGATGGTGCACGAGCGGATTGCCCGGCTTATCAAAGCTCACATCATCTGGCAGCTTAACCGGCAGATCCTCTTCAGGCACCGGCACGATCCCGCAGGTATCACAATGAATGACCGGGATCGGACAGCCCCAATAGCGCTGCCGCGAAACACCCCAATCACGCAGGCGATAGTTCACCGTACCTGTGCCGAGGTCCATCGCTTCGATCTTACCAATCGCCAGCGATTTCGCCTCAGTGATCTCTTTCCCGTCGAGAAAGTCTGAGTTCATGATCGAGCCAGGACCCGTATAGGCCGCATCCATGTCTGCGCCTTGGCCCGAACTCACCCATGCGTCTGACGCCGCATCCTTATCGGACGGTTTCACCACTGGCAGGATCGGCAAATCGTATTTGCGCGCAAAATCGAAATCGCGCTGGTCATGCGCCGGGCAAGCGAAGATCGCGCCCGTGCCGTAACCCATTAAGACGAAGTTCGCGACGTAGACCGGAAGCGTTTGACCCTCAGCGAACGGATGCTTGACGGTCAGCCCAGTATCGAAGCCCATCTTCGGTGCTTTCTCGATATCAGCCTCGGACGTACCCACTTTCGCGCATTCCGCTCGAAAAATCTCCAGATCCGCATTACCCGCGGCCATCTCGATCGTTAAAGGATGATCGGGTGACAGGGCCACAAAGCTCGCGCCGTACAGCGTATCTGGGCGTGTGGTGAAAATCTCTATTCCATCTGCGTGACTGGCCGGAGCATCGCCCGCCCACTCGAAACGCATCTGCAAGCCTTCGGATCGACCAATCCAATTGGCCTGCATCGTACGGACCTTTTCAGGCCAACGCTCAAGCTTTTGAACTTTTTCTAGCAAGTCCTCAGCATAATCAGTGATCCGGAAAAACCATTGAACCAATTCGCGCTGCTCAACCGGCGCGCCAGAGCGCCAACCCTTGCCGTCAATCACTTGCTCATTCGCAAGTACTGTATTGTCCACCGGGTCCCAATTCACCTTGGCTTTCTTTTGATAGACCAGCCCTTTTTCCATGAATTTCAGGAACAGGCGTTGTTGTTCGCCATAATAATCTGGATCACAGGTTGCAAACTCGCGAGACCAATCGAGAGACAAGCCAAGCTTTTCAAATTGGGCTTTCATTGCCGCGATGTTCTGATAGGTCCACTCGCCGGGATGAACGTTCTTTTCCATCGCGGCGTTTTCAGCTGGCATGCCGAACGCATCCCACCCCATCGGGTGCAGAACGTTGTAGCCTTTCGCCTTTTTGTGCCGCGCAACCACGTCGCCCATGGCGTAATTGCGCACATGCCCCATGTGCAGACGCCCTGACGGATAGGGAAACATCTCAAGCACATAGGCTTTCGGCATATCACCGGCCTCTGCGGGCGTTTTGGCTTTGAACAGATCAGCTTTTTGCCAAGCTTCACGCCATTTGGGTTCCGCCTCTTGCGGATTGTATCTTGAGGCCATGGCCTCCCCCATAAATGTCTAAATTAGTCGAGTTCGGATGCTTTGAGGTTACGCGCGCGGGCGAGAATTGCATTCTCTAGCTGGATCCCGGTTTCGAGATCAACCGGCGCATCCGTCCAGGTCCCGTCCTCATCGGTTTGGCGAAACACGCTAACTTTCACACCATCAGCGCGGAGACGAGAATCGAGAATGTAGACTGTAGCCTTGATCCGCTCGTCCGACGCGTCCTCAAAAGAGTGCCAGTCGTAAATAATCGTCCCGCCAAACGGATCGGCATTGACGAGTGGAAGCGCTTGAAGCGTATCCAAACTGGCGCGCCAGAGATATGGGTTTGCGCCGCCCGCAATCTCTTCGACCACGCGGTTTTCCGTTCTGTCGCCACCACCGAATACGCAACCTGTCAGCGCGAGAGCTCCGAAAGTTGCTGCGATGAGGGATGAAACTGCCTTCATATCGTCATTTCCCGTTGGCAAGACCTTGTTGATTAACTGTCTCTATAGCACCTGATACTGAGCCTACCAGTGCTCTTGTGCGGTATCGTAAAACGCGAAAGGAAGTTGTCTATGTTGACGCGAAGACTCGCCCCCTTGGCAACCTCATTTTTACTCGCGCCGATGGCCTTCACAGAAGGACTTGGCCCGATTGAAGCACAATTGGATCTGGAAAGCGTGACGGTGATTTCACCTTATATGGACGCAGACGCAGGGCCCGACATGGAAGCGTTACTTGGCGAATTGTCGCTCACGGGGAACGCTGAAACCGTTCTGGAAAACGGTGTTCGATTGAGAGCAAACGGCGCTTTGAGATTGCAGGCTGACCATGCCAATCGCCCAGGTGGGATTGGCGGTTTCGGTGACAACGCAGGCGCCCCCGTTGGAGCATTTTCGGGCCTATCAGCAGGCCCAGCCATCGAAGACAGCGATCTGCGTGGCCGCTTGGAAGCGGCATACTTTCAAATCGATGGCGGCTATGGCGAGCTTCGGGTCGGAAAAGATCGCGGCGTCGCGGCTCGTTTTTTCGAAGGTCCTAAATCTGCCCTGACACATGCAAGGCTCGACAGCGTTCTGCTAGATCCAAGTGGCCTATCCACGATCCGCACGCGCCACGATCTCACCGGCCCGAGCGCCAAGGTCTCCTATGCGAGCCCACGTCTGATCGGTTTACGCGCTGGAATCAGTTTCACACCAGATGCCAACGCCGACGGTCTTGATCGACGGCCAGCCGCAGGAACGGGTGGGACTGCCCCAGAGACCGACAACGCGGTTGAGCTCGCTTTAAACGGAACCCGCCGCTTTCGCGAATCGGGTTGGCGGGTCGATGTTGGTCTCGGCTGGTCGAACGCCGATGTCGCTACAAACGGACTAACGCCGATTTACGAGGATATGCAGACATGGTCAGCAGGCACCCGTATCGAAAAGGCCGATTGGACCTTCGGCGCATCTTGGCTGAACTCCGATAATGGATTGGCGGACAGCGACTATTCCAGCTGGACTGCGGGTCTGTTTCGCGAAGCCTATAATATTGATTTCTCAGCAGAATATGGCGAGTCGGAAGATGACGGGGCACGCCTAGATTCGCAGAGTTGGCGCCTTGCTGCAGCTCGCGACTTTGGACGCGATACACGCGTTGCTGTAGCATATTTGCATGACGACCTGCAATCGCCTCTGCAAAAGTGGCAAACAAAGGGTGTTGTTGTTGAAATCACACTCTCACAAGAAATTGTACAAGTAACTGGAAATTAAGGTTCTATTAATTGATCTCGCTGCTATTTGGTAAGCAGGAGTATCTTATGCGTGTGCTGATGGCATCTCTTGTAGCGTTTTGTGGCTTCGCCTTGCCGGCGATGGCCCAGCAAGACGTACCAGAAATGCCCGCGCCGACACTTGCTGAGACAGATGAAGCTCAACCTGATTGGTTTCAATCGTTCAATTTTAGCAATACAGACTTCAACGCTCCCATCTGGCGGGATCGTCCAGCACAGACATTTAGCCTTGCTTGGATCCGGGGAGATCGCTGGAGCCTTAGCCTTGATCTGACCTCTCGGGAAGGCGACTCTCCTCTTCCACGCGAAGAGATGATGGCCGAAGCCGAATTTCGGATTACCCCACGTATTTCTGTCGGTGGTGAGCTGACAATCGGTGCCGACGAGATCAACGACACGGCGCGCTGGGAAGATCAAGAGATCGAAGCCGGCATCCGCTTGCGGTCAGCATTTAAATTCTAGACTTTAATCAGGCTTTTGCCCCACGCTTTCCACCGCCATAGGTAGGATCAGTTTGCGCGCGCGCTTCATCCAATGGCCAACGCGGGCGTGCCGCAAATGTTAGACCTGCTTCATCGACCGAGCCAGCAGCTAATCTCTCTGCCCCAGCAAGTGCAATCATCGCCGCATTGTCGGTACAGTGACGCAATGGCGGCGCAATCAGAGACGCACCGGCAGCCTCTGCCACGCCGTTCAAAGCCGATCGAATAGCTTGGTTCGCAGCGACACCGCCAGCGACCACGAGCCGCGTGTCACCGGAACGCCCATCTTGAAACTTGATCAGCGCGCGGCGGGTTTTCTCAGCGAGGCAGTCTGCGATTGCGGCCTGAAAAGAGGCGCAGAGATCCGCCTGACCTTGTACATCTGGGGTTTCTGCTTCCACAACACGCGCCGCAGCGGTTTTTAACCCGGCAAAGCTCATATCTAGGCCGGGCCGGTTTAATAAAGGTCTCGGAAGGGCAAATCGCTTGGCATCACCTGTAGATGCCAAGCGCTCAACCGCAGGGCCACCTGGGAAGCCGATACCGAGCGTCTTCGCCAGCTTATCAAACGCTTCGCCCGCCGCATCATCGATGGTCGAGCCAAGCCGCTCATAGTCGCCCAGTCCCGACACGGAGATAAACTGGCAGTGCCCTCCACTGACCAGAAGCAGCAGATAGGGAAAGGGGCATGGGTCGGCGAGACGCGGCGAGAGCGCATGTCCCTCTAGGTGATTGATCGGAATGAAGGGTTTGTCCGCCGCAAGCGCCATCGCTTTGCCGGTCATCATTCCGACCATGACCCCGCCAATCAGGCCAGGGCCACTGGTCGCCGCAATCGCATCCAAGTCTGCCAGTTCAAGCCCGCTTTCTTCCAAGGTCTTAGCGACAATAGTATCGGCAATATCGGCATGCGCACGGGCAGCAATTTCAGGAACAACGCCGCCATAAGGCGCATGTTCGTCAATCTGGCTGCGCACCGTCTCAGCTAGGATCGCGACTGTTCCATCGGGCACACGGCGTAGCACAGCTGCAGCGGTTTCGTCGCAGCTGGTTTCAATTCCAAGAACGCAAATGGGACCGGTCATTGCGGCGATATAGGCGCTTCGCGACTTTGTTGGAACCTCATTCGTCCAGCAGGGCCGCCTTGATTTCTGGAAGCCAAGCCTCTCGATTGGTATCATAGGCTTTCAGCGAGCCCGTAAAATCCCAATAGCACCAAGCCAAATTGCGCGCATCCAACCCCTCACGCAGGGCCCGTGTCCAGCGGGCGCGGTGCTCAATCGGCACACCCTCATAGACCCCGAATTCACCAACAAAGATCGGCATGCGCAAGTGGTCCTGGATATCTACGGCCTTATCAAGCTGGCTGATCATCTCTTTCACGTCCGCGCGACTGCCCCATCGAACGCCCGTCTCCGGCGCATCGGCCCAAGGCGCTCCTTGATGCGTAAACTCAAATGGGGAGTATTCGTGATAGGTCAGCATCACTTTCGGATCATAGTCTGGGCGAGACTCTTCAAGTGCGCTCAAATTACCCCAAAAGGCCGTGCCAAGAATGACCCAACGCTCCGGATGATCAAGGCGGATCCGCTCCAGCAGACGTTTGTTGAGCAGATCCGTAAGCTCGGTCGTCATATTCGTGTGCGGTTCATTAATGGTCTCGAAGATCAATGACTCCGGCGCCTCAGCATAGTGAGTCGCGAGCAAGTCCCATATCGCCTCGAGGCGCGGTGTATGGGTCTCAGGATCTTCGTTCAGCTCATCATAATGGTGGACGTTCAAGACGACATTGAGATCGACCATCTCAGCCCAAGACAAAATCTCATCGACGCGAGCCAGGAAAGTTGGATCGATCTCGTAAGGCGCTTCGGTGGTCGTATGCGCTGACCACTTAACTGGTAGCCGGATCGTGTCGAAGCCCGCCTCTTTGATCCGCTTCAAGTCGGCTTGGCGGACAGTATATCCCCATTCGCCCTCACTCGGCGCCTCAAGCGCGCTGCCAATATTGATACAACGGGAGATTGGCGCGACGGAGATCGGTAGGGACCCATGCGGCTCAAACGGTTCAGGAGGTTGTGCTCCGCATGCGGCCAATGAAACCAGCAATCCGATGACTAAATAACGTATCTTCAAGATCCTGCTCGCTTTGCCTTGCACCAATACACGTTCAACCTTAGCTGATTCTCATCGCAAGAATGGAACCAGAATGACCAGCGCTCAACCCGTCCGCATTGGGACACGCGGCTCACCGCTCGCACTTTATCAGGCGGAACTTATCGCAAGCGAGCTCAAAAGGGTTTCTGACGGCGCTCTTGCTGGCGAGATTGTCACCTTCAGCACCAAAGGTGATCAGCTTACGACGGAAAGATTGATTAACTCTGGTGGCAAAGGCCTGTTTACGCGCGAGATTGACCAAGCCGTGGATGATGGCTCTGTCGACCTTGGCGTACATAGTTTGAAAGATGTTCCGAGCATTCTACCGCCCGGCCAAGAGCTCGTCGCGTTTCCAAAACGCGCTGATGCCCGCGACGGATTTCTGACCACGAACGGCATCACGCGGCTGCAAGACTTGCGGGAAGGAGCCGTGCTGGGGACGGCCAGCCTGAGACGAGAAGCCCAGACCCTCGCCCTGCGCCCGGACCTGAAGATTGTCCCGTTTCGGGGCCGTGTCGAAACCCGGATTGAAAAACTCAAAAAGGGAGAGGCGGACGCCACATTTCTAGCTATGGCCGGGCTCGACCGGCTGGGCTTGAGCGATGTCGCCAACCCAGTGCCGATGACAGACCTGCTGCCTGCCGCAGGCCAAGGCATCATTACAGTGGCTGCGCGGCCGGACCGGCTGACGCCGCAGCTCAGCCAAGCTCTTGCGGCCCTCGATCACGCCGCAACCCGGGCCATGGCATCAGCAGAACGCGCTTTCCTCGCCGAGTTGGACGGCTCTTGCCGCACCGCCATGGCGGCGCAACTCACAAATCGCGATGGCACATGGCATTTAGTCGGCGAAGTGCTCGCGCCCGATGGCCAGAGCAAATGGAGCGCGCGCGCCTCAGCGCTGCTATCTGCATCGATGGAAGAACTCGCCGCGCTCGGTGTGGCGCTAGGAAAGAACATCCGAGCACAAGCAGGCGGCGACCTTCCCGTGTTTGAAGACTAGGTCACCGAAATGAGGTTCGCCGACATTCCGATCATCGTCACCCGCGCAGAGCCCGGCGCGAGCGAAACGGTTGAAAGGCTGAAGGCTCGAGGCCTGACGGCGATTCCGGCACCCATGCTCTCTTTGGTTGAATTACCGGACAACGATATGCCGGACCCTTCAGACCTATCTGGCGTGGTGTTTACAAGCGCAAACGGCGTTCGCACCTATACGGCACGGCGCAGCGATCGACACCTGCCTGCCTGGTGTGTTGGGCCCGCGACAGCTCAAGCGGCACGGCACGAGGGCTTCGAAACGGTGTATGAATCCGCCGGAAACGCGGTCGATCTCGCGCATTTCATTGTAGCAAATACATCGCCGTCAGAACGCCCGCTACTGCATGTTGCGAACTCAGCAGCAACGGGCACCCTTAGGGAAACACTTAAGTCGCAAGGTTACCGCACGATTTTTGCGGCGCTCTATGAAATGCGCCCCGCGATCTCTCTGCCAGAAGAAGTTGCCAAGCTTCTCACTCAAAAGGCCAGGACGATCATTCTTTTGCACTCAGAAAAAGGCGCCAGCGCGTTCGCTGCGCTGACCAAAGCCCGAGAGCTTGCCAACTGCATTGGCGTCGCCATTTCGGAACGCGCCAGCACGCCGCTTGAACGCTCAAATCTGAGTGCCATCTATACCGCAGACACGCCGAATGAAGACGGCCTGTTCGCCGCCTTGGAGATCGCCCTCGCCACACTTTCGGCGTGAAGCAACTCAATATACAGGATTGAAAACACTCAAATTGGAGCACCCAACATGACCGAGTCATCCCTGCCCCCATCTTCGGGAGATGACGCGCCGATTGATGCGGAATTCGAACCCGCCGCTCCAAGCGACGATAAAAAGTCTACAGCAAAATCAGGACCGGGCTGGTTCGCGTTTGCGCTTCTGAGCCTAGTTTCCACGGGCGCGATTGTGCTCGCAGCAGCGAGCGCAGGTTACATTCCTGGTTTCAAACCAGGGGCGGGCGCTGTTCAAACCCTGCAAAACGAGCTGGCGGACCTAAAATCCACCGATGAAACCCAAGCCGGCACAAGCTCGTCGAATGCGTCGGAGATCGAAGCGCTGAAAACCCGCGCAGATAGTCTACAGGCGGACCGCACCCGCGCGGTCACCGATATCCGCACCCTGAAACGCGATATAGAAACCCTCCAAGCCGACATCTCCACCTTGCAACGCGCCCGCATCGCAAGCTTAGCGGAGGCAGGTGAGACAGACACGGGCCCTGAGCCAACTGCAAGTGCGGCGATACCCGATCTCAGTGCGCTCGAAACCCGGGTCGCATCTCTCGAAGATGCGCTAGTCGCGCAGCTCGGCACCTATGACGCGACGCTCGAAACGCTAAAGACGCGCGTGGCTGATCTTGAAACCCAAGCTCAGACGGAATCACTCATAGCTGCTGACAGTACAAACGCTCGCACCGAAGCCGCTTTAGCGCTCTCCGCGATCGAAGCTGCCGCGCGGCGCGGGCGGCCCTTCTTGTCCGCGCATCAAAAACTCGCGGCGGCGATGCCCAGCAATCAAGCCGTCGGACGTCTATCCGGTATTGCTTCAGACGCCATCCCAACCGTGGCAGATCTGCGCGCCGCCTTCTCGGCGCTGCGCGCTGAGGCGCTTGACCAAGATGCGCAAGACCAAGGCGGCGCGAGCGGCTGGATGCGCGGCGTGTTCGGAGACGGCATTCAGGTGCGCCAATCGGGCGAAATAACGACCGGCGATCAGCTCGACGCGGCAGAAGCCGCGCTTCAAGCGGGAGATTTGGGCAATGCCATTCAATCGGTGCGCGCCTTAGCCCCCAATCTTCAGCCTGTCTTCACAGATTGGCTGGATAATGCCGATGATAGATTATTGCTCGAAGAGACGTTAGAGGCCCTGCGGCTCACCATGATTGCGGAAGAACGCCCATGATCATCCTGTTCCTGATCGTTGTACTGATCGTCCTGGCCGGGATCTTTGTCCTTTGGGCATCGCGGCTGCCAGGCGGGATGACCTTGGATCTGGGCAATGGTACGCTTTACGAGTTTGAACTCGTCTGGGCGTTGCTGGCGATTTTACTGGTCGGCGCCGCTTTAGCGCTCGCCTGGTCTTTGGTGACCGGTTTGGTAACCCTGCCGAGCCGGTTTGGTAAATCGCGACGTGCCTCCAAGGTGAAGGCGGCGAATAAAGCGCTCGCCGATGGACTGCTCGCGGCTGAAGCGGGCGATGCGGAGCTTGCCAAAAAGCTCTCCAAGAAAGCGGCTCAATATGCTGAGGATGATCGACTTAAACTCTTACTTGAGGCCCGCGCCGCCGAAATCTCCGACGATTGGTCGGGCGCTGAGCGGGCTTGGGGACAGTTGACGCGTCTTCCAGGTGGACAGCTTGCAGGCTTGCGCGGCGCCGCATCTGCCGCCAGCGCACGCGGTGACGCGATCTCTGCCGTCGCGCGAGCACGCGAGGCCTTAGAGCTTAAATCTGGCGCCGACTGGCCGTTTAATTCTCTATTCGATAGCCAAGTCGCGGATGGCGATTGGGATGCGGCCTTGCAAACACTCAGCACCGGCGAAAAGCGCGGCCAGATAAGCGGCGACAGTTTACGCCGCCGCCGCGCCGTTCTCTACACCGCGCGCGCCGCCGCCCTTCAGCACAATGAACGCAAAGAGGCTCAGCGCCTGCTCGCGGAAGCCATCCGTTCAGCGCCCTCTTTCCCACCCGCCGCCTGGCACGGTGCGCGGCAGTTGATGATTGATGAGAAGACCAAAGCCGCCCAAGGCGTCCTGGAGCTTGGTTGGAAAGCTCGCCCGCACCCTGCCCTGTCGCAATTGGCACGACGCCTCGAAACCAATGCTGCGCCGAGCGTCATCGAAGGGCGCCTGAAAAATCTCGTTTCTGCTAACCCAGACCACCGTGAGAGCCGGATCTTAGGGGCCGAACTCGCGATGCAATCGCGCAATTGGCTGAACGCGGTTAAAGCGCTCGCTCTGCTCGTTGAAGAAAAGCCGACGGCGCGTCTCTGTCTGCTGCTAGAGAAAGCTCTGCGCGGATACGGCGACCTTACGGAAGCTGAGCGTTGGGGACGCATGGCGGTGACGGCCGCGCGTGAACCTGAATGGTCTGATATCGATCCACGCGGCGGCGCGTTCCAATATGCCGATCGCGATTGGGCCCGCATGGTCTATGCCTTTGGCGATGCTGGTACGCTGATCCACCCGCGCTACGAAACGTCCGAGCGTGAACTCGAAGCCGGGCGTCCTGTCGCCCTGCCTGCACCTGGCGGTCAACAAGATGCTGTCAAACCGCCGCGCACAGATGTCGTGACGCCGCCTTTGGACTATGTGCCAGAAGACTAAAAGCTGCGGGCTTGCGTGAAGGTTTCACTTGCCGAGCGCGGCTCTCAGCGGTATTTGAGCGCTTTCAAAATACGGTAAGCCGCGTTAGCTCAGCTGGTAGAGCATCGCATTCGTAATGCGGAGGTCGGGTGTTCAAGTCACCTACGCGGCACCATTTTTCGAAATTCATACAAGAGTTTATATGTTCCTGTCCGCTTTCTTGAATGCGAGGCGTCCTGACATCGCGAACACGAAAGTCGGCACAACGATCACGGAGATCAGGAACGCGATCCAATAGTCCAATCGAAACCCGTCATTGATGATGACGAAGATCAACCAATTCAAAAATGCACCGGTTAAGGCGATGGCTAGGAAACGCGGGAGGGCGCGCCCGTGTGGCTCATTCGATTGAAATGTAAAATAGTAATGCCCAAAGTAGGATACGCTGAACGCGACTAAGAACCCGAGAATGGTTGCCAATGAAGGGCGCAGGTCCGCAATGGCTACGAACAGCCAAAGAATGACGGCATGCACCAACGTCGCGATCCCGCCTATAATGGCGTAGCGCAGCAGTTTGGGAGGCCGTCGTCCCGGGTCGTCTCGCTCATTCAGGGTCAAAGCCACTTGTTTCCTCAATGATAAAGAGCGGACGCCGCTTTGTTTCCGCAAAGATGCGCGCGATGTACTCGCCAAGAATACCAATGCTCAGCAATTGCAAGCCTCCGAGAAAGAAGATCGCGACCGCCAAAGTCGCGTAGCCCGGCACATCTCTGCCATAGGCGAGTGTCGTAACGCCGATCCAGACCGCATAGATAAGCGCTAAAAAGGCAATCGCGGTACCGATGAAAGACCATAGGCGTAAGGGGGCAACACTGAATGACACAATCCCGTTCCAGGCATAACCAAACAGGCGTAGTAGCGACCATTTACTGGTCCCATTCGATCGCGGCTCAACATCATAAAGAACCGCCTGTTGCGAATAGCCGACCCAGGCATAAAGCCCCTTCATGAACCGGGTTTGCTCAGGCAATGAGTTCAGCGCCTCAACCACGCGCCGCGACATCAGGCGGAAATCGCTGGCGTCTTTTGGCAGCCGCACATCTGAGGTCATCGAAAAAACACGATAAAAGAAACTCGAAAACCGACTGCGTATAGGCCCCTCCGTGTCTCGCGACCGTCGGAGGCCGAATACCATATCCACGCCGCATTCTTGGACGCGCACCATTTCGGTTAGTGTTTCGGGAGGATGCTGTAGATCACCATCCATGATCAGCACATGGTCGCCTGTGGCTCGTGATAGACCTGCTGACAACGCCGCTTCCTTACCGAAATTGCGCGAGAATTTGATTGTCCGCACAGCGTCGTAGCGTTGGTGAACAGCCTGTAGTCCTGTCAGCGTATCGTCTCGGCTGCCATCATCCACGCAAATGACTTCCCAAGAGCGGTTTAGCGCCTCGAGCACCGGAATCAGACGCTCAAATAAAGGCTTGATCGACGACGCTTCATTATAGAACGGGATCACGACCGAGATGGAGATCCCTCTCATTTAACAGGCTCATGGTCTTCAGAGTCAGGCGCGTGCGCGAAAAGGCTGACTTGATATTCAGACAGGGTGTCGAGCTGCGGCTCTATGTTTTGAACGGGATTGTGCAAAACCGAGTAAGTGTCGGCCGGCACATCAGGGTAGGCGGCGGCGAGCTGCTGCGATGCCTGCGATACTTCGTTTGAGATTTTGACGCTCTTCTGCACCACGCTCGGAATGTTGCCGAGCTTTAGAACAAAGAGCAGGCCAAGCACGGCAAATGTGCGCTTATGGCTTTTATGCGAGGTTTTTGCGATGGCAAAGATTGCGAGCGCAAAGACGGCGATCCAGAAAAAACTGCCAAATGAAATATACCGACTCACAAAGGCATGCTGCACACCAAAGGTTTCCCAGCGCCCGATTGCCGTCAGCAGGCCTGAGCCCAACGAAAATGCGACGAGAGCGAGAAACGGGGCGATGGCCTGACCGATCGGCTCTTTCTGTGCTACCCGAAGGGTCCAAATCGACCAGCCGAGAACCGTAAAGCCGATCAACATCGCGACAAGAGAACTGTCCCGCGCGAACCGCACAATCGGCGACGCGACGAAATTCAACGCATAGTGCACCAGACCGAGCCAAGTGCCCACATCCAAGACGTTTGGCATCGACGACGTCGTATAGGCTGCAGCCGTTCCGTTTAAGGCCAGCGAAAAATGCCAAAACAAAAGCCCCGTCAGCGCTGACCATATTGCTAGAGCTGCAAGCCCCTGCCTGCTTCTGTGAGCGCGCTGAAAAATCAGCAGCGCAAAGCCGATCGGGATCAGCACCCAACCTGTGCCAAACGCGTAAACAGCAAAGGTGCAAGCAATCGCAGCGATCAGCGTATTACCAATCGTCACTGGGCCAGCTGTGAGACGTTCGATCGTCCACAGCGCACCCGCAAGATTAATAAAGACGGCGACTTGCCAACCCCATAGCCAATTGGCGGACTGGTCGAGCGAGAACAGAAAAAATGCGCTGATCCCAAACACCCAAGCAGCCGCGTTCGGAACGCTCAATAGAGTCATGCTGCGCGACAAAATCCGAACCAGAGCGACGAATCCAAGACCAGCAAAAATGACGCTAGCGACACTTTCAGGACCATGCGCCATGCCTGTCCAATGGCTTAAGCCGAGGAGAATAATGTATCCTGACGCATGCCAGTGATTGCCATGCAACGCGAACAAATCACCGAATGCAAGTTCGCCGGATCGCATCGCACCATAGAACGGGATCAGATCCCAATGGTCATGATAAGGTGCCTGATAGTGAAACAGAAGACAGAACACCAAGACGACAGCTAAACATACAGCCGCAGGCCCCCATTTCCAGAGATTTGCAGGCATACCCACCCCTCAAGACCAAACTACCCCATCGGCAATCCTTGTGAGCATAGCTGTCGCTGGAGGGCGCGTGATTATCCCTGCATCTCAAAATCAGGCGCTAGGCTGAAAAGTTTCAGGTGATTTGAGAAAAAATGGTGGTCGATACTAGGTTCGAACTAGTGACCCCTGCAATGTCAAAGCGTTCT